>ENA-OSEO01000100-OSEO01000100.1-sediment-metagenome-genome-assembly--contig:-NODE-100-length-227781-cov-6.763294_pt1 | contig 227781 bp, 175 predicted proteins | sample MGYA00237883_ERZ534232 | MGnify/ENA metagenome assembly ERZ534232
ACCTTTCTGCACGGGACCTGCAATACCTTATGCCGCGTGCGGTCACAAACTGCGATTTCCTACATCCCCCTCGCCCTGCGGGTTCCAAAAGCGCAGTTTGAGGACGCAGGAGGTATGGCGTGATCCCGGAGCGCGATTCCCGACTCCGATAAAAGACAGCGACACCTCGGTGTCGCGGAATCCACGTCCCAGGTAGCTCCGTCTTTGGGGGGTTCCTGGCCCAATGCCGTGACTAGACGGGGGTTACCAGTACGGCACACGGGCTGTGGCCGATGACTCTTTCTGCGACACTGCCCAGCAACAGCTTTTTGAGCCCGCTCCTGCCATGGGTTCCCATGACGATGAGGTCGATTTCTTTTTCCTTTGCCTCTCGAACAATGAACTCGTGGGGATTTCTACCGAGATGCACAATCGTCTCACAGGGCACGTTTTGTTCCGCGGCTTTGGTTCGGGCTCTTTCCAGGATCTTATCAGCCTCTTTTCTGAGCCGTTCCTCAACCCCGGGTGCCTCCGCAAGACTTTCAGGATATACGTCCATGACGGTGATGGCAAAAAGAGAACTGCCGCACACCCTTGCCACGCTGAGTGCCTGGTCGAGGGCTTTGTCGCTGTATATCGACCCATCCATAGCGACGAGTATTCTTTCGCCCCTGGTCAAAGGGCATAGCGCCTTTTCTTGTTCCATTTCAATACCCTCCCTTCCGGTGTATGGTCCCATATACCGGCCGTACGGACGGTTCACCACAATCGAGCCCGCCGAGCCACTCGTGACAGTAATTTTTTAGTCGCCTTTTGAGGTTTCGTCCATGGGGCTCGGGACTCATTGTGTTGGGAAGCAATCCCGAGAGGCATGATTTCCTCACACCCGCGATGGGCGACGCCGGGACGACAAGACACACTCCATACAGGATGTGGCAGGGGCTTTTCGGAACCAGGGGGTATGTGCTTTTCCCGATCCTTGTGGCTTCTTACCGATCCGAATGAGGTCCTTGCCCCATTGACGAGCAGCGGCAAGTGGATAAAATTAACGATATAAGAATGACATAGTTTTTTCGATGCGATACCGGATTGCCCTCAAAAGGAAAGCAATAGCGCCCACACGAAGCGGGAGCCCCTTGCACGGGGGACTCCGCAAAACGGGCGCAGGGTCCTCGCAGAGGGGGAAAGTATCTTTTCCAGAATGTGTGCTCCTCACAGGAATAACAGAGCCGATGCTATCTGCAACACTGAAAAGGAGGACAGGGCCATGGCTGGGAAAGAGAAGAGACTCTGTGGGCGACATGCTCACCAAGGAAGCCTGGATGTGTGTCCTTACGGAAGCGGGGCGGCTAGGCCGGCGTACTCGGGTAGGATGGGCAACTACAGCGAGGGCGGCCTGTTTTTTGAAGCAGAACTCGAACCCCGTCCTGGCTCCTACCTTATTCTAAGAGTCAGGGGAACTGCCTGTTGTCCCCTCGACCCTGAAAGTGGTGAAGGGGTGCGCACGGTGTCCGTCGCAGAAGTGCGGTGGTGTAGGGAGGTGGGGGAGACTTCCGGTTCCCCTCGATACGCAGTGGGTGTGAAGTATTGCAGGAGCTGAGGACGAAGGTTTTTGCAGATGGGCTCGGACAAAGGTCGGCCCCCGTCTTGTAAGGAGAGCAACGGCGTGTGGAAACACACGGCAGACGTGCACGGTCCCCTTGCATCCGGCGCGCCTCATGGTGACGGCGGTGAAACTACCGGACGTCGGAGGTGAGTGTGAAAACGATCAAGGTGAAGGAGATAATGGTTCCGCTGCGCGATTACGCCACGGTGAGCGAGGACGCCACCCTCTACGAGGCGGTCATTGCCCTGGAAGAAGCGCAGCGAAGGTTCGACAAAGACCGCTACCAGCACAGGGCCGTTCTCGTATTCGACAAGGACCGTCGGATCGTGGGCAAACTGAGCCAGCTCGATATCATCAAGGGGATAGAATCGGGCTACTTGAAGATTGGGGACCTAAAAGGTGTCTCTCGTTCGGGATTCACTCCAGCGTACATCAAATCGCTGATAAAGCAGCACAGCCTTTGGCAGTCGCCTTTGCGCGATATTTGCGGAAAGGCCGCCCACATGAAAGTCAAGAGCATCATGTACACCCCTGAAGAAGGAGAGTACGTGGAGGAAGAACAGACCATGGATCAGGCCATCCATCGGCTGGTAATGGGCGGGCACCAGTCCCTCCTGGTAACAAGGGGCGGTGAAGTTGTAGGGATTCTGAGACTCACCGATGTCTTCAGCAGGGTCTGTGAGGCTGTAAAGGCTTGCGCATTTGACCCCTACACGCCTCCCACTTCCGCCTCATGAAGTGATTCGGACACTGATTTGGCCCCAAGATGCTCCCCGCCTTGAGACCCTTCATCCACAATCACCGCCCGGTGCGCCCCCCCACAGAAGGTCATCACACACGCAGCTTCCGTTCGGCCACTGAGGCGTGGTTCAGTGGTCTATGGTTCCCGACCGTAACGGATGAAAATCTGACTGGTTTTGGTGGAAACCCTTGCCGCCAGAGTGAACACCTGCCGGGTTTCGGCTTTTCAGTGCCCAGTGTTTGACGTTGCAGGATGGCTATGGTAAATTTAGAAAATTTGCAGGCAGAGGCAGACAGGATAGGTACCTGTGGCAGAGAGCATCCGAGTCCGGCATTGGAGGTGGGGAGATTACCAAATGGGGGGTATATGGATGTCCGGCCTTTTGAAGTGACGTGCGAAGGGCTTCGTATTGTTGGGGACATGCATTTCCCCGAACGGCCCGTGGCTCCGTGCGTCATATGTTCCCACGGGCTTTTCAGCAGCAAGGACAGTCCCAAGTTCGTGGGCATGGCCGAGGCCATCGCCGGGGCCGGGCTGGTGGCTGTCCGCTACGATCATCGGGGGTGCGGGGGCAGCGCCGGGAGAATAGAGGACACCAGTGTCACCGGACGGCTCATGGACCTGCAGTCGGTGCACGACATGGCTTGCAAGGACCCGCGGGTGTCCGAGGCCATCGGGCTGATGGGAAGCAGCATGGGGGGATACATATCGCTGCTTTTCGCAGCCCATCAGCCATCGGTGAGAGCGGTCTGCACACTGGCCACCCCTTATCAACTGCGAGGCGGCAGAAAGGAGCGTTTTCAGGAGCCGGGTTCTCCTCCGTTGAAGGAAACCTTCTACGAGGATCTGCCCAAGCACAATTTGTCGGAAGCGCTCCCCCGTGTCAAGAGATGCCTCGTCCTGCATGGCGAAAAAGACGAGTTGGTTGCCCCGTGGCATGCGGTCAAAATACATGAGCGGTTGACACCGCCGAAGAGGATCTGCGTATTTCCCGGAGTGGATCACCGGTTCACGGACCAAAGCGCCAGGAAAGAGGCCCTTCGGCTCGCTTCACTGTGGTTCAGCATATACCTGAGTTAGGGACTACGGCATATCAGATGGTGTCTTTGGCAAGGCCGGACGGACAACCGTGTATTGCCCTGAGGAGACGATCCATGAACCGCCGAAGACATTATGGGAAGGGCCATGCGCGCCTTCGCCCTGAAGATAGGATTGCACCATGCAACCTTTTGTCCCCAAGCACATAACGTCCATCAGCCCCTATGTTCCGGGCAAACCCCTGGAGGAGCTGGAGAGGGAATATGGGATCGTCGATTCCATAAAGCTCGCGTCCAACGAAAATCCCCTTGGTCCGTCACCCCGAGCCGTTGCCGCGGTGAGGCAAGCACTGGCCCAATTGCACAGGTACCCCGATGGGTCTGCCCACGCCCTGACCTGGAAACTGGCCGAAAGGCTCGGGGTCGCCCCGGAGACGATCGTGCTGGGGAACGGGTCCGACGAGGTGATCGGCATGCTGACAAGGACTTTCCTGTCGCCGGGGTGCGAGGCCCTCCTGCCGGACCCTTCTTTCCTGATGTACGAGATAACGATCAGGGCTGCAGGTGCCGTTCCGGTGAAAATTCCCCTGACAGGGCTATCAGTGGACATGGATGCCCTGGCGCAACGGGTGACTCCCGACACCCGCATGATCTTTGTGAACAATCCCAACAATCCCACGGGCACCATCGTTACCAAGGACGCGTTTGCGCGCTTCTTGGACCGGATTCCGCCCGAAGTCATCGTGGTGCTCGACGAAGCCTACATCGAATTCGTGCGCGATCCCCGCTGCGCCCGAGGCATGGATCACCTCGGCGACAACCGTATGCTGGTGACTCTGCGCACCTTTTCCAAGCTGTATGGATTGGCTGGGCTTCGAGTCGGTTATGGCGTGATGCCCGCAGTCTTGGCCGGTTACCTGCATCGCACACGCATGCCGTTCAACACCAACACCCTGGCCCAGGTAGGAGCCCTCGCGGCCCTCGACGACGAGGATTTTGTGCAGCAGACCCTCGAGATGGTTCACTCGGGCCTCGATTATCTTTTTGAGGCACTGAAAAGGAGAGGGATCGCTTTTTTCCCGACCCAGACCAATTTCTTCCTCATCGACGTGGGGCAACCGGCTGGGGCAGTCTTTGAACGCATGTTGCGCCAAGGGGTGATCGTACGTTCGATGGAGTCGTACGGGTATCCCACTTATATTCGGGTGAACGTGGGCCTTGCCCATGAGAATCGTCGTTTTGTCAACGCCCTTGAAAAGGCCCTGGTATGAGAGAGTTGGTGGTGACAATAGACGGGCCGTCGGGGTCAGGGAAGACAACCGTCAGCCGACTCGTCGCAGAGCACATGGATTATGCCTATGTGGACACAGGCGCCCTCTACCGGGCCGTTGCGGTGATGATCCGGCAAAGCGGGTGCGACCCGCGTGACGAGACATGCGTTGAGCGCGTATGCCGGGGCTTGACCTTTCATTTCACCACGGACAAGGGCCGTATGCGCCTTCTTGCCAACGGACAGGACGTTACCGACTCGTTGCGCACACCCGAAATCACCATGCTCTCTTCAGCGATTTCGGCGCTTGCCGTCGTGCGGACCCACCTGCTCCAAGTACAAAGAACCATGGCCGAGGGGGGAGGGGCGGTTTTCGAAGGGAGGGACACGGGAACCGTTGTTTTCCCCCAGGCAGACGTGAAGTTCTTTCTGGAGGCTGACGAAGACACACGCGCACGGAGGCGACACGAAGAGATGCGCGGGGCCGGTCTGAAGGTCACCCTGGAGAAGGTTGCCCGTGATATACGTATAAGGGACCGAAAGGACACGGAAAGAGCCTTGTCGCCCCTGCGGTGTGCTCCGGACGCCATTGCCATCGACTCCACCCATCTGAGTGTTCAGGAAGTGGTGGATACGATGGTTTCTCGCATTCAGGCTTGTCGCCGGAGCGAGAAGAGACGTCGAAACAATAACCCGTAACCCGTCCGCTCGGCCAAGGGTACGCCGGGGGCAGCTCAAATAAAAGTTTGTCTTTTGGGCAGTCTTCTGCTAATAAAGGAAATTTAAGCAGCCTATCGCAGTTGAGGGGAAGGGCGATATTTCAGGATAAGGGGGACAGCCGTTAATGGAGCAGCCAAACAAGAGTGGCGAAACCACAAGCGTGAGAGAAGATGAGATCTTTGGTGACCACGAGGATTCCGACCCGGGGGAAGTAGCGCAACAAACGGGCGAAAGGAGCCAACAGGATACATTCCCACAGGAAAGCACCGCCGACCTGCAAGAAAGCACCGCCGACCTGCAGGAAAGCACCGCCGATCTGGATGAGGAAGAGACCACGGAGGATTTCATGGAGCTCTACGAGGAGAGCTTCAAGAAATTCGAGGAAGGTGAGGTGGTCCGTGGAAGAATAATCCAGGTCGACAAGGAATTTGTGCTGGTAGATATCGGTTATAAGTCCGAGGGCTTGGTCCCCATCCGAGAATTCACCGAACCCGATGGTACTGTCACGGCACACATCGGAGACGAAGTGGAAGTCATGGTGGAGAGACTGGAGAGCGAAGACGACGGGGTTCGTGTGTCGAAGGAGAAAGCCTCGAAGATCAAAGTATGGGAGGAGATCAAGAAGGCTTACGAGGACGACGGAACCGTCGAAGGCGTCATCACCAACAGGGTCAAGGGGGGGTTCTCTGTGGACATTGGCGTGCCTGCGTTTCTTCCCGGCTCCCAGGTGGACCTGCGTCCGGTTCGCGATCTCGATTCGATGGTTGGCAAGTCCTTTACCTTCAAGGTCCTGAAATACAATAGAAAAAGAAGCAACATCGTCCTTTCTAGAAGAGTGATTCTGGAAAGGGAACGCGACAGCCTCAGGGCCCAAACGTTGGCGTCTATCCACGAAGGGAAAATCGTTGAGGGCGTGGTGAAGAACATCACCGAATACGGTGTTTTTGTGGATTTGGGGGGGATAGACGGACTTCTGCACATCACCGATATTTCATGGGGCCGTGTGAAGCATCCTTCTGAGTTGTTTTCCGTGGGGGACCGAATCACCGTAAAGGTGCTCAACCTCGATGTGGAACGTGAAAGGGTATCACTGGGCCTCAAACAACTCAAGCCTGACCCGTGGAGTACGGCTGCGGAGAATTATCCTGTGGGCACTCGCGTGAGGGGAAGGGTCGTGAGCTTGACGGACTATGGGGCTTTTGTGGAGCTGGAGGAAGGTATAGAAGGGCTCATTCACGTATCTGAGATGTCGTGGACAAGAAAGATACGCCACCCATCCAAAGTGGTCTCCGTGGGTGACGAAATCGAAGCAGTGGTGCTCGACATCAAACCCAACAGCCGTCGGGTCTCCCTCGGAATGAAGCAGGTTGTGCCGAACCCTTGGGATGTCATAGGCGACAAGTATCCCGTTGGTACCACCATTGAGGGGAAAATAAAGAATATCACGGACTTTGGTATGTTCATCGGGATAGATGAGGGGATAGACGGGCTGGTCCATATTTCGGACATTTCATGGACGAAGAGGATCAACCACCCCTCTGAGATCTATAAGAAAGGGGACGAAGTAAGGGCCATCGTGCTGAACATCGACAAGGAGAACGAACGCTTTTCCTTGGGGATAAAGCAACTGCAGCCCGACCCGTGGAAGACCATTGAAGACCGTTATCGGGTGGGGAAAACCATCACGGGGACAGTCACAAGTGTCACGGATTTCGGGATCTTCGTGGAGCTGGAAGAAGGGATCGAAGGCTTGGTACACGTTTCCGAAGTGAGCAAGGAGAAGATCAAGACCCCGGAGGGCCGTTTCAATGTCGGGGACATGGTGACGGCTGTGGTGGTCAACGTGAGCACGAAGGAAAGACGCATTGGGCTGTCCATAAGGCGCCTCGAGACGGAAGAAGAGGAGACGATGCTCAGTGACTACCTCAACAACCTGCAACCGGGCAGCTCCACTTTCGGTGAAATCCTGAAGCACAACCTGGCGGAGAAGCTCAGAGAGGAAAGGGGCGACTCGGACGCAGACAATGATTGAGGGGAAGGCCCGCCTGCGGCTGGACCCGGGAGCATTTTAGGAGACTTCACAAGAGGTTCAAGGTCCGGGCCGACGCGGCACCTTGAACCCGGAGGAAGCACGCATGTTTGCTCGCAGACACCCCTACCTGTTTTCCATGCTTGTCCTGAGTACCATTGTGGCGGTGACCACGCTTGTCGTCTCAGGGTTGGTGTTTTGGGCCTTGAAAGGAAGAGGCATGGAATTCGGCGAGAGGGTGGGGGTGGTCGACGTCTCAGGAGTCATAACGGATGCGCGCTTCACAGTGGAGAGTCTGGTGCGCTTCAGGAAGGACAGAGACGTAAAAGCCATTGTTCTGAGAATAGACTCCCCGGGCGGTGCGGTGGGACCGGCTCAGGAGATTTTCAGGGAGGTGGAAAAAACGGTCGAGAAGAAGCGAGTCATAGCCTCCATGGGGTCGGTGGCCGCTTCAGGAGGCTATTACGTGGCCGCAGCCGCTGATGGAATCGTCGTCAACCCCGGTACCATTACAGGCAGCATCGGAGTGGTCATGGGGTACACGAGTTTCGAAGCGCTGATCGAAAAAATCGGAATCCACCCGGTGGTCATCAAGAGCGGTGAGTATAAGGACATCGGATCCCCTCTGCGCAGCATGACCGAAAGCGAGAAAGCCATTGTCCAAGAGTGTATCGACACGATCCACCGCCAGTTCATCGAGGCAGTGGCCAAGGGACGCGAGCTGCCCCTCGATAAAGTTGAATCCATTGCCGACGGACGGATTTTCACCGGAGAGCAGGCCAAGGAGTGGGGACTGGCGGACCGGCTGGGAAATCTGGAAGACGCCGTCCAATGGGCTGCGGAACTGGGTGGAATCAGGGGGCAGGTTGTGACCGAATACGCGACGAAGAAAGACCGCTCGCTCTTGCGATACGTGCTGGGGTCCCCCTTGAACGAGATCGTGGAAGGGGTCGCAAGGGCACCCTTCTTCGCCTATTTGTATCATCCTTCCCGATGACGGCTCACGAAGCAGTTCGGGTCATCATCGACTACTCAAACATACCCACGTCTCCCTGCCCTTTTCTTATCACCTCGGGAACGTCGTCGATGAGGGAAATGACGCTCGACGGTTCGTTCGGGACCGGGCCTCCGTCTATTACCAACTCGATCTGGTGTCTAAAATGATCGTGGATAAGCGAAGGGTCCAGAATGATGGTGCCGTCAGCTTCGGTGGCGCTCGTCGTGATGATGGGGTTCTCCAGTTCTTCCACCAGCGCCAGACATATACGATGATTGGGCACGCGGATCCCCGCCGTCCTGCGCCGGGTCAACATGATCTTGGGGACCATTCTCGACCCCTCCAGAACGAACGTGTAAGGACCAGGCAGCAAACGCTTCATGGTCTTGTAGGCATAGTTTGAGACCTTGGCGAAGTCGCTGATATCCTTGAGATCGGAGCAAATGAAGCTAAAAGGCTTGGCAGGGGTTCGCTGTTTCAGGCGGTACACCTGTTGGATGGCCTTCTTGTTCATTATGTCGCAGCCGATTCCATAAAAGGTGTCCGTGGGATAGGCGATAATCCCGCCTTCACGCAGTACCTCCACGACTTTTCTGATGAGCCGTGGCTGCGGATTGTGGGGATTGATGGGGATGAGCATCACCAAACGCTTTCCGTGTGAGGGGACAACCAAGCCTCATTTCTTAATGCGGTCGAGTGGACTTGTCAAGCGATCCATCGAACTGTGTTGGAAGGCCGAAACCATGGGTTTTCCTGGGGACTCTTGGGGCTCGCGTGAGAATGAATTCCGGTTTTCAGGCGTCGAGGCGCGCGCATGGCAAGGCGCGAGGAGGGCGAATGGCGGGCCATTTAACCGACGAGCAACGCTGCCATGTGTGATGGATAGGCGCATCAAAATCGAAAGTTATTCTTGAGCGAGCCCCTGGCAAGGGCCTTGTCGGAGGGATGGGAATTGATAAACCCCATGCGTTCTGGTAGTTCTCAATCAGCCCCTTTGCCGCTTCGTTTGTCATGGTCTGACTGTAAATCCGAACCGTTAAAGAGTATACTACCAAGTTCCGGCGCCCGAGCCTTCCCACGGGGCACCGCCCCATACCACGAGGATCCCTTGGAGGAGACATATGACCAAGATTCCCCCCGAAGAAGCTTATTCTTTTGACGACGTCTTGCTGATGCCCTGCTATTCCGAGGTATTGCCGACGGAGGTGGACGCACGCACCCGCCTCACCAGAAACGTGAGCCTCAATATTCCCATTGTCAGCGCGGCGATGGATACGGTTACCGAATCCCTCACGGCCATCAGCATGGCAAGGGAAGGAGGTATCGGCTTCGTCCACCGCAACATGAGAATAGCAAGTCAGGTGCGGGAGGTTGACAAGGTCAAGAAATCCGAAAGCGGCATGATAGTGGATCCGGTGACCATTCGTCCGGATCAACCCGTTCACGAAGTGCTGGAGCTCATGGAGCAATACAGGATTTCCGGTGTTCCGGTCACCAAGGGGGAGCGACTGGTGGGCATCGTGACGAACCGAGACCTTCGTTTCGAAACGGACCTGAACAAGAAGGTTGCAGAGGTGATGACCAAGGACAACCTGGTCACGGTTCAAGAGGGGATCACCCTGGAGGAGTCCAAGAAGTTGCTTCACCAACACCGCATCGAGAAGCTTCTCGTGGTGGATCCCCAAGGGCGCCTGGTAGGGCTGATAACCATCAAGGACATTGAAAAGATCAGGAAATACCCCAATGCGTGCAAGGACCGGATGGGCCGGCTTCGTGTGGGTGCCGCCGTGGGGGTGGGCCCGGATATGGAGGAGCGCACGGAAAAACTGCTCCAAGCAGGTGCCGACGTCATACTCGTGGACGCTGCCCACGGGCACAGTGAAAACGTTATCAAGGCCGTGAAAACCCTTAGAGTGGCTTTTCCGGAAATCGAGCTGATAGCAGGCAATGTGGCCACTGCAAAGGGCGCGGAGGACCTCATCAAGGCCGGGGTCGACGCCGTAAAGGTCGGGATAGGGCCGGGATCCATCTGCACCACCCGCATCGTTGCCGGCGTGGGGGTTCCACAAGTCACTGCCATCATGAATTGTCGTTCCGTCTGCAACAAGTACGGCATACCCATGATCGCGGACGGCGGAATCAAGTTCTCGGGAGACATCACCAAAGCCGTCGGTGCAGGCGCCCATTCCGTCATGATAGGCAACCTCTTTGCGGGAACCGAAGAAAGTCCCGGTGAGATGATTTTCTACCAGGGACGCAGCTACAAGGTTTACAGGGGGATGGGCTCCTTGGAAGCCATGCAGAAAGGCAGCCGAGACCGCTACCACCAAGAAGCTGTCCCAGAGGAAAAGCTTGTGCCCGAGGGCATTGTGGGCCGCGTACCTTATAGGGGTTCTCTGTCCGGGAACGTTCTCCAGCTTCTCGGAGGGCTCAAGGCCGGCATGGGGTATCTGGGCTGCCGTACCATCGAGGAGCTGAGGGAAAAGGCCCGATTTATAAGAATAAGCGCCGCAGGACTTCGCGAAAGCCATGTCCACGACGTGATCATCACCAAAGAGGCACCCAACTATAGACTGGAGTGAAACGGTTTGTGCCATGTCTGAATTCGTGCATCTCCACCTCCACACCCAGTACAGTCTGCTGGATGGGGCGATTCGCATCGATTCGCTCCTGGAACGTGTAGCGCAGATGAAAATGCCCGCGGTTGCCATAACGGACCACGGAACCATGTTCGGGGCCATAGAGTTCTATACCAAGGCTCACGAGGCCGGAATCAAGCCGATCATCGGTTGCGAATGCTACATGGCCCCTCGCAGCCGGCTGGACAAGACAGGGCTCGACAAGGAGGGGCTCTCGCATCTGTTGCTGTTGGCCCGTGACCAGAAGGGATATCAGAATCTCTGCCGGCTGGCCACCGCAGCCCAACTGGAAGGTTTCTATTACAAACCACGAATCGACAAGGAACTGCTCAAGAAGCACAGTGAAGGACTCGTGGGCCTTTCGGCTTGTCTGAAAGGAGAAATACCGAAGCTGCTGCTTAGCGGCAACACTGAGGCAGCGGAAGTATTAGCCTGTGAATACAGAGAGTTGTTCGGCGAAAATAATTTTTTTCTTGAAGTTCAAAACAACGGCATCGCCACCCAGGAACGGGTGAACCAGCAGCTTCTCCAGATGAGCAAGAGGCTCTCGATCCCCCTGGTGGCAACCAATGACTGCCACTACCTCGACAGTGTGGATGCGAAGGCTCACGATGTTCTGTTGTGCATCCAGACCAACAAGACCGTGCATGACACCGATAGAATGAGATTCAGCACGGATCAGCTCTTTGTGAAATCACCTCAGGAGATGGTCTCCTACTTCGAGGCATTTCCCGGGGCCGTTGAAAACACCCTGCGCATTGCCCAGATGTGTGACGTCCGGTTCGCGTTCGGATCGTATCACTTTCCCCTGTTTCCCACGGACGCCCGGGAAACGGAAAGCTCCCTTCTCGAGAAGATGACCAAGAGAGGTCTGGAACAGAGGCTTTCTGAAATCCGCACACGCCGACCGGGTGTGAGCGAGGGCGTCTATGGGGAAAGGCTGCAGACGGAATTGTCGGTGATACAGTCCATGGGGTTTTCGGGATACTTCTTGATAGTGGCCGACTTCATCCAATACGCCAAAGCCAAAGGGATTCCTGTGGGCCCTGGCAGGGGATCGGCCGCCGGCAGCCTCGTGGCGTACTGCCTGGGCATAACCGATCTGGACCCCCTGGAACACGGGTTGATTTTCGAGCGTTTTCTCAATCCTGCTCGCAAGAGCATGCCCGATATAGATGTGGACTTCTGCATCGAAGGACGGGAGGAAGTTTTCAGGTACGTGTCTGAAAAATACGGAGGGGGCACCCATGTGGCCCAAATCATCACTTACGGGAAGCTCAAGCCCAGGGCGCTCATACGAGATGTGGGCAGAGCGCTTGCGGTTCCCCTTCGGGATGTGGACTCCATCGCCAAGATGGTTCCCGACGTCCTGAACATCAGTCTGGACGATGCCTTGGAACAGGAACCCCGGCTGCGCGCCCTTGCCGACGAAAAACCTGAAATCGGCGAGTTGATAGACATCGGTCGTACTCTCGAGGGACTCCCACGGCACGCTTCCACCCACGCGGCAGGTGTCGTGATTTCCGACAGGCCTCTTGTGGAGTATTTGCCCCTTTATCGAGGGAAGAGGGGCGAAGTGGTGACCCAGTACGACATGAAATGCGTGGAGAAAATAGGCCTGGTCAAATTCGATTTCTTGGGCCTGCGCAACCTGACCGTCATCGCTCAGACGCTCAAATATATCGACGCCCAGGGCAAGGAGTCCCCGAATCTACTCCGCATCGACTTGCACGACAAGGCCACTTACAGCCTCCTGGCCTCGGGAGACACGACCGGCGTGTTTCAGTTGGAGAGCAGTGGCATGAAAGACCTGCTCGTCCGTCTCAGGCCCGAGTGTTTCGAGGACATAATCGCATTGGTTGCGCTCTACCGTCCAGGCCCGCTGGAGAGCGGCATGGTCGATGATTTCGTCAAGAGGAAGCACGGACGAACGCCGGTGGAGTATCTGCTTCCTGAGTTGGAGCCCATACTGAAAGAAACTTATGGGGTCATCGTTTACCAGGAGCAGGTCATGCAGATCGCCGGTGTCCTGGCACAATATTCCATGGCTGAGGCGGATGATCTGAGAAAAGCCATGGGCAAGAAGATAACGAGCATCATGTCTTTGCAAAGGGAGAGATTCCTGGAGGGCGCCCGGCGCGGGGAAATCCCCACGGAAAAGGCCGACAAGATCTTCGATCTCATGGAGAAATTCGGTGGTTACGGATTCAACAAGTCGCACAGCGCCGCTTACGCGCTCATAGCCTACCAGACGGCCTATCTGAAGGCGCACTTTCCCCTGGAGTTCATGGCAAGCCTTCTCACCAGTGAAATGCACTCCACGGACAACGTCGTCAAGCACATTGAGGAGTGCAGAAACCACGGCATCGAGGTATTGCCTCCGGACGTGAACGTGAGCGAGAAGACCTTCACCGTGGATGAGGGTAAAATCCGGTTTGGTCTGGGGGCGGTAAAGAACGTGGGCGAAGGAGCCATCGATGCGATTTCCGAGGCGCGGAGGGACGGGCCTTTTAGCTCTATGTTCGCTTTTTGCGAACGGGTGGACCTGAGAAAGGTGAACAAACGCGTCATCGAGAGCCTCATTAAATCCGGAGCCTTTGACTCCACGACTGCCAAAAGGTCCCAGATGATGGCGGCGCTCGAACAGGCGCTCGATCTTGGTCAACGATTGCAGAAAGAGCGCGGGGATCCGCAGATGGGCTTGTTCGATTCCGTCCCGGATCAAGTCACCACCCGGTACATGGAACTTCCAGCCATAGACGAGTGGGAGGAAAGCCTTCGCTTGGGCTACGAAAAGGAATCCCTCGGCTTCTTCATATCCGGTCATCCGCTACACAGGTACGAGTCCATCCTTGAGAGGTTTACGAACGCGGACACCGCTTCCATTTCGGAAATGCCCGACGAGCAATCGATCCGCATGGGGGGGATAGTCCGCAAATTCAGAACCCTCAACACCAGGAAGGGAGAACCGATGGCCTTTGTGACTCTGGAAGATTTCAAGGGGATTGTGGATGTCACGGTCTTTTCTTCCCTTTATCAGCGAGTGAGGGACCTCATTGCGGTGGATGCTCCTGTCCTTGTACAGGGGAAAGTGCAGCGGGAAGAAAACAAGGCCAAAGTCATTGCCGAAAAGGTCGTTCCCATCGAGGAGGCGGAGGAGACTTGGACAGCGACGGTGCACTTCAACCTGGACACAACCGGAGCGGGTCGGGAAAACCTGATGGAATTGCGCAGAATCCTCGAGCAGCATCCCGGTCCGTGTCGCACTTACGTGCATCTGCACGTCCCCGAGAGAAGCGAGATCATCATAAGCCTTCCCGAGCACCTCAAGGTGAAGGCGAGCAGGGACCTGACACGAGAGGTGGTGCGGCTTTTTGGAAACAGGGCCGTAGAGACGGTCTGCGAGCCGTTCGCTTCCCCATGATCCCGCCGCCCATGCTGTTCAGGCCCAACACCCCGTCTGTCAGGCAAAGGAGCTCGTTGGGGGCAGGTCTTTCCTTGCTCGTCCTCGTGCAGGCGGCCGCTATCCTGCTTGTTTTCTGTTCGTGCCCGGCCGCACCCCGGTGGCATACGGTCCGGTGGATAGACGACGGCGACACGATCGTGCTGACAGGCGGAGAAAGGATCCGTTACATCGGCATCGACACCCCCGAGTTACAGCACGGTGATGGCCGTGAAGAGCCTTTTGCCCGGCAGGCCAAGGCCTTGAACACGCAACTCGTTTTGCACGAGAAGATCCGCCTTGAAAGGGACCGGGACAAGGTGGACAGGTACGGTCGGAGCCTTGCGTATGTCTTTGCGATGGATGGGACGTTTGTGAACAGGGAACTGGTTCGTTCCGGTTTGGCCCGTTGTCTCCACATGTCCCCCAACGGCAGATACCGCAAAGCCCTTCTCGAGGCCCAGCGGGATGCCATGAAAGCAGGACGGGGCATGTGGGCACACCCCTTTCGGGAAACGGGACCCTGCATGGGCAACAGCGCATCACGAAGGTTCCATCGTCTTCGTTGTCCCCTTGTCAAGAGGATGGATCGCAGAAACGCCGTCCCTTTTGCCTCCACGTGGCAGGCCTTTTGGGAAGGGTATTCCCCTTGTTCGCAGTGTTATGGGCCCGTGCAAAAATAACTTCCCATTTTGATGCGCCAATCCATCACGCCTGGCGGCGTTGCACGTCGGTTAAATGGCCAGCCATTCGCCCTCCTCGCGCCTTGCCATGCGTGCGCCTCGACACCTGAAAAGGGGAACTTATTTTTCCACAAGCCCTATGGGAAAGGACGGTGACAGGTCGGAACCATCGAAGAGGACGGGATGAAGCCCGTCCCCTCCACTGCTGGTGGCAGGGGACGGTTCCACCCCCATCCGTGTCAACTCAACGATCATGGCCGCAAATCGGCCATCCCTATTCTTCTGCCTTGTTCGCCGCCTCCACTATTTTCTGGGCGATTTGGGCCGGGACTTCGTCGTAATGGGAGAACTCCATTGTGTAAAGCCCTCGTCCACCGGTCATCGAATTGAGGTCTGGCGCGTACGTGAGGATTTCGGCCATGGGGACATTGGCCGTGACCACCTGGTTTCTTCCCTTGCTCTCCATACCGAGCACGCGCCCCCTGCGACTGTTCAGATCGCCCATGATGTCTCCTGTGAAGTCCTCGGGAGCCGTTATCTCCACACGCATTATGGGCTCGAGCAATACGGGCTGGCACTCGGCGGCCGCCTTCTTGAAGGCGAGCGACCCGGCTATCTTGAAGGCCATTTCTGAAGAATCCACGGCGTGGTACGATCCAAAATCGAGGGTCACCTTGAAATCCACGGTTGGGAACCCCGCAAGCACACCCTTTTCCTTTGCCTCCACGATTCCCTTTTCGACGGCGGGTATGAATTGCTTGGGTATGACTCCCCCTACAATGGCGTCCACGAACTCGAATCCTTCACCCCGCGGCAGGGGCTCCATCTGTATCCAGCAGTCCCCGTACTGGCCATGTCCGCCGGTCTGCTTCTTGTGTTTTCCCTGAACACGCGTCTTCTTCTTTATGGTTTCCCTGTACGGGACTTTCGGCGTGTTGAGAAAAACGTTGACGCCAAATTTACGCCTCATCTTCTCGGCGGCCGCTTCAATGTGGACCTGTCCCAAGCCAGAGAGAAGGATCTCTTTTGTCTCCGCATTTCTTGTGAGCCTCAACGACGGATCTTCTTCCAGAAGCTTGGCCAGGGAAGCGAATATCTTTTCCTCGTCGCCCCGAGATTTGGGCACCACCGCGTAGGAAATAAGGGGATTGGGGGGCTCGACGCTTTGAAAAACTACCTTGTTTCCTTCATCGCACAGGGTGTTTCCCGTTGCCGCCTCCTTGAGCTTGGCCACCGCCACGATGGATCCGGGAACGGCTTCGGAAAGGGGTTTTTGCTCTTTTCCCAGGATCTGAAGGAGCTGGCCGTAACGTTCCTTGCTCTCCTTGGAGGCGTTGTAGAAGGCCCCATCGGCGGGGAGGGTGCCCGAGACAACCCTGAAAACAGACAGGCGCCCGGCGTAAGGATCGGCCATGGTCTTTATGATCAGCCCGGAAAAGGGCGCATCGGGAATCGGCTGTTTTTCCACTTTTTCTCCGGTGGCAGGGTCGGTGCCTTCCCAAGGGCCGGCCTCCTGTGGCGAGGGCATGCAGGCAACGACAAAATCCATCAAAAGATCAATGCCCACATTCTTGCTAGCCGATCCGCAAAGCACGGGGACAAAAGCCCTTGAGAGGGTTCCGGTCTTCAACGCGTTCCTCACCTCCTCATCGGAGGGGCTTTCTCCTTCAAGATACCTCTCCAAGAGGGCGTCGTCCGCCTCGGCGACGTTTTCGATCAAGACCTCCCTTTCACTTTCCACGCGCTCGTGCATTTCAGGCGGCACTTCGCAGGACACGGCCTTACCCTCGGCGTCGTAAGCATATGCCTTCAGGCTGAGAAGGTCCACCACGCCCCTGAAATCCGTTTCGGCGCCGATGGGAAGCTGAAGGATGATAGGTTTGGGTTGAAAGCAGCCGGCCACCTCCTCGAAAATCCTTTGGTAGTCGGCCCTTTCTCGGTCCAGCTTGTTGATGAATATGACGCATGGCAGGTTCAACTTGCCGGCCAGTTCCCACGCTTGTTCCGTTTGGACCTTCACTCCATCGACGGCATCTATGACCACCACCGCGCCATCTGCCCCCTGAAGACAGGTCCTGGTGTCTGCAAAGAAGTTCTGATCTCCCGGCGTATCTATAAGGGTGATGGCATGCTTTTTCCACAAGGCCTGGTGGAATCCCGCATTGATGCTCACGAGGCGCTTCATTTCTTCGGGCTCAAAGTCCATGGCCGTATTGCCGTCTTCCACCCGCCCACGCCGTGTGATGGTCCCTGCGTTGAATAACATCGACTCGGCCAAGGAGGTCTTTCCAGCACCACCGTGGCCAATCAGTCCCACATTCCTTAGCTGTTCCGTCATTTCCGGCACCCAAGCTCCTTCCTTTCATTTAATGAAACGATAATGTACAGATGCAGTATACTCAGAAGAACTTGTCTGTCCTCTCGTTGAGCAATGGGAACAATGGACCATGTGGTCCCGCAAAGAGAACATGATTTCAATTGGTTGCAAAGATTCTTGCATGCAAAATACGGTTAGTTCCATTACAAATCAAGAGCAAAATGCCTTCCTATTGTGCGGAATGACCCAGCAGGGCGAAGAATTCTCTGTTCCCCTTGGGTCCGAGGATCGGGCAGGCCATCAAGCCTTCACAGACCAGGTCCATGGTTTCAAAGAATACGACAAGCTCGTCCACCACCCTTTGGTGCTTTTCGGCGCTTCGCACGACGCCCCCCTTTCCCACCTGGCCCTTTCCCACCTCGAACTGCGGTTTTATCAGAGCCAGAATGCGGGCCCGGCTCTCGAGAAGCCCCAACACAGGCGGCACCACGAGCTTGAGGGAAATAAAAGACACATCGATAACGGCCAGGGACGCACGTTCCGGAAAAGCCTCGGGCACTACCGTTCGTATGTTGACCCTTTCCATCGCAACGACCCGCGGATCCTGGCGCAGTTTCCAGGCAAGCTGACCGTATCCGACGTCTATGGCTATAACGCGGGCGGCTCCGCGTCGGAGAAGACAGTCCGTAAACCCGCCCGTGGCAGCTCCCACATCGATGCACACCAGTCCCTCCACAAGGACTCCGAAAGCGTTCAAGGCGGCCTCCAATTTGAGTCCCCCGCGACCCACGTAAGGGTGGTCGCGCCCTTTGATCGTTATGCAGGCCGCCTCGGGCACCATGGTTCCCGCCTTGTCCTTCGGTTGCCCGTCCACATAAACACTGCGTGACAGTATCAAGGCTTGCGCGCGCCCTCTGCTCGGGGCCAGCCCCCGTTCCACAAGAATGTGGTCGAGTCGCTTCTTCGCCATCTTCCGAAAATCCGCCCGCCGGTGCGGGCAGGGGATTGCCAAGAGATACCAAGTGCGGTCACAAATTGCGATTTCCGACGTCTCCCTCCCCCTATGGAAGAAGGAGAGGGGTGAGGGTACAAAAAGCGCACCTTGTGGACGCGCGAAGGGCAGCTTGAAATCCCGTCACTGGTTCATGGCTCACCGTCGGAGCATCTTCTTTCTTCCGGGACCCCGAGACCAAGCGCCGAACGCGCGACCCGCACGATTCCCTCCGCATCCAGTCCGTAGAGAGAGCGCAAGAGACCCTGAGAACCATGTTCCACGAAGCAGTCGGGTACTCCGATGCGGACCACTTTCATCCCCGACACACCTGCATCGTTCAGACATTCGAGGACAGCGCTTCCGAAGCCCCCCTGGAGAACATTTTCTTCCACGGTGACAATGTTCGGGATCTCACGAGCCAGAGAGAGAATGCAGTCCCCATCCAGCGGTTTCACAAACCGGCTGTTGACCACTGTCGCATGGATGCCCTCCTGCGCCAATATTCTGCCGGCCTCAAGGGCTTGCGGTACCATTGCCCCCAGTGCCAGGATCAGCAGATCCCGGCCACGGGTCAGGATTTCCGCCTTCCCCACAGGCAGGGGTGTCGGATCCTCATCCAAAGGTACGCCCACCCCCGCACCTCTCGGGTAACGCAACGCTATGGGCCCCTTGTGTGACAAGGCGGTCACCAGCATTCTGCGAAGCTCGTTCTCATCCTTGGGTGCCATGAGCACCATATTGGGAAGGGCGCGTAGATAAGAAAGGTCAAAAAGACCGTGATGGGTGGCGCCGTCTTCACCCACGATTCCTCCCCGGTCCAACACGAACACTACCGGCAGGGACTCGAGACAAACATCGTGGAGAATCTGGTCGAAGGCGCGCTGCAAAAAGGTGGAGTAGATGGCCACCACAGGCCGAAGGCCCTCTGTGGCCGCTCCTGCGGCGAAGGTCACGCCGTGCTGCTCGGCGATACCCACGTCAAAGAATCGGTCGGGAAAGGCTTGGGCGAATTTGTCCAGGCCGGTGCCCTCGGGCATGGCGGCGGTAACGGCAATGATCGATGGGTCCTTGTCCGCCAGTTGCACCATCGTCTCCCCAAACACCCTTGTGTAGGTGGGAGGGATCTTCGCGGAAACCGTGCAGTTGCCCGTATCGACTTCAAACGACCCCACCCCATGGAAATAGGTGGGGTTGTTTTCAGCCGGTGGATATCCTTTGCCTTTGGTGGTGACAACGTGAAGCAGAACCGGTCCTCTTACCTCTTTGACGTTTTCCAGGGTGTCTATGAGATGATCGAGGCGGTGCCCGCTGATGGGACCGTAGTAATCGAACTTGAATGCCTGGAAAAGTATTCCCGGGGTGATGAAGGCCTTTAGCGACTCTTCAGTTTTTTTCGCTATATTATAAATATTATCACCGAATTTTGGAACCGATTTCAACAAATCCTTTAACTCGCGTCTCAGGTCAACGAAGTGCTTCGCCGACAGCTTGCGGCTCAGAAACGAGGAAAGGGCGCCCACATTGTGCGCGATGGACATCTCGTTGTCGTTCAGAATGACGATGAGGTCTTTTTGAAGGTCCCCTGCCTGGTTCAATCCCTCATAGGCCAGCCCTGCGGTCATGGATCCGTCTCCTATGATCGCGATGACCCTGGCACTGTCCTGCTTCAAGGCCTTGGCGCATGCCATACCGAGACCGGCCGAGATAGAGGTGCTGGCGTGCCCTGTGGAGAAGGCGTCGTACACACTCTCGCTCATGCGCGTGAAGCCGCTCATTCCCCCGTGTTGCCGCAAGGTATGGAACCTGCTTTTCCGTGAGCACAGAAGTTTGTGCGCGTAAGCCTGATGGCCCACGTCCCATATGAGCTTGTCTCTGGGCGTGTCGAACACGTAATGCAGGGAGATGGCCAGCTCCACCGCACCCAGGCTGGGGGCGAGGTGGCCACCGGTCTTGGAGACGGTATCGATGATCACTTCCCGGATATCTTGCGCCAGGTCAGGAAGAACCGCGCGGGGGAGTTTTTTCAGATCTTCTGGAGAACTTATCTGATCCAGGTACTTCAAGGGTTTCATTGTCAACGGTACCTTCGGTGTTGGCAGGCCTTACCGGCGGCCTTGCCTTTTGGACTGCGCCCTCACGGGGCGCGACCCCGCAAGGGAACGAGGTTTCATGGCCACAAAATCCGGACCTATTTGTGCCTATCGACGATATATCGGGCGACTTGCCTGAGCGAATCTGCCTCTGTACCAAATCCGGCGATCGCATTCAAGGCCCGGCTGACAAGGTTGCGACCGTAGGTTTTGGCCTTGTCCAGCCCCAGGAGGGAAGGGTAGGTGGTCTTTTTGCGGCTTGCGTCTGTTCCCACTGCCTTTCCCATCAGCACCGGGTCGCCCTCCACGTTGAGTATGTCGTCCGTAACCTGAAAGGCGAGCCCCACGTTCTCCCCGTAAGTGCACAGCGCTTCTATCTGCTCGACGGACCCGCCCCCCAGGACCCCTCCGGCGTGGACGGATGCCGTTATCAGGGCCCCTGTCTTGAGCCGGTGCATCGCCTCGAGATCCTCGATGGACAGAGGGCGTGTCTCACCTTCCATATCACGCATCTGTCCCTCGATCATCCCCATGTGTCCCACCGCCTCGGCGATGCGGTGCACCACGGCCAGACGCCTCAATAGGCGACCTTCGGGGATCTGTTGATACTCGGTCAGCACCTGGAAGGCAAGGTTCAACAAGGCATCTCCGGCGAGAATGGCGGTTGGCTCGTCAAACGCCTTGTGGCAAGTGGGCCGCCCACGGCGAAGGTCATCATCATCGAGCGCGGGAAGGTCGTCGTGAATAAGGGAGAAAGTGTGTATCATTTCAATGGCGCATCCTGCGGTCATGGCCTCTTGCCACGGATCTCCTCCCACAGCTTCGGCGGCAGACAGGCAGAGTATGGGCCGCACGCGTTTACCTCCCGCGAAGAGGGAGTAACGCATGGCCTCTGCAAGCCGGCCCGAGCCGGCCAGACGGGCCATGATAGCCTTCAATGCCCGGTTAACCGCCTCACGCCGGTCGTGCAGATACATCTTCAGATCGAACATGAACGGTCACTCCATCAGGCATCGGGGTCAAAGGGTTTTGTCTCAAGATTTCCTTCTTGGTCGCGCATCAGGATAGTTACCTTGCCTTCTATGGCGTCGAGCTGCTCCGAGCACTCCTTCGACAGCCTCATTCCTTCCTCGAATTTCTTCAGCGCGCTCTCCAAGGGCAAATCGCCCTTCTCCAGTTCATGTACGATCTTTTCCAGCTTCTGCATGGTCGTCTCGAAATTGCCCTTTTTCATGATTTCTGTTTTTCCTCCACACGGCACAGAAGGCGCCCCCTTGCCAGTACGATCTCCACCTGTTGGTTTTCTGCCACCTGGTCTGCGTCCAAAACCGTAAACCCCTGCGGCAGGGCGCGCGTTATACTGTAACCCCGACCCAAGATGGCCGATGGATTCAAGGCGTGCAGGGCCGCCTGTGCCTGGTCCAGGGACGCCCTACCGGTATGGATCGCGCCCCTGGTAGCATGCACGAGCAGGTTGCGTCGTAACCTGAGCATTGCCCGGTTTCTTTCGATCTCTTTATAAGCCTCCCGCGCACGCAACCTCTGGGTCCACCACAACAGCGTCTGCCGCTTGTCCTTCAGGTTCCCCAGCATGATCTCCTGAAGCCTCAACAGCCGTTCGTCCAGGCGCAATCGGCGGTTCTCGATCATCCTTCGCGGAGGTACAAGGCGTGTGCGCAAGGTATGGACTCGCGATCGGGTGCTTCCCAGATAGTGGGAGAATGCGACCGCGAGCTGCCTCGACATCCGGCGATGCTGCTCCACCAGATCTCGCTTGACAGGGACAACGAGCTCGGCCGCAGCCGAAGGAGTCGGTGCACGCAGGTCCGCCGTGAAATCGGCGATGGTGAAGTCCGTTTCATGACCCACCGCGGATACCACTGGTATGCGGGAAGTATAGATGACGCGGGCCACCGCTTCGGAGTTGAAGGGATGGAGATCTTCCAGGGATCCCCCTCCGCGTGCCAGGATAACAACATCGCTGTCCGATGCTCTGTTGATGATTTCAAAGGCTTCCACTATGCTGGAGACGGACCCTTCACCCTGGACTTTAACGGGCAATACTTCGAGGTGCACGTTGGGGAAACGCCGCTCAATAATCCGGATGATGTCGTGTACCACGGCGCCGGTAGGCGAGGTGACGATACTGATCTTGCCCGGCAGGAAAGGCAGGGGCCTTTTGTGTGCTTCACTGAAAAGGCCTTCTTCGGACAGACGGGCTTTGAGCTGTTCGAAGGCGACTTGCAGGGCCCCGATACCTTCCGGTTCCAGGTGTTCGAGAATGACCTGATAAACACCCTGTGCTTCATAAACTCCTATGCGACCCAGACCCACCACGGACATGCCGTCTTCGGGCAGGAACTCGAGGCTTCGATTCTGGCCTCGAAACATGACGGCCCGGATCTGTGCGCCGGCGTCCTTCAGGGTGAAATAGAAGTGACCCGAAGCCGGGACGCGGAAATTGGAGATTTCCCCACTGACCCAGACAAAGGGCAGGGCATCTTCCAGGAGGTTCTTGATCACCCGGGTCAGCTCAGATACCGTGTAAATACGGCGCTGCAACCTCTCGAAGCCTGGTTCCATCGAGTCTCTCAAACGTGCCGAGTCTGTCCTCATCCGCTGCGAACCTTCAGGAGGCGCGCAGATTGTATTTCAGAATGCACCAGACGGCGCGAAAACCGTCTTTCCATCCGATTTTCTTCCCCTCGGGATAGGTTCTCCCAGAGTAGGAGATACCCACTTCGTAAATGCGGCATCGGAGTTTGGCAATCTTGGCGGTCACTTCCGGTTCAAATCCGAAGCGGTCCTCCTCCAGGTGGACCTTGTCGAGAATTCCTTTCCTGAAGACCTTATAACACACCTCCATATCGGTCATGTTCAGGTTGGTGAACATGTTGGAGAGCAAATTGAGAAACTTGTTGCCCATGGCGTGCCAGAAATAGAGCACGCGATGGGACTCACCCCCTGAAAACCGTGAGCCGTAAACAACGTCGGCCTTCCCGGCCAGTATCGGCGCCAAGAGCTTGGGATATTCCATGGGGTCGTATTCAAGGTCCGCATCCTGAACCAGGACGATATCTCCCGTGGCCGCGGCAAAACCGGTGCGCAGAGCGGCGCCTTTTCCCGCGTTGCTCTCGTGGTACAGAACCCGGATACCGTCGCGGGAGGAGAGCTCATGCAGTTTCTCACGCGTTCCGTCGGTGGAGGCGTCATCGACCACCACCAACTCGCGCTCCATTTGGAGGGGAACCGCCTCAACGGCACGGATGACCGCTTCGATGGTCCTTACTTCGTTGAATACGGGAATCACTACAGAAAGACGCATGGTCCGTTCGTTTTCCCATGGGAGAGTGCGATGGAAACTCGATTTCGAATAGCACATCTCGCCGGGTCGTTCAAATTCCCATTAATTCCGATAATGCATATTATGTTAACTTAGTGGTCTCAACCGCCGATTCCGCTTCTGGTTCCTCCGATTGCCTTAATCGGCTCCCCGGGACCGTCTCGATCTCCTCAATGAGGCTTCCGCCTCGTTTGGACGAAACCAGTTCCCGGATGCTCGGCACCATGTATACGTCTTCCAAGGGCCAAGATCCCAGGCACTCGGCAAGGATCTCTATCTTCTCCCTGACCGGCAGGGACCTGTCGAGTATAAACACGTATTGACCTTTCAGCCGGCACAAACCGCTTCGCACAGGGACCCCCTCGCTTTTCAAGACGCGCTCCCTTACCGTGATGCCGGCCTTCTCGGCCGCCTCCTTCAGGCCTTGATACAGTTGCTCGGATTTCATTTTCCTTCCGCGTGTGGTAAGCACGTTTTGTACGAGGAACCAATTTGCAATTTCTGCATTATTGCAGCAAGCTTTCACCGTGCCCTGCAAATGACCCCGGTGTCAATGGGTTCTAGCAGCAATTACATGAAAAAGGAAGGGATTACGGAAAGGAACGACAGATGGTTTCAACGGCCCTCACCGATACCCCCGTATGGCAAAAACTCAAGGAGCGCGCCGCGGTCATGAAGGCACCGCAAAAGCATTTGAAGCATCTCGTAGACGAACCGGGCCGGCGCGAAAAATACTGTATTAGCGGAGCGCAAGTACTCCTGGACTATTGCTTCCAGAGAGTGGATGGGAAGACCATGACGCTTTTATGGGAATTGGCCGAGGAGCGAAGGCTCAAGGAACGCTTTGCGCAGATGGTGCGGGGAGAAAAGGTGAATTTCACGGAGGGGCGTGCTGCCGTCCACACGGCGGCACGCGACTTCTCGAAGACACCTATTATCATAGATAATGAGGACATAAAGACAGAACTTCATCGGGTACATAAACAAACGGAGGCATTCTCCCGTGCCCTCCACAGGGGAAAAATCGCGGGATCGACAGGCAAGCCTTTCCGGCATGTGGTGGTGATCGGTATCGGTGGTTCGTACCTGGGGACCGAATTCGTTTCCGAGGCCCTGGCGGCTCACGCGGACAAGGGCATCCGTATTCATTACCTCTCCAACGTGGACATCGGCAATTTCGGAAAAATAGTGTCGGAAATTGAGCCGGAGTCCACGCTCTGGATCATCATTTCCAAGAGTTTCACCACACCGGAAACAGCGGCGAACGCCAATCAGGCCAAGGAGTTCATGGTCGAGAAAGGGCTCGATCCCGATGGACATTTCGTGACAGTAACCAGCAAGGGTAGCCCTGGGGACCGCGGGAGTGCGGCGGGCTTGGGGGCGTTTCACATGTTCGACGCCATAGGCGGGCGCTACAGCGTGACCTCGGCCGTAGGCGGTGTCCCTTTGAGTATTTATCTCGGTTACAATAAGTTCGAAGCCTTTCTTAATGGTGCACATGAAATGGATGTGCACACGCAGAACGCACCCATCCCGGAGAACCTTCCCCTTGTCGCCGCACTCCTGTCTGTGTGGAACAACGATTTTCTCGGCTATCCGGCTCAGGCCGTCATCCCCTACTCCACCGCCCTTCGCAAGCTGCCTGCCCATGTGCAGCAGCTCAATATGGAAAGCAACGGCAAGTCCGCTTGCGAGACGGGGGGATTCGCCGGTGTGGAGACCGGGACCATCGTATTCGGAGAACCGGGCACCAACGCGCAGCATTCCTTTTTTCAACTTGCCCACCAGGGCCGCGCGTTTCCTATCGATTTCATCGGGGTGCTCGAACCCTCGTATCCTCATTACACGGCGCGCTCGAAGGGAGTCACGAACCATCAGGAGCTGTGGGCCAACCTGATAGCCCAGGCCAAAGCTCTTGCCGTTGGAAAAGACCACGCGGACCCTAATCGTCATTTTCCGGGCAACCGGCCCTGTTCCATCATAACCTTGAAACGCCTGAACCCGGAGGATGTGGGAAGGCTCCTGGCTTTCTACGAGGCGCGCACCGTCTACGAGTCGTTCCTGTGGGGCATCAACGCGTTTGACCAGTTCGGGGTGGAACTTGGAAAGACCCTTGCTGCGCAGATAAGGCAAGTGATGGAGAGGCGGAACAAGGACGCGGCGTACGTCTTTCCTGAAGCCGATCCGCACACGGCGTGTTACTTGAAGCTTCTGTTCGATAAGTGATGTCGCCTCGTGTCGAGGATGCCTGGAGTTTGAGAAGAAGCCGCGCACACGCGCTTGAAACGGATGGATTGTTAGGAAGGCGCGATTCGAAGTGACCACATCGAGAAACGCATGCTGGCTCCATGTAGCCACCCATACGATGGTGTTTGGCTCGGCCTTCTATTTCTTCTCCTTTGTCAGCGCGGACCCCGATCTTTGGGGGCACATCAAGTTCGGGGAAGATCTGTGGAAGGCCAAGGCAATCGTTCGCACAGACCCTTACTCATATACGGCTTTCGGGCTGCCGTGGATCAACCACGAGTGGCTCACCGAACTCATTTTCTACGGCGTGTACAGTCGGCTCGGAGATGCCGGGCTTCTCGTGGGCAAGCTTTGCATCGGTTTGTCGGTGGTGCTTCTCCTGATGCGGGTGTGCGCATCCCGTCCCCTGAGCCCCCTCGCACAGGCCCCCATCATGGTCCTGGCCGCATCCGTCATCTCTCCCGGCTTCATGATCCGTCCGCAGCTCTTTTCGTTTCTCAATTTCGCCCTGTTACTGTGCGCAGTGCACCGCTACTTCGGGGGGCGGCCGAACCTGCTTTTCGGGATGCCCCTGCTCACGGCGCTGTGGGTGAACCTTCACGGGGGGTTTCTCATGGGCTGGGCCCTTCTCTTGACCGTCACGGTTTGGGAGAGTGCCATGAGCCCTTTCTCAAGGCAAGGGGAGCACCGGCCTGAAATCCTTTGGCTGGTTCTTCTGTGCGTCACTCTTGCGACACTTCTCAACCCCTATGGTTACAGGTTGCTTGTTTTCTTGTACAAGACGCTCACGTTGCAGCGTGAGATAACCGAATGGATTCCGATCCCTCTTTTCGACGGCTCCCACCTGCATTTAAAGGTATTGGCAGCCCTTTTTCTGGTCACCGTCGCAGTGACCGGAAAAAGGAGCCATGGATGGGAGGTTTGCGTCATTGCCATGACGCTGCTGGCCTCTTTTCGCCACCAGCGTCACGCTCCCTTTTTCGCCATGACCGTGGCTCCCTACCTCGTCTTCTGGAGTTCACGGTTCGCCTCCTTTCTCCGGGTCAGGTTCAGCCGGCTCTCCCTCTCAGATACATCGCGCGGTCTTTTGTCAGCAGGCATGTTTGTGCTTGCGGCCTGCCAGATCTACTCGGGGGCGAGTCGTTACGCCCTGGCCCGTCTCAGCATCGTCGTGGACCCTGCTGTCTACCCCGTCGCGGCCGTGCGTTTCATGAAGGCCAATGGCATTGAAGGTAATGTGCTGGTACCCTTTGACTGGGGCGAATACGTCATCTGGCACCTCTACCCCCGATGCCGCGTGTCGATCGACGGACGGTTCGACACCGTCTATCCTGAGTCGGTGATCCGTGATCATTTCATCGCCCGTGAGGACGAAAGGGGTTGGCAGAGGCTTTTGGAGAAGTACCCCTCCGACGTGCTGCTCACCGGTCAGCTCCGCTTCTTTCAGGAGTTGATCCACCGGCCCGGGCCGTGGATTTATATGTACTCGGACTCTGTGAGCATCGTGTTCTTGAGGGACGGCCCTCGGAACCGGGAGGCATTGGAGCGATTCAGGAAAGATGGGCTCACCTACCCATCCGAGGCTCCACCCATTTATTTTGAATGAGAGCCATCTGTGCCATGGGATCAGCGGGTGGATGCACGCAGTTTGATGGCGACTTATAAGCTCGCCAAGGCGTGGGGGTCCCCAGGGTTGATGTGCAGGACGTGCTCGAAAATGGGAAAGCCGAACATTCCTCAAGGAACATGGGGGGCCATCTGTGCAAGTGCCTTGCGTGCCAGTTCGGCCAAATCAGTGCGGCGGTGGGCTCCCCCGGCCACCTCCTTTAGGAGTCTCCTTGCGCTTTGGGGATCGTTCCCCTTCAGATGGCTTAACGCCAAATTGTACAATATCTCAGGATGTTGCGGGCACTTGCCTGCGGCTTCCACAAACAGTGGATGGGCCTTGTCGTACTGTCCGGCATCGAAAAAGAGAGCCCCCAGGTTGTTGGTCGCCCTGCAATGACCTCCGGCACGCCTGGCCGCTTCGTAATACGCCATGGCGGTCGGAAGCCTGTGTTGCTTTTCCTCCACAACCCCGAGATTGTAGTAGGCCGTTGCCCGGACCGACGGATCTTGCGCCACCTCGCTCCACATCAAGTGGGCGTTCCCGTACACCGGGAGATAGCCTGCCGTGGCAGGTGCCAGGCTCACGAAAAAAAGCACCCCGAGCAAGGACACTCCCAGCGTGGATCTTTCAGGCATGGCCTTTTTCCAGAGGATGTCGAAAAGCAGGAAGACCCCTGCAAAAAAGAAGAGGACGGGTACGTAGAGGTAACGGTCGGCCTGGAGCACGGCGATGGGGATGATGTTGGAAACGGGCAGCAGAAAGATGAAGAAGCAGGCAAACATGCACAGAGGTCCCTTCAACCGGTACCTGTACAACAGCCAGAAAGACGCGCCTGTGACAAAATAAAAGGTGATGCCGGCGCCATAATGGATCTCGGAAAAGGCGTGCAATGGGGATAGTCCCCTGCCGGTGAGCAGGGAGTAAAGATACCCCCAATAGGCCTGCCCCATCAGGATGGCGGTTTTCAAGGACGATCCTCCGTGAAAACCATCCTTCACGGCTCCCACCTGACTCTGGGTCAAGACGGTTAGGATGGAGACAAGGACAGCCGCTCCGAACATGGCTCCCAGCACGGGCCGCCCTACCCTTCTTTCGAAAAGAAAACCATGGACGGCGAGAAAAAGCGGATACACGACGGCTATGGATTTGGCAAAAAGAGCAAGAAAATAAAAGAAAAAGCCGCTCCATGCCCTATCTCTTACCAGGATTTTCCATGATGCGAGCAATAGCAGGAAGGTGGAAAGCACATTCTTCCTCTCGGGGATCCAGGCGACACTTTCCACCTGCACCGGATGCGTCAGGAAGATGAGTGCCAAGAAGAAAGCCGTCCTCAGGTCTTTCAATAGTCTGGAGGCCAAGAAGAACACCAACAAACCGTTTGCGATATGCATGGCCAAATTGGTCAAATGATACGCCAGAGGACGGCCCCCTGCCCATAAGGCATCGAGAAAAAAAGACAGATGGAGAAGCGGGAGGTAATCTTCGTTGTGCCTCGTCGTGAAAAGGGACGCGAGCCCCGCGACCGACGGATTTTTCAAGACGGAATGCTCCAGTATGTATGCCGCATCGTCATACTCGGCGATGAAATCGAACCCAACCACGGGCCCCATCAACAGCACCGTGGCGAGTACGAGTGCCGACACGCACCGGACAACATCCGCTTTCTTGAAGGATCGCTCGTTCATGGGACGTTTCGAATTGGGGCGGCTCCCCGCATGTTCGTAGGGTGGGCACCGCCCACCAAAGTGATACTATTGCATTGCATTGGTGCTCGCGTGTGTGTGGCCGCGACGATGATCAAGCCCCGCTCGCCAATCCTTGATTTGTGGACGGACACTGGATAACCGACGCCGCAAAGAGTGTCAATTCCCAACTGGGAGACGATTCGGGACCTGGGACGCGCCCGGTGGTGCCCGGTACCACCGATACAGCCATTTGACCGCGGCTTGTGACTCGGTTAGACTGTTCGCGGATGGGCCCTGGAACAAGGATTTGCGGGTACACCTTGGACCGGTCGCCCTTCGGACAAGAGGGGCTGCCTTGATCATCGTTCCGGTCGGGCGAGGCCTGTTTTCCACCGGCATCATGTTACGCAAGGTCCGGGATGCATCCGTGGAGCCCCGCGTGAATTGAGGTTTTCGTAGGGTGGGAACCGCCCACCCAAAGGGCTCTTCCGTCCGAGGTCGAAAGTGGCCCTAGCGATGGTCAAGGCCGGGGGGACAAGGCACATGGAAACACGGGTCCTGGACAACGCATCCCACCAGCAATACGGCACGCACCTGGCGATTTTTCTCCTCGCAATGGGGGTCCGGGCCTTTTTTCTCTTGCGAATCGATGAACCGGTGCTCTTTTACAAGTACCTCTATTTCGCCGAAAAACTGGCAGCGGGGCAGAGCATAGGAGAAAGGCTTACGGACCTCAGTCCCTTCTATCTTTATTTCTTGACGGCATTCAAATGGCTTTTGGGCCTGGACTGGGATTATGTGAAATACGTCCAATCGCTTCTCGGAGCCATGAACTGCCTGGTGCTCTATGCGTTGGGCCGGCGCCTGATAGGACGACAAGCCGCTTTCATCGCGGCCTTCTTCTACGCAGCATACGGCAACCTGGTCATACTGGAATCCACCCTTGAACCCGAGGTGTTTCTTCTTTTTTTCAATCTCCTCACACTCTACCTCTTGGTTGTTGCTAAGAAAGACAAATTCTCACACCCTCGGGGTTGGCTACCGCTTTTCGCGGCCGGACTCTTTGCAGGGCTTTCCGTCATAACCAAACCCAACTTCCTGTTGTTCGTTCCGGTCGGTGCGGCATGGATCGTGTGGGTCACGGGTGGACCGCAGCTCTCCCTGATACGCAGAATCGGTCTGGCCGCACTGTTCTGTGCCGGAACCTTGCTTCTGATTCTGCCGATAACTTTAAGAAATTACTTCAAATTAAACGACGTGATCCTCGTGACGGCCGATGCGGGAAAGGTCTTTTACCATGGCAACGGTCCCAACGCCACGGCCTTGGAAGGCACGGGACTGCCCGACGAAGGCTTTGCCGAAGAGGCGGGAAACGAGCCGGATTATGCACACGTGCTGTATCGCAGGACGGCCTCCAAATTGAGCGGTCGCCCCATGCGTCCCTCCGAGTCCTCCCGTTTCTGGTTCAATGAGACTCTGCGCAACATCCGGGCTAACCCTGCAGACTTCTTGCGCCTTGGGGCCAAGAAGGTCTTGTACTTCTTCCACAACTACGAGATGCACTATATCGCCTCCGCCTACAAGGAATACAAAGCGTCCCTTTCTTACCCCCTCATTAGATTCGGGGTTCTCTCCGCCCTCGCTCTTGTGGGCGCGGCGTTGTCGCTAAGGACAAGCAAGGACCTATTCCTTGTCTATGCCGTGGCGTTGACCTATCTTCTTTCGGCAACGGTTTTCGTGGTTCAATCGAGATACAGGACCCCCGCCGTGCCTTACCTGTGTCTTTTTGCCGGGATCGCTGTGGATGCCTTTCGGCGCAAACTGACAGACCGAGCGTTCGGACCCGTGGCCGTGTACGCGGTTGCCCTGACCGCGGCCCTTCTCGTGACCCATTTGCCGTTCAAGGCAGAGATCCGCGCCATGGACCGATGGCAACAAGCCACCAAGATCCACTACCAGCTCGGAGCGGTTCCGCTTTTTCGCGCTGGCAGGTACCAGGATGCGGTGACCGAATTAGACGCGGCCCTTGCCCTGGCTCCCCGTTTCAGCCCCGCCTACAATCTGAGGGGCAAATGTTATGCAATCCTGGAAAAGCTCGAACCGGCTATCCTTGATTTCCAAAAAGTGCTCGCCCTGAGCCCCGGCATCCCGGAAGGTTACAAGAATCTCGGCCTTCTATATCTTATGCAGGGCCGCAGGGACGAGGCGGAACCTTATCTGCGAAAGGCCCTGCAAATGAATCCCGACGATCCCAAGATATCGGACGCGCTCGGCGAGTCGCCGAATCTTCGGAACAGGGATCCATCCTTCGGACCCGGGTGAACACATTGCACGCCCTCTTCACGATTGTGGTGGATCTGATCTTCCTGGCCGGTCTGGCCCTTGTCGCTGCGGGCCTGGGACGGATCTTTCTGCGACTCACTGCGGTCGATGGCTGTTCCCCAGGCGAACATGCCGTTTTTTGCATCGGAATAGGTTTCGGTATTCTCAGCCAGTCGGTCTTTGTACTGGGAGTGTTGCATTTCCTGTCCCCACTTACGGTTAGGGCGTCGATGGGGACGTTTGCTCTCTTGTCCCTCCTCGGCTGGCTGAGGGGCCAAGACTTCCTCCATTATATTCTGCGCGCGGTCACAAATTGCGCTTTCCTGCATCCCCCTCGCCCCCTGGGAGAGGGTTGGGGTGAGGGTATAAAAAGCGCAGTTTGTGGCCGCGCAGGCTATACGTCTTGCCCCGGAACCCCCTGGTCGGGCCGGCAAAAAGGTCTGGCCCTGGCATTGGCCGCATCCGTTTTTTTCAACCTGCTGCTGGTCCTCACACCAGCGGTCGGAAACGACGCCCTCACCTACCACCTGGAAGTTCCCAGGCGCTTTCTCGAGCACGGCGGGTTCTACTTCATCCCGGGCAATATCTTCGCCCATTATCCGTTGAACGCCGAAATGCTCTATCTCATCGGACTGGCATTGCGTGGAGAAATCCTTGCCAAGGGTATCCACTTTGTCATGCTCCTGGGGGTTCTCACGGCGATGTGGTGTTTCACCAGGTCGGATAACGGCATGCGGGTGTTCGCCATTGTCTCCCTGATCATCTTTCACAGCGTTCCGTCGGTATTCATGAACGCGCACATGGCTTACAACGATCTGACCCTGGCCTTTTATACCCTCCTCTCGGTGCTGGCATTTGTCAAATGGTATGAGGGACAGAGGCTCCAATGGCTCCTTCTGTGCGCGGTGTTCTGCGGGCTGGGCATGGGCACGAAATACTCGGCACTCCTGCTGCCGCTTCTTGGCCATCTGGGAATCCTCGTCGCCTTGCACCGCCGGAAGGCCGGAGCGGTCCAAGCCTTGCGCCTTGTCTCGCTCTACCTGCTGCTCTGCATCCTCGTGGGCTGCCCATTCTATCTCAAAAACGCCGTCATGACGGGCAATCCCTTCTATCCGTTCTTTCACGGTGTTTTCGGGGGCAAGGGCTGGTCTGAGGAACAGGCGCGCTTCTATGGTTTTTTTCTGCACAACCTGGGCATGGGGCGCACTATTGTGGATTATCTCCTGCTACCCTGGAACGTGAGCTTCCGCGCGAGAATGTACAGTTCTCAATTTGACGGGGTACTCGGGCCGATTTTCCTGCTTGTTTTGCCCTTTTCAGCACTCGTACCAAGGTTCCCCCCACGGCTGAAAATCGCGCTGTGTTACTGTCTTTTCGCCTTTCTCTTTTGGGCGTTTTCAGCGCAGCAGATACGATACTTGATACCGATTCTACCTTTCCTGGCAATCACAATCGGCTACACCCTGAAAGAGTACAGGCCGCGAACCAAGATCTTCTCGCTGCTGGTGCTATGGGTCGTCTCCGGCCTCACATTCAATGCTTATTACATGTTCAAGGATTTCCGCAACATCAGCCCGCTTCCCGTATTGACCGGTCGAGAGAACAGAGATGCTTTCCTAACCCGTTTGATCCCCTCGTATACTATGTTTCGCCATGTAAACACACACCTTCCTGAGGAGTCGAAGATCTTCTTCATTTACATGAAGAATCTGGGATATCTTTGCGATCGTCCTTTCTATTCGGACTCCATGTTTGAGTCCTATACCATCCAAGCTATTCTGTCTGGTTCGCAGAGGCCTGAGCAGGTCTACGAGACCCTCAGGGAGCTCGGTTTTACACATATTTTGTACGACGTGAACTACGTCTTTGGAAGTTTGAGCACTTTTTCAGATGAACAGAAGCATCTTTTTTTCCTGTTTCAACAAAGGTATCTCCGGTTGGTGCATGAGGACAAGAACCGTTATTATCTTTACGGCCTCGCGGGGTCACACGAGACGGCGACGGTCCCCCTCCCCCTTCCTTCGGCCACGTGAAGCCCGAGGATTACCTGCTTTTCCTGGCCGGTCATTTCAAGGAGCCTCGCAGGCCGTTCTCCACCACGGAGGCAAGCTCAAGGCAGGTCACTTCTGAGAGGGAGCAAAGGGGTCTTGTGAATGCCCATTTTCGCGAGCCGAAACATCAAGGCGGTCCGCATACAGCCGAACCCATACCGGACGCTTCTCAGCAGGCCGATGGAGGAGGCCTCCTCGAAGTATTTCGCAGGGCAACTGATCTCTCCCACCGTGTGTCCGAGCCAAACGACCTGGGCGAGTATCTGATTGTCGAAAACGAAATCATCGGAATTACTCTCGTAGGGCAATTGCTCCAGCAACTCACGGGAAAACGCCCTGTAGCCGGTGTGGTACTCGGACAGTTTCGCACCCATGAGCACATTTCCGGCCAATGTGAGCAAACGATTTGCGATGTACTTCCAGAGGGGCATGCCTCCTTTAAGGGCCTGCCCTCCGAGGATCCTCGATCCCAGTACGCAATGATAGAGTCCGCTGCCCACCAGGGTTGCGAAGGCCGGAATCAGCTTGGGCGTATACTGGTAGTCGGGGTGCACCATAATGACGATATCGGCGCCCTCCTCCAGTGCGAGGCGGTAGCAGGTCTTCTGGTTGGCCCCGTAGCCCTTGTTTGTCTTGTGGCGAAAAACCCTGCAATGGGGCAGACCCCGCGCAATCTGTACCGTTTCATCATGGCTGTCATCATCGACCAGGATGACAAGATCGACAATTCCTTGCTCCATGACTTCATCGTACGTTTGCCGAAGGGTTCTCGCCGCATTGTACGCAGGCATGACAACGACAATCTTCTTGTTTCGAAACATCTCTGTTTTTCCTGTCTCCCATTATACCTTGTGCGGCCAAAAACTGCGCTTTTTTTATACCCTCACCCCGATGCTCTCCCAGAAGGTGAGGGGGATATCGGAAATCGCAGTGTGTGACCCGCGCAGTATATGTGTACCGGTCCCCCACGAGACTGTGCCTCAACGGTACAAGGCGTATCGTGGGCTATATGGGCGCAAGCATACCAAATGATGGCCAAAGGCAGGCTGCGGCTTCTGTGTAGGCCGGCAATGAGGACAGCCGCAGAAATGAAGAAGGACCTGCCATCGACAAGGAGGTGGGCGTCAGAGACTGTTGGGGGTGGGGCACGGAACAGTGCCCGAATGCTGGATGGGCCAGATGTGCGGAAGTGATCGCTTTCAGGCACACAACTGGCAAGAGGCAGACCTTCCATGGCCGGACGTCCGTGATCCCTTCCATCTTGTAGAATGAGTAGCCAAACCGCGGGGCTCTTGTTGCGGATCCCGGAAACGTGGTCATGTTCCCCCACTGTATGGTTTGAGGCACTTGGGGAAGAAAAGGGAAAAGCGGAGAAAGAACCGCATTGGTGTTTCTCCGCTTTTCGACCAGGTGTGTCTGCAATTAGAAGGTAATGACGCCGGCGGGGTCCACCGTATACGTCTTGTCACCGCTGCCATGGGCGGCGGTGATCGCCAAAGCAGCCTGGTCACCGGCTACGGTCAGCGTCACGTTGGCCGTCTGCTTGTAACCGTAAGCGGTAAGATCCGCCAAAGCAACCGTGCCGGTAGGATAGTCCGTGAAGTAGGCCTGGGCCGCGGTGTAGGCGTTCTTGGCATCCGCATTGGCCGCGGAGTTGTAAGCTCTCTTCCGGTAGCTGATGAAGTTGGGGATGGCGATGGCGGCCAGAATTCCGATGATGGCGATAACGATCATCAGCTCTATCAACGTGAAACCCTTCTGATCTCTCCTGCTCAGTTTCTGCAACATGACGACATTCTCCTTCCTTCTTTTCAAGTGATTGCTTTTGGTGTCCGGGCCTCAAAGGCCCCTTTCCTATCTGTACGAAATCTTGCCTCACCTCCTTTTCTTCAAGCGGTTGCATTTGCGATTTGTATAGAGGCTTAAGCACATTCCATGCCAGGATAAAGCCTTTCCACGAATGTACTCCAATATCACTAATCATTTTATAGTGTTATACGTTACGGGTCCATGAAGTGTGCTTTCTATACCCTCACCCCGACCCTCTCCCAGGAGGAGAGGGGGAACGGGGATTTTCAACTGTCGGATGGCAATCTCAACGTTCTCGCGGGAATTTTCAACGCTTGTGATGGGATTTTCAACGATGCGGGAGGGCAGCACTCACTGACGACGCTTGCCGATCCGATACCGAAAGGACTCGGTACTGATTCCCAACAGCTTGGCAGCCTTGTGTTTGATGCCGCCTGCTATGCTCAGGGCCTTGTCGAGGTAGGCACCCTCCACGTTGGCGAGCACACCGTCCAGGTCAACACCCGAAGCGGGCAATTCCACCTCCACGAAGCCGCCCCCCGGGTCCCGGCTTCCCTGCCGGTGGTCCCCCCCGGGGCCGGCGACTTTCGTCCCACCTGCCGAATCCTCCTCGCCCCTTGATGGGGAATGGGGGCTTTCCATGGGTTCGTACTCCCCCGATCTCTCCTCCATTGACCTGGCTTCGTTGATCTTTCTGGTTCGCTTGTAGGTGGCCAGGGCCAGACTGTCCGGAAGGATGATGTTGGTGGTGGATAAGGCCACACTGCGCTCTATCATGTTCTCGAGCTCCCGGATGTTTCCGGGAAAGTCATACCGATTGAGCATGTCGAGAGCATAAGAAGACAATTTGGCGATCCGTTTTCCCATTTCTTTGCTGTACTTCTCGAGGAAGTGCTGGGCCAGGACCCGCAAGTCCTCCCTGCGCTCGCGCAGAGGCGGCACCCTGATCTCGATGACGTTGAGACGGTGGAAAAGGTCCTCCCTGAAACGACCCGCGATCACCTCGTCTTCCAGATCCTTGTTGGTGGCGGAAAGTATGCGAATATCCACCTTAACGTCCCGGGTGGAACCAACGGGTTTGAAGGACCGTTCCTGAATGACGCGCAGGAGCTTGACCTGCATATGGGGACTGAGCTCCCCCACCTCGTCGAGAAAGACGGTGCCTGCGTTTGCGGCTTCAAAAAGGCCCTTCTTGTCGAGAGTCGCTCCCGTGAAAGCCCCCTTCACGTGACCAAACAGCTCGCTCTCCATCAAGGATTCGGGTATCCCTCCGCAGTGAATCACAACAAAAGGGGCGTCTTTGCGCGGACTCTCTTGATGAATAGCTCTGGCGATCAACTCCTTTCCCGTTCCGCTCTCGCCGGTTATTAGGATGCTCGTACGGGTGGGGGCCGCCTGTCGAACCATGGCATAGACCTTCAACATCTTGGGGCTGTTGCCCACGACGTTCCCGTAATGGTAGGTCTTTGCCAGCTCGGCCTCTATCACCTCCTTCTCCCGCTCGAGTGTGCGCCTCTCGAGAGCGTTCGTAACGGTTTGCCTCAGCTCGTTATTGTCAAAGGGTTTGGGGATGTAGTCGTAGGCCCCTTCGTTCATCGCGGCCACGGCCGTTTCGGTGCTGGCATAGGCGGAAATCATGATGGCCACCGTGTCCGGGTGGAGGCGCTTGGCCTCGCGCAACACTTCCAGCCCCGAAATATCGCCCAGACGGATGTCACACAGGACAAGCGCATAGGGTGTTTCTTTGATCATGGAGAGGGCTTCTCTGCCGTCTTTGGCACACGACACCTGGTAACCCTCGCGGCTGAGCAGCACATCCAGGAACTCCCTCATGCTCTGCTCGTCGTCCACTACCAGAATATGATGGCCGGTTTCTCCCATGGCTCCAGCATTCATGGCTTTCGGGGACATCTTGCGTCGAATACGATCCGTCCTCCGACAATGGTGAAGGCGGCCTTGCCTCTAAGCGTCCATCCGTTGAAGGGGGTGTTGCGTCCCTTGGAGGCAAACCGGCCGGCATCCACCACATAGTCTGCTTCCGGATCGATAATCGTCACATCCGCGACCCCTCCTTCCCGGAGACCGCGGTTTTCCATTTGCAACCTCAGGATTCGGGCCGGATTGGTGTGCATCTTCTCAACAAGTTGCCCCATGGAGAGCACGCCTTTTCTCACCAGCGAGAGGGACAGGGCCAGAGAAGTTTCCAGGCCCACTATTCCATTGGCTGCGTGATCGAACTCCACGTCCTTCTGCAGCACCGAATGGGGTGCGTGGTCGGTGGCGATAACGTCGATGGTCCCGTCCGCCAGTCCTTCCATGATCGCTTGTCGGTCCCTTTCCGAACGAAGTGGGGGATTCATTTTGGCATTGGTGTCATACGCACGCACCGCTTCGTCGGTCAAGGTGAAGTAGTGAGGTGCCGTCTCAGCGGTTACCGTGATCCCGCAGGCCTTCGCCCTTCGCAGGGCCCGGACGGATTCCGCCGTGCTCACGTGCGCTATGTGGACCTGGGCCCCCGTGAGCGCGCACAGGGAGATTTCTCTCTCAACCATAATGCTTTCCGCCGCGTTGGGGATGCCGCCAAGGCCCAGACGCGTGGCCACCGGGCCCTCGTTCATGACCCCACCGCAGGAAAGAGACGGTTCTTCACAGTGGCAAATCACCGGCATGGCCGCGCCGTGCGCATACTCCATGGCACGTCGCATGAGCCCGGCATCGGTCACGGGTCGTCCATCGTCGGAAACGGCGACCGCGCCCGCTGCCTTGAGCTCCAGGTATTCGCACAGTCCTTTTCCCTCAAGACCCGGGGTTATGGCGGCGATGGGATAAACCCGGGCGTTTGCCGCCTCTGCGGCCCGTTGCAGTATGAATGCCGTTACTGCCCGGTTGTCGTTGACCGGACACGTGTTGGCCATGCAGCACACCGAGGTGAATCCTCCCCATGCAGCCGCCAAGGTTCCACTGGCGATCGTCTCCTTGTACTCCTCACCGGGTTCCCGGAGGTGGACGTGCATATCGATGAGTCCGGGTACCACGAGCATGCCCGTTGCGTCGATGTGCACGTGTTCGCCCTGGTTGTGCCCTTCCTGCGCAAGACCCGCAAGAGGCGGCGGTTGCATCCATTTCTCGATCCTCAGGATCGTGCCCTCTTCGACCACGATGTCCATGAGGGCGTCGCGCCCGTTCTCAGGGTCGATGACCCGCCCTCCCCTAATGGTCACCCGCATGGTGTCTACCCCCCAAAAGAAGATAGAGAACGGCCATCCGGACAGCGACCCCGTTTGTCACCTGGTCCAAGATGACGGAAAAAGGCCCGTCCGCGACCTCGGGATCCATTTCCACCCCGCGATTTATGGGACCCGGATGCATGACAAGCACGTCGTCCCTGCACAGCCTCAGCCTCTTCACGGACAGACCGAAGGCCGCGGCATATTCCCGCGGCGACGGGAAAAGTGGGTCCCCCTGACGCTCTCTTTGTATTCGGAGCATGATGACCACGTCCGCATCCACCAGCGCATCCTCCAGCCGGGTCGTCACCCGGGCGCCCAGCTCTTCTATTCCCGGGGGAATCATGGTCAGAGGACCTGAAACGACCACCCGGGCCCCCAGCTTTGAAAAGCCCGTTATGTCGGATCGTGCCACTCTGCTGTGGGCCAAGTCCCCTATGATGGCTATGCGTAAGTTCTCCAGCCTTCCCTTTTTCTCTCGCACCGTCATCATATCCAGAAGGGCCTGGGTCGGGTGCGCGTGCATGCCATCGCCCGCGTTCACGACCGAACTGCGCAGCAAGGGCGCCAACAAGTGGGGTACGCCGGCGCACGAATGACGGATGACCAGGGCATCGGGTCTCATGGCCTCCAGGTTCCGGGCCGTATCGATCAGGGTTTCTCCTTTGACCAGACTGCTGGTGCTCTGGGACAGGGAAACGGTGTCCGCACTCAACCTCTTGGCCGCTATCTCAAAGGAGGTGCGGGTTCGGGTGCTCGGTTCGTGAAAGAAGAGAACGACCGTCTTTCCCCTCAGAACAGGGACTTTCTTTATGGCCCGTGTGGAAATCTCCTTCATGCTGTCCGCGGTGTCGAGAATCCACGTGATCTCCTCCTGTGTGAGGGAATCCATGTCCAGAAGGTCCTTTTTGTAGAACCGAATCGTTTCCGTATGCTCGTCCATTGGTTGGATCCTGCCGGGAATTCGCTCAAGAGTAGTGGGCCTTGATCATCGTTCCGGCCACCTTTACTGGTGGAAGGGTCTTTTTGGTGGGCACTGCCCACCCTAAAGAGAACCTCAATTCCGGCCCGGCCCCGCGGATGGGCATTCGGCAGTGCGCAACGTGAGGCCAGCTGAAAACAGGACCCGCCCCGCCGCAACGATGATCATGGCCGAATAGCTTCCCATTTTCATGCGCCGATCCATAACGCACGCCAGCGTTGCCCGTGGGTTGAACAGCCCGCCGTTCGCCCTCCTCGCGTCTTGCGATGCCCGCGTCTCGACGCTGGAACATGTCGGCCTGTCCGGGCCCTAATGCAGTGAACGCCCCAGACGATTCCAGCGCACGGAAAAGCCCTTCCGGTCCCAGGACCAGTAGATCATGAAGGCCTTCCCCCGCAGGGCGTCCAGTCGGACGAACCCCCAGAACCGGCTGTCGTAACTGTGATCACGGTTGTCTCCCATGACAAAAATAGAATCGGGCGGGACGGAAAGGGGTCCCAAATTGTCCCGGGTCTGCCCGGCCCTGCCCGTCGGAGAGTCGTCGGAATAAATACCGTAGGGATCTTCCGACGTCTTCCCGTTGACGATGATTCTCCGGTCTCGTATCTGAAGCGTGTCTCCGCCCACAGCGACGACGCGTTTGATGAAGTCCTTGCTCGGATCCTCCGGGAACTTGAAGACCACGATGTCCCCACGTCGCGGCTTGCCTATGGGGATGACGGTGGTATTGGTGAAAGGCAGCCTGATGCCGTAAATGAATTTGTTCACCAGGATATGATCGCCGATAAGAAGGGTCGGTATCATCGAGCCTGAAGGTATCTTGAAGGCTTGGACCACAAACGAGCGAATAAAAAGCGCCAGAAGAACCGCCAGCACAATGGCTTCCAGGTTCTCCCGAAGCGCCCCTTTCTTCCTGACGGTGCTCGCTTCGGCGGTCTTGTCACTCATGGATTTATTCTCCAAAGTTGATCTCATCTCTTTCATTGGCTCGTCACCGTGCCTGATGGGCGTCCTGGTAACGTGCCGTACGCAACCTCCACCCAGGGAGCGGTCGACCATCCAAGGCACCATAATGGTAAATCTTCCGGCCTTGATCATCGTTCCGGCCACACTGCTTTCCCCTCACCCCAACCCTCTCCCACGACGGGAGGGGGAGTACTCGGGAATCGTTCCCTCAAGGAACGCTCGTGCTTCCAGGGAGTCGCACAAGATCTGCCCACCCGACGGTTGGTTTCTTACCCTCCAAACGCACGGCCGCCCACCATGCGGCAGGATCACAAAGGCCCCCCGGCCAGGACCGGCTCCCGGCTTTCAAGCTTTTTTAGCCTTCCTTTCAACTAGTTATCCTATTCTCTACGCATCATTTTGAACAAAGCACTCTAACAGCTACGCCCGCTTTGATCAAGTCATCTTTTCGTTCCTTGACATTTGCCCAAGCCCACGTTACACGATGCGGTCAGACCGAATGGGTTGCGTTCCCGCCGTTCTGACCCCACAACGCCCCATTTGGAAACCGCCCCTCGCCCGGCGGTGTGGAAAAAGAGGCCCAAGAGAGACGGGAAAAGGCAAACCTACGCATTAAGGAAAAGGTTTTTTGCTGTAATGTTCTAAGGTTATCGTCATAGGGCGACACTCTTTCAAAGGATTCAATACGGTGGCCGACGCGATCACCATCGAAAACATACGCATGGGGGATGGATCACCTCTGGTGCTCATCGCCGGTCCTTGCGTGATCGAAAGCGAGGAGAGTACGCTCGCGCTGGGCCGCGATCTCGCCGCACTCGCGCGAGAACTCGTTATGCCTTTCATATTCAAGGCTTCTTTCGATAAGGCCAATCGTACCTCGCTTCATTCCTTCAGGGGTCCCGGACTGAAAGAGGGTTTGAAGGTCCTGAGTCGGGTGAAGCAAGAACTCGCAGTGCCTGTTCTTTCGGATGTTCACACCCCGGACCAGGTGGAACGCGCCACTGACGTGCTTGATGTGTTGCAGATACCCGCTTTTCTGTGTCGACAGACGGACCTTGTGGTTGCGGCGGCTTCGTCGGGAAGGGCGGTGAATATCAAGAAGGGGCAGTTCCTCGCACCTTGGGACATGCGACCTGTGCTGGAAAAGGCCACGTCCACGGGAAACCGGCGGATACTCCTGACCGAGAGGGGAACGAGCTTCGGATACAATAATCTCGTGGTGGACTTTCGCTCATTGCGAATCATGCAGGATCTGGGATGCCCGGTGGTGTTCGACGCCACCCACAGCGTGCAACTGCCGGGCCAGGCCGGCGGGTGTTCCGGGGGGGACAGGAGCTTTATCCCTTTGCTGGCGCGAGCGGCAGTTGTCAACGGGGTGGATGCGGTTTTTTTCGAAGTACACCAAGACCCGGACACCGCACTGTGTGACGGACCGAATTCATTACCCCTCCGTGACTTACGGTCTCTGCTCCTCCAGCTCAAGGCCATCCGCAACGCGATGACGGATATCCAGTGAGTGATGACCTCGCCCCCCCACCCCTCCCACAAGCGCCTGAATGAGGAGAAACTGCGAAATCTCGCGGCGCTCTTGCTGGACGTGGACGGTGTCTTGACCTGTGGCCAGATCGTATACGACCGTCACGGAGAGGCGCTCAAGGCGTTCGATGTCAAAGATGGTCTCGGCCTCAGGATGCTGGACCTTGCAGGAATCAAGGTGGCGATCGTCACCGGCAGACAATCCCAGGCTCTGCGGCACAGATGCTCCGACCTGAAAATCCGGCATGTCTTCGAGGGTGTACAGGACAAATTGGAGGTGCTTCCCCGCCTCGTGGCACAGCTCGACGTCACGCCGCACCGTATGGGATTCATCGGGGACGACCTGACCGACTTGCCTTTGCTGCGGGCAGTGGGTGCCTCCATCGCAGTGGCCGACGCCCATGAGCTGGTGCGCCGCGAAGCGGATATGGTCACGGTGGCCCCAGGGGGCCGGGGGGCCGCCCGTGAAGTGTGTGAGGCATTATTGAAGGCACAGGGTCGATGGGATGAAATGCTCGGTTGTCTGGGCGTCTAAGAGAATACGTCTGGTGCTTCTTGCCGTCGTTGTCTTGCTTTTGGGGATCGTCGGGGTCGCGCTTGCCCTTTTCGGAAGGGAGGAACCGGCACGGACCGCCATCAAAATGCTCGCCGGCAGCCCCGACCTGCACCTTAAGGCCATCGAGCACGTGGCCACCCGCAACGGCAAGAGGCAATGGAGCCTGCGAGCCGAGTCCGCCAAGGTCGATACCAAACGGCATGAAACGCTGCTGGAGGAAGTTTCTGTGATTTTTTTTGGGCAGGACGGTGTCAAGGTGTATGTGAACGCGGATAGAGGGATCATCCACACAGACACAAGCAATTTGGACCTGGAGGGCAACGTGCGTGTGCACACCGACGCTTACACGCTCCAGAGCCGGAGGATGGAATATCGGCACGGGCAAAGGAAAATCCATGCGCTCGCGTCCGTGCGTCTTCAAGGGGAGAACCTTCTGTTTGAGGGGGAATCGCTGTGGTATGATCTCGACAAACAGTCGGCCGAGATGCATGGCAACGTGCAGGGACTGATCGATGGCAACCTTGAATTGTGAAAGCCGACCAAAGGCGGCCATGAGGGTACTGGGACTTATCATTGCCCTCGGTCTCGGGTGGACGGGCATCTGCGGGGCCCAAGAAACAAAAGGAAATGCCCCCGCGGAAGAACCTACATTTCTTTCGGGACCAATCCGGATCACGGCAGACAGACTCACGACCGTACGTGCGGAAAAATGGGCCGAGTTTTCGGGAAGGGTCAAGGCCGTGCAGGGCAGTACGGTGATTGATGCGCAACGCATAAGAGTGTGGTATGGTGAAACGGAACGTGGCAGCGGCCAACCGGTCAGCTTTCAACAAGCCGTAGAGAAAATAGTGGCCGATGGCGAGGTCCGGATCACCATGAAGGACATGATCGCGGAGGCCGACCAGGCCGTTTTCCATTCTCGAGACGGGAAGCTGGTTCTCACGGGGGAAAGAGCCCTTCTCCGCAGTCAAGGCAATGTGGTGACCGGATCGACCATCACCTTCATGCAGGACGAGGGTACGGTCATTGTGGAGGGACAGGGCAGCAGCCGGGTAGAGGCCCTCTTTTATCCCCCATCGGGATCCGAAGATGCTGGTTCACCGTGAGGGAAGTGGTGGCTGTTCTTTGCCTGGAAGGACTGGTCAAAGCGTATCAGAAGCGACGTATCGTCGATTCGGTGAGTCTGGAAGTGGAAAGCGGACGCGTGGTGGGGCTTCTGGGCCCCAACGGAGCAGGCAAGACCACCACCTTTTACATGGCGGTGGGAATCGTAAGACCGGATAGCGGAAAGATCCTGCTCGACAGGCACGACGTGACGGAAGCGCCCATGTACCTGAGGGCCAGAAAGGGGATCGGTTATCTCCCACAGGAAAGTTCCGTCTTCCAAAAGCTGACGGTGGAAGAGAACGTCCTGGCCATTTTGGAGATCCTTGCTCTGCGTCGGGACGACAGACGTGCCCGGACAAAGGCATTGCTGCAGGAACTGGGTATCGGTCATCTGGCCAAACAACGTGCCCAGCTTCTCTCGGGGGGGGAACGAAGGCGGCTGGAGATAGCAAGGGCATTGGCATGTGGTCCTTCTTTCATTCTGCTCGACGAACCTTTTGCCGGCATAGATCCCCTGGCTGTCATCGACATTCAGAACATCATAAGACACCTCACAGACAGAGATATAGGAGTCCTGATATCGGATCACAACGTACGAGAGACGCTGGGTGTCTGTGACACGGCTTATATCCTGAACGAAGGCAGGATCATCGAATCGGGAACACCCGAGGCCATCGCATCGAGCAAGGTGGCAAGGAGAATATATCTCGGCGATGACTTCAGACTCTGACAGGAAAAGCCCGGGGCAAGGGTCCGTCCGTTTGTGAGGGCAGTACTCTCCTTGGAGCAACACGTGCTTTGTGCTACGATGCTCATGGATTTTCGGAAAAGGGATTTCGACCCGCCACCTACAGCGTGCGGGGTGGGCGTCTCTGTGGGTTTAGCCCCAATACCCGTAAATGAAATCCTTTTGGGACTTTGGCAGACTCCCGCCAATAACCCCCTTGAGGGGGGGCGGGGGGTGTTTCCCAGCTGCGAAGATTCTCCACATACCCCTTTGCCCCCCTCGAGGGGGGATTGTCGATGGTAACTCGACCGTGGAATGAAACGAGGATTTTACAAGGGGAAACGGATTCATTCACGGGTATTGGACTTAGTCCGACCTGCCTGGCGCACGGTCGGGTAGTGCCGCCGGGAGTTTCCGATCGAAGGCGGCCGATGATGGATTGAACGGCAGGATATAGGGCTGCCAACCGCCCGAGCAAGCGTGACCATGGCCCTGGAATTGCGACAACAACTGCGTTTGAGTCAGCAATTGATAATGACGCCACAGCTCCAGATGGCGATCAAACTGCTGCAACTCTCACGCCTCGAACTGATGGACGTCATCCGCCAGGAGTTGGAGGAAAATCCTGGCCTCGAGGAGGTTCAGGAAGGGGAACCTGCGGAAGGGTCCCTGGAGCGCTCCGAGCCCGAGTCGTCCGACACGGACAAGCTGCAAGAGGTCAGCATTGAAGAACGTGTGCCCGACGACATGGACTGGAGCAACTACATGGAGGAGTACAATGCTCCGGGTCAGGTTTACACCGAGTCCGAGGAAAAGGACGTCCCCAGATATGAGAGTTTCGTCGCCCGCAGGGAATCCCTCTACGATCACATCTTGTGGCAGGTGATGTTGACCTTCTCGGAGGGCGCGGAGCAGCAGATCGGATGCATGATAGCCGGCAACCTGAACCGGGACGGATACCTGGAGGAGTCGGTCGAAGAAATCGCCCATACCGGAGATTTCTCCCCGTCCAAGGTGCAAGAGGTGCTGACCAGGATGCAGACCTTCGATCCGGTCGGAGTCTGCGCGCGGAATCTGAGCGAATGCCTTTTGTTGCAGGTGCGTTATCTTGGAATAGAACAATCCGTTGTGACGAAAATTATAAGCAACCACCTGAACCACCTGCAAAACAAGAACTACAGGGCCATTGCACAAGCCCTGCAGGTCCCCCTGAGGGAGGTCATTGAGGCCGTCGATATCATCACAGGTCTTGAACCCAAACCAGGCCGCCAGTTCAGCGATGAAGAACCTCAGTACATAACCCCTGATATCTTCGTTTACAAGCTTGGCGATGACTACGAAATCGTCTTGAACGACGACGGTCTGCCGAAATTGCGGGTGAGCGTATTCTACAAGAAGACTTTAAGTGATGCCGCCCGGTTTTCTGAAGAAGCGAGAGGTTACATACAGGACAAGCTTAGGTCTGCTGCTTGGTTGATCAGGAGCATTCATCAGAGACAACGCACCATATACCGCGTCATGGAAAACATAGTCAAATTCCAGAGAGAATTCATGGACAAGGGCATTGCTTATCTCAAACCAATGGTATTGCGGGACGTGGCTGAGGAGATCGGGATGCACGAATCCACCATCAGCCGGGTGACGACGAACAAGTACGCGCACACTCCTCAGGGTATTTTCGAATTGAAGTATTTTTTCAACAGTTCCATCAACAGGGTGACCGGTGGGACCATAGCGTCCGCCAGCGTGAAGGATAAGATATTCCAGATTGTAAAGGGGGAAGATCCCTCCAAGCCGTTCAGTGACGACAGGATCGTCCAGTTGCTCGAAAAGGAAAATATAAAGATAGCCCGCAGAACGGTGGCCAAGTATAGAGAAGTACTTGGGATTCTTCCTTCAAGCAAGCGCAGGAGATATCATTAGGGGAGCTGTGGGAGGCGATTGTCCATCCTTGGCGATGGAGGAAAGTGCGGCCCCCACCGTGACCCTGGGGATAAAACCCATGCAGGGAGGATGAATCCTCATGATAAATGTGAACGGAGGATAGACCATTATGCACACATCTGTGACTTTTAAGAACCTCGACGCGTCTGAAGCTCTCAGGGCCTATGCAGAAGAGAAACTGAACCGATTCGACAAGTACCTCGACAACCCTGCGGAGGCCAACGTCGTTCTTGTGGTGGAGAAATTCCGGCACATAGCGGAAATCAACATCGTCGGCGACAGGCTGAGCATTAACGGCAAAGAGGAAACGGTGGACATGTACTCCGCCATTGACAAGGTCCTCGATAAACTCGAAAAACAGATAAAGAAGAGCAAGGAAAAGGTGAGGGAGCGCCGGGCGACGACAAAATCACGCATAAAGGAGCGCGGTCCCGAGGCAGCAGAGCCCGAGGCCGAGGAAACCTCCCCGAGTGCGGGTAGGATCAGGATCGAGAACATCGAATACAAACCGATGGATGTGGAGGAGGCTGTCTTGCAGATGGATCTTCTCACGGACAGCTTCCTGGTTTTCACCAACGCACGAACCGAGCAAGTGAACGTTCTTTACAGAAGGAAGAACGGGGACTACGGTCTGATACAACCCAGCAGCTAGCCCTTGGACAGGGGCATCCGGAGGCGGAACACGTCCTGCCCGATATCCGGGACGACCGGTAAGGGTGAGACGGCAGGGCAGGTGGCGAGGGACCTGCTGGCTGGCATGGAGCGTGTTGAACGGATATACCTGGCCCGGCCACAAAGTGCGCCTTTTGTACCTCACCCCCCGCCCTCTCCCAGAGGGAGAGGGGGATCCAGGAAATCGCAATTTGTGGCCGCGCGCACTAAACTACAGGCGATGGATGATGAGGATACTTGATGCGCTGAACCGGGACGCTGTGCTCTGCGACCTCAAGGCCCGCGACAAGAAGGGAGTGATAGAAGAGTTGGCCGAACCCGTCGCGGCCATGGCCGATGTTCCCAAGGAGGAGTTGGTCAAGATCCTGCTGGAGCGGGAACGATTGGGGAGCACGGCCATAGGCGGTGGTGTGGGCATCCCGCATGGGAAGATGAGGGGGCTTCGCAAGCTGCTCCTGGGTTTTGGTCTGAGCCGTCAAGGGGTCGATTTCGACTCCATGGACGGCAAACCCACGTATCTCTTCTTCTTCCTGGTGACTCCGGAAGATTCGGCAGGGTTGCACCTGAACATGCTCGCCCGGATATCCAGACTCCTGAAGAACGATCTCTTCAAGGAGAAGCTCCTGGCCGTGCAGGATCAGGAGGAGGTGCTGCGGATCATTGAGGAGGTGGACGAGGACTTCTGACCGGTGGAGGCGCCGAGAATTATTATCATAACTGGGTTGTCCGGTTCAGGAAAAAGCACCGCATTGGCAGCGCTTGAAGACGCGGGTTTTTTTTGCGTCGACAACCTTCCCGTGGCCTTGCTGCCCAAGTTTCTGGAGCTCCATGTTCAAAGCGTCTCGGAGGTGAACCGCTTCGCCTTTGTGATGGACCTTCGAGAAAGGCGTTTTCTTTCTCGTTACAAGGCCATCTTCGAAGAGTTGGAAACCCAGGGTTACAAGCTGGAGATCGTCTTTCTGGAGGCATCGGCAGATGTGCTTGTGAGACGCTTCTCCGAGACGCGCAGGTACCATCCCCTTTCCCATCCCGATGGAAAAGGAATCCTGGAAAGCATCGAAACGGAAAAGGGGCAACTGGCCGAACTGCGCCGTGTGGCGCACAGGGTCATCGATACCTCTTCTTACAACGTACACCAGCTCAAGTCCGCGGTTCTCGATCATGCCGAAAAGAACCTCCAGGACGGGAGAATGCAAATCAAGATCTTGTCTTTCGGCTTCAAGTACGGCATCCCCCATGACGCTGATCTGGTCGTGGACGTACGGTTTCTTCCCAATCCGTACTTCGTATGGGAGCTCAAGACCTTGAACGGAGAGCAAGAAGAAGTAAAGGCCTTCCTGATGAAGCGAGAGGAGACACAGGAATTCATGCGAAAGTACATCGATCTGCTGGAATTCCTTTTGCCGCTCTACGACAAGGAGGGCAAGGCATACCTCACACTGGCCGTGGGGTGCACGGGCGGGCAGCACCGTTCGGTGACCATTTCCCGGGCGGTGTTTGATCATCTCAGAGCCGCCCGCAAGAGCATCTCGCTCACGCACCGTGACCTGAAGCCATGATTTGTGTCTCGGGCCCCTTTGCCTGTCGGAAGGTTTTGCCTGACAGGTGACGGGGGCATCGGGGCAAGACTGAGGATAAATTATAACGCAGATGATAGGAATCGTGATCGTAACCCACAGTCAACTGGGGGCGGCCCTCGTGGAAGCCTCCGAATGCATTCTCGGCACGGCGCTTGACGCCACTGTTTGCGTCTCCATAGACCTGAAGGAACCCGCGGCGACCCTCCGGGCCGCCATTTCCCAGGCGATAAAAAGCGTGAACCTCAGTGGGGGCGTTCTGATCCTGACCGACATGTTCGGCGGAACCCCCTCCAACTTGAGCTATTCCTTCATGGAGGAGGGGAAGGTGGAGGTGATTTCGGGGGTCAACCTTCCCGTGCTCATTCGGGCCCTTAATATGCGGGAACAAATGGATTTGGGCACGTTGGCGCAAGAAGTTGAAAAGTATGGAAAGAGGAGTATTTGTCTGGCGAGCAGCATCCTGAAGGGAAACAAGAGCGGCTGAAGACAAACGCGGTGCAATGGGGTCCTATGGGTCCGCAGGATCTGGATGTCATATGTCGCATCGAACAGGGCGCCTTTGCGGAACCATGGAGCCGGAGCGCGTTCATGGATGAGGTCGTTGCACCAGGGGCGTGTAACCTGGTGGCCCGGAGCTTGTCCGAAAAGGACGGTCAAGAACCGATAGGGTATTCGTTTTTTCGGGTTCAACTGCAAGAGATGCACCTGCTCAAACTGACAGTGGACCCGAGGTGGCGCCGGCTCGGAGTGGGGCTCTCACTGCTGAGGTCCTCCTGCCGTGTCGCCCGGCTCAGAGGAGCGGAGCTCGCTTTTCTGGAAGTGCGCGTTTCCAATACCCCGGCCATTGGTCTTTATGAAGGAGAGGGATTTCGGGCAATTCATGTTCGTCCTCGATATTACCGGGATGGGGAAGGGGCACTTCTCATGTCCAAACAACTCTAAGGAGGCACTATGAGCACTAGAATCGGCATCAACGGCTTTGGGAGAATCGGACGTCTCCTGTTCAGGGCGGCACTGAAAGACCCGTCCGTCGAGGTGGTTGCCATCAACGACCTGATGGACGCCAAGACCATGGCCCACTTGCTCACGTACGACTCGGTTCACGGTAAGCTCGACATCGCCGTTACGGTGAACGACGACGGCATCGGCGTGGACGGCAAGCCGGTGGTTATTACGGGGATCAAGGACCCTGCCCAACTCAAGTGGAAGGATCTCGGGGTGGATGTGGTGGCCGAATGCACCGGGCTTTTCACCAACCGGGAAGGCGCGTCGAAGCACTTGGCCGCTGGAGCCAGGAAGGTCATCATTTCCGCTCCAGCCACGGATCCGGACATCACCATCGTTTTGGGAGTCAATGCCACTTCCTACAATCCCAAGGAGCACCACATCGTTTCAAACGCCTCCTGCACCACTAATTGCCTTGCCCCGGTGGCCAAGGTCATACTGGAAAACTTCGGGATACAACACGGACTCATGACAACGGTTCACTCCTATACGGGGGACCAGAGGCTCCTTGATTTTCCCCACAGAGATTTGAGGCGTGCCCGTGCTGCCGGACTGTCCATGATCCCCACCACCACAGGTGCGGCAAAGGCGGTGGCCCTTGTGCTTCCGGAGCTTGCGGGGAAGATGAATGGACTGGCCCTTCGAGTACCCACGCCCAATGTCTCCATAGTGGACCTGGTGGTATCGGTCGAAAAGACGGGGATTTCCGTCAATGAAGTGAACGGAGCCCTGAAGGAGGCTTCCGAGGGGGCACTGAGAGGGATCCTCGGCTACACGGACCTTCCTCTCGTGTCTTCCGATTACAACGGCAGCACGCTTTCGTCCATCGTTGACGGGCCCACAACCTACGTGATCGACAACATGGTCAAGGTCCTGGCTTGGTACGACAACGAAACCGGATACTCCACCCGCATGGTGGAGCTCGCAGCCATGATCGGCAAGCTTCTGTAAGCCGACGTCCATCAGAAGGAGACCCTCCTTGGAAACCCGCAAACCCCTTATTGCAGGCAACTGGAAGATGTACAAGACGGCCCACGAAGCTCGGAGCGCTTCGGCGCGGCTCAGGGATCTGGTGGGAGACCTGCCCCAGGTGGATGTCATGATCGCCCCTGCCTTCACGGCCCTGGTTCCTGTGGCGCAGGTCCTGGAAGGAAGCCCTATCGCAGTGGGTGCGCAAAACTGCCACTGGGAGCGTGAAGGTGCGTACACCGGTGAGGTTTCACCGCACATGTTGCGCGCGGTGGGGTGCACCCACGTCTTGATCGGGCACTCGGAAAGAAGACAGTATTTTCAGGAGACCGACGAGAGTGTGAACAAGAAGATCCACGCGGCATTGGCGGCCGGTCTGATTCCGGTTCTGTGCGTCGGAGAAACGCAGAACGAACGCGACGACGGCCGGACGCTGTCCGTGCTTGACAGACAGGTCGGCGAGGGTTTAAAAGGCATCCACGCCGAACAGGCACGGCATGTCGTCATTGCCTATGAGCCGGTCTGGGCCATAGGCACGGGGCGCACGGCCACCAGGGAGCAGGCCCAGGAGGCGCACGCCTTCATTCGTGACAAGTTCCGGTCGCTATTTGGGGAAAAGCTTGCCAATGGGCTACGCATATTGTATGGTGGAAGCGTCAAACCGGAGAACATACGCGAACTGATGGAAATGCCCGACATAGACGGTGCACTGGTGGGAGGGGCCAGTCTGGATCCCGACACCTTCGCCAAGATCGTGTGTTTTCGGTGAAACTTGGGAACCGCTTGACAGGCTACCTTCTGAGGGTCTTTATAACATCATGATGACACTGGTGGTGCTTATCCATCTTGTGGTTTGCGTGGCACTGATCATGATCGTGCTTCTGCAGACGGGAAAAGGAGCCGACATCGGGGCCGTTTTCGGCAGCGGCGGAAGTCAGACCCTGTTCGGAAGCACAGGTGCGACCACGTTTCTCGCCAAGGCGACCACGGTGGCTGCCGTCGTGTTCATGCTCACCTCGGGTGCGTTGGCGTATTACTATTCCCACCGCACCAGTGGTTCCATCATGCACGAAGTGAAACCCCCTGCTCTGCCGGCCCAGACGCAATCGGACTCGGCCACGCAATCTGAGCAGGAGGGTTCCCCGGCGACCCCAGGTGCCGAGCCCGAGGCAGGCGGGACCAGCGAGAAGGCTCCGGCCGAGGCGGAAAAATGATGGTCTGCGGTTTGTTGTGCCGAAGTGGTGGAATTTGGTAGACACGCTATCTTGAGGGGGTAGTGGGTTACGCCCGTGCCGGTTCAAGTCCGGCCTTCGGCACCATAAGGAATAACAAGGGGTTGCGGGGTTCCCCGAACCCCTTTTTTTATTGTCCGAGGTCGTCTTGGGCAACATTTTCCAGGAAGGCCCCCATCCTGTTGACCGCCTCCCTGTTATCGTCCACGTCCAACCTGTCCCATCCTTACAAACGAAGGTTCCAGTGCCCTGATTTCCCAATCCGGGCACCCCACCGAGGTGAAGTATTCCTTCCATCCGCGAACTTTCTCAACCAACTTCTCCAGTTCCCCACTGGCCTCATCCTCGGATAACCCAAAACGTGCAGCTCGGCTCAAGGCGTTTTCCAAACTCGCTTCTCTTCCTCTCTTTCCAACGGACATGGCAAGGAAGAAGTCGGTTCCAACACCGGCCCGGCTGAGGGACGGCACTATGTCATAGGCCGGAGAAAGTCTAATCCCGGAGCCATCGAACAGAAACCCGTGGTTTCGCGGATGGTCGTCCGTGTTGCGCACGAGGATATTGAAAACCATCCGCCGGAACCATTCACGGATATCCCCCATGGGCGTATGGCGGCGCATGGCGTCCGCGATGGCTCCATAGTCCCACGCCAGGCGGTCCATTTCATCCCACTGCATGAGGGAAAGGGAACTCAGAAAGCCTGTGCGCAACCATCCTTCCTTGGCCTTTTCCCGCTCGAACCGGCGAACGAGCAACACGTCCCTATCCCCGATCGTTTGAAGACGCATGGCCGGAACCCGTATTCCGCACTTTGCGGCCAGGGTCATGGTGGCGTATTCAATGCGCGGAATGTTTAAGGTGTCGTCCTTGGCCGTGAACTTGGCAATCCAAAGGGCGTCTTCCCATTCTACCGTACATTTGGGCCGCGCCCCGCCCACACTGGTCCCTTGGCACAGCAGGCGCAGGAGATGTTGGGAAACCTCTTGACCCGTCTCAATCTTTGAGGCTACATCCATAAGGTCGGCCAACCGATTGAAATTCGGTGGCCCTAATTCAGGTTCCTGGGAGTTCGGCGTTTCCCGAAAATCCAAATTTCCAGCACGAGTTGCGTTGGCGGAAACCAGGAAGTCAAGTTCAGTAAGGGCTTCGGGCGGCACCTTCCTTTCCGCCGCGATGACCAACCGGCCCCAATAATCCGGGGCCGCATCCCGAAACGCGCCGTACACACCATGGTTGGCGGTAACCGACAGCGGCTCAGGGCCGAGAGGCAGGGCCACCGGGTCCACCGGCAGGGCATTTGCGCGCTCGAAATACTTCCGTCCATAGGCAAAAGACCCGATTCCGGTATCGGAATCATGGGTGAAGATCCCGGCGGGGACCGCGACCGTCTCCCCAGGCAGATAGATGAAAACCGTGATGTTCTTTTCCGCCATGGTCAGAAGTCCAGATCCAATTTGGGTTTCTTTGTACGGACCCGCTCAGGAAGGCGCTTCCCCTCCTGATGGATGCCCACCTTGTCCTTTTCCGGGTCGCCGATATCCCGAAGGCCCTTGTCCAACCCCAATACCCATAGGGCCGACGCCATTACGGCCAAGGAGACGCCGGGGTCGCCGTGTTCGAGCCGGGAAAGAGTTCTTCGCGTCACGAGCATTCGTGATGCCATATCATCCAAGGTCATGGTTCGGCGTTTACGGGCGATGCGGATGTTTTCCCCCAACCGGGAAATGGCATCGACCACTTCCGGGGGAAGGCTGGATATCGAGCGTGTGCCTTTGGCCATAAATAACCCCTTGAATAGAATTAGGGGTATTTTATGACTCATCTCCTTTTGTTTGTCAACGGACGAACCAGTCTGGTTTCCGGTCCGAAAAGGCGGGTTTTCCTTCAGCTACCAATTAGCTGTCCGAGGGTCTCGCCGAGGTAGTTCTTGGACCAGAAGTCGGCTATCTCCTCTACCATCGGTGCCGGCTCGGGAATCAATCCTGTGCCGTATCGAGAATCATATCGCTCCGCATATAGTCGCGCTACCTGATATGCCCACATGGGTGCCTCATGGGGCGAACGGATAGTGGGCAGCTCCGACCTCCGTCCAACCCGTGTGCTGGAGACACCACCTTGAAGGCCGTGCAAGAGCCCTGGCGAGGGCTCCGCTATCAAGAGACCCGTCTCGTGGTTCAGGACACCAAAAAACATCGTGGCAAACATGCAAAACTGCCCGTGTTCCCGGGCGATATAGGAGTTCGTGAAGGCCACCGCCTTCAGGGCTTCCAACGGGTCCACGCACACCAGGGGCTCCCCGTCACGGGTTCCCGTCCGTTCCACCGCCAAGAGAGGTATACCGCAAAGAAGGATCTGGCCCGAGAAGATCCGGATCAGGCTCCGGCACATGGCCATGAAAAGGGCAGCACCCACGCCCTTGTCACACACGTCTGCGATCACCAGGCCCAGGTGCTCGCCCGGCAGAGCGAATACGTCGTAAAAGTCGCCGGCGACCTTCCTTGCCGGGTGAAAGCAAGCCGCGATCTGCCAGTCCGGCATGTTCGGCAGTTCGGTAGGCAGGAAATGCCGCTGGATCTCGATCCCTTCTTCCAGCTCACGGGTCAGGGCTCCGGAGTAGGCCTCGACACTGCGCAGCGACTCCTGAAGCTCGGAATACAGCTTCGCGTTCTCTAGGACCAGGGCCAACTGGTTGGCGCTTGCCTGCATCAGCTCGGCCTCCTGGGGCCCGAACCGTTCCGGCTCCCGGTGGTGCAGGGTCATTATCCCCACCAGCTCCTCCCCACGGAGTATGGGCACGGTCAGAGCTGACCGGACCGCTTAAGGCTGGTTGGGAAAACTCAGCCACCGAGTGTCTTCCTTTGTATTTGTGTCCGGTCCGATTTTTCGATGGCGCCGCACCCAACCGGCAAGGCCCTTGTCAAGCACTGTGCTCATGACCCTACCTTTTTCTTCAAGCGTGGCATCACCGCGCACAAGGATGCTATCGGTAACATTGCCCTGCTTGTCTATCAGGAACAGGCTGCCCGTTTCGGCCCCCACAAGCTCGGCTGCCACATCCAGGGTCCTTTGAATGAGCGCGGCCAACATCTCCTCCCTGCCTGGGGATCGGGCCATGTTGACCAAATCCTCGAGGAGCCGCTTCTGGGCTTCGAACGCGGCTTCCTTGGTCCTCAAAGAAGCCACCTCGCTACGTAGCCGCCTGTTCTCTTCCAAGAGCCGGGTTTCGGAAAGGGAAAAGTGATCCATAACGTATTCCTCCGCCCCTGCCTCTCAGGAACCTTGCATTTCCGTGACACGCCGAAGGCCGAGAGGCGAAGCAAGCGTCATAATCGTAGCGGGCACAAACCCCGGACCTTCCCAAGGACCTTGGCTTATCCATCGGCGTGTGTCAAGCGGTGCCGCTGGGTGAGGGCAAGGTGGAACGTGCCCGCCGTCTGGATTTTCTTCGCTTCTTGCACAGTACCTGTGCCGTGGCAGCTATGAGGTCAGGACTGCTCCTGGACAACGCCCTACCGACCTGGCACCTGCTTCCACCCAACGGGTAACCTCCCGGACATACTCCTGAGGTGGCACAACAGTGTGCCCTCCCTCCCCCATCAACCCCAGCGCCCCCACATTCGCGACAAAGGAGAACATGGGCATGGGGCCTCATTTCTTTTCCATCGGGGGAGGCGAGGCATGAGCGGAAGATCCACCTACCAGCCGCCCTACACCATCACCTCGGCCATTGTACACCTGGTCGCAGAAATCGGCGACGCCATCGGCCGCTACACCGCGTTGGCAGAACAGAGCCTCACGCCTCGCCTGCGGCGGGAAAGCCGCATCCGCACCATCCAGGCTTCGCTGGCTATCGAGAACAACACCCTGACTCTGGAACAAGTCACGGCCGTCATCGAGGGCAAGCGGGTGATGGGGCATCCTCGCGGAGATTCAGGAGGGAGGCAATGGAGAAATGGGACGCAAGTTCCGAGCAGGATTTGCTGGTGGCACATGGTCTGTTGATGCGTGGGCTGGTGGACGAGCCGGCCGGTACCGTTCCGGGGGAGTCGGTATCTTCCGGGGCGAACAACTTTTTAAAGGGTCCTCAAAAAACGCGATACCCCAGCAAGATCGGGAAAATTCAAACGGAAACTTTTTGGAGGTACTGGCAGTACCCTGGAGAAACCGTGAGTCATTGACACCATCTTGAATTGGGACACCCAGAATCTTAGGGGTGATAGTATGGGTGACCTTACTGGATCGGAGCGAGTACACCCTGTCCCTGGTCGGGCATTTGACAAGAACCGATCATCCCTGTATGCTATCAAAAAGATCAAAAAGAAAGGAGATTAACGATGAAATATTTGATTCTTTCTAGTTTTTTCTGTATTGCGCTTGTTTGTTATGGCGAGGTAGTTCACGGAGCGGAATATCGGTTTGATCCCCTCCCCTATGCCGTGGATGCGCTTGAGCCTCACATCGATAAGGAGACAATGGACATTCACTATAATCGGCACCACCGTGGATATTATCAAAACCTGACAAAGGCCTTAGAGGGAAGTGCCTGGCAGGAGAAATCTCTGGAGCAGTTGCTGGCCAGTGTAAGTGAATTGCCCGCTGTTATTCGCAACAATGGTGGCGGTCATTGGAATCACGCAATGTTCTGGAAGATGATGTCTCCCAATGGAGGCGGTGCGCCGAAAGGGAAGCTTGGAGCCGAAATTGACAAAACCTTTGGATCTTTTTCCGCTTTCAAGCAAGAATTCAAGCAGGCGGCTCTGGGGCGATTCGGCAGTGGCTGGACCTGGTTGTGTGTTTCAAAAGACGGGAAGTTGTTTATCACCACAACGCCGAACCAGGACAATCCCCTCATGGATGTTGCCGATGAACAGGGAACTCCCATACTCGGCTTGGACGTGTGGGAACATGCGTACTACCTCAAGCATCAGAATAATCGTGGCGCCTACATTGATGCTTTCTGGAATGTGGCCAATTGGGAACAAGTGTCTTCCCGCTACAATTCGTCACGCTAGTAATTGAAAAATATGTGCATTTTGTTTCAACAACCTGAAGAGTCCGCCTAAAAACACCCAAAGTTTTTTCAATCAGAACCTTGGGCTCTGAATAGATGAATCGAAACTGTCTGTGTACATTACCGAACGGCAGCGGCATCCTACACAGGAGTTCCGAAATTTACTCGCCTACGTCTTGCCCGCGGACGGATAATGTAAGGCAGGGCGTGGTCGTTATGCTTGCGGAATTTGACTGTTATAATGGCTGCCCTTATAACACATGAGTATGGGCGGCCTTGATCGTCGTTCTGGCCAGGCGGGTCTCGTTTTCTGCCGACATCACGTTGGGAGACGCCGTTCACGCATGCTTGGCTCCGCGCCGGAATTGAGGTTTTCGTAGGGTGGGCACTGCCCACCAAAAAGACCGTATTCCGCGTAGAGCTCCGGGGAGGGTCCGGTAGAACCGGCGCTGAGGGGTCCGGTAGTGACCGGCCGTGGCCCCTCAGCGCCCGGAATGCGGGGTCACGGACGGAAACCGGCGAAAGGGTCTATTCGAACACGCGGATTCCCTCTGTGCGAGATGAACCACCAGCCGCGCCCCGTGCCGGCCGGGTCCGACGGAAATCGGGATTCATTGCGGGGCCCGGGGGAAGGGATTGGCCCACCGTTTTCAAACTGTGACACGGGTCAAGAGGCACCAACTGGCCATCAAACCTCCTCTGAACCGGGAATTTCCTCTTGACCGGACGGTCGTGGCTGGGGCCCAACGGCAACGACAGGCGGGTCTTCGGGTCGCCGCTTCGGGAATCGCCTGCGATGCCAAGCACGTGCCGGACGGTGCCCCCATCGTTTCGGTGGGCAGGCCCGGGATGACCCACATCCTCCCCTTGCTCGGATCGCATCGACTATAAACCGCCCGAAAGTGACTCAGTCCTGCATTTCGCACGGCACATCCTTCAAAATGGCGTTGTATTTCCTGATCTCGATATCGTTCAAGAATTTCCGCACCGTTTCATGATCAATGTCTGTGTTTTTCTCACAACAGGTTTCGAGGATTTTGACGACATCCAACCTATCGGACAATCCCCGCTCCGAATGGGGGTCTTTGCTGTGGCGAATGACCTTCATGGCGATCAGAAACTCGGGTTTGAGGATCCGAATGTCCCCCTCGGAGGTGTGAAGCAGCGCAGTGGTCTTGTCCCGGTTCTGAAGAATGTGTTTGACGATCTTCTTGCGGATGGGTTGGCTCTCCGTGGACAGGAGATCGACAAAAACCCCCGTCTCTTTATGTTTGAGGCTGTGGTTGGCGGAATCCGAGTCGTGGAAGTAGGTCTCAAGTCTTTTCAATGTGCCATCGGGGATTTCGTCGAGCAGAAATTCGGCGAAGTCCTTTTCATTTAGAAGAACGTCCACGTCGAGCGTGGGTCGTGGCTCTTGCGGATAGCGGACGTATTTGGCCGCCGCGACGGCCCCGACCAGAATGGCCTCCGGATAAACGCTCGCGATATCCGACAGGACACGGTTGAACCTGCTCGATGGCGAGTCCGTGGGAACCTCGTCCATCAGGTCCTCCGCAAAGAGCACACATCTGTCATCATGGCAGACGAGGTAGTCCTCATCTTGCTCGCTGATTTGTCGCGTATTCATGACGCACTCCCTTTGTCAATCATGGAATTCAGCCCGGGGGCCCGCTTCTGCTCGCAGACTCCGCCTGTTTCTTGATTTCCTCCAGAAGCAGGCGTGTCAACCGGTGCAGTTCCGATGGAATACCCAACAGTTTGCTGACAAAAAGAAGGGGGCCGGCTAACTTCTCCGTACTTCGGACAACGACCTCTTCCCCCCGCTGTTTAAAGGTGAACCGGTGCACGGCATGCAACCCCAACCGTTTCCCTTTCCAAACCACTTCTCGCCCCGGTTCACACGATGTGATGCGGGGTTGGATGTGGATGGGCAACGAATAGGGTTTGAGCCTGAATGACAAACAGGCATCACGCACAAGTCCTTCTCCCTCGAGAACACTGCAATCCGTGCAGACCGAATTCCACTGGCCCCAGTTTTCGATGCTCGAGAAAACCCTCCAAACCACAGAAACGGTCGCACGGATCGCAATCTGTTCGGTGATGACCATTTCGCGTATCTTTCAAGATGCGCCACCCACTGAGACCCTTGCCAAAGGGGCCTTATGAAGCCTGCACAGAAATCTTACCACCAGCTCGAAAAATAAGGCCCCAGTGCCGGTTTTCAAGCGGCCTGTGCGCGCTCGGTTCCGACTTCCACATGTTTTTTCTTTGTGACTATGCTAAAGGTGATTCAGGCAACGCTCTGAAGGACGATTTCGATAGGTTGGTTTCCAAGAAGGGCCTTTCGGTTTGAAAAAACCCTAGAACGAGGAGACTATAGGTTATCATAGTCTGTGAAGAGAAGTAATTCAGGCGCTTGGCGCAAGAATCCTGACCAATTTGGCAAGAGCCTTTGCCGGCGGCGCCACCCCTCGTCGGTTTCGGCTCGTCCGGGTTGCGGCCTCGATCGTCGTTCGGGCCGGGAAGCATTGCCGCCGCTTGCCCGTACCCACGCCGTAATACAGACAGGACGCCCGCCCTCCCAGGGCGGAAGAAGCACCCCGGCCGGCTGCTACCATGATCATGCCATCTGAAACATAGGAGGGAACACAATTCCTGAAAACTTGCGAAGAGCGCCGTCACGTGATTCGGCTCACCAATGTTGTCGACAAGCTCAAGGCTCAATAGGGGAATTGGAATCAAGGGAGAAGAGGCGTCGAACCACCTAAAGACATAAGGACAGACGGCACATGATCTCGCGGTTTCGAACCATGGTTCTCGGCGCCTTGAGCCTTGTTTTCGTCGCCTTGAATCTCACCTTCTGGCTCTTTCCGGTCACGTTTCTTGCCTTGATAAAACTGGTCATCCCCCTGCCGAGCCTCCGACGGCGCCTGGGGATCTGGATGAAGGGGATCTATGACCTCGCCTGCGCAGCAGACACGTTCCTGTTTTGCCGGGTTCTCGGCATCACCTTCGAGGTCTCCGGGTTGGACTCACTGAGTCCTGCGAAGAGCTATTTGGTCCTTGCAAACCATCAGTCGTGGGCCGATATTTTTGTGGTGCAAACCGTGTTGAGCCGCCACGCTCCGCTGCTCAAATTCATCGCCAAACGGGGCATTCTGACCATCCCGCTGGTGGGTCTGATTTGCTGGGCGTATGATTATCCCATTGTACGCCGTACATCCTTATCGAGAAAACCCCGCTCCGGCCGCTCCACCGAGCGCGATATTCGAAAGATCGAGGAAAAGCTCAGCGAAGTCGTGCAATCACCGGCCTGCATCATCAACTTCCTGGAAGGCACACGGTATTCTGCGGCGAAAAGCCGGGTCTTCGATTCGCCCTACACGCATTTGCTCCCCCCCCGCTGTGGGGGGTTGTTTTTCATTCTCAGCACATGGGGAGAACACCTCGCCAGTATCTTGGATTTCACCATTGTCTACAGAACGAACGGATGCGTTTTATGGAGTCTTCTAGGGGGCAAATGCCGTCAGGTTGTCGTTCGCGTCCAATCGATGCCCCTCAAGGATGTTCTGGAGATGCTCACTCCTCGTGGAGTCGACCCGAATTACCAGGATGTCGTCGGCTGGGCGAGGCTTCTGTGGTCCCAAAAGGACCGGGCGATCGGAGAGCTTAGATCTGAGGTCCAGCCGTCCTCGCCGGCCGCAAGCTGAAAGATCCTTTTCCGTGACAGCAAATTGTAGGGGTAACACGAGGAGAGTGTTTCCAACGGAAACGCTGCATCAAACCATGGAGTGACGGTTTCCACACCGTCCTTTCTGCTTGAAATGGGCTTGACGTGCGCATATCTATGTGTTATTCTTCGACCGATTTGGAATTCAGGTGACCGCATGGTGACATAAGGTGTCTCAACAATGAGGAGGTGCAAAAATGGCAGGCGCTGTATCCGCACCCAAGACCCGGCAGCAATTCGTGTGGGTCAAGGACAAAGCTGGCAATGAGTTTGCGTGCCCGGTGGACGTCTTGAAGAAACCCCAAGACATGACCGAAGAGGAAAAGGCGGGGTGCATCGATGACGCCGGCGTCCATCAACCCCATGCCGGGGGCTAGTGAGCCTTCGTAGAAACCAAACCAACAGCATCACCAAGGGGCAGCCGCCGAGCGGATGCCCCTTGGATTCGCAGCGGAAGTCCAAGGGCTTCGCCCCAAGATCCCATGCACCTCGCCCTCAGCCAATACGCCAAGCTTTACCTGATTGCAGTGGGGGTGTTTTTTGCGCTCGATCTGCTCTGGCTCGGTTTGATCGCCAAACCGTTTTACGAGCGGCATCTTGGCCATCTACTGCGGGATCACGTTCTGTGGGAAGCCGCGATCCTCTTCTATCTTTTGTTTCTCGCCGGGTTGGTCTTTTTCGTCATCGCGCCGGCCGTCGCTTGCGGCTCTTTTCTCAGGGCCGTTGTGTTGGGTGCAGTATTTGGTTTTATTACCTACCAGACCTACGAATTGACCAATTACGCCTTGATCCGGGATTGGCCGTTCATAGTCGTCGTTGTTGACATCGCCTGGGGCGTGGTGCTGTGCGGCCTTGTCAGCGGCCTCACCTACCTGACTGCAGCAAAGCTGCTCTTGTGAATGGTGAGGCATCCGGATGGAAACCATTTCGCAGAAATAGTTTCCGGGCCACCGAGAAGACTCTACCCAGGAAAAAGCCACTGCAGTTCAAAGCGCTACCCGCCGCGCCATGGGTCGCATAAAGAGACGTAAGGCAGCAAAAAGGAGCAAAGAAGGTCGCCGGAGCATTGCCTTGCACCGGGCTTGATCACGCCTTGGGCCACCGAGTTCGTCCTATCCTTGGCCGGCCGGTCGGGGCCGTCTCCCTCCCCTGAGCACCCTGGAGATGAAAATACCGTCATTCGGGGCTTGACCCGCAGTCCAGTTTGCCCAGGGTCCACCCAACCACCCGTATTCCGCTGCCTCGTGGCCGAAGGCACGATCCAAGCCCCTTTGCGGCAAATATCTTCCGAAGACACACAGGGGCACACAGCAATACAACCTCGCAGCCCTTCGTCAACCCTTGGGGGATTCCCTGAAAAAGCAGGCCTGTCGGGATTCAAGCTGCCCGGGGCCTTTCTCGGTTTCCGTAAGGGCCGTGCACACCGCCTCCTCCATGCCGATCGGTTCGATAGGGACGAGCTCCCGGATCCTATTTTCACGACAGATGACCTCGTTTTTGAGTCCCTCTACCAGCGGAAACACCACCCCGGCGGGAACGGGAGTGATCAGATTTATCCAGTAAGCCGACAGACGCGGACTGAGAACGGGGACCGTGAAGATCCATCGATGCAGGCCCCGGGCCCGCCGGTATATGTGCATCATGTCACGATAGGTCACGATATCCGGCCCCCCAATGTCCAAAGAGAGTCCCGCGGTTGCCGGCTCTTTCAAACAGCCGACCAGATAGGCGATTACGTTGTCGATGGCGATGGGCTGGGAACGCGTGTTCACCCATCGAGGGCACATCAGAACCGGGAGACGCTCCACCAGATACCGCACGATCTCAAAGGAGGCCCCGCCCGCGCCGACGATGATCGCCGCCCTGAGCACCGTTGTCCGAACACGGCCGGATTGAAGGATTCGGGCCACTTCCTGACGGCTGGCCAAATGCTCGGACAGATTGTCCCCCGTTTCCCCCAACCCTCCCATGTAGATGAGGCGTTTGACGCCCGCCTGATCCGCAGCCTTCACGAAATTCTCCGCACAGTGCCGGTCCCGCTCGGCAAACGCCCGGGTCTCGGCAAGGCTCCTTCCTCCCATGGAATGAACGAGGTAGTAGGCGGCATCCATGCCTTCGACCGCTTTGGAAAGGGTTTCCGGCTCGAGAAGGTCGGCATGGACGACCTCCGGCTGCCGTGCCAGAGGTCTCTTGATCACGAGCTGTTCGGCAGGCCGAACCAGACACCTGACTTCAAAGCCCTCCCGATCCAGTTCTCCCAGCAGCCGGCCTCCGACGAAGCCGGTTGCGCCGGTGAGCAACACTCTTACCGGCAATTCACTCATGATGACTCCTTCAACAAAGGCCGCAGCCGAGGCGAAGCCTATTCGTGAGTTTCTCCATGGGCTCCAAGGATCACATACCCCAGATACCCGTCCACCGTGACGGGGTCTCCGGGATGGATCAAACGGGTTGCGTCCGGCACCCCCGTCACGCGCGGAAGCCCGTATTCCCGAGCAATGATCGCCCCGTGGATCAGCATACCGCCCCGTCGCTCCACGATGCCTGCGGCCAGGGGGGCTATGAAGGTCATGGTGGGGTCCAGCGCATCACAGACAAGAATCTCTCCCCCTTTGAAGCCCATGAGATCCTCGGCTTTCAGGACCACGCGGGCTCTGCCCTTCGCGATGCCGGGACCCGCGGGCTGACCCACAAGCTGCCTGGCTTTCAATAAAGTATCGGTGGGTTCTTTTCGGGGGGCCTCGCGGCTTTTGAAGACCACCTCCGGATTTCTCAGGGCCTCGGGCACGTTCAAGCCGCTTTGCGCCATCCGAGCTAAAGCGAAGGCTTTACCCCCGACTTGTTCACGATGTTCGTGCTCGATGTCGCGAAGCGCAAGAATCGCATTCATGGGGCGGGACGGTACTCCATAACGTTTTGGAACCTCCGCACCACGTCGAATTTCTCGACCCGAACCTTAAACAAGGCCGTGGTGGGGGCCGTGGCGAACCCTTCCAGTTGGGGATGCTTGGACAGATAGATCTTCAGGAGCCGCTCGCGGTCTTGCCCGGTTGCCTCCTGCGCGGACCCCATGGCGGTAACGGCCGTGGCATCTTCGAAGTCCGCAGCCTGGTTCATTCGGGTGTCCACCAGCATGGCAAGCCGAGAATCGGCGATCAGATTGGCGTATTTCCGTGTGGCCCGGGTGGTCGCAAACAGCAGATACCGCAGGTCCTCGGTTGCGGCGAATGCCAGCAGGTTCGTGTAGGGCTGCCCGCTTTGTTGTGTGGCGAGAACAGCGAGTTTTTGTGAACTCAGCACGTTCTCTAAATGCTGTCTAAGTTCTTCAAGCTCATTCAAAGCACAGCCTCCTTTGCGCTGAAAACATCCAAGTTGCTTTACGCAGTGTGCTAGAGTACAACCTGTCAAAACCGGTGTCAACTCAGCCGGCGTTTTCAATAGGAGACACCTCAGCCCAATACCCGTGAATGCATCTGCTTCCGGATAGAGGATGCTCAAATCAGTCCTCGCTCGACGGTCGCGTCGAATCCCCCCCTTGAGGGGGGCGAAGGGGGGGGGTGGGGCTTGTTTTTCCCATCATCCTGGCGGCTCGTGTCATTCAGGTGCCGACGGCAGTCCTGCGGCAAGTGCGGCCTTGATCATCGTTCGGGCCAGTTTCTCGTACTCCCTCTCCGGTCCTGGAAGGGGGTTGGAGTGAGGGGAAAACAATGTGGCCGTAGCGACGGGGAAAGGCCGCAAGTGGCCACGGGCACCGGGTGGTCTGCGCAGCGAGGTTCTTCGGTGGCGACGGTGCGCTGTTGCCACAGGGGTATCCGCCAGGGCCCTGCCCTACGGGTCGGGTCAAGGCGGTGCTCGGTTTGTGGCTCACCCTGGGTCACCGAGTCGAACCGCTGGGCAGGTGTCTTTGTTCCGTGGGCCTTGAAGTGCCCTTGATGGTTTTTCCCTATGCGATGGTCTGCAAGGGGGCCCTTTGCAAGACCGCCCAGCTTGTTGAAGGCTCCGGCGGCTCGGTTTTCTCAGAAACGGACACCAGCTTATGAAGAATGATGGACCACAGGTGTTGATTGTCGGGGCCGGGCTTGCAGGTTTGTCTTGCGCGGTGACCCTTTACAGAAGCGGGATTTCGTTTTTTATTTTGGAAGCGGCAAACCGAATCGGGGGGCGCGTCCAAACAGATCGGTTCGAGGGTTTTCTGCTGGACCGGGGCTTTCAGGTACTGCAAACCGCCTATCCGGAAGCACAACGCATGCTCGACACCTCGGCTCTGCACCTTCAGCCTTTTTCGCCGGGGGCCGTCATCCGGTGGAACGGAGGTTTTCACGTTGTCGCAGACCCGGTGCGTCTTCCCAGGTATTTCCTGAACTCGATTTTCTCGCCTATTGGAACCTTCGGAGACAAACTGCGAATGATGCGGCTGGCTCGGTGCACCACACGGGGGACCCTGCGAGATCTGTTCGACCGCCCCGAATATCCGACCGCGCAGTATTTGCGCCGGCAGGGCTTTTCCGAGCGGATCATCGAGCGGTTTTTCAGACCTTTTTTCAGCGGGGTCTGTTTGGACCCCCAGATCCGGGTCTCCAGCCGGGTCTTTGAGTTCGTGTTTCGCATGTTCGCTCAAGGAGACGTGGCCTTGCCCGCAGAAGGAATGGGGGCCATTCCCCGTCAACTCGTAGCCCAAATCCCGCCGTCTTCGATTCGCACGGCAACTCGAGTCCGCTCCGTCTCAGAGGGTGGGCTCACGCTCGAACAGGGCGAAACCTTGTCCGGAGCTGCCGTGGTGCTGGCCACCGAAGCCCCGGAGGCTGCAAGACTCCTCGGGCTTGCCGAACGACCGGCTTCCTGCGAAGTTTCTTGCCTCTACTATGCCGCCAAACGGCCGCCACTGGAAGGCAAACTCCTAATCCTCAACGCCGAAGGAAGAGGCCCGGTGCACAGCCTCACCGTGGTCAGCAACGTGGCGCCGTCTTACGCTGCGCCGGGACACGCACTCGTCAATGTGGTGATTCTGCAAGACAACACGTTGGAAGAGGCAAGTTTGGAAAATGAGGTGAGACGCCAATTGACCCAATGGTTCGGACCCCAGATCGCACATTGGCGTCATTTGAGAGCCTACCGCATCGCCCATGCCCTTCCGCTCCAGATCCCTCCTCTGTCCAATCCGACCCGGCTCGGCCCGCAACCCCGAGCGGGAGTCTACGTCTGTGGAGAATACGGCGGTGTGGCCGGCATCCAGTGGGCTTTGCTGTCAGGAAGGTTGACTGCCGAAAGGATCGTGGAGGATCTCAAAACCCCTTGAGTTCCCCGTGCTGCGAGCTTGGCGACGGCGCGGTTTTGTAGAAGCTTGCTCCCTCCTCAAGGTACCACCCCTGTCTCACCTTCATTGACACAGATGGTAGCGGATGAAGATGTTCATGATCACCTACAGGTAAAAGTAAGTCCACTTCACCGTGCTCTTGGGTTTGGGATAAAGAAGGGACAGGCCAATTATACTTGACCTGATCACCGCCCTGGGCGATGGGGCGGGGAGGCAGACGGTCCCAGCGCTGTGGAAATTGGGGCTTTGGGCCTATGGATTCGAGAGGATGAATGATGGGGGAGGTTCAGGATGTCGAGGATAGCGAGGCTGGTGGTAAAGGGTGAGCCGGTGGTCTACCATGTGATCTCAAGGACCGCCTTAGAGGGTTTTGTGCTGGGCGATGAGGAAAAGGACTACCTGGTGAAGCTCATCAAGCGATTGAGCCAGGTTTACTTCGTGGAGCTTCTGGGGTTCTGCGTGATGGGAAACCACTTCCACCTCTTGCCCAGGGTGCATCCTGGAGATAGGTACAGCGATGAGGATATCCGGCGGCGCTTCAGTGTCTATCACGGGGAGAATGAAAATCGGTTTCTCGAGAACGAACAGATTCCTACTGTGCGCAAGAAGTGGTCAAGTTTATCGGAGTACGTCAAGGAGATCAAGCAAGACTTCTCGCGATATTACAACAAACTTCACTGCAGGAGAGGCTTTTTCTGGGCGGAGCGTTTCAAAAGTGTCATCGTTGAAAACGGCGACACGCTCATCAACTGCCTTGCTTATATCGACCTCAATCCGGTGCGTGCGGGTATCGTAGACAGGCCTGAGAAATACCGCTGGTGTTCACTTGCCTATCATGTGCAAACGGGAAATATGGATGGGTTTCTCTCCACGGACTTCGGCCTCCGGGAATTGCGTACGAAAGACCAGAAGACGAGGCTGAAGTATTACCGCAAATTCGTTTACGAAAAGGGAGGGTTGAGCGGGCTGGAAAAGGAGAGGGAAAAAGGTTCTGAAATCGGGAAGTTCGACAGGTTCAGATATCGCACCAGGTATTTCAGTGACAGTGGCATCATAGGGAGTAAAATTTTCGTCAACAGGCACTACGATAAGTTCAGGGATCATTTCTTCTCGAAGCACGAGAAGAAACCTCGGCCGATAAAGGGGCTGGTCGGCATCTATTCGCTCAAGCGTCTTTCGGGGTCCTCGTGAAGGGACGCGGAGGGCAGAACCGGCCGAAGAGGCGCTTCCGAAGATCCCCGAATGTCCCGGCAACCGTTCGGCCCAGTGGTCCGGCCCAGACCAGTTGGGATCCAGGCGTTGTGCTGAGTATTGGAGATAGTTGCCTCGGTCCGGTCCCAGACCCATGAAGCATGTTCACACCCAGCCGGGACGGTGGACCCATCCCTCATCGTGACATCCCCATGCGCCGCTAAAGTTTCATTGGGTTTCTCACGATAACAATCACACGGCAAGACTACTTTTCAGTCAAGGGAACCACCCTCAAGCCAAGGATCGGGGAGCAGCATTCCATGCGGATCGAAGCCTCAGCCGTCGCCCTGTCCGGCAACCGGACCTACCTGGAGAAATACGAGCGGAGCGAGAGCCTGAGAATCTGGACGGGTAATCAAAGGCCCGATTCAGAGGATCGGGGCAAGAAGGCGGCCCCAAGCTCAGGTGCAGGTGCCTTGAGAATCGATACGGTGGATCTGTCCGCCGGGGCACGACAGGCACAGGCGATGAGCCAACCTGAAGGAGCTGATGAGACTTTCCTGAGGTTGACCGAAAACGACAAGCTGAAAATACGTTTGATTGAAAAACTCATCGAAGGGCTCACCGGAAAAAAAGTCAAGATCAGGCTTCTGGAAGAGTTCAAAATCTCTCGGAAACAGTGCGATGATCCAGCAAACGCGGTGTCGGGACTTGAACAACCGAACACCCGGCTGATCGATGAGACACAGCACGGGTGGGGGATCGAATACGACTATCATGAGTCCCGTTACGAACGGGAAGCAACCACTTTTTCGGCCCAGGGCATCATAAGAACAGCAGATGGAGAAGAAATCGCCTTTTCGGCGGACATCAGCATGACCCGGGAATTCATGATGGAGCAGAATCTGAGCATAAGGGCCGGGGATGCCAGAAAGATAGACCCGCTGGTCCTCAACTTCGGCGGAAACGCGGCACAACTGACGACCACCAGATTCAGCTTCGATATAGATTCCGACGGCACCGATGAGCAAATTCCTTTCGTGGCCCCGGGAGGCGGATTCCTCAGCCTCGATTCCAACGGAGACGGTGTGATCAATAACGGCAGCGAACTCTTCGGACCCACTACCGGCAATGGCTTCGGCGAGCTATCCGTTCATGATGCGGACGCTAACGGATGGATAGATGAGAACGATCCGGTCTTCTCCCGACTACGTGTCTGGTCGAGAGACGGCAACGGAAACCAATCGCTGGCGGCTCTTGGGCAATACGGGATCGGAGCCATTTACCTGGGACACGTCAGCACACCTTTCAGCATCACCGGCGCTGACAACCAATCCCTGGGTTCGGTCAGCACCAGCGGCATTTTTCTGAAAGAAAGCGGAACGGCCGGTGTTGTGCAGCAAATCGACCTGACGGTGTAGGAGTGCACCCGGTTGTTTGGCGAATTCTGCTTATGGAGATCAAGATCACCAGGGGCCCTTTCCTATGAGCGCGGGGGTCTCGCCCGCTTTGCAGGCGGAATGCCCGCCCACCCAGGGCAGGGGCGGCTACCTTTTTCTTGCCTGTTGCCTGTTGCCCATTCCGGCCGGCCGGAACGACGATCAAGCCGCAACCCGGTCAAGCCGGGACAGAAGATGGGTGACGCCACCGGCAAAGACCCTTGCCAGAAGTGGTCAGGATTTTTTGCGCCAAGCGCCTCATCCCCCCTTGTCCAGGAAGGGGCAAAGGGGGTTTTCATATGGTGCCACGACAAGGGAACCAGAAACCCCACCTCCAAAGGCCCGAATGACTGCTCTGCGATCCTGCCCTCCTATAAAGCGCCGGGCACATCGGCCTCGGTGGTGATGACCCCTTCCACGAGCAGATCGGCGATGTCGTCGTCGGAAAGCCCCAGTATCCCGAACCCCGACAGATGCGAGACCGGCCCGCAGCGGCCCCACAATGTTGCGCCGAACCATGCCGCTCTGCCCTCCCCTGCCTACCCGGAAAAGGAATGCGGATGGTCCGCCCCGAGAGATGAATCAAGAGGGCATCCACTTCCGGAAAAAAACGCAGGAAGCGGTTTGCCGAACAGGGGCCGGAGCGGCCTAACGGTCCCGACACAGTATCCGGCGAAAGTCGTTACACAGGGGAGAGACCAATACGGCCTTGACGGGAGTGCTGCCCTTGTATTTCTTGAAAAGACTGTAGCCTTCGGTCCGGCCGATCTCGATCCAGTTGGCGGCACGATAACAGGTGCCGCTGAATCGACCCAACTGGACGAAGGTTTCGAGCAGGACAGGCCTGTAACGGTACCGCGCCTCCCAATCAAAGGGGAGTTGTTTGGCCACTGCCCCAAGAATGCGTGATGCCAGGTTGGGGGATCGTATCCACGGAAGAATGAGGAACCGGACATTGTTGACGACGAACCTGAGATTCGCTTCGCGCTGCTGCGCGGACCAGCCGATGAAGCGGTCGCGACTGGACAGCCTCCATGCACCGGCACCGAATCCCAGAGCGCCCAGCAGATGCTCGCCGCGCGGCACGTCGAGGTATCTTCGGGCCCAGTCCCGTCCTGGCGGATTTTTCGGCGCTCTTCTTGCGACGTTCAGGGTGCCGGGGACCTCTTGCCCCCCGTATACCAGATAGCGCATCTGCGCACCGAAGATCCGAGACCTGGCTATGTAGTGATACTGCTCGATGAGGCCCCCCCACAACAGTAAGTCCTCTTTCGCGCAGACGGGAATGAACTGGAGCCGTCTTACAGTCGGTGGATCCAAAGAAACACTTTCTGCAGGCATTTCTACGGACCCCTTCTGCGGGGTGTATGGAAGGCAGCGTGTGTTCTCAGGACGCCGCGGTGGAAGGGAAACGAGATTGTCCATTTCCATGCGCTTGAGTATGTCATTCATCTGGCCCAGCTTGATGTCTCCGTTCGACTGATAAAGACCGTAAGTCGAACAGAGTTCACGCGAGATCCGGTTGCGGCATGTTCCTGGGTTGGAGGCGATAAGGTCTCTGATCTTCTGAATCTGACCGGCCGAAAAATCATGGCCGATGTACCGCACCCGGACACTTTCCCAGAGCCTGGAACGTGCCGGCGGGGGGGCTTCGAGGAAGGCCAACATCCGCTCCACCACGGCCTCTCGCCGGGAAGGTTTCCTCTCGGGTTGTTCGAAGTATCTCGAGCCCTTCTCGGCAAAGCCTCGCTGACATCCCATGACGGATTCCGGGGGGACGCGCACATCGAGCACAAGCTCTTCCACGCTCCTGCCCTGAAGGGTCCCCAAAAGGATCTTTGCGCGCTTGATGCGCCAGATCCCTGCCGTCTTGCTCCCGGCAATCTCTTTCACCTTCTCCAACCGTCCCCTGGAGCCAAGGACCTCTCTTACCTTGGTTTGAATCCTTTTCCGTTCCTCTCTTTCCCTCTCATCTTCGCCATTTGTCGATTCCAGCCAGCACAGCAATGGAGCCTCCTTACCTTCCGCCTTCCATCCGCACCGAACCCCGACCCTCTCCCAGAGGGCGAGGGGGATGCAGGAAATCGCCATTTGTGACCGCGCTCAGCATACCTCTTGCTCATGGATTTCTCGGAGCCCTTCTGCATCCAACCGTATCCCCGGGCGATGATGCCCACGAGCACGTCGGGGCCTTGACCATCTTTCCGCCTACGTTCGGCCACCGGCGGAATTCTGCCTTCTTGGTGGGCGATGCCCACCCTACGAAAACCCCAACGGACGCGGGCGGTGCGCATGGGTGCGCGGCCTTTCGCAACGTGAGGCCACCGAGAAAGAGGCCCGGACCGGCCGGAACGATGATCATGGCCTTCCAGAAACGTGCTTGCCACGAAGAATTTGTACCACGGACTGCCCCTGACCGGCTGAGGTTGGGTCATGGCATGGTCTCCTGTGCGACCCTCTCGGCTGGTTCTCGTTGAGGCCAGCACCCGCGTCTCGGCCCGGTCGAGATCGTCGGCCCTGTCAGTCCTGGGGAAAATGGTGGAATGGAGTCGCAAGAGCCTGGCATTCGGCCTTCGGCGCCATGGGGGATGCCGATCTGTCACACTAGTTCCTGGAGCCTGGCGGCCTCCTCTCTCAAGGTCTCGGGGCCGCCGAGCAATTGCCGATTGGCCCCGATGCGTTTGAACCAGAAATGCAGGCCCAGATCATGGGTAAAGCCGATGCCGCCGTGAACCTCGGTGGCGGTCTTGGCCACGAATGTCGCCACCTCCGAAATGTGCGCTTTCGCGTGGCAGGCGGTGAGTCGCGCTTCCTCCTCGATGTGATCGAACGCATGGGCCGCATACCACATCATGGCGCGGCAAGGCTCCAGGTCCGCTGCCATCTCGGCACACATGTGTTTGACCGCCTGAAAAGAACCGATAGGACGACCGAATTGTTTCCGCTGCTTCGAGTAGGCCACGGCTTTTTCGAGCATGTTCTGGGCCGCACCCAGGGTGTCCGCCGCGAGCACGATCCGCGCAGCGTCCACGACGCGCGCGCATACTTCGGGGTCGCTGCTACCGGGAAGGGGCTGCGCCGCGACATTGTCGAAGGTCAATTCTCCCACCCTACGGGTCTTGTCGATGGTCTTGAGCAGTTGGCGCCTGAGCCCCGTTGCGCCGGACTCCACCAGGTAGAGCGAACGTCCCGTATCTGCCACCAGGTACAGGTCGGCCTCGAAATCGAGCACGAACAGCGTCTTGCCGTTGAGGGCCTTGCCGTCCCAGGTCACCTGCGCGTCAAGCCGTGAGCTCACCACCTCGGTCACCGCGCCGCCGGCGACGATCCGGCCTTCGGCCAGGGCGGCCAGCCATTGGGATTTCTGTTCCTGCGAACCGGCCATGGCCAGGGCAAGGGGGGTCATGACCATGGTGGACACGAAAGGCACCGGCGCCGCGTGGTAGCCCAGCGTCTCGGCAACCAGGGCCGCGTCGATGAGGCCCAGACCGACTCCCCCGTGCCGTTCGTCGATGAGCAGACCCGGGATTCCGGATGCACACAGACCCGACCACACATCGCGGGCACGGGTCTCGCCCCCGTCTGCGAATCGGTGTATGCGCTCCAGTGGGCTCTTTTCTTCAAGATATCGGCCGATGCTGCTTTTCAGAATGGTCTGTTCCTCAGAGAGTCCGAAGTTCATTTCCCTGCTCCTGATTTCGGTTATGCCACAAAGGGCCTCGATCATGGTTGGGGCCGGATCCGACCAAGTGCGCAAGAGTCTTTTTTGGCGGGCTGTGCCCACCCCACGAAAACCTCCATTGCGGCGAGAAGGCGGGCATGTGGGAACGGCGTCTCCCAACGTGAGGCCGGCGGAAAACCCGACCCGTCCGGCCGGTAACGACGGTCAAGGCCGACTTATTCGAGGCATGCCCAATCCTCGCTCGCTGATGATGTTTTTCTGAATCTGCGAAGTACCCCCCCCGATGATCAGCCCCAGGTACATCATGTACATGGATTGCCAGGACCCGCCCCCCCGCAGGTAGGGGCTGTCCTCGTACAGCAGGCCGAGCTCGCCCAGGGCGTCGATGGCAAGGCCCTCCAAATCGTGGCGCATTTCGGTGCCTTGCAGTTTGACGATCATGGCCGCCAGGGACGCGTCCTGCCCGTTGGCCTTCGCGCTGAGCAGGCGCAGGTCGTTGAAGCGCAACGCCATGACCCGGCCCTGGATGCGCATCAAACGGTCGCGGAAAATAGGATTGTCGATGATTCTTCGGCCGTCCACCGTCTCGGTTTTCATGAGGGTCATCAAAGCGTTGAGGCGCGCCAACGCCACGTTGGGATCGCCCAGGTCCCCGCGTTCGTGGTGCAACACCGCGTTGGCCACCAGCCAACCCTCCCCCCTCCTTCCCACGATCTGGTCTCTTGGCACACGGACATTGGTGAGGAAGACCTCGTTGAACTCGGCCTCTCCCGTCATGGTCTTGAGCGGGCGCACTTCGATGCCCGGCGTGTCCATGGAAAAGAGCAGAAAGCTGATGCCTTTGTGTTTCGGTGCATCCGGCTCGCTACGCACGAGGCAGAACATCCAGTGAGCGAACTGAGCCGTACCGGTCCATATCTTCTGGCCGTTGACGACCCACTCGTCTCCCTCCAGCACCGCACTGGTTTGAAGACCGGCAAGGTCGCTGCCGGCATTGGGCTCGGAATATCCCTCGCACCAGAGCATCTCGCCGCGTAGGGTGGGCGCAATGAACCGCCTCTTTTGCTCTTCCGTCCCGATCTCGAGCAGCATGGGAACGAGGTAGGCGATGCCTTGGCCGCCCAGACCGGGCATTACCTGGGCCCTGGCGAATTCCTCGGCGATGATGCGCGATTTGAGGATGTCCGGCTCGGCGCCGTAACCGCCATATTCCTTGGGGATCGTACGTGCGGTGTACCCTTTTTCGATGAGAAGCTTCTGCCACGGAATCACTTCCTTCGAGGTAATACGCATTCCCGCCGGGGCCCGATGCCGGTTGGCCTCGAGAAAATCCCGAACTTCTTGACGAAACGCCCTGTATTGCTCACCGTAAGACAGATCCATGGTGATACCTCCAATCAATCTGACGACAAGTCATCCTCTAAACGCGTCTCCCATTGCACCGGCTAAGGACCTGACCCTCCCGTTGGCGCGACGGAAGCGGGCCGAACTGCGGTTTCCCGTGGTCGGACACCGGGCCCGTGCATGGGATGGGAGACACGACTGCTCATGCCGCCCGGCAAGGTTCCTGTGTCGACGGGCCGGCAAGGGGCGGCGGGCACAATGTGGGGGCGTATTGCCAACGGACAAGACGCCGGGGCGATGATCAGGGCCGAATAGGTCACTTGGCCCTCGTTTCCTCATGCCTTTTGCGACAGCATCTTTTCGAGCCCATAAACCCGTGCCGCGTTGTCGCGCAGGAAAGGGGCCCACGTCTCTTCCCGCAAGGGGAGGTCATCGAGCTCCGCGAAGATCCTGTCGTAAGAAAGCGTGGGGTAATACCCCGTGAACATCACCTTGTCGGGGCCGCGTTTGTTGGCAAACTCAATCACATCCCGGGGGTAGTATTTCGGTGCGAAGGCCGACGTGCAGTAATATACGTTCGGCCACTTCAACATAAGCTTGCAGCAAAGCGCCGTCCACGGCTCGCCGCCGTGGCGCATGACGATCCTGAGCTCGGGAAAGAACCAGGCGATCTCGTCCAGCAACCCGGGATGCTGGCCCTTGTAGGGGACCCGGGGGCCGGGCACCCCCACGTAAACGTTCATGGGAATGTCGAGCTCCACGCACTTGGCATAGAGCGGATACCACTTCTTGTCGTCCAGGGGCACTTGGGGGTAAATGAAGCTGGGTGCGGCCGTAAACGACTTGACGTTGGGATGCAGCCTGACCGTGGCTTCCAACGCGCGCACGGCCCTCATCCCCTGATTGGGATCGACGCTCACGTCGCCGATAAAGCGCGTGGGGTAGCGCTCGAACAGCTCGAGGGCCCCCCGGGGCGCCTCGGGATACACGGGAACCTGCGCGACGGCCACATTGTGCTTGTCCATCTGGGCGACGACCTTTTCCGGGTCGTTCGCCTCTTCCTTACGGTCGCCTGCACCTTTGAAAAGATACCCTACGGGGCTGCCCGCCTCTCCCGCGCCCGGCGTCACCCTGATCAGGGACGTGGCCCCGGGAAGCGGCGAGCCCTCTTTTGCGGTCTCCAGTGACATCATGAGGTCTATTGCGGGTATGTCCTTTGGCCTTGGCATCGAAGTGTCCCTTTCAGTTTGTTTGCTTTCCCCTCACCCCAACCCACGACGGCAGAGGGAGTACAAGGAACCGGCCGGAACGATGATCAACGCCCTCACCCGAGCCCCGAGAGCGTATCTGAACATTGCCGCCCCGGCCTCCCTCCATCCGATCTGCAAACACGCTCTAACCGGGCGGCCTCAAGACGGCGCCTTCGCAAGCCGAGGTCACCAGGCAGGAGTATAGCCGCAGATAGCCTTTCACCTCTTTTCTCCAGGCAGCCGGAGACCAGCGGGCCAGACGCTTGTCGATTTCCTTCGAGGACAGTTTCACGGCCAACTTCCGCGCGGGGATGTCTATCTCGATGAGGTCGCCGTCTTCCAGGGCGGACGCGGCTCCGAAAGAAAAACACCGAGCCTATCTGCCGCCCGTCATCTTGCTTTTCAGCGCCTCGTCGATCCAGATGAACCGTGGGAAGTTGTCCCAGGAACTCATGTACCCCACCAGCATCTCGCCGTGATAGTTCTTCACCCAGGGCTGCCATCCCGTGTACATGAAACCGGCCGGGGGCACCAGGTAGTACGCCTGGTCCGTTATGTAAAGGGCGAGATCCTTCACCAGTTGGCGTCGCTTTGCCTCCTCCCAGTAGCTGGCGTCCATGGCCGCCGCCACCTCGTTGATATGGGGGTCGTCCACCCTGCTCAGGTTCTGGAAAAACCTCGGCACCGTATGCGTGAGCTTGAAGGGTATGACGCAGTCCAGGCCGCCGTGCCACGACATCTGCTTTTGGGCCTTTGCCCCGGTGATCGACGAATAGACGCCCGGCTCCTTCACGTCCACCTTCAAGTCGATGCCGATTTCGGCCCAGTAGGCCTTGATTATGGACACCATGTCCACGGCGTCGGGCGTACATATTATCTCGGCCGTGAAACCATTGGGATATCCGGCCTCAGCCAGAAGACGCCTGGCCTTCTCCGGGTGGTGCTCATAGAGCTGTCTGCTCGACTCGGGCAATTCCTCCAAAGGGGTGTACATGTCGAGGAAGCCGGGAACCGGGGGTATGGGGAAACTCAGTATGGCGGCGTGGCCGCCGTAGTAACTCTTCAGGATGGCCTGGTTGTCCACGGCGAGGCACAATGCGTGTCTCACCCTCTTGTCATGCCATGGCAGCTCCGGGTTGTCTACTCTGAAGGAAATGGCGGAGGGCTTGCCGTTGGGAAACTCGGCCCATTGAAGCTCGGGGCTGGACTTTTGTAACGACTCCCTATCCTCCCACGATATAATCGGGCCGAGGGAGCCGATCCAGTCGATCTTTCCCGTGCGCAGTGCCGCCAGCCTGGTGGAATGGTCCGGAATGATGATATACCTGACGCCGTCAAGATAGGGAAGATTATTGGATGGTTGGAGAGGGTCCTTCATCCAGTAGTTTGGGTTTCTTGCGAAGGTCACTGAACTTCCGGAAACATAGTCCGTCAGCATGAAGGGACCGGTGCCGCAGGAGTTTTTCCAATCGTTTATGTCACCGTATTTTTCTATTACCTCCCGTGGGATGACAAAGGTGTGGGTCGAGACATGTTCGAATATGATCCCGAGGTCTCCCGGGGACAGGCATTTGATGACCATTGTCCATTTGTCCGTCGCCTGGATCCACGGCCCTGCGTCCAACTCCTGAAAGTGTTTTTTCCAGGGATAGGCCGAGTATTGGTACGAGGTCTTGATATCCCACAGGCGCTTGAGCGAATACACCACATCGTGGGCATCCATTTCCCTTCCGTTTACCGGCGGCTTGTCGTGGAACCGCACCCCTTTGCGGATGTGGTAGACAACGGTGTCGGGCAGGACCACCTCCCAGCTTTCGGCCAGACAGCCCGACAGCAGGTCCCGTGAGGGAAAGGTGAGGTAAAACCAGGTCGTTTCGTGAGTCCCGGCCGGCCCCCTTGCCCAGTCTCCCTGCAACAGGGACTCATTGGTCTGGTACATCGTCTTGGCCCTGTACTGATGTCCGTAGGCCTCGTCGAACCTTCCGGGATCAGTCGTCTGGCACATGTTGAACGTGCCGCCGTATCTTGGTTTTTCCACCAGCTTTTCCGCCACCGTACCGTCCAGCTTCGTGGCCTTGATCTTCACCATTTCTGCTTTCTCCCCGGCTGCCGCCGCGATCAGGGGAATCGCCACGAGAGTGCTCACTGCCAGCCAGAACCTCTTCCTTTTCATGGTAGGCCTCCTTTCAAGGGTGTGAGACAAGAAAACAGAAACTATGGTTCATACGTTGTACGTCTTACGTGGGGATCCGGCTTGAAAATCAGAAGTCAGTGGTCAGAAGTCAGTGGTCAGTGGTCAGTGGTCAGTAGCTATTATTCAATTCTCAATTCCCAAAACGAACTCACAGAAACCTTCCCTGTTCATCCGCGCCGGCATGATCGCAGAGGCGTTCAGATTCAGCCCCTGGCACAGGGCGTTCAGCGCGCCGAGGCAAGCATGGCTGCACAGCATCAAATCGGCCGCCTTCCGCCCGCACCTCTCCCCCGTTGCCTTGAAAACCGCGCAGTCGTCTATCCTGTAAACGAGGCGTCGTCTGAGGTTCTCCACCACAGGCAAGGCCGAAAATCGCTGGGTGGCGAGATAGGCTATTTCAAGGAACCTCTGGGGTACGAGGGGAAAGAACCACTGGCCCGTCTGTTGCACCGCCTCCTTCAACACCTCGTAGGTGCGGTCCGGATACTCCTCACCAAGCTTGATGCTCCTCTTCATCAACTCCCGCCCGTATTCCGAGAACACACGCTCCCCAATCTCTTCCAATGCGCCGCCCTGCTTGCCCCCAATGGAGACCGCCAGCGTTTCCGCCAGTTTCACAGGATCGAATTCCTCCCGCAGCAGGCGCAGCATGTGGTCGTCAAGATCAAAAGAATAAGGCATCTGAGCCGCGGAACCCGAGCCTGACCTTGTTGCTGCATTCATTGCCGATCCTCCATCGACCATATTTTTAGGGGATGCTCCTCGCCCCGTGACAATCGTCATCGGAACTCTCGCCAAACGATCAACCGGCCCTGCCACCGCATGGAGACCCGCTGCCATGCCCCCGGGAGCCCATCCCGACGCTCTAGGGCCAGGTGATGGTGATGGCGTCCACGGGACAGGCCTCCACACAATCGTTGCATCCCGAACAGGCGTACCTGGAAGGGGCCTCCAGTCTGAAGGCGCCCGGTTCTTTGAGATTGGTCTCCTTGAACCTTTCCACTTTAACCGCCTCCACAAAGAAGACCGCTTGGGGGCAGATTTGGAGGCATTTCTTGCAGTCAAACGGGGTGAGACACATGGAATGGTCTATTTCTATCTTCGGGATCGTCCGCATCTTCTGCATCACCATACCTCCCTGAGCGCGGGAAAGGTCTTTCTCTCCACCATCTTTATGGCCCCCGTGGTGCACTCCGTTTCACACAGCCCGCAGCCGTAACAGGCAAAATGGTCGATATTGGCCTTGTCCAGCCTCACTTCGAACTTCAACGCCCCGAACTGGCAGCGCTTGATGCATTCCCCGCACCCGATGCAGGTGTCGTAGTCCACCTGGGCCACATAGTGGCCTTTGATGAGGGTCAGGAGACCCAGATCGAGGCGGCGCCTTATGGCCAGACACGCGGGATACTCGCAGTTGCATATGCCCTCTACGTAGTTGCCCCCTATCATCATCACAAGGTGCATGAATCCTGCCTTGTCCCACTTCTCCAACCACTCCTTGGCCTCTTGTGCGGCCATGAAATGCACCCCGCCCCGGTACCTTTCCGGCCATCTTTCCCATTTGAACATGCCCACCCCGGTGCCCAGGCAGGAATACTCCTGCGCGTTGGTTTCCTCTATGGCCCGTACGTTTTTCCGGCATATGCAGTGCATGGAGGCAAGGGGCATCCCCATGTCCACAATGTCGCAGGCCTCTTTGAGGGTGACGGCCTGCCCCGAACCCTGCCGGACAATGGCCTCATTGACCTCGTTCAGCAGCCCGGGGAATTGGTCCGGATCGTCGCTCCTGGCCCGCTGCACCTTTTCCATCAACGCCCCTATCCCCAACTCGGATGTTTCACCGTACTTGCGAAGTGACGTGCCCGGTGCCCGCAATTTGTAGATCCTTCGAGAGTAGGCCTTGGGATTGTTGAACCAGACTCCCCCCTCTCCCCACATATCGCACATGAAGCACATGATCCGCCCTGCCTCCTTTGCTAGAGATGGATGGGTCCCTCACGGCGGCGACTATGCCCCAGGGAATCACGGCATGTCAAGCCACGGCCGGCGGAGCATCGGTTCTGACAGCAATTCCAAGGAAAGACGATTCGTTATACCTCGCGGGTCCACAAACTAAGCTTTTTGTACCCTCATAACGTCCCTCTCCCAAAGGGTGACGGGGATTTGGGCTACGAAAACCTCAATCGAGACGAGGCTGCGCGGATGCGTGGTCGGCATGGCGCAAACTAAGGGCTCGTGCAAAAATAACTTCCCATTTTGATGCGCCGATTCATCACGCCTGGCGGCGTTGCTCGTCGGTTAAATGGCCAGCCATTCGCCCTCCTCGCGCCTTGCCATGCGCGCGCCTCGACACCTGAAAAGGGGAAATTATTTTTGCACAAGCCCTAAGGGGGGGGGGGAAGGCACTGCCCGGCCGGAACGATGGTCAAGGCCGTCGATAACCATTACGACAACGACAACGATTATTCGGCGGTGGTGCCTCCAATACTTAACCGGTTCACAGTTGGTTTGGGACACGGGAACGAATTTATCCTGAGCCGCAAACATCCGTTGGTGCTTTCCCTCACCCGACCGCACCGGCCACGACCAGCTCGGCGATCTCCTCGTCCCCCATGCCCAGGACCTCCCTGAGGACATACTCGTTATCTTCACCGAGCAAAGGGGCCCTCCGTAACTCATAGGGGCACTCGGACAGCACGAACGAAGGTCCGGGAGCATAGTGCCTACCTATCTCCGGATGATGGACCACCTGAAAGGAGCGCCGGTGCCTCAACTGGGGGTCATGCTCGAGCAGGTCCTGACCGGTCTGCACGACCCCGGCAGCCACACCGGCCGCCTGCAGTGTGTGCATCACCTCTTCCGCCGTGCGGCCCGCGGTCCACTGCGCCACCAGGCTGTCCAATGCATCCTCGTTCTGTTTCCTGGCTTCGAGAGTGTCAAAGAGGGGACTTTCGGCCCAGTCAGGATTGCCGATGGCCTTGCGGAAGCTGCGCCATTGGTTCTCACCGAACACGGCGATGGCGCACCAGCGATCATCACCCCGGCAGGGATAGACGCCGTGGGGCGCGGCCTCGGTGTGACGGTTTCCCATCCGGTCGGCCACTCTCCTGTTCACCATGTAGTCGAGGATGAGCGGGGCCATGAAGTGCACCCCGGTCTCATACTGGGCGAGGTCGATATACTGCCCCCTGCCCGTGCGGCGCCGGTAGTCGAGGGCGGCCAGCAGGATCGAGAGACCGAACCGGGGGGCGATGAAATCGGTATAAGGCCCTTCCGGGGCTGTGGGCGCGCGATCGGGCCACCCGGTAATGTGGAAATAGCCGGCCATTGCGCTCAGCATCCAGCCGTAGCCGGGGTGGGTGGCGTGGGGTCCGGTCTGTCCCATCATGCACGAGCCGAGCATGATGATGTCCGGCTTTATATGCTTCAGCGCCTCATAGCCCAGCCCCAAATTCGTGATGACCCCTCCTGCGAAGCTTTCCAGCACGATGTCGCTGCGGGCGATGAGCCGCTTGACAACCGCCACTGCCCCGGGGACCGTCAGATTGATGGCCACACTGCGCTTGCCGGTGTTCCACTTGTTGAAGATACCGCTGCGATTCAGCCCGGGGACATGGTCCTTGAAAGGGTAGGCCGATGCGCGCATGGGGTCCGGCCGGCTCTCGTGCTCGATCCGGATCACCTCGGCACCATAGTCGGCCAGGGTCTTGGATATCAATGGGCCGACGATGTTCCAGGTAAAATCAACGACCCTGATGCCGCCCAGAGGCTTGTGCGCATTCTTTCGGGGTTGGCCTTTCGAGCCGACACGCGTCGGATTGGCAGACAGCGTCTGTGGTCTACCGGCTTGTTCTTCGGGCGCACCCAGTTCGATCTCCAGGATTTCGCGATTGTGCTCACCGATCAGTGGGGCCCGACGCGATATTCCCGGCCATGTCTCCGATGTGTGCGCAAAGGCCCCCGGGTAAGTCACGGTGGTGCCCAATTCCGGGTGCTCCATCTCCACCCAGAACCCCCTGGTCGCGAGCTGCACATCGGCCAACAGGTCGGCAACCGTGGCCACCGGGTAGAGCAGGGCACGGTGCTTCAGCGCCTCCTGGTACAGTTGGGCCCTGGTGCGGGAGAGGAAAAACCTGCCAGCCGGCTCTTCCATGCGGTCGATGGTCGCCTGGGCCTTCTCGGCTTCTTCCCGGCTCGCGGTGGCCAGGGCCACCAAATCAAACGCCTCCCAGTCGAACTGCCTGAGAAAGTCGGTGGCCATGCCGGCCTCATCCATCATCCGGACCATGGGACGGCACCGGTTGTTGCCCCCGGTGCCCCCGCTGAAAACCCACATGACATAGCCGTCCCTGCAGGGCCATATCCGTGTCAGACGGACGGGAAAGATGGAAGTGCCTCCCCGCCTGGCGATCTCCCCGACCATGTCCCAGCAGGACATGGGCAGATAGGTGTCCTGGGCCACCAGTTCCTCGATGGAGACATCCACTGTCTGGCCATGTCCGGTAATCTGTCGATGGTACAGCGCCATCACGGCACCGGCCGCGGCTTGACCTGCGGCGTGCAGGTGCGCCTGGGAATGATGACCGATCCGCAGCGGGGGGCGGTCCTCATCCCCGCAGGGGTACATGCGGCCGCCCATTGCCCAGGCGACGATGTCGGGCGCCTGGTAATCCTTGTAGGGCCCGGTCTGCCCGAAGGCGGAGATGGACACCAGGATCACCCCGGGATGGACCTTCTCCAGCGCCGAGTAACCCAGGCCGAGACTGTCCAGGTATCCCGGGGAAAAGGACTCGAGGACCAGATCCGCGGTTCGTACCAGCTTCCTGAAGGTCTTGCGCCCCTGCGCTGTTTCAATATCCAGGGTTATCCCCCGCTTGCTGGTATTGAGTGCCCACCAGAACAGGCTCTTTTCGGGGTCGACCTCGTCGCGGTAAAAAGGGCCGATACGGCGGGCCGGGTCTCCGCCGGGCTTTTCCACCTTGATGACGTCGGCTCCGAGGTCTCCCAGGATCTTTCCGCACAGAAGCCCCTTTTCATCCGTCAGGTCGAGAACCCGATAAGGGGCGAGCAAACCCGCGGCCTTTTCTTTCTCCCCCATGTGTCGGTCTTTCTGCGCTTTGGCCTACCTCGCGCGTCCATAGGGCGCGTGCAAAAATAACTTCCCATTTTGATGCGCCGATCCATCACGTCTGGCGGCGTTGCTCGTCAGTTAAATGGCCAGCCATTCGCCCTCCTCGCGCCTTGCCATGCGCGCGCCTCGGCACCTGAAAAGGGGGAACTTATTTTTGCACAAGCCCATAAACTGCCCTTTGTGTACCCTCACCCCGTCCCTCTCCCAGAGGGCGAGGGGGATGTAAGGAAATCCCGATTTGTGACCGCGCGCAGCTTAAAGAGGATGTCCCGGCGCCCGACACGCAGGTCCTCTCTGTTGGGCGCCAGGGCGCCATGATCGCGACTCTATAGTGGAGCCACCGCCGGCGTCAACACCATTTCCCTTACCCCCGCGCAAGGCCGAGCAGCCTCAAATGGGGTCCCATCGAAATTGAGGTTTCCGTAGTTTCCGTAGGGTGGGTACCGTCCGCCAAAATGGGCTCGATCCTACGTTCGGCCACGAGGCAGCGGGGTATGGTGGCCGGCTCAAGCCTGGGCAAACTCGGTTCCGGGTCAAGCCCAAAATGACGGTGATTTCACCTCCGGGGTGCCCAGCGGAGGGAGACGGCACCGACCCGGCTGGCCGAAGACAGGACGAACTCGGCGGCCCAAGTTGTGATCAAGCCCACCGAAAGGACTCTTCCGCCAGTGCTCGAATGTGGGCGAAAAGAGGATCGAAGCCCCCACGGTAAATCGCGGCAAGCGACGGACAACCTCGAAAAAACCGAGCTGCGGGCTTGTCTGAAAACAGTGTTTACAAGGGTGCCGCAAAGGGATAGGGGTGTTGTTCCAAACTCGGATTTTCAGGCCCGGCGTCGTGGTCGTGCGGGTCGTTCGCGCCGGGCTGAACCCAATACCCGTGAATGAATGTGTTTGGGAGATAAGATCCTCATTTCATTGCTCGGTCGAGTTTGGCGTCGACATTCCCCCCTTGAGGGGGGCAAAGGGGGGTGTGAAAAGTTGTCGGAGCCTGGGAAACACTCCCCTGGCCCCCCTCAAGGGGGGAATCGAATCGAGATGCGCTCCACGATGACCTGACAGCCTTTCTTCTTGCCGAGAAAGCAGGCGCCGGTGGTCGCTGGCAGTCTAAAGCGGTTTCATTCACGGGTATTGGGGCTAAACACGTCCGGCCGCTTTGGGAGGTGCGGTGATGCGTTGGAAGTGGATTCCCATAATCATCTCAGGCCTGTTCCTGTTGTTGATCATGGCCGGGTACGTGGTGCTGTCCCTTTATGATTTCAATGGCCTCAAGCCCCAGATCGCCCATAGGGTGGAAGAGGCAACAGGGCGGAAGGTGACCATAGGCGGCGACATCCGACTCGGGATCGGACTGACGCCCACCTTAACGGTAGGGGAGGTGGCCCTGCAGAATGCACCGTGGAGCTCCCAACCCCAAATGGCCGAAATTGAAAGGCTCAAGGTGCAGGTGGCCCTCTTGCCGCTCCTGTTCGGCCGTATGCATTTCAAACAATTGGTCGTGGTGGGCCCCAGGATATGGCTGGAGACCGATGGAGACGGCCGGTCCAACCTGACGTTCCGGACCGCACAAGAGCCAAGGGCCCCGGAGCCGAAGGCCGAAACGCCGGGGGTTGGCGCAGGCGGTCTCCCGGCCCTCACCTTCAGCGAGGTCAAAGTCGTGAACGCGCGGGTCACGTACCATGACGGACGGACGGCAACGACCCACGAGGCGACACTCGAAAGCCTCACCGCCGGGGCCGCCCATGCCGGCAGCCCCATCGAACTGGAATGCGCCGGGTCTTTCGAAGGCAGGCCGATTCAGGTTGCCGGGACAGTGGGACCCTTGGTCACCCTCACGGACCCGACTAAACCATGGCCCTTGGATATCAAAGTCGAAGCCGCGGATGTCACGCTCGGTCTCCATGGCACCATTGACGATCCGTTGGCCCTGCGCGGGATGGATCTGCGCCTTGCCATGCGTGGTGAAAATCCTCAGAACCTTGCCCAGCTTGCCGGACTGTCACTGTCTGTCAGCGGGCCTTTCGAGGCTTCAGGCCGCCTGTCGGACTTAGGACCCAAGTCCTACAGGATCTCCGACCTCAAGACCACCCTTGGGGAAAGCCATGTTTCCGGTTCTGCGGAGCTGAACCTTGCCACGAGACAACCCAGCCTCACGGCAACGCTTTCGTCTCGAAAACTGGATTTGCGGTCCTGGTTTCCCAAGAGCGCCTCCCATGGTGACAGGGCCCAAGTAAAGTCCGCAAGGGCCGCCGTGAAGAAGGACAGGATATTCCCCCACACCCCCCTGCCCCTGGACGCACTGCAACAGGCCGACGTGGTGTGCACCATGAGCGCCGACCAGGTCCTTCTGCCGAACTTGGTCCTTGACAGGATCACCCTGGAGGCCAGGCTCCGGGAGGGTGCCCTCACGGTGGATCCGATGAAGGCCCTTATCGGCGGCGGCAGCGTGGAGGGCCGCTTCACGGTGGAGGCCCGAGGCAGGGAGGCTGCGATGAGCGCGGTGTTGAAAATGGGGCGCATCGACCTGGGCCGCACGCTCAGGGAACTGGGGACGACCGGGAGTGTTGAAGGCCGACTCCATGCCGATATCGAAGTGCGGGGCCTCGGCAATTCCCTTGCAGGCCTTATGGGTGGACTCAACGGCAAGACGCTGGTGACCATGGGCAGAGGCAGGATCGACAACAAGTATATCGGGCTTCTCGGCGCGGACCTCGCATCGAGCGTCTTGCGTCTGCTCAACCCGTTTCACGAGGAGGCGGACCACACGGTGATCAACTGCTTGGTGAGCGGCTTTGAGATCCGCGATGGGCTCGCGGTCAGCACGGCCCTGGTCTTCGACACTCCCCGGATGACCGTGGTCGGCGATGGAAGAATCGATCTGCGCACCGAGAGGCTGGATGTGTCGCTCAAACCCGCACCCAAGCAAGGCATCGGCACCCGCGGCATCGGCAGGATCACCCTGAGCCTCGGCGATTTGGCCAAGCCCTTCAAATTGGGCGGGACCCTGGCCCGTCCGACCCTTGCCCTGGACGTGACCCAGAGCGCGATCACCCTGGGCAAGGCGGCCGGGGGTGTGGTGCTCTTTGGCCCTGTCGGCATCGCCGCGGCCCTGGCCGGCGCGAGCTCCGACGACGAGAACCCCTGCCTGACCGCCATCGAGGCCGCCAAGAAAGGGGTCCGGGTCCCCAATGAGGGGACCGTGGAAAAGGCCGGGCAAAAAGCAAAGGACGCACTGAAAGGGATCGGCTCCGGGCTCAAGAAGCTTTTTGGGCAATAGGGCGCTCACCGGATCGCCCGAACCGTCCCTTGTTCAGTGGCCCATCTTCTCCGGAACGAACTGCGCGGGCCGAACCTCGGCCAGGGATATGGCCTCCGTGGGGCACGTGACCTGGCACAGGCCGCATCCCTGGCACTTCCCGGGGTCTATGACCGCCGCCTGCCCGCCGTTGTTCGCGGCCATTGCGATGGCTCCGAACATGCACCGCTCCAGACAGGTTTCGCAGGCGGTGCAAAGGTCCGGATCCACGCTGGCCCGGAAGCGACTGGGGGCCAGCAGGTCCGTTCCGTACCGGAGGAAATTGGGGATGGTCACGCAGCAGCAACTGCAGCAGTTGCAGATGATGTGGTCCACGCTGCGCTGGTTGACCACGGTATGGACCAGACCGGCCTCTTCGGCCCGGCGCAGCACGTCCATGGCCTGCTCCTTGGTCAGCTTCCGGCCATAGCCCCGGGCCAGGTTGTATTCGGCTGTCTTGTCCAGGTGGAGGCAGACATCCAAGGGCTTGTCGCACTTGCGGTGGGTCAGGCGGCACGGGCAATCGGCCACGGCCACGGTGCGGGCCTTGTCTATGATCTCCTTGACGTCCTCAAAGGCCAGGATGCCCGCCTTGGCCTCGACCGAGACACCCACCGGGATGACCCGGTTCAGGGGCTTGCCGAATACTTCGGGAAGCTTCCTGGAGATCTCCGGCCACTCTTCGTCCATGAACTCACGCCACAGGTCCCGGTACTCGGTGGTGACACCGGGCCACAGGGCCGTGGCGTCGTGAAACTGGATCGCGTCACGGCACATCCGGTAGGTGGGAGGATCGGTCTTGGCCGATGGGAAGGCCAGTCCCCGCAGGAAAAGGGCGTGCAGCATGTCGGAGACTTCCTGTTCGCCTCGGCCCAGCCTTTGGGCAAGCGCAGGGGCGTTGCCGGGAAGCGCCAAGAGCAGATCCGTCTCCGACCCATCGGTGATCATATCGAAAAGCCTGGCGATTCGTTCGGAATGCCCCAGGCCGATCCGTCCTGCAAGCTCGAGGTGACGCGTGTCCATTCTTACTGCCTCCTTGCATTCGTTGTTCCGATTTCCGCCTCCCTCGAGACGGCGAATACCTCCTGCGCGAATGCCCCTGCCATGGGCATGAGACCGTACAGCCCCCCGGTGTGGAGGAAAAGGACCTTTTCGCCTTTCCTGAAGGTGCCCTTTTCTATCTCCCGGTAAAGACCGTACAGTGCTTTTCCCGTGTAGGCGGTGTCTACCAGGAGTCCCTCCGTGCACGCCACCTCGGCTATGAAACGCAATTCCTCGGGCCGCGCCCTGGCATACCCCGCTCCCACATACCCGTCGATGGTGCGGATATCCATGGGACCAACCCGCAGGCCCGGGTGGTACACCGCCCTGAATTGCCCGGTTATTCTCGAAATCTCCCTGCGGAAATAGTCCGCGTCACAGCGCACATTGATTCCCACGATGCCGCTGGAAAGCCCGAAGAGCTCCCGTCCGATCAGAAGACCCGCCTGGGTGCCCCCCGATCCCGAAGCGATGACGATATGGTCCGGGACAAAGCCCAGGTCATGGAACTGCGCCTTCATCTCGCTGGCAGCCCAGGCATACCCGAGGGCGCCCGTTGCGTCCGAGGCCCCCATGGGGATGATGAAGCAGTTGGTTCCGTTCTTCCGATACCCCTCGGCGATCGACTCCATCTTGTCTGTGAGACGATCCAGGTCTTCGGTGGCCACGTAGGTTACTTGCGCACCGAGAAGCAGGTCGAGGAAAAGATTTCCCTCCGGCACACGGGGGCGCTCTCCCCCGAGAACCAGGTGGCATTTCAAACCAAGGACTGCGGCCGCCGCGGCCGTGGCACGGGCATGATTCGACTGGACCCCCCCGCACGTGATCAGCACCTTGGCCCCTTCGTCCAGTGCTTGGGCGGCGGTGAACTCGAGTTTGCGCACCTTGTTTCCGGAAAGAACCATCCCTGTCATGTCGTCACGCTTGACACGGACCTCGGGCCCGCCCCATTTTTGCGACAGCCTGGTCAGCTTTTCGATGGGCGTAGGCAGCTGGGCGAGACGCACGCGACGGGGAAAATGAAAATCCATGGGACCGCTCCTTCCGGCTCGGGGGTCTTTTGGGTGGGCCATCCCCACTGCGAAAGCGAAGAAAGCCTTGATTCCGGCAGGGCCCCAAGGATGTGGGGCCCGCATTGCCCGACGTGAGCCCAAGGGGAAACAGGCCCCGCCCGGCCCGAACGTACCCAAGGCCCAAATGGTCCCGTAGCGCCTGCCGTGGGAGATGATCCCCTGGGACCTTGTGCCCGCTTCGACAGGGTGCCGCGCGCCGGGTCCTTCTGTTTATTCGCTCAGTAACCGGATGCATGTCAAGGGCCTTGGGTGATGGCGGGCTCCCACCGGGGAGGAAAGTGTGTTATACGTCGCGCGTCCACAAACTGCGCTTTTTGTGCCCTCACCCCGGCCCTCTCCCAGGATCTTGCCCAACATGAGGCCGGTGGAAAACAGCCTCGCCCGGCCGGAAGGATGATCAAGGCCGAAGAGCGCGGAGAAAGGATGCAGCCCACCCCATGTGCGGAATTTGCGGACAGCTCCTGTACGACAAGGTCCCCGTCGACGAAGCGCTCCTGAAAAGGATGTGTGCCGCCTTTTCCTACCGCGGTCCCGACGACCAGGGGATATACGCCGCGACGGTCCCGGGCGCGGAGGGAAGGTCCCTTTCGGTGGGTCTCGGACACGACCGTCTGAGCATCATCGATCTGTCCGGCGCAGGGCACCAGCCCATGGGAAACGAAACGGGCAACGTATGGGTGACTTACAACGGCGAGATTTACAACCACGCCAAGCTCAGGGCCGAGCTCACGGACAAGGGGCATGTCTTCAGGAGCCGGACGGACACCGAGGTGATCCTGCACGCTTACGAACAGGAAGGCGTGGAGGCCGTTCACCGGTTCGACGGCATGTTCGCCTTTGCCCTCTGGGACCAGGAACGGGCCAGGCTCTGGGCCTGCCGGGACCGGCTCGGGATAAAGCCGCTGGTTTACTACTGGGACGGAACGCGCTTTGCCTTTGCATCCGAAATCAAGGCCCTTCTCTGTGATCCCGAAATCCCCCGGGAGATCGACGAAGAGGCCCTCATGCTCTACCTTGCCTTCAACTACATTCCCGCTCCCTACACCATCTTCAAGGCCATTCGCAAGTTGGAGCCGGGCTGTCAGATCGTCGTCCAGGACGCCAGGCTGCAAACCCAACCCTACTGGGACATTCCACAGTTCGAGGACGGGGAGCTTTGGAGATCAGCGGCGGCACCCGACGAACGCCACCTGGCAGAACGTCTGGAGGCACTGCTGAGCGCGGCGGTGGAAAAACGCCTCATTGCAGACGTTCCCCTGGGGGCTTTCTTGAGCGGCGGTATCGATTCGAGCATCGTGGTGGCGCTCATGGCACGGCACTCCCTAGCTCCGGTCAAGACCTTTTCCATCGGATACAGGGACGACGCCCTTTTCGACGAGACGCGCTACGCGAGGCAGGTGGCCCGCCTCTACAAGACGGATCATCACGAATTCAAGCTCACGTTCGCCGACATGCTCGAGGTGCTCACGGACGTGCTGGACGCTTTCGATGAACCCTTTGCCGACTCGTCGGCCATCCCCACCTACATCGTCTCCAGGGAAACCAGGAGGTACGTTACCGTGGCCTTGTCCGGGGACGGCGGCGACGAGCTGTTCGCCGGGTATCGCTCCTACCTGGCCGAGTACTGGCGCCCCTGGTACGTGCTCCTGCCCGCCTTCTTGCGGGAAAGGGTCGTGGAAAGGATCCTCGAAGGGCTCCCGGATTCCAGGGACACCAGAGTGACGGAATACATCCGCCGCGGGAAGAAGTTCGTAAGGGGCACCAGGGGTTCTTTCGAACAGCGGCTCCTGTCCCTCAAAGAGGTCTTTCCCCTGGAAGTCCGAAACCTTTTGCTGCGTCATGACGCCCAAACCACAGCTTCGCCTTGCTCCCGGGACCTTGCTCTCGATTGGGTACGCACCAAACTTGCCCGTTATCGTGCGGACCCCATCAACAGGATGCTCCACGCGGATGTGAAAGACTCCCTGCCGGGAGACATGCTCAACAAGGTGGACTGGATGAGCATGAAAAACTCCCTGGAGGTAAGGGTCCCCTTTCTCGACCACCGTGTGGTCGAATTCGCCTTCCGCATACACGGCGCCTTGAAGCTGCGCAGGGGCCGGACCAAGTCCGTTCTGAAACGAACCTTTCGGCACCTTCTTCCTCCCGAACTGTATAACCGTGCCAAGGCCGGTTTCGAGGTGCCCATCAGCCGGTGGCTCAAGACGGACCTCCGCTTCCTTCTGGACCGGTACCTGGCAAGAGAAAGGATCACTGATCAGGGGATTTTCCAATACGAAACCGTCGCGGAGTTGGTCCGATTGTGCCTTTCAGGGCGAACCGACACCTCCTGGATGCTCTGGAACCTCATCGTATTCCAATTCTGGCACGAAAAGTACGGCCCTTGACCACGGCCGCCCCACCCAGGGACAAGAAGGCCATGGGTCAGGAAAAAGCGAAAATACTTCACATCATAACGAGGCTGGACAGGGGAGGCTCCGCGCGCAACACCCTTCTCACCTGCCAGGGCCTGGGTACAAAATACCGGATGGTCCTCGTCCATGGCCTCTCCCTCGAATCGCATATGACGCCATGGGAACAGGAGACCGTGGAAGGGGACATGGCCCTGGCCGGCAAGGTGGGCGTGCGTATCCTGCCCCTTACCTGGCTGGTGAGGCGAATCGATCCTTACCGAGACCTGCGGGCTTTTTGGGCATTGTGGCGACTGCTGGTGCGTGAAAAGCCCTTCCTGGTGCACACGCACACTTCCAAGGCCGGGATTCTGGGCCGCTTGGCCGCCAGGCTCGCAAGGGTCCCCGTGATCGTGCACACGCCCCACGGTCACGTGTTCCACGGGCATTTCAGCCCTCCCCTTTCCCGGCTGTTTCTCGACCTGGAACGCGCGTGCTCGCTTATTACCCATACCACCATCGCCCTTACCCGGGGCGAGAGGGAGGATTACCTGAGACTGCGCGTCTGCACGCCGGAAAGATCCACGGTCATCCACAGCGGGGTCCCCGTGGACAGGTATGGGAACCCGGGCGTGAATCCGGAGGAAATGAAAGAATCCCTGGGATTGGAGGGCTCGGCCCCGGTGGTGGGGTTTGTGGGCTGGCTTCTGCCCGTCAAGGGCCCCATGCACCTGCTTTGCGCCATGGCCCGGATATGGGAGGTCCATCCCCATACCGTCCTCGTCTTCGTGGGCAAGGGGGATCAGGAAACCGAGCTGAGGGCGGTGGCAGCGCAGATGCCCGGGTCCGAAAAGGTGAAGTTTCTGGGATGGCGCGACGACATCCCCAGGGTGATGCAGGTCTTTGATGTCTTTGTCCTTCCCTCTTTGAACGAGGGGATGGGCCGTGTGCTTGTGGAAGCCATGGCGGCCGGCAAACCCGTTGTGGCCAGCAGGACCGGGGGCATTCCCGATCTGGTGAAAAATGGAAGGAACGGATTTCTCGTACCCCCCGGCGATACGGAGGGTCTCGCAAAGGCTGTCACGGCGCTTCTGGACAACGCGTCCCTGCGCCGCGCCATGGGCGACGAAGGCAGGCGCACGGCGTGTGCTTTCACCGTTGAGGCGATGGTGGAAAAACTGGACCATCTCTACGGGTCCCACCTTCGAGGTGCCGGTGGTGCGCCCCTGGAAGAAAACCCACATTCCGGTAAGACGACTTCATGAAAACACGAACCGCACGTCAAACCCGTTTCCCGTCATTTGCCCGTAATGGTGGATCTTGGCCCGCAAACCTCGCGGGTGCGCTCTTGGCCCTTGCCTTGGTTCTTTTCCCCTCGTTTCCGGCACCGGCTTCCGAGTACATCCGGTTGGAGGGGTTGATCGACACGAGGACAACGTTCAGCGACGGCGAACTGGACCTCGAATCCTTGCTGCTGCTGGCGCGGAAGAAGGGCTTCGACTTTCTGTGCGTGAACGACCACGACAGACTGGCCTTGGAGTACGGGGTGTGGCCCCTGAGGAACATCCTCAAGAAACGCGTGGAGCTCAATTCCATCAACAGGAAGGGGGCGCGTCGTTACCTGGAGGCCATACGGACCATGCAGGAGAAGTATCCCGAGATGATTCTGCTGCCCGGCTCGGAGACAGTACCCTTTTATTATTGGAGTGGTTCCTACTTCGGCAAGGACCTCACGGCAAACGATCATGAAAAACGGATCCTCACCATCGGAATGGAACGGCCCGAAGACTACGAATGCCTCCCCATATTGCACAACGGTTTCTCCGTACGCTACTCTATGAGGCTGCTGCCGCGCCTTGTGTTTTTCTCGGGGGCCCTGGCGCTGGGCATTGTTCTTTTGCGATGGAAAGGGTTCTACCGCACAGGGGCAATCGCGGTGAGCGCCCTGTCCTTGATCCTGATCATCGACCTGGCCCCTTTCAGGAGCAGCCCCTTCGACCAGTACAGCGGTGATCAGGCAATGGCCCCGTACCAGATGGTTGTGGACTACGTGCGGGCGCGCGGCGGCCTCACCTTCTGGAACTATCCCGAGACCCGGTCAGGCATCAGGCAGATGGGGCCCATTCTTGTCAACACCCCGCCCTATCCCGAAGCCATCACCGAGGCGGTGAGGTACACCGGTTTCGCCGCGATCTACGGTGACACCATCACCATCACCGAGCCGGGGGGTCTTTGGGATCAAGCCCTTCTGGAATACTGCCGGGGAGACCGCGAAAGCCCCCCGTGGGGCATCAGCACGGCCGATTTCCACAAGGAAGGAGGATCCGGGCAACAACTGGGTGATTTTCCCACCGCAGTCTGGGTCCGGGAAAAAACCACGGCGGAAGTTCTTCGGGCCCTGCGGGAAGGAAGGATGTACGCCTGTCAGGGCGCGTACCCCCAAAGGCCCGTGTGCGACGCCTTTTACATCTGTGACGAGGCCTGTGGGAAGCGGGCCGTTTCCGGCCAGGAAATCACCGTGGACGGACCCCCCACGGTCCACCTTTCCCTTTGCCTGAAACAGCCCGTGCCCAACACCGTGACCGTGAGGCTCATACGCTCCGGCCAGTTGCTGGAGACCTATTCCGGTTCCCTTCCCATGCAGATCCGCTACGAAGACAAGTACTTGAAAAAGGGCCGGAAGGTATACTACAGGATCGACATGGGTGGACACGGCGTCCTCCTGTCGAATCCCATCTTCGTGGTCCGCGAGTGAGGGCGCCGGAGAAAGGTGCCGTTTGACGTGCCGGCGCAGATATGAAAAAAGCGTGGGGCGTCGGGAAAAAGCGATGTGTCGTGATTGCGGGAGCGTGCATGATCGCAGCGATTCACCAACCCCAGTATCTGCCCTGGCTCGGGTATTTTGACAAGATGGACAGGGCAGATGTCTTCTGTTTCCTGGACAACGTGCAGTACAAGAAGAACGAGTGGCAAAACAGAAACAGGATAAAGACCGCGACGGGATGGCAGTGGATCACGGTCCCGGTGAAATACCGGTTCCCGCAGCGCATAGGCGAGGTGGAAATCGACCATGCACGGGCCTGGCCCAAGAAGCACCTCCAGGCGCTGGTGACGAACTACGCCAAGACGCCTTTCTTCAGCCAGTGCATGCCTCTTCTTGAAAGAACCCTCACCGGGCGGTGGCACTTCTTGTCCGACTTGAACATCTGCCTGGTGGAGGGTCTTCAAGAAATGCTGGGGATAGAGGTACGCACGGTTCGCGCTTCCGGCATGGATCTTCGAGAGGACCCCACCGATCGCCTGATCGACATATGCAGGAGCCTCGGGGCCGACACTTACCTGGCGGGCAAGGGGGGAGGGAGCTACATGGATCTGACCCGATTCCGGGAGCAAGGCGTGCGGGTGGTCTTTCAGGACTTCGTCCATCCGGTCTATCCCCAGCTCTTCGGGCCCTTCACCCCCCATCTGTCGGTGGTGGACCTCCTTTTCAATTGCGGGTCCGAAAGCATCGTGCGGATCAGGAAAGAAAACCGGCGGCCTTGATCATCGTTGCGGCCGGTTCCTTATATACTGCGCGCGGTCACAGATTGCGATTTCCTTACATCCCCTCGCCCTCTGGGAGAGAAACGGGGTGAGGGGGAAACGATGTGGCCGCAACGATGATCAAGGCCAAACCGGCGTTCCCCGCAGTGATCCCAACGGTGGACGGTGACACGCTTTGCGGTGGGTGGCGACAGGAGCTGGGGCATGCACACAATGAGCGTATTGGCCATCGGGGCCCATCCCGACGACATCGAATTCGGTTGTGCGGGCACCCTTGTCAAGTACGCCCGCCAAGGGCACCGTGTTTTCCTTCTGGTCATGACCGAAGGAGACCAGGGTGGCGAGGGGCGCGTGAGAAAGACCGAACAGATGGACGCAGGAGGGCTTATCGGGGCCCAGGATGTCTTCTGGGGCGGCTACGCGGACACCAGCATCCCGCTGGGAAAAGAGCCCATAGAAAGGATCGAGGCCGTCATCAAAGCCGTCCGGCCCGACTTCATCCTCTGCCACCATCTGGACGATACCCACCAGGACCACCGACATCTTACCAGTGCCACCATCTCGGCCACAAGGTACGTGCGCAACGTTTTATTCTACGAAGGCCCGACAACACAAAATTTCAGTCCCCAGGTTTTTGTTAACATTACAGATACATTGGAGCAGAAGATCAAGGTTCTGGGGGCCCACCGCTCCCAGGTCATGAAGACCAACATCCAGGACCTTTCCATAGTGGAAATCGCCAAGTCCACGGCCACCTTTCGTGGAATCCAGGGGAGGGTGAAACATGCGGAGGCTTTCAGCGCCCTTCGCCTGTTCATAAACATCTGAAGCCATGCAAACCGTTCCGATCCTCCATTCCAGACCCACCCTGGGGCAAGAGGAAATCGACGCCGTGGCCGGGGTGATTGCCTCGGGAAACATCTCCCAGGGCGAGGTGGTGGATCGCTTCGAACGCGCCATGGCGGCGTACACGGGCGTCGGGGGCGCGGTCGCCGCGGCCTCGGGGACCGCTTGCCTGCACCTGGCCCTGTTGGCCATGGGGATCGGTCAGGGCGATGAAGTGGTCATTCCGACCTATGTGTGTTCGGCCCTGCTCCATGCGGTGCGGTTCGTGGGAGCCCGGCCCGTTCCGTCCGATGTGGATCCGAGAACATGCAACATGGACCCCGACGACGTTCGCGCCAGAATGGGGCCGCGGACAAAGGCCGTGATCGTTCCCCATCTGTTCGGACTGCCCGCCGACCTGGACGCGCTTCTCGCCCTCGGTGTACCCGTCATAGAAGACTGCGCACAGGCAGTGGGCGGCACCTACAGAGGGAAGAAGCTGGGAGCGTGGGGGACCGCCGCGGTTTTCTCCTTTTATGCCACCAAGGTGATGACCACAGGGGAAGGGGGGATGGTTGTGTCCAACTCCATGGATCTCCTGGGGCGCGTGCGGGACCTCAGGCAGTACGATAACAGGGATGACCCTCGCGTGCGGTACAATTATAAGATGACCGATATGCAGGCTGCCATGGGCCTGGTGCAGCTCGAGAGGCTCCCGGCCTTTGTGGCCAGCAGAAGAGCCATCGCACACCGCTACTGCGAGGCCTTCCGGAGCCTGCCGCTGGAACTTCCTCCGAGGGATCCTGAGCACATTTACTACCGATTCGTTCTCAGGCTCAAAAAGGACGCGGGTGCGTGCATCCGCGCCTTGGGGGAAAAGGGGGTCCACTGCGCCAGACCGGTCTACAAACCTGTCCACCGATATCTCGACCTGAGAGGCTATGAAAGGGCCGAAGAGACATGGAGCCGATGCGTTTCGATTCCCCTCTATCCGTCTTTGAGCGAGGGGGAAGTGGAGCGTATCGTGGAATCGGTCATGGACATTTCAAGGGAGACCATTTCTTGAAAGTGCTTGGCACGATAAAAAAATACGCCCGGTTGTCGGCCCCCGTCTACCTTCTTGCCCTGGCGAGCCTCCTTGTCGTCCTTTGCCCCATGACCAGGACCTGTTTCGCCCGGATAGGACAGAGGTGGTTCTACGTGCTGGTCCTTTCCTTCCTCCTGGCCTTTTCCCTCACCCCGCTGCTTCGGTACGCGGCGCTTTCCTGGGGCGTGCTCGACAGGCCCAGCAAGAGAAAAACCCACGTGGACCCCACCCCCCTTCTGGGGGGAGCAGCGGTTTTTCTGGCATTTACCGTCGCCATACTGGTCAACGGCATCTATTCCGTACGCTTGCTGGCCATGCTGGGAGGGTCTTCCATCGTTTTTGTGGTCAGTGTCACTGACGACATCAGGGAGGTGCCCGCGGCCGTGAAGCTGCTGGTCCAGCTCCTGGCCACCGGCCTCGTGATGTACTTCGGGATCATGCTCCGTGTCCTGCCGGAGAGCACCGGCCACGTGGGGAGCGTCGTGAACGCCGCTCTCACGGTCTTGTGGATCGTTGGAATCACCAATGCCGTCAATTTCTTCGACGGTATGGACGGCCTGGCTGCCGGTCTGGGTGCCATCCTTTCCTTCTTCCTTGCCCTGGTGGCCTTCCAAACATACCAGCCTTTTCTGGGGTGGGTGGCCTTGGCGATAATGGGAAGCTGCCTTGGGTTTCTCCCGTACAACTTTCGCCCCCGCGGCAGCGCCTCCATCTTCCTCGGTGACGCGGGAAGCAATGTCATCGGGTTTCTTCTGGCCTGCCTGGCTGTTTACGGCGAGTGGGGCGAGGGCAATCCCATAGTGGCCCTGGCTTCTCCCGTTCTGATCTTCTGGGTCCTCATCTTCGACATGGTGCACATCACGGTGGATCGCATACTGACAGGGAAGGTAACCGGCTTCAAAGAGTGGATAGACTATGTGGGAAAAGACCACCTCCACCATCGCCTCGATTTCGTCTTGGGAAGTCCCAAGAGAAGCGTTCTGTTCATTTACCTTGCGACCACCTGTCTCGGAATCAGCGCCATCGTTCTCAGAAACGCCCGGAGCATCGACGCTGTCCTGCTCATATTTCAAGCCGCCATTATGGTGATCCTCGGAACGATCCTGGAAAGGCGCGGCCATAGCCTCGCGTGCCCGCCTGAACCGGGGGGTCGGGGAACAGGCGCATGATCGAAAGATCCCGCCGCCGCCGGCAGCTTCCGACCACGGCCTCCATGCCCATGCCCCTTGCGGCCCCGATTCACCTCGTTTCCTCCCGCTCCTGCATGGGAACGAATTGGCGCACCTGGGGCCCCACGTAGATCTGTCTGGGACGGTGCAATTTGCCCTTGGGGTCGTCCTCCCCTTCCTTCCAATGGGAAATCCATCCGGGCAGCCTGCCTATGGCAAACATGACGGTGAACATGTTCGTGGGAATCCCCAGGGCCCTGAGGAAGATTCCGCTGTAGAAATCCACATTGGGATAGAGGTGGTGGTCGATGAAATAGGCATCTTTCAGAGCCGTTTCCTCGAGCTTCTTGGCCACATCGAGCAAGGGGTCCCGCGTCTGCAGCTTATCCAACGCCTTGTGGCACAGGGACTTCATGATGGTGGCCCGCGGGTCGTACGTCTTGTAAACCCGATGTCCGAAACCCATGAGCCGAAACGGATCGTCCCTGTCCTTGGCACGGGCGACAAACGGGTTCACGTCCCCTCCATCTTCGTGGATCTCTTCGAGCATCTGGATCACGGCCTGGTTGGCGCCCCCGTGCAGCGGACCCCACAGGGCCGCAATCCCGGCCGAAATGGCCGCATAGAGGTTGACGCGACCGCTTCCCACGAGCCTGACCGCCGAGGTGGAGCAATTCTGCTCATGATCCGCGTGCAGTATCCAAAAAACGTTGAGACCGCGTACTAGGTCCTCGTCAATCCGGTACGCCCTGACGGGAGTGTCGAACATCATGTTGAGAAAATTTGCACAGTAGGACAGGTCCGGCCTGGGGTAGACGACCTTGTGGCCCCTGGAGATCCTGTACGACATGGCAGCCATGGTGCGCACTTTGGACAGGAGCCTTGTCATGGTGATGTTGAACTCTTCCTTTTGCGAGAGCCCGTCCAGATTGGGATAAAAGCTTCGCAAGGCATTGACCATGGACGACAGAATGCCCATGGGGTGCGCGGCCCTTGGATAATTCTGGTAGAAGACCCGCATGTCCTCGTGGACCAGGGAGTGGTCATTGAGAAGCACCGAGAACCGATTGAGCTCCTTTCGGGTGGGCAGCCTTCCATTTATAAGAAGATAGGCGGTTTCCACGAAGGTGGACTTCTCGGCAAGCTCTTCGACCGGAATGCCGCGATACCGCAAGATCCCCTTTTCACCGTCCATGAAGGTGATCGAACTGGTGCAGCTTCCCGTATTCCCGTAACCGGGATCCAGGGTGATATACCCCGTGAGCTGCCTCAGCTTCGAGATGTCGATGGCCTTCTCCCCTTCCGTGCCTACAATCACGGGAAGCTCGATGGTCTTGCCTTCCACCGTGAGTTGTACGACTTCACCCATAATCGTGCCTCCCGAAATGCGTTCTTGTTTCAGTGTCCGACGGCCTCATTATAGGTGAACCCTGCGGAGGCGTCAATCGGTCCACCGACCGGGCGAAACATTCATGTTGACAAGAAAAATGAGTATGTGTTTAGAACTCTCTCCGGCATGACGACAACGGGGAGATGGGGATGTCAATGTCCGAAAAGGCAGATCGAGGAAATGGGAGCGTACCCCATGGGCAGGGCCGCTGGTTCCTGGGCGCGGTGCCTCGCGGAGCCGATCTGGTGACCTTCTTGGAGGACTTCTGCCGCACCAGCTCCGTTCAGCAGGGCATCTTGAACGTTGTGGGTTGCGTGTCGCTGGCAACATTGGGCACCTATGATCAACAACAGCAGGTTTATGTGACGGAGAGCGCTTCCGGACCTTTGGAGATAGCCTGCTGCACGGGCAACGCCTCACTGAGCGGCGGAAAAACGCTGGTCCACCTGCACGCGGTGCTTGCGGATGATCAAGGCAGGATCTCAGGGGGCCGTCTTTTCCCCGAAACAACAGTCTTTGCCGCCGAGTTCCATTTGCACGAGATTCTGGGACCGACCCTGGATCGCCGGTATGATCCTGCCACCGGACTCATGCTTTGGGCACCTTGACACCGGCATTTCAACGAGAGTCCAAGGAGGAAAGGATGGAGATCACAATCACCAAGGCAGCAACCCTCAAACCTCACCCGGATGACTCCAACCTCCAGTTTGGCATCCATTTCACGGATCACATGTTTCAGATGGACTACCACAAGGAGAAGGGGTGGCACAGCCCCCGCATTGAGCCGTACGGGCCCATTCCCATGGAACCTTCCACCATGGTCCTTCATTACGGGCAGGCCATTTTCGAAGGCCTCAAGGCCTACCGAACTGCCCGAGCCAGCATTCAGCTCTTTCGACCGAAGGACAATTTCAGGAGATTCAATCGTTCCGCACGATTTCTCTGCATTCCGCAGATCGACGAGGCTTTCGCACTGGAGGCCCTGACGAAGCTCTTGGTCCTCGAGCAGAGTTGGGTTCCCAGCGCCCCGGGCACGAGTCTGTATATCAGGCCCACCATCATAGCCTTTGATCCCTACCTGGGGGTGCGCGCCTCTCATACGTACCGCTTTTTCATCATCCTGTCACCGGTGGGCGCCTATTACCCGGAAGGCTTCAACCCCGTGAAGATATGGGTCACCACCACGCACGTGCGGGCGGTCAGGGGAGGGATGGGGGAAGCCAAGACTCCCGGAAACTATGCCGCGAGCCTTTACGCCGGGGAACAGGCCCACGAACAGGGCTATACGCAGGTCCTCTGGCTGGACGGGGTGGAGCGGCGTTATGTGGAGGAGGTGGGCTCCATGAACATCTTTTTCGTCATCGACGGCAAACTCGTCACTCCCGCCTTGAACGGAAGTATTCTCCCCGGCCTGACCAGGGATTCGGTCATTCGGCTCGCCGGACATTGGGGTATTCCCCTTTCCGAACGTCCCATCACCATTGAGGAGGTTTTCGACGCCCACAAGGCGGGAAACCTCCAGGAGGTGTTTGGAACGGGAACGGCTGCGGTGGTGTCACCGGTGGGAGAGCTCAAATATGCAGACAGGGTCATCCGCATAGGAAATGGGAGCGCCGGACCCCTGGCCCGCAAGTTCTATGATGCCATCACCGATCTCCAGTATGGTAACGCGGAGGACACCTTCGGCTGGGTCTACCCCGTCACGCAGTGATGGGCCGGCTCCCCCCACCCAGGAATGCCCTTTTATTGTCCCAGCGAACGGCGTAAGCAGCCCCGTGCCCCAGCATCCAAGGGCACAGGGCACGCTCGCCGGCCGCTTGCCCCCCGTGACGATCCGGAAGACTACCTGCCCTGGAAAACAGCTGCTCTTTTTTCCTGTCTGGCCCTGAGGGCCTCCATGAAGTCGGAGCTCGTGACGGTCTTGTTCAGCCCCTCGTTTTCCCTGTCCAGGGCGGTGGTCACCGCCTCGACAAGGGGACGGTGCAGCGCCCTTTTCGTACAGCGTATCGCCAGCCCCGCACCCTGGGGAGCCATCAGCTTAAGCGCCATCTGTCTCGCGAAAGGCAAGAGGTCGTCATGGGGGAGCACCTTGTTCACCAGACCCAATTCCAGCAGCTCCGGTGCATGAATTCTTTCGCCGAAGTACATGATCTCCTTGGCCTTCTGAAATCCCAGGAGCCTCGGCAGCAGGTAGCTGGAAGCAAGTTCCGGGATGATCCCCAATCCGGCGAACGGGAAGGTCGCCCAGGCGTGCTCCGAAGCATAGATCAGGTCCGCACAGGAAAGCGCCATGGTGAACGCGCCGCCGATGGCCAGGCCGTTGATCGCCGCGATCACCGGTTTGTCGAGTTGCCACATCTTCAAAGTGAATTTTTTCTGTGCAATATCAGTCAAGTCTATCTCTTTCTTCACCTCTTCCTGTAAGGAGGCAAGGACGGCGGGGTTGAAATACCCCCCGCTGCTGAACGCTTCTTTCGTGGGATCGTCCGAATCGGGATCTTTCGCGCCGGTAAGGATCATGGCCTTTGCCCCTTCGTCCTTTTCCATGGCATCCGCCGCGTAGTACAGCTCCAGGAAAGTATACGCGCTCAGGGCGTTTTTCCGCTTCGGGGTGTTCAAGGTCACGAGCACCAGTCCGGTGTTGGGGTCCTTGTCATAGATGATATCCTTGAAATCCTCGACTTTCATCGTTCCTCCCTTTTGTCTTGAAGCCTATTCGAAAATTCCATGCACTGACGATTGAATACTGCCTACTGCTTACTGCCTACTGCTTACTGACCATAACGATCGGACGGTGGCGTTTTTCACCATGCGAGCCCCGGCCTCCATGAGGGTGATTTTCGGGCTTGATCACAACTTCGGCCACCGAGTTCGTCCTATACTGCGCGCGGTCACAAATTGCGATTTCCCACATCCCCCTCGTCCTCTGGGGTACGGGTGAGGGTATAAAAAGCGCAGTTTGTCGGCGCGCAAGGAATATATCTTCGGCCGGCCGGTCGGAGCCGTCTCCCTGCCCTTGAGGACCCCGGAGACGAAAAAACCTTTTTTCCGGGCTTGACCCGCAATCCAGTTTGCCCAGGCTCCACCCAGCCGCCCCTATCCCGCTGCCTCGTGGCCGAGACGCACGGTCAAGCCCCCCTGATCCAGACGGAATCGGCTGACGAGCGAGCCTGCGGTTTGTCGGTCCTACCGTCATGCTCTACCGTGTAAGGGCTCCCGTGAGAATAAATTCCCGTTTTCAGGCGTCGAGGCGCGCGCATGGCAAGGCGCGAGCAGGGCGAATGGCGGGCCATTTAACCGGCGAGCAACGCTGCCATGCGTGATGGATCGGCGCATCAAAATGGCAAGTTATTCTTGAGCGAGCCCTAAGCACCTGTTTGCTTCTGCCGTCACCTATTCACAACGAGCGGTTCGTGTCAAGATGGCTTCGGTCTTGGACCACGCGGGCCGCCACGCTCCCGACTGCGTGGGGCATCGTGCTCGAACAGGATGGGGACCCAGGGCCCGACGAGGTGAAAACGGGCGTTGAGGATTGCCCGGGCGGCTTGAAAAACCCATTGGAGTGTGAGACAGATCACCGGGCACTTGGCTTTCCAGCAAGCTGTGCTTTCGGTGCCGCACACCCAAGGCAGGCACCCCTGCCCCCCCTCGCTTTTTCCGCCTTCGCCAAGGGCGATCGGGGGGGCATTTCTCAAATGGGGAGCTCGCCCATTCGGCCAAAAAGGAGCGAAGATGAACAAGGAAAGGAAGAGCACATCCCTTCTGGGACCTTACCGAGTCCTGGACCTAACTGACGAAAAGGGCCTGATGTGTACGAAGATGCTTGCCGACCTTGGCGCGGATGTCATCAAGATCGAGCCGCCCGGCGGCGATCCTGTGCGCAAAGCGGGGCCCTTTTACAAGGACATTCCCCGTTCCGAGGGGAGCCTTCAGTGGCTGTTTTTCAATACCGGCAAGCGAAGCATCACCCTTGACATCGAAACGACAGACGGAAAGCGGCTTTTCAAGGAGCTTGTCAAGAGCGCCGACTTCCTGGTGGAGTGCTTTCCCCCTGGTTACATGGAACAGCTTGGCCTCGGCTACCCGGTGCTCAGCGCGCTCAACCCGCGCCTTGTCATGACCTCCATCACCCCCTTCGGACAGAACGGCCCTTACAGCGACTACAAGGGGAGCGACATCGTGGGAGTGGCCATGGGAGGTCTCATGTACGTATGCGGGGACGAGGATCGGCCTCCGGTTCGCCCCGGTGGGGAGCAAGGTCATTGTCAGGCCGGGATCCAGGCGGCCATGGCCAGCATGATCGCCCATCACTACCGTGAGCAGACGGGGGAAGGCCAACACGTGGATGTCTCCATGCAGGAAGCCGTCATGCTCACCATGGACACCGGGCAGCAGAGCTGGGACCTGGAGGGGACGATTCTAAAAAGGGTGGGGGGATTTCGTGATTTCGGGGACCGTCGCCTGCCCATACTCTACGCGTGCAAAGACGGTCACGTTGCCTGTGTGGCGACGGCCCGCATGGGGTGGGACGCTCTCAGGAGGTGGATGGCCGATAAGGGCATGGCCGGTGACCTCATGGAGGACAGGTGGGGCCCTGAAAACCTGTTTGCCGCAAACAGCGGTGAGCAGCTCAACCAGGAGAAGCTCGACCACATCGATGCCTTTGTCAGGCCTTTTTTCGCAACCTTCACCAAGAACGACCTCTACGAGCAGGCCCAGGCGCGGCGCATCGTGCTCTGTCCCTGCTCAACGCCCAGGGATCTCTTGGAAAGCCCCCAACTGGCGGCGAGGCGGTACTTCGTGGAGGTGGAACACCCGGAGTGGGGCGCATCCCTGACCTATCCCGGCGCCCCCTATAAGCTGAGCGAAGCCCCGTGGAGGATCTGGAACCGGGCTCCCTTCATCGGGGAACACAACTGGGAGATCTACGAGGAAGAACTGGGGGTCTCCGGAGCGCAAATCGCCGAACTGAAGCGGAAGAAGGTGATATAGTCCGGGCCCGGTTCCATGCCGATTCCACGCGACAAGGAGCTGAAAGATGGGAAAGCGCGCACTCGATGGCATAAGGATTCTGGACTTTTTCTGGGGGGCTGCCGGCCCTGTCGCCACCAGGCATCTGGCCGACCACGGCGCACAGGTGATCAGGGTGGAATCCAACTACAAACCCGACTGGCTCAGGAATGTCCCCCCTTTCAAAGACGGCTTGCCCGGGATAGATCGCAGCGGCTACTACGCCAACTTCAACAGCAGCAAACTCAACATAACCCTCAATCTCCATCTTCCCAAAGGGGTCGCAGTGGCCAGGAGGCTCGTCGCCATTTCCGACGTGGTCTGCGAAAGCTTCACTCCCAGAGCCATGAAGAAATGGGACTTGACCTACGAGGATTTGAAGGCGGTGAAACCGGACATCATCATGATCAGCATGCCGCAGCAGGGCAAGACAGGCCCCCACGCAGAGTTTCTGGGTTACGGCAACAACCTTCAGGCCCTGTGCGGCATCAACCACATGACCGGGTGGCCCGACCGCGAACCGGTGGGAACCGGGGTTGCCTATACCGACTTCTCCGGGCCCTATTTTGCAGGCACGGTGATCCTCGCCGCCCTCGATTTCCGGCGAAGGACGGGCAAGGGTCAGCAGATCGACCTTTCCCAGCTCGAGGCGGGGGTGCACTGTATCGGCACGGCCGTCCTGGATTGCGCTGCCAACGGTCGGGAACAGGCACGCATGGGCAACCGGGACCCCCGCGCCGCTCCCCACGGCGCCTATAGATGCCGGGGCGATGACAGGTGGTGCGTGATCGCCGTGTTCACCGATCGGGATTGGCAAGGCTTCTGCAAAGCCATCGGTCACCCGACCTGGACAGGGGACGAGAAATTCTCCACACAACACGCCCGAAAACGCAACGAAGACGAGCTGGACAGGCTTGTGGAACGTTGGACCGTGGAACGGACCGCGGAAGAGGTGATGGGCCTGATGCAGGCCAACGGCGTGGCGGCCGGGGTGGTGCAGAATGCCCGGGACACCCATGGGGATCCTCACCTGAAGCACCGGCACCACTACTGGTTTCTGGACCACCCCGAGATGGGAAAATGCGCGTACGACGGGCACTCGTTCCGGCTGTCCAGGACCCCGGCGGACCTGAGACCGGCCCCTTGTCTGGGTGAGCACAACGAGTATGTCTACACGCACCTGCTCGGCATGTCCGATGGGGAGTTTGCCGAGCTGGTCGCCGAGGGTGTCTTCCAATAGCCCGGATCTCCCTTCCCGGGACGGGCCCCATGGGACAGCGGATTCCGTGAGCAGCAGGCCTTGACGGAAGTACCCGTGAATGAATCTTTCTTGGGACTTCGGCAGACTCCCGCCAAGTTGCGGCCAAGTTCGGCAACTGGTGGAAGAGTCCTATTGGCGGGCAATGCCCACCCTACGAAAGCGTTCATTCGGACAGGGCTCCGGGGATGGTTTCGGGGCATTGCGCAACGTAATGCCGGGGAGAAACGGGACTCGCCCGGCCGAAACGAAAATCAAGGCCCGGAAACGGATTCATTCACGGGTATCGGGCCTTGACGAGTACCGGGGGGCACGGGAACGGCAATGGACGTGTGGGAACCATGACGCCGCGGGAAATTGTTTTTCTCACGATCGAGTACGGCGGGCCGCTCCGGGTGGCCCGGTCATTCGGCGAATCGGATTTTTGCGCAGCGCGCGCTTCCGTAAGCGCCCATGCCGCACCCTATGTTGCAGTCGGTCCCGGGCGATGGCAAAGGACAGATGAGTGGGGCAACATCTGGGGCCGGGCGGACCCAACCTCCAAGTGGCAGGTCATCAAAGGCATCCTGAAAGACCTATTGGCCCTTGATTCTTACAAATTTCCAGACTACTCTCACCCAAAAGATTACGTCTCTGTGCTGCAGAGGCGCACAAAGCATCCGGACCAATGGCTCCTGGGCCGTGTGCCGGGATTCGCCTTCAACATCGCGGCCAAGCTGAGGGGATTGGAGCAGTACCTGATCGATCTGGTGAGCGAGAAAGATCGCATCAGCCGGTTGCACGACCGTATCGACTCGATGCTGGAGGACATGATTCGCAACTACGCCGTTGCCGGTGTGGACAGCATCATGTTCCCCGAGGATTGGGGGAGCCAGAGCCGCACGTTCATAAGCCCTCGCATGTGGCGAGAGGAGTTTTTCCCCCGCTTCGAGACACTGTGCGGCGTGGCGCACCAAGTGGGCATCTAAGGTGTTCATGCACTCCTGCGGCAAGATCGACGCCATTATCCCCGGGCTTATGGAAGCGGGGATCGATGTCCTGCAATGCGACCAACCGGACCTGCACGGAATCGATGCGCTCGCAGCCCATCAGGAAGAGAGGAAGGATCACCTTCTGGTGCCCTGTGGACATACAAGATACGCTGCAGCGCTGCGACAAGAAAGAGATACGCGCCAAGGCCAGAGAGATGCTCGACAAACTGTGGCAGGGTCGCGGTGGCTTGATAGCAGGATACTACGCGGACAACGCCTCTATCGGACTGGACCCGAGGTGGCAGGGCTGCGCCTGCGACGCATTCAGCAGATGCGGCGTGCGGTCTCGATATGCCGGGCGCGTCCATGAACCGCGCTTTTTTTATCCTCACCCGGAGGGAGAGGGGGATGCAGGAAATGGCAACTTGTGAGCGCGCGTAGTATACGGAGGACAGGGGTTTCCAGGATGGGAAGTCAGAAACCGTTCCAGTTGCATAGGTACACATTCTCACGTGCCTGCGGCATCAAAATGCCGAGAACGTGAAGCTCCTCTGTGTTGATGCGTTCCCCGGGATTGAACCATTTCACGGACTCGGACAGCTTCAGCCTGATCAGTTGGCCTCCCTGTACACCGATCGCGAGTCCGTGACCGACGCACAGTTCGAGTTTGCTGTGCGGGTGGACAAGGCGTTCGCCACACAGGATCCCGACACGCTGACTGATCTTTCCAATACAGCCGACGCTCCATTGCGTTGGATCCCAGCAGCAGTCGTCCGGTGGTTGCAAGAACGTCCCGATCCGGTCACCGGACTGGGACGCCTCGAAGCCCTCGCCCTTATGACGATTCGCGACGGGAGCGATACTCCAGGCAAAATCTTCGCATCCGTAGCCGCCAGGGACAGACATCCGCAGTTCTGGGGAGACACAACTTTCACGCTCGTTACGGGAAAGACGGAGTCGCCATCGAAGTCAGAACACTCAAAGTCCTGGAAGGCAGGATACCACCACGAGCGTTGGGGCTGGTCATCGAATGGGCTTCGCACCATCAGGCGGAGCTGCTTCGAAACTGGGAGCTGGCTCGACAAAACCAGCGCTTGAACAAAATTGCGCCTTTGGAATAAGGAGGTTGGTCATGCAGGATGTTGTCTCTGCAGTCTATAAGGGTGACTATCGAATCGAGGTCACCTTCGAGGACGGCAAGAAGGGAATAATGGACTTTGCGAAGTACCTTGAAAAGGGGGGGGTCTTTGAACGCCTGAAGGACAAGGATTTCTTTGCTCGTTTCGAGGTAAATCAAGAACTGGGAACTCTTTCATGGCAAAATGAAATCGATGTGGCTCCGGAGACTCTTTACGCCGAAGCCACTGGCTCATCTCTTCCGGAATGGATGGAGCAATAGAAAATTTGCGAACAAGGGCATGCACCAGATTGCCATTCCGCTGGCGCTTCGTGGCAACTGGTGATGCCCGGACGTTAACATTTCTTAACATTAGCACCTGAATCAACTACCCAAACTTATGGCAAAACAAAAACGATACAAGAAAACAAACTTTCCGGCGAATGTCCTTCGCGCTGCACGGGGAAGCTAAGGGGGGACGTCCTTGGTAGCCGGAGGACTTCTTCTGCGTGATGAGATCGACGCCGCGCCCTGCCGGGTTTTCCCCCGGCACGAACTGCGGGAAGTTCGTGGACAAGGCGCGCGTTCCTTCGAGCGCACATGGGCCATATAACCATCGAGGAGCTGCGGAAGAACAAGCCCCTGACGACGACCAACCTCACCGCGCTGGAGCGGATGCTCGTCGAGAGCGGCCTTGGCCAGCCGGACGATGTGCGGCGGGCGGGCGAGGAAACGCAGGGGCTCGGATTGTTCGTGCGGTCGCTGGTGGGTATGGACCGCAGCGCCGCCAAGGATGCGCTGGCCACCTTCCTTGCGGGGAAGTCGCTTTCTGCGAACCAGATGGAGTTCGTCAACCTCGTGGTCGATCATCTGACCGAGCATGGTCTCGCCGGGCCGGAGCGACCCTATGACTCGCCGTTCACCGCTCTGACGCCTCGCGGACCGGAAGGGCTGTTCAGCGTTTCGGAGCTCGATGAGCCGATCCGGGCACTGGTCGCCGTAAGAGAGATGGCCATAGGAGCATGACTCGTGTTGAAGGGGTGCCTAACAACGGCTTACAGCAGCCGGTCCGCTGTGCGGCCCGCTGCTGAACCGGAGCATTCTGCATAAGGGAGGAACAGATGAACCCAGGAGCCATGTGGGGATGGATCGGCGGCATCGCTGGCGGCGTTATCGGCATCGCTGGCGGAATCGTCGGAACCTATTTCAGCATCAAGAACACCAACGGGCCGCGCGAGCGTTCCTTCATGATCAGGTCGGCAGCGGTTTGCTGGGTCGCAATCCTTCTTTTCATCGGGTTGCTGCTCGCATTGCCAAATCCATACCGGTGGTTCATGTGGATTCCATACAGCATCTTGCTGCCCCTTGGCATCGTTTATGGCAATCGACGGCAACAGGCCATCAGACAAGACGAATCGCAGAACAACTCGTCGGAGGCGATTGAGTAAAGGCCGCGCACGGCCTTCGCTGAACGCGTCTCTTGCAGAGACAGGGCGTGTGATCGTGCCCTATCTCATCGGCTGCGGAAGCTGAAATTCACTTTCTCGATAGTCCAATCGCTTTGGTATGAGGCAAACTGCTGCGATCACATAAACCTGCACATAAAATGTCTGTAGAATTCGGGCTGTTATTTTGGATAAGGCGCAGATTCTCATGAATCGATCGCCCATTTTCGAAATACCTACCCATATACGCGATTATGCAGCCAGGGTGGTACAAAAGCTCGTCAAATGCGGGAAAAACTCCCTTGGTTTTCTGCACATCATTGATTCAACATGCAAAAACTCGAGTGCGGCCTCCGGCACCATTTGGCACTATACTCAATGGCCTCGGTAAGTCACCGAGGCCATGCTCTGTAATCACCGCCTCAGGCCGCCTTTTCCTTCCAGTCCTCGCCCCACTCCTCGGACCCCACGGCCACCTTGGCCAGCACCTGGAGCTTGACCGCCTGGACTTTCCGGTACACCGCGCTGAAAGGCCGTTTCTCCCCATCCACCAGCAACAGGTCCTTCTCGATGGAGATGCCGAATAGCCTCTCGTTCTCCTTCAGGTAAGGAAGGATCAGTTTCCAGTCCGCGGGGGTGAGCTCCACGAACTCGCCCCCGTTCAACTGCTCTGCCACCACGTCCTTGTAAGGGTCTCGCAAATAGATGGCGCCCCCGGAAGCCAAGGAGAACAGGTTGGACCCGGAATACGGGTGCTTGCGGGTGCGGAGCTTGCCCGTGCCGTCGTATTCCAGGCTGTTCAGGACCACGAAGCCCCCGCCGTTGAGGGGGTCTCCGGCCATGAAGGACTCGGCCAGGTAATCGAGGCAGGTGCCGTTGATCACGACCCGGGGACGGCCCACGGCGTTGATAAGAGGCCTGCCCGCTGCATTTCCGAGAACGTAGACCTCCCCTCCCTTGGCACCGTACAGGAACGTCTGCCCCACGTCGCCGAACACCACCAGCTTTCCCCGCTTCATGATCTGACCCAATTGGTCCTGGGCGTTTCCGTGCACGCGCATCTCCAACCCGTCGATGCCCGAGGCCAGATAATCGCCCGAACTGTCGTACACGTCGATCCGAACGCCGTCCGTGTCGCTTCCAAGGCCGCAGCCGGCGAACCGCTGTCCTTTGTACCCGTAGCAGATGAAGCGTTTCCATCCCTTTGCATAGGCCTCACAGATCAGCCGCGCGTCGCACGCATCGCCCTCGGGGGGAAAATCCCCGGCGTTGAGCACCAGCGTCGTCTCCGGATGCTGGGGGGCCCTGAGCGCATCCCGGAGCCTCCAGTCGATATACCTGAAGGCGCTTGAGCCGTTGGTGCCGATCCTGGGAGATGTCTCGAGGATGGTCGTCAGGCTCTGCCTTATGATCTGCAAGGTGGAGCTGCGCTTCTTGGCGCCGGTGCCGACCCGGCTGTCGTTGAGATGGGTCAGGACCTCGATGGACCGGCTCTTCTCCCCATCGCTTTTTCCGGCCCGATCGACCAGTTCCCGGCAGAAGTGCTGCAGGTCAGCGTAATCCCAGGCTGCCAGATTCCGGGCCGCGTATCGCTCAACATCGGGGGCGTCAAAAATGTCCTTCCTTAGCGAGGAAACCGTCAGGACACCTGACGGCCGGAAATGCTTCTGCCCCCGGGGAGTACGCACCTTGTCGCCGAACTTGTTGGTGCACACAAGGGTCTTGGACCCGTCGCCCCTTCCCGCGTCCTGTACGGTGAAAAGGAAGGCCCCGCCGTCGTCGGCGCTGCCGCCTCGCGCATTCCAGTACATGTCGGCGACCGGACAAAAACGCTCGTCCTCCGCGGCCAGGCTTTGCAGGGTAGCATCGATGGCCTGTTTCTCCGAGCAGATAAGACCGATCTGCACCTCCCCTTCCTGAAGGGCGAACACCTGGGGCCGAAGCATGGAGGTGTCGGTGATCCCGAGGAGCTGGAAGTACTTTTCATAAGGCTGGTTACGGGCGATGATGAAAAACCACGGTCCGTCGGGGGACGAGTGCAGGTGGGTCGACTGGATACGGCGGTAAATGCGCTGCTTGTTCTCCGGCAGCCGATCGAAGTCGTGCTCCGTGGTCGGTGCCATCGCCTCGATGACGTATTCCATGGGGTACTGGAAGGTGCGGTTCAACAGATCGAGCAAGAGCACCGACACCTCGGTGTCCGTGAGAAACTGGGGATAGATGTTGTGCTGCCCGAGGTATTCGCAAACCGCATGATAGTTGGCGAAATCACCGTTGTGCACGAGTGCCTCGTCCAACCCGATGAAAGGATGGGCCCCTCCCGGATGCCAGACCCGGCCCTTTGTGGGATAGCGCTGATGGGCTATCCATCCATGGGCCTTGAAGTCATCGAGAAGATAGTACTGCACCACCTTTTCCGCATACCCCACGATCTTGAGGATCATCAGATTGCGGCCGTGGGAGAGCACGAACGCCCGCTTTTCCCCCAGGGATGCGTAAAAGGCCTGGTTGATGCGCAGGGAGTTTTGAAAGATGAATTCGTCCTCTGCCTTGCACGCTTCCATGTCCGGCAGGTGGTTTTGCTCCAAGAACCGGTCGAGCGCATCGGTTCTTACCCGCACAAAATAGCGCCACACGTCGGGCGGCTTCACATCGAGGCCCTCCACCTGCCTGAAGTCGTCCACCGATGGGATCTTCTCGGCTTTGTGCACCTCGAAAAAGGGTGCGATGAAAGAGGTTTCTACCTCGGGGCGCGCCTCGGGATCGAGCAGCGCGACTTGCAGCATGTAGTGGGTGTCCAGAACCTGCTGGCTCACCCCCAGGCTTTCGGCGCTGAGGCCCACGGCCGCGATGCCCCCGCCCTTGCCGTTTCCCCGGTTGTGCATCTGAATGGATGGTTCGTAAATGTGACGCCCCCCGACGGGGATGGACGCAATGAAGCCGGTGACGCCGCAGCCCCCCTCTTCTGCCGCTTTCTTGCCCGCAAGATCGGAGTGTGGGATCAAGGCCCGGGAGGCTAGAATTCTGTCGATGGTGGAATTGTATGGTGCACTCATGTTGCCTCCTCTCATAGTGTTCCGGATAATGCCTTTGGCTGCGTTATCGGTCGTCGACGTATTACAATAAGCCATCCTCCCTCTAGCCTTGCCAAAGACATTATCTGAAACACTATCAGATAATCATCCGCTGACTGGGTGCGGTCGGATACTTCGCCCTCTGCTCCTCATCGAGATAATCGAGGTGCACCAGAAGGTCCGAACGGCCCACGAGATCTCCTACGCTTTTCAGGCCGTATTGTCGCAACAGCTCGCACCACTGTTTGCGCCAGGCCATGTACATGTTGACGATGCGCTGTTCGGCATACTCCTCGGAGATCATGCGGCCCAGCTCGTGGTCCGTGGACGCAATGCCCCGGGCACAGCCCCGGCCACTCTCGCAGTTGCCGCAACGCACGCATTCCAGGGCCACCAGTTCCGCGGTCCCGATCACAACCCCGTCGGCCCCCAAAGCGATGGCCTTGGCCACATCCGTGGCATTGCGGATACCGCCGCTGGCGATCAGGCAGATCTCCTCCCGGATGCCCTCTTCCTTGAGGAATTGGTGCACCTTGGGGATGGCGTACTCGATGGGCATGGCGATGTTCTTCTTGGCGATATCCGGCGCGGCGCCGGTTCCCCCGTAGCTGCCGTCGATGTGAACGATGTGGGCCCCGGCGTAGTAGCTCCCCACCGCAACCATGTCCACGTCGGTGGGGGTGGAGACCTTTACGGAAACCAGGCCCCGGGGGTTGACTTCCTTCACCCAGTCCACATGCTTCTTGTGGTCTTCCACCGAATAGACGCTGTGGAAGGGAAAGGGCGAAAAGAGCGAACTGCCCACCACGGTCTCGCGCATGGCCGCCACCTCGGGGGTCACCTTGTCCCCCAGAAGATGGCCTCCCAGACCGGGTTTGGCGCCCTGTGCGTACTTGAATTCGATCACCGGGGCGCGGTAAATCGTTTCCTCCCGAACGCCGAAAAGCCCTGTCGCCACCTGGGTGATGACATGGTCCGCGTAGGGGATAAATTCCCTCGGATACCCGCCTTCACCCGTGCAGGTGAGGGTGCCCAGCTTTCGGGCGGCCCGGGCCCGGCCCACCAGTGCCGACAGGGCCATGGAGCCGTACGACATGCCCCCGCTGTAGCAGGGCAAAGAAAGCCTTCTTTCGGGGCGCCCGTCTCTGCGCTTGTTGAGATCCAGCCCCGTGTCGATTTCCGTGTCGTCCGCATCGAGATAATCGTCGTCGTCGGGCGTCTTGAAGCGGATCTTGTCGAACCCTCCCCCGGAACAGCCAAGGCTGTATTCCAGGTCCACCACGGGCAGGTCGCCGGTTTCTGCCATTTCCCAGTGCGCGATGAGCATTTCAGCCGGCCAGCGGTAGTCTCCCATGGTCTCGAGGATCGGGTTGAGGCCAAGGGTGAGGGCTTTTTCCGGGCAGCGGTCGACACAGTAAAAGGCGTTGGCCTTGCACGCGAACCCGATGCACCTGTGTTCGATGGGACGCACGGGTTTGGAGAAGTTCTCGTAGCGGGGGTGCACCCCGTACGGACACAGCTCGGCGCACAGGCCGCAGGAGGTGCACCGGGAGCTTCGCTTGATGGTGTACTTGCCGATAGTGTTGCGAAACCGCGAGGGAGACGGTCTGGTCTCGGGCAGTGTCTTTTCCGTCTTGGCCTGATGCATGGTCATGCGAGCCCCGCTACCTTTCTTTCTCCGAAAAGGGGACCGAAATGGTCCCTTTCCAGGTCTTCAAACCACATGGATCGGCCCACTTCCCCGCGCAGCCGGCGGGCCTCCCGCATCCCCATGGCGCCCATCACCTCGATCAACTGACTGTGCCAGGTCCCCATGAGGTTGACGATGCGCTGGGTTCCCCAGTGGGTGTCAAACGGCCGGTCAAGGGCCACCGGGCACGAAAGGCCTCTTTGGCAACGGCCGCACAGGCGGCATTCCAGGGCGACCCACAGGGCCCGGTCCACCGTGACGGCGTCGGCGCCGCAGATCACCGCCTTGGCCATGTGCTCGGCCATGGCGATGCCCCCTGAAAAGATGAGGTTGATGTGCTCCCGGACACCTGTTTCCACCAGCTCGAGATGAACTTCCCGGATCATTTCCTTCAAGAAACGGGGACTCGCGGCCCCCACTTCGTTGCCGTGGGAATCGGCATAGAAATGCAGGCTGTCCACCCCCTTGCGGGCGAGTACCCGGGCCCGGGAAGGGGCCTGGGCATCCAGGGGCATGCCCACCAGGACCGTGGCCTCGGGCTGGACACCGCGCACGCTATCGACGGCCGTTTCTATTGCCGGTGCGTCCGCGATTTCCACGGCGCGGCTTGTGCGGATCCAGTCCGTTTGCCTGGCGATGTCTTGCACGGTGAGGCAGGGGATAAGACTCGCACCATAGGGGCGAAGGGCGTCTGTGAGGTCCTGGGGCCGGACAAGGAGCAGGGTTTCTAAGATCTGGGCGGCCCGGGCCGCAGAGACCAGGACAGAATCGTTTATGGGAAGATCGGGCGACAGCCCCAGGACCACGGGCAGCGGGATCTCGAGAAGGGGCGGCACCGGGGAGATGAGCGACAGGTCCTTGTCGAATCGCAGACGGGGAACCTTTCGGGACAGCTCGACACAGGTGTTGATATACTCACGCCCGTGGATGCCGTCCCGGGTGGGGCGCACGATCTCGGACATGTCCGTCCACATGGAATCGAAACCGCTTCCCACGAAGGGCCCGCGGTATCCGGCCCCCGAGACCGGTATCTTCCCGGTATGGGCCTGGTACCAGAGCCGGTGCAGGATTTCGGCGCGCCAGTACGCGTCTCCCAGGCTTCGGTACTCCGGATTGATTGCCCTGGAAAAGATGCCCCGGGTGCATTCCTGGATGCAGCGGAAACAGCTCATACAGGTGTACAGGTACTCGGGCTCCTCCATGGCACTCATGTGCAGCAGGTTTTCCTTGAAGATATTGTAGACGCACTTTTTCTTCACACACCTGCGGCAACTGCCCGCGCAGTTTTCCCGAAATTCCACAGCGCAGTACTTGCCGATGGGATGGAACCGCGGCGCCGCGGTCTTTACGGGAACATGGTACTTTTTCGGCATGGGATTCTCCCAACAAAAGGACGTTTCACTATGGAGACACGTCGGCGGCATCCACCCGGGGCCGGGGCGACAACCCGGCTGCGGTAACGATCGATTGGACGATGCCCTCCCACTCGATGGCCATGATGTGTATCCCGTGCACCCCATCTGTCTCTCGCAGCGCGGCGATCGTTTCCAGGCAGATCGAGAGGCCCTCTTTCGCGGCCTTTTCCTTGGCAACGCCCCCCATGCGCCGGATCACATGGTCCGGCAAGTCCATTCCCGCAACCCGCTTGGCCATGTACTGGGCCATGCCCTCGGATTTGAGGGGCGTCACGCCGGCCAGGATGTGCACCCTTTCCGTCAAGCCTTCCTCACGGGCCATCTTCATCCAGGCCTTGAAGCGCTCCATGTTGTACACGCACTGGGTCTGGATGAAATCGGCTCCCGCATCGATCTTCTTGGCAAGACGCACCACCCGGTATTCGAAGGGATCGGCAAAGGGGTTGGCCGCGGCACCGATGAACATGCGAGGGGGCCCCTTGAGGGAAAAACCGCTCATGTCCGTTCCCTCTTCCCGCATGGTGCGCACCGTTCGGACCAGGTGCAGGGAGTCCATATCGAAAACGTTCAAGGCGTCGGGTTGACTGCCGAAGCTCTGATGGTCCCCCGATAGGCAGAGGATGTTTCGTATCCCCAGAGAATAGGCCCCCATTATATCGGATTGCAGGGCGATCCGGTTGCGGTCCCGGGTCACCATCTGCATCACCGGCTCCAGCCCCATCTGCAAAAGGTGGCTGCACGCGGCGATGCTCGACATCCTCACGATGGCCGTCTGGTTGTCCGTCACGTTGACCGCATCCACCGATCCTCGCAGCAGCTCGCCCTTCTTCCGCACGACCTCGGGGTCCGCGCCCCGGGGTGGGCCGCATTCGGCGGTCACGGCGAAACCGCCGCTCGATAGAATTTGCTCCAATCGGCTGGTGGGTTCGATCTTCATAGCACGTGGTCCTCCCGGATGAGTTTGCGAGGTCCCGAGGAGAGGCTGGCGCGCCAATTTTTGGGAGGCACGTAGGCCCTTAAGCTCTCCATCTGTCCGAGGGCCTGCAATCGCTCGATGATAAGGTGCCAGGCGCACTCCGTGTCGGGGCTCACTTCGCACTGGCCATTCCGGGACCCGCCACAGGGGCCGTTGAGCAGTTTCTTGGCGCACCTTGTGAACGGACAGATCCCTCCAAAAAGGGCCAGTTTGCAGTCCCCGCACCCCGAGCACTCTTCCGTGAAAAGACCCGGCCTTTCCAGCACGCCCATGAAGGTGGTGTTGACACCCGGAAGGATGGGAACGGCCCTGAATCGCCTGGCAAGGGCCTGAACCCCTGCGCCGCAGGCGAGGGACAGGACCGTTTCGCTCCGTGCCACCGCGGGTGCGCTCTCCTGGATGAACTCGTCTTCGCACTGCCTCTCGACGGTCAGCTCCTCCACATTTATTTCCTTGCCCTCTCTCCGGAAGCTGAGCCGCAGGGCCGAGGCCAGGACGGCCACTTCGTCTTCTCCTCCGGCGAAACAGGTTTTCACGCAGGTGCCGCAACCAAGGAGCAGGACCTTCCCGTAAGGCGCCACCATTTCCTTGATTTCCGCCAGGGGCTTTTGTTCTGCTACGATCATCGGTCGGTCTCCAATCACAAACGCAATGGATCTTCTTACAGGGAAAGGCCTTTGGGCCCCCAAATCCCATCGGGAGCGCGGGCCGTGAACGGAACCGCCTCGGGCACGCGGGACCCCAAAGGAGGCAGGGAAGCCAACCCCGTCACCTGGTCGGCAACCGCCCGGATTGCCGCGGCAGCCGCGGCCGTGTCACCCGACGCTATCTCGAAAAGGAACAGGCGCCTGCCTTCCAACCCGATTTCCTCGAGCAGGGCCTCGACCCGCCGGACCCTCTTTTTCGCACGCAGGTTGCCTTCCACATACCGGCAGCGCCCTTCGGGACACACCAGAACCACCACCCCATCGGCCCCGGCTTCAAAGGCACGCAGAAGAAAAACGTCTTTGACCATGCTCGAGCAGGGCAGCTTGACGAATTTGGGCGCAGGGTCCTCCTCGCCTCCAAGGGGCAGCAGATCCCCTTCCCCGAACGTATTGATGCAGTGGAACACGGTGATTTTGAGCTTGGATGCCCCCTCTTTCATGTGGTCACCCTTTGCAGCGGAATGGGTCGGTCCCAAAACAAAAACGTCCCTTCTCGAGGAGACAGGGACGTCTTTGTCCGGACACCAGGAAACGCAACGCTTCAGACCCCATTGTCCGAAGTTCAAGAGTTATTTAATTTTCATCTGCTATGTTATTTCGAAAGGAATGTCAAGGAAAAATGGCAATGTCCTCTGAAGTGTCATGGCATAAGACCCGGCGAACGCGTGTACAACCCTCAGCATATACTTTTCAATTAAGTAATGCTTCCTCTGAGTCACATATTATTCGTTTTACTAATAACCAATTTGAATCATCTATAGCATGAATTGCTATTCTCCAAATCAGTCGGTCTGTTTTTAATTGACTGAATTTTCGTGTCACTAAAAAAGCGCACGGATTGGTATTGCCGCTCCCGAGAATTTCGGCCTCTATGTATACCAAGCCCGGGCACAAATTCCGATTTCCCACATCTCCCTCTTTCTCTGGGAAAGGATCGGGGTGAGGGTATAAGAAGTATAAGGGGGTAGTGGGGTGGACCAAGCCATGGGCAAGGCCGGTCCTTGCCGCGCAGCCCTCGATGGTTGACACCCCACGGCATCTGGGCTATGGGACACCGCGTGTTCGGGCCTGACGCCATACAAATGCCCTCGCGGGGACGTACCGGCATGGACTCCGGGGTCGGTGCAAACCGTGTTGCGCGGCACGCTCCCAGGCGCGGGGAATCCGGTGACACGCAGTCGACCATAACAAAGGGGACGGCACCGATGCCTTTCAACGCCAAGTTCATCTTCGTAACAGGTGGGGTCCTTTCTTCCCTTGGAAAGGGGCTCGCATCGGCTGCCATCGGGGCCCTGCTCGAATCCAGGGGGCTTCGTGTCACGTTCCAGAAGCTGGACCCTTACATAAACGTGGACCCGGGCACCATGAATCCCTTTCAGCACGGCGAGGTCTTTGTGACCGACGACGGGGCGGAGACGGACCTGGACCTGGGGCATTACGAACGCTTCACGCACGTGCGCCTGGGTCGGAACAACAACTTCACCACGGGCAAGATCTACCACTCTGTTATCATGAAGGAGCGAAAGGGGGAGTACCTCGGCGGAACGGTGCAGGTGATCCCGCATATCACCGACGAGATCAAACAAAGCATCCTGCTGGTGGCCAAGGACGCCGACGTGGTGATCGTGGAAATCGGCGGCACGATCGGGGACATCGAGAGCCTCCCCTTCCTCGAAGCCATACGCCAGTTTCGATCCGACGTGGGCAAGGACAACGTCATCTACGTCCACCTGACCCTTGTCCCCTACATCGCCACCGCGGGAGAGGTGAAGACCAAGCCGACCCAGCACAGCGTCAAGGAACTGCGCAGCATCGGGATTCAACCCCATATTCTGCTGTGTCGCACGGACAAGGACCTGTCAAAGGACATCAAGGCCAAGATAGCGCTCTTTTGCAACGTGGGCGCGGATGAGGTCATCACCGCCAAGGACGTGGAGAGCATCTACGAGGTCCCTCTCAACTTCCACAAGGAGGGGCTCGACGACAAGGTCGTGGAACTCCTGCACATCTGGACCAGAGCGCCCCGGCTGGAAGACTGGGAAGAGCTCAACCGAAAGATCCGCGACTGCGCCGAAGGAGTCACCATCGCCATAGTGGGCAAGTACACGGCCCTCAAGGAATCGTACAAGAGCCTCAACGAGGCCCTCTGTCACGGGGGAATCGCCAACGACTGCAAGGTCCACCTGCGTTTCGTGGACTCGGAGGAGCTGGACGGAACCACCTGTTCCCAGGTCCTTGACGGTTCGGACGGCATCCTGGTGCCCGGAGGCTTCGGTTCCCGGGGCATCGAAGGCAAGATCTGCGCCGTACGCTACGCCCGTGAACGACAGACACCGTTTTTCGGCATCTGCCTGGGGATGCACATGGCCGTCGTGGAGCTCGCCCGCAACGTGGCCGGCCTGCCGGGGGCCGGGACCACGGAATGCGACGAGAAGACGCCCCATCCTGTCATTTACCTGATGCGGGAATGGTACGACGTGAGGACCGACACCTTGCAGAAGCGGGACGATTCCACGCAAAAAGGAGGCACCATGCGTCTGGGGGCCTACCCCTGCCGCCTGGAGCCGGACACCTTGGCCCGGGCCGCTTACTGTCAGGAAACCATTTCCGAAAGGCACAGGCACCGTTACGAGTTCAACAATGCCTACCGGGAGAAGCTGTGCGCCGCGGGCATGGTCATAAGCGGCCTTTCACCTGACGGCGAGCTGGTGGAAATCATGGAAATCAAGGACCATCCCTGGTTCCTGGGCTGCCAGTTTCACCCCGAGTTCAAATCGCGGCCCATGGAGCCCCACCCCCTCTTTCGCGCCTTCATTGGCGCATCTCTGGAGCAGAAGAGGCGGGCGAGGCATTCGCATTGAACCCGATGACGATCCGCTCGGCTATCTTCTCTGCCGAAAGACCGAAGAGGTCTTCCATTTCCACCCAATTCAGGCATTCGCTGTCCCAAGGCACGCTGCTTTCCTGAACAAGGTTCTTGATGTGCTCGAACTTGCCCCCCAGGGCCTTGATCCGCGTGCCCAGGGGCACGCTGTCCTTGAGTTTCACGTGCAGCAGGAGCAGGTAGTCGATGAAGGACGCAGCGGCGCCGGAGCCCGATATGATAGGGATGGCCATTATGCTGCGCTCGTCCTTGCGTCCTTTTCCGATGTAAACGTTTCCCTGCTGCACGATGATCCGTTTGGTCCCCTTCAGTTGCCGGTCTTTCTCCACCCGTGAAGTCAACGAGGCCGAGGTCCCCTCTTTGCGCACCACGGCGATGGACGATTCCTCTGTAGGTTCTCCCAAGAAGTTGAGCCCCCCGATCCGGTAGAGCGTGGACCCGGGAATCTCGGACACGATCTCTTGCAGGTGCTTCAACACGAGCACGTTTCTCGTGGTGAGCTGGGAGACGCCGAACCCGTAAGAGGCCAGCTTGTCGAAAAGCAGGCCCTCCACCTTCTCGGCAATGCGGCTTGTTCCCACCGTGACGGTCTTGGCCTGATGTTTGATGGCGTCCACGGGCCGGGCCATCTTGTTGATGGCTTCTCCAAGGTCCGAAAACAGGGTGTGCAGGATGTTCGAAGGCGTTCCCTTGACGCCAAAGTCGAGCTCGAAATCCGTGACGGGAAGTCTGCCGGCAAGGTACTTGAGAAGCAGGGTCAGGTCCGACACCAGGGTGACGCCTAGGGCCGCTGGGAAGCGGTTGCCGATCTTCCTTTCACGGAACTGGTGGTAGAACTGGGCGATTTTTTCTCTGAACCCCTTTTCCAGGAGGATCTCGAAGATGTCCATCCCCTTTTTCTCGAAGTTCTCAACGGTTGCACGCAAATCCTCACGGAACCCATAGAGGAACTGGGAACCCTCGTTGATGGAAAGGGCCGCATGGTATCCCCACAGGTGACCGGCCAGTGTATTGCAGATGGGGGCCAGGTGCCGCGGAAGAGACGGTACGTGCAGGACATCTTCTGCGTAAGTATCGAAGCGGGTTTCCTCCTCGTCGGCGATGACCACCGGCATGGCCTTGTGGGCCCTGAATATGGCGGTGTCCTTGACGATGTCCGAAAGGACCGCATCGGGGCTTCCGGCCGCACAGACCAGGATCAGGGGTTCTGAAGAGAGGTCGATGTGCTTCTTGTCCTCCACAAAATCCGACGAGATGGTCTTGTAGCACAGCTCACTGAGCTTGATGCGGATTTCGTCGGCCGCCGCCTTGTTGGGCCCGCTTCCCACAACGGCCCAGTGGGTCCTGGTGACCGCGCTCCTTCTTGCCGACGCGGCGATTTTCTCCGACGATTCCAGAACGGTGCGCATGTGTGCCGGAAGGGCCAGAAGCCGGCGCATTTCCTCGGCCACAAAGGCCGCGTCCCGTCGCCCGGTAAGGGATGCCATGTACAGCCCCAGCAGCGCGCCCGCCACGATCTGGGAATAGAAAGCCTTGGTGGACGCCACCGACATCTCGATGTCCCGCCCGCTGCTTGTGTACATGACACCGTCCACCTTGAAGGTGATGTCCGAGTCCCGCCGGTTCACGATGGCCAGGGTGTGGGCCCCCCGTTCCCGGACCATGTCCACGGTCCGGTTCGTGTCCGTGGTGGTCCCAGACTGGGTGACGGCCACCACCAGGGTGTCCGACAGGCTTTGATCCCCATCGCCCCCCTCGAGGGCGAACCCGGAAAACTCGGAAGCCTTCTGGGCCGATATGTTCTGAAAAACGCCCTTGAGATAGAAACCGACAAGGTCAGCACATGCTTTGGCCGCCACACCGGCGGTTCCCTGCCCCACAAAGAAAATACGCCGCAGGCTCCGGTCTCGCACGGCACGGCGAAGGCTGGTGGGAACCACCGACTCGGGCAGCTCGAGGACGATCTGTTTCGCACCTCCCGTTTCTTCGAGGCTCCAGCATTGCTGCAGCGTTCTTTCCACGGAGAGGGGGGCCTCGGATATCTCCTTGAGGAAGTAATGCTCGAAATGCTGGCGATCGATGTCCCTGGAAGTGATGTCCGTTGCCTTGATATCCCCGGGGGTCAGCGTGATGGGAGTCCCGTCGTAATAAGAGGCGGTTATTCCCTCCAGTCCCGCCGACTGCTGGTCCAGAACGAAGATCTGCCCCTGGGTCCTGCCGCTGCGGCCCTGCACGGTCTTTTCCCCATCCAGTTTCACATAGAAGGGGGTTTGCTCCACAAAGCCGTAAACTTCCGAACTGGGCATGTAGAAGGTGTCCCCCAAACCCACAAAGATCGCCTGGCCGCTGCCGCGCTGGGCGAGAAACAACTTGCCGGGGGCCAGGTCCGAGTGCATGGAAATGGCGTGGGAGCCCTCGAAATCATTCACGGCCAGCCGAAAGGCCTCCTCGATGGGACGTCTCTTCTCCAGGTATTTTTCCACCTGGAGGGGGATGATCTTGGTGTCGGTGGTCACTTCCTCGGGCACCCGGTATCCCGTGCGGGATTCCATGTCTTCCCTGAGCTGCAGGAAATTGTCGATGTCCCCGTTGAGGCACACGTGGATGAGACCCCCCTGCCCCCGCGGACGGCCTTCCACCGTGTTGTCCACGGGGTGGCAGTTGGGCTCGGTGATGGCCCCCACAGACGCCCAGCGGGTGTGGGCCATGAGGGTATGGTGAGTGTGGGGAAAGGCAACGATTGTTTGCAGGAGGCTGTCGCTGCGAATCTGCTCGCGTAAAAAGCGCACGTTGTCTCCCAGACGGCCGATCTCCGCCGCAATCTTGTAAGTCAAGGCTACGGACACCTTTCCCTCGGAGCGGCGGATGCTCACCGACCCATTGATCAGGGGCTCCCGATCCATCCGCGTGCGAAGCTCTTCGTACAGGCCCTCTTCACGAAGGGTCTTTTCCCAGTTGCCGGAGACCTCCTCATCGAGAAAAAAAAGCAGAGAAACGCCCGCGGAGTCCCTGCCGCGCACTTCCAGGCGGTCGATGCTGTCTAAGACCCCGTTGATGCCCCTGAACACCCTGACCACATCCCCTGTGGGGTTTTTGAGGGTTTCCGGCGCCATCAGGTCCGCCACTTTCCGCAAAGCACCCCCCACTTCCGCAAAGAGGCACCAGTGCACGTCTTTGAGGACCTCCAGACGCGCCGCCGCCATGTGCATCTGTCTGCCGCCGAGCCGTTCCACGATGCGCGGAAGGGCCCTGCTCTCTTGTCGGACCAGGATTTCCAGGCGTTTGCACAGGCCGTCCACTCGCTTCTGCAACGGCAGGTCACCAAAAAGCCGTGCCAGAAAGTCCTCCTCTTTCAATCGGCGTGCCTTTACCAGCGCGTCTTCCAGGTAACCTTCTCCCCCCAGGTAGGCGCCCGCAAGGGGCAGGCCCTTTTCCAGACAGGCGGCCTCCGTGCGCGCCTCCAGCATCTCCACACATGCATCCAGCGCCTCCACGGGTATTTGTTCAGGATCCTCGCAGGGCTTCCTGAAAGCGACCATCCCGGCCAGACCGCAGACAAACCGATTGGATCGGTGCGGAAAGAAGACAAGGGTTCCTTCCGGAACCAGGGAAAGGGCCCTTCCAAAGGCCACAGGCATCGTGAGCCACCCGCGGATGCGGCGCCAAGCCCTTGCACTCAAATGCTCCCCGGATATAGCCTTTCTCATCATTGCTCAAATCCTCTCGAACAAGCCCCGTATCTTCTCCCTTGTCATGGACTCTTTCCAGCGGGGGCCCAAGGCGTTCTCCCACAGGGGTGCGAGGGTGAGGGCCACATCGGTCATCTTCTCGAATTCGCGGGACGACAGTCCTTTGGTCAGGTTCTTGGGAAGGACGATCTTCTGTTTCCGGACCAGCTGCCTGAATGTGGCGACGCCCTCGGGATAGAACTCCTCGAGGGTGTCGAAAACCACCGAGTTGCCGAGCCCGTGGCGGAGCCCCAGGACATAGGACAGGCCGTAGGACAGGGCGTGGCACACCCCCACCTGGGAGTAAACGATGCTCATTCCCCCACAGTATGAGGCCATCATCAGCTTTTCATCGTTTTCCGGCGTCGGCTCCCCTTCGAAGACCTCGACGCACAGCTCCATGGCTTTCTCGCCGTAAGCCTTGCTGAAGGCGTTGAGAAAGGTCCCTTGGAGCGACTCCACGCAGTGGACGTAACAATCCATCCCCGTATAGAAGCGCTGTTCGGCAGGGACCCCCGCAATGAGATCCGGATCGAGGACGATCTGATCGAAGACGGTGTGATCGGAATTGATGCCGAGTTTTCTTTCAGGCCCCGTGAGCACCGTCGTGCGGGAAACCTCGGCCCCGGTTCCGGACAGGGTCGGTATGCCCACATGGTATACCCCTGGATTGCGGATCAGGTCCCATCCCTGGTACCGGGCCGACGAACCGGGATTGGTGAGCATGAGGCCCACGGCCTTGGCCAGGTCCATCACGCTGCCGCCCCCTATGCCCACCACCGCGGCCGGCAGGGCCCCGCAAACCTCCATGGTCTTTCGGGTCAGGCCGTCCACGGTCTCCGTCTTGGGCTCGTGGTCCACATTGACCCACAGGAGCTGATCGCCCTGCGTCAGTGGAATGCGGCCGGCAAATCCCGTATTCTCGAAGACATCGTCCGCCAGGAAAACGACGCAAGGGTGATCCGGGGATCTTCTGTCCTGCAAGATAGAGCCGAGCTGCGAAAAAGACCCTCTGCCGAAAAGAACCCGTGAGACCGTTTTGAAGTTTCTGAACATCTCGTGTTATCCTCCGAATACCTTTTCCATCGCGGCGATCCTGGTCTCCATGTGCTCCTGGGTCCACCCCAGTTTGACCTGCATGGAAACCGTCCGCATGAGGATTGCGTCGGACCGGGGAAGCGCCAGGGACCGGTAGTCCGGGACCTCTTCCCACAGGGCCTGGGGCAACCTGGCGGGGCCTTTCAAGCTCTTGAAGTGTTCCCACCGCCGATGGTAGTGCCAGTTGTTGTCAAACCAATAAAAGCACCCGTCCACGCCGGCACGCCCCAGTTCTCGAGTCACTTCCCTCGCCCTTTCCGGGTCGGGCATGAAAAACGTGAGGAACGTTGCCGAATCCCCCTCGGGGTCCGGGAGCCTGCGGAAACCCACCTCGGAAAAACGGGAAAGGGCCTGTTTGAAGACCTTCTTGTGGTTCCTCTGGGTCTGCACGATGGCGTCGAGTTTTCGAAGCTGGGCCAGCCCCACGGCCGCATTCAGCTCGCTGATGCGAAAATTGGTGCCCAGGGTCGGGTGCCCTTCCCGGCCCCGATCGCTTCCCACATGATCGTGCCCGTGATCCGCGAATTGGTGGGCGCGCGCGTACAGTTCCGGGTCCCGGGTGACCACGGCGCCCCCCTCCCCGCACGTGATCGTCTTGACCGCGTCAAAGGAAAAACACCCCATGTGTCCGAAGGTCCCCAGGGCCCTTCCCTGGTACGAAGCTCCAAGAGCCTGGGCCGTGTCTTCTATGAGCAAGAGGTCCCTGCTCCGGCAAAGCTTCTCGATCCTGTCTATCTGGGCCATGGCCCCGCACATGTGCACCGGCAGGACGGCACGTGTCCGCGGGCCGATGCACGCTTCCACCGATTGGGGATCGAGACACAGGGTGTCGTCGATTTCGGCAAAGACCGGCACGGCCCCCGCCCACAGGACGCTTTCAATGGTAGCGATGAAGGTAAAGGCAGGGACGATGACTTCGTCACGGGCTCCGATGCCGCAGGCGGCCAGCGCGATACTCAGGGCCGCGGTGCCGCTGCTGCAAAGGTGGCAATATCCTGTCCCAAGCTTCCCGGCCAGTTCCTCCTCGAAGGTCCTCGCCTTCCAGTGGCCCCGTCGCGCCTGGTCGAACCCGTACCGGAACAGCACCCCCGATTCCAGCACGTCTGCCACCTCTTTTCTTTCCTCTTCACCGAAGATCTCGAAACCGGGCATGATCCTCTCCTCGTGTTTCCTGGCAACTGCACCACCGTCACCTCTCCCCGTGCCGCGAACGGTGGCGCCTGCGCCATAGCGCCTTGATCTTGGCCGATCCGTATGTCATAATTTCCGGTCCATGGCAAGATGTCAATGGGAGAAGCAAGACTCCGGAATCCGTCCCCTTCCCCGGGAGCAACCGGCCGGAGCTTCGGAAGCTGCGATGAACGACTTGAGGGTAAGGATCTGCAAAGGGCCCAAAGGAGAGGTGGTGGTGGTGGAGGCACCGGAAAGGCTCGGGGCCGAAAACGCCCACCGGTTCCGGGCCGAGCTCAAGGAGCTGGTGGCACAGGGCAAGTACTGTCTTGTGATCGATCTGGGGCGTACCGACAGCGTTGATTCTGCAGGGCTCGGGGCCCTGATGAGCCGCATAGCCGCCACCCGGTCCAGGAAAGGAGACGTTCGTCTGGCCGCCCCCAACCATCTGGTGCGCAAGCTGCTGGAGATCACACACCTGGACCAGGTGCTCAGGGCTTACGAAGACGTCCAGAAGGCCATAGACAGCTTTGCCGACTGAGGCCGCCCCATGCCGCGTCCACGACGAAAAGGAAGAGAAAGGTTTCACCTTCTCAGACCCGACTACGATCGTCCCATATACCGTCTTCCCCCCCAGGGCCGCGAGAGGGTCCGCGAGCAGCTTTTCAACCTTTACGGGAAAGAAAAAGCAGAGGAATTCCTTCCGGAAGTGGAGCGGCTCATGAAGGTCCACCACGCCTACAAATCCCGGGACATGTTGGCCTGGGAGGAAGGTTTCCATCCCGAGGAACGCTTCACCGAAGAGGACGTCATTCTCATCACTTACGGAGATTTCATAAGAAGACGCAGCCAGTCCCCCCTCGACACCCTCGTTCATTTTTGCGACACGCACCTCAGGGGGACGGTGAACACCCTTCACATCCTTCCTTTCTTCCCTTATTCTTCAGACCGTGGGTTTGCCGTTATCGACTTCGAAGAAGTGGATCCCCAGCTTGGTACATGGGACGACATCGACGAGCTCAAGGCGGATTTCCGTTTGATGTTCGACGGGGTGTTCAACCATGTTTCCTCACAGAGCAGATGGTTCCAGGAGTTCCTGGACGGAAATCCGGGCTTTCAGGATTTCTTCATAGGCTTCTCCACCCAAAACGCCATATGTGAAGACCATCTTTGCCTGATCGTGCGACCCCGTCTTTCCAGTATCCTCAGCGAATACAGCACCATAAACGGGAAGAAATGGGTGTGGACCACCTTCAGCCCCGATCAGATCGACCTGAACTACAAGAATCCCAAAGTGCTGAGAAAGATGATCCACGTGCTCCTCACCTATATAAGGAGGGGGGCCGACATCATACGTCTCGACGCGGCCACCTATCTCTGGGCGGAACTCGGCACCCAGTGCGCCCATCTGGCCCAGACCCATTCCCTCATCAAGCTGCTGCGCGCCGTAATGGACCATGTGGCACCGGTGGCGGCACTGATCACCGAGACCAACGTGCCCCACGAGGCCAATGTCTCTTATTTCGGCACCGGCTCGGATGAAGCGCACATGGTGTACAATTTTGCCCTTCCCCCCCTGGTCCTGCACGCCTTCCAGACGGAAAACGCGTCCCGTCTCTCCCGGTGGGCCTCAGGACTCAAACACGTGTCTCCCACCGCCACTTATTTCAACTTCCTGGATTCCCACGACGGGATCGGTCTGACTCCCGTCAAGGATATCCTCAGCCCCCAGGAAATCGAGATGCTGGCCCTCAGGGCCATGGAGCATGGGGGATACATTTCCTACAAGGACAACGGCGACGGCACCTCGTGCCCTTACGAAATCAACATAACGTGGTACAGCGCCATGAACAGGGAAGACGCCGGAGAGACCGATGATTTCCAGATAAAGCGTTTTCTGGCCTCACGCTCCATCGCCCTCGTGATGATGGGGGTGCCCGGGATCTACCTGCACAGTTTTCTCGGCTCGAAAAACGATGCGGACGCCGTGCTTGCGGAAAGGGAAACAAGGAGCATCAATCGGAAGGTCATCGATGCCATGAGCCTGCGGGCGGCCCTGTACGACCCGCAGTCGACCACTTACAAGGTGAGCACCCTGTTCGGAGATATGATCCGCCAGAGGGTCAAGGAACTGGCTTTCCATCCCAATGCCCCCCAAAAGATACTGAACCTGGGTGATGAGGTTTTCGCGGTCCTGCGAATCCCCCAAGACGATCGTGACGCGGTGCTGGCCATCACCAACGTGACCAGCCACCCGGTGGCACTGCGTTTGGACCCGAATCGAACGGGTATACGCGGCCGGGCTTTTCGGGACGTGCTGTCGAACAGGGTGATGGACGCTCCCGACGGGTTCCTTCAGTTGTCCATGGAACCTTACGAGGTCCTCTGGCTCAAGACCGCCTGATCCCCGCCACCTGAGAGCTTGTCTAAAAATCCCGTCCGCTTTTCCCGCCGATTGCAAAGGAAATTGCCGCCCCGCAGCCCCGGATCGAGAGAGCCCCGGCCTGCCTGAAAGTAATTTTCAGACACGCTCCGAGGGCTTGCCGCACACAAGATCCCTTCCCGCCTCAAATGCCTCCAGAAGATAGTCCGTGTGCCCGTGCACATCCCCAAGGTCATCCAACCCGCGGTAGAGCAAGGAGCGCCACAGTTCCGTGTCGAACACGTCGAACAAGTACCGGACGCTGAGAAGGGTTCCGTCGAAGAGTTTTTTCCCGTGAGTGGCCCCGACCGAGATGAAAAGCCCCTTGCGTCGGGGAGCCTGTTCCTTGTGAGTCCTGCCCTCCACCCAGTACTTCTTGACCCAGAGCGATTGGCATCTGTCCATGAAGATCTTGGTGTGCGCGCTTACCGTGTAGAAAAAGATCGGCGAAGCAAGGATGAGCCCGTGGCTGTCCATGATCCGATCCGCCACCTGGTGGAAGTCGTCTTCAATGACGCAACGTCCCGTGTGCCTGCATCCGTAAATCTCGAGGCACGGGGACATCTTGAGGTCCCTGAGCACCACTTCCTCCACCTGGGCCCCTGATTGCCGGGCCCCCCTGACGGCCTCCCGCAGGAGCGAGGAGGTGTTGCCCTTTCTTCGCGGACTCCCGTAAATCGCCACGATCCTGACCATCCCCACGTCCTCACAAGAAGGCCACCGTCCGGATCTCCTTGCCCGGCAAGCGCTTCACACGGCCAAGGGACACGAGATGCTCCAGTATTTTAAGGTTCTCCCGCGGGCTGTGCCATACCCTGCCGTCCTTGAAGGGGACTCACATCCCGCTCCTGCCCGTCAAAGTATTTCCTCAGATGAACAAATCCCCTCTTTTCACGATGCTGCGCCCAGTCCTTTCCTATGGTTGAAGAGGAAACCGGTCTTGAGGCTCGGCACAATGGACGGCACGAAGTGAAGCATGGTGGCCCTTGCGTAGGCTTGTATGAAGCGGCACCCCCTGCTTTCGCCCAGTGCGATTTCCTCGCGCGTCAGCACCGTGGCGACGCCGCATCCTCGGAGAAGATCATGCACCATCTTTCATCGGGTCGACCTCACCTCCGCAAATCGATCGTACCGGGCCCTCACAGCCACTGCGCGTATGTGCTGCCTTGTGTCGCCCGTGCCGGTGACGACAGTATGGTTCTTCAGGCACTGCGGTGTCAACGAAAAACCAGGCAGCGTTCCGATCGCCGAGAAAACCACCGCCCTGCCTCGGGGCGGAAAAGCGATTGGAACCTTCAGACACGCTCTCAGACAGGCCCATTGGCGCGGGCCCCTGTTGCGTCGTGTGGAGCGATGGGTTATTGATTTCATTCCGCCCTTGGTCGAATGTGGCTGCAACGATGATCGAGGCAAAAAAATGGACGAGCTTATCCTAGGCAAGCTGTTTGAAAAGGCGGCAACCCATGCGGCAGGTGTCACTCCGGAAGTGCGAGATGTCTTTGAGACACTCGTGGCCGTGACCCTCAGAGAGCGCGACAGGCTGAAACAAGATCGTGGGATGGTTCTCTGCGTCCGGGACGTGCGAGCAGCCCTTGATCTGCTGATCGAGACGATGCGAGGCAGCCCGGTGCCGGATGAGGCGGATTCGGTACACAGAAATCTTGTCCAGGCATGGATAAGGGAGCTCGGGCCCCTTTCCGACGGATAGCTTCCCCGTTGTTGCCCTTCCCCGGCCGGCCGCCCGGGCCCGGGGTCTTGCCCACGATGATCGAGGCCGGGGCGGCGCACCGCTGATCCGGAAGCGAGACGGCCCATCATGCTGGCATGCCTGGACGCACACTACGGGTCGGATACTGCGGCGGCGGGTGTGTGCTTTTTCGCAACTGGGAAGACGGGGAGCCGTCCGGTGAACACGTGGTCCTGGTCACGGCGCCCACCGTATCCCCTCGCTGCTGTGCAGGGTCGAGTGGCTGTGCCGCGACACCCTTCACAGCACCCCCAAGAACTTGAGCAGGAGCCGGACGCCGAAACCCGTGGCACCCCTGGGGACCTCTCCACGGGGTTCTGCCTCGTTGTAGGCGGTGCCCGCGATATCGATATGGGCCCACGGCATCCCTTCCACGAACTCCTTGAGGAAGGCGGCTCCCGTCAGGGAACTGGCGGCTGCCTTCTTGAGCTTGGCCGTGTTTCTCAGATCCGCACGGTCGCTGCGCATGGCCTCGGAATACTCGGGATAGAGGGGAAAACGCCAAAGCCGCTCGAAGACAGCCTCCCCTGACGCAAACAGCGCCTCTGCCAACGCGTCGTCGTTGGAAAAAAGCCCCGCCACGGTTTCCCCCAGGGCCACGCGTATTCCTCCGGTCAGGGTGGCTATGTCGACCAGGCGAGTGGGCTGGTAGTTCTTCAGACAATAGGACAGGGCATCGGCCAGTACGAGACGCCCCTCGGCGTCGGTGTTGCATATTTCCACGGTCTTGCCCGAATAGGACGTGTGTACGTCTCCGGGAAAATAGGCGCGCCTGCCCAACGCATTCTGGGCCGCGGGCACCACACCCACCACGTTGAGGCGCGGTCCCATCACCGACAGGGCCCTCATGGTACCCAGCACGGCCGCGGCACCTGCCATGTCGGTGCGCATGGTTTCTATGCCGTCCGTGGGCTTGAGATTCTGCCCTCCCGAATCGAAGGTTATGCCCTTGCCCACCAGAGCCGTGCACACCTTTGTTCCGGGTGCTGCGCCGTATTCCATGACGATGAGGCGCGGGGGAAAGGCGGAACCCTGCCCCACCGCGTGGAGCAGTCCGAGTTTTTCCTCCTCGATGCGGTTTTCCGGGAGCACCGTCACCTTGATGGTCCCTTGTGCACCGATTCTGTGCGCATCCTGGGCCAACGTCTCGGGATAGACCACGGAGGCGTTTTCGTTCACCAGATCCCGGGCGTACCAAACGCTTTCGCACGAGGCTTGGACCGCCTTCAACCTTCGCGGCGCCATCTGCGCACCCACAAGCTCCAGCGCCTCTATCCGGCAAGGCTTTTCGGTCTTGTATTTGTCAAACCCGTAGGCACCCAGCAGGACTCCCTCCAGGCAGGCTGCGGAAGCGGCCTCACCCCCCGCCCCTTTTTCCGGCACAAGAAGCGAAACCTGCCCCCTTTTGAGCGCAATGCATTTGCGCGCAGCCTCGGCGCTTGCACTGCGCATCACCTGTATGCCGCACCTGCCTTCTTCGCCCAGACCGCAATAAAGGACCGTGGTTCCCGCTTCGTACCTGACGGCTATCTCTGCCTTTTTCCCCTCAAAATCCATGAGGGGACCTGCCTCTTCTCGCGTCACGAAACGTATGTGTGTGGCGTAGCGCGCCCTGTGGCTCCGCGTGATTTGCATGGCAAGGTTGCTCCTTTTCGTTCTTGGCCGTGATCATCGTTCAGGGCCGACCCGTCGCCAGGTACGCCGACCACGTGGCATGCTCCCGAAGTGCGTGGCGCCCTCCTTCTCATGGAAGTGCTGTGGCGGAATCGGCCGGCAAGGAAGGTCGAGGTCTTGGGAAGCCTCCCGGCAATGGCCCCCTGACGGCCGGTTGCCCGGGCAGGCATTCCCTATTGCAGCAGCGTGAAAGGGCTTGCGTATCCGGTCATCTCCACGTACCCCACCCCCTGGACTGGGCGGCCCCCCTTGTTCGCCGTTGCGGCCACGCTGCCCTCCCAGTAGGTGACCCCCAGGGTGGCTGTTCGCAGTTCCTGATCCTCGAGCCGCGAGGTCACCATGAGCTCGGTGTTTTCAGGTGGCACGAGAATCCTCCACTTCGAAGGATAAACCGCCCCGGTGTGGGGGCTCTTCCACCGGTCGAGGATCGTTACGTGGAAATCCCCCGAGGACAAAGATTTCCCCTGCCCCGAGCGCGACACATGTGTGCCACTGGACGCGGGATGGTACCCGCCCTGTTCACGCCGCAGCACAAAGAACATCCATTCCGTTTCGTCCTGAAACTGCAAACCGAACCAGTCCCATCCCGTTATCCCTCTCTCCAGGGGTGCCGTGCTGTATTCGTGATCCATCCAGGCCAGCCCTGTGACCGGTACCCGCCTCCCGCCGACCACCATGACCCCGGACGCGCGCAATCGGCTGAAGGAGTAATAGCAGCTTGCCCTCTCGGCAGTAAGACCCTTGCGGCTGTAACCTCGGATCCCGTGGGCCACCGGGGGCTTTTCCGGTCTGCATGTGAGTTCCAACCCGAATCGGTCGGTCAGGGCGTGCAGGCGGTGCTCTTTCTCGGTGATTGCGGCGGACCAGTCCCTGACGTGCACCCGAAAGGCCCCGTTCTCCGGGCTCACTCCCGCGAGGCCCAGTGCCCCTCGCATCATCTGTTCTTCGAAGAAAAACCGCTTCCCCTCCATGTCCGATAGGGCCGCGTGCGCACAGTAGAGCTGAGAGGTGCGCCAAGCCGAAGGATGGGCAGGTCCGTTCGCGTCAGAACCAGGCTCCCCTATCCCAATGCGGAAAAACGTCAACTGGAATCCATAAACCTTATCTTGAAGAGTCTTAAGATTTCCCGTGTAATACCACCATTCTACCCTGTATTCAAGGTGGGCACCATGATCGCTGGGGAACCGGAGATCACACGGCCCGTCCACCACGGCGTATGCGTGGGGGCCCTTCTCTTTCGCAAGCGCGGTTTTACCCCTCTCCCCGCTGTCCGGGAGAACCGGCCCTTCCCAACGATCCGCACGGGAAAGGGGGACGAGAAGCAGAATCATGGTTGCAAGAGCGAACCGGAGCACGGTCCGGCCTGCCTTTGAGAAGCGGTTGATTGAGCCCACCTCACTGCTCCTTGAGCACCAGCGCCGGTGAGGCGCGCAGGGCATAGCGGGCGGCCGGAAATGCCGCGATCAGGGTCGTGGCCATCACGAGGGGAACGGCCACGAGGAGCGCTTCGCTGTCGAGACGAAAAAGGAAGGTCCACCCGAACGACTGAAGCTGTATCACGTATACGAGAACGGCCGACAGCACAAACCCGCACAGCATCCCCATTCCCGAACCCACTGCCACCATGCAGACGGCCTCCCAGAAGACCATCCAGCGAATCTGGCCTGAGCTCGCCCCCACTGCCACGAGGGTGTTGAGCTCATGGATCCGCTCCAGGACCAGTACCGTGAGAGTGGTCGTGATGCCAAGGGTGGCCACGCCCAGGGCGATGAGGAAAAGGACGGTGGTCACGGCGAAGGTCTCGTCGAAGATCCGCAGGATCTCGCGGCGCAACCGGCCGCCGGAGATCATGTCCACCTGGTGGCGGTCTCCCAGAGTGCTCGTGATCTGCTTGTGCAGCCGCGCTGCAGCTTCCTCCACATCCTGGCGCCGATCCGGGAACACAAGCCGCGCACCGCTCCACTGCCGGTCTTCCGTGAGCGCCTCCAGCCGGCTCAAGGCCATCTGAACGAGCCCGCCGCGTGTCCTGTAATCCCTGAACACGCCCAGTACCGGGGCCTCCACCTGCAAAGCGCCGATTTGTGCCCTGAAAACGCCCCCCGGTGTCAGACCGGTACGGTTGGCAAAAACCTCGGAGACCACAACGCCCTGACCGGAGACGAGCTGTTCCCGCACGGCGTCCATGTTGCCCTTCACGGGCATGTACTTGCCGAAACGCAGCAACTTCTCAAAATCCACCGCCTCCAACTGGTAGGGCACCTTGTCCTCGTACAGCAGTTCCAGCGTCCTGTACGGCAACACCACCACGCTGGGGGGCAGGGTCTCGAGGGCTTCCCGCACCTCAGGGGGCAAAGGATCCCGGAACGCGTTCAATCCCGCCATCTTGGCACGGAGGAAAAGGTCCCCGGCAAGCGTCTGGTGGACCCACAGGTCCACCGTCTCCCGGAAGCTGTGCACCATGATGACCATGGCCACGTAAAGGGCGATGGCGGTGAGCAGCGCCCCCACGGAAACGGCCGTGCGAGACCCTGCAACTTCCACGTAACGTGCCCCGAGAAAGGCGGGTACCCCTCCCACACGACGCAGCAGGGGAGGAAGGTACACCCCTACCGCGTGAAGGACCCGGGGAGACAGCAAGGTGAATCCCGCGAAAAGAAAACAAACCGACAGGTACCCACCAAGAGGAAGCCCTGGAGCACCGGGCAATCGTGCCAGGGGCCAGCTCAGGGCAAGGAGCCCGACTCCGGCCAGCGTCGTCCGGTGGCCCAGGCGGCGGCTCGGAACCTGCCCATGCCTTGTGGACATGGCCTCCCGGGGATGAACCTGCGTGGCCTCCCATGCGGGTCTCCACGCTCCCACCAGACACGCCGCCACCGTCACCAGGAAGCTGAGAAGGAGCTCGAGGCCGTTCACGTGCAGTCCTTCCACCCGCACACGCATGAAAAGAGCGTTTATGGTGTCGTTCACCCCGACGAGCATCTGTTTGACCAGAACCGTACCAAGGGGAAGCGCCAGCACCCAGCCCAACACACCCAGGGCGCAGCCCTCGGCCAGAAACAGAGAAAAGACCGTGCCGCGGCCGGCCCCCACTGAGCGCAGGATGGCGATTTCGCGGCGCCGGGAGCCGGTGTTGAGGGCCATCAGGCTGTAAACGAGAAACATCCCCACGAAAAGCGACGCGAAACTGAGCACCGAGAGGTTGAGCTGATAAGAGCGGATCATCGCGTTTCCGGTTTCCTTGACCAGGGAAGGCGGTTCCAGGCGTGCCCCCGGGGGAAGGACAGCCTGCAAAGCCTCCATCTGCTCGCGAGTCGTCTCGGGCTTGAGGAGAAGATCGATCCGTTCCACCCACCCCTGCGTGCCGGTAAACTCCTGCACGGTGGCAATGTCGGCAAGGATCACGGACCCGCCTTCCACGAGGGCCAGGCCTCGTGATTCCAGAAGTCCAACCACGCGGAAACGGGTCTCGTGGCCGGTGTGTTTCAGGGTGAGCGTCTGCCCCGTTTCCACACCCCATCGGTCCGCCAATCCCCTTGCCAGTGCAATGGTGAAAGGCCGGACCATCAGATCGAGCCATGGGAGGGAAGGGTCTTTGGAAGGCGACTGCATGCTCCACGTGTGCAAACCCCTGTCCAGGAAAGGATCCAGACCTATCATGAGGCACGGTGTCTCCTCGTGGCCCTCGACCTGCACGTACCTGCTGACAACGGGTGAAGCGACGGCCACGGCGTCCTGGGCGTTGAGCCTGGTCACCACTTCATCGGAAAGGGCCCCCCCGGGCTGCCGGACGACCCATTCGGCCTTACCGGCAAAAAGGTCCATGCTCTTGCGAAACGAATCGAGGGAGGCGGCCACGGCAATACGCACACAGGTGAAGACGGCCGCCCCCAGAGCGATTCCCGCCAACACCGCCAACACCCGCCAGGCGTGCCTGCGCCACTGGCGCACGTTGAACCACACCAGAAGGCGCACAAAGAAGATCAGGCAGTCCATGGGTCCTTCGGGCACATCATACCGTCCTTCAGGTGCACCCGCACGGTGGCCCACGGGTCCGCCAGGGTGCTGTGGGTTGCCATGATCACGGTGCGTCCCCATTCCCGGTTCAGTTGGACCAAGAGATCCACGACGACCTGCCCGTTGCGACTGTCCAGGTTTCCCGTCGGTTCGTCGGCAAGAACGATGGATGGTTGGTTGATGAGTGCCCTGGCGATGGCGGTGCGCTGCATTTCTCCGCCGGACAGCTCTGCGGGATAATGCCCCAGGCGCGATGCCAATTGGAGCCGGTCGAGCCACTGCAAGGCCTCCCGGTGGACCTCGGTGTGCGTACGGCCCGCAAGGAGGCCGGGAAGCGCCACATTCTCCAGCACGGTGAGGGTCGGCAGCAGGTTGAATGACTGAAAAACCATGCCCACCACCTCCCGTCGGTAGCCGTTGAGCTGCTTGGCCGTGGCGTCCTGCAAGCGCAACCGGCCCACCTGCAAGCTGCCCCGGGTGGGTCGGTCCAGCCCGGCCAACAGGGACAACAACGTGCTTTTCCCCGACCCGCTGGCGCCCTTTATGACGACCAGTTCGCCCGGGGCAATGGAAAGGTCGATGTCCTGCACCCCCACCACCTGGGCGGGGCCCATGGTAAAAACACGGGTGAGTTTGTGTGCCGTGATGATCGGCAGGACCGTCGGGCCGGCGATGGGTCTTTTCAAGCCTTTCCCCTCTCTCGGCAGGTGCGTCCTGTTCCTTTGTTTCCTTCACCCGGACCATACCAGAAGCGTTGCCCCATCACAACACAACCTGGCCTCGATCATCGTTGCCGGCCGGCAAACATGGCCGCTGCTTTGGGGCGAAAGCCAAGAGGTATCCACTGTTGTGTCCGCTTTCCCGGGACGCAAAAAAAGAGTCGGCCGGCCGGCAACGATGATCAAGGCACACAACCGGTTGGTCCGAAGGCGGCCTTTCCCCGACAGGGGAGGCACGCCCGCAGGGTTTTTGTTGACATTTTCTTCCTGGAGAAGTAGGCGCGCGGCATCGGAAAGGATCAAATGCCGGTGACAGAACCCATGGCTGGGGAAGACCGGTTGGCCCGTGTCCAAGGTTTTCGGGTCGAGCATCGGAAAAAGGAGCAGCCGCGTGGACAATGGGAAGCGGCATCTTCTACCCCTTGCCGGACCCTCGACGGACGGAAGAAAACGAGAAGGAGCAGTGAAGATGATCGCATTGAGCAAAGAGGTCCAAGCCATCCGCAACGTGGCCCGCGAGTTTGCCAGGAAGGAAGTCATGCCGCGGGTCGCCGAAGACGAGAAGAACCATGCTTTTCAAAGGGATTTGATTACGAAAATGGCCGAGCTCGATTTTTTCGGCTGTCCCATACCTGAGGAGTATGGAGGCACCGGATCGGGTTTCCTGGCCCACGCCGTGGTCACGGAGGAGATTTCGAAGGTCAGCGGGTCCCTGCGCGCCGCTTTCAACATGCAGACCATGGGAACGGCCAGGGAGATCTTCCAATTCGGAACCGAAGAACAGAAGCGCACGTACATCCCCAAACTGGTCAGCGCCCAGTGGTTGGGGTGCATCGGAATCACAGAGAGCGGGGCGGGGTCCGACGTGGGCAATATCCAGACGGTCGCCGTCAAGAATGGGGACAAATACATCCTGACCGGCTCGAAGAACTGGATCACCTATGCCCAGGTGGCCGACGTGGGGGTCATCTATGCCTACACGGATACCTCCAGGAGGTACAAAGGGATGTCCGCCCTCATCGTGGACATGCATTCCAAGGGGGTGACCACCGGGCCCACGGCCGAAAAGATGGGCTGGCACGCCTGCCCCACTGGTGAGATATTCTTCGACGGGGTCGAAGTGCCTGCACGAAATCTCCTTGGGGGGGCGGAGAACAGGGGCTTTGAGATGTGTATGGCCGGGCTGAACAACACCCGTCTCACTGCTGCAGCCGGAGCCGTGGGTGTGAGCCAGGCCATGATCGACGAGTCGGTGAAATACGCCAGGACGAGGGAGCAATTCGGCAGCCCCATCGGTCAGTTTCAGATGGTTCAGGAGCAGATCGCCGAGATGGTCGTGGAAACCGAAGCGGCGAGGCTCTTCCTCTATACCTGTGCCATGCAGAAAGATGCGGGAAATATCCACAACACCCTGGAGACGTCCATGGCCAAGTACTACGCCTGCGACGTGGCGTCCCGGGTTGCGGACGTCGCGCTCAGGATCCACGGCGCCTACGGGTATTCGTCGGAATACCCCCTCGAAAGGCTTTTCCGCGACGCGAAGCTCTACCAGATACTGGAGGGATCGGCCAACATTCTCAAAATGGTCATCGGCACCGACGCCCTGGGTTACAGAAAGGCGAACCGGTGACACGTGTATGAAAACGGGGCCTCGATAAGGCCCCGGTTCTCAATTCTCGATCAGTTCCCGGTGCAAGGGGCGCGGTTCACGGGCCAGTGAGCCCTGTGCCTTCTTCGTCTTCTCGACGGCTGCGGCCCCCGAGGCGTCACGGTTCCAGTCAAGAACCTGCGGGGTGATCAGCACGATGAGCTCCGATTTTCCGATGTTTCTGGATACGCGGCCAAAGAGCAGATTCAACCCCGGAATGTTGCCCACACAAGGGATGAAGTCGCGCGTCTTGGTCTTGGAATCCTCGATGAGCCCGCCTATGAAAACGGTTTGGCCGTCTTTTGCCAGAAGCCAGGTAGACACCTCCGTGGAACTGACCACAGGAATCCCCTGTTCGATTTTCGCAGCGTTTATGCTCGGCTTGACTTTGAGCAGCACGTTGTTTTGATCGTCCACGTAAGGGGTGATTTCCAGAATGGTGCCCGTGTCGATGAATTGGACGGATTCGGTGGCAACGCCCACGTTCGTGGTGGTAACCTTGTACCCCTGACGCCCCCCCACCTGCACCTTCGCCTCTTTTCCGTGGATCGCAAGGATCTTGGGAGTGGAAAGGGTTTCGACCCGTGTCTTGGTTTGCAGGGCGTCCAAAGCCGCCGTGAATCGGTCGGCGGACCCGGCGCCGGTTATGAGATTGGCGAAAACACCCTTTCCGGTAACCGGAATGGGAGACACCCCCCCTCCAGCCCCGGGAGGCAATGCGGTGCTGAAGCCCCCCGTGCCGATTCGGGCGTCGCTGTTGAGGACATCACCGAGCAGTTTTTCCCAGTTGACCCCAAAGGACATTTCGTCGGTCAGGGACACCTGAAGGATCTTGGCCTCGATCATCACCTGCTTGGGCATGGCATCCCACTGGGCGATGAGTGAAGCAAATTTATGGAGGTTTTCCTCCGTGTCTTCCACAAGAACGCTCTTGGTGGCATCGTGGATCTTGATAGTGCCGCTGCCGGGCAAGGCAGACAGGATATCCTGGAGCTGGTCGGTTCCCGCATATCTGAGTTTGAACAGACGCGTCACGAGACTCCGGTCCACGGGGTCCCTTGCTTCCTTGGGCTTGTAAAAGTAATAGAGCCCTTCTTTCTTGTGGTACCCGAAGCCCCCGGCCAGGCAGATCGCATCCATGGCCTCTTCAAGGGTCGCCTGGTGCAGATGCAGCGATACCTTTCCCGAGACGGCGCTGCTCATGACGACATTGATCTCGCGCTCCAAGGCGAGGGCGGAAAGGGCCTCCCGCACATCCACGTCAAAGAAGCTGATGCTCAGCAGGGCCTTGCCCCCATGCTCAATGAGCATTCTGGATTTGGAAGGTGGCTCCTCTGCAGGGCCTGCGCCCCCCGGCGGCTCCACGAGATTCTCGACCGCCCGTTTCAACACGGTCTGGGCCCCGCCAAGGGGGGGACCCGTTTCCTGACCTCTTGCATCGGTATCCAGGCAACCGAGCAGGATCACCGCACACCCAACACACCCCATCAGCAATCTTGCCCTCGGGTTCATCATTGTGGGTCCTCACCTCCCGGTGCATGGGCCCCATGAGGCTCTGTGCCCGGTCTCTTGCGCATTTTCACCAGGCTGACGACAACCTTTTCCCCGCCCGCCTCCAAGATCACCTCCTTTCTCCCGATGCGTGCCACCCGATACCCGCCGATGCTGTCACCGGGTCTCAAGAACTGGTCGTTTATGACCGCGACCGGCCTTTTTCCTCCCACCATCGTGCCTCGAAGCGTGAAGGCTTGCGAAGGCGCCGAGATGGCCTCGGATAGGAAATCCGGTCCTTCCCTCAAACCCTCCTTTGCCCCGTAGCCTTCAGGGGGCCCAAAGAGGTCCCTCATCAAATCATCCGATGTCTCACTGCCTGCGCCTGCACCGTTTCGTGCCTGAAGATCGCCCACCTGCTCCAGCAGCCGGCCTATGGCGCCCTGTTCGGGAGGACGGAAACCGGGAGCCGCCGGCTGGACCTGCGCTTTCCGAACCGTCTTGCCGGTCCTTTTCGGATGGATGAACCGAAGATACCCGACCACCATGAACACGAAAGACAGGAACACCACCATGGCCAGTTTGACCGGTGCGCTTTTCATGTTTCACCCCTTGTGTGCCTCTTCACGCTCGCGAGCCCTTAACGATTGCAGATTCCACACACCCACGGGCAGGGCGGTCTTTCCGGGTCTTGAGTGCGGGGCCCCGAAACCGGTCAACGCACCGGATCCCTTTCGAGCAAGTGGGCCGTCAGCTCGACCTGACACAGCCTGTCCTGGTTCGGGGCCGTGATCAGGACGCTTTCCAGAATCACCGGGCGATCCATGGTCTCCAAGTCTTTGAGAAGAAGATGGATATCGACAAAGCGCCCCCTAAAGAGCATGCGCAGGGGGACCTTCTGGTAGGGGGCCTCCTTGAGCGGCGACTGAGGCTGTAGACTCACCAGAGTGATCCGCCGCTTTTCCATGAGGCTCCCGATGTCCTTGAGCAAGAGCCCTGTCTGCCCCGAGGGGGGAACGGCGTTTTCGATCCATTTCCCTCGGGACCGGGCCGTCCCGAGGGCTTCGCGGAGCCGTCCTGCGTCCTCCTTGGCCTGTAACAGCTTGTCCCGTCTCTCCGACAAAACCGCCCTTGCCGTCTCCAACTCCTGTTTCTGCGTGGCAACGTGACGAAACGTCCCGTACGCCGAAACGCCCGCAGCCAGAAGCACCGTGAGAAGACACAGAATATCCACATGCCTCACGCCAAGACGCATCCCGCCTCACCCGTCCACAATCGTCCCCTCGATCCGGAACTGAATAAGGCGCCTGCCGGGGTCCTCTTCTCCATCCTTCGGCGCCTTTCCGCCTTCCTGAGCCAGTTGCAGGACCACTTCCCGGAACGTCTCCTCTCTGGACAGCCTGTCCAACAGTTCCCCAAGGGCTTCATTGCCGATGGAAAAGCCCGCCAGGCTAAATCTCGTCTCCCCTTGGGTCTTGTCCTTTTGGATCGCAAGCTGCGCGAGCCATGTGCGAGGGTGCATCAACTGCGACAATCGCGACAGGATCGGCGAATAAAGCCGGTGTTTCGTCAAGCTCGTGAAAGTGGAGTGCTGTGCGACGATGTCCTCCAGTTCCTTTTGCATCTGCGCTATCTGCCGGATCTGCGCACCGAGACTGCGGTCGATTTCTTTCAACACCGCAGCGGCCGTGGCCCGACCCTTGAGGCCGTTGATCTCGAACAAGAAGTAGCCCGCGTTGACTCCGAGAAGGAGAATGAGACACCCTGCCCAGAAGCGCAGGCGTCGTCGTATGCTGCGGCGAAAGAGCATGGAAGGGGGAACCAGGTTGACCTGTCTGATGGTCATGGCAGTTCTCGCAACGCCAGGCCCAAGGCCACTGCAAAAGAGCCTCCCTCAAAAGCATTTCCCGGTGCGCCCCTTCCCGGCGGTCCCATCTTCTGCAAAGGGTCCACCACGAGTACAGGAATGTTCACACGGCTTTCCAAATAGACGGCAAGGCCTTTGATGAGGACCGCGTGACCGTAGAGGCATATGCCGGAAAGCAGCGCGTCCCTTTTTTCGGACTTGGCGTAGCCCACCATCTTGTGCAGCTCGTAAGTCAGGTCCTCCAGCACAGGGGTTATGATTTGATAGACGGCCCTTCGCATGTCGTTGTCCGCTCCATCGCCGCCGGCCGCCGCGGATGGTCCCTCGGGCCCTTCCTCCCGGGTCTCGTAGGAAAGACCGTGGGTCCGGAGAAGAGCACAGGCGTTTTCCCCCTGTCCCGGAAGCTTCAGTTGGCTGGTCAGCCGGTTGCTCACGGTTTGAAGGCCCCAGGGCACGGTGCGGTGTCCTATGATCCGGTCGGCAGCCACGACACTGAGAAGCGTTTCGCCGGTACCTATGTGGCAGAGGACCGATGCCTCTTGGATGCAGCCGTACAGATGTGTGTGGAGGCGTATGAGCGAGCAGAGGGGAAAGTCTATGGCCTCGGCCGAGAGACCGGCCTTTCCGACCATGCGACAGTAACTTTCCACCCGCTGCCTTTTTGCGGCCACGATCAGAGCCTTGCATTCCGTGGGGTCCGCCGAATACCCCGAAACCAGGGAAGGATAATCGAGGAGGGCCTCTTGCAGGGGAAAGGGCAGATGCGCCTGGGATTCCTTCAAGATGGCCTGCTCGGCAGAGCCTGTCTTTCCCAAACGAAACTGCAGAGGAAAATGCAGGATCTCGCCGGGGGGAAGGTGCATGACGGCCCTCTTGCCGCGGAAGTGGGGATTCCTGGCCACGAGTTCCTTGATGACGGGGATGAAAGGGTCCAAGGGACCTTCCACCTGCCCCCCTGTTCCCTGCAGCGTTCCGCGGGCCAATGCGCTGACCTTGAACGAGTCGCCGGCTGCCGCCAGTTGGGCCGCATGGATCTCGTGGGTGCCGATATCGATGGCTATGGGCAAGAACCTCTTTCGCGTGAACATGGACCCTTTCCCCGCAGGTGGTGCCGTCACGGGGCTGACGTGGGCGCCAGATTTTCACCATGTTTGGGGTGTGGATGCCCCCACGATGACCCGTGCGCTCACGGCGAAAGGCGCGTATGCGCCTCGAGTGCCCCGGTGTTCACTGCAAGTGAACAGCAAGACTCGTGCCACCGGCTGTGTCACACAGAATATACCTCGCGCGACCACGAACTGCGCTTTTTATCCCCTCCCCCCGGCCCTCCCCAGAGGGCCAGGGGGATGCAGGAAATCGCAATTTGTGACCGCGCGCAGTATAAAACAACAGTGGGGGGGGGGGGTAAACCGCCTCTCGCCCCCCGAGGGGTATGAAAGGCGGCCGAAGACCCCATGGAGGGAAAAGGGTGGCAGGGCGCAGCGATTCACTCAGTATTCAATAGTCAAATAGTCAACCCGATCTCCGGAGGCCTATTCTCGCCTTCTCACCTTGCGGCTAGTAGTCGTCGTGCTCGGTGCTGTGGTTGGCGATGAAGACTCCCGTCTGGGTGTAGAACTTCCAAGCCTTGTCGCCCGTATCCGCCGTTCTTGCCGTGATGTCCGTCTCCGCGATGTCACAGGTCACGTCGTTCTTGTTGTCGGTGAAAGGGTTGATGGGCAGTCCGCTGCGTCCCTTCAGGTACGGCCCGAACTTGTGGGTGGCCGTCTTGCTCACGCTGGTGGCCCCGCTTTCGGCCGTGAACTGGGTGAGCTGCTCGGCAAAGGCCGTGGCCGCCTCACCGGGGTCGGCCGCCGCCCCGGTCCCCGATGTATTGTTGGCGCCCGGATACGTGTTGTTGTGCTGGTAGTAGTAAAGCTCGATGGCGCTGCGCACGTTGCCCAGGTTCGTGGTCAGGGTGTTGAGTTTCGCGTCGTCGGTGGATACGCTCACCTGGGGCACGATCACCATGGCCAGGATCCCGAGCAAAATGACGACGATGAGGATTTCGATAAGGGTGAAACCCGCCTGGTCTTGGGCGCAAATCCTTCGCCTGCCGATGCTTCCGGTCATGTTGACCTCCTTCTTCTTCTGGGTCTTCGGGTTGCAAATTCACACTGCGCGCGGTCACATTTTGCGATTTCCTACATCCCCCCCGGCCCTCTGGGAGAGGGCCGGGGTGAGGGTATAAGAAGCGCAGGCTGTAGACGCGTGCAGTATGTCGGACAATACGACGCCCACCTTTAGGCGTTTTTCCTACGAAAACGACCGTAACCTTGAACGCACCTCCTGAACGCCCATCCAGCCGGAAATGCCCATTGATCCCGGGGTGCTCTTTCCGAGCCTGCTCGCGTCCCTTTGAGCGCCCTCATAAGGCCGGCTATTGCACATCTACTGCAGTGACTTACTGCAGTGACTTATTGCAGTGACTTACTGCATAACTCGCGCCATCCTGAACATGGGCAGGATGACCGAGAGGACCACGAATCCCACGACCCCGCCAAGGACGAGCAGGGCAAGGGGTTCGAGCATGGACGCCAGGCTCCGGAGGCTCCGGTCCACCTCGCCGTCATAGAACTGCGCCAGACGCAGCATCACTCGGGGCAGGCTGCCGGTCTCCTCACCGGTGTGGATCATCTGTTTCACCGATTCCTGGACATAGGGGTACGTGGCGAAGAGATGGGCAAACCGACCCCCTTGCTCCACATGCTCTTTTATTCGGTCGATGAACTCCTGGAAGAAGCGATTGCCCACGGTGGCGCGCGTGGCATCCAGAGCCTCCAGAAGCGGTACGCGGCTTTCCATCAGGTGCCCCAGGGTTCGCAGCAACTGACAGGTGTAGATCTTGTTCGAGATATTCGCCGCAAGAGGAGCTTTCACGGCGATGTGGTCCACGAGGGCCCGGCAGGTCTCGCTGCGCCACCACAGAGCCCCGCCCGCCGCGGCAGCGGCCCCCAGTGCGATGCATGCCCACCAATAGTCGCGCAGGAACGCGCTCAAATGAATGAGCAGTCTCGTGTTGTAAGGCAGTATGTGTTCCTTCCCGGCGAAAAAGACCGTGAACTTGGGCAATACGCTGACGAGGATGAAGCCGACCACCAGAATGGTCAGGACGGTCAGGACCATCGGGTAGGTGAGGGTGGACCTGAGCTGGGAGAAAAGGGCCTGACGTTTTTCCTGTATTTCAACGATCCTGTCGAGCACGCTTTTGAGGAATCCGCCGGTCTCGCCCGCCTTGAGCATGCTGAAGTAGACACGGGGAAAAACACGTGGATGGCCTTGCACGGCATCGGAAAGCTGTCGGCCATCCTCGATGTCTCGCAACATGGTCCCGATCACCTTCCTGAAAACGGGATTGTGGGTCTGATCCCTTATGGCCTTGAGCGACTGGGGCAAGGGGGTACCGATTTCCACCATCAAGGAAAGCTGTGAGGTGAAGAAGATGACCTCCCTGGACCTCACCGCCCTTCCCGGCAGCCCTGTCCAGGTTCCCCGACTCCCGGAAGGGAGCCCACGCCCGGACCCGGGGGTTTCCTTGACGTTTCGGGGGGTCTTGTCATTCCATTCGATGGCCATGTGGGTGTTTCCTTCAGATCGAGCCCTCCACCGAGATCACCCTGTGGACCTCCTCCAGTGTCGTGAGACCGGCCACGACCTTCTCCTGTCCGGATATCCTCAGCGTCCTGTTTCCTTTTTCCGCCGCGTGTTTTCGCAGGATTTCCACCGAAGGGTTGTTCAAGGTCAGGTCCTGGAGCCCCTCGTCCATTTCGAGCATCTCGTAGATACCGGTGCGTCCCTTGAAGCCCGAATCGTAACAGGCCGAACACCCCTTGCCCCTGTACAGCCGGACCTGCTTCGTATCGTCCAGTCCCACTTGGCTCAGCACGGCCCTCGGGGCATAAAAACCGGTCCTGCATTCCGGGCAGATGGTGCGCACCAAGCGTTGGGCCAGGGACAGCAGTAGGGAAGAGGAGATGAGGTACGGTTCCACACCCATTTCCAGAAGCCTCGTGATGGCGCTGGGGCTGTCGTTGGTGTGCAGGGTCGAAAGGACCAGGTGCCCAGTCAGGGATGCTTGAATCGCCGTTTCCGCGGTCTCCCGGTCGCGGATTTCTCCCACCATGATGATGTCCGGGTCCTGCCTCAGGGCGTGTTTGAGTACCTTTGCGAAGGTGAGCCCGATCCCTTCCTTGACCTGGTTCTGGTTGATACCGTCGAGCTGGTATTCCACCGGGTCTTCGATGGTGATGATGTTCTTCTCCACCGCGTTGAGCAAGGTGACGGCGGAGTACAAGGTGGTGGTCTTTCCACTTCCCGTGGGACCGCAGACGATGATCAGCCCATGGGGTCTCCTGAGGTAGCTTTTGAACCGCTGCAACACGGTGGATTCAAACCCCAACCCGTTGATGTCGAGGACGGAATTGGCCTTGTCGAGAATTCTCAGTACGACCTTTTCTCCGTGAATCCCCGGCATGGATGAGAACCTCAGATCGATGACGCGGCGCTCCACGTGCACCTGGATTCTTCCGTCCTGGGGAATCCGTCTCTCCGCTATATCGAGCTTGGCCATCACTTTGAGCCTGGAGACCACCGCAGGATGCATTTCGATCTTGGGTGACATCAGCTCGTAGAGCAGCCCGTCGATCCGAATCCTCACCCGGAACCTGTCTGGTTGCGGTTCCAGGTGAATGTCGCTCGCCCCGTCCCGGATGGCCCGAAGAAGTATCATGTTGGTGAGGTTGATCACCGGGCTGCCTTCCGCCATTTCGGCTATGGCAGAAATGTCCTTTTCCTGGGTCGCGGTCACGAGCTGGATGCTCTCCTCCTCGATGCTGCTCATGACCTCGTCGATGTTCACCTCGTTCTGGTAGCACTGGTGGATGGCCTCCACGATATCGTCGGCCCTGCACAGCACCGGCTGCACTTCCTTGCCGGTCATCTTGGAAACCTCGTCGAGCACGAACAGGACGTAAGGGTCTGCCGTCGCCAGGGATATGACGCTGTTTACGACAAACATGGGAATGACCTGATACAGGAGGGCCTTGTCCTTGGGAATCACGTGCACGATCCGGGGGTCCACCAGTCCCTTGCGCAGCCACACATGGGGAATCCCGAGTTGTTCTCCGAGTACTTGGTTCAGCTCATCCCTTTTCAGGATTTCCTGTTCAATGAGAATTTGCCCAAAAGGTTTGGAGCATTCCTTTTGAATGCGCAGGACTTCCGTGAGTTGTTCAGGGGTAATCCGTCCATTGGCCACGAGGATTTCACCGATCCTCTGTCGCTTCTTGACGACGCGGCTACTCACCATCTGCCCCGCAGGCGCCTTGTCCTTTATGGCGCCATGAAGATCTTGGTGAATTTTAAGCACGTTGACGAGTCTGGTGGCGAGCAGGATATCCCTGCACACAGCGTTGAGACCGACAAGTTTCAGGACACCCCCGCGCTGTTGCAGCCGCTCGTTCATTCCGAGCAGCAGCTCCAAGCCCTTGCTGTCGATATACGCGACCGCCTTGCAATCCAGTGCCACGTCCGCCCTGTTCTCACCAAGAAGCCCCTCGAAGATGCGCTCCATCTTCTCGAAGTTCTCGTGAGTCAGCGACCGATTGAGGGTCCAGACCGTCGTCCCTCCCACCCTGGCGGTTCCGATCCTGGCCGGCAGGTCTTTCCCTATCGTCATAGCCGCCACGCCGTTTTTCTCTCCCCGTTTTACGACCACGACGCCTGCTGCCTGCGCATCGGGTCGTTGAAATACTGGTCGATACACTGCGCCAGCCTCGAAGGACTGAAGGGTTTTTCCATGAACAACGTGTCGTGCATGTGCACCAACCAGTCGCGCTCTTCGGGTAAGATCCTGCACGTGATGATGACCGTCAGAAAGGGCCTTTCCCTCTTGAGCCCATCGGTGCGTTCGCACAACGTTCGACCGTCCATCTCCGGCATCATGACGTCGGTGATCACCGCATCGGGCATCTTTGTCGCGATCAGTTCCAGGCCTTCCCTCCCGTTGCTGGCCGTGATCACTTCGTACCCCCTCTTGCTCAACTTCAATTCGATCACCCGGCGTATGTAGGCCTCATCATCGATGACGAGTATCTTTTTAGGCGCCTGCAATGCTGAATTCCTCCTTGGGCAATCGGATGGTGAAGTGCGTTCCCTGCCCCAAGGTGCTTTGCACCTCTATCTCGCCGTCATGCAGCTGGACTATTTCGGAAGTGATGGCCAGTCCCAGACCACTGCCCACCTGCGCGGTGATCTGCGCGTTCGTCGACCGGTAGAATTTATCGAAGATATGGGGCAGATCCTGCTCCGAAATCCCGTATCCGGTGTCCGTCACTTCGAAAATGACCGCGTTGTCCTCTTCACTGAGAGAAAAAGTGATGCTCCCGTTTTCCGGTGTGTATTTGAGGGCGTTTCCCAGTATGTTGATAAGGGCGACTTTCAGAAGTTCCTTGTCCGCCAGGAGGGAAGGATAATTGTCAGGGAGTCGGGTGCTGATGGTGATGTTCTTGTCGCGGGCGGACGCTTCGATGGCTCCGATGCAATCCTCTACGAACCAATCCGTTCTCACAAGCCCCCTGTTCAACGTGAGGTTCCCCATTTCCATCTTTGACAGATTGAGTAGGTTGCGAATAAGGCTTGTGAGTCTATTGGTCTCGTCATTTATGGTGTTAAAGAACTCTTTCTGCATTTCAGAGTCATCCACCTCGCCGTCCATCAGCATTTCACTGTACGATTTGATGTTGGTGAGCGGAGTCAGCAGTTCGTGGGCAATGTGGGCCACAAACTCCTCTCTTGCCTTTTCGGCCAGTTTGTCCGCAGTGACCTTCTTGAGAAGGATCATTTTCCCCAAAGGCACCCCGTCGCTGTCCGCCAAATAGGAGTAAGAGCACTGGTAGACATCGCCGGGCGCCACGTCGGGAAGCATGCTCTCCATTTGGCGGGAAGAGGTTTCAGCACCCGCCGTTTGGGGTTGGGACAGGAAGGCCAGGATGTCGTCGTACGGCAAGACCTCCGTAAGGGGCCGATCTATGAGATCTCTCTTCTCCTTGCCGAGAAGCCTCAAAAGATACCCGTTGACATGGCCGACATTATCCTGAGTATCGGTAATGACTACACCAAAATTGATGGAATCCAGAATATTGATTATTTGGTTTTTTTCGAATGTGATAAGCCCCAATCTTGATATCAATTCAGTATTATCTGATTCAATTCTTATGATTTTATCTTTAATATGTTTGAGGAACTTATCGAGATTTTCCATTATAGTTCCTATATTGTTGCTTTTCATATTTTGCTCATAAAACATATTCTGATTCAGATACGTCTGCACCATGTCTTGATTTAGAGTTCTTATGGGGCGCAGTGAAAGGATGATACCATAGTAACCGAACGTGATGGCTGCAAAGACGATGAAGGCGATCAACGCGAGAAGACTGATGCGCTCCAGGGAGAACAGGGGGACGGACGGGGCCTTCATACCGAGTCTCACTACGCCGGTCTTTTGGCCGTTTTCGAAAATCGGCTTGGCGAATTCGTAGATCTTGTCCTGCGCCCCTTTCCGTGAAAAGGACTGTTCGATCAGGCCCATGGTGTAGAAGGATTTGGTGCCGACCTCCTGCGGTATCTCCGAGGATATTTCACCGGGGGCCAGGGAAACCAGGAACGCGCCATCGAGGTCCTGCACGAAAAAGTATCCCAGTGCCTCGTAAGAAGTATACTCCGCCAGGGTCCTGAGCAAGAAATCGCGTCTGTCACCCTGGAAGTCCATTAGGGAATGCATGGAAAGAAGACTCACGAGATAGCTGCCCTTGCCGAGCACTTCCTTCATTTTTTTCTTCTCTTCCTGTCGGCTCGACAAATGGGCGAAAAACCCTATGCCCACGAGAACGAGAACGAAAAGAACGATGCCGATCTTGGTGGATTTCATGGGATATGTCCTTACGATCGTCTTGTTCGACCCACGGAAGGGGCGCCACACTCCGGCGTTCTCAACAAGCAAGGCGCGTGCCATAGCACTGCCTTGTGGCCGCTTCCTCTGCCCCGACCCACGGCTTTGGGGCTTGGAACGGAAAAACACTCAGGAAAAACGCGCTCTCCCCACCGGTGCTCCCTTTCAGGCACAGAAATAGCATGGAGTCAAGAGTGACTCCAAGCCGATGGGGACCTGGGGATTGCCTTGGTTTCCCTTGTTCACCTTATTTTCCCCTCACCCCGACCCTCTCCCACGACAGGAGAGGGAGTATAAGGAACCGGCCGGAACGATGATCAATGCCGTCCGACACGACCCGAGCAGTCGCCCGCAAGTCATGTCCTCCGTCTTACCAGGCATGTCATTGACAGTTATGTGTCAACTCATTGACATTTCTTGTTATGGTTCTCCACTACCTGAGGGACGTCCCGAGGCGCCCCCCTGTCCTGCAGGGGGACCCGAAACGCCCCGTGGCCGTTGTTGCGAAGGGTTTCCAGACACAATCGAACTGCCCCATGTTGAAAAGCATACATACTGAACTCACGGGACCGCCGCCGGACCGGGACCGTCAACAGACGGAGGGCAACCGCACTACAGAGCCCGGGGAGGCCGATGGGGCGGCCCTGGACCTGCTTGTCGGCTGGAGCAAGGCCCTGTTGAGTTGCGGCAATGCTTCCGATCTGCTCCACGCGGCGTGTCGCATACTGGAGCAACTGGGCGGTTACCGGAACGTGTGGGTGGAATGTGGAGCCGGGGTGCCGGAGGATCTGACCGGGTATGCCGTACAGCGGGTTGCCGCTGCGGCAGGCGCCAAAGAAGCAGGACCGGTTCTTTCTGTCGACATCAAGACACAGGGGCGCGGATTCGGTGTCCTTTACCTGACCAAGGAAGGCCGGAGGGGCTGTGACGACAGAGAAAAGGAACTGCTGGACGCTCTGGGGGAGAGCCTTGCCCGCAGCCTTCTCCTACTGGAGCAAAAGGCCAGGTACGATCTTCTCGAAGAGGACCTTCTCTGGGAGGTGGAGGTCGGTTCGTCCATCGTCGAACTCGCACGGACCCTCATCCTGCCCAATTCCATCGAGGATATCTCGACCCTGGTGCTCAAGCACGCCGGTGACCTCACCCAGAGCGATTTCGGCTATGTGGGCTACCTGAACCCGCGGACAGGGGATTTGATCTGTCCCCAAGAAGAAGGGTCCATGGAGCAGAGCCTCTTCAAGGACCTGTGGCTGTGGGCCTGGAGAAACAGCCGCACCCTGGTCGTCAATGCGCCCGAGGAATTGCCGGACGATTTGGCGCAACCCGCGACCCGGGAAGCGTTTTCGTGCTTCCTATCCGTACCAGCGGTGATCGAAGGGCGTACGGTGGGGCAGATCGCCCTTTGCAGCCGGAACCGCCCCCATTCCGAGAGACACCTGCTGCTGCTCCGGCGATTGGCCATTCTTTACGCCATCGCCATCCAGCGCAAGTGGATGGAAGAAGAAAGGGAACGATTCACCTTCCTGGTGGAGCAAAGCTCCGACTTCATAGGTATTCTCTCCCTGGAGGGACAGGTGTTCTATCTGAACGGCGCGGGCAGGAAGCTGACGGGGATCCACGGAAAGGAGGAGTTCGACGGCATTTGTCTTGCGGATCTCCTTGTTCAGGAGGATCGGGATACGGGTGTTGCGGGGTTCCGGAAAACCCTGCACACGGGTTCCTGGGAGGCCGAGGTGCTCCTGCGGCACTTTGAAACCCATGAGCGGATTCCTGTGGAAATGAAGGGCTTTGTGATCAGGGACCCGAGAACCGACGACGCTGTTGGGGTGGCCTGTTTCGCCAAGGACATCCGGGAACGCATACGGTTGGAAAGCCAGCTTCTGCACGCGCAGAAGATGGAAGCCGTCGGTAGGCTTGCCGGAGGAATAGCTCACGATTTCAATAATTTTCTTACAGGGATCAGCGGTTACACCGAGTTCTTGTCCATGGGCCTTGGCCAGGACCATCGGCTCTTCAAGTATGTTCGGGGGATAGAAAGGGCCGGAGACAGGGCCGCTGCACTGACCAGGCAGCTCCTTGCCTTCAGCCGCCGGCAGGTCCTTCAGCCGAAGATTCTCGATCTCAACGGCATCGTGGAAGACATGGGGAAAATGCTCCAGCGGCTCATCGGCGAAGATGTGGAGCTGGTGTTGGCCCTGGACCCGGCCTTGGGCAAAGTGATGTTCGACCCCACCCAGATAGAGCAGGTGATCATGAACCTCGCCGTCAACGCGAGGGACGCGATGCCCGGTGGAGGCAAGTTCAAGATCGAAACATGGAATGCGGACGGGGACGGCATAGACCGTCTCGGCTTCACGGGGTTTGCGCAGGGGGCCTTTGTGGTGCTCAGTATAAGCGACACGGGCAGTGGAATGGATGGGGAAACGCTTTCGCACGTCTTCGAGCCTTTTTTCACCACGAAGGAGAAAGGAAAGGGGACGGGACTGGGTCTTTCCACCGTTTACGGTATCGTGGAACAGAGCGGCGGAGCGATACGCGTCAGCAGCACGCCGGGATGCGGCACAAGCTTCACGATCTGTCTGCCCATGGCGCGAGGAAAAGAGGAAGCTCCCGAATCGGCACCGGGACCCGTGGGTTCCCCACGTGGGAGGGAAACCGTGTTGGTGGTGGAAGACGACATCTCCCTGCTGAACCTGGTGGCCAACATTCTCAAGAAGTACGGGTACAAGGTGCTGAAGGCATCCAATGGTCCGCAGGCCCTTGAAGTGCACAGAGACCAGAAAGGGGCGCTCGACCTGGTGCTCACCGACGTGGTGATGCCCCAGATGAACGGAAGGGAACTGGCCGACACCCTTCGATCCATTCAGCCCGGACTCAAGGTCGTTTACATGTCGGGGTACACCGACGGCGCCATCGCCCGCCACGGGGTGCTGGAGCCGGAGGTTGCCTTTATATACAAGCCTTTCAAGCCTGAAGCCCTTGCCCGTAAGGTACGCGATGTCCTCGACGCATCCCCCCGAGCGGCAGATGCCTGAACGATGTGTTGCGGGTCCCCCTTTGCCTGCCCGTGCCGGGAAGGCATGAACGAGGGGGACCTTGGCCCGTGGCAAGATAGTGCTCGCGGTCACAAATTGCGATTTTCTGCATCCCCCTCGCCCTCTGGGAGAGAGCCGGGGTGAGGGAATGATAAGCGCAGTTTGTGGCCCCGCGAGGTATACTATATGGAATGAAGTTCATCCATGACAGTTATTTCGGGTTTACCGGCCAGAAAACCAGGTATTTTGGCCGAGAACTGCTTGAAGTAGTCGCTGGACGAATGGGCGTCCAGGGCTGCCTTGTCCTTGTAACGCTCCATGATGACCAGCATATTGGGATCTTTCTTACCCCTGTTGAGGGTATACATCAAGGTTCCCTCTTCCTTTGCCACATGAACCATCAGGGCTTTGAACGCCTCGATGGCCTCGTCTACCTTCCCCTCCTGCACCGGAATCTTCGCTACGATTGAAAGCATCTTGGAACCTCCCTGTTAGAGATTGTGGGATGGGATCGCACCGCAATGGAGCGCAGCGAAGCTATAGCCGATAAGCGTGGGACTGTCAAACCGGTCCGCCGGCGCACGCAGGCTGCGGGCGCGGGCCTCACCGTTGTCGGATGTCACCGCGAACGCACCGGTTCGAAACCTCGAAAGTTGGGGGCCCTCGGCACCTATATCCTACATCCCCCTGGCCCTCTGGGCCGGGCTGAGGGTATGAATAGGCAGTTCGGTGACGCGCGAGGTCTGAATGGTCACGGGGCCGACGGGCAGGACAGGGTAAAAGGGGCAAGCGACAATCGAGGTATGGGAACCACGAAGGCGATTACGATCGCAATTACGAGAACGACAATGATTATTCGGGTCGCTTGCTGCCAAAATGGACAAGATTCACAATCGGTCGGCGCATAGAACAAAATCACCCTGGACGGCAGGATGCCTGCGGTTGCCAGGGGGGCGGCGCTGTTGTATACTGCGGGCGGTTACAAATTGCGATTTCCCACATCCCCCCCGCGTTCTGGGAGAGGATCGGGGTGAGGGTATAAAAAGCGCAGTTTGCGGCCGCGCAACGTGTATTATTCCTCGTATCCCGATTGGGGGACAGAGGACTACTAGCCGGAAGGAGGAAGACGTGGCGTTCGAAAACATCCTTTTGGAGAAAAAGGACGGGGTGGCCAAGGTGACCATGAACCGCCCCCAGGCACTCAATGCCATCAGCCCCCAGGTGTTGCTCGAATTGGAGGAAGCGTTCAAGGATATCGAGAAAGACGACACCGTGGGTGTCGCCGTCCTGACCGGAGCCGGACGTGCCTTTTCCGCAGGTGTGGACATCAAAGGCATGGACGAAACCAGAAAGGAGAGCTCCGCCGCAACCCGCAAGCGACTCGCCCTCGATGTCATAGAAACCATGGAGGGCATGAGCAAACCGATCATCGCCCAGGTAAACGGGTACTGCCTTACGGGTGCACTGGAACTGGCCACCGCATGCGACATGATCGTGGCGGCCGAGAACGCCACCTTCGGCGACACCCATGCCCGATGGGGCCTCACGCCCACCTGGGGCGGCTCCCAGAGACTTCCCCGGCTCCTGGGTGCTCTCAAGGCCAAGGAGATGGTGTTCACCTGCGACATGCTCTCCGCGCAGCAAGCCGAGCGCATCGGCCTCATCAACAGGGTGGTCCCCCAGGACAAACTCGAAGAGACCGTGATGGAATTGGCTAAGAAGATCCTCGCCAACAGCCGCCGTTCCATAGCCATCCAGAAGTCCCTCATGAACCGGGGCCTGAAACTCGACTACCAATCGGGGCTCAAGCTGTCCGAAGCCGAATCTCCGGGGGCCACCGAGGACACGGAGGCTCGCATCAAGGCCTTCAAGGAGAAGACCTGGGACAAGGAAGCCGCCAAAAAAGGCAGGTCCGAATGAAGCGGGCTTGGGGGGCCATTTTTCCCCGGACCGCCCAACCGTTGCCTGGGGTGGCCGTCTCCTGCTTTTCTGTTGACACGGCAAGGGGTGTGCTTCTATAGGTGCCCTTCTTGGAATCGGCGGCTCGGGGAAAGGGTCTGCCGCCTGGCTGAGTGCAGGGCTGGGGGCCTCCCGATCCGGTAAAGGGAATCGGGGGGGGGCGCGACGAGACAAAACCCTCGGACGGCGAAGAATTCGTCTGAGGAGACAAGACCAAGGAGGTTTGTTCTATGGCAGAGAAATTCGAGATCACCGATGCGATGCGGGCGCAGATCGGCAAGGAGTCCGCACCCTGGGTTCATGAGGTCACCACCACAAGCGTGAGGGCCTTTGCCAGGGGAGTGGGATACACCGACCCCGTCTATTTCGACGAGGAAGCGGCTCGCAAGGCCGGCTACAGGAGCCTGCCCGCGCCTCCAACTTACCTGGGCACGCCGATTTTCATTCCCGGCAAGTCGGACGATACCTTCAGCTCTCCCCCTGGTGCGGGACCGGCGCTGGATCATGGGCTTCCCAACGTGCTCGACGGGGGGACCGAAACGGAGTATTTCGACACCATTTGCGCCGGGGACGTTCTCACCGCGACTTCCTCTCTGGCCGATCTGGCCCTTCGTGACAGCAAGAGCATCGGCACCATGCTCATCGTGACCAGCCAGACCACCCTGAAGAACCGGGAGGGAAAAGTCGTCGCGATCCAGCGGGGCCAGGCCATTTTCTACTAGCATCCCCGTGCCCCCCTGCTGCGAAGCCGCTTCGGAGGACACCTCTGGGAACAGGGCCTCGCGCAGGCGAGGAGGGGCAATTGTGGGGCACCATGAATGGAGGATTCAAAGATGGCGATCACATGGGAAAGCATAAAGGAAGGCGATGCCATCCCGGAGCTGAAAAAGAAGCCGGGCGTCACCCAACTTGTCAAATACGCAGCGGGCTCCGGTGACTTCAACCCCCTGCACCACGACTACAATTTCTTGCAGTCCAAGGCCCTGGGTTCCATTATCGTGCACGGCCGGTTCAAATACGCCTCCCTCGGGGAAATGGTGTCCAACTGGCTGGGACACAATGGTCGCATCAAGAAAATATCCTGTCAGTACCGGGGAATGGACTTCCCCGACAAGGAGATGACCTGCAAAGGCACCATCGCCCGCAAGTGGGCGGAGGCCGGAGAGAAGCTTGTGGAACTGTCCGTCTGGACAGAAGACGCCGAGGGCAAGAAGACCACACCCGGCCAGGCGTTGGTGGCATTGAAATAGCAGCGTCGAAAAAAGAATCGGCGATCTCTTCGCAGGGCATTTTAGAGGATCAGGACATGGGGGACGGGCCTTTGCGGCCGTCCCCTTCCCTTTTCACGCCCATCGGGCGAGGGCTCCCGTTACGGCCCTGCATCCTCTGGCCCTGGCGCAGGGTGATGGTGAGGGCGGAAAGAGCTGCGGGAGTGATTCCCTCCAAACGGGAAGCCTGCCCCAGAGAGCGCGGCCGGACCTCGGAAAGCCTTTCTTTGAGTTCCCTGGAAAGGCCGTGCACGCCCGTGAAATCGAAGTCCTCAGGGAAGACGGCACGCTCCAGGCTTCTGAAACGTTCCACCTCGCGGCGCTGTCTTTCAATGTATCCTTCGTATTTTATGGCGATCTCCACCTGCCGGGCCACCCGGGAGTCCACGGGAGTCCCGCCGGGCCCGAGCGCCTCGACCGCCCCGTAGTCGCATTGGCTCCGTTTGAGGATCTGGTCGAGCGGTGTGGCTTGGGTCAGGGCTCCGGTTCCCCTCTCCACAAGGTATGTGTTGACCCCGGGCGAGGGTTTGACCACGAACCTGCGCACCCTTTCGATTTCTTCCTCTATCCGGGCCCTGCGTTCCTGCATCTGTCTGAAGCTCTCCGGGTCCACCAGACCCAGCTCGTGCCCTTTGTCCATCAACCGCAAGTCCGCATTGTCCTCACGGAGGATGAGCCTGTATTCCGCTCTACCCGTGAACATGCGATACGGTTCCTTCGTCCCCCTTGTCACCAGATCGTCCACCAGCACGGCCATGTAAGCCTCGGACCGGTCCAGGACAAACGGAGGGCGCCCCTGGACCTTGCAAGCCGCATTGATCCCCGCCCACATCCCCTGAGCCGCAGCCTCTTCGTACCCGGAGGTGCCGTTGATCTGCCCGGCCGCGTAGAGCCCCTGCACCTTCTTGGTCTCCAGGGTCGGCCGCAACTGCAAAGGGTCCAGATAATCGTATTCGATGGCATAGGCCGGTCTGACGATTTCGGCCTCCTCCAGACCGGGCACCGAACGTACCAGTTCTATCTGAATCTCCATGGGCAGGCTGTTTCCCAGGCCGCTGGCGTAAATCTCCTCCGTGTCCAACCCCTCGGGCTCCAGAATGATCTGGTGGCGGTCTCTTTCGGGAAACTTGACGATCTTGTCCTCCAAGGAGGGGCAGTATCTGGCCGGGGTCCCCTTGACGATACCGCCGTACAATGCCGAACGTTCCAGATTTCTGCGAACGATCTGGTGGGTTCGCAAGGAGGTGTGACCCAGATAGCTGGGCACCTGGGGCAGGCAGATCTCCCGGGTGAAGAAAGAAAAGGGTCTCGGATTCTCCTCTCCCTTTTGCTCGGCGAAGCGGGAGAAATCGATGCTCCTCCTGGCGATCCGTGCAGGGGTGCCGGTCTTCATGCGCCCCATCCGAAATCCCAGGCTCTTCAGATCATCGGCAAGGGGGTAGGAGGCGAATTCACCCGCCCTGCCCGCCCTGGTGGATACGAATCCCACGTGCGTGACGCCGCTCAGGAAGGTGCCGGTGGCAAGGATCACGGCCCGTGCTTCATATCCGAAGCCCGTATGGTCCAGCACCCCTGCAATCCGGCCCCCTTCCACCACGAGACGGTCCACCATGACCTGCTTGAGATCGCAGCGGGGCTGCTCTTCGAGCACCTTCTTCATGGCCATGTGGTAACGGATCTTGTCGTTCTGGGTGCGGGATGACTGGACGGCAGGTCCCTTTTTTGTGTTGAGGGTGCGGTATTGGATGGCCGTGCGGTCGGTCACACGGGCCATGGCACCCCCCAGGGCGTCCACCTCTTTCACGAGCTGTCCTTTGCCAGTGCCGCCGATGGAGGGGCTGCACGGCATCCCTGCCACGCTTTCCAGATGGATGGCGGTCACCAGGACCCGGCATCCCATCCTGGCCGCAGCAAGGGCCGCCTCACAGCCCGCATGGCCGGCTCCCACCACGATGATATCGTACGGCTTCGAATAGAACGTCATGCGCTCTTTGCCCATCCTGTCGTATCGAGGTTCCCGTTTTGATTTACGCCTTTGGGCGCAAGGTATATACTCCGTGCGGTCACAGATTGCCATTTCCTGCATCCCCCTCGCCCTCTGGGGTTGGGGTGAATGTATAAAAAGCGCAGTTTATGGCCGCGCAAGATATATCAAAGGTGTACATATAGGGTATTCCAAAGCGCCGGTAAAGGGCACAGGGGCCATGGGAGAAGCGCGGCCAAACAGGGGGCCGAAGCGGTACAGGGATTTCAACGGGTACCTGCGGGGCCTTTTCGGGTGCCGCGTACAGAAGATAACCGTGGACGCAGGCCTTACCTGCCCGAACAGGGACGGGACCCTTTCGGACATGGGGTGCCTGTTCTGCAACGCACGGGGGTCGGGGACCGGGGCCTTCCAAAGAGGGCTGTCGGTCCGCGAGCAGTTGGAAAGGGGCAAGCAGCAGCTTGCCAAGAGGTACAAGGCAAAGCGTTTCATCGCCTACTTCCAGTCGTTCACCAACACCTATGCGCCGCCCGAACACCTCCGGCGTCTGTATGGGGAGGCCCTGAGCGTGACGGATGTGGCGGGCCTTTCCATAGGTACCCGGCCCGACTGCGTGGACGAGTCGGTCCTGGGTCTGCTCCAGGATCTTGCGCGAAGGCACATGATTTGGGTCGAATACGGTCTTCAGTCGGCTCACGACACAACCCTTGCGATCATAAACAGGGGACACGACGTGCGGTGTTTCCGCGATGCGGTAAAGCGCACGCGCCATCGCGGCATCCTGATCTGTGCCCACGTGATCCTCGGTCTGCCCGGAGAACAAAAGCACCATATGCTGGAGACCGCCCGGGCCGTGGCCCGGATGGGGCTGGATGGGATAAAGATACATCTTTGCTACGTGGTCAAGGGAACCGGCCTGGAAGCACTTTACCTGGAAGGAGGCTACCGCCCCTTGGAACAGGATGAGTACGTGGAGATCCTGTGTGATTTCCTGGAACTGCTCCCGCCGGAGATGGTCGTGCAGCGCCTGACGGGCGACCCCCATCCCGAAGAACTGGTCGCTCCCCTGTGGTGCAGGGACAAAGCTCGCATCCTGTCCCTGCTGGAACAAACCCTGGAAAAACGGGATTCCTGGCAGGGAAAACGCTTTTCCGCTTAGGGTGTGGTGCATACACCTGGAAACAGAGGGTGCGGAGGGCTTGATCACCACTTCGGCCACCGAGTTCGTCCTATCTTCGGCCAGCCGGTCGAAACCGTTCTCCTCCCCCGAGCACGCAGCAGATCAAGATACCGCCATTTCGGGCTTGACCCGGAATCCGGTGTGCATAGGCTCCACCTGGCCACTCGTATCCCGCTGCCCCGTGGCCGAACGCACGATCAAGGCCGGTGTGCGGATATGTCACCGGCTTTGGGAGCACCCAACCCGGAAAACTGGCCGGGACAGGATCAATGCCTTGAATTCCGCTGCATAGGTGTTACACTGCCAAATATGGTTGCACCCATCTTCGGCAGGTAGCGGTCTTGATCGTCATTGGTATGGGGGGGTATTGTGAGTCCGGTAAGGTTCAGCGAGCTGAAAGCAAGGGGTGTTCCTGTATCGAACAGGGAACGGGCAGTCGGCGGTGGCGGCCGAAAACCGAGACCGGGCCTGCGATTCGAGGAACTGCGCGAAGCGGAAGAGCTCGAGGCTCCTATTGACAAGGCCGAGGAGGAAAAGGAGGAAGATCTCTACCAGAAGACATTCCTTTACTACAATCATGTTTTGAGCAGTGTCAGACAGGGGATCGATTTTTCCCTTCAGACCGGATTTGAAATCATCACCAGGGTGGTGGCGGCATTGGAGAGAAGGGACACCTTGTATGTACAGGCACTCTATGCCAAGGGACCATTGGATTTTCTTGCGGAACACTGCGTCAATACGGCCATTTACTCTATCAAGATGGGAGCCACCCTGGAATTCGCCAGGCAGCAGCGCGTGGAATTGGGGATGGTCGGTCTTTTCCATGACGTTGGAAAGGCGAGAATCGACGAAGGGATACTTTACAAGACCGGACGACTCAGCAAGGAAGAACTGGAAACGCTCAGAAAAGTACCTGCATACGGATACGACCTCTTGAAGACGTTCGGACCACAATACAGGTACCTTGCCGAGTGCACCCTTCAGGTTTACGAGCGGTTGGACGGTTCCGGCTATCCAAGAGGCCTCAAGGGTGATGAAATCCATGAATATGCGCAGATCGTGGGACTGGTGGATGTGTACGAGGCATTGACACACACACGGCCCCAGAGAGAGAAGTATCTCCACTTTACGGCAGTCAAGGAAATCATCAAGTCCGGGAAAAAGCTTTTCCTCAGAAGCCATCTCAAGGCCCTGCTCAACAGTTTTTCCGTATTTCCCATCCAGAGCTACGTGAAGCTCAACTCCAACGCCATCGCCAGGGTCATAGAGACATACCCCGATCAACCCATGAGGCCAAAGGTTCAGATCATCAGCGACGCACAGGGAAGGAGGGTCTGGACCGATCATATCGTCAATCTTCCCGACAATCCTCTTTTGCACATCGTGGACTCGGTGTCCGAGCCCGAGCTGACGGAAACCAAACCCGGCGGCAGGCGCCACGAAACGACAGCGTGACAGGAGCCGGGTGCCATGACAAGCCCGGCCTGGTAACGGGCCAGGAGATCGACGATCGGGCGGTCCTCTTCGAGCCGGACGCTCGACCGGGCCCGACCCCTCGGTCCCCTGCACGGAATATGCATCCCGAGTGACCCTGCGCCCCATGAAAACCCCGAGATCCGTGGCACTCCCCATAACGGACATGTGCAACCCGTGCTCGCTCCCAAGCCATGCTGCCCGCGGTCACGAATTGCGATTTCCTACATCCCCTCGCCCTCTGGGTCGGGGTGAGGGGATAAAGAGCCCAGTTTGTGGCCGCGCGAGGTATATGGGCTCTCGCGCCCATGATCATCGCTCCGGCCGGGCGCTGCCTGTTTTCCAACCGCCCCACTCGGCACAATGTTGCGTGCCGATGCGCGGAGCCTTGCCCGAACCGAAGCTTTCCGTAAGGTTGGCATCGGCGAACAAAGAGACGGCATCCCAACCGTGGCCGAAGGTGACCGGAACGATGATCAAGGCCGCTCGCGCAAGGTAGCGTTTGGCTCGCTTTTTGCTTGTTTTCTTAATATGCCTTCGTGTATGTGTACGGGTTAAGGTAGTCGAATCAGCCGAATTTCGCACTCTTAACAAGAAGGGGTTCACGAACCTGCAGGACGGCGCGGGACGCCGTTCCTGCAAGCTTCGGACAGGTCCCACAAGAAACCTGTGAGGGATAAGAACATAACCCATGTATTGCAGTTACTGGAAACTCAACAAATTCCCGTTCGAGAATGTCCCCAGCTCTCGCTTCTTCTACCACAGCCCCCAGCACGAAGAAGCACTGACCCGACTGTTGTACGCCGCCCATCACAACAAAGGGGCGGCCATGTTGACCGGGGAGGTGGGGTCCGGAAAGACGACTGTGAGCCGGGCCTTCATGGAACAGCTTTCGGAGAACGCTTACGAAACCCTTTCCATCGTCAACCCCACCTTCGACTCGACGGAGCTTTTGAAAACCATACTCCTCAGGATGGGTCTGGAGTCGGATACGAACGCCATGAGCGCCCTTCTGGAAGGGATACACCGCCGCCTGGTCCAAAATGCCCAGCGCAGTGTCCGCACGGTTCTGGTCATCGACGAGGCCCATGTGATAGAGAGGCAATCCACCTTCGAGCAGTTGAGAATGCTGCTCAACCTGCAGCACAATGATCAGTTTCTCATCACGCTCATCCTGATGGGACAGGTGCCGCTTCGGAAAAAGGTGGCCGAATTGAAACCGCTCGAAGAAAGAATCGCCATCAAGTACCAAATGACTCCTTTTGATTTTGAAGACACGTTCCGATACGTCCTTTTTCGTCTGAAAACCGCCGGGTCCATTAGGGGGATTTTCACCATGAAGGCCATGCACGTGGTCTACCATTACTCACACGGAATCCCGCTGCGTATCAACAACCTGTGCGACAGGAGTCTTCTCATAGGGCTCATGCGAAGAGCCAAAGTCATCGATTCGGGCATCGTGACCGACGCAATAGAGGATCTGAAGTAGGTATGGGCGCCCGAGGGTTCCTCCTGCGTTGCACTATTTTCCGAGAACCACTATTATACTGCGCGGTCACAAATTGCGATTTCCCGCATCGGCCTCTCCCTCCGGGAAAGCGCCGGGGTGAGGGGATAACAAGCTCAGTTTGTGAGCGTGCGAGGTATATTTCGTATCAACATCCAAGAGAGTCTCCCGGAGCGGGTTGTGGTGAGGGGCAAACAACGGGGCTGGAACATTGGCCGTGGTCATGGTTCCGGCCGGGGGCGGGTTTCGTTTTTTCCAGCATCACGTTGGGAAACGCCGTTGCCGCATGCTTGGCCCCGCGCCGGAATGGAGGCGCACTAGGGTGGGCACTGCCCACCAATAAGACCATATTTCCGCATTTGGCTGGATGTGGCCGAAACGATGATCAAGGCCCATTTTTGAGACACGACTTCAAAGGAGGAAGGAAGAGGTGCAGTCCGTCAAAGGCTTCCTGGCGGCCCTGGCCGTTGCGGGGATGATGTTCGGGCTGGGATGCGCACACAAAGAGCCGTACAAGCCGCCCGCCCCTTGGCTCGAAGACCGGGGTCCCGTGTCTTCCGGTCAGTACACCAGCGTGGTCCTGGCGGACATGGACAACGACGGGTCACTCGATATCGTGGCGGGCGCCACCCAACGGGGGACCGTCACCCCCGAGACCCTGAGCATCTGGTACGGCGACGGAAAGGGAGGATGGAGTGCTCCCGTTTCCCTTCCCGTCAAGGGAGACGTTCGATCCGTTGCGGTTGCCGACTTCAACGAAGACGGGCTCAAGGACATTGTCTTTTCCATACAAAGGGAGAGCCACGGTATCCGGGTCTGGTTCAGCGGTCGCGAGCGACGTTGGGTCAGGGGAACAACCCCAATCGACGTAAACAAGTACGAAGGCGTTCGGACCGCAGGCGTCAACGGGGATCGTCACTGGGACATCGTTGCGGCCAACGCCACCTCCGAAGAGGAGGGAGGGATTCAGATCTGGCTGGGTGATGGCAAGGGCAATTGGAAGAGGGAATCCGGTCCGCTGAACACAGGCCGCTTCATGGACGTGGCCCTGGGGGATTTCAACGGCGACGGTTACGTGGACATCGTGGGGGCAAGCTGGGGAAGGGCGTACGGGGCGCTCAAGGTCTGGCTGGGCAACGGACGGGGGGACTGGGCCGACACACCAACCCTGGACGTGGGCAACTTCCATCACCTGGATGTGGGGGACGTGGATGGGGACGGCAACGAGGATATTCTTGTGGGAACCTACCTGATGGGGGTGCAGGTTTTTATCAACGACGGCACGGGAAGGTTTTCGAGGGGGCCTGCCCCCACCAATGGAGGCAGCTACTGGAAGCCCCTGTTGACCGACCTGGACGGCGACGGCCGCATGGATCTGATAGCCTCTTCCATCAGCGGCGATGGCATTCGGGCGTGGAAGAACTTGGGGCAAGGCGGGTGGGAGCCCCTGTTCGGTCTCTTTCCCTCCACGGGGGTGTATTACGACCTGACCGTGGGAGACGTGGACGGTCAGGGCCTCGATGACCTTTGCGCGGCAAGTTATGGGGAGGGGGTAAAAGTCTGGCTGGGCAAGGGGGGCTCGGCCGTTCCCGGAGGCAGGATCGCCCGGCGGGAGGAAGTGGTCCCCGCCATGGAGGCGGTGAGCGTGGAACCGGAGAAAAACGCCGTTTTCAAAACGCAGGACGGGGTCCCCGAATACAGGATTGGACCCGGAGACCTCCTGGAGATCACCCTCTGGCAGGTGACCACGGGGAGCAAGGAAGAGGTCCGGGTCAAGCCGAACGGCACGATCTCCTTCGGCCTTGTGGAAGATCTCTGCGTGCAAGGATTGACCGCCACCGAGCTGGACACCCTGCTCACCGGGAAGATGCGAAGATTCATGCGCGAGCCCCGCCTGGACGTATTCGTCAAGGAGTTCCGCAGCAAATCCTGTACGTTTCTCGGGGCCATCGAACGACTGGCCAACCGTGATTCAGGGCCGGGAGTCTATCCCCTCAAAGGCAAGGCATTTCTGGTGGACATGCTCTCCGTTGCCGGAGGGCCCTCCAGGGATGCGAATTTGAGAACGGTCAGCGTGCGCAGGAAGACGGGCGAGCAGGTGGTGGTGGACCTGTACAAGGCCACCATACAGGGCGACCAGAGTCAGAACATCGTTCTGGACGACCAGGACGTCGTCTTCATCCCCAGCATATCGGAGATGAGCAACAGGGTGTACGTGTTCGGAGAGGTGAAAAGCCCGGGTGTCTTCCCCTATACCCAGCACATCGACATCCTGGAAGCCATATCCAAGGCCGGGGGGTTCACCGATTCCGCAAGGCTCGACAGCGCCAAAGTGATACGTGGAGACATCACGAGGCCGAGCGTTCTTTCGACCGATATCGACGGTCTGTTAAAAAAGGGAGACCAGAGCCAGAACATCGCCCTTCTCAACGGAGACGTGGTGTACGTGCCCAGGACTTTTATCGGAGATGTGAACTCCTTTCTCGCCAAGCTGACGCCTCTTCTCAATTTCTTGCTCTATCCTGCCCAATTCCGAGATGCTTACATGTACAGCGATGTCCTGCGGTTCGATATAGGAGAGGGCCGGCAGACGCCCACCACCACGACGGTGAGAATAACCGGCCAATGAATGAGGCAGGGGGCGGCTCGGACCCCTGTGCCCCGGGTCCTGGTGAGGATGGTTGTCCGAAAGCCCGGAAAATGCATCGGTTTCGGAGAAAGGTGTCCTAGATGGCCCAGTATGATGTCGATCTGAGGGACTACTGGAGGGTTCTCAGGAAAAGAAAGGCCATCGTCGTGCTGACGGTGCTCCTTCTGGGGATCTTCAGTTACGGTTTCGCGAGCTTCCGCGAACCAGCCGCCCTTTACGAAGCCTCGGCATCGGTCAAGATCGAGAAGGTGAGCAACCTGGCCAACATGCTGCTGGGAATCTTCACGTACAGTTCAGGCGACAACATCGTCACACAGGCGGCCATCATCACGAGCTTTCCCGTCCTGGAGCAGGCCGCCAAAGAGCTCGGGTGGATCCCGAAAGAAACCTCCTCCGACGAGGTACGGGCATCACGCCATTACCTGGGCACGGTGGATCGCCTGAAAAAGATGGTCACCACCGAGCAGGAACGGGACACGAGCATCATCGAGATCAAGGTCCTTTCCAGCAACGCGGAAGAAGCGGCCCATGTGGCGAACGTGGTTGCCACCGCCTACAGGAATTTCAACATCTTCGAGAGAAACCGGCAAACCCTGGAAACGAGGGACTTCATAGAAAAACAGCTCCAACTGACCATGGGCACCCTCAAGAAGGCCGAAGAGGACCTTCGCAAGTTCAAGGAGGATAAGAACCTGACCGCTTTGGACGCACAGACGGCCGGTCTCCTGTCCAATTTGAACGCCACGGAAACGGAGTACGAGAGAGTTAGAAGCAGAAGACAGGAGATAGAGTCCCAGCTCAGGGCCTTGAAGCAGGAAGAGCGCTCGGACAAGGCCGCAACCCAATCGTTCTACGCAGATGACCCTCACTCCCTTCTCGGTGGATTGAGCGCGAGGTTCAGCGACCTGACCCTCCGAAAAAAGACCCTGCTCCTGGAATACACGGCGGAGCACCCGCAGGTCAAAGAGTTGGAGGGACAGATAAAGGGCGTTTTGAACGAAATCATCCGGGAGCTCACGCCACGGCTCACTTCGTTGAAAATTCGCGAAGCCAACCTTTTGCAATCCATCGAAGGGTTCCGCAAGAGAAACCTCGGCGTGCCCGACATTGCCTTGCAAATGGCGCGGCTCGAGAGGGAGGTCCGACTCCACGAGACGCTTTATACGGAGCTCAAGACCAAGTACCGGGAGACCCTGATTCAGGAATCGGGCAGAATCGAGGAGGTGACGATCATCCGGCCCGCGGTGGCGCCCAAATCCCCCACCAACCTGCCGTCCAAGGTCACGGCCACCACCACCGGACTGGTGATAGGGGTGATCATCGGCATCGTGTTGGCCTTGGTGAGCGAGACCCTCGACACCTCCATCGGGACCATCGAAGACGTGGAAGGGTTCCTTCAGGTGCCGGTGCTGGGGATCATTCCCTTTACGGGGCTGGACTCCAAGCTGCGGGACAGGGAGGAGGCGGCTCGAACGACCGCAGGGGGGCGCAGGGGCTTGATCACCCATTTCGAGCCCAAGTCCATCGTTGCAGAGGCGTACCGATCCCTGCGTACCAACGTCCAGTTTCTGGAATTGGAACAAAAGGGAAAAACGGTGATGCTCACCAGCTCCTCCCTGCAAGAGGGAAAGACCTTCAACGTAGTCAATCTCGCCTTGAGTCTGGCCCAGGCAGGGGAAAAGGTCATGCTCATAGACGCCGATCTTCGCAGACCTTCCATCTACAAGATGTTCGGACTCGAGAAGGAGCCGGGTGTTACGGATTACGTCATGGGAAACTACTCGTGGCGGGAGGTGGTCAACACCATCACCGATGTCATGCTGGGCGAGTTCGAGATGGAGGATATTTTGCGGACACCAGGGCTTGATAACCTGAGCATCGTGACTGCCGGGAGCGTTCCTCCCAATCCTTCGGAAATCCTCAGCGCTCCCAGGTTCGACGACCTGCTGGCCGAGGCAAGGGACAAATACGACGTGATCCTCATCGACGCACCGCCGGTGCTCCCTGTGGCCGATGCGGCGGAGATCGGGACCAAGGTGGACGGCGCCATTCTCGTTTACGAGGTGGGCAAGATAGCACGGGGGGTCTTGAAGCGGGCGAAAGCCACCCTCGACGCCGTAGGGGCCAAGGTTGTGGGCGTCATTCTCAACAACGTCAAGCCCGAGATCTCTACGGACTTCTACACCTATCACTACCGCTACTACGGCTCGGACGGACCGAAAAAAAACAAGAGGGCACACGCCTCGATGGCCACGGGTTTTCTGCAACCCTTCAAGGACTTCCTCCGAAAGGACACGGTCAAGAGGCTCGTGCTCACCCTGGCACTGGTGTTCCTGCTGGCGGGCATTCTTTGGGGCCTCTTGTTCACCGGGGACCTTTCGGAAAAGCCCGGCGCAAAAGGCGCATCGTCTTTCCGCGGCCGTGTGGCAGCCGAAAAGCCGGTGGCACCCCAGCCGATAAATCGCGAGATTGCACCGGATTTGCCTGAGTGATTCGCGACCGTGTGACCGAGGCATCTTGGTATACTGTGCACGGTCACAAATCGCGATTTCCTACATCCCCCTCGCCCTGCGGGAGAGGGCCGGGGTGAGGGTATAAAGAGCGCGGTTTGTAGCAGGGCCAAGCTATACTACAAATGGCAGGCAGGGCCCCCCGCCCTCACGGACACGCCGTGCGCCATGGTGCCATTAGAGACGGTCAGGGCCTGAACGACGACGGTTGCGGCCATGAGCCGGGACCATTCAAACCCCCATGTAACCGACGGGGCGGAGCTGTCTCTTTCACCCCCCGGCGTCGGCAGGCGCGCCGCTCAGGGCAGCATGGCCCTGGGCAAAACATCCCACCCGCCCTCTCAATCAAGTGAGCCCGGCGACCTGGCGGTTGAAAAAAACTTCTCCATGACAACCCAAGAACCCAAGTCAAGCATGTTCGATTCCAACTAGTCAGACATAAGTTCTCAACGGTCATGTTGGGCTGGCGGGCTGGATGGATTTCGCGGAGGATTTGCGTGCTCTGTCCTGGAGACAGCCGATTGGCGGGAAAACATTCTGACCGATTCTTATGATTTTCATCAGCTCAGAATACGACCAACACAGAAATAGAATGGAAAATGAAAGAACCCGTTTTAATATTTTTTAAAGAATAGACTTGAGAAGACGGGAGACAATCAATGAAACTTACAGCAATCATTGAACGTGAAGGTAATGGGTACGTGTCTTTCTGCCCGGAGTTGGATATCGCGAGCCAAGGGGGTAGTATCGAAGAAGCGCGAGACAATCTTCGAGAAGCATTGGAACTGTTCTTTGAAGCAGCATCTCCTGAAGAGGTTGACCAACGTCTTCACGGCGAAATTTTCATAACCCAAGTCGAGGTGGCATTTGGGTAGGCTTCGAATTCTTTCCGGCAAAGAGGTGTGCTCCATTCTTTCAAGGCATGGTTTTATCGAGGTGCGTCGACGAGGTAGCCATGTCGTAATGCAAAAGAAGCTTTCCAGGGGCACAATAACGGTTCCCGTCCCAAACCATGATGCAATCAGAATCGGAACGCTCCCATCCATCATCCGCCGGTCCGGGTTGCCTCGTGCCGAATTCGAATTATGAGTTCATCAAGCCCAACCCGGACAAGCCGGAACCAACCAGACTTTCGGATCAGCGGCAAGGACTTTCTGCGGAGGACCTTGATCATCGTTCCGGCCAGTTCCTCATACTCCCTCTCCCGTCGTGGGAGGGCTGGGGTGAGGGGGAAACGATGGTGACAGTCGCTTTTAATCATTACACCCTCATCCCCCTCGCCCTCTGGGAGAGGGTCGGGGTGAGGGCAAAAAAACACTCTTTGTGGCCCCCCAAGGTATAAACCACCCCTAAACCATTTTCTCGAAAGCTATCGCCTTGCGCATGCGGCTCCGACAGGACTTCTCGATAAACGTTCTCCTTGTTGTCGTTCTGGTGGTCACGACCCTTTTTTTCGGTTTCCTGGCTTCTCAGGTCATGCCCTCCAGACTGCTGGCCGGGCTGGCTCTTCTCTTACTTCTTTTTGTGGCCTTCATGAGCCCCAGCAAGGCGCTTTACATCCTCATATTCTCCATGCTCCTGTCCCCTGAGTTCATAGTGGGAGGTGCGGGGGGCGGAGCCGCGCTGGGAAGAGGTGTGACGGTCAGGCTCGACGACATCTTTCTTATCGTCATAGGCTTCGGGTGGTTTGCCAGAGCGGCCATCTACAAGGAGTTGGGCCTCTTTCTCAGAACCCCCCTGAACCGGCCGATCTTTTACTACCTTCTCGCATGCCTGACTTCCACGGGTTTCGGGATCCTGGCGGGACGGGTGGACCCGACAACAGGGTTCTTTTTCACCCTCAAGTACTTCGAGTACTTCATCGTGTACTTCATGGCGGTCAATTACATCCACGACGAGAAACATATACGGCGACTCATCTTTTGTCTTTTCCTCACCGCCGGGATCATAAGCCTCATCGGCATCTACCAGATCCCTGGGGGCGGTAGGGTTACAGCTCCATTTGAAGGCGAGGCGGGAGAGCCCAATACCCTGGGAGGGTATCTGCTTTTTATAGGAGCTCTGGCAGCGGGGATTTTCTCGAAGACCGAGAGCCAAAGAGCCGGGTTGGCCCTCGGGTCGCTTATCGCCCTTCTTCTGCCTCCCTTTTTGTTCACGGAGTCACGATCCTCTTACCTCGCTTTCATTCCGACGTACTTGGCACTGACCTTTCTTGGAGAGAAGAAGGTGCTTATGGTAGGGGCGCTCACCATCGCAATCGCCCTGAGCCCCCTGTATCTTCCACAGAAAGTGAAGGAGAGGGTCCTGTTTACCTTCAGACAGCCGCAGGAAAGTGGACAACTTCTCGTTGCAGGTGTACGGGTCGACACCTCCACATCGGAAAGGCTCAAGAGCTGGATGGATGCAATCAAGGACTGGCCCCGGCACCCTCTGCTGGGTTATGGAATAACCGGTTATGCGTTCATGGACGCGCAGTTTGCGAGGGTACTGGTGGAAACGGGAGTGGCAGGTCTGACCGGTTTCCTTTATCTGCTGTACTGCATCTTCAAAATATCCCTTATCCGGTACCGCAGGTTGAAAGACCCTTATTTCAAGGGAATAACCTGCGGGTTTCTGGCGGGCTATGTCGGGCTTCTCTTCCACGCCATCGGTGCCAACACATTCATCATCGTGCGCATCATGGAACCGTTCTGGTTCGTGGCCGCCATCGTGGTGATGCTCCCTACGGTGGAGACGCTTACCGGGGAGTACTCCACGCAGTAGTCCTACCAAGGGAAGGGGCCCCCGTGGAAGCAATAGGGAAAAGGTTCGTCCTTTCTGGGTTCTGGACTCTCGGCGGCAACTGGCTATCCAGGGGCCTGGGGGTCATCAAAATGGTGGTTTTGGCCCGACTGCTGTCGCCTGTGGACTTCGGCATAATGGGCCTGATCAACCTTTCCGTCGGCGTTCTGAACGTGTTTTCTCAAACCGGAGTCGAATCGGCTCTCATCCAGAGACCGGTCGTGGGGAGAAAAGAGCTCGACACGGCGTGGACCATGACGATCGTCAGGGGACTCACGCTTTTTCTGCTCCTCACTGCCGGTGCGGGACTTCTGGCAGCCTATTTCGAAAACGATGCGCTGACGCCGGTTCTCAGAGCCACGGCGCCCGTGTTTCTCCTGGAGGGCTTTGTCAACATAGGGACGGTGTTTTTCGGCAAGAACCTCGAATTCAGGCGGCAGGTGATTCTGGAATCCATTGCGGACCTTTGCGGTGCGGCCACTGCCGTGGCTTTCGCCCTTTGGCTGAGAAACGTTTGGGCCCTGGTTATGGGCAGCCTCGCGTGGAGCGCCGTCAAGTGCCTCGGTTCCTATGTGGCCCACCCTTACAGGCCCCGTATCTTTCTGGATGGAGCCGCGGCGAGAGACTTGTTTCGCTTCGGCAAGCACATCTTCTGGATCGGTCTGGCCACCTTTGTGGTCACAAGCGGCGACGACGCCATCGTGGGCAAAGTGCTCGGATTGTCTACCCTCGGCTTCTACACCGTGGCTTACAGTTTCGCCAACGTGGCGGTCACGAGCCTTGCAGGAATCATAGGCAGGATATCCTTTCCCGCCTATGCCATGATCCAGAAGGAGCCTCAGAGGGTGAAGGAGACGCTGTCCAAGATACTCGAGTTCACGATCATTGCCCTCTTGCCCTCCACGGCCCTCATGGTGCTTCTGGCCCGGGACTTTTGTCTGCTTTTCCTGGGCGTGAAATGGCAATCCGTGGTGCCTGTGCTTCAAATCCTCTGCTTCTTGGGCCTGTTCCGAGGGTTTTCCAACATTCTTGCGCCCGTCCAACTGGCCGTCAATCGTCCCGAAATGCAGAGCAGAAACAAGACCATAGAACTTGGATTGTTCTGCTTGTTCGTCTATCCTTGCACCGTCAAATGGGGCCTGTTGGGGGCCGGGTGGTCCGTGACAGGAGTCTATTTTGCAGGCGCGATGGTCAACGCTCTGAGCTGTCGCGCACTTGTACCGTCGTTTTTCGCAGTTCTGTTCAAAGCTTCCTGGGCCCCGTTGCTGGCCACCCTGTGCCTCAGCGGTTCCGTCTGTCTGCTCGGTGGCCGTCTGGGTGCCGTAGGCCCTCTGTGGCGGATGGTGCTCGGCGCGGTCGTGGGTCTTGCGGTATTCGCAGCGGTGATACTCACCTTCAAGCGACGAAGCCTCACGAACCTTTACAGCGAGGTGATGTGCAAGTAGCTGGTGCGCCGCACGCGGCTACGGCTTGTCGTGAGCCCGTTTCAGGGTCATCTCCCGGCACATGATACTCAAGATACTCAAAACCCTCAGCCATTTTCCGCGCGAGTGGGCCTTCCGCTACCTGGAGCGCAAGGCCTATCCCATTTATCCCGGTCTGTGGGTTTTGAACAAGCTCGTGCAACGGGTGTTTCGAATAAACTGCCACGTGGATTGGATGGTCCACTATACCTCGGTGGTCACGGGAGATGTCACGAGCGGCAAGGGTGTCTGGATATCATTCGCCTTGAGTGGGGGGTGCTACATACAGGGGCGCAACGGCATCTTCATCGACGACTACACACTGTTCGCACCGGGGGTCAAGATCATTTCGGCCAACCACCACACGGGAGACCTTTTACGGGCCATGGCTTCGGACCCCATCGCGATCGGCAAGAGATGTTGGATAGGTGCCAACGCCGTGATTCTGCCGGGCGTCACACTCGGTGACGGGGTCGTGGTAGCGGCGGGTTCCGTGGTGAACAGGAGTTTTCCGGGCGGCTGTCTGATAGCAGGCGTCCCTGCCAGGATCAAGAAGGAGATTTCTTGAACGGGGCAACGGAAACACGGTGCCCGTCTTTGCGGATACTCTATTTCTCCTTCGTGGAATTGGACGTTCCCAACGCCTGCTCCACCCACACCCTGGGGATCCTCCGAGCATTCAGCCATGGGGGTTGCACGGTGAATGCCATCGTTCCCCGGCCCGTGCATGCTCGCAAGGCCATACCCAATGTTCGCTTTCACTACCTCTGGCCATGGCAGTTCTCCGCAATGGGCGCTGTCTGGGCCAGGTTCCAGGGTCTTTTTTTGATGACCCTCCTGTGCTCGAGGAGAAGGTACGACGCGATCTACGTCCGGGAAATCGAAGCCAATCCCGGTCCGAGGTTGTGCTCCAGAAGGTTCCGCATCCCCCTCTACGTGGAGGTCAACGACCTGCTGCTTCCCCTTATCGAGGAGCGGGGCGCCGGAGCCCTTTCCACTGGAATCGTCCGGCACTGTCAGCGCGAGGATTTCCAACAGGCCGCCGGCCTCATCGTGCCCTCCGTTCCCATGTGCGACTGGATCGTGCGCAGCTATGGCCTGCCCCCCTGCAAGGTCCACTTGATTCTCAACGGAACCGACCTGCATCTCTCTCCGGTTCTCAGTCGAACCGAGGCTCGAGAGAGACTGAACCTCCCATCCTCTGGATTTTGCCTCGGTTTTGTTGGAAACCTTTACAGGGAATACGACTTCGACTTGATACTCGACGCCTTGTCGAGATGCCGGAACAGCATCAAGGACCTGTGTGTGGTTTTCGTCGGCGACGGCCCCATGGCCCGGCACATCCGAACCAAGACCCGGGCAATGGGTATGCAGGACCGAACCCGAACCTTAGGTTATGTGGCCTCGGAGAAGCTCGGTGAAATCGTGCCCGCCATGGACGTGGGTCTCCTGATCCGCGTGCCTGAAGGCGCGTCACGGTACGGTCCGGTGAGCACCAAGCTTTCCACTTACGGGGGCTTTGCACTGCCCGTGATCACCGCTGGCTGGACCCTCGAGGGTTACCCCTCGGACCTCAAAGAAGGCCTGTTCCTCGTGCCTCCGGGTGACGCGACGGCGCTGGCCAGTATGCTGCACTGGCTCCACAGCCACCCGGACGAAAGAAAGAAGAAGGCCCAAGTGCTTCACGAGTTTGTGGTAAGGAAAATGACCTGGGACAGGGTCGGCGCAAGGATTCTGGACGTGATGCGCCGTGACCGCATCGCTCAGTCGTAAGGCACCCTCGCATGGGCTTGCGCATCGGAAAGGTCCGCACCGTGTTATCCGACAAGCTCACGCTGGTGGTCGTGGTGTATAACTCCATGGCAGTGCTTCCATCCTTTTTCCAGCGGTTGCAGGGCGCCCCGAAAGAGGAACGGTGCCCTGTGATCGTCTGTGACAACGCATCCACAGACGGGGTGGAGGAGTTCCTCCGGAGCCGGTGGCCGCAAGTGACCTTTATGCGATCCGAGCGCAACGAGGGATACGGGGCTGCTCTCAATCGCGGGATACTTGCCTCACGGACGCCATTCGTGGCCCCCATGAACCCCGATGTGGGCGTAGAGCCTGGGGGGCTGGCTCGCCTGGTGGGCTTTTTGGATGAGAAACCAACGGCCGCAGGGGTGTCGGGAATCATAGTGCACGTGAGGGGAGCCCCGGACGAATCACCTACCGGTGGGTTCACCCGACCCAGGCGGGTGGCGGTTCATTTCGGATACGAAAACGCCAAGACCAGGCTCTTGTTTTACAGTGGCTTCCAGACGAAATGGGGCCGCCACGCGTTCCTGGTCCCCTGGTCCATGGCGGAACCCGCAGATTCCATCCCGGTGAGTCGTCTCAACGGGTCGTTCGGCGTTTTCCGTAAGGACGCCCTCGTGGCTGCCGGATTGTACGATCCGCGTCTGTTTCTCTATTTCGAAGAAGACGACATGGCCATTCGCTTGAGACGCATGGGGTACGGACTGTACGTGACGGACAGGGCCATGATCGTGCACACCCCGGGAAAAGGAAGTCAGCTCAGCGGCTCGATGACAACCGACAAGATTCTTCTCAACAGCCAGTACCTGTTTTTCAGAAAACACCGGGGCGGCCTGTATGCCTGGGTTTGCTTCTTGCTCATCTGGAGCACGCTCACAATGGTAAGCCTTTACCAGCTTGTCTCCGGGAGCGAGGGGGCGAAGAGAACCTTGTCGTTGTGGAAATGGCATTTGGACTCGCTCTTGGCAGGGGGGGGCCTTCCTCGGGACACCCTCCCCGGAGGGGGAAAGGAAGGGATCGACTACGGGTGGAGAAGTCGGTGTTGAGCCTTGGAACCTTATTCCTTGGCTCTGCAAACCCGCTTTCGGGCATTCTCGCTATAATGGAAGAGAACAATCACCTCTATAATATACATGGCCTGACTGCCGCCGGCTCTTTCGAGGAGACGTACACCCTCATCATCAAGTCCAGACGACGTGAAGGCATTGGCTCAACAGGGGCTTCTGGGCCCGGTGCAGGTTTCCCGCGGTGTGACAGAACGCGATACTGACGGGGCGGATTGGAGAAAAGGATGCCGTGTGCGGCATAGCCGGAATCCTGTGGCCGGGGCACGGCCCCGAGGAGCTCGCCGAGCGGGTGCTTCCCATGCAAAGGGCCTTGGCGCACCGGGGCCCGGATGACGTGGGGCTCCACCTGGACAGGGGCATCGCGCTCGCCCACACGCGACTTTCCATCATCGATCCGGCAGGGGGCAGACAGCCCCTCTCGAACGAAGATGGCACGGTGCACCTGGTGGTCAATGGGGAGATATACAATTACCGGTCCCTGGAAAAGACCCTCACGGGGAAAGGCCATCGCTTTCACACCCGTAGTGACTGCGAAACCGTCGTGCACCTGTACGAGGAGTGCGGGCCCCGATGCGTGGAGCACCTCGAAGGCATGTTCGCCTTCGCCCTCTGGGACGCCCGAGAAAACCTGCTGCTCCTTGCACGGGACCGGTTCGGGATAAAGCCCCTCTATCTGGCCATGGGAAAAGGTCTCGTGTGCTTTGCCTCCGAAATGGAAGCCCTCTTGCGCTCGGGCCTTTTCCCGAAGGATGTCGACACCCGATCTCTCCACGCGTATCTGGCCCTTTCTTACGTGCCCGGCCCCCATACCATTATCAAGGGCATCCGCAAGCTGCGCCCTGCGGAACGGCTCGTGGTCCGCCCGAAGCAGACAAACTCGCAGATCTACTGGTGCCCCCGCCCCGTGAGAGTCCCTTCGCGCAAGTCCGCCGCGCTCGAAGAGCTGCGGGTACTCCTGGAGGCGAGCGTGCGGGCCCATCTGGTGGCCGACGTGCCCGTGGCGGCCTTTCTCTCCGGCGGCGTCGATTCTTCCCTGGTGGTCGCCCTGGCCGCGAGGCACAAACAGATGGAGACCTTCTGTGTTACGTTCGTGGGAGAGGAATTCAACGAAGCCCCCTTTGCACGGCGCGTGGCCCGTCACCTGGGCACCCGTCACCATGAAGTGCCCGTCAGGATAGATCCCCTGTCCCTTTTGGAACAGGCGATGTTCTTTTTGGACGAGCCTTTCGCCGATTCATCGGCCCTTCCCACATTCGCCGTCTGCCGGGAAGCGCGCAAGGTGGCCAAGGTGGTGCTCTCGGGCGACGGGGGAGACGAGGTTTTCGGGGGGTACACCGGACGCTACCGGGTGGCGGCCCTCCAGTCGTGTCTGAAGCGCCCCGGTGCGCTGGCTCGTTTGCTGCGCATGGTGCCCCCGTGGCGATCGGGCAGACGGGCGTCTCTGCCGGAAATGCTTGACCTTGCCGCCGTGCCGGAAGCAGAGAGATATGTTCTGGAAAGACAAATCACCACACCTTCCCAGCGCGCCTGGCTCTTGCCCCACCACACGCATCTGGAAAGGAAATTGACCGGCGTGCCGCGCCGGGCACTGGCGCGGAGCCCCTCGGACCTGCCCGTTCACCGCGCACTCTGGATGGACCAGATGACCTCCTTGCCAGACGACATGCTCTTCAAGGTGGACCGCATGAGTATGGCTCACGGACTGGAGGTGCGCGTGCCCCTGCTCGACCACCGGGTGGTGGAGTACGCCCTTTCCCTGCCGCCCGCCTGGCTGGTGAGCCCCCTTCCCATCGAAGGGAAAAGACTCCTGCGCAAGGCAGCGGCCCCCCTGCTGCCTAAGGGGATCCTCCGCCGTCCCAAGCACGGTTTTGTGGTTCCCCTCAACCGATGGTTGAAAAGGCACTTCCTCCCAATGATGGACGATCTCTTCGCGCCGAAAAGCGCAAAGGTCTTTGGATATGTTGATGAGTCGGGCGTGCGGGCCCTTTTGAAGGAGCCCATGGGGCAAAGGCCCCGGGAAGACCTTTATGCGCTCCTGGTCCTGGAACTGTGGCTCAGGCGCATGGAAACCGTGCGGTGGGAACGAGAGGGGCAGGGAGAGAGCAAGGACAGGTCCACGGTATGACGGGCCGGGACGGAAAAGAACCCATGGTCTGGCTGGACGCAACCGCTGCGCTTCACGGGGAGCGGGCCATCCGACGCCACACGTACAATCTTCTCAACGCATTGGTTGCGCGAAACCGGTTCCGTTACGGCGTCCTGTACTTCGACAGAAGGGGAAATACCCCTGGCAGACTGGCTCTCCCACCGGGAAGCGGGGTGCGGGAAATCGTCATCCGGTGGCCTGTCCGCCTGCTCGTGCCCGCATGGGAACGGCTCGCGGAACCTTGCCTGGAAAGGTTCGTGGGAAAGGTGGATCTGCTCTACGCCCCGGATCTCTACTTCCCACCTCTTTGCCGGGGAAGGGTCCTAAGCACGGTGAGAGGGGTAGCCTATATGAAAGAGGGGGAGCTGCTCGATCCCCGTCATCGCCGAAAGCTCGTCCGGGCCTTTGCTTATGCACGTGCGCGCAGTCACGGTTTCGTTGCCGTTTCGGAGAGCACCCGACGCGATCTTCTCCAATGCACCGATATCCCGGAAAGCCGCATCTTCGTGGTAACCCACGGGGTAGATGAAAGGTTCCGGCCCATGGTGCGTGCCGAGGCGCACCGCAGGGTGGAAGAACGCTTCGGCCTCCGCCACCCTTACCTCCTCTACGTAGGGGCCGTAGCGGTGCACAAGAACGTTCCCGGATTGCTGGAGGCTTTCCTGGCAGTTGCCGCGCGCGACAACCTTTTGCATCTTGTGTTGGCTGGCCCGGAGGAAACGGCAGCGGCCTCTGTCAGACAGAGAACGCAGTCCGCAGACGTTGCCCACCGGGTCCATCTACTTGGCCCCATCGAACAGGAGAGCGACGCGCTTACCGCCTTGTACAGCGCCGCCGAGGCCTTTGTGTTCCCCACCTTCTATGAAGGATGGTGCGCGCCCCCTTTGGAGGCCATGGCCTGCGGGACCCCGGTGATATGCTCCAACGTGCCGGCCGTGGTGGAAGCGGTGGGCGATGCCGCCCTGCTTGTGGCCCCCCATGACCATCGGCAAATCGGAGACGCCGTCATGAGGGTCCTGAAAGACGGGGCGCTCCGTACGTGCCTCGTGAAAAAGGGCAGGCACCATGTGGAAAGCCACACGTGGGTGAGATCCGCCCGGACAATGGAAGAGGTGTTCCGGCATATGCTAAATTTCCATTGACAGGCTGAATGGCGACCAACATGACAATCAACAGAAAAAATGTTCCGATATTTATAATATCAAAAAACAGATTGACATGCCTTCGTCAGTTGATAGCATGGCTTGAAAAAGGCGGATACAGACGAATCATTGTCTTGGATAACAATTCAAATTATGATCCACTACTGCATTATCTAGACAACTTGAATTATGAGGTCCATAGATTCCAGAAGGATCAGGGTCACTTGGTCTTGTGGAAATGTGGTCTTTTTGATCAGATCGTGGATGCGCAGGAATATGCGCTGTCAGACCCTGACATTGTACCCACTGAAGACTGCCCATCCGATGCAATCGAGCATTTTTCAAGAATCCTGGAGTTGTTCCCCAATATTGTCAAAGTCGGTTTCTCCCTGAAACTCAACGACATCCCCGACTGCAATCCCTTGAGAAAGACTGTGATCGAATGGGAAAGCCAATTTTTTCGTAGCAAAGTGAGCGGCTACGAGTTTGATTTGTATGAAGCGCCTATCGACACTACGTTTGCGTTGTACCGACCGGGTATCCGACCCGGGATTCCGGAGTGGTGGAAGGCCATTCGCACTGGCGCACCCTATGAGGCTAGGCATACCTCATGGTATCTGAACCCGAGTAGAATGAGTGAAGAGGAGGAATTCTATAAGAATACTGCATCGCGAGAAGAATCCCACTGGTCGCAGAACTGGAGCGAAATCGAGCTTCGGAAGGAGTTGGGACTCCAGGTGCCAATTCTTAAAGACATAGCCTATGTTGCCAAGCGTTGCCTGAAAGAGCGGAGTTTATTAGAAGTAATTATCTGCTACAAAAGGGTTGCAACACGACAACTCAGGAGGATACTGAAAAATCTGTGACGTTAGTAAGTGTTTCTACTGCTCAAATATAATAATTATTAATCTATTGTTTCATATTTTATAAGTAGTAAATTTTTTATAAATATAAAATATTTAGTAGTTATTAGTCAGTTTAGTTTTGTAACTGTTTTATTCGTTTTATGTATATAATAGTATAGTAATTTGTGGTAATAATTTTTTTTAATTAGAATAGTAATTTTGTCTTACTGTTTATATGTAATCTTCATATTGAAAAATATCAGCGCGAGAATCATGGCTTCAAGTGCCAACATAGAGAGAATCCATGGTCCGAAAACTCTGGTTTTTGAGTCTATTCTCTCGAAACCTGAAGAGCAACAGCAGAGTTCTTGACACGGTCGCAGCTTCATATTGAGTTGAGTTGAGTTGATGGGTTGGAATAGACGCCCCCGTTGGTGCCAATGATATATGAAACCCATGAATCCCATCTCTCGGCGCGCGGCTCGAGCGCCATGAGGGTCGGACTCGACGCGTACCACACCCTTTTCCCGGCAGGGGGCATCGCCCGCTATGGCAGGGCCCTCATCACGGCTCTGGTAGACCAGGCGCCCGGGGATCGTTTCGTACTGTTCTGCAACCGGTTTCGAGAAAAGGCAAGGGCCTGGCGGCCCGCCCGGCCCAATGTGACGATCCGGCAGGTGCGTCTTCCCCGGAGCTGGCTCCAGGGGCTGTGGGACAGTGTGGACCGGCCACGCATCGAGACGTTGTGCGGTTCGCTCGACGTGTTTCACGGCCTGCATTTTATGCTTCCTCCGGCACGCAGGGCCAAGCGCGTTCTCACCGTGCACGATCTGACCTACCTGAAGTTCCCCGAGTATTTTTCCGAGCGCCGGCTCAACGAAAGGGGCTACCGTCACGAACTGCCCCGCGGCCTGGCCCGGGCCGACCTGGTGATCGCCGTTTCCCACAGAACCCGGGAGGACCTCCTGGAGGTGATGGGTTTTGCTCCGGACAGGGTCCGGGTCGTTTACGAAGGGGTTGACAAGCGCCTTTTCAGGCCGATAGAGCCGTCTTACGGGGATCGCCTACGAAGGCTGTACGGCCTGACCGAGCCGTACGTGGTCTACCTTGTGGGCACGCCGGAGCCACGCAAGAACCTTTTGCGAGCCGTGGAGGCGGTACGGCGTTCGGAGCCGCGCCCTCTTCTCGCGCTCATCGGCTCCAAGGAGCGCCTGCGAAGGCTGGTGGGCGTAACGGACCCGCTCATCGTCTTTGTGGGCGTGGTGCCCGAGGAGCACCTGGCCCCTCTGGTCGGCGCAGCGGAACTTTCTTTTTACCCGAGTCTCTATGAGGGGTTTGGCCTGCCTGTTCTGGAGTCCATGGCATGCGGCACCCCAGTGGTCTGTTCAGACAGAGGGTCCCTTCCCGAAGTGGCCGGCGGGGCCGCTATGCTGGTCGATCCCGAGAATGTGGAGGAAATGGCCCATGCCGTCTCCAGGGTGCTGACCGACCAGGGCCTGCGGGGCCGCCTGAAAAGCCTCTGTACCTTGAGGGCCTCGGAGTTTTCCTGGGAAAAGAGCGCGGCCCAGACCCTTTCCCTTTACAGGGCGCTCGTCTGATGTGCGGCATTTGCGGGTACACAGGCCCCCCGGGCGATGGGACCGTCTTGGAAGGCATGATCCGATGCCTTGCGCACCGCGGACCTGACGCCACCGGGTCCTGGTGCAACGAACGGGTGTCTCTGGGACACACCAGGCTTGCCATCATCGATCTTACGGAAGCGGGCAACCAGCCCATGACGACACCCGAAGGCACCTACGGCGTTGTCTTCAATGGAGAGATTTACAATTACCGGGAAATAAGACGAGAACTGGAGGAAGAAGGCCAGGCATTCCGGTCCCGCTGCGATACGGAAGTCATCCTGATAGGCTACCGCAGGTGGGGACGCCCGATCCTTGAAAAGCTCAGGGGCATGTTCGCCTTTGGGGTTTGGGACGACGCGCACGGCGAGCTTCTTCTTGCGCGCGACCGTGTGGGCGTCAAACCCCTTTTCTATGCCCAGGCAGGAGACGGGATCGTCTTTGCTTCTGAAATAAAGTCCCTCTTCCGCCATCCCATGATTCGGCCTGTCGTGGAAGCCGAGGCAGTGGATGCGTACCTCACCCTGGGGTATGTCCCCGGCCCGCAGACGGTGTACAAGGGGATACTGTCCGTCCGGCCCGGTCACTGGGTGCAGTGGAAGAGGGGAAAACTGCGCGAGGGTAGATACTGGAGACCCTATACGGACAGCCGCCACTCCCGGGCGCGCAATGGCGAACTTGTGGATGAGTTCGATTCACGGCTCAACGATGCGGTCAAGAGCCACCTGGTGGCCGACGTTCCCGTGGGTGCTTTTCTCTCCGGTGGGCTCGATTCGAGTTTGGTGGCTGCCATCGCCCAACGGCACATGGCAGAGCCTTTACAAACGTGCACCATCGGCTTTGCAGGAGGAGGGGACGAACGCGCCTTTGCCCGGAAGGTCGCCGTCCATGTGGGCACCGATCACCGGGAGCAGATGGTGTCCGTCGATCTGGTCGAGGAGCTCCCCCGGCTTCTTTGGTACCTGGATCAGCCCCTTTTCGATAATTCCGTGCTTCCCACCTATCTCGTTTCGCGGTTCGCGGCGCAGAGCGTGAAAGTGGTCCTTTCCGGAGACGGCGGCGACGAGCCGTTTGCCGGGTACGACTGGACCCGGTACGCCTTGATGCTGCCGGACGTTGGCCGCAGCGGATCGCCTTCGGGCTGGTCGTGGGCCTACGAGCAAGGGGCGGCGGGGTGGTTGCGAAAGCTCATCCATGACGTGAGCCATGGCGCCGATGGCCGCTATTTACGACGTATGTGCGTTTCCGATAATTTTCGCGAGTGGCTCTACCAGCCCGATTTCCTGCGCCAGACCGCACGGGGGACGGGCCGGCACCGGTTGGAAAAGGCACTGGGGGCCTGCCCGGCTCACGATCCCAGGGAGCGTTTCCTCCACGCGGACCTTTCCGTCTACCTTCCCGAAGACGTCCTTTTCAAGGTGGACCGCATGAGCATGGCCAATGCCCTGGAGGTGCGGGTCCCCCTACTCGATCACCGGCTGCTCGAGTGGGTCTTGGCACTACCTCTATCCCTGCGTTTTCGCCATGGTCGCGGCAAGCACCTTCTCAGGAAAGTGGCGGCCCGCTACCTGCCACCTGCCGTTCTCAAGCCCCGGAAGCAAGGGTTTACCGTCCCCATGGGACGCTGGCTACACGGCCCCCTGGGAACATGGGTGGACGAGCTGTTCGGTTCGCGGCTTTTCGAAACGCGCGGGTTCATACGCCCCGGGGCGGCTCGCACCCTTTTGGAAATGCACCGAAGCGGCCGCTATGAACTGGGACACCGCATCTGGTCCCTGGTGGTCCTCGAGGTCTGGGCCCGTGTCTGGCTCGATGGTGCGCCAAGCCCCAAGTACGATGTCCTGTTGGCGGGAGGCAGGAGGATACCATAAGCGGAAACCTTCCCGCCAGGATGCGCTGGCTCCTCGCCCCCCCACACCCCACATGCCAGTCCCGAACCAGTCGCCACCGCGCCCGGGACTTCCTGCGCAGGGAGAAGATCCGATGGCCTGGAGGGGTTTTTCTCAACGCGGGCTCGGGTTCTCAGCGTTTCGACACGCCCACGGTGAACCTGGACTTGCTGCCGGGAAAAAACGTAAGCCTGGTAGGAGATCTGTTGGCCCTGCCCTTGCGATCCCGAAGCGTACACACAATAGTGTGCACCGGCGTGCTCGAGCACGTCTCCGATCCCGCCAGGGCCGTCGGAGAGATGCACAGAGTGCTGCAGACGGGGGGACGGGTCTTTGTGGAAGTCCCCTTCATGCAGACGGTCCATGCCTCCCCCAAGGACTTCACCCGATGGACCCCAGACGGTCTGCGCTGCCTCATGGGACATTTCGAGATACGCGAGTGGCACGTGGTCGCTGGTCCTGCTTCGGCCCTGGCCTGGATGCTTCAAGAAACCCTTGCCATGCTGTTTTGTTTCGGCAGCGACATGCTGTACAGGATAGGCTTGAGAGTGTTCGGGTGGTGCGTGGTGCCGGTGTCGTGGCTCGATCTGCTGCTGGAGCGAAGGCCCATGGCCTGGCGCGCGGCTTCGGGTTACGCCCTCGTGGCAGAGAAATGAGCCACGGAAGGGCTTCCCCATATCTATTCCGGGGCGTCAAAACGATAGACAGGCTCGCACAGTGTTGGAACCCCGCAAGCTCGGTGGAACGTCCGTTTGTGCGCCATGGGGATTTGGATCTTTCCCCTGCCCTTTTCTGTCGATGCACTTTCCACGACGGCCCCGTACGACTCACCGTGGTCGTGCCCACGTCCGACGGGGACCGTGACGGGAGGTTCCAGTGCCTCCTGGCCCAGGCCGGTGCCCAGGATTTCTCTGGTTACGAACTTGTCGTGGTAAGGGGAGATCATCGCCAGGGGCGGGCGATCAACACGGCAGCGGCACTGGCCCGGGGCAAGTACCTGCTGACCCTGGACGACGACACCTCACTGCCGGATACGGGAACGTTCCGAAAACTCGTAGAAGTGATGGACAACCACCCCAGCATCGGCATTGCGGGCGGCAACAACGTGATCCCTTCCTGGGCCCCTTCCTTCCTCCGCAGGGTGATGGAGCAGGTTCCGCGCCGCAGTTGGCAGCCTGTCCAAGACATCGTCGACTCGGACCTTGCCGAGCATCCCTGCATGATCATGGACCTTGCGACCTTTCGATCCGTGGGCGGAGAAAACGAACTGATCCCAAGGGGACTCGACCCATACCTGCGGGAGGAGTTTCGAAGGTCGGGCAAACGGGTGGTGGTGGTGCCAGGAGTGATCTACCACCACCTGCCCCCCGAAAACTTGAGGAAGCTTCTGCGCCAATTTTACCGAAACGGCCGGCAGGCCGCCTACGCCAACCGGAAGTACCCCCAATGGATCATAGAGACCCCCGATGCCCATGGGGCGTTCCGTCCACGGACCGGATTTCCCTTGCGCCTGGCGCGCTTTCCCCTGCGTCTGGTGCGGGCCCTTGTCACGGGAAAGCCCCTGTGGTTTCTCTGCGAGTGTGCGTACGCCGTGGGATTCGCCAGGGAGCGTGTCCTGCCCGAGGAATCGTGAGTGTCCATTCTCACCACCCATTGTCCTCATAAGATTTGCGCCTATCCTCGGGCAGCATTGGTGTCGCCCTCAATTCCTCCACCCGGAAAAGTGGCTATCCACTTCACTGGCCTTGACCCAATCTCTCTCGCTTCACCCATCAGAGGTAATCGTCGATTAGGCAATGGCGAAGGAGGCATCATCATAAATCCCGGTCAAACCGGCACTTTGAAAGCGTCTTCTGTTTACCTATTCGTGGCATCGTTGACTGGCCGACGTTCTGGATCTCACACGACGGTGAGTCAACCACAACGGATAGCGGTAAGGCCAACGAAGTGGATAGCCCCTCCCGGAAAAAAGAATCTCACAGTCCGTCCCTTCGTAATTTCATGCGCATCAACGGCGGCGAAGGCTCAAGGTGGAACTTGCGCTTTAACTCCCCGTCCGTGTAGCCTGTACCGTAGGCATCCAACATGAGGACATCCCGTCCCGTCTCCAACGCTTTGCGCGTCTGTTCTAAATCGAGTATCGTCAAAGGTGCGTCCACGAACCATAGCGTCACGTCTTGCCGCAGGCCACACACTACCTGATAATACCGCAGCACCATCAGGGGGGTGAAGTCGGCAATGATGATCCCATTGGAGCCGATCTGTTCTAGTGATCGCACGGCGAATTCTCGGGGCCCGGTCTCCAGAGCCTTCGGCGGGAACAGGAAGTAGCGCTCGTTGTCTCGGTGTACCAGTTGACGACTCGGTATCACTGAAATCCCGGCAGATCGGAGGGCCGCGACGGTACCCGCATATGTCGCTGGGATGAGTACCAACCCCAACACAGCCAATGCTGTCCAGGCCGCCCGCATCCCTATCGTTCCCGGCTGCCGTCGGCGGATGACCTCATCCAGCCCGCACGCGACCCAAAGGGCGAAACAAAGGTAAACCTGCTGGGACATCAGATACTGGCGTTTTTCCCCATACAGTGAGGCGAATCCGAGACCTACAACCACGGTCACGGCGCTCAGGAAAAACAACGGACTGTGACGCTGCCAGGAAAGTCGGACCCCCCACAGCCCCAACGGCAGACCGAAGAAGGGAAACTGGTAGACGAACAGGCCCGCAAGCAGAGCAAGGATCTTGAGGTACATTTGCGATCCCGACCATCCAAACCACATGGATTCCATGATTCGGGTTGCCCGCCAGTTCTCCACAGTGGATTCCCAACCAACTTGCGCAACGCTACCGGCTACGATTCCCGCGTACGTGAGCATTCCGATCATCGTCCAGCCGACCATGGCCGCCAGACGCCTCCACCGCCCGACCCCACCTCCTTCGATTGCCACGACCGCAAAAATGCCCGGCAGGAGGAGGACGGCCGTCGGGTGCGCAGCAAACGCGGCGGCGGGGAGGACAGCCGCAATGTACACCAGCCAATCGCACCGCAAACGGAGCCACCGAAAAGTAAGCCACACGGCGGCCGCTCCGGCGGCATTTGCCACAGGGTAGGACTCCGCGACCACGGATACGGACCAGTAGGTATGGCTCAGCGCGAGCGCCATCGCACTGAGGCACGAGGCAAGAACGCCAAACCCCGCCTCGCGCGCGGCTGCGAAGACGAAGGAAATCCCCGCTGCCCCCAGCATGGCGGAGAACAAGTTGACGCGCAGCGCGTAATCCCCTGATAACAGTTCCGCGAAAAAGCCCGCAAGCACCGCGTGAAGAGAGTGGTAAGAGAGACCAGGGCGTAAGACCCCCTCGTACGCAAGCAGTGTGAGCTTGGCGCTGTCACCCCACATCACACCTGGTGCCAGCGTCCCGAAGTACAGGGAAAATGCCAAAAGAAAAGTGAACGTTGTTCCGATTCCCAGCCCGACCACCGTCGTGTAAGGATTCGGTTTCGGTACTGCCGGGACGGCTCGGACCTTTACCGTTCCAAAGTCCTCCGGTGGTTCTCGTTCAGCACTTCGTCCGGAAGGCGGTGTATGATGCAGGCATTTCACCCTATCCAACACCCTGATTCCGCTGTTGTTTGTCTCAAGGTCCCTTCCCGGCTTTCCCGAGCGTCTGCTGAGCACGGGAGCGCTGAAGGTGTCCCCGTTCCCGGAGGTAACGATTGGCTTAGCGCACCAGGGATACCCTCCCCGGCACCGGTATGGCACTCACGCGATTTCTCGCGTGGGAACCCCAATCCGATTCGCTCAAGAATCGGCTCTCCTTAAGCTTTGCCAAAGGCCTGATCTACTCTGCGTAGGAGTGTTTACCTGAAATCGCTGTTCAAGGAAACAGGAAGTGGCATACTGCCTGTCTGTCCACCTCCTGCGTTAACCCTCTTCGCCGCCCAAACAATTACCGCCCCACCATGCAGTAAGCGTTGGCGCAAGATTTGGGTGCGCTGTCACCAAATTTCCTTCGTCTTCGCGCGTGCTCACATCCCTGGGCTCCCACCGCCCCCAAAGTGGCACGCTGACCTTGGCATAAACGTGGCTTCCTCAATGGGACAGGGACCTTGTCACAAAGCGAGTGATAATGTATCCCCATGCAGCACTTGCGGCGTAAGCTCAGGAGAGTGGGTGAACAGGAGGAGCCGCAGCCGCCACGAACAAGGAGCATACTGGTACCGCCCGAGTTCCCGAAGGTGTCCTGAAAAAGAATGATGAAGGCTCTTGTGTGGCAGCGAGGGCCTGGCCGTGGGATGTGCGCCGAGGCTTGTTTTGCGGAAGGGACCGAAAGGTGGCAAAGGGCCCAGAAGACGGACGGGGGAACGTTCCTCTTGTCTCGGACGTGTCCATCGCCGAGGCGATCGGAGCGGCCGAAAGGGTTCTTTACGAGCAGAGCACGCGTCTTGCGGCAAGGGGAGACACCGGGTCGATGTGCTCACACGGCGGCTGCCCGGCCACCGGACGGCGAGCGAGAAGATACACGGAGTGGTCGAATGACGATCCCCTGTGAACACAAAAGACCCCCTCTCCTTTCTCCGCACCTCCCTTGCAAACAGCGTCGGGTTGTTCCAAAACCTTCACGGCACGCACCGCTACCGCAGCGTCAACTTCCAGCAACCCCATTCCGCTTAAGGAGTGTTCCGATCCCCAATCGCCCGCAGTCCCAGAAAGATCCACTCCCGTCATTTCCTGGCCTTCGAGGAATACCGTACCCCGTAACCCCTACCCTTCGCCGCCTGAAGGCTGCCGGCTCTGCGATGATCGTCGAAGGCGCCTTGTGCCACTGGAGCAGATGGCATCGACTATCGTCTCGCCCAACGCACCGTTCGCAGTGTCCGGCCTGCATCGCTGTCCCTTCCCCATTCGGGGTTCGGATCGAGTTTTCGGCCTTCGATCATGGCGGGAAAAGCCATAAGGGCCTGCTGTTTTCTGAAGAGAGCGCAATGGACACTTTTTGTCTGTGTCTTTCAACCGCCCGTTCGCATGGCTCTCTTGATTACCGGGACGGAGAGGGATGGTTTCCCCGGGGCGACGCTGCCCCGCACAAAACCGCCGGCTGACGCCCAGGCGCAGAGTCAGATGATCTCCGTGATCTTAGAGAGCCTTCTTTTCAGTTCTTCAGCAATGGCCCTATCTCGTTTCGTCAACACAATCCGCCTTTCCATTTTTTGTCATAGCGCTTCCAGTCAGCACATTTTCTTTGTATCAGAAAACCCTTAAAATTCCAGATTACACGCTGTCCGTCATGGACGACTGCGAGAACACCGCCCAAGAATCATACAGCACTCTACCAGCGGCGACGGCCTGGGGCCGTGCCCCTGTGGCCAGGGGAAATTTTCGAACCGGTTCACATCCTTCACACCCCGATGGTCTTACCGGCGTATTCCTCCCGGCTGTGATAGATTCGTTCCTCCCAGGTGCGATCGGGCCTCCTGTCGAAGATGACCAGGTGCCCCTCCTCCGTGCCGGCCCTGTCCATGTATTGGAACGTCTGCTCCAGTCCTTCGGAAAGCGTCTTTTGCCGACTTCTGTGTAGCACCTTCAGCTCGATCACGATTCTCTGCTCCGCACCCAGCCTTCCCTCTTCTGCCCTCTTCCTTTTTCCTTCTTCCTCCTGCTCCCCGTCCCCCGCCCTTCGTCCTCTGCCCACCGGCTCTCCATCATCCGCCATCCGTCCTCTCTCTTCCGCCCTCCGAACCTGCCATATCACCAGCAGGTCCGTCCGCATGCGGCCCAGCCCGTACTCCCGCTCGATCCGGCCGCCGGCATTGACTATCCGCTGCAAGAATGCCTGCAAGAGCAATTGGGGCCCGGCCTCCTTGTAGTCGAATCGCTCGATCCAGTGCTCGGAATGCTCCCGGAAAAACTCCTGGAAGGCTTCCATCAGCTTGCCCATGTCGAGACGGCCTTGTGCGGTGACGAACCACGCGGCCTGGACCGGCAGCATATCCTGGGCCGTGGAGGTGAGCATTCGGGGGATGATTTCCTGGTATATGGGGTTGCTCACCATCACCCGGGGGGCTTGCGACGCAGGAGCCCGAGATCCGTCACGTACTGGAGATCGTCTTCGGCAATATCCGAGGGAGCCATTCGGCCCTCCAGCAACGGCGCAATCACCCGCCGCACCCGGTCTTCCCTCAATTTGTCCGCAAGCTGATCCAGATGGGTCTCGCGCCGAAGGATGAGATTCTCCTTGGCTTGTTCCACCATACCCAAGCTGATCGGCAAAGTGCGTATTCCGCCTTCCGGCATTCTGAAGCAGGCCTCGTAGCCCAGCGCATTCACCAACCAGGGTTGGCCATGGGTATAATCCCAAACCTTTCCCACCACCCCCGTTTCGAACCCTTGCCCGGTTTCCATCGTGTGCTGGTCATACAGGGTCTTGACATCTTCGTAAGAAAAATCCCCCAACCGTAACGACTCGGCCTTGATGTTATAGGCGCTCCCGCCCGTTATCACCGCTTTTTCTTTGGCAGAATGAATCCGATAGTCACGCACATCCCTTATGCCGCAAAGGAGCACGCTTTGAGGGAAATGGCAAGGGCGTTTGGCGTAACCGGCACGAAGCTGGCGTAAGACCGAAATGAGCGTATCTCCCACAAGAGAATCTATCTCGTCAATGAGAAGCACGATGGGCTTTTCACTATGCGAAGCCCATCGTGTCAGCGCCTCGTTAAGAGCTCCATGCGGCCCCGCACTGTCCATTACCTCCCGAGCTACCGACCTGAGGAAGCCGTCCCCCAAGAAATCCCCCGCCATGGAGCCCACTTCGTTCAAGATAGCCCGCATGGCCTCTGCCACATCTTCCCTGGCAGACTGCCCTACCTCCACATTGCAGTAGAGGCATCTGTATTTGCCCTCCCCGTTCAGCCGATCCATCAGGGCAAGCAGACACGTGGTCTTGCCCGTCTGTCGCGGCGCATGGAGCACGAAGTATTTCTTCTGCTCGATAAGGGACAAGACCCCCTCGATGTCAAGCCGCTCCAGCGGAGGCAGACAGTAATGTTCTTTGCAGTCAACAGGGCCCGCGGTGTTAAAGAAGCGCATCGGGAACCACCTCCTATCCGTGTCGAAAAGCGACTTGTGTGAGGATTTCGGCCTCTCTCCCCGTCTCCCCTTGCCCCCGATTTCTCGCTCATTGATTGCTTCGCTCCACGGCCGCACCCTGTTGCCGGTGGGCGACAGGCAGGGGTAAGGGGCGGCGCGGGCGTCTCACTTGCATTGAGGCATGGGGGAGGGCAACATGCCCGCGCTCCCAGGACAGCCGACACAACCATGGATACCTCTTGCCTTTCGCCCCAATGCACCGGCAATCCTTCCCGGCTGGAACGATGATCGGCGCCGGTTCATGCCATTGTCGTTCCATACAGCGTACCACCCCAGGCGGCCACTGCCAAGGTTCCTATGTTGAACCGCCGTGATTTTCCACTTGCCCATCCTCGTCAGCAAACACTCGCAAGGAGGCCGGGTTCGCCCGATGTGCTATCACCTCTTTGCGGCCTACGGTAGGGAACAAGAAAGGAGCGTTTCGGGTGTAAGGTGTCATGGTCATTTCCAGGTCAGTTGACGGATTCCGCCACTGGAACCATAATAGATTCAGGAGGTGAACTCAGCAGGGCACTTGAATTGAAGAACCCCGAGGTGGAACCTCTTGCCGCAAAAAAAGCTGCAATGGACGGAGAGACCAAGACGTAAGCCATACTGCGAGCGCTGGAAGACAGGAGGCGACACCTCAGGTATCTCCACCGGGACAGGGATCGAAAGACGAGACTGCTCAGGCTGTTGCAGGATGAGATTTGGCCCAATACCCTTGAATGATAATGCTTTAGACTCCCAGCGTCCGCCGGCCGCCTGCTTTTTCAGCAAGGAGAAAGGATGTCAGGTCATCGTGGAGCGCATCTCGACTCGATTCCCCCCTTGAGGGGGGCCAGGGGGTGTTTACCAGGCTCCGACAACCCTCCACACCCCCGAGTTCCCGGTGGAAGCGAGCGCCAGGTTTTGGGATAAGAGTGAAGTTTTTTTCGGAAGGGATCGAAAGGTGGCAAATGGCCGGCAAGACGGACGAGGGAACATTCTTCTTGTCTCGGACGTGTCGATCGCAAGGGTGATGGGAGGGGCCGAAAGGGTCCTTTACGAGCAGAGCACGCGTCTTGCGGCAAAGGGACACCGGGTCCATGTGCTCACACGGCGGCTGCCCGGCCACCGGACGGCGGGCGAGACGATACACGGGGTGGTCGAATGGCGATACCCCGTGAACAGCAAGAATGCGCTTTCCTTTATCGCCACCACCTTTACAAACAGCGCCCGCTTGTTCCGAAACCTTCACGGCAAGCACCGCTACCGCAGCGTCAATTTTCACCAACCTTTTTCCGCTTTCGGAGTGCTCCGGTCTGTCGGCGCGCGCGGTGTCAAGAAGATCTACACCTGTCATTCCCTGGCCTTCGAGGAATACCGATCTCGGAACCCCTACCCTTCCCCGCTTGTCGGCAGACTCTTGTATGGCCTTCACGTGCAGGGACGAAGACGAGCGGAAGAAATCGCGCTGAAACGATGCGACGCGGTTGTGACCCTGAGCCGCTTCACACGGGAGAAACTGCGTGCCGCCTACGCCGTCCCCCCTGCCAGGGTGACGGTCATTCCGGGCGGTGTGGATCTCGATCGGTTCCAACCCTGCCCGGACAAACAGGCGCTCAGGGCAAGACTCGGCATCCCCCTGGAAAAAACGGTCTTTTTCACCGTGCGCAATCTGGTGCAACGGATGGGCCTGGAGAATCTTATCCTTGCCATGCATCGCGTCGCGCCCCAAGCCCCTGACATACACCTCGTGCTGGGAGGAGAGGGTCCGCTCAGGGCGGAGCTCGGGGCGTTGGTCACGAGACTGGGGCTTGAAGGGATTGTGCACTTTGCCGGCTTCATCGACGAGGAATCTCTGCCCGATCACTACGCCGCGGCCGACTGCTTTGTTTTGCCCACCCGGGAGCTGGAAGGCTTCGGTCTGGTGACCCTTGAAAGCATGGCCTGTGCCGTGCCCGTACTCGGGACCCCTGTGGGGGGCACCAGGGAGATCCTGGAGCCCTTCGGCGCCGGTTTCCTGTTTGCGGATACCGGCCCTTCATCCATGGCGCCCCTGATTGTTGAAAAGTACTGGGCCATCAAGGAGAACCCGGTAAGGTGGAAAGCCATCTCCACGGCCTGCCGGCAATTTGTCGAGACTCACTACTCCTGGGACAGGAACGTGGAGGCATTGGAGAGACTGCTGGCCCTGCCGTGATCGTTCGAGTCCTCTTGTGCCACTGGAGGAGAAAGCATCGATTATCGTCTCGTCTCTGCGCCGGCCATCCCCCTCTCCCAAAGGGCGAGGGGGATGTGGGGGCCTTGATCATCGTTCCGGCCACATCCGACCGAGTGCGGAATACGGTCTTCTTGGTGGGCAGTGCCCACCCTACGAAAGCCTCAATTCGGGCGCAGAGCCAAGCATGTGAGAAGATGTCGCCCAACGTGAGGCTCGCAGAAAACGAGACCGGCCGGGCCGGGATGACGAACAAGGCCGATGTGGCAAATCGCAATTTGTGACGACGCGCAGTATAGTATCTGACTGCCTTGGATGTGATTCTTTTTCTTGAAGGGGTGATACCCGGATAGAAAGACACCTGGCTGCTCTCGATAACAGGATGGGAAAGGCCCGAAGCGGCTGCTTCGGGCCTTTTTTGGGGTCCCTTGGCGCCGAAATCCTGACCACTCTTGGCAAGAGTCTTTGCTGGTGGCGTCATCCCTCTTTGGTTCCGGCTTGTCCGGGTTGCGGGGGATAGGAAATCGCGACTTGTTACCGCCCGCCCCGGAGTATAAGTTGGCGCTCAGGGGCTGCGGGCAAGCCAGCACGCTTGACGCAGGCCTGGGCAAAGGCTAAGAAGTGAAGGTACTGCGCCCGTGATCATTGTTCCTGTGATCTCTACCACGAGCGGCACCATGTTTTGTTGTGTGACCACAAGGACATGCACCTATACCATATGGTGCAAAGGGCGTTTGATGGTGTGTTCGGCCACGAGGCAGGGGCATACGGGGGCAGGGTGAACTCCGGCAAAACTGGAATTTGGGTCAAGTCCCATGGGCGTCAACTTGAGGAATTAGGACCAGGGACACCGGCCCGCGCCCCATCCATAGGTCACAGGGGCGAATCATTCATGGGGCCCCTGTGGGCCCGGTGAGGCGTGGATTCCGGGTCAAGCGTGGAACGACGATCCTTTCGTCTTCGGTGCGTGCCGAAGTGCCCTGTTAGCCTCAATACCCGTGAATGAATCCGTTTCGGGATAGAGGATGCTCCCATCATTGCTCGGTCGACAGTACGGGTATACATTCCCCCCCTGAGGGGGGCAAAGGGGGGTGTGGATGACTTTCGGAGCAGGGAAACACCCTTACCTGGCCCCCCCCAGGGAGAGAATTGACGGGAGTCTGCCAAAGTCCCAAAAAGGATTCATTCACGGGTATTGCTGTTATACCTCGCGCGCCCACAAACTGTGCTTTTTATCCCCGCACCCCGCCCCTCTCCCAGAGGGCGAGGGAGATTCAGGAAATCGCAGTTTGTGACCGTGCGCAGTACAACCTTAGGCGACAGGCAAGAAAAAAACATCCAAATATGGAAATCAAGACCACCAGGGCTCTTTCCTGGGATACGGGCGCCTCGCCCACTTTGCGGGCAGTATGCCCGCGCTCGCGGGGCAGGGACGGGTACTTTTTTCTTGCCCGTCGCCTTAAGTTGACGCGCATGGGATCAAGTCCGGAAAGACAGTATTTTTGTCTGCAGGGTGGTCCGGCGGGAGACGGCCCCGACCGGCTGCCCGAAGATAGGACGAACTTGGTGGCCGAAGTTGTGATCAAGTCCGTGCGAAGGCACACTCAACGGGCGGAAGGATGGTCGTGACCGGAAAACGCGAACCGGTGGCGGTGACGCGCCGTGTGGGCAAGTGGACGAGGTAAAACGTATGGGCGCAAGGCAGCCATCGGAAGTTGAGGGTTGCACGCGGGACCCGGATGAGCTGACTGTCTATCTCGTGGATGAGGACCCGCAGTTTGTGCGTCATTTCCAGGAAATGACCGCCTGGACAAGGGGAAACCTGCGTCTTCTGGGCAGTTCCCCGGATTTCGCTGCAGGTATCCGCGCCTTGGCAGGAACGAACCCCCATGTTCTCTTGATGAACATCATGTCCTTGAACGAGCACAAGGCGGACTCCTGTTTCCAGGTGAAGCGTTTGTTGCCGGAAACCGCGCTGGTACTGTTGGCCGATCCGAAAGACGAAGAAGCTGCGGCCCGCACCACTGCCGCAGGAGCCCAGGACTACCTCGTCAAGGGCCGTTTCGATGCCCACATGTTGTTCACGTTCTTGCGAACAACCGTTGAAAGGGCGCAGCTTCTCCGTAAATTGCACTGGGCCTGCCGCAAGCTTGCGGTGCAGCGAAAGGCGACCGTCGAAGAAGAACGTCTGCGGTGTATCTTGGAAACGGTTCGGTACGCGATACACGACATGAACCAACCCCTCACCAGCCTCCTGGGAAACATCGAACTGCTCCGAATGAACAAGGAAGTCTCGGAGCGCCTGGGGCGTTACCTGGACAGGCTGGAAAAGGGGGCCGAAGGTGTTTTCACGGCCATAAGACGGATACAAAACCTTCGCAAGGAGCAGACCGGCCCTTACGAGGCCAACCCCCTGTTTGTCGGATCGGGACCACAACTTCGCGTCGTGTTTCTTGCGGCTGATGGAGAGCTTTGGGCCAGGTGCAAAGCGCTTTTTGACCAGTGCGAAGGACTTGAGTGTACCGGAACCGACTCCTGCTCAGAGACAGAAAGGCTTGTCCGAACGGGCGAATGCGATTTTCTCCTGATCGACGACGTTGCGTTTCGCGCGGGGGGCCGGGAATTGATCGGCGTCTTGAACGAGGGAACACACCCAATCCCGGTGATCCTTGTCACCGCCGGACCGGATGTGACGCTTTATGCAGACTGCCTGGAGGCCGGGGTCAACGATATCCTTGCCTCAAGGGATCTCTCGCCTCCGAACCTTTTGCGGAGCCTTGCCTATGCCCTGGAATACTCCAGAATCGAGAAGGCGTTCGTGCGTGCCAGCAAACAGTTTGAAGCGGTATCCGAGGTGGATACCCTTACCGGCCTGCTCAACCGACGGCGCTTTGTGGAGATGCTGAAGAAGAAAGCGAACGCTGCACCGGCTGGCACTGCCGGTTGGATTTTGTGCGTGGTACGGATTCAGGGCCTGGAGGCCGCCAGGCAGGACCTGGGCTACCGCGCCCAGGAGCTGGTCCTGTCCCGCATCGCTCAACTGGCCAAGAGCACCGCACCCAAAGGCACGTTGATCTGCCGCTACGACGAGGGAACCATCGCCGCGCTCTTGAACGACATGCCCCTGCCCGACGCCCACAACCTCTGCGCAACAATCCAAAGCGAACTGGAAGAGGAGCCCATCCACCTGCTCGGAGCCAGGGTCCCGGTCGCCCTTGCCACCGGATTGGCTCCTGCCGGCTTTCCCCACGATGGGTCCATAGAAGACTGGATGGTCCAGGCCATAAAGGCGTCCCGTAAAGGCTGAAACCGAACAGGGACCCCAACTGTCCCGGTTGGCAAAGGTCCACGACGAACCGGGCATCACCCGGGCTGCGAGGTGATCTGGTGGAAAAAACGATAGGACTCAGGCTGTTCGCCACTCTTGAAAAGCATCTTTCCCCCGGGGAACATCGGGTCCCCATCCATTCGGGAGACACGGTGCAGCACGTTCTCACAAGACTCGGTGTGCCTGTGGAAGAAGCAAAACTGGTTTTTGTCGATGGAGCCCAAGCGGATTTAGGCACGTCGCTCCGCGGAGGAGAGCGTGTGGGGGTTTTTCCTCCCATCGGGGGGGGCTGAGATAAATCGATGCGCTTGAGCGACTCGAACTTGATCACCTCGGCGCCCATCTCCGCCGGCAGCCGTGTGGCCTGCGAACCACATGGACAGATTCACTACTCGGATTCCCTCAAGGGGCGGTTTCGGCATGGCGAGCCCCTTTTTCGGCCAGTCAGGTCACCCCCCGCTCGCTCAATAGGTGATAGTGCCGTTTTTGTGTTCCTTCTTGGTGCAGTTTTTGCGATGGATCTTCTTTGAGGAAAAAATCTGTGTCCCGTCTAAGGAACAGAGAAGATTCCCATCGAGGAAGCGGTAGGTGTCGAGTACACCCGAAGCACGTAACCCCTCAATGATATATGGAAAGATGGGGAATACATAAGAAGCCTGCACTGGATCTAACAGAGAACGGATGTGGTTGTCGGTTGGGATATCCACCATGCCGAATAGGGTTAGGGCGTTGCTCTTTCCCTTGGCTTTCTGCATCGTGTTCTGAAAGCTCAGGAAGGATGGGTTCTGGGTGAAGAAAAGCGAGAAAGCCCCCAGGGCGGCATCCTCAACGGAGTGGAAGGAGTTGAGGCCGGTTCTTCTATCGGGAAACTGCTGTATGAGCGAGCGCAGCTTGGCCACCAGAGCATCAAATGAAAAAAGGACGGCTATCGGCTTTTGGAGAGACCATTGTGACCTCCGTGGTATAGAATATCGCGTATCGATTTTCCTATAGCACGAAGAACCGCCCGTGTCCATAGTGCTGCTCTGTATGCATTTCAAGTAGTTACAGGAATTTTGAGGGCTCCAACTCGTCAGGTACCCGTTTGGAGCGGACGGATCCCAACTCACAATTAGAATTGCTGAGGCCGGTGAGAAGCAGGGAGCATTTATGGCTGAACTGCTCTCCGGGGACGTACCCTGGGCCTTCATCCGTCAGGCGCAACAATTGCTGCGTCTGAACGACAAATATGGGTCCGGGAGAGTCGAAGCAGCTTGCAGCCGGGCTTTGGCCTTTGGCCAAATCAATGTGCGTCGAGTGGAGGCAATCATCAAGCAGTCACTCGAAAATCAGGCATCATCGTCGCCCCCGCAAGGACGGGTCACCAGCTTACCGACGGCACGCTTTGCCAGGGATGCCAATTACTCCAACCACACCATTAAGGATGGATGAATGATGGAGATCACCGCTGAATTGAAACATCTGCTCAGAGCGCTACGGCTCTCCCCGTTACTGGCCACGCTGCCCGAACGGGCTGCCTACGCCAAAGGCAACAGGCTCACCCACCTCGAATTCCTTGAACTGGTCCTCTCCGATGCTACCGCCGGGCAAAAATGGACCCACCCACCACCGAGAATCGGACCCACCTGGGCGGTGATTTGGAGAAAGGCGTCACCGGTTTTTGGACCCATCCTGCTGAGTGGGGTGCCTTAAGTGCGACTGGAGCCCAAAGCGGCAGACGCGTGAGTGGCGACCCAGCACCTGGGTCGGAACCGGGATTCTGCTTTACAAATAGGGTCCCCTCCTTGTACCAGAACCATTGAAACAACAATGGTCGGGCAAGAGAAAGGCACAGGAGGTCATGCCAGAAGCCATCAGCCACATAAGTGAGCATTTAGCTTTTTTATAATAAGGATTCAATCCTTTTACCTCCCTGTACCTGTCCCGATACCCCTTCCTTGCTACTACCTCATACGCACCCTTGACCACACGCCCTACTCTTCGCAATCCCTCCTTTATCCGCTCTGCCCACTTCTCGAAAGTCTTAGTCGCCTGTAGACCATAATACCGTATCCGCTGAAACCCCTTTGGCAGTATATGCTGCGCCATCCGGCCTATAAAGGTTAAAACCTCCACCGTAATCACTTCCTTGCTCTTGCTTCGATGATCTTTGTACCAATACGTCACCTCGCGGCCCGTGTACCTAACGATCCGCCTTATCGCTATCGGAGGCGATGCCGCGTACTTCGCCAGATACCTCGCCAGCCCTCGGCATTGCTCCGGAACTCTCCCCTTCGTCACATGCGCTACAAGCCCTTTCGGATACTTCCTGTACAAGTCATCAATAAGCCTCTTCATCTGCTCGCTTGGCATCTGTTCCTTGACCATCCTGAACAGATGATACTGCCATTTCTTGTGAATCAGCTCGTACGGAAAATACCCCAACTCCACCCACTTGCTCGTCTTCTCGTTTATCCCGCCGCTTGTCATTATCACGTGAAGATGGGGGTTAAAGTGACCAGATCGCCCGTGCGTCTGAACCACCACGATCCCACCAATCTTCACCTGCTGCCTCACGGCCTGGCTCACCACCTCCTCAAGACACTGATACCCGCAACGCATCAGCGCCGACAACACCCTCCCGTCTTCCCCTGCCCGGTAGAACGGCAACCTCAGCTGCTCCGGCACCGTCAAAATCATATGCCGGTACCTCAACCCGGACCGCAAAATCTCACTGACATGCGCCACGAAGTCATCCGTGTACCCCTTGGAGCATGACAGACAAAAGCAGCTCTTGCACGTGAACGGCACTCGCCGCTTCTCCATGCCACAAAAGATGCACTGGTATTCGCTATATCCCCCCGCCTCCTTCCCACAGGTCAGCATCTTGCCTACGACCTCCTCGTAGTACTCCGTGGCATATGTCGGGTGCACTACCTTGAAGGTCCCCCAATGTTCCTCGAAGATCCGGCGGAACGTATCTCGTCCTGCACTCTCCAACACCCCTCCATCCGTTCGAGCCCCGGCCACCTCCTTTACCACAAGCAAGCTGATTTTATTACAGAAAAATGGAAATTCCTATACGTTATACGTTTCAGTCAGCGAGTGCTACTCGAAGTTGTAAACATAAGCTCATAAAAGCTTAGACAGAATCCACTATTTGTTTACGGACACGCCCCAAACAAACAACAAAGCCACTGAGAATATTACCCCTCTCCCCGTTTCCCAGCGATCCGCGATGTGCCAGTCAAAAACCGTCTGTTCAACCGGCAGCGACGTTGCTCATCGAAGGCCGGGGCGCTGTATTCAGCGGGTAACGGGCGGTCCGCATATTACATGGGAAAGAAGGCCTCGTAACAAGCGGATATCGCCTTTGAGAACGTCCTATGTGTTTCCTTGCCGGTGTCAATCTCGCAATTCGGAAACGAACTGCAGCACATACACCGCCGTTTCCAACCCGATCCTGCCGTACACGTCCACAGCGGCCTCCGGGTATACGATGGGCGCCGCGGGGGATTGGAAGGGGGTCGGCCTGGAGGCTAATTGAAGAATCAAAAGGGCGTCCTGCAGATCAATGACATCGTTTGCGTCAACATCGCCATATAGAGGCAAGATGTTGATCGAGAGGCCTTCCCAGGCCGACGCGGGTATGGGCGCGTTGCCCGCGTCCCTCAAGCCCTGGTTGCTGAACTCGATCGAGGTGATCCCGAACTTCTTGGCGATGAAACTGGCGGACAAAGCGACGGTATCCGAAAATGCGCTGACGCCGCCCGCATCACCGACCCGGGTGATTCCAACGACCAGAACCCCCGGGGTCCGGTCCTCCAAAGCGGCGCGGAGAAAGGTGTCGTCCGCTCCATCCCGATTGAACAGGGCGCCATCGAGGACCTTCGGCTGAACCCCTCCTGAACCGGGACTGGAATCCACAACCTCAAGAAACTCGGGATCGTATTTCAAGTCGAAAGCAGCCCCGTATATGTCGCTCACCGAGTCCACGACGACGTCGATGCTGAACTCGACGCCCCGAATCTGGTTGGGCCCGGCATTCAGGAACACCGTGTTGGCGAAAACGGATCCGGAAAAGAAAAAACCGGCCAAGGCGAAAAGGGCGATATGGAAATAGGGGTAAAAACGCAAACCGAGGTCTTCGTTCAATGACTTCATGGTCTTCTGTTTCATGGCACCACCCCAGAATGATCGTTTCCTCAATTGTTGACATCCAGCCTGAACGAGTAGGAACTCACCTGGCCGGTCATGCTGGCCAGGTTAATGCTGATCACGTGTTCTCCATTTTCGAGCCGGTTGGTATCTAACACGTACGTGTACGGCGAGTAGGCCTGCTCCTCTTCATCAAAACGCCTGTGATCGATGAATACGATTATTTCATACCGGGCTTCGTTAAAGCTCTCGAGGCTTTCCGGGGCAACTTCTATGATAAACCCCACTTTCCCGGAAACGCCCACGGTTCGCCTTCCGGCCAGGGGCGCAGCATTGTCGTTTGCGAGATACACCTTGAACCGAGCAGACACATTCCGTATTCGGGGAACAAGATATTGCTGAGACAGGCGCTCTCCTCTTCTTCTTATGACGTTTTGCCTGAATTTTGAGTAAGAGAGGATATCAGAGACCCCGGACGGCAGCCTTTCGGATGACAGGTGCCCGGACACCGCCGCCGGAAACCTCCTGTGGGAACTATCCCCGTTCGTCTCTGCCCGCCGGAGGCTCCTGTGATACGCCCCATAATCGCCGCCGCTTCCCTGAACCATTATGGTCCGGGCCGGAAGCGAAAACCCCCTGATGTCGAGCAAGGCTCCCGGCACATCCATCACTCTGATCTGACCCCCATCGTCCATCCCGTCCCAGGTTAGCATGTAATCGCCGGCAGGTTGCGGTTCCCAGTCCTTCAATGTCTTATGCAGCGGTCCTTGGTGTATCCCCGCTCTTATGCACACCCTGGCAGCGGCGGGCAAGGAGTAATAAACTCTGTAAACACCGCCGGACATTTCGACCCGGTCCATTTCGAGGTCCAGTATCTCTCCGCCCGAATAAGCCGTGGGGTCGTATACGGCTTTGCGGCCATCGCTTCCCTGCGCCGCAATTCCGATCAAATAGGCTTCATCAGGCACACGCGCCCCGGCGTCATCCGTTCCATCCCAGGCGACCGAAACCGTGCCGGCCGTTCTCCGCTCACCGCTCATCAGCGTTTTGACGACCGCAAAGTCCGGGTCATACACAAACACGCTCACATCGGCCTCTTCCGTAAGGAAAAACGAAACACTCGCCCGCGCACCGGGGGTCAACACAACCCTGTCCGCCCGTACGTTCTCTATGGACAGGCCGATCTGTTCCGCAAAAGAGTTTCCCATACCGCCGAGATCGCCCCCACCCCAGAAAAACGACAGAAACAGTAGAGACGGAATGAAACACTTTAACCTCTCAAGGATTAGCAGCATGTAGGCATCCTTTCCCTGGTGTCGCTTCCTCACCTCTTCCAAAAGGGATCCTTACAGGCCACGCCCATGTTGGTGACCTGTCTTGGACTCTCCCCGAAAATCGATACGATCCATATCTCCTTGGACCCACTCCTTGTGGAAACAAACGCTATTTCATCCCCGTCGGGAGACCATGTCGGCTCACCATCGTAGAAAGGGCTTGACGTCAGTTGCCGCCTCATCCCGTCCTCGACCGAGACGACCCATATGTCGTAATGCCCGCTCTTGTTGGAAGTGTAGGCGATATATCTTCCCGAGGGCGACCACGCCGGCTTAAAGCTGTCCACGCCGTCCGACGTGATTTCTTCGAACACATTTTCCGTCAGATTTAGAATGCCGATCTCCTCTACAGTGCCCAACAGACCATCCCTGCTGAATTGGGTATAGGCGATCCGGGTGCCGTCCGGGGAAAAGGAGGGAAAAAGCCTCATGGGAGGACATTCACTCAATCGTTCCGGGTCGCCCCACTCTCCGTTTGTTCTTTCCATGGACCATATCTCGCTGGAGTCGGAAGGCATCACGAAAAACCTGACGAAGGCGATCTTATGGCCGCACGGTGCCCAGGCGGGCTGTGCGTAAATACCTTTCGGAAGATGGATTTCCCGCCTGTTCGATCCGTGGGGATTCATCGTCCGGAGGGATCTTTCCGCATCGACGAAAACAATCTCCTTGCCGTCGGGCGACACAGCGGGAGAATGCTCGTTTACAGTCGTGGCGGTAATCTGTGTCAAATCCGTTCCATCCGGCTTAACCGACCAGATGTCCCAGTTTCCGGAGGCGGTGGACGCGAAAACGATCCACCCCCGGCCGCCACCGCCGCCGGGTTCAGCGCCTTTGGCCGTGGTGTAGCCGGCAAGGCACGCCACGCCCACACCGATGGCCATCGCCACCACGGTCCCCCGGCGGGCAATCCCGTTATGGCCCTTGAACTTACTTCTAAAAGCCCACGCCGTATCGCCGCCCGCAACCACGATCCATACTCCTTTCAGGATAAAACCCCCTCACCGATCACCACCCTGTTGCATCACACGGTCCAGCGCGCTTATCCAGTCACCGGCAGTCTCCTTCTTCCAGGAAACCGAAAACCCCGATACCAGTTCGATGCCATCCGTGATCCAGACGATTTTGATGACCGGAGCCCCCGTCCACTTACCGGCATGCCACTTGCCCATGCTCACGGCCTTCATATCCTGCGAGGGAATCTTCTTCACGGTCTTGGTCAAATACCTCCTGAAATACAGGCCGTCTTCATGCAACCATATCTCCGAGTTACCCCGGCTCAGCCAGCCTTCTCTGCTGTAGCGCCGCCACCACGACCCGCCTTTGGTGGTGCCATAATAGTAACCGTTTTTCGTCTCGATGAGAGCATCAGATGAAGGAAGATTGGCGGTTGTCTCCACTTGTCTCAGCCTGCCTCCTTCTCTTGCCTGAGGTTCATCATACAGAATCTGTGGCGCAACGCTCCCCCCCATGCCCGTGTCATGTTTCCAAAAGTGCTTGTTTCACGGCCTTTTCCGCTTCCTCGACAAGCACTATTCTTAATCTTCTGGTGATTTCCCTCGGGATGAACTTCAGGTCTCTTTGATTGTCGCATGGCATGAAGACCGTTCTTATCCCTGCCTGACAAGCGGCGAGCAGCTTGTCGCGGATATCACCGACTCCCAGAACCTTCCCATGAAGGCTGATCTCGCCCGTCATCGCCACATCCCCCCGAACAGGCCTATTGGTAAGAGAGGAGACAAGCCCGGCAACCACGGCCATGCCGGCGGAAACACCGTATTTGGGTGTAGTGGCCTCCATGATGTGGAGGTGCAGGTCATGGGTCTTATGGAAATCGGCCTCCAAACCAAATTCTTTGTGCTTCGACCGCAGATAATCCACAGCGACATAGGCCGCTTCCTGAAAGGTGTTGTCGACGTTCCCCGTGAACACGATGCGGCCTTGCCCATCAGAGGCCAGCGTTTCCAGAGTGAGCGTACACCCCCCCCTGTCGTTTCGACCAAGCAGCGTGATGGCCCCCACCTCGCCGCTTCCCTTCGCGGGCCTGAAGCGGTACTTGGAAAGACCGACGTGGGAGCTTAAATTTGCCGCGTTGATTCTTCGAGCCGTTTTGTTCGCCACAGAGGCCATGTCCCGCAAAGCCCTCCTACAGGCGGTGCCGAGGAGGGCTTTCAATTCCGTGACACCGGCTTCTCTCGTATATTCTCTGATCAGTCGCCTTAAGGCATTGTCGGAAATTTCGAATCTATCGGCCAGGCCGAAGTCCTCCAGAAAACGGGGAATGAGGTAGCCCCGGGCGATCCGTATTTTTTCATCCTCCGTATAGCTGGGAATGCCGACGATATCGAGTTCTTCCCGGAAACCCTGGGGAACGGTGGAAATGTTCGCCGCGGTCGCCATGAAGAAAACCTTCGAAAAATCCACGGGTTCACTGATGTAGTTGTTCCTCCTGGCGTATTCGTATACCTGATTCACAACTGCGAAAAAGCTGACGGAGGTGTTTCCCAACCCTTGTGTGTCCACTCTGTCGATATTTTGAAGCAGCACCACCGTCCTGGCTTGTTTCGTGCTTTCAAGGGCGTTGATGATTCTGCCGGCCGTGGCATTCATATCCGAGCGTCGATTCCCGATCAAATAGCCGTCCTCGCCCTTGACTTCGCCCACCGGAATGATGATCAAACCCATTGAAAGCGCCGAACACAGGGATCTCACGATGGACGTCCGGCCCATACCACGAGCACCCAGCAGGCAAAGAATCGAGTTTTTCGATTTCCGGTTCGACTCCTTAATGACAATGTATTCGAAAATCTTTTCCTTTACATGGGCATCCACGTAAACACCCGCGTCTATGGCTCTGGCGACACCCGTAAAATCCCTTCCATCGAACAGGGGGGATCTCTCCGGGTTAGGAGCCTCGATGGCCGACAACGCGAGATGTTCCTTATCTTTGCCAAACATTTACCGATGACCCCGAAGCGGCCCATCCATTTCAGCCGCTTCACCGCGCCGCGCGGAGAGCAGCACAGAAAACCTCTCGTCTCCCGGCGCGGCATGAAAACGAAAGCCGGGCTTGAGCACGAACCACCCCCTATATCCTTCCCAGAATCCCCGGGGCCTGCTTCTTGAGCGCCTCGCTGGGGGTGATGACCTCCATGACGATGTTGTCCCTTTTCAGGACGGCATTTACCCGGCCCACTTGAGACTCGAGCTTGCTGTAAACCGCCTCGGCGTCCCTGACGGTTTTACCGGCAATGTAGTTGATCTGTACCGCATGATCCCCAACGATGAAAACCTGATTGATAATCTCTTCAAGCCCGGCGTCGAATTTCTCCTCGAACCATTTGAGCTCTTCTTCGGTAACGAAAAACTCCCTCACAAGCCGCCAGCCCTCGGGGGCATCGTCTGCCTTCAGCTTCCTGGTCTGCAGGGATGAGAGATCGAGCAGCGCCACCGCCTGGGTCTTCAGATCGCCGGCACCTGAAATGATCTCCACGGCGACAAGCCCTTTCCTTACAATGATGTTCTCGAAGCCCACCATCTCCATCATATGCTTGTAGATGGCTTTTGTGTACGTATCATGGCTGGAGGCCATGTAATTGATCCGGAGATGCTTTTTCCCATCGACATTGAAATCCTGGTTGAGCATTTCAGTGATGGGAACGGCGAATTTGCTCTCGAATTGCTTGATCTGCTCCGGCGGCACCTTGTATTCGCCGATCAATTTCCAGCCTTCCGGCAGTCCATCGGCCGAAAGTTTCACCCCATCTATTACAGACTCGGCCCCCGCAAGCCCGGCGGCGGCCCACACCGAGCCGATACCCAATGCCACCATTATTGCCAAGGTCTTCATCGTCTTGCAGGTCCACATCGATCCTTTCCTCCCGTCATTTTACAAATCAATTGCACATAAAACTCAGCGTTCTCTCAATCCTCTGCAGCTCTTTTTCCGCCTTCAAGGAAAGCTCTATCAGCTCAGCCGTACTGTTGCCGCCGCCGCTTCGGACCACATTCAAGACAGCCTCATGAACATCGAGGCTCCACCTGCCGATGAGCCTGTCGAAGCGTTTTCTCGCATCAGGGTCCAGGAACCTCACCCTTTCCATCAGGGGCAACATTTTTGCGCCGATCCGGCCACTGAGACGGATAAACTCCGCAACGGACGGATCCTGCCACCGGTAAGCGTTGTGCCACCCGTTTCTCGCCAGCACACCCCTTTTCTGCAAAAGAGCCTCAATGGGTGCCCCCCGGTAAACGCGGAGCGCTTTAAAAAAATGAAATTTATTGCAAAACCGGCTATCCAGCAATACTCGAAGAAAATCGATGTTCTCCCTCACCTGATCGAGCGTCATGAAAGGCTCGTAGAATATGAAGCCCGGCCGGTAGTTGATCTCCAGCCCCTCCAGTATCTCCACGGCCCTTCTGTTCTGCTCGACGGTGACCCTCTTTTCATAGAGGTCCAGGCTGTCCTGGCTCATGGACTCGATGCCGATGAAGACCTCCGACATACCGGCTCTTTTAAGAAACCGGAAAAGGTCTTCCTCCACCTGGTCGGGCCGGGAGGAAATGGCAAACCGAACCCCCGGCACGCGGTTCATCATTTCCTGGGCGATTTCATACGTTCTGGCAACACCGGCTCTGCCGGGTCCGATAAAATTGCTGTCATAAAAGGAGATGCTGTCCACACCCCACTGCCTCACCAGCACCCGGACTTCTTCCACAATGCTCGAAACCGCCCTTCCCCTCCAGCTTGGAAGGTCACAGGTTTTGTGCAAGGAATGCACGCAGCAGAAGGAACAGGCGCCGAAGCACCCCCTGCTTCCCACAACGCCGCAGACGCCCCCCCGGCGAAGCACTTCCGGCAGCAGGTCTCTTACCGGAAACGGCAAGTCGTCAATGGGAAAGGCCCTGGCGTTGTCGTTTAGAACCACCTCCCCGTTTCTACGATAGGCCACCGATCCCAGTTCATGCCAATCCCTTCCTTCCGAGAGATGTTGCGTAAGCTTCAGAAGAGCATATTCGCCCTCCCCTCTGATGACGGTATCGATTCCCTTGAGCCGTTGAAGAGTCTCCTCCGTGGTCAGGGTGGGGAAATACCCCCCGAGCACGATGTGCGCCGTAACCCCTTTGGCCCGGAGGCATTCCACGATCACCTCGGTCGATTCGATGGTTCCCTCCAGTGAAGAAAACCCGATGAGGTCATATCCGCCGGCGCATATCCTGTCCACGGCCCCCGAAGGGCTCAGTTTCAGCAGGTCCGCATCCAGAATGTCCACATGGAAGCCGCGGGCGCGAAGCACCGCGGCCAGGTAGCAGACCCCGATGCTTTCCTTGCAGGCCATTTCAAGCCCCTCCTCAACGAAGGGCGGTACGGTCAACAGTACCTTCATCGGACCACCGCCGCTCTCCTGCCTTCCCTGTCGGCGGCGGCTTTGATCAGCCCCTTTTTCCCCACCTTGGCGATGAATCGGCACACATCGTCCACGACCACATCCCTGCCCTGCACCGTCTCGCGCGACAATTGATCGACGATCATCTCAACACTGACGCGGCCGTCAAGCATTTTCCATATTTTCAATGCATTACCCTTGAGTTTGTATAACTTCTTCTGGATATCGTCAAAAATCAGGCACCACTTCTCCCCTTGGATCTCCTCCTCGCGAGTGATGATTTCGGGCATGGTGTGCCGGATATAGCACAAGCCTTTTATTTTCTCGTAAGCCGATTCTTTTTCCGCGGATGTCTTCATAAATCGCTATGCTCCGAAGGTTTCCTCCATCAAATCGAACGTATTTTCCAGATCCCGCCCGGTCAACACGACAACCCCGTCGCCGCCCTCGCCTTCAAAACCGGTGGGCAACTTGGAGGTCCCCGGCGGAATGATGCCCGGCAGCGGCGTTACATCCACGGCACAGGCATCCGGAGAGCAGACGTCTATGGGACACGCCCCGGCGGCACCGGCGTTTGCCGCACAGAAGGCGATACCGCAGGCGGCAGCCGCGCAGGCATCGGCGCCGCAACCCGCCCCCCCGCAGCCTGCCGCTGCACAGGCCGCGCCGCCGCAGCCGGCAGCCGCACACCCGGCGGCCGCACACCCGGCGGCGCCGCAGGCGGCTCCCCCGCAGGCGGCCGCACCGCAGGCCACGCCGGCACAGGCCGCGCCGCCGCACGCGTCCCCACCGCAGGCGGCCGCCACGCATTGAGCCGCTGCACCGCACGCTGGAAAGGCACATCCTAAATCGGCGGGGCAGTTGCCGCCGAAACTCACCGGTTCGATATCAGAGATCTCATAGATTTCCATTACCCTCTCCTACGGGGAAGTATCCCTCCCATTTGGCAACAACGCGATCTTCTCAAATTGACAAGCGGGACACTACGGCCTCTTGAGCTTGAACATCTTGGATCCCCGGCGGGTTCAGCGCCGCCGATCCAGGCGCATAAAAACAACCGGGGTCGGGCGCCCCCATGTCGCCATGAACGGCATACGACAAAATCCGGCAACCCGTCTTGCAGCTGTGGAGATATTCGCAGCCCACACACTTTCCTGAAGGTCGCAGAGGTTTCCGGTAAGGGGTCCAAAGCGCGTCATTGTCCCACAGTTCTTTCAGTGTGTTTTCCCTGATGGAACCGATCCTCAGTTCCGGAAATTCATACATGTAGGAACAGGGATAAACGCCCCCATCCGGTCCGATGGACACCATGGAAGTCCCCGCACCGCAGGCATAGCTTTCGGGCTCCCTGCCCGGTATGGGCGTCACTCTGCTTCTCACTTTGGGCACACTCATGGGAAAGATGCACCCATAGTCGTCGGTGATGTGCAGGGTGCCGATCAACTCCCGGCGCTTCTCTTCCAGAAGCTCAAAGGTCTTCTCGCTCTGTTCCGCAGTGAGCCTCAAACTGTTAAAGAAACCGAGGTCCTTGCCTCTTCCCAGGGGATGGAGCCGGAGCAGCCTGAAACTGTAGAGCCGGTTTTCCACCAGGAAATCGATCATCTGCGGGATATAATTGTAGTTAATCTGAGTGAGAACGCAATTTATGACCGGCATAATCCCGGCTTCCCTAAGGTTGTTGATCCCGGCCATGGTCTTTTCGAAAGTGCCTTTCACCCCCCTTTGTTTGTCGTGGATCTCTGCGGTGGGGCCGTCTAGGCTGACCTGCACCATGTCGAAACCGGGATTCATGAACCGGCCCAGTTCCCCGGCCTTCTCCCTCGTGATGAGCGTCCCGTTGGTCAGTATATAGGACCTGATGTTGCGACGCCTCGCATGCCTCACAATATCGATGAAGTCCTTCCGGATGAACGCCTCGCCCCCGCCGAACGTTATTTGGACGACGCTCAGTTCGGCAAACTCATCGATGACCTCCATCAACTTCCCGGTGCTCAGTTCCAGGCCCGGCTGTCCGGAACCGGACGAGTCGTAACAAAATATGCAGCGGCAGTTGCACCGGAATGTTATGTCCAGGTGGGCGACCAGCGGCGCCGAAAGCCTGGGAGTTTTCCCGGTAAAAACGAGGCTCTCGAACGCGTCCTTCCAGTTGATGGTCTGGTAGGACTTGCGATGGAGCTTGCTCCTTATGCATTGGGCCAGCGAAGAGGGCGTCCAGTCCATTGCAGACCCGTCGCCATCCTCTATGACGACATGGTAGATGTCTTCCACGCCCACGATGCATTCATAAATCTCCGCCAGACTGAGACCGGCCACACTGAACGCGGCATCCTCCCCGACGGCACCGGGCGCGACTCTTCCGAAAGTCTTTTCACTGACCACGTTACCGATCGTCTCTTCTATGGACCTTCCACGGGCGGTTTGCATATTCCTGTCTCTTTCATTCATAACATTCGCTTTCCAGCGTGATGCGGAAAGATTTTTCCACCGAGCCGCGCTCGACGACCAGAAAGACGGAGTCTCCGATTTCTTTTTGATGTACCATTGCGGCCGGCAGCCAGCTGTCGGCGTCAGTGACCGCTACCCCGTCGATCTTCGTTATCCGGTCTCCAGCAAGCAAGCCAGCCTTGCGGGCTGGGCCGTTTGTAGCCACATCTCTGATGATCAGACCCTCGGCGGTGACCTCATAGGTCACTCCGGCCCAGGGCAGCCCTTCCGATGAAAAACCGGCGGCGCCGTATCGGTCCCCGATGCGCAATCGGTAATCGAGAAGGTCCTTGTCCACCGGCCCCACGGAAAGGGTTTCCAAATGGGCAAGCCACCGCCCCTCGAGCTCGGCAAGAGACAGTCCGTAGGCAGTTTCCCAGGACAACGCACCGGCGGCCACCTCAAAAAGTCTGCCCGTTCCATGGCTATCGACCAAGAACTTCACGAACGCTCCCGCCTCGGGATAGCTCAAAGCCGGGTTCGTTGCCCAAAAGGTGCTTGACTCCGCCAGGCGGGTTATGGGAACGAAACAGCCGCACTGCAGAAACCCTTTCACCCAGGCGTTCAGGGACAGGCCCCAGAGGTCCCCCACGACGTACTCGGCCAGTCCCTCGTTCAGCAGAGGAATGGGGGTACACCCCTCAAGCTCCGGGCCGGTCATGACGTGGACCATTTCGTGTTCAAGGTGCCCGTCGTCGACGTCATGCCGGTAGAATACCCTGATTTCATGTTCCATAAGCCTTCCGGCCAACAGATCTCGTGCCGCCCACAGCCTGTATTGATAGGCCGGCGGGTAAAGATAGACGTGAATCAGGCCGTTTTCGAATGAGATATTCAAACGCCGCTTGATTTTTTCAAAATACCCCTGTATCCGACCGGCTGCCGCCTCCGTGTTCTCATGCGCAACCACATCATCGGCGTAATGGATCACGCAACAGCCCGTCTCCAGCTTCTTCGTCAACCGTTTCCCGGCAAACTGCAACACATCGATGTAAGCCAGATACCTTTCCGACTCCCTCCTGCAATTAGCCGTGGCCTGTGCTTCCGAAGCCTCACGAAAGCGCCCGGCCGCGTTTTCAAGGGCGCCGTTGATGATGCCGATCTTGCCCAGGTAAACGTTGTTCCAGCACCTCACCCATTGGTGCACAGGCATCCGGGCCATGGAGGACAGCAATTTCTCTTCCGCCTCCCGGTACATGGCCCGGTGAAAGTAGACTATGCCCAAAGAGCCGAGAGCCCGGGAGTCCGAAGGGTCCTCCTCCAGAGCCCTTAACAGGTAGTCCTGCGCTTGAATCAGCTTTCCCTGGATCAGTTTTGCCTCGCCGAGCGTCACGAACTCGGACGAAAAAGCGGCGTGGCACCAGAAAAACAAACCGCTCAAGGTAAGGAGAAAAAACCGTGTTCCCGCTTTAACAGACATCGCTTCCCGCCAACGGCGCTTCTTCAATGAGATGTTTTTCCCTCAGCGCATCCACCTTCCCCTGAATCCTAATCAGCCCCTTGTCGAGTTCCCGGATGATGGTTTTTATCTGCTCCGAGGATATGGGGCCCTTCTCGAGGTACTCAATGGTCTGAAGGCAAGCAGAAAGCTGGAGATCACACACCAGGGTCCTTATCCACTTCCTCCAGCTTCGGCTCATGAACTCCTCTTTGCATTCGACGAGCAAGTGGAATGTCTTTTTGAGAATCAGCTGATCCATCAACTGCCTGAGTTGTTCCACACGGTCGTCCGTAACGCCGTAAACATAGTGAAACCTCTCTTTCCTGACGAAGTCCTTGTCCTTGTAAGCCTTCTCAAGGGCGGTGCCCTGAAGAATGCGCAGGTCTCCCGTAAACACCTGCGTGCCGCAGTAGCTGTTTTTCAATATCTTGTCTCTGATGTATTGTACGTTGTACTTGACATCCTGCAGGGTCGTTTCCGGATAAAACATGATGAAGCCTATCTGATAGAACAAGCCCAGTTCCTCAAGCGTACGGATGGCCTCTTCGTTCTGCCGCACCGTCGTGTGTTTGTTCAGCAGATCGAGGTCTTTCTGGAGCATGGACTCCAGACCCAGGAAGACCGACATCAGCCCGGCCTCTTTCAGAAACCTGAACAGGTCGCGATCCACATCGTTCACCGCCGCCGGCACGGCGAACTTAATTTCCAGGCCCCGCCGCAATATCTCTTCGCCGACGGCGTAAGCTCTCTCCTTTCCCAGCCTGCCTGGGCCTATGAAGTTATCGTCGTTAAAAACGAATACGTTCAGACCATATTTCTTTACCAGCCATTCTACCTCCTCGCCCACGCTCTCCGGACTCCGGCAGCGCCACTTGGCGCCGCCAGACAGGCTGTAGAAGGCGTTGACGCTGCAAAACGCACAGTTCCCGTAGCATCCCCGGCTGGTGATCACCGACGCGTACCCTCCCCGCCTTCTCACTTCCGGCAGGGTATCCCTGGCCTGAAACGGCAATGCATCAAGGTCGCTTATCAGTTTTCTCGGCCGGTTGGCAACGACACGCCCTTCATCGCCATACGCCAGCCCGTCGATCTCTTTCCAGTTGCCGCCGTTTTCAAGGGCCTGAACCAACTCCAGCAGCGTGAATTCACCTTCTCCCATAACTATCGAATCGACGCCCCGGCACTCGGCAAATATTTCGGCGGCGGCGAAGGTGGGAAAATGACCGCCGAAGGTGATGTGGGCGCTCACCCCAGCGGTCCTCAATTTCTTGACGATCTCCAGTGCAAAGCCGACTGAAACCTGAAGCACCGTGAAGCCGATGACATCGGCCGCCACATCAGCAATGGCGCCGACGGTTTGGTCGAGGTCGTATCCCCTCAGGTCCGCATCTACAATGGCCACGTCCTGCCCATACTTTCTGAGCACGGCGGCCAGGAAGCCCAGCCCCGCGTATTCCTTGACACTGCTCGTCAGGACTTTGGATTTGTAATAATAAGGGGGGGCGACAAGTGCGACCTTCATTTCCGCCTGTTTGCGTAACACAATGTTGCCGGTTGCAACCGTTGAGGTTTATTATCGATCGGCTTTGCCCCTCTGGAGGGCCACCGTAAGCAGCCTCTGTTTCCTGACCACGAGCGTCATTCTCATGGGGCCTGTTTTTCCCATTCGTCCTTTCAACAGCTTTCCGACGTAACTCTCCTCCGCCACCGCTTCCGGGCTCAAAACCATTTCCGTGAAGGGCCCTCTGGCATCCAACCGGACGACTCGCGCCGCCACAAGCTCCGTCCGGTCCGGCCCCACCGCCATCTTGAGCTGCAACATGTCTCCCCCTGCCAGAAAAGAAACATCTTCCCCCCCATGGATCCTCAGCACCTTGGGTTCTGTAGAGAGATGCCCTTGCCGCGCCGCCCTATCCACTCCCTGAACCATCCATTCACCCACAACGGAAATTTCCTGCCTGATCCTCGCCTCCCAGAGCAAATATCCCGAGATGGAAACCAGTCCCGAAAAAAGCACCAGGACGGTGAGCAGGGGCAACACCTTGCTTCTCAAAATGCGTTGAACGACTCTTTGGCCCAGAGCACCCATTCTCACGAGCTGATCATATGGGCCTGATGATCACCGATGCTCGAGAAGGAAAGGTCATGGACGATCTGTTCCTTGTAAAGCTTGGCGTAAATATCGCTTCTGCAGAACAGCTCCGCATGGGAACCTATGTCCTGCACTCTTCCTTCATGTTGCACGACGATGCGGTCAGCCTGTCTCACCGCCGAAAACCTGTGTGAAATAAGCACAATCAATCTGTTATTTCTGATCTCCTTAAGATTGGCGATTACCCGCTGCTCGCTGTCCGTGCTGAGAGAGGACATGGCTTCGTCCAATACCAGTATGGGAGCGTCGGTGGCCACGGCTCTCGCAATCGATATCCTCTGTTTCTGCCCCTGAGAAAGGACGCCCCCCCCCTCTCCCACCGGCGTGTCATAGCCTTGCGGCAAATCCATGATGAAATCGTGCGCCTCCGCCGCCTTGGCCGCTCGTATGATCTCCTCGTCGCCCGCATGACACTTTCCAAAGGCAATGTTGTCCCTGACGGACCGCCTCAACAAAAAGATGTCCGCGGAAGAAACCCCGATGAGCCGTCTGAGGTCTCTGATTCTCAAGTCACTTATATCATGCCCATCAATCCGTATCATCCCTTCCCACGGATCATACAGGCGCAGCAGGAGATTCACGAGCGTGGTCTTTCCGGCGCCGCTGCGCCCGGCGATGGCCACCATCTCTCCCGGATTGGCCTGGAAACTCACGTTTGTCAACACAGGCCGACCCGGCAAGTAGCCGAAACTTACGTTTTCAAACGACACCTTTCCCTCAGCATTTCTCAGCCTCACCGTCTCCGGTTTCTCGGCAACCTCCACTTCAGCGTCCAATGTCTCAAGAAGCCTGTCCACGGAGATGAATTTCATGACAATGTCCTTATACACCGCTCCGAAAGACTTGAGGGAGGACAACAGCTGGAGTAGATACATGCTCAAGGCAGTCATTTCCCCGAGGCTCAACCGGCCGATAATGACCCGATAGCCCAACAGGTAGGCCAATCCCCCGGCAAGGACCGCATTGATGAAGCGCGCGGTTTCCGTCTGAAAGAGGTTCAGCCTGACGCCTCTGATGTTGAGCCGGATGAGGCTGATAATGTCCCGGAGATATCTCGCGATCTCTTCCTTTTCTTTCCCGAAAACCTTCAACAGCTTGGCCTGCGCGAGAGACTCCTGGAGATCGCTCGATACCGTCTGATTTCTTTGGGTCACGATTGTGCCCAACGCGTATTGCTTCCTGCCGAAATAGAATGCGTGAAAATAAACCACCGTGCTGAGGGCCAAAAGAATCAGCGTCAGTTTCCAATCCAACCAGAGGCAGATGGCCAAGAGGAAAGCCGAGCGCAGGACGAGCATGACCACCGACGGGATCGAGTTCACCGCCAGGCTGACGACGCCTTCAATGTCCGGCCCCAGACGAAAGATGCTTTCCCCCACGGGTCTGGACTGGAAGAACCTGAGCGACAAGTGCTGAAAATGCCTGTAAAACTGGGATCTCAAGGCAAAAGCGACCCGGGTGTGGAGATAGAAGCCGACATTCTTATAAAGCAGTTCGATGGGCACCGAAAAGAGAAAAAGAACCACCCCGACCAGGACCAGCATGTTCAGCAGATAGAGGTCCCGCCCCAAAATGGCATGGTCAATCATCATGCCCGTCAAGTATGGGCTGACCAACGCCACCAGCGCACTGAAAAGCATGCAGACATACAGTACGACCTGCTTGTCGAGATAAGGGTAGATATATCGTGAAAAACGGCGTAGTTGTGCCATTCTCTTGAGAAAAAGATCCCGTCCCGTATGGTTGTTTCTGTCGATCACGCCTATTCGTCTTGCAGTTCGAGGGTTACGGTGGTCTTCTGATAAACGGGCACGATCTCGGCCGTTCCGTCAAAACCGATCATAACCCCGGCAGCGCTGGTCTCCAAGGTTTCATCCAGCTTCACCACCTTCCCTTCGTTGTAGGCGAAGAGAAATATCCCGTTTATATTCATTTTCCCTTTGATGAGCATGCCCCTTCGGATCTCGGGGATCTCGCTGTAAAAAGACAGCCGGGGTTTGGCCTCCAGTCTTATCCGGACGACATCGTAGCCGGCGTAAGTGGTAAACTCTTCGACCGTGTATGTGTAGGTGGAGGTGAGCGTATCGCCGCCGGGAAAGTTGTGGCTCTTGTCCACCACCCAGGTGGACCCCGCGGCAACAGGGTCGTCCGGAAACTCCAAAATACCCAGAGAGCGGAACAGGTCGGAACTCACGGACTGCTGATTCTGGATCCCCGCGGCGCTCATCATTGCGCTGAAGTCCCCAACGGGTGTGGTCTCGGTCACCATTCCTTTTCTGTCCATCTTGGTGTTGAGTATGTGTCCGGCAACCGGAAAGGGGTAATTGACGCCGTTGACCAGAAGTGAACCGTTGGAGAAAGCGGTGTCGATATCCATGATGTCGCCGTCCACACCCGCGACATCTCTTGTCACGGTAACGGCAACCTTCTGAGAAGCCTGCGGCAGGGGTGTATCGAGAACCAGGCGGTAATGCAGAACGGTCCCGGCGCCGTGGCCGTAGCGGAGGGTCGTGGTCTGGGCTTGAAGCCCCGACGCCGCAAACAATGTGATCACAAACAGGCCACAATTCATTATGCGTCTGCCTCGAACGTTCATTTCATGCTCCTGTGCGTCTTATCTTAGAAGTTCAAACGGTGTCCTCATCATGATGACGCCCCGTTTGTCCCTGATGTCCTCCCCGACCCGGCTGGACCATCGCTTGCCGGCCGGAATGGTCATCATCTGGTGCAGCGTGTCCGGGTACTCGAAACTATAGCTTGCCACGCTGTCACCTGAGTCTTTCCGTGAAACGAGGTTCAGAAGTCGATTCGTTTCATTGTGATTGTACGCATACACGACCTCATTGAGGATGGTGGTGTTCCTCGTTTGGATCGGAGTCGGGAAAATGGTGGTGTGGCCGTCCGGGTCTGTCATGCTCACCAGTCTGTGCACACCGTCGTAGGTGTAGGTGGTGGTGCGGTCTTGCGCCCTGATCATCTGTACGCGGTTTCCCGCCTCGTCATAACTGAAACCGATCGAGTCTCCGGAAGTGTTGTCCTTCAGCGTTTTCACGCGCCCGTTCGCGTCATACGTGAACGAAAGGTCGAGATCCCCGGACGTCATCTGCACCAGGTAATCATTGGCATAGGAGAAGTCGATCTCTGCGGCATCAGGGGTGTTCACCTTGGTCACCCTGTCAGTGGCGCTATAGGTATACGAAATCGTGCCTAAGGCGAAGGCGATGCTGCTGAACAGATCGTTGGCGGTATACGCGTAGTCGACGTGGGTCCCGCCGGGGTAGCTCAGCCGTGTCAATCGGCCGCCGGTGTATTCGAAGACCTTCTCAAACGTGTTTTCAACTAATTTCGTCATTCTGCCGCCGGGATCATAGACATATTCCATTACCCTTGCCGGGCTGGTCCCATTGTCCGTTGCCTTGGTGATTCTGCCCAGGGCGTCGTACTCGTTGACGAGGGTCGCGCCGTTGGGGCGGTTGACAGTGATCACATTGCCGACCGAATCGTATTCAATGGCAGCCGTGTAGGTATGGGCCCCGATGGTGTCCGTTATCCCGGTCAGGTAACCGGCGGCGGAGCGGGTGAAGGTGGTGACAATTCCGTCCGGGCTTGTCGCCTTGGTGAGTTTCCCCGCAGAATCGTACTCGAAGAGCGTTTCACGGCTCAGAGAATCGGTTTTCTTGATGAGGTTTCCCTTGCCGTCATAGTCAAAAAACGTCATGTTGCCGAGAGGATCGGTGACGCTGGTGATCTGGCCGTAGGTTTGTTCGTAGGTGTAAGCGGTGGTGTTGCCGCCTGGGTCCGTCACGGTGACGATGTTGCCGTCGTTGTCGTAGGTGTAAATGGTATCTCCGTCTGAATTGGATATCTTTGTCAGCACCATGTTGGATCCGTAATGGAAATAAACACTTTCGTTAAGTGGATCTATTATTCTGGTTGGGTTTCCGTTTTCATTGAAATAAATGTCGGAATTAAAGCCTCTGCGGTTGTTCACCTTGGTATAGCCGTCGTTATACGTGAAATTAACAATTCCGTTTCTGTATGTTTGGGTTACAACAGCATTCAAATTGTTATAGGTGTGGGTAATCATTACCTCACCCAGGTGATTGACTACGCTCAACAGCCGGCGCTCCGTGTCGTACTCATAGGTTGTGGTGAAATTGAGGGGGTTTGTCACACCGGTCAGGTTCCCCTGGGCGTCGTAATTGTACCGGTGGGCTCTGCCGGTGAAATCCGTTACCGTAGAAACCTTGCCGTTCGCGCCATAGGCCAGGGTTATCCGCCTGCCGGCGGCGTCTGTTATGGAGCTGATGCGGCCGCTGCCGTCGTAGCCGTAAGCCAGACGATTACCGTTTCTGTCCGCGGTGCTCAGTAGATTGCCTCCGGCATCGAAGGTGTGGGCATTTCCATCCCTCTCCTTGAGCGTGAAGCCCGTCTCGGTTTGCACCAGCTCATAGTACCAGCCTGCTTCAACGGTGTCGTATGTCCCGTCCCCGTTGTCGATGAACTGCACCCTGATGCCGTCGCCTCTCTTCAAAAGGACACGCCTCTGCGATCCCTCCACCACTTCGACCAGAACCAAAAAGGGCGAAAAGTGCCACCCGTACCCGAAGGGTCCGCTGTAGCGATCCTGGGAGTTGTAGTTGCGGATGAGGCGAAGGGAAATGCCGGGCGCGGGGATGTTGATATCCAATTCATTGTACAGGAAATTGCCCTTATAAATATTTACCGGGTCGCCGCCACCCCCTTGATTGTTGCCCCCGGGGGGATTGGAGCCGGGATTCCCCGGATACCCGGTGGTATTGTGGCCGGAATCCCACGGCTGATCAAAGGCCGCGACGTCTCGGTAGGCACCGGAAAACGCGACAGCCAAGACACCTGCGACGACGGCGGGCATGATGACCCTTCTTAGCAATCCGGACATTGGTCTTCCCTCTCATCAGTAGAAAACTACGATTAGCGTATTGGCATCCCTCGAAGGGTTCCCTTGCCTATCGGTCGCCCTGAGCTTTAGCCGATAGGTGCCGGGGGCGACGAAGTCCCCGCTGTCACTCTTGCCGTTCCAGACGATTGTGTTGCCCGCCTGTGCCGGCACGTTGTCGATGGTGAAAGTCCTGACCACAAAGTTATTGACGTCGGATAGCGTTGCCGTCACGTCGGCCTCCCACGAGAGGGTGTAGGAAAACGTGGCCTCGTAAACCGGGTCGTAGGGCAGCGCTTTCGGGTTCAGGTACGCCGGGGTGACCAGGAGATCGGAAATCACCGGCCCCGCGGTGACCATCACCGCATTTTCGGGCAGCCGCCATCCGAACACCGCGATGACATAGGTATGGGGCTCAACCAGCGCGCCGGAATCGTCCGTGCCGTCCCAGACCAAAACATGGCTTCCGGCTTTCTGCGGCTCCCTTTCGAGCAGCGTTTTGATTCTCGGCCCCGCCAAACCGTAGACGCCTCCGAAAGGCGAGATGTAGACGGTGGCTTCCGATTTGGTGGGCAGCGTATACCGGAAGAAATTGGTTTCCGCACTGAAGGGGTTGAAGTTCTCGGGATAGACCACCGTCGGGTAATAGGTGGCCGTGTTGACATCGCCGGTTACATCGTACAGAAACTGTTTTCCTCCGACCTCGTACTCGATGACGTAGAAGTAAACCCCCGTGTCGACGATCCGGCCGGCCTCATTTCTCCCGTCCCACGCATCGGTGTGGTAGCCGCCGGCCCTCGGCTGGCCGCTGACCAGCGTACGGACGGTGTTGCCCACCCGGTCCTTTATCTTGAGCGTGAACTTGTCCACGGCCCCGGTCAGAACGGAATTGATGTTTACGCCCTCCCCTTGATACGGTTCGAAGGAATCGGTGCTCAGCACGGCGGACACGCCGAGGGAAACGGTTATCGTCACCACATCCGTGTCCGAAAAGCCCAACGCGTTTGTGACCCTCAGAACGGCCGTGTAATCACCCGCTGTGCCATACGTGTGTGTGGCATTACCGTTGGTCGTGGACACATAATCGAACACGCCGTCCCCGTCAAAATCCCATTCATACAGAACGATGGTCTCGCCTTCCGTTACCGGCGCTGAAAAATGAACGGTGAGGGACGCATCGCCGCTGGTGGCGGTGGCGCCGGCCTGCGCCGTCGGGGCGCCCACCGGTTTGACCTTCATGCGCACACTGTCCGTACCCGTATTGCCGTCGTTATCCGTTACGCGAAGAACCGCATTGTAAACCCCCTCGGCTTCATAGGTATGTGAGGCGGCTCCTCCGGTGGTGGATTCGAAATCAAAGGTACCGTCACCTTCGAAATCCCACTCGAACTTGGTGATGAAGCCGTCCGAGTCCCTGCCGAGCCCGGTGAAGTTCACCTGAAGCGGGCTATGGCCTTCGGTGGGGCTGGCCATGGCCTGGGCGCTCGGAAACGGGGAAGGGGGGGTCACGGTTATCGTGATCGATGCCGTGTCGCTGAAGCCCCTGTTGTCCACAACCCGTTGTGTGGCGATATAGGTGCCCGGCGTGTTGTAGGTAAAGGTCTGGCTGTCGGAGATCCGCGAGGTCCAGTTGATGGTCCCGCTGCCGTCGAAATCCCAGTAGTAATACTCGATGCTCCCGGATGGGCTCATCCCGACGGCCGAAAACAGCACCGTCAACGGCGCCGGGCCGGTGGTCGGGTACGCGGTCGGCACGGAGCGGGGAAAAGTCCCGGCCCTGATGGTGACCGAATCGGAGTCGGTGTTTCCGACGTCATCCGTCACCCTCAGCGTGGCGACGTACTCGCCGTCTCTGTAATAGATGTGGTTCGTGTGGCCGGTGGTCGTGGATCTGAAATACCCCGAAGACCTCATATCCGGAACGACCGACGTCGGGTTGCGGACCCCCCCCGCGCTGGCGATTTCCCGACCTGCGGGAGAAAGCTTCACGACACGGTTGCCGTTGTAATCGGCCACCCACACCGTTCCATCCGACGGATTCACGAAAGCCTCGTGGGGACGGTTGAAGCCGCCGACCCTCAGTATCTCGAATCCTGCATCGGCGGCCACCTTCACCATCTCGTTGTTCAGGTAATCACAGACCCAGGCGGTGCCGTCCGTCGAGTTGACGGACACGACCAGCGGCTCCCTGAAACCGCCCAGGACCTTATGCCTGGGCGTCCTGTCGATGGAATTGAGCGGCCAATAACCCACAAGACCGGGTTCCGATCCCGTGAGTTCGCCATCCTTGTTGGCGGGTATTTCCGCGGCACTGCGGGCCACATTCCAGATCCGAACCTCGTCGATGACCCCGTTGAAGTATTCCGAGTTGCTGTTGTTGCTGCCGATCCTGACCGGATTGGTGTTCGAGGTGTCGGAGTTGCGCCCGGTCTCCTCCACTATCAGGGTCCCGTCCACGTAAAGCCTCACCGCTTTGGCGCCCGCATCGTAAACCCCGGCCAGATGGTACCACTGCCCGACCGTAAAGGCGTCGGGGGTCAGCAGATACTTCCGACCGCCGTCGTAAATCAGAACCCCCATCTTGTTGCCGTTGGTGACCAGGGCGAAGTCCTTGTTCTGGCTCACTTTGCCTGCGACAATCCTGATGCCGGTGGCGATGTTGGGTTTTATCCAGGCTTCCAGGGTCCAGGACTCCATCCTGAACACCTGGGAATCGGGTATCTGGAGATAGTCGCCGCTGCCGTCGAAGGCGCCCCCGCCGTCCAGGGCCCCTTCCGCCGGCGCGACATCACCGAAGGTAAAGGCCCAATTCCCGCCAGGGGAGGCGTCTTCCGTCAGCCCGGTGAAATTGGAAAGGTTGTAGCCGTTGGGGATGTCCTCCCCCAGTCTCACAACACGGTTGTTGTACCTGTCCGCGACCCAAACGGACCCATCGCTCTGGTTCACGGAGACCCACCACGGCTGATTGAACCCGCTGACCCTGACAAGGCCCGTGCCGTCCCGGGCCAGCTTTGCCACCTGGTGGTTGCTCCTGTCCGCCACCCAGACGTTGCGCGTTCTGCCGTCGAGGGCTACGGAAGTGCTGTTATTGAAGCCGCTTACCCTGAAGAGCTCGGTACCGCCGGATGAGAGCTTTACCACGTTATTGTTGTTCTGGCCGGACACCCAGACGCTACCGTCCGTTTCATCGACAGCCAGACCCTGTGGTGCATTGAAGCCGCCCACCCTGGCCATTTCCAGGCCGTCGGACCCTCTGAGTTTCACCACCTGGTGGTTGTTGGTGTCTGACACCCACACCGAACCGTCGGTCTGGTTGACGGCCAGGCGAACCGGCCTGTTGAACCCGGACAGTCTTCTGTCTTCCACGGGCCCCTTGAGTTTGACGACCTGGTTATTGTTGTAATCGGCCACCCACACCGCCTCATCGCCGAAGACCCACTCATAGAGCGCGATGTGGCCGTCCGGCTCCGAGGCGGAAGAGCCCGTGGCATCGAAACTCACGTTCAGGGCGACCGGCCCGGCCGTGGGATCGGCGTTGGCCACAGCCTTGGGGAAGCCTTCGGGCGTGACCGTGATGAGCACCCGGTCGATGCCCGTCAGATTGTCGGCGTCTGTCACCCGCAGCGCAGCACTGAATTGCCCCGGCGTGTTGTAAAGGAAGGCGGCATCTCCCGTCTCCTCCGAGCTGTAATCATAAACGCCGTCGCCTTCGAAATCCCATTCATACAAGGTGATGATCCCGTCGTCCGGGTCGGTGCCCGTTCCGGTGAAATTGACGGCCAACGGTGCGGACCCCTTCACAACATCCGCTGCGGCCGTGACCACCGGCGGGTCTTGCCGGGGGTTGACGGTGATCGTCCTGCTCGCGGTGGCCGTCAAACCGTCGTTGTCCGTCACCCGCAGTGTAAGCGTATAGGTGCCTGCCGTCCTGTAGGTAAACGTCGTCGCGGGGGATGTGGTGGAGAACCAGTCGTAAACCCCGTCCCCATCGTAATCCCACTCGTAACGCACGACGGAACCGTCCGCATCGCTCCCCGAGCCCGTCAGATTCACGGTCAGGGGAACCACCCCGCTGGTGGGGCTGGCATAATTGTTGGCACTGGGCGGCACCTGGTTCACCACAACGGAAGCGCTTCCCAATGCCTGGTTGCCTGCCGTATCGGTGACCCTGAGCACCGGCGCATAATCGCCCGCCGTGTTGTACCTGCGGGGTGTCGACGCCGTCGCCGTGCTGGTATAATCGAACACGCCGTCTCCCTCGTAGTCCCACTCGAACAGGACGATGTTCCTGCCCGGAGATAGCCCGGTCACAACACCGCTCAGCGTCGTATTGAGCGGCGCGTTGCCGGAGGCGGGGCTCACCGAGGCGGACACGGTCAATGGCCCCACATAAACCAATCCCGGGGTGGCGAAGCCGATCATACCCCTGTTGTCGATGACCCTGAAAACGGGGCTGTAGGTGCCCGGCCTGTCGTAGGTGTGAGACGTGTTCCCGCTTGCGGCCGAATGCCAGTCGAAGACGCCGTCCCCGCCAAAATCCCACTCGTAGCTCATGACGGCGTCGCTGTCCTCCGCGCTGCCGGTGAAGGTCACGACAAGCGGCGCGTCGCCGCTTGCGGGCATCGCGGAGGTAATGGCCAAGGGAGGTTGATTCATGCCCCGGGCCGCGCTGTCCACGGCCACATACAGCGGCCGGTTGAACCCCCCCAGCCTCAGGAGTTCCGTGCCGTTCGGGGCCAGCTTCACCACCTGGTTGTTATTGTAATCGGCAACCCAGACCGTCCCGTCCTCCGAATTCACCGCCAGATCGTAAGGGTTGCTGAAACCGGCGGCTCTGACCATCTCGGCGGAATCGGTCGTGAGTTTGGCCACCTGGTGAATATTGTAATCCGTCATCCACACCGAACCGTCGCTCCGGTTGGCCGAAACGCCGAGGGGTCTATCGTAGCCGCCCCTTCTGTGAAGCTCGCTTCCGTCGGCCCCCAGCTTGACCACCTGATTGTTGTTGTAATCGGCGACCCAGACGCTACCGTCGGACCGGTCCACCGAAATACCGTGCGGCGTGTTGAAACCTGTAACCAGCATGGAGGGCGACGCATTGAGGGTATCGAGCTTCCAGTACCCGGCAAGACCCGGTTCGCCGCCGGTGAGGGGTGCGTCTTTATTGGCTGAAATCTCCGCCTCCGATCGCGCGATGTTCCAGAGCCGGACCTCATCGACCGCACCCACCAGATACCGGGAAAGGGAAGTGTTGAAACCGCCGAAATAGGCACCGATGAGCGCGTGGCTCCCGCCGAAGTCCAGCGTGACGGACAGGCCTTCCACGGGCTCTCCGTAAAGCACTGCGTTCACGTAGCTCCTTAGCTCGCCGGCGACGGCATCGTAAACGAGGGCCACATGGTGCCATTGCCCATCGGTGAAGTTCGCGTCTGCGCTGAATCTCTGCACGCTCCCGGCGTCCAGGACGGCTTCAAGGGTGCTGCTGTTGTAAAAGCCGAAGTAAAGCTCGTTTCCACCGGCGCTGTTGCCTCTCATGAAGATGGACCGGGTATTGGCGGCGCTTGCCTTGACCCAGGCCTCCACGGTGAAGCTCTGCACATCCAGCGCACCGGCGGCAGGAAGGAGGATATAGTCCCCGGTGCCGCCAAGCGCCACGCCTCCGGAGAGGTTGCCCGGAGCCGCTGCGGCGTTCCCGAAAACGAAACCTGTCGTGCCGCCGGCGGTTGAATCGGCAGCGGCGGCGGTCGGGGAGATCACGAAATTCTTCGGCAGATCCAAATCGAGCCGAACCACCCGGTGATTGTAGGTGTCGGACACCCAGACCACGCCTCTTTCTTCATCCACGTCCACCGCGAAAGGGCGATTGAAGCCGGTGATCCGGCTCAGCTCCGTTCCGTCCGGCGCGAGTTTCACCACCTGGCTTGCATTGTAGTTGGCCACCCAGACGCTGCCCTCCGCGGAGTCCACAGCCAGGCCGTAGGGTTGGTTGAGTCCGGTTACCACACTGTGGAAAGGGGTATCCGGAGCGGCGTTCAACTTCCAGTACCCCATTAGCCCCGCCTCGCTTCCGGTCAGCTCCGCGTCTTTGTTGCCTTCTATATCCGTTTGGGATCTGGTTGCATTCCAGAGCCGGACGTCGTCGATAATGCCGTTGAAGTACTCGGAGTTGCTGTTATTGCTGCCGATCCGCATGGGGTCCGTGTTGGAGGGATCCGCCCTGTATCGGGTATCTTCTCCGACGAACACCCCGTCGATGTACAGTCTCATGGTTCTGGCGGGGCCGTCGTAGACCCCCGCCACGTGGTACCACCGGTCGGCCACGGCGACGGTGGCGCTCTCGAGAAATCGTCTGCCGCCGTCATAGATCAGCATGCCCAACCTGCCGCTTCGCATGGTCAGGGCAAAATCCTTGTTCTGGCTCACCTTGCCGGCGATTATTCGAGTCCCGCTCAGGCTCCCGGCGCCCGGCTTCACCCAAGCCTCCAGGGTCCAGGAAAGCATCCTGTAGGCCGGGATATCGCCGATCAGAACGAAATCACCGCTTCCGTCGAGAAGGATCCCGCGGTCTCCCAATCTTGCTTCCCCGAGGACGGCGTCTCCATAGAGGGAGCCGGGGTTGTTGGCGGGCGAGGAGTCATGGGTTATGGTCGAGACCGAGATGTTGTAGTGGTTGGGCGTAGTCCCGGAGAGCCGCACCACCCGGTTGTTGTTGGTGTCGGAAACCCAGACATCTCCGCTGGTCGGATTGACGGCATTGCCTCTGGGACGGTTGAACCCGCCGATCCTGGCCCGTTCGGTCCCGTCTTCCGACAACTTGACCACCTGGTTGTTGATATGGTCCGACACCCACACAAAAGCGGCTCCGAGATTGTTGACCACGAATATGTTATCGGTGGCCACGGCCCGGTTACCCTCGTCATCCGTTACGCGCAACACCGGCGTGTAGGCGCCCGGGTCCGCATACACATGGGGTCGGCAGTCGCCAATCCAGACGTCGTCGACATACCACCCGCCGGCATTGTCCGCGGCGTTGCTGGTCACCCGGAACCGTATTTTCACCGTGGGGTTGCCGGCGTAGGCGGCAAGGCTGAATTCCTGCTTTGTCCAGTTGCGAACGGTGCCGTTGGTGTAGGCGGCCAATTGGGTCCATGAAAGGCCGTCGTTTCCCGATATCTCGACCCTGCCGAAATCGCTGGGTAGAAACTCGTAGCGGTGCCAGAAGATCAGTCTGGGCTCGACAGAGCCCGAGAGGTCGATGGTGACCGACGTCAGGGAAGTGTTGGCATTGTCGGCATAGTTGCCGCCGGGGCTGTCCGCCCAACTGAAGCTTTGCGAGAAATAGGTGTCCGGGGTCAACGCCCAAGGGGGGTCCGCCACCCAGTACGCCGTGCCGTTTTCCATCCTGTCCCCGAAGGCCGTCGGGGCGGTGCCGGAGCTGTCGTCGAAGGTGCCGTCCCCCTCGAAGTCCCACTCGTAGGTCGTTATGGTGCCGTCGGGGTCGAAGCCGTGCCCGCAGAACCGGACTTCGAGCGGGTTGACCCCCAGGGTGGGAAAAGCATGCATGATCGCCGACGGGTCTCCCGAGGGGAGGACCTCTATGGAGACCAGGTCCGTATCGCTGTTGCCGTCGTTGTCGGTGATCCTCAATACGGCGGTGTAGGCTCCGGCCGTGTCATAGGTGTATGACGTTGTGGCCGTGGTTTCGGAGGAAAATGTGAAATCGTCATCGCCGTCGAAATCCCACTCATACAGTACGATGGCGCCGTCGGGGTCCGTCCCCATCCCGTTGAAATTGACCGTCAGCGGCGCGTTGCCTCTCACCGGCGCCGCCCTGGCGAAGGCGGTGGGCGGGGACTGACCGACCGTGATGGTGACGGCGTCCGTGCTGGAATAGCCGTCCGTGTCGGTAACCCTGACGGTGGCCTCGAAAGTCCCGGCGGCGGAAAACATATGACGGGCGTTCGGCGAGTTGACGGACGCATAATCGAAGATCCCGTCCCCGTGGAAATCCCAATGGTATTGGGCGATCAGGCTGTCCCCATCCACCACCGTCGCCGAGAAAAAGACCTCCAGGGGTGCGCTTCCGGTCGTCACACTGGCCGAGGCGGTCACCCGGGGAACGCCGAAAACCCTGATGGTCAGAAACCTCGTATCCACGTTGCCTGCATCGTTGGTGACGCTGAAGCGCACCCGGTAGATGCCGGGGCTGGAAAAGGTGTAGCTGGCATCGCCCGAGGTCTGTGAAACGACCGTGTTGTTTTGGGCGGTGGCCGCGGTGACGCCCTGAGGGTAATAGAAACCGGTCTTCCTCAACAGTTCCGTCCCGTCATCGGCAATCCTGACGACCTGATGTTGGCCGTAATTCGCCACCCAGACATCGTTGGTGACCGGGTCCACCGAAACGGCATAGGGGCTGCTGAACCCCGTCTTGACCAGGTGGCTGCCGGTGTCCTGGTTGACATTGTATGCGTCGGCGATGTCTCCGGAAAGCCGCACGACGCGGTGACTGCCGGTGTCCGCCACCCAGACGGCGCCGGTGGTGGGATTCACGGACACGGACCTGGGCCGGTTGAAGCCCGCAATCACACGATGAGCCCCGGTGTCGCTTGCCACTGAATACCCGTCGGTCACGGAAGGGAAAAGCCTGATCACCCGGTTGTTGTTGAAATCCGCCACCCAGACGGCACCGTCGGTGGGATTGACCGACACGGCCTGGGGGCTGTTGAGTCCGCTTACCCTTTTGAGTTCCGTGCCGTCCGCGGAAAGCTTGACCGCCTGATGGTTGTTGGTGTCGGCCACCCAGACCGTCCCGTCGGTGGGATTCACGGCAACGGCCCACGGTCCCTTGAAACCGGCCGCCCTGACCAGTTCATTTCCTTCAGGGTCGAGCTTGACCACCTGGTTGTTGTTATAATCGGCGACCCAGACCGTCCCGTCCGCAGAATTGACCGAGACATCCGGCGGGTTGCGGAAGGTCGGCGATCCGCCCACCCTGACCAGTTCGGTCCGTCCGTCGGCGGCCAGCTTGACCACCTGACTGTTGTTGTAATCGGCCACCCAGACCGTCCCGTCCACGGAATTGACCGATACCGCATAGGGTCTGCTGAAGCCGCTTACCCGGACGATTTCCTCACCGTCCTCTCCGGAGAGCCGCACCACCTGGTTGTTCGAGGTGTCCCCGACCCATATGTGCTGATTCCCAAAATCCCAGCGGTACTCCTGGATGGCGTAACCGTCCGATACCTGGCCCGTGCCGGTGAAGTCGACCGTCAGCGGCGCAGTCCCGTCGAGGACATCCGCTCCGGCCGAGGCGATGGGCATGTCGAGGGGTATCACAGTGATAAGGACCGTGTCCGTGGACTGGTAGCCGTCGTCATCGGTGACCCTCAAGACCGCGATGTAGGTTCCGGGCGTATCATAGGTATGGGACGTGACGCCCGTAGTTTCGGAAGTGAACTGGAACTCGCCGTCGTTGTTGAAGTCCCATTCGTAGCGAACGATTTCGCCGTCGGGGTCGCTGCTGCCGGCGGCATCGAAATCGACGGTAAGGGAGGGATACCCGGAAGAGGGGGAAGCGCCGGCGGTCGCGATCGGGGGCTCCTTGCCCACGACGATCGTCAACTCCACCGAATCGGTGAGGCCGTCGTTGTCGGTTACCGTGAACCTGGCCGCATAGGTGCCGGCAGTCGTATAGGTGTGGGTCGTGTTTCCATTGGCAGCGGAACTCCAGTCATGGGTGCCGTCGCCGTTGAAATCCCAACGGTACAGGACGATCCGGCCGTCCGGGTCCGTCCCGGACCCTGTAAAGTCGACCGTCAGCGGGAAAAACCCGCTGGTGGGATGAGCGCCGGCAGTCGCCGTGGGCGCCGAAGACAAAACGGTCATCGTGACGGTGTCCAGGGCCACGGCCGGGCCATCTACAACTTTCAGGGTGGCAAGGTATGTCCCCGCGGTGGTGTATGTATGTGACGTGTTCCCCGTCGTCTCACTGTAGTATTCGAACTTCCCGTCCCCGTCGAAATCCCACTGGTAATTGTCGATCCGGCCGTCTATGGGGTCGATGAAATCGGCCGTGAAATTCACCGTCAACGGGGCGTCGCCCGAGCTCACCGATGCGCCGGCGATGGCCTTGAGGGTGCCGACCCTCAAAAACCTCGTGTTGTCGGTGGCGGTCAGCAGGTCGTTGTCCGTTAGCCGAAACACCGGATTGTAGATGCCGGCTGCATAGTAACTGTGGGTCGTCACGCCGGTGTCGGTGGACCGGTAATCGAAGACGCCGTCGCCGTCGAAGTCCCACTCATACAGGATGATGGTCCCGTCGGGGTCGCTCCCCGTTCCGGTGAAGGTGACCACCTCCCCCACATCCACCTGGTCGGAACTCAGGCCGGCGGTGGCCGTGGGGTGTTTGGACGCGGACACCTCATCGGGGGTCAGCGCCGCGAAGATGGGGTTCCTGAAGCCGCCGATGCTCAGCAGTTCAGCGCCGTTGGCCGCCAGCTTTGCAACCCTGTGATTATGGTAATCCGTCACCCAGGCCGTACCGTCCAGCGGGTTGACGGCCACCGACCGGGGGCTGCCATAGCCTGCGGCGACGGCGAGAATCGAGCCGTCCGAGGCCAGCCGCACGACGCGGTTGTTGTTGGTGTCGGCGACCCAGACCGAGCCGTCCACGTAGTTGACGCACAGGTGCTGCGGCCGGTTGAACCCGTCGACCCGGTGCAGTTCGGCCGTTCCGGTGGCCGCGAGCCTGACCACCTGATTGTTGTTGAAATCCGCGACCCAGGCGGTGCCGTCGGCCGCGTTCACCGAAACGTTGTAGGGGGCGCTGAAACCGGTTCTCACCGTGTGGCTGCCGGTGTCCTGGTTGACGTTGTATCCACCGGCGATACCCCGGGAAAGACGAACGACCCGGTTGCTGTTGGTGTCCGCCACCCAGACGACACCGGTTGTCGGATTGACCGAGACGGACCTGGGTCTGTTGAAGCCGGTGATCACCATGTGCGCACCGGTGTCACTTGCCAGATTGTAACCGTCGGTGGCCGTGGGCAGAAGTTTGACCACCCGGTTGTTGGTGAAATCCGCCACCCAGACCGATCCGTCTCGGGAATCCACGGAGACCGAGTACGGGTCCATCCCCGTCACGGTCAGAAGCGTGGCCCCGGTTAAAGGATCGAGCTTCTTGACGGTCTTGGCGGTGTTGTCCGCCACCCAGACCGCACCGTCGGTCAAGTCGCTGGAAATAGAGAGGGGGTTGCTGAAAGCGCCGACCCTTCGGAACACGTTTCCCCTCGAAGACAGTTTCCAGACGCGTTGATTGCCGACGGACAGGTCGCCCACCCACAGGCCGAAGGATATCCCGTTGTCGCCGAAATGGGCGGAGAGAATCGCCAGGTCCTCCCCATCGACGATCCCGTCGCCGTTGAGATCCGCTTCGGGGTCCCACTTGGGATCGCCGGTGCCTGAGCCGAAAGCCTGGGAGAGCATGATGAGGTCATAGCCATCGACCCTTCCTGAACCGTCGATATCGCCCGGCAGGGCGAAAGACAGGCCCGGCATTGCCAGCACCGCCATCAAGACAATCAGTGGAATTCTCAAAAACATGGGTGGCACCTCTCGAGAGTCGGTAGGTGGATACGGCGTTTCAAATGTTAATGCTTGCAACCGAAGCGTTGCGGTGAGCGTTTTGGCATCGGGCGGCCACACACGAATCCGGACCGGAAAAACCAGGCACATTAACAAGATTAAGGCTTGTAGGAAAATGCCGGAAGTATGTCAAGGAAAATCGTTACACGCGCTCATGCGGCCTCACCCGCCGGCTCCGGCGGCGCCGGATCCTCAGGAAAGGCGCATGGGACGACACTCGGTATCGCTTTCACGGCAGCCGGTTCATGTTTTCATACAGATCGTCGAAATATTGGAACGATTCCTCCATAAGTGCTTTATCGGAGCGGCTCGATTCGATCATGGCCCATATATCGTGCTCTATCTGCGTGCTTTCTTCAAAAAGCTTGCTCTGCCACACATTGATCTCGATGTCGTGTATGATTCTGGAAAGGGCGATCAGCCGTTCGTCCGTTATCCTGTAATGTTCCACAAGCACCTCAAAGGCCGATTTATTGTACCGGCGCCCCAGTGGGGCATAAGGGGTGTCGAACTCCATGCCCCGCCGAATGATCTGCCCCTTCGGGTATATCTCTATGGTGGCTCCCGGACTGATGAACCGCTTCAACAGCCAGATGGATGCCAGCTTGTCGACCTCGAAATCGTCCCACGTGGAAAAAACGGGGGATTGCCCCGGCGCCGCCCCGGCGCCGGAAATGAAAAAGAAGAATACCAACTTGCAGGTGATGGCAGCTTTCATTTTCGCACCTCAAACATGTCGCCCCCGCAGAAGATCGGCCACAGCGCTATTTCGCGACCCCGCCGAGACAAGCCCGGGGCGGCAATCCGGGAGCCGGTGTCCGGGCCTCGATCATCGTTCCGGCCACTCAGAGCACACCCCGCCCCCATCGGCTTTCCCGCCCCGATGCAGGGCGGCGGTTTTCTATGCAATCGGGACGTTATGTCGCCAGATAAATTATGTAGCGTGAATTCCATCTCATTCCTCTGATTCGAAAGACCATCAGAGAGA
>ENA-OSEO01000101-OSEO01000101.1-sediment-metagenome-genome-assembly--contig:-NODE-101-length-225999-cov-6.573415_pt1 | contig 225999 bp, 199 predicted proteins | sample MGYA00237883_ERZ534232 | MGnify/ENA metagenome assembly ERZ534232
TAAACAACATAATTTCCAAGAATCAAAACATCACCTCTCTGCTTACCTGCATATAAAACCTTTGAGCCACTTTATAAACTTATGTGTTTTTGTTACATGCCGGCTGATCTGAAAATATGGCTTCTGATAACCACCAAAAGCCCTGAAGAACGTTTCGATGTTTTTTACAACCGATCCTTCAAAGTCAAAAAAATCAGCCTCACGAGATACTAACCTGATCCCCTCAAAAAGCCCGAAGGCGGTTGCTCCACTGCTGCGGAGAGTGGGATCGGCGCCACCCAAAAGATAATAAACATAGCCATTATCAATCACAAAATAGAGAACAGCATGAATTTTCCTGTCCTCGTCAAAGACAAACAGCATTTTGCGTTTTCCAAATTTTCCCAACTGATCATCGAGACGGCAGAAAAAATTGAAATTAATGGGTGCAGCCATATTCTGTCGAGCAAAGGTCTGGACATAAATATCCCAGAAATCTCTTTGAGCCAAATTATTAATTCCTATTTGAAGTCCAAGCCTTCTAGCCTTACTGATATCGCTTCTGATATTCTTCGCCAGCCCCCCCCACAAGCGCTCCTCATCTTTAATATCTTCAAGAACATAGGTATATCGAGTGGTCTGTTTGTAACCACGCCACATGAATGGCAGCCAATTCTCAAAATTGTAATGAAAATTTTGACTAAAATAGTCGGGCTCTCCAAGGGCGTCTACCGCGCACTCAATAATTTTTTTTTCTTCGCTTATTCTCTCCGGATAAGAACGCTCAGATGGCGGAAGGAGGACACCGAGCGTCTGGGTCAAGGGCGGCATGCCATACCTTCCTCTCTTCATTCCGGTTTTTTGGACGATAGGGATGCCTCCAATAAGGCTATCCTTTTTGAAAACGGCAAAAATTGAATACCGGCCTGGTGAAACGGCATCCAACCACCAGGATTTACAAAAAATACATCCTTGAGGGGAAGTATCGACGAACCGGTTCCACTCCTCGTACTCTCTCTCTGAAAGACGCTTAAAGCGATATTTTCCGGACATTTTTCCTTTTTATTTTTTCAACTTGTAACAACCAGATGGTTTTCAGAAGCCAGGTTTCCTATCCCTTCATCATGGCAGGCACCAAGAAATTGATAAAAAGGCCCGGTTTTATGGGCAGCATTATTTAGACTTAGCAAAGAATTATCTTCCATTTTGCTTTTTGTTAAAGGAAGGAGAATTTCTTGGGTGGAGAAATAATCGAGACCAACCGGGTCTCGACTGCCCAGAATAGCTTTAGGATAACCACTCTTTTTTATATTTGTCCGCGACCCATAACCTACCCAATGTGCCGTAATAATATTGAGGTCGGCTTTTCTGATTTCGCGCATGAACATTCCGAGCACCGCACCCGTATGAGCAAAATACTTCCAATTATACTGGTTGACGGCTCTTTGAATTCGCCAGTACAAATGCTCCTGATATGGGAACTTTAATTGTCGTAAACCAATAAAATGAGTGTTGTAAAAACCTTCTGGAAGAGATCCCTGAAACCCACAGGTCATGTCAACCACGCCCATAAAATTTTTCACCGAAGCCGTCACCCCGCAATAAGGGCCATGATGGTTAATAGCCGAAAAATTGATGAACTTGACCGGTTGTCCGGTATAACGGCCGTCTTTCCATGCACCTTCCTTCAAATCAATTGTCACACCACTGTAACTGGAAGTAAAAACCGGATAGGTCATCATGCATTTTCTTCCCAACGGGCTGTGATATACAAGATCATCCCGCCAGACGTAACCGTCTCCCTCTCCGGGACCTTTTACCACCTTGGATTCATTTGCCGCATCACCTTCCAGAGGGCTGGGGTTCGGACCGGCGCATTTCCAGTGATACTTGGTTACCTGCGGATAGCCTGCTTCATTAAAATATTCAACCAATTCGTTGTAATTAAAGGCTCCATTTCTTTTGTCCGTTACCCAGCCTCGGGAGTTTGCCTGCGCATATTGATGATTTTCAGCAATAATTATCTCCCCTTTAAAACCGGGAATAGTTAAAACTTCCTCCATAAAAGCTTTCATGGCATCGGTATTGGTCATCCCCTGATTCCACCATTGGGCATTGGGTTTAAGAACCACAATGTCCTCACGGCCTATCAGACTTGCTATCCCGCCAATTAATGAGAGCACCTGACGCATGTTCTCTTCAGCAGTTTTACCCTGAGCAAGAAAGATACGTGACTTGCCATCCGGATCCACACCAAGATTTATTGTTTTTTTATGGCTCTGATGTTCTTTCGGCCCAGCATTGCTGTTGAGAGAGTTTTGTTTTGGAGACAATTTTTTTTTCGGGAATTTCAAACCTAAAAATCTTCCGGCCAAAACGAAGGCGCCCAACCAGCCCAAAAGTTTTAAAAATGTCCTTTTTTCCACAGCAGCATGCTCGTTCTTTTGTATTTCTTAAAAAATCAGAGAAACGATTCAACAATAATTCTTTCCAGGTCCAGGGAATATTCCAGCGGATCAAGGTTATAGTCATCCTCATAAACAAAACTAGGTTTTTCCTTATACAAATAATGATGCCAAACAGGGGAAAACTCGGTAATTAAAAACTTCTCACCACTATGTATCAGATCGATATTCAGCCAGCAGGATTTCAGCTGTTCGGCCAGGCGCATTGAAAGATCCAAAGCCTCTTGAGGGATTTTGCTCCAAACGCCGGTTCCGCCCCCATCGATATTCATTTTCCACATTTTTTTATCCGCCTGAAGCCGCCAGTGCCCTTCAACCACCCTGTCATTGCCGACAACGGTTTTTAAATCACGATCAATTTTTATAAAACGTTGTGCCAACAATGGCGGGGAAAGAAAAGGGTAGGGCATCCTCCGAGCCTTAACGGTATGGTACCAAAATAATTTTTTGGAAAATATATCCAAAAAATATCTGCATGCCGATAAGTTAAAAATATCCATCCGGGAAAGATGAAAATATTTTTCAAGCTCTTTTCGGTTCTCGACCTTGTAAACTGAGCCTCCGCCCGCACCATAACGGTTTTTCAGGATCATCGGATAACCAAAATCTGCATCGGCACAAGCAACTTCTTTTTCACTATGCAAAGGAATGGTATCAGGTATAGGGAAATTGCGGTTTTTTAAAAACAAGTATTGGCGATATTTGTCGTTGTAATATCGGATGATTCCAGGGTCGGGATAGATAGCGAGGTTCGGATACTCTTTTCGAAGAAAAGCAATATTATCATATACCTTATAAAGCGCCATAGGAGAACTGGAAGAATATTCAAAAGAGGGATAATAAATTGCGAAATCCACCTGTGAATAATCAAAGTCCATCCAAGAATTACCGTCAAAATCCAATATGGTGTAATCCACTCGGTAGAACTCGAGCTTTGATTTAAATGCCTCAAAGCGTTCAATTGACTTAAAAAGGACAGCCTTCTTTCCTTTTCCACATCCTTTAGAAAATTCACGCACCATTTGTTGCTCTTTTAGAAATCAAAAAAGTTGGAAGTTGCAAAAAACCCGTTTGTGTTTCTGCTTCTCTTCATCTTTCATTTTACCTTTAAAAAACTCAACCAGTTCTCGGCGTCCAAAGCACCTGCTTTTGCCCGCACAAAAACTTAAAAAAAGCATGCGCGCTTGCGAGATTCAATAACGTGAAATAACGTAGGAAAACAATCAGCTTGGAAGAAAGGCCTTTTGTTTCAAATAATGGGGCCAGCAAAGCAATTCCATAAGCAAAAATTTGGAAACCAAACAACATGCTCCAAAGAACACCGGAACCCATAATAAGCATATTGCTCACCAAAGCCAAAAAAAGGAAAATGAAACACAGGTACCGCAAAACCTTGTGGGACCAAAGTTGCCATGCAAAAACAGGGTTGCTCCTTGAAAAAAGGAGCTCCCGCATATCGAAAAGAGCCCAGAAAGCCCGCAATGAAACCCGCACCCGCATCCGGTACTCATCGCTCTGGTTTTTTAAAGACTGTTCCTTTAAAATTGCTTCTGGCTCATAAACCACCCGAAAGCCCTGTTTAACGACATCCAAAGGAAGAACAAAATCTGGAAGCTGGTCCGGACGCATTGCTCGATACAGCTCCTTTCGAACTGCATCAATTCCCCCATCGACCCCGACCACGGAATTGAAACTGCTTTCAAAATTCCTTAGGGCATTTTCATATTTCATATAGGCCGTGCAACCGTCACCAATGCTGGTTCCGTCCGGGTTGGCATAAATCATTTTCCCAGTTACGTAACCGACAGTTTTATCGGCAAAATTGGCTACTAGTTTTCGTAAAGCATCTGTCGCATATATCGAATTTGCATCAGAAAAAAGAACGATCTCACCACGAGATTCGAGAACTGCCCGATTTAAGGCACTGGTTTTTCCTGCCCTTGGCTCTTGACGAATCAAACGAACCCGCTGGTCAGAAAAGGCTGCAACAATCTCGTCTGTACGATCTTCCGATCCGTCGGAAATAACAATTATCTCATACTTATCCGCAGGGTAATCAAGCTCAAGCTTATTGCTAACCGTTTCTGCTATGGAGCTTTCTTCATTATAGGCGGCGATAACTATACTAACACAAGGTTCATATGACTTTTTATTAACACTTACGGGCCGCATCTTTGATAATAGAAAAACAATTAAAGGATACCCAAAATAAACATAAAAAACGGCGAAAACAGCTATGAAAAATATAAATTTGGCCATTAATTTAATTTAAACCACTTTTAATATAGGATTCGAATATGGGATAAAAATCTTTCATAAACTCCTGAAGACGCTGTTCCCCTTCTTGAAGTGTTCCCTCATTCACGGGCGTGCTGATTCTGACAAAAGCATTGTTTTGACTTTTATTCAGGAGCTTATTTTTCAACAACAAAATTTTCTGTAAAAAAGTATCCGGAGCCGTTTTATCCCCAGCTTGAAACCAGTAGACCACGAGAACCTTTTCATCCTTTTTTTCAGCCAAGAACAAGGAATATTTAATTGTGTTGGAAATACCATTTGACAACTGGAGGCTTTTCTGCTGTTTGCCGCTCACTTCCCAACCCTGTCCAGGAAAACAAACCAGAGGATCATGAGCTGCACCGACTTTAACAGGGGAATAATAATACCCGATATAAAGGTCAACCTTACAATTCCTTTGTGCATAGGTCTGAAAAACGTAATCATCCAATTTGAGCTCCTCTACGACCATTGGGTCAAGAGGCGAAACGGAGACCTTTTGCCAATTTTTTATTTGCGAGAGTACCTGCTCTACCCTGCTCTTGGGATTAAAAACATTTCCAGCCGGTTGGAAATACAAAAGCACACCAGTCAGTGCAAGGCACAAAACTAGAACAACAATTTTCATGCAGTTTGTTTTTTGCACAACAGTAATGCCTTTCTTAAAACAAGAAAAAGGACAATAGCTAGAACAAAAATAGAAGTTCCAAAAACTGTATGAACCGTGCCATGCGTCAGATCGTAATTAAAAAAATAAAATGCGATAACCATTGCCAGAACCCTTGCAACATTGACCATGATTGCTACAGGGATGGCTGATAGCGTAAGAAAAGTCCTCAGAAAATTTGAAGTCAGGGTGAAATAGCTGATCACAATTCCAAGCGTCAACAGCGACATTATGGAACGCAAGCCGCTGCAGGCCTGAACAACCTGCAACGTATGCTCTGGAAGGAAAAGAACATTACCTTCCCTTAGGATGGGAACTCCCATTCCAGAAGCAAAAAAAACGGTTAACTTCGTCACAAAAAGCTGAAGAGGAATAGTCAGGGCGGCATAAATCTGTGCCGGAACCGGAATCATAAAGAGAAGTAGAAACAGAGGGAAAATACAAATCTTAAAAATTTGAAAACCAAAAAGAAAAATAAGGCTGCTTCCTATAAAGAGAAGCATCGATAGCGTTGCCAGAGTCCTGATTTCAGCATATTCCGCGGCCAAGTATAAAAACAGTGAAAGAAAAACCAGGGGAAAGACTCCCCAGGATGGATTAGTTGGGGTTTCTTTTAGAAACTTTCTTTTTTGCCAGATAATATACAAACTCAAAGGAACAATCAAAAAACCGTGAGAATAATCATCGGAGGAAGCCCAAGCTTGGATCAGTCGTTGCCAGATTGGGAAGAAAACAATGATAAAAACCCCGAACAAAAAACCAAAAAGAACTAACGAAATTCGGTTTTCTTTGAAATTAAAAAAATCACCCATAAGCAGTTTCACGCCTCAAAATGAAAAAGTGCTTTTTTCCCGTAACACAGAAGACTTTTTAAAAAATTCTTCCGATTTCCTCCTATCTACCTTGCCGCTGGCGTTTTTGGGAAGGCTTTTGGCAAACAGAATCTCTTGAGGGAGTTTAAAATGGGGAATTTTTTTCGCGCAAAGTGAAAGAATTTTTTCGGCATTCGGTTCCGGAACAGCAGAAACCAAAACTGCGACCAATCGATTGCCGAGCAGCGGGTCCGGGAGACCTAGGACGGTGACCTCAACGGCCAGTTCGGTGGACAAAATGACATCCTCAACTTCCTGGGTGCTGACCCTATGGCCGCCAACTTTGAGCTGGTTGTCCCTTCGCCCTTCAACAAAAAAGTACCCGTCCCTGTCACGATATCCCAGATCGCCCGTATGATAGCCGTGAGAACTTAACGCGGCAGCCGTCGATTTAGGATCCCTCCAGTAACCCTGCATGATGTTTTCACCGCTGGCGACGATCTCCCCCACCTTTCCATCTTCGAGTTCATGCCCCTTTTCATCCACAACTTTGAGAGTCACGCCGGGAATGGCCTTGCCGATGGAATCGATCTTTTCGTTAAGCCGATGGGGTTCGACATAGCTGAGCCTGGCCGATGCTTCCGTGGCCCCGTACATGACAAACATCCTGGTGTGGGAGGGCAGTACCTGCAAAAGCTTCTGCTTGGTGGTCCTGTCCAAGTGCCCCCCCGCCTGGCTGCAATAGCGCAGAGCATGGAACTCTTCCCGACGGGCAGCAAGAGGAGACCGGTGCAAAAGATAGGCAAAGGTGGAAGGCACCCCGGAAAAACCGGTTACCTGTTCCTCTATCATCTGATTCACAACAGTGGCCGGGAAAGCGAATTTGTTATTGATGACGACCCGGCCGCCGACAGCAAAGTGTGTGTTAAGCAACGATTTCCCCATAACGTAGAAAAACGGCAAAACCACCATCTGGACGTCGTTTTCGGTCAACTCCAAATATTCAACGATGGAACCGGTGTTGGTAACAATATTGTGATGGGTCAGCATGGCCCCTTTGGGCTTCCCGGTGGAGCCGGAGGTGTAGATGATGCTGGCAAGATCCGAAGTTCTGATGGGAACACCCGGATTATTGTCAGAAAAATCCGGACTGGTTGCTTCTTCCCAAGAGGTAACCTTCACTCCTTCATTCTGCCATTTTTTTTTGGTGTTCCTTATGACCAGATCCCGTATGCCCGAAGACCCCAGGTTCAAATCCGATAGCATATCCTCCTGACGGTTTCCCGCTATGATGGCCCGGGCCTCAAGTTCTTCCAACAAAGGCTGCAAACTTTCCGCTTTCAACTCCGGATTGAGGGGGACGGCAACCGCACCAGCTTTGAGTATGCCGTAATAACCGGCGACATACTCGAAACTGTTTTCCAGGAGGATAGCCACACGGTCACCCACCGTGGTTCCTTGACGGATAAGATAATCGGCAAGCCGATTGGCGGCCCGGTTGATCTCGAAATAGGAGGCGCGGCGCTTTTCATGCACCAGAGCGCATTTGTCGGGAAGACGAGCGGCGCTGTTTTCAAGAAAATGGTGTATCAAGGTCATACACAAAAACCAAAATTTACAGGGATACAGAGGATAAAGGGGATAAAAATCAATAATCTTGGTTTGGAGTTAAAACCAAGAAGCTCAAAGACCAAATTAACAGAGATTTATGGGATAAAAAGGATAAAACCTATAAGCTTGGGGTTAAAGTCTTTAAAAACCAAAAGCCTGATCCCCTCCATCCCTGTCTTTATTTACTTTTTCAATTTTAATCCTATCCATCCCCTCTATCCCTGTTCAAACCGGTTATTCAGGCGTCTATATTCAAGCTTGCTGTTGCCAAAATTAATTAACAGACCAACCTGAAGCCCTGTTGCCTTCAGGTAATTTAAAACTTGTGCGACATGTTCTGGGGTCAATTTTTTAACAGCCTTCAATTCTAATAGTATGGTTCTCTCGACAACAATATCGGCAAAAAATTCTCCAACGAAATGGTCTCTAAATTTTACCTTTAATGGCACTTGAGCTTCCGCGGCCAGCCCTTTCTCTTGCAGAACGAAAAGCAAAGATTTTTCGTAAACTGATTCTAAAAACCCATTGCCCAGTTCATTGATGACTTCAAAAGATGCACCGAGAATCTTCTCCGTAAGTTCTTCGAAATGCATAAAACCCCAAAATCATTCCGACAGGGATGCGAGGGATAAAAATGATGGTAAATAGTCATTGGTCCTTTGTCATTTGTTATTTAAAACCTTCAAACCGTAGGTTTTCACTAATGACGATTGACAAGTGGCTAAGGACGATTAATTTTCATCCCATTCATCCCCTCGATCCCGGTTAAGAACCAAAAACTGTTTATCAGGGATTCGCAAGATTAAAGCTATAAAATCTTTAGACCCGTTGTTGTTTGACTTAAACAAAAGAGCCCAAATCCCGTCCATCCCCTTCATCCCTGTTAATATTGCTTTTGTTTCTCTTTGCGCTCTTTGCGGCTTTGCGTGGGACAGATTTTACCCGGCGGCGGAGGTTGCGGACTGGCCTCTCTTTTTCCCGATGAAGACTGACACATTGTTAATCGAATCGAGATTTTCCGGGACCAGTTCTTCATCCTCCACAGTGATATTAAACTCGTCGCTGATATACTCGATCAGTTCAAGTATCCCGGTTGAATCGACGATGCCCTCATCCAAAAAAGAGGTACTATCTTCCAGTCCGTTATCGTCCCCGAACAGAAAGTTATCGATGATAAAGGTTCTGATTTTGTTTTTTACGTCCGACATTTACTCAATCTCCTTTGTATTAGCCACGAACCCACACGAACAAAAAACCAAAGCAGACTTAACAGGGATACATGGGATAACGGGGATAAAATCTCCAAGCTTTAGGGGTAAAATCTTAAAACTCAAAAGCCTAATCCCATCTATCCTATCCATCCCTGTAGATATTGCCCTTGTCCGTGTGATTCCGTGGCTGATTATTTTCCTATTTCCGGGACCTCGCCTACCAGCAGTGCCGGCAGGTGAAGATAACTGGTCGTACTGCGTTTGGTGTCGATGTCGTCGTAAACCCTCTGGATCTGGTTCGGCGTCAAACCAAGAACCTCGGCCACTTCTTCGGAGGCATAACCGTGGTTCTTTCCGAATAGGCACAAATCCATCTTGTCATATGGAAGTGAAAAATAGAATTCGTCCTGGCCCTGGCTCAATGAATAGGTGTCGGTAGTCGGCGCTCTGCGGCAGATTTCTTCCGGCACGCCCAGATACTCGGCAAGGCGGTAGACCTGGGTTTTGTAGAGATGGGCAATGGGCTTGACATCCGCCGCTCCGTCGCCGAGCTTTACGAAAAAGCCCTGGTCGTACTCCAGGCGGTTGGGAGTTCCCGCGACCGCAAAATTGAGCCGGTCTGCGTGAAAGTATTCAAGCATTTTTCGAGTGCGCTGTTTGAAGTTGGTTGCAGCCACGATTTCAAGATAAGCATGAAGAGGAAGGCGCTGTTTGATCAATTCTCCATCCGGGTTCTGGGCCACCACCGAAAACAGACTGAAACCCCTGTTTTCGGTACTGTCGGAAATAGTAATTTTGGATTTCCAGCCCTCCCCGTAGTCGGGGATTACCGTTCTGACAGCGGCATCGTACCGACGATAAAACCCAAGCGCCTCCAGAATACCGGAAATATCTTCGTGAACCGTTTTGATGCCGAACTTTTGGGCCACGGAGCTGCTCAAAGACAGGGTTTCCTCTGCCGAATGCCGCTCCGGCATCTCCAACCCGAAAACCCGGGAGGGACCCAACGCCTTGACGGCAAGCGCCGCCGTCAGACTGCTATCGATACCCCCGGACAAACCGATAACCAGCCCCCGGCGTTTGATGCGGTTTCTCATTAAGGAGCGCAGGTTCTCTGATATACGGTTTACTTCCTGTTCGAGATCGATATGCAAAACATCTTTTGAAAAAGGTTTCATTTGTTAACCCCTAATTTTTTGCCCCGGAACCACATAGAAAAAAGCAATAAATTTTAACAAGGATAAAGGGGATGGAGGGGATAATGATTTTGAGAGAATACAAAAACCAGGCTTTTTGTTTTTATCCCTTTTATCCTATTTATCCCTGTCAGTCCGTTTAAAAGATTTTCTCTGTGACCTCAGCGCCCTCCACGGTGAAAAAGTCCTTGATGGTTCAATGACCATTACCATTCTTTTAATTCTACCTCACATCCCCTGCATCCTTTCCATCCCTGTTAATTTATCTTCCATTGGCCGATCCAGGTTTTTTCTTATAATCTTGGCCGGTCGGGCGCATTCAATGTCCCGGCCGGGGAATTTTTCCACAAACTGCTCATAGACCAATTGGGTCGAAAGGATACCGACTATGGCCATGTTGTGGGTTTCACTGGTAGGGGCCTGTCCCTGCTGAAGGTACTTTTCGAACAGGTTCATCACCTTCTTGACATTAAAAAGACCCATGCGCCCCAATTGATCGACACAGATCAGATCGCCGAGCTTCTCGGAACCGCTTTTGAAAAATGCCGGCCCGATAGGCGCTCGGTAAGGTTGCTTGGCCCGCATGCAAATGTTTTCCGGAATTTTGCCGCGATAGGCCTTTTTCAGCATGAATTTTTCTTTCAGTCCCGGCATTTTCCAGTGATGTGGCAGCTTTGCAGCAAAATCGATGACCCGATGGTCCAGGAAGGGGAGACGTAATTCCAGCGAATGGGCCATGGCCACCCGATCCCCCTGCGAAGACAACAGATAATTCGACATGAAGATGTCCATCTCCAGCCACTGGGCCCGGGAAAAAATATCCCGTTGTTCGAAATCGGCCGGTATACGGTCGCTCAGGTCGGCGACAGGGTCAAATCCTTCCATCTCCGCAAGAACCGCATGGTGGAAGAAGGTATTATTTTTCCCGGTGTTCTCCCAGCGCTTGCGGTGAGAGATAAATGGGTCCGCCAGATCCACATCAGATACCGAAAAGAACTTCTGCAGAAACGCTCTGCCGCGGGAAGGGTTCTGAAAAATATAAGGATAAAGGCGTTCGACCAGGAGAGGGCGCCAATTCGATTGCGGCTGCTGACCCCAGAACCACCTGACTTTGGCTTCCTTGAAGATATTATAGCCTCCGAAAACCTCGTCCGCCCCTTCACCAGTCAACACGACTTTGAAGTTATTTTTCCTGACCAATTCAGAAAGGAGAAACAGCGGCACCGGCCCCGTTCGCAGAAGAGGTTTTTCGCAGTGCCAGATAACCCGGGAAAAGTTCTCTCTCACGTCCCTGTTGGAAATGGTTGTCTGGTGATGGTCGGTTCCCAGATAGCTCACCATTTCCTTCTGATAGCCGGCTTCGTCAAAAGCGTTTTCCTCGAATCCCAGGGAGAATGTTTTAAGATGGTTATTGAAATTTCTGGAAATGATGGAGGTGATAATGGAGGAATCCAATCCGCCGCTGAGGTAGGCGCCCACCGGGACATCGGCGCGAAGGCGCAGGCGGACCGCATCCTTAAGCAAAGCATCGAGTTCTTCCAAGGCCTCGTCCCGCGTTCCCTGCCATTGCCGGTCAGCAGAATAGTGGGGAATGGTCCAGAAGGGCTTCTGTCCGGCAGGGCCGCTGCCGGTTTTGACAATCATGTAATGACCGGGACTTATTTCCTTGATGTCCTTAAAAACCGTTCGGGACCCAATCGTCGTCCAGCAGGTAAACACTTGGGATAATGAGTGGTTATCCAGAGCCCTGGGAACCCGGGCATCCGCAAAAATGGCTTTGATCTCGGACGCGAAATAAAACCGGCCGTTCTGAAATGTGTAATAAAGTGGGCAGATACCCACATAATCCCGGGCCAGAAAAAGTTCTCTTTTGCGGCTGTCCCAGATAGCAAAGGCGAATTGGCCGTTCAATGCATTCAGGCAGGCCGGACCCAGTTCTTCATAAAGATGAAGGATCACTTCTGTATCTGTTTGGGTGGTGAAAATATGACCCTTTTTTTCCAGGTCATCCCGAAGCTCAATATAGTTGAATATTTCACCGTTATATACAATCCAGAGTGTTTCGTCTTCATTGCAAAGAGGCTGGGTGCCGTCATCCAGGCCGATGATGCTCAGCCTGGCATGCCCCAAACCAATATCCGGATCGAGGTAGATACCGCTTTCTTCCGGACCCCGATGCCGGAGTACCGAGATCATTCGGGCAATGAGATCCTCCCGAAGTAAATCCCTGTAGTCAATGTTTAAAACTCCGGCAATGCCGCACATTGATTAACCTTTATTTGTCATTTGTTATTCGTCAATTGTCATGAGCCAGGTTGTTTAGGCCGAAGGAAAACCTTAAAACCTTATCAACCGCCGAGACCGCTGAGCTCGCTGAGAAAAACAAAAAACCATTTAACAGGGATACACAGGATTAAGGGGATTAAAACCTTTGAGCCTTGGGGGTAAAACCTTAAAAACCGACCCTGAAGTTAAGCCTCATCATCCCTATCCCATCCACCCCTTTTATCCCTGTTAATTTTGCTTTTCTTTGCGCCTTTGCGTGAAGAATATTCATTTTTTTCCCACGCCCGTTCGCTTTGCTCTCTCAAGACGCCAAGGCCGTCAAGAAAAATCTTTTATTTGAGGTTTGCAATTTTGGAGCCTTAACTAAACTTTTGTCTTTCTTTGTGCTCTTTACGGCTTTGCGTGAGATAAATTTTACCGCAGAACACGCCAAGTACGCTGAGAAATTCTTTGAAAATCAAAATCAGGCTGACAGAGATTTACAAAATAAAAGGGACACTGATCTTTCACTAATGACACTTGACCAGTGACTACTGACGATTATATTTCATCCCATCCACCTCTATTGATAGGGTTTTTAAATTTTTCGCACAAGAACTCATGGTTTCCTATCAACGTCTTGGGAAAAATTCATTTCCCTATAGAGTCAGGAGTCCCTTTTTTGAAGCAAGGTATGGATGGGAGCAAAAGAAAAATCCTGGAGTAGGCTGCGGAAGCGGTCTTCCGTTTTCCCCAAATTGATATAATGACGGAAACGACTTTTCAGACCGGCACCGACCAACCGTGGTTGTTCGGGATCAACCTCCCAAGGATGAAGATAAAAAACAAAAGGATTGTTTTCCTTAAGGTTGATCTGCCGCAATCCCCAACGCGTAAAGGCATATGGGAAAAAACGGAAATAACCGCCGCCGGCAATGGGCATATTCCGTCCCCCCAAACGCAAGGTCGCAATGGGGACTTCCAGCATTGCAGTTGAAACATGGTCGTCCATGGCGACCACAGGCCCCCAGGCTCCGCCATCCATTCGGACCACTTTGAAAGGAAAACGCGGCCAATCATGAATGCCATAAAAATCATGGCGGACCGGAAAGACACTGGAATCATAATGAAAACCGGCATCGTAAAGTTCGTCAAAGGCCCACAGGGTTTCGAGCCCGATGGAATAGCTTGGCGCCCGGTAGCCGAAAACCTGCCTTCCGGTCAAATCCTCAAGAAGACCTTTACTGCGACGGATATCGTTTCGAAATTCCTGACGGCTCTGCGTGGTGACACGGCGATGGCCAAAGCCATGGCTCGCAACTTCGTGGCCCTGTCCGCTTATTCTGCGAACCAGGTCGGGAAAGTGTTGGGCAACCCAGCCCAGCACGAAAAACGTGGCTTTGACATCAAATCCTTCAAGGATGCCGAGCAATTTTTCGGTGTTACGATCAACCCGGTGTTCGCGACTTTTCCAAGTCTCAGGAGGGGAAATCCCCTCGAAGGCGGAAACCTGGAAATAGTCTTCGACATCTATACTTAAGTAATTGGTAATGGTCATTTGTTATTAGTCATAATAAGGTCAGGTTGTTTAGTCCGAAGGCTGAAGGCCGAAGGAAAACCTTCAAGCTTTACTAACCGCCGAGCACACCGAGACCGCAGAGAAAATCTTTTTAAAGAATTTTTCACGCCCGTTCGCTTTGATCTCTAAAGACGCCAAGGCACTAAGAGAAATCTATTACCTCAGATTTTGATTTTTGAACCTTGATTCAACTAAACTTTTGTCTTTCTTTGCGTTCTTTGCGTCTTTGCCTGAGACAACTTTTCTTCTATGTGTCCGTTGAAAATAACAGCCTTAAGACCGTAGGTTGAAGGCCGAAGGAAAATCAAAAGCCTAAAAACATTAAGTCTAAAAGCCTTCTACCTTCCCACCTTCTACCTCCAGCCTGTTTCTACTTCTGCCTTCAGTCTATTCACCTTCAGCCTGTTTCTTCCTTACCCTCCCCCAAAGAGCCACCGCAGCCCCTTTCTCTTCTGCTTGACTTCGGGCTCATGACTTTCCGGCTTTTTTGTGGGCTGATTCGGCAATGGGTCCTTTAACTCAAGCGGCTCAACATTTTGCTCCAGTTGACTGAAACCTTTGCGTAACAAAAGAAATCCCGCCCGGTTTTTTTCTTCCATCTCCGTCAACTTTTCCTGAATAGAAGGAACTTGGTTCAAAAAATGGTCCTGCTTGACCAGAAGGATTTCCAGGGATTTCTGAATTTTCCGAAGGCATTCCAATTGCTGTTCAAAAATCTGGGGCGCCCCCTCCTTTCCCCTCCAAAAGCCGGGATTGTTGGCAGCTAATAAATCCGGGTCAACAGGCTCGGTCCGCAAAGCAACATCGCCGACCACTTCCTGAACCAGTTCAACCGACATTTCCTTGGTTTTTTCGGCAAAAGCCGAAAGCAGCAGAAAATCACAGAAAATATTCACCAGCCTGGGTATTCCCTGGCTGTACTGATAAATCACGTCGAAAGTCCCCGGCAAAAACGTCACAGCATTACGATTACCGGCGATCTCGAGACGATGGAAAATATACTCCTCCATCTCTGTTTTGTTCAGCGGTGTGATATGACAGGCGATATTGATCCTCTGGCGCAGCTGTTCCAACTCCGGAAAAGAAATCATTTTTTTGAGTTCGGGCTGCCCGACAAGAACAATCTGGACCAGCTTCGAGGTGCCGGTTTCAAGGTTGGAAAGAAGCCTGATCTCTTCAAGATTTTCCATGGAAAGATTCTGGGCTTCGTCAATAATAATGATCGGCTGGACGCTTTTTGAGTACTGTTCGATCAAATAGTCGTTCAAGTCTCTCAACAAGGCCACTTTGCCTTTGCCCTCAACATGGAGACCGAACTCCTCATTGATCATGGCAATAAGTTGTTCTGAGGTCACCCGCGTATTGAAAACCAGCGCGAGGGCAGTTTTCGAGTCCATGCGGCTGATGATTTCCCGTATGGTTGTCGTCTTTCCGGACCCGATTTCGCCGCTCAGCAATATGAAACCGGCCTTTTCCTGAAGGCCGTACTCAAGATAGCTTATGGCTTTCTGATGGGATTTACTCAAAAAGAGGAACTGGGGATTCGGCACCAGATCGAAGGGCTTCTGCTTCAACCCGAAATAGTCTTCATACATAAAAATTGCTTCTTTTTACCGCCGAGAACGCAGAGGACGCTGAGAAAAAATTTATAAAAACAGGTTGTTATTCCGAAGGCTGAAGGCCGAAGGCAAACCTAAAAGTCTTCAGTCTATTCACCTTCAGCCTTTTTTATCTTTCCCTTCAGCCTTCGGTCTTCAGCCTATAAACCGTCTTAAAACTCCATCCTTGCGGAAAGGAATGTAATGTTGTTGGTATAATCATTTCCTTCGATATCGGAGTCATATTCGCGGTAGGAATGAGACAGAAGGAATGTAACGTACCTGGTCACGTATTCCAGAGAAGCCCTGCCGCCGTATTCATCCACCTTTTCTCCTTCGGGATCATGTTCCAAATACGCATAGTTCCCCGATACGATCAGTGAAAAGCGGGTTCTGAAGGGAACGGTAGCGGTCAAAACACCGCCGGTGGTGTCATCTTCGTCGTCGGTCTCCTGATAATACGATCTTTCGTTGAATAGCTCCAAGCTCACTGGAATCCTGCCGAGATAGCTCAACAGCAGACTGCCTCTTTTCCTTTTTACCAGGCCTTCGTCTACAGAAGGTTCATAATCTTCCGAGTAATCGAGACTGAGGGCAAAAAGAGAACTGGGGTGGTATTCAATGCCCGCTCCCCACAAAAATGCATCCGTACTGTCCCTTTCGTCATAGTCGATCCAGGCCATTCCTCCCCGACCGCGCAACCGCAATTGAGGGCTTAACTCATATACCAGGGTACCGAAAACATCCTGGCGCTGGAAATCCCCCTCTAATTCCTCCACGCCGCTATCGCCGGGAGATTCATTGAAATCTTCAAAACGATACCCCACGGATGAGGAAAACCTTCTTGAAAAGGACTTTATGACTTCAACTCCGGCCTCTTGGCTTATGGAATCATCACCCTCCTTGGCTTCATACTCACGACCTTCCAAAAGATAATCGATAACAACTTCCACCGTGGGAATCCGACGAAATCGATATTGAGGATTGACAATGTAACGGTAGAGGATCGTACGGTTTTCCAAACCCTCGTCGTCTGGTGTAGGTGCGCTTTCATCAACAGCGACACTACTGATTTCCCCCAACAGGCTGATAGTAAAATTCCGATCGGGAAAAATTTCAGCCGTTGCCAAACCCCGCTGAATGTCCTTGAAATCTGTTTCATCTTCGTCCTTGTTGTCAGCGTATTTTCTGAACAACAAGCTGTAATCGATATCCAGAAGAAGCTCTTTAGCACGATAATTCAAGAGTATGCCTGGAGCAATGGTCGTTATGAAATCGTCTTCCTCGTCTTCATCATCTAAGTAAATATTGTCATTGTACTCTTCAGAAAGGGTCAGGCGGGGGTGTATCTCAAACGCGGCAAACCCGGTCATGGGGGCCAGCAAAAGGACCGCCAAAAAAATCAGCCAGATACCCGGAAAAAACCTATCCATGATCCCCCCTCTCAAAAATTCAGATGTGAATATGAATAAACAAATGTCCTTGACCAAAATTGCTCACCGCGGAGGCCACAGAGAACGCAGAGAGAACCTAAAAACAGCGCTTTAGACTGAAGGCTGAAGGCCGAAGTAGGAAAACCTTAATAGTCCTCAGTCTAAAAGCCTTCAACCTGCTTAATCTTTCCCTTCAGTCTTCAGCCTATTAACCTAATAATACGAGTAATAATCGCTATCTTTCTTGGAAACGAAATGCGAGTCGTTGTAGACAACACCTAAAATATTGCCGTTTTTCTTGAAATTATCCAGGGCCATTCTCACCTGGTGGCTTTTAGCCCGCCCCTCCCGTACAACAAAGACAACGCCATCCATGACCGAGGCCAGGGAAAACGACTCTGCAAAAGACAGGACCGGAGTCGTATCGAAGAGCACATAACGATCCGCATAGCGTTTTTTCAACTCCTGAACCATTTCTTTCATCCGTTTGGAGGAAAGGAGTTCAACAGGATTGGAGACGGAAGAGCCTGCCGGCAAAACAACCAGTTTCCCGATGCCCGTTTTCACCAGGACATCTTCCAAAGGGACATTTTCCCTTAAACATTGAACAAGACCCGCCTTTGGCTTGATTCCCAGATATTCATGTACCGAAGGTTGTCTTAAGTCCGCATCCACAACCAGGACCGTATGGTCTATCTCCTGGGCCAGGCTTATTGCCAGGTTTAGTACTGTTAAGGTCTTTCCTTCACCGCTAACCGTACTTGTAAACATCAAGGTATTTAGAAACTTTTCCTTGTCCGTCATCTGAACGATTACCGACTTAAGTTTCTTATATTCCTCAACGATATAGCTGTTTTCTTCCTGGTTGACCAGAAGAAAAGGGCTGGGTGCCTGGAGCGGCTCGACTTGTAAAAGCAAATCGTTGGGCTTTGTATCCTTTGCGGGCGCAATCCTGGGCTCAGGAACAGACTCCACCTTGCGGGTCTTTATCGCTTTTTCAATGGCTTTTTCTAAACGGCTCATTTAAAAACTTTCAGTTTTTTAGGGGTTTAGTCCGAGGGCTGAAGGCCGAGGGAAAACCGAAACCTAATAAAAGTCTTCAGTCTATTACCTTCAGCTTGCTTTATCTTTCCCTTCAGCCTTCAGTCTATCTACCTTCAAGCTTTACCTTAGAAATTCAAAAGCCAGCACACAAAGCACGCAAGAAAAATACAGTCCGGAAGCAATAAATATTTTTCTGTCCCGCAAGCTTGCGGCACGCTCCTGAGCAGCGTTGGAAATCCGGGGGATAATTGCAAGCACCTCAAAATCCCATTCCTTTATTTGCCGTACCTCCTTGACAGAGGTATCCAGCATTTCGAGAAGAAGAACGACACCCAGACCGCCGCCGAAACCGGCGATAATGGCCAGCAGAATCATCCGGACCATGTTGGGCGAAACGGGACGCTCAGGAAATATTGCCGGGTCAACGACCCTGAAATTGGTTGTTTTGTCACCGATTTCCATTTGTTTGGAGACCTCAGACTGCCCCATGCGCGCCAAAAGATCCTCATAAATCCTGCGGTAGGAATCCCTTTCCTGAATCAGCATGCCGAGTTTTTTGGTGTTTTCCGGGATAAATTTCAGCTCTTTCTCTTTTTCCAGAATCATTTCCTGCAATCGGCCTTGCCTTGCTTTAAGGGCGCTTATCTCGGTCTCGGCATTCATCATGGCCTGCTTCACTTCCTGAAAAACCGGGTTGGCGGAACGGGTTTCCAGGCTGGCCGGCGAAGGCGATTCTCCTTTCCCCTCTCGCAAATTCCTTTTGAGAGTTTCCAGTTCGGCTTTCAACCTGACGATCTCGGGATAGTTCTCGGTATAGGAGACCAGAAGATATTTTATGCGGGCCTCCAACACCTCAATCCTGTTGGCTCTTTCCCCCTCGCTGAATAGGGATATCTCAGGACTGATGGTTCGGAGTTGCTTGGCAAGTTCATTTTTCCGGGCGGTCAACGTTTCAATTTCGAGGTTATTGTTGTCAATCTGGCGGTTATAATCCCGGATGGTAGCAATAATGGCCGGCTCATCCAGAGAAAGGAAAACTCCCTCCTGGTTGCGAAACTCGATGATTTTGTTTTCGGCCTTGTCCAGTTTATCTTTGAAAACCACCAACTGCTCCTGCAGGAAGCGGTTTGCTCCGTAGGTTTCTTCGCGGTTCGATGAAGTGCTCTGCTCCAGGTATTTTTGGACAAGGGTATTGATATACTTCTGGGCGAAATGAGGGTCACGGTCAACTATCGAAACAATAAAAAGGTCTTCCCGCCGTTGAGTTAATTCGGTTCTTTCCTGAAGTCCCGTCACATAAGCCTGCAAAGCTCCGTCGCTCTTGAACTTGACGTCCACATCCAGTTCTCTCAGCACCTCGTTAATCAATCCCCGGCTGAGCAACCGATAGCGAAGAACACGAACCCGCTCTTCCATGTCCGGCGTCACAACCAGCCCTTGGACAAGGTCATTGATGACGCTTTTTTCAATAAAAACAGTACTGTCCGCCTTGTACTTCTTCGGAAGGAAATAGACCCCTGCGATCAGCACGGTCATAAGAAAAAAAGAGGTCAGCAAAAAAAGACCTTTCCGGTTTTTCAAAATGAAGAAATAGCGAAATATTTGTTCGAAATTATTGTCCATTTTTAAGGTATTTAGGCTGAAGGCTGAAGACTTTTGGGAAAGCAGGTAGTTAGACTGAAGGCTAAAAACTATTAGGCAAAATCAAAAGCCAAAAACCTTCAGCCTTCAGTCTATCTTCCTTCAGCCTGGTTAATCTTTTTCCTTCCGTCTTCGGCCTCAACTTTTCCTTTCGGTCTTGGTCTTTAAATAGGGGGTTAGGTAGAAGGCTGATAAAAAGCCTGTAATCAGGCTGAAGCCTGAAGACTGTTAGGGAAAACCCAAAAAGCCTTCAACCTAATAATCTTCGGCCTTTGACCTCAGCATTTTTCTTCAGCCTTCGGTCTATTAGCCTTCAGCCTGATTATTTAAAACAGCCCTTCTTCAACCATAACGTAGTCCCCCGGCTTGAGGAAGATATTCATGGCAGAGTCCTTGCCCTTCATGACATCCTTGAGACGAACCCTTATTCTTTCTTCGCCGCGTAAAACCGTGACGTCATTCAATTTGGCAAACTCGGTAAACCCCCCCGCCTCGAGAATTGCATCCAGAACCTTTATTCCTTCCCGGTAAAAAATATACGTGGGTTCATTTACGCCCCCGACGACATATATTTTATTGCGCTCGTTTGTCGGAAGAAAAACAATATCATCGGCCCGTAGTTCAATATCTTGGGAAAAATCACCTTCAACAAAAAGACTATAAAAGTCTGTTTTGATTTTTTTGCCGCTCCGCATGACATAAGCACGCTTCAAATCAACATTCTGGAGGTTCTCAAAGCGGCAGAGAAACTGGAATAGCATGGTTTTTCCCGGCATGGGCACAATTTCCGAAGGCACCCCGCCTCCGGATACAAAGATCCGGTTGTTGGTGATCTGTGCCACGGTTACCGTCACAATCGGCTGCTGCACATACCGTCTCAAAACCCGGCTGATCTTACTACTTAACTTTTCGGGAGTTTCCCCGGATGCCTGTACATCCCCGGCAGCAGGCAAGGTGATTTTGCCGTCCGGACGGACCGTAACCTGAACGCTTAGCTCAGGCTCGCCCCAAACAGAAACCCCCAAGACATCCCCTTCTCCGATAATGTAGTCCTCAGCAAAAACCGGAGGACAAAACAAAAACAACAGACCGCAAAATGCCAGGACTAAGCGCGCAATTTTCATTTACCTGCCTCCTTTAGCGAAGGACACAACCTTGATTGTCTCCAAAATAATGAAAAAATCAAGCTTCAAGGAATAGTTCTTGATGTAATAAAGATCATACTTGAGCTTCTCAAGGGAATCTTCCATTGAGGCTCCATAAGGATAGCGAACCTGGGCCCAGCCGGTAATCCCGGGCTTAACCGAATGCCTTTTGGAATAATAGCTGTATTTCTCATTCAGTTTTTCAACGAATTCGGGCCGTTCGGGACGCGGACCCACAAAACTCATGTCGCCCTTAAAAACATTGATCAACTGCGGGATTTCATCAAGTCGCGTCTTGCGCAGGAATTTGCCGATTTTGGTAATTCTTGGGTCATCCGCCGCCGCCCAGATGGCGCCTGTGGCTTTTTCAGCATCTTCCCTCATGGTGCGAAATTTATTGAGAAAAAAATGCTTTTCGTCGACCCCAACCCGAAGCTGGCGGAAAAGAACCTTCCCCGGCGAGTCGATTTTTATAAGAAGCGCGATAAGCGGAAGAATCGGAAGAGCGACCAGAAGGCCCAGTGAAGCAAAAACAATATCGAATATGCGCTTATTGAATTTTGTAAAAAGGGTAAATGGAGTGACTTTGAAACTGTTGGAGAACAAAAACCAGCTGGGGTTGGTCCTCTCAAGCATCAGTTTTCCGGTGGCCTCTTCAAAAAAGGTCGTATTTTCAACGACATCAATTCCGGCGAACTTGCAGCGCAGCAACTCCCTGACGGGAAGCACCCCGCGCCGCTCGGAAAGAGCTACAACAATTTTCGCTGCTTTTTCCTTTTTTGCAACTTGGATCAAGCTGTCTTCGCTGCCCAGAATTTCTCCCTGGGGGACCGTGACCAAATCCCCCAGAGGCTTTATATAACCCGAGAAAATACAGTTGGGAGCCTTCTCTTCCAGAACCTCCCGCATTTCCTGGGCCATGGGTCCCACCCCGAAAATAAGAACGCGTTTGGCAATTCCGGGAAGCTGCAGAAAAGAATAATAAAACTTATGCCACCAGAACTGGACCAGCCCGAAAAAGAACAACGCCATTACTAAAATACGGCGTCCACCAGTGAGCTGGGGGAAAACATAGTAAAACCAGGAAAGAGCCATAAACGCCATAAGAAGGGAAGCCCCAAGACGAAAAATTATTTCATTTCTTTGAAATACTTTTTCCAGGTTGTAAAGCTCTGAAAAGTAGGTGGTTAAAAGCAAAACCCCAATAAAAATGAAGAGTTTAATTAGCTCTTTATTCCCGGAAAACGAAAAGGTATAAGGTTGCAGGAAAAAGCCGCAAAAATAGGCAAACCCCGCAAAGAAGAAGTCCCCTCCCATCAGAAAAAGAGCATTACGACTCATAAGCTTTCTGTCCCGACTTCTATTCCTTCACCCTTTTCAACAGGTTTTTGGCATCTTCTCTTTCCGGAAAATCCTTTGCTGAAAGGGCCTTCCGTAAATACTCCTCAGCCTTTTCTTTCTCGCCCCCGTTAAATGCAGCCAAGGCCAGATGGTATTCGATTGATGGAGAGCCGGGGAGAAGAGAGCTTGCTTTTTCCAAAAGCCCGGAAGCTTCCTTCAGCTTCCCTTGCTTTAATAGAACATACCCCAACGTATCCAAAATATAAGGGTTGCCCGGCTCGTTGCGGTAGGCACGCAGGGCCAAATCCAGAGCCTTTTCCAAATCCCCGTAATTCACCGCGTAGAGATATGCCAGATTGTTCAGCGTCGCGGAATGATTCTTGTTCTGCTTGAGAACCCTTTCATAATATTCCAGAGCCTTCTTTTTCTCACCGAGTTTATCATATATCGTCCCGATGGCATAGGATGCAGGATAAAAATCCGGGTTTCTATCCAAAAGCTCCCTGTAAATCCTCAAAGCGGAATCAGGTTGGTCGAGTTTTGCATAAATGGAACCCATCCCCATTAACAGGCCGGGATTCCCCTGGTTGCTTTCCAGGCCTTTTTCCAGAGCTTTCAAGGCAGAGGCAAGGTCTTTCTGCTGTTCATGAATCGAAGCTGAAAGCAAAAACCCGTAAGGGGAATCAGGGTTGGACTTAATTACACTATTGGCCAGGTTTTCCGCTTTTCGGGTCTCACCCTGAAGCTGATAAATCTTTATTAAAGCAGGATATCCTTTGCCGGGGCTTATGGATTCCAGCATCTCAAAAGTTGCCTCGGCTGACTTATATTCCTTTTTTTCCAACAGCATTTGCCCCTGAAGATTCAGAAAAACCACATTGCGGGGTTCCAGCCTGAGCCCTTCCGCAAGGACTCCCAAGGCCTTTTCAGGCTGTTTCTTTTTGTTGTAATAACCGATGAGGGCCATGAATCCCAGAGTCTCGTTGGTCTCTCTGGCCTTTTGAAAATAGGTCAGGGCCTCGTCATCCTTCTGCTGCATTTCGCTGGTTACGGCCATGCCGATGAGCGCTCTGAGGTTTGCGGGATCTTTTTCCAGGACCGCCAGATACTCTCCCCGGGCCTTTTCCAGATCCCCCTTTTTTCCGTAATAAGAAGCCAGATTGAAATAAGGCGGGAAAAAATCCGGTTTGGCTTGTTTGGCCTTTTCCAGGCAGGCCAAAGCCTTTTCAGGGTTTTTTTGGGAAAAATAGGCCAGAGAAAGATAATTATAGAGGACGGCATCCTGCATTTGACCGGTCAAGCCTTTTTCCAATGTCTCGACAGCTTTGGCGTAATCCTCCTGACGCAGATAGTGGGATGCGAGGACGATTCTTGAATTCAGGGCTTCCGGAGCCAATGAAACCGCTGTTTCCAACTGATCCTCCGCCTCCTTCAGGTTCCCGGACTTGATAGAGAAAAGCCCCTTCTTAAAATGGGCATCCGCAAGACGCGGGTCGATCTCTACGGCTTTATCGAATTCCTCCACCGATTTTTCCAATTCTCCTTTGCCCATATAGGCACTGCCGAGAATGTTATGGACCAGACCATTGGAGGCATGGTTTTTGAGCATTTTTTCGCATTCGACAATGGCGTCATCGAAACGTTTCTGCTTTAAAAAAACCATGGCCACCATGATTCGCGGCTGCAGGAAATCAGGGGCGGAATCGAGAATCTTCTGGAATTGATTGAGGGCGAGCTCAAATTTCTGCGTGTTGTAATAAGAAAGGCCAAGGAAATAATACCCCATCAGGTCCGGGGCAAGGCTGAGGGATTTTTGACACTGGACGATAGCTTCAACATATTTTTTCTGCAAATAAAGAGAGAGGCCTTTCAGCAACGGCCCTTGGCCCGATTTGGGGAAACGTGCGATGAGATCGTCGGCAACCTTGTCCCCCTCTTCAATTTTTCCCTGGCTCAAAAGAATACGGCCCTTCATGTATAAGGCCGTCGTGTCGTCCGGGTCGATCTGGACAATCTTCTCATAAGCCTTTAATGCACCGTCGGTATTTCTGCCGGCGGCCTCAAGTTGAGCCAACAGATACCAGGCCATTTTGCTTTTTTCATGAACCCGGGTAATTTCAATCAGGTTCTGGCGGGCCTCGGTATTTCTTTTTTGCCCGAGAAGAACCCGGACAAGATTCAGCTTGGTCTGGATATTATCCTTGTCCAGATCTAGGGCCGCCCGGAAGTGTTTTTCAGCCGTGGCAAAATCTTTTTTTACTGCAAAAGCCTGCCCCAAAAGATTATAGGCTTCCGGCGTTCCCCCTTTGCTGCTCAGGAATTTCTCAACCTCCTTGATGGTGAGGTCCGGACGCTCGGTATGCAGGTAAACTTCCCCAAGCTTCAACGGCAGTTCAGGGAATTTCCCGCCCTGTTTCAATACTTTCAAAAATTCATTTTCCGCCTTTTCGAATTTGCCGGTATGGAGATAGGCGTCTCCCAGGTAGTATCGCGCCTCAAAATAATTCGGGTCTTTTTCCAGGCAATTTTTGAAGAGAACGATGGCTCCCTGATAATTGCCTGCCTCGGATAGTTTGACGCCCTCCTCGTAAAGGGCCTCCTTCGTCTGGTCTTTACACCCGAAAACAATCAGCCCTAACAACAGAAAAAGCAGAATTTTTTTAAACAACGCCATTACCTCCTCAATAATCCGGGTCCATAAGATGTCATTGCTTGAAGTTCTTTCAAACCCAAAAGGACAAAGTGCTCTGCCGATTCAGGTAGAATATTATACCCTCATATTTTTAAAAAAGCCTTTTTTAATCTTCTGTCTTTTGACCAAAACGAATTAATTCAAACTTTGTGAAATCAAAAGAATATGCGAGCAAGTTTTGCACCAATCTTGGGATTTGCCGGAGGGCTCTCAAAACAGGAAATAAGATATCTAAGAAAAACACCAAGGAAAATCTTTCCGGGAGGAGAATAAAAAGCAAGTTGTCAAAAAATATATTTCATGAACCCCCTAAACGGACACCATCCCAAAAGGTTAAATCTCCGGAAAATCAGGAATCTTTTAAAAGCTTTTCCCCAACAGGGTCATTTGGAAAAGGATTGGAAATATTTAAAGAAATATCACTGAACGATGATTTATTTGTAACATGAGGGCGAGGTTAAGGTAAAGCACGAGCAATCCCACATCGAATTTCCAGAAAAAACCCCTGGAGGCTAATCAAAATTTTTCAAAAAAAAAGGCGGTGCTGAAAGCACCGCCTTTTTTAATAGTATTTTATTTCTCCTAGTTCTTAAATCTCCTTAAAACCCCCAAGCCGAGAATTCCTAACCCCAGGAGAAGCATGGTAGCAGGTTCGGGAACAGGTGCAGTTTCTATGGCCAGCGTAATACCGTCATTATAGTAATGGCAATCAGGGTCAAATCCAAAACTGATAAATCCATCAGCTGAAAAAGCAATCAGCGCAATAATTTGGTCACTAGTAAAATCCAATACAATATCTTGGGCCACATTGCTTAGGTCTACATAATGCTCTAACAATATCCCGTTTTCAGCCAGATCATCGCCATTGCTTTGATTGTCCCAGAAAGCGCTGACCCCTAATGCCGCATCATCTTCCAAAAGACGAACATAAAGGTCATTAGCATTAGCATCCCAATTTCTAATATTATCAAAAGTAAGTGAGGCGCCTATAATTGTTTCATCACTGTTCCATTTGAGACCCCAAGTATAGTAGGTGTAATGATCCAAATCATATAAATCAGCAGGACTGGGTTGGAACGTGTATGTCGCTGCTTCAGCCGAGAGCGTAAAGATCAAAAATAAAACAAAAATACAAGGAACATAAAACCATCTTTTCATTGTCAACCTCCAACGGCAATAGGCTCTGGAAAAATATATGATTCAAGGTGTAGGAGGTTGTAGAGCACAACTTATGCCACAAGCATATCTATTTGTTTTTTATGGTTTTTTTTGTAAATTCAACATTGTTCAAAAATAACCTGTAAAAAATACCGACTTCCAAATTTGCGTTTATTTACCCGGCATGAAAATCTATTTTTAATTAATGAGCCTTGTAACACTCTAATTTACATAAAGAATTTTTTGACCCTGTGCCCTTTATTAAAAAGGCTTCTGCCCCAAACTTGGGGGAAATTGGTTTTCCTCTAGAAAAAACGTAAAATTTTCCGACATGTGATAAACAACTGCCAGCGCTCTAAACCTAAATGCGACAGGTTAATAACTCCGTGACAGGTGGCTCGGGTTAAAAACCTGCCCCCCCCCGAAAACACGACAAAAATTATCCAAAGCAAACAACCAATTGTTATTTATATCTTTTCCAACCTTTTGCGCCTTATAGTTACTAAGGCGAAACTTGTTTACTCGACATCAGCCAATAGCAAACCATGGGGTTGGGCTGCCCATGAAAAGGGCATCTGCCGCCCGGACGGCGGCAGCTAAGCGCCCATGGATGGGTTTATGCGGCCCTTTGAATGGAGAGCCCAGCCCCATAACAAAAGTGTGGCTAATATTTAACGTTCGCCTTAGTAAAAGGGAACAAGGGAGATGGCAATTTTCTTTGCATTGTCAGCGTGCTCGACGGCCAAAAGGTCTTTTCAGGGAAAAATGAGAGGTGTCGGAAAAATTTACACCCGGGAAGGCGGATAGGCTAAAGAAGGGGAAAAACTGTGACAGGCGCCGTTTGACAAATGAAAGGAAACAAAGCTGGAAGCCCAATTAGTTAAGTTAACATTAGAAGGCGAAAGGACTTCCCTGATCACCTTCAGACCACCAACCTTTAATCTGACACCGACGGCTTGCTTTTAAAGCATGAGGATTTTTTTCTTGAGAATGAGGATTTCCAGTGCCATGGCAGCCTTGGAAACAAGCTGCTGCAGCTCAACAAGGTATTCCTTGGAATGGGTATTTTCGCCGTCCACATACAAAACGGCAACCACCCTTCCAAGAATATTGAGCGGCACCAGAAAAGCGGTATCCTGGAAAGTTCCACCAAAAGAAGAGATTATTCTGGAGTTCAGAAGCGAAAAAGGGACGGGACCTACATAGCTTTTTTTACTGTCAACAAGGGCTTTGAGAATGGAGGGGTCCTCCAGGGGAATTTGGAATTCGTCAAAATTTTTAACAACTTTTTCTTCGACAATAGCAACCCAACCCAAGGCCGATTCCCCCCGGATCATGAACAATGCCGTCCTTTTGAACATCTGGGATGCAAAACGAGTCAATATGGTTGCAACATCATTCCGGCATGCAATATTTGCCAGCCCTTTAGAAGCCACCTCCAAGCTCAGAATGCCGTCCTCACAAGGCTGAGGAGAAACCTTGGTGTTTTTCTCCACCAATTTCAGATGGCTTTCCGTCTCATTTTTGGTTTCATTGACGCCAGGAACCGAAGTAGCATCTGATACCGGATGACTTTCAGGCACTGTTTCAACATATCGAACCTGGTTTTCTACAATTTCAATTTTTTCAGGAGCTGGACGCAGCTCCCGCTCAATTTTGTAATATTTTTTCAAGGCATGGGTAAGACTCAACTCCGGGGTAACAACCGGAAGGATGACAAACCCGGTCCGAAACGCCATTTCATCGACGACCTCCAAGTCGGTCGGGTTGGCCATGGCCACCGTCAGCCTTTTCCTTTCCAGAGCGATGGGGACGACCGAATGACGAGCGGCGAGTTCCGCGGGAATTTGGGCTATTACTTCCGCTGGAATATAGTTAAGCTTCTCCGGTTCAATAAATGGCAGGTTGAACTTCCTGCTTAACATCCGGGCGATATCCTCTTCCTTGATAAAACCCATCTCTATCAGGTTGATTCCGATTTTTCCGCCATAAAGAACCTGATATTTCAGCGCCTCCTCCAACTGGGAAGAGGTGATCATTTGTTCTTTAACAAGGATTTCTCCAAGTTTAAAAGACATGCAACCTCCTGAAAGAAGACAAGATCTCCAAAAGGTGCAATGCAAACACTGAACCAAATCTGCAGCCTGAAGGTGAATAGCCTGAAGGCTGAAGGGAAAATCAGGTGGAAGAACTGAAGGTTGAAGGATGTTAGCCTGAAAACTTTTAGGTTTACCTTCGGCCTTCGGACTGAGCACCCAATAATCTGGTTTTTCCTAAAAGTCTTCAGGCTTCAGGCTAACATCCTTCTTTTTGCCATTGGTTTTCTCCGCGATCTCTGCGTTCTCGGCGGTAATAATGGTATCTAATTTACGAATGACCAATGACAATTGACGAGCAATAAATGACTATAGACCACTGACAGATTTGTTGTTCGATTGAAGAGAGGAAATCCGGATTGAAGGCTCTTCCACAAAATGAGCCGCGTAGGCTGCCTTGACCTTGGCGAACTCAGCAAAAAGCTCTTTGGGGATCGGCGCCGCCGGCGGCGCCTTGACCTTCAAAGGATTGACGGAGGCACCGTTTTTATACATGCGAAAATCAAGGTGGGGACCGGTTGCCAAGCCCGAGGAACCGACAAAACCAATGGTCTGACCCTGGTTAACCCGTGTGCCGACGTTGACCCCTTTCGCAAACCGGCTCATGTGGTTGTAGTGGGTTTCATAAATGCTGTTGTGGCGAACTCGGATATAGCGGCCATTGTATTTGGTGTATCCTTTGCGTGTGACAATACCGTTGCCGACCGAGTGGATGGGCGTTCCCGCCGGGGCCGCATAGTCGATTGCCGGATGAGGTTTATAGCGCTTTAAAACGGGATGGAAGCGGCTTTTGGAAAAGCCCGAGGATATCCGTGAAAAAGACAGGGGAGCCTTGAGAAAGGCCTTGCGGACACTTTTCCCTTCCTCGTCATAATAGTCAGGATGGGCCTCCTTGCCTTCGAACAAAAAGGCCTTGAAAACTTCCCCATTGTTATCGAATTCGGCTGCCAGAATGGGTCCGTAACCGGCAAATTCCCCCTCCCGAAAACGTTTCTCGACCAGAACCTTGAAAGAATCCCCTTCCCGGATATCCCGGATAAAATCGATATCCCAGGCGAAAATATCCGCCAGTGAAATTGCCAGTTCAGGCTTTTCCCCGGCCTCATTCAGAGCGTTGAAAAGGCTCGAAAGAATGGTCGCTTGAACAACTTCCCGCTTCAATTCGTAGGCGATGGCTTCCCGGGCCACCTCAAAATCATCCTCACCCTTTTTGATAATGAGCTGGTCCTGATCGTCAATATCGTAAACAAATTTGTCAAAAACCCCATCCGCAAGATGAATCTCGTAAAGATTGCCCGCCCGGATCCGGGAAAGTGCGTAGGTATTCTCACATTTACGGGCAAGATGGTAAATCTCCTGGGGCGAAAAAATATCGGCAAACAGGCTGGTAATGGTATCCCCTGATTTAATAACCCCCTCAAGGATATCGCGCTTGATCTCAGGAGCCACGACCTTGGCAACAGCCGGTTCCGGCAACGAACCCTCAGGCGCATTTCCCGAAAAAGCCTGGACTTCCGCTGGGGAAGTCCCTTCCTGATCGAAAAAGAGAAACCAACCCCCCAGAAAAATGCCGATCAGAACCAAAGAAAAAGAAAGATGCTTCCAGTTGATTTTTTGGGGGGACAACTTATTTTGCTGCCGGGGAGGTTTGAAGTCTAAGGTCATAAGCGCCTAACCCGCCTGAGCGTTCTATAGGGATAAAATTGGGATTCCGCGACAGTTGCGCTGAAAAAACACAGCGCCACTTCCCTCTCCTGGCATTTAAGCAAAATGCCTACCACCAGGAGAAATTGCGGTCATTTTTTTGCCATTCTACTAGGCATAAGGTGCGATCTTCAACCCCCAAAAGTCAAAGGAGCCTTATTTTTAATCAGAGAATCTTCTCAGAACCTGAGAATCGTCAGGGCCTCATCACCAAGATCTTTATTGGCATCCAGAATGGCCTTTTCACTCGAAAGCACTCCCACGGCGCCTTTTTCCCAGTCCTTCAAGAAATAACGATTCGCCAGTTCCGTCAGTTTTTCACGCCTGACCGCTAAAATCCGCCGCCGCTGAGCCTGTCTCATTTCAGGTGTAATACCTTTCAGGGACAGGATCGTCTCGTGATCGCCCTTGCCGCTAGGAGATAACGGCCTGTCCAGATCACTGAAGACCCCCAGAATAGCCTCTTTGACATCCTGATCCGAAAAACGTCCGGCCACGACCCATTCGACAGCCTCCCGATATACTTTGAGGGTGCGGGCCAGATGCGGGTCCCGATAGGAAAGCATAGTGAAAAGCCCGGTTTCCGGCTCGAAAGAGGCCAGGCCCCCGTAAGCCCCGCCCTTCTCCCGAATCTCACGGTGCAGGAAACAGGTTCGCAACAGCTTTGCCAGCACCAGAAATGGGGCATTATCCTCATGAACAAAGGGAACCGTCCGAAAGGTCCTGGCATTATACGATACCGGCAAAGATGCGGCCCAACCCCGCGCCTCCGGCAAGGGAGTGAAGTTTCGGGGAGCCGGGCGTGGCCAGTCGGAAATGCCGGGAAGAACCTTCAAAAAAGGTTCCATGGCCTTTCTCATGTCATCAAGATGATCCCTTTCCCCTACCGCCGAGCAGTGATAACAGTCCTGGTCCGCCAGATATTCCGCTGTTTTTTTCATTTCCCGGGAAAAGCCTTGGAGTTCATCCCCGGTCATTTCCGCCAGGGCTTTGACTTTTTTAATAAAAGTCAAACCGCCCCACTCCTCCTTGCGACGGGCAACCGCCGACAGGCTGCTACCAGCCGTACGAGCCGCAAAATGATGGCCTGAACCGGGGATAGAATTTTCCAGGGATATTTTTAGCTGGTCAAGAACCGTTTTGAGACGCTGCAAATCTGAAAAGTCCGGTGAGACAAAAATATCGCGCACGATTTGGAACATATCCGCCTGGTTGCGGTTTAAAGCCTTCGCCTTGATCTCAAAAACCTCTGAAAAACAATCGGCCTTGAAAGGATCCGACAAGATCAATGCACCGGCGCGAACCCCACCTGTATGGGCAGCTATTTTTTCCGCCAGCGCCAAGTAATCGTCACCTGCAGCACCCATCCGGGTCAGAAGAAAACAGAACACCGGAAGCATGGGCTTCAAATGATCCGGAAGGCTTTTCAAAGAAAAATAGGCGGAAAAATATCCGATTCCATTGGTCGGCTGCTCCAGAAAAAACACCGGTGACCCGGCGATATCAGCCACTGTGCGGGGATAAATCTCTTCATTTTCCGGAACATCGGCAAGCTCCAAGGTCGGAAGGATCGAGACATCCTCGTCCTTTTCCTGAGAATTTTTAAGTGCTTCCGCCCGGGCAATCAAACCCTTGGCCTTTTCCGCCGATAAGCTACTTCGCAACTCATCGAGAAAACCTTCGGTCTCCTCCTGTTCACGCTTCTCCTGGTCCGGATCAGGCTTGAGCAGCAAAGAAACTCGGTGACGGTTATTCAGTAAATATTTGCGGATCAAGGTTTCAAAGAAGGGGCCTTGACGAAAAGCCGTGCGGATTTTTTCGAGGTCGTCCTGAAAATGCAGGGGTGACACGGGATCGTCATTATGAATCCAGGGCCCTATCATGCGCATCAACAGAAGAAGGCCATAAGGGTAGTGGCCACCGACCACTTCACGATGAGCGAACTCCAACTGATGCATGGCGGACTCAACGCGACTGGCGCTGAAGCCTTTGACAGCCGCTTCCTCAAGCGTGGCAAGGATGAGGGCTTCAATTTTTTCAAAATGTTCCGGGTTGGTTCCTTGAAGCCCTGCGGCAAAGTAGGTTTCGCGGCTTTCGTCCTGATACCCTGAACCCGGGCAGATATTCTCACCAAGCTGGCTGTCAATCAGGGCTTTATGTAACGGCGCCGCAGAATCCCCAAGCAGAAGAATGGAGAGAAGGGTGAGGCCGAGGCGGTGGAAGTTGTCTGAAATCGGGCAGGTCAGCCAGCCGGTCTGAACCATGGAGCGGTTTTCCGTGGGCTCTCCCGCAGGGAGGGGGAAAGTCCGCACAACCCGCGTGGGCTCTTTCAAACGCTTCTCGTCAGGGACGGAACTATGAACCTGGCGGGTGTCAAAATATTGAAGAACCTGAGCGTCTACTTTTTCCAGGGTTTTTTCGAGAGGAAAGTTGCCATAGGAATAAAAATAGGCATTGCTCGGATGATAATAATTTTCGTGGAAGGCTTTCAGCTCCTCCCAGGTCAGCTTGAGAATTTCCCTGGGCTCACCCCCTGAGTTTTGCCCATAAGTGGTCGTCGGATAAAGAGTCTCGTTGAGACGCCGGTGGATCAACGATGACGGGTTGGCCATGGCGCCTTTCATCTCATTATACACGACTCCTTTTACCGCTAATTTTGAATGGATATTCCCTTTTTCGGTAAACTCAAAGCGGATGCCCTCCTGGTTAAAATCATTTTCTCGTAAAAGCGGAAAAAAGGTCGAGTCGAGGTAGACATCCATCAGATTGGTGAAATCTTTGTAGTTCTGGGTGGCAAAAGGGTAAAAAGTCCAGTCGCTGGAGGTCAGGGCGTTCATAAAAGTGTTGAGGCTGCGGTTAAGCATGGAAAAAAAGATGTCCTTGACCGGAAACCGGCGGGATCCGCACAAAACCGTGTGCTCCAGAATATGGGCCACGCCGGTTGAGTCTACGGGGGTGGTTTTAAAACCTACTCCAAATAGATTTTCCCTGTCATCGGTTTTCAGATGGGTGTACCGGGCACCGGTCCTTTGATGCTGGAGCTTGATTAAAGTCACATTGATTTCATTAAGCTCCTCGGTCTGGAGGATTTTGAATCCATGAACTTCTTTATTGATTTTTTGCACAAGCTTGCCTTTCCCAGGGTTAGTTTGCAGCAGAAAAAAATCTATTCGAGCCGGCCCTTGGTTGTCTCAAGGTCGGGTCGCCAAACCGGCGATTGCACACAGTTTCAAGGGGCACAATCGCCGGTTGCGGCGGGAAACCTCCTGATAAATCCAGGTTAGAATTAGTATAACATCAAGTCTTATAAAAGATTATTTTTTCCTTCATGCCTTGCAGGAAAAGTGCTTTTCTCTCAAGTTGACAGCTAAACTAAGATGCATTAACGTTAACGGTGGATTGGTTTTCCAGGTTCTGGGAAAACAATTCCTTGGGAGTTTGCGGATGCGGGAATCACGCCCAAGCAAAAGCCTGCCAGGTATTGCCAGACCTGGGGTTCAAAAGGGATGAAATGGAAAAGTGCCCTGTTTGCAATGAATTAAAAAAAGGTAAGTTCTGGTGCAGCGCTTGCAAAACCGTTTTTACCTGTCCCATGCAGAATTGCGGCGCTGAAATCCGGAAACGAGGAGCGGATTCCTGTCCCCGCTGCGGATTATATTTCCCCGACTATGTCAGTACCAGAAAAATGTACCGGCGTTGCCCAAAATGCAAAAAAAAACAGGGGCTTTCTGAAATTCAATGCAAATTCTGCAAATACTGGTTCGCTTGTCCAACCTGCGGTCACGAGGTACAGTCCACCAGTATGTTGACCTGTCCCCGCTGCGGGACGAGTTTGAGGGGCTAGCGAGAGGGGATGAGTCCGAAGACTGAAGGCCAAAGGAAAATCTTTCAACCCCTTTTTACCGCCGAGTACGCCGAGGAGGCGGAGAAAACCGATTAATAAGCAGGTTAGTAGGCCGAAGGCTGTTAGAAGTACCTAAAAGTCTTCAGTCTATCTACCTTTTACCTGATTTTCCCGTTCAGCCTTCGGTCTATCTACCTTCAGCCTGGTTCTCTGTCTTCAGTTTAAAAACCTTCAACTTTCTACCTGTTTTTCCTTAACCACTGACCATTGACAAGGGACTGTGGACGATTAATTTTAATCCCACCCATCTCCTTTATCCCTGTTTCAATTTTCTTTTTTTAAATTCTGCCGACCCGTTCTTCCTCTGCGTTCTAAGCGTCCTCTGCGGTTAAAATCTTATACAAAAAAATATTAATTGACCTGAAATCTCTTTCTTGATAGCTTAACTAAGGTATTCAAAAATTTAATAGCGCCTTGGGGAGTTTTTTTAAACTGAGAGTCCCGTTTGGGATAACCCTTTGAACCTGATCCGGATAATACCGGCGGAGGGAAGTGGCGAAGTTTTGAGGGATATTAACCCGAAAAGGCCGCTTTTAGCGGCCTTTTTTGTTTTATGAAAATTTTTCTGAACGAAAAACCAATTGAAATTGAAGGCCGTCTGACCCTCTTTCAGGTTCGCGATCGCTTCAAACCCGATGCCGATATTCTGGTCCGCAACGGATTTCCGGCGACAGAAAATGCAACACTGGAAGAAGCGGATCATATTACCCTGATCCGCCGCGGGGAAAAACCGCGGCTCGAAGAATTGACGGCGTTGATGATCGCCCGGCACACTCCCGGTATTTATGCGAAGCTCAAAGCATCGTGCGTGGGCATCGCCGGTGTCGGTGGCCTCGGCTCTTCCATTGCCGTTGCCCTTGGACGAATCGGGGTCGGAAAGCTCATTCTGGTCGACTACGATGTGGTCGAGCCCTCCAATCTCAACCGCCAGCAGTTTTTTATCGACCAGATCGGAGAAGCCAAGGTCGAGGCCATGAGACTCAATCTCGAGCACATCAACCCTTTTGTCGAGGTCGTATCTCACCAGGTTTTTGTAACTCCGGAGAATATCCCTGATCTGTTCGGCCAGGTGGATGTCCTTGTGGAAGCCTTTGACGGTGCAGACCAGAAAGCCATGTTGATTGAGGAGTTTCTGAGCCGCTTCCCGGAAATCCCACTGGTTGCGGCTTCCGGGATGGCGGGCTACGCCCCTTCAAATACTATTACCACCCGTCATATCACCAGAAAACTTTATCTGGTGGGAGACGGAAAAACCGGCGCTCGTCCCGGAGAGGGTCTGATGGCGCCCCGGGTAGGGATCGCCGCTCATCACCAGGCAAATGCTGTTGTGCGGTTGTTACTAGGCGAACAACCAGAATAAAAAAGGAGATCAACCCATGCAGATCTTTTTGAATGGCCAGTCCAAGGATATTGCTGCAGCTCTCACTTTGGAAGGCTTGTTAAACACTCTCAAGCTCGAAACTGCCCACGTCGCCGTTGAACTCAACCAGGAGATCATCACCAAAAGCGCTTTTTCCGCGACCAGCCTGAAAGCGGGGGACAAAGTGGAAGTGGTTCATTTTGTCGGCGGCGGCTGAAAACAATTAATTACCTTGTCAACCCAAAAACTGGCTCCCCGGGAGCACCAGGAGGCATACAATGGATGAATTTATCATTGCAAACCGTCGTTTCAGATCCAGACTAATGGTCGGCACCGGAAAATTTTCTTCCAACGAAGCCATGCTCGAAGCCATGGTAGCGTCCGGCAGCGACATCGTAACCGTAGCTCTGCGCCGCGTCGACATCGACAATCCACAGGATTACATGCTCAAACATATCGATAGGGAGAGATATCTCCTCCTCCCCAACACCAGCGGCGCCCGCGACGCCGAGGAAGCAATCCGCCTGGCCCGCCTGGCCCGCGCTGCCGGCTGCGAACCGTGGATCAAGCTGGAAGTGACACCGGACCCCTATTACCTTCTTCCCGACCCCATCGAAACCTACAAAGCGGCCCAGATACTGATCAAGGATGGTTTCACGGTCCTTCCTTACATCAACGCCGATCCGATTTTGGCTAAACACCTTCAGGAAATCGGCTGTGCCACGGTCATGCCTCTCGGCGCCCCCATCGGCACCAATAAAGGGGTCAAAACCCGCGACAACATCGCCATCATTATCGAACAGGCCCGGGTTCCGGTGGTGGTCGACGCCGGGCTGGGCGCTCCATCCCACGCAGCCGAAGCCATGGAAATGGGCGCCGACGCCGTCCTCGTCAACACCGCTCTGGCCGTTTCCCCCAACCCCAGGCTGATGGCTGCCGCTTTCAAAAAAGGGGTGGAAGCAGGCCGCGAGGCATTTCTTGCCGGGCTCGGCAAAAAGCGCAAACTTGCCGAGGCATCGAGCCCATTAACCGGATTCTTGAGGGAAGTAAAATGAGTTTTTTCGGCGAAATCAATCATTACGACCAAAAAGAGATCCTGGGACAGATAATGGAAAAGAGGCCTGCCGACGTCGAGGAGGCCCTTCACGCCGAGAGATTAAGTCTGGACGCGTTTCAGGCCCTGATTTCACCCGCTGCCGAAAATTATCTGGAGCCCATGGCGGTTCGTGCCCACGAGATCACCAAGCAGCGGTTCGGGAACAATATCCTCATGTACGTGCCCATCTATCTGTCCAACGAATGCACCAACGGCTGCCTTTATTGCGGTTTCAATGCCTGCAATAAAATCGGCCGTAAGACGCTGACTCTGGAAGAGATCGAAGAGGACGCCCTGACCCTAAACAAACATGAGTTTCGCCATGTCCTTCTGCTGACCGGGGAAGACCCGGACCGCATTGGAAATGACTACCTTGTCGCCGCGGTAAAAAAAATAAAGCATCTTTTCGGCTCCATCAGCATCGAGGTCTATCCCATGGATACCGACGGCTACAAGCAAATGGTCGAGGCCGGCGTCGACGGGCTGACCATTTATCAGGAAACTTACGACCCGGTGCTTTATGAAAAACTCCACCCCTTCGGCAAAAAACGCGATTACAAATGGCGCCTGGAAACCCCGGAGCGCGGAGGGGAGGCAGGTCTTCGGAAAATCGGTATCGGCGCCTTGCTGGGCCTGGGCAATTTCTACACGGAAGCCTTTTTCACCGGCCTCCATGCCCTTTATCTGGCCCGCCGTTACTGGCGAACCCAGGTTTCCGTCTCTTTCCCCCGCATCCGGCCCGCTGACGGCGGATTTGCGCCCTTGTACAACGTAACCGACAAGCAGATGGTTCAGGGCATTTGCGCAACCCGCCTGCTGATTCCCGACGCCGGCCTGGTTCTGTCTACGCGGGAAAGTGCTCAATTCCGTGACAACCTCATTCCCCTCGGCATCACCCAGATGAGTGCCGGCTCCTGCACGGCCCCCGGCGGCTATGCCCATGAGGATGAAAGCACCGGCCAGTTCAGCATCGACGATGACCGCTCTCCAGAGGAGATCAGCCGGATAATTCGCGCCAAAGGATACGAAGCGGTTTGGAAGGACTGGGACCCGGCGTTTCTGGAAAGGGCCTCCTGAGATTTCCCCAATGACCCGAGCCTGCGATTTTTCCTTGTATCTCATCACCGATCTAAATGTTTTGCCTCCCGGACGCTCTCTTCCCGAAGCGGTCCGGGAGGCTTTAATCGGCGGGGTGAAATGCGTCCAATTGCGGGAAAAGGAACTGGCCCCGAAAACCCTTTTTCCTCTGGCCATGGAACTTCGCAACCTCACCCGTGAGTATGGCGCCAAGCTGTTTATCAACGACCGGGCCGACCTGGCTCTCGCCTGTGACGCCGACGGGGTCCACCTGACAACCAATTCCCTGCCCACAACCGTCGTTCGGGAAATCCTCGGCCCGGACAAGCTGATCGGCGTTTCCACCCACTCTCCGGAGGAAATCTCCCGTGCTCAGGAAGAAGGCGCCGATTTTGTGACCTTCGGCCCGATCTTTTTCACCGCTTCCAAGGCCGCCTACGGGCCTCCCGTCGGCCTCCAGAAACTCCGGGAGGCCTGTTCCCGCACCGGTCTCCCGGTTTTTGCCCTGGGAGGCATCAAACTCGGCCTGGTGGACGATGTCATGGCGTCCGGGGCGTCCGGGGTTGCTCTGATTTCCGCCATTCTCGGCTTCGACGATGCCAGGGGAAAATCCCGCCAGTTTATCGAACAACTATCAAAACGCTGATGTTCTCTTTTTGCTTGCCATCCGGGCTTCTTGAATTAAAATCTGGTAAGGGTAACTTCCAATCGACCCGCAAAGGATAACGCAAGGCTGAAGTTTAAACAGGTTAAAGGCTTTTAGACTGAAGCCTTTTTGGTTTACCTTCAGCCCTCGACCTAATTACCTGTTTATGTGTGCTCGGCGGTTAAAAGGCATGATAAGGCAAGGCAAATAGACGGAAGGTGGGAACTTGGACATTGTACTGACCCTGGCAATTCTCGTGGCAGCTGTAATCCTGTTTGCCACTGAATGGATCCGCATGGATCTGGTCAGCCTGATGGTTTTGCTGGCCTTGGGACTTACGGGCCTGGTCTCTGTTGAAGAGGCCTTCTCGGGATTCAGCAATCCCGCCGTAATCACCGTCGCCGCCATGTTTATCATCAGCATGAGCATATCCAATTCCGGCGCGGTTCAGCACCTTGGGGAAAAGATTCTGACTTATACCGGCAACAGCGAAAAACATCTTATCATCGCTATTATGGGAATTGTGGCACTTTTTTCGGCCTTTATAAACAACATCGGTGCGACCGCTATTCTCCTCCCGGTAGTGGTCACCATGGCCAAAAAAGCCGACCTGCCTCCCTCCAAACTACTCATGCCCCTCGCTTTCGGTTCCCTCCTCGGCGGCGTCTGCACCCTGATCGGGACCCCGCCCAACATTCTCATGAATGAACTCCTCCAGCAGTACAGCGGCGAGTCGCTGCTCATGTTCGACTTTGCTCCCGTCGGTCTTATTGTCCTTTTTTCCGGTATTTTATATATGACACTGGTTGGCCGTCGCCTGATCCCGGTCAGAAAGTCCGGAACCCTGACCGAAGCCTATCAGGTCAAGGAGTTCACTGCCGAAGTGGAAATCGTGCCGGGTTCTCCCCTTGCCGGGACAACCCTTGCCAATGCCGGCTTTGAGGACTTCAACCTGAAAGTCCGGGCTATCATGCGCGGTGAACTCAAAATCCCCATGCCCCGCCGAAATCACAGGCTGCATGAGGGAGATATTCTTTTTCTGGCCGGAGAGCCAAAAAGCATTCTTCAGATCCGCAAGAGAAAGGGGCTGCAGCTCATTCCCGAAAAAGACAACCCCCTGCCGCCTTTTTCCGACAAGGAAATCGCCGTGGTCGAGGCCACCCTGACACCGACCAGCTATCTCGTCGGCAAAACCCTCAGGGAGGCCCGCTTCGCCGATGTTCACGGACTGACTGTCCTCGCATTGTGGCGAAGCGGCGAACCGATGGTCAAAAAAGTGGATCATGTGCCCCTCAAATTCGGAGATGTCCTTCTTCTCCAGGGTGCCGAGGAAAAGGTTCGCCATTTGGGGCTGGAGCATGGCTTCCTGCTTATGGGAGGAGTGAAGCAGGTGTCCTACAACCCGCAAAAGGCGCCGCTCGCTCTCGGCATCCTTGTGACGGTGGTTCTGGTTACCGCCCTGGGCTTTTTCCCCATTATGCTCTCTGCAACACTGGGCGCCCTCGCCATGATCCTGACCGGCTGCACCACCCCCCAGGAAGCGTATGAAAACATCGACTGGTCGATTATTATTCTGATTGCGGGAACTCTGCCCCTCGGCCTTGCCATGGAAAAAAGCGGGGCCGCCAAATTGATAGCGGATCTCATCATCAGCAAAGTCGGCCCTCTGGGACCGTGGTGGGTGCTGGCTGCGATTTTCTTCATAACCTTCTGCTTTACCGAAGTCATGAGCCACGCCGCGGCAGCGGTTCTAATTGCCCCCATAGCCTTTAGCACAGCCCAGAGCCTGCATGTCAACCCCAAGCCCTTTTTTATCGCCGTCGCCATTGCCGCCTCATCCTGCTTCATGACCCCCATCAGCCATCAGACCAATGCTCTGGTGATGGGGCCCGGAGGCTACAAATTCTTTGACTACACGAAGGTCGGCACCCCCTTGAATATTCTGATCTGGATTGTCGCCACGCTCGCAATTCCTCTGTTTTTTCCTTTCAACTGATATTCCTCCGGATTTTCGATGATTCAAGTCATCCGCTCGCAACCTCAGAAAACAGCTTTTTCGGTTTTATCAAAAAACATATAAGAGCCTAATATCAGAGTATTTTTTGCAATTCTTTATAAAGATGGTAAATTTAACAATAAAAATAAAAATTTGTTTTGATCGGATGCTTCCCTCCTGTTCATTAATTAAGGTTTTGCCTGGCTGAAAAAAGAGCCCGATAAACAAAACAAACTACCCCATTGGCAAAAAACCGGAAAGGGTCATAGCGTTTTTCTGAAGATATAGTTTCCAAGTCAAGTGAACGCTCCTTGGAGAAAAGAGTCGCTCCACAATGATGGATAAGGCTGATTATTGTTCTCTTGTTATGCGGGACCTGGGAGCCAGTATCGTCAATTCCCTGTCCCCACACATTGCGATTCTGAGTGAAAATGGTGAAGTTCTTGCCGTAAACAATGCCTGGAGAGAGTTCTCCAAACTCAACCCTCCCCCCCCTCACAATCTGGCGGAAGGCGATAATTATCTCGAATTCTGCCGCCTCGGACTGCTTGAAACAAACCCAAAAGCTGAAGCCTTCTGCCAAGCTTTTCAAGCTTTGTGCAACAACGCACTGCTGGAGTTTTCTCTGGAATTTTCCTCAGACCTTCCAACCGGCACACGCTGGTTCCTGGGAAAGATGACCTCCTTCCCGAGCATGAACCGCAAGCATATCGTTCTCTCCCACGAAGACATTACTGAACTCAAACAGGCCCAAACCGAAATTCATCATCTTGCCTATTATGACAGTCTCACCGGTTTGCCTAATCGGCTTCTTTTCCTGGACCGCCTGGACCAGGCCATTGCCAAGGCCAAAAGGGAAAACCATCTGATCGGCCTGCTCTATCTCGACCTCGACCGCTTCAAAATCATCAACGACACCCTCGGGCACACGGCCGGGGATCAGCTTTTGCAGACCATTGCCCAACGTTTGAAAAGCCTGGTCCGCGAATCTGACACCGTCTCCCGACTGGGGGGCGATGAGTTTACGGTCCTTCTTCCCAACTTGGAAAAGCCGGAAGATGTTGCCCTCATTGCCCGCAAAATTCTGAAAGTTATTCCCCTTAAAATCAAACTTCTGGAACAGGATGTTTTCCCTTCGGCCAGTATCGGGATTGCTCTCTATCCCAATGACGCCTGGGATGGGGACAGTCTGATTACCTTTGCGGACATGGCCATGTATCACGCCAAGGAAAAAGGAAGAAACAATTTTCAGTTTTTTTCCAGGGAGCTTAATGAAAAAACCATTGCAAGGATGAAGCTGGAAAATCAAATCCGGCGGGGGGTGCAGCAAAACGAGTTTATTCTTTTTTATCAACCTTATTACGAAATAGATTCAAAAAAGCTGTGTGGCGTCAAAGGGCTCCTGCGTTGGAATCACCCCTCTCGAGGGGTAATCCCGGCCAGCGATATCCTCCCGCTTCTGGAGGACAGCGGACTATGGATACCCCTCGGGGAGTGGGCTCTGAATGAGGCCTGCAGGCAGATAAAATCCTGGGAAAGCAGAGGTTGGAAATCCCCCCTGCTGTCCATGAACCTGACTGAAAAACAGATTCAAAACCCCCATATTGTAGATACCGTCACCTGCGTTCTCAAGGAAACCGCCTTGGCCCCCTCAGCTCTGGAACTGGAAATCGACGAACAAATCTTTTTGAAGAACCTCGAGGAGACTTACCAGGTTCTCTATCAGCTTAAAAACAAAGGCATAAAGATCGCCATCAACAACTTCGGCCTGACCTATTCCTCTTTGCGTTACATTAAACGGTTGGGGATTGACCGGCTGAAAATCGAACCTTCCCTGATCCACAACCTTCCCGAAAACCCCGAAGATGCAGCGATTACGGAAGCCATCATCACCATGGGAAAAACCCTGAAAGTCAAAGTACTGGGAAAGGGAGTGGAAAAATCAAATCAGATGGAATTTTTGAAACAACACCAGTGCGACGAGGTCCAGGGATTTCTCTTCGACTACCCGGCACCCGGAGAGGAGGTATTCAAAAAAGTGAGCGTCCATTTCCAATGAAACACGTACATAAAAAATTGCCGCCTGCCCGGAAAACCAATAGCGTTGTTTAGTCCCTATTCGGCGGACTAGCTTGGGGGCGCAACCCGCACCACCCGTGTCCCTGCCAGCCGATCGTTCCATCCCCTCCTTTCGGGGTTGAAACATATCATCAGATAGCCGAAACCAAGCAGCAAAAAGGATAGGAGCCCGCCGGCGCTGCGCAAAAAAGCCTGGGAGAACAGAAGCGGAAAACCGTTTTCGTCTTCAACCCGGATGTGGAACAGCATCTTCCCCGGCGTCTGCCCGGTCAAAAAATGAAAAACGGTGAAATAACCAAAACAGAGGGCAAAAAATAAAAAGAAATAGGGAATCAGAAGTTCAACCAGCAATGCCGCCTGGGTCGGAAATAACCCCTGCCTCGGTTGGGAATCGAGGCCGACCTTCCCCAGCACCACGAACACCAGAAAAATAACACTGAGGATGGAACAATCCGCCAGCCAGGCTCCAAGGCGCGGAAATATTTGATTCTCCGTGCCGCTGGCCTCTTCCCCCGGGAAGAGAACGGTCTCAAGCGGGGAATAGTCCTCAGCAAGCTCCTCTTCGTCAACCTCTTCAGCCACTAATTGGGTGGTTTCAGGGATAATTTCGGGGACAGCTTCAGCGGCTTTTGGGACGCCTTCAGCGACATCCTCAAAAGTCCCGACCTTTTCTTCAAACACTTTTACCAGCTTTTCCCTGGAACCATCGTCATGGTCTGCCTTTGCCTCCGGCAGAGACTCAGGCTCGGGGCCAGAGTCTTCGGTTTCGGGGAGACCAAGTAGGTTTTCCGGCTCCTCCTCGTCCGGCAAGCCTGCCTGCTCATCGCTGAACAAAAACGGCTCATCAGATTCTTGACGGAGTTCCCAAGCCGGTTCTCCGCTGACTTCAAAAGTGAATTCTTCACCGGCCTTTTCCTCGGAAATACTGTTGTCATCCATCTCCATCCGGCCGGGAGAAAGGGTTTTCGCCCCACCCTCCAGGTCTCCAGACACCCGGATCTCCGGCTCCGGTACCTGAAAATCCTCGACCTCCTTTTTATTGTCCTGGCCGGCTAAAATACCTCCATTATCCGCAACGCTCTCATCATCCATGGCAGGGGGCAGCTCAAAAATATCTTCATCCGGTTGCGAAATAGGCGACGTTTTGAGCACACCCGGGCTTTCCTTGGGTTCCTCCGGCTTTTCAGGTGCCCAGAGCTCCCCTTCGGCTGTCTTGAAATCCTCGACCTCCTTTTTATAATCCAGGTCAGCCAATAAGCTTTCCAGATCAGCAGAGTTTTCATCATCCTTACCGGCAGGTTGGTCAGGAAGCCCCCCTCCCGGTTGGGAGAAAGACGGCGTTTCCACCAAGTCCTGGCTCTCCCTGGGTTTGTCCAGCCTTTCAGGCTCCCAGAATTCGGGATCCGGTATCTGAAAATCGTCGGCCTCCTTGTCATAATCCAGGTCAGTATATGGGTCCGAAAGTTCCTGGGCTTTCTCCTCGCCCTGGCTGGCCTCCTCAGGGGCCTCTTTCGATGGTTGCGGCATAAAACGTCCGAAAAACCCGTATCTGGCCTTAAATTCCTTCAGGTCCTGACCACACTTTTTGCAGTGATCCATATGTTCAAAACTGTGGAAACCACATGCCGGACATCTCATATCGTCAATCCTTTTTTTTGAATTTTCCTGGCTGGGGGACCTTTCCAATGTCACCATAAAGATACTGGAAAATGGCCGCCACGGTAAAGCCTGCCGTCTCGGTCCGAAGAATTCGCGGGCCAAGGCTGACTGCTTGAAACCTCGATTTTTTCAGTAACTTTACCTCCTCTGCCTCCAGCCCTCCTTCCGGACCGATAAAAACGGCGGCATCCGAAGGTTTCTCCCCCGGAAGGGCCGCAGCCAGAGGGAGGCTTTCTTCCTCCCAACAGACAATACGATACTCCTCCCTGCAGGAGGACAGCACGTCATCGAATTTCCTGGGCTCATTCACGACCGGAACACAGGGCCGCCCGGATTGGCGCGCAGCCTCCTCGACAATCCGCCGCCATCTAAAAATCCGTTTCTCCATTCGCTCTCCGGAGATAACAGGGATTGTCCGCCGGGTAATAACCGGCGAAAATTCCTTGACACCCAACTCCGTGCATTTTTGGAGAAGCCAGTCCATTTTTTCGCTTTTTGGCAGGGCTTGTATCAGATGCAGGGGAAAGGCTGAATCTTTCTCCCACCATTGTTCCTGAACCAGCGCTTTGAATTGATTCCGGCCGGCAGCCTCCAGGCAACACCGGCACACCAGTCCCCGCCCATCCTGAAGAAGGATGTCCTCTCCCGGCGCCAGTCGAAGAACATTTTTCAAATAATGAAAAATTTCCCCTGCCAAAAGAATTTCCCTGTTCTTGAAATTTTCCGGGGGAAGGAAAAAACGCCGCATTCAGTCCCCTTTTTTATAGGTAAAGCAAGACCAGTCTTCCAATCGGGTGATCCGCGGCGGGGTAAGGGCAAAAGAGGCAAACCCTGCCTCAATCAGGGGTTCCTTTTCCGCAAGAATTCCCGACAAAATCAACCAGCCGCCTTTTTTCAAGCACCTTATAAGGTCCGATGCCAGACGGACATTTTCTTCGGCAAGAATATTGGCCACAACCATGTCGAATTTTTCTTCAATTCCGGATAGTAGCCGGTTACTGATCTCAACTTTGTTTTCCATGGCGTTTAGGACGACGTTGCTGCGGGCGACTTTACGGGCCGTTTCATCCACATCACAAGCCACCACCTTTTGGGCACCGAGCGCCGCGGCCGCCATGGCCAGAATACCCGACCCCGTTCCCACATCGAGAACCTTTGCCGGGGGGGAATCGTCCTCCAGAATCAGGCTCAAACTTTCCAGGCAAAGGCGGGTCGTAGGGTGGGTGCCCGTTCCGAAAGCCATGCCGGGATCGATATTAATCACTATATCACCGTCTGAAACCTGGCTGTTTTCCCAGGTCGGTTTAAATACCAGATGTCTGCCGACCCGAAAGGCGTGAAAATACTGTTTCCAGTCCTCGGCCCAAGCTTCATCCTCCAGCTTTCGCATCCCCACCAAGACCGGTGCCTCGCCAGGAAAAAATGAACCGATATCCTTCAATCGAACTTTCAGCTCCTCCAACCAGGCTCGCATGTTTTCAGGTTCTGGAAAGTAGGCTTTGACACGGTAGTCCTGACTTTTATCCAATTCCCAGCAGGGTTGAACAAAAGTATCCAACTTTTTTTCTTCGACAATAACGCCTGTGCATCCCAAATCATTGAGAGCGGCCGGCACCAGATCCACTCCCTCCCCGGAAATCTTCACTTCTATTTCAAGCCATTTCTTTTCCATTGGGGTATTTTACGCCAGCACCGGTCAAAAGCAATGAAATTTCAAGCACCTGAAAACGGGAACTCAATAAAAAGATGTAATTTTTTCGATTTAATGATAATTATTAGCGGATTTTCATTGTGAGTACTTGCAGTTGCTCCATGGGTTGATAAAATATTTTTGTAATTAAAATAAATTAAATCCTGCTATGACCACAAATCAGTATGTTTATCTCCTTTCGGACGCCACCGGTGAAACCGTCGAAAAAATCGTCGATGCCGCTCTGACCCAATTTCCGAAAGGGATGGTATTGCTCAAACGCGTTGGCAATGTTCGAACTAAAGAAAGGATTATCAACACGCTGGATGAAGCCGAAAAAAAGGGGGGCATGGTTGTCTATACCATTGTCAATCAGGAGTTTGCCCTTTTGGTTCATGAGGAGTGCGAGGCCAGGGGAATTCCGAGTATCGATTTGTTGACCCCGTTATTGATGAAGCTTTCCGGTTGCGTGGGCCTTCCCCCCAAAGAGATGCCCGGTCTTTTTCATGGCATCAACGAAAAATATTTTCAACGTATCGAAGCCGTCGAATTTTCTGTTCAGCACGATGACGGCCAGGAGTTGCGAAGCCTTCACTTCGCGGATATCGTTCTTGCCGGGGTATCCCGGACCAGCAAAACCCCGCTGAGCATGTACCTCGCCCACAGCGGATTTAAAGTTGCGAATGTCCCGATTGTTATGGGGGTTGACCCTCCCATAGAACTGTTTGAGGTCGACCCCAAAAGGGTGGTTGGTCTAATCATTGATCCGCAACGACTGACGGAGTTGAGAATTGCCAGGCTGAAATATCTCAATCAAAGCATCAAAACAGATTATGCGGATTACGACCAAATAGTTGATGAAATCCACCATGCCAAAACTTTATACCGGCAAAACGGTTGGATAGTTATCAATGTTTCAGGAAAAGCCGTCGAGGAAACTGCCAATGAAATTTTGGTCAAACTTTCTTTTAAATAGTTTTTTCAAGCCCTGCAACCAAAAAGGAGTCCACTGCTATGCGTATTTTAATAATTGAAAGAGATAGCAAAAACGCTGGCGCAATCAAAAAAGGACTTGAAGATATGAATTTTAGGGTCGATATTGCATCGGAAAAAGAAAAGATATTCGCCGTGACCCGGGATTCATCCATTGACTTAATTCTATGGTCCTCTGCCCGCTCCCAGGGTGAGGAGAGAGAAGTATTTCAAGCCCTTTTTGAACACGAGATTGATGTCCCCATCTTGTGCATTCCAGCAAAACGAGGCGGAGCCGGGGAAAAAACAATTATCCCCAAACCAGCAACCATTTTTGAGCTCATAGGAAAGTTTCAGGCAACCCTGCGGTCTGAAGAAAATAGCCGCGGTGCCAACATTCAGTTTGGCCCTCTTGTTCTCGATCCGGTCAGTCACAAAGTCTGGCGCAATCAAAAGGAAATCAACCTGACGCCGAAGGAGTACACTTTATTGGAATTTTTCATCCGTCACCCCAATCAAATCCTGACCCGGACCATGATCGCCAACCACGTCTGGAATCAGAATTTTGATTTTTTTACTAATGTCATCGACGTTTATATCAACTATCTCCGCCGGAAATTGGACCAGGGGTATAAAACCAAACTCATACATACCGTACGAGGGAAAGGTTATATACTCAAGGAGGGTTGAGAGGCAACCATATTGACTGGTCCCTGGAGCTGCTTCCAAGCTTGAAAGGTGTTTTCCGGGAGGCCCAATTACGACTTTTTTTGAGGGACTTCTGTTATAATTTCCCAGACAGAAGTCTTTTTTATGCAGCCATTTTCAGGAGGCGGAAGTGGAAAAAAAATTGATGTTTATTTGTGGAAGTCCGAGGGAAAACGGCAATACACTTACCGTGACCAATTGGGTTGCCAGCGCCGCCAGGGATGCCGGGGCATCCGTTGAGATTATCCGTGCGGATCAAGTCGGTTTCAAAGAACGGGGCTGTATTGCCTGCATGGGCTGCCAGAAGTCCGACCAGTATCGCTGTGTGATCAAGGACGAGGCCAGCTCTGTTGTTGCCCGATTCCCGGAACAGGATGCCGTGATCTTTGCCTCGCCGGTCTATTTCATGGGCCTGTCCGGGCAAATAAAACTTCTCATCGACCGTATGTATTCCCTGTTCAAGATTACCCAGGACGGCAAACAGATCAACCACCCCATTCAGAATGTTAATTTCGCCCTAATTGTGACCTCTGCGGGTGCTGCGGAACACGGCCTCAATCTTCTCACCGAAAACGTAAAGGCCATCGCCGGCTTTTTCGGCAAGGAATTGAAAACCCTGGCGATACCCCATGCTCCCATTAAACCGGGGGCCATTGTCTCCAACTCCAAATTTCTGGAATCCGCTTTAAGGTTCGGCAAGGAACTGGCGGAAAAAAGCGACTGATCACCGTTCATTTTCCAACAACGGAAAAGGGGGGAAAATGCCATTTCGTGACAAGAATCCGCGTGTACCGGAAAATGAGGTCGACAGCATGTTCTGCGACCGATGGTCGCCCAGGTCTTTTTTGCCCGACCCCCTCCCTGACCACCATCTGACTACACTGTTCGAAGCAGCGCGCTGGGCCCCATCCTGTTTCAATGAACAACCCTGGACCTTTTATTATGCCTCCACGCCGGAAGCCCGGGATAAATTTCTTTCGGCCCTGTTCGAAAAAAACCGCCTTTGGGCTTATAAGGCTCCCCTTCTCATATTCCTGATAGCCCACAAACAATTCTCGGCAACCGGCAAGCCGAACCGCCACGCCCAGTTCGATTGCGGGTCGGCCTGGGTTTCTCTGGCACTTCAAGCCCGAAAGTTAGGCTATTATGCCCACGCCATGGCAGGTTTCAGTCAGAAACGGGTGATTGAAATCCTGAATCTTGAACCTGAAAACCATGAGGTTATGGCAGCCATCGTGGTTGGCCGCCTTGGAAGCCCCGAGGATCTTGACCCGGATTTCAAACAGACGGAAGCTCCGAATCAGCGCAAATCCACAAGCAAAGTCGCTATCGGGGAGTGAATTTATATTTCATCAAAATAAAAAAAGCCACCCTTAAGGGTGGCTTTTTTTATTTAAAAACAAGTTAATTTATTTTTTTCTGGCTTCAAGTTTGTTCATTCCTCCCAACAAAAAACCGATGGCGAAGAAGGCACCTGGGGGAAGGATAAGCAGGAGAGCTGGAATATACGCGGAACCGAGGATCCCGGCACCAAAGATTGTACCGTTACCGATGATTTCACGTACAGACCCAAGGATCAAAAGAGCAACGGTAAAACCCAGCCCCATTACAACTCCGTCAATAACCGAATAAAAAATAGCGTTTTTCGAGGCAAAAGCTTCCGCTCGACCAAGAATGACACAGTTAACAACGATCAAGGGGATAAAGATCCCAAGGGCCTTGTGCAAGCCAGGCAGGAAGCCGGCCATGACCAAGTCGACCACCGTAACAAAGGTAGCAATAATGACGATGAAAGCCGGTATGCGGACTTTGGACGGTATCACCTTTCTCATCGAAGAAACAACAGCGTTGGAACAGATGAGAACGAAGGTTGCAGCCAGTCCCATCCCGACTCCGTTGATGGCGCTTGAGGAAACGGCCAAGGCGGGACAGAGACCCAGTCCCAACTTGAATACCGCGTTATCATCCCAGATGCCTCTTTTTAATTCACTCGCGAAATTCATTTATGCCCCCTATCCCCCTACGATCTCGTCTTTGTGGGCCTTGAAAAACTCCAGACCTTTACGAACGGCGCCAACAATAGCGCGGGGCGTAATGGTTGCAGCAGTAATCTGGTCAAATTCACCGCCATCCTTTTTGACGCGCCAATCCGCATTGTCAAGGCCTTTACCCTTGAACTGGTCTTTCCACCAGGCCTCTTCAACTTTGGCACCGAGGCCGGGTGTCTCAGCATGCTGCAGAACCTCAATACCGGATACGTGTCCTTCCGGGTCAATGCCGACCATAATGTAAATATTTCCACTGTATCCATCGGGGGCGACAACCTTGAAAGCGATCCCGGAGATATCTTGTCCCTTTCTGCCACGATAAAAAACTGTCTCAACATCTTCACCGTTTTTATCCTTCCCGGTGGCCAGGGAAACCGTATCCTGGTCCGGCGAGTTATCGGCCGGAGGAAGAACGGATTTGAGAGCGTTTAAAGTTACCAGTCTTCTCTGCTGAGCAATCGGCTCGCGGGTGACCGATTCGACCATGGCCAAAAGCAAGGCTGCACCCGCGGTAATGACTGTTAGCACGAGGGCAAGGCGGCTAAGTTCTTTCATGGCAATCCCTCCTAACCCTTTTCAGGAACAAGCCCGAATTTTTTGGGCACTGTTATACGATCGATAACGGGTGTCGCGGCGTTCATCAGAAGAATTGAAAATGCGACCCCTTCGGGGTACCCGCCGAAAATCCTGATGAGGATGGTCAGCACCCCGCAGCCGGTTCCAAATATCAACATCCCCTTGGGAGTGATAGGCGTAGTGACCCAGTCCGTGGCCATAAAGAAAGCTCCAAGCAGAAGCCCGCCGGTGAAAAGATGGAAAACCGGGCTGGCATATTTGGAGGAATCAACCATCCACAATATGGATGAAAGGACAAAAGCCGAACCAATAAAGGTGGCGGGGATATGCCAGGTGATGATTTTGCGGTAGAGGAGATAGGCTCCGCCGAGCATTAGGGCGAAACCGGAAATGACCCCCAACTGACCACCGAAACCGCCCATCAGAACACTTCCCAATTGCGCTTTAAGTTCATCGGGAATTGCCCCATGAAGGCCGACAGCCATTTTGATTTCGGAAAGAGGCGTCGCCGAGGTGATTTCGTGAGTTCGCGGCATGACCCAGGTAGTCATCTGAACGGGGAAGGAAATCAGCAGCACGGTACGTCCGACCAGGGCCGGGTTGAAGGAGTTGTAGCCCAAGCCTCCGAAGACCTGTTTGCCGAGTACGACCGCGACGATCCCGCCGAGCAACGCCATCCACCAGCCACTGTTGGGGGGAATGTTGAAAGCCAGCAGTATCCCTGTCATGGCCGCGCTACCGTCGGCAATGGTGAGGGGTTTCCCCATAATCTTCTGACAGGCGGCTTCTCCACCGACGCAACCCAGAATGCAGAGCAGCATCACCACTATGGACTGCAGTCCGAACGAAAAAAACCAAACGCCAACACAAGGCAGCAAGGCGATAATAACCGCCCGCATCGCCTGCGACGTTGTTCCCCCCTCATGAACATGTGGGGAAGAGGAAAGATACAGTGTTTTTTCCACGTCAAACCTTCCTTCTCTTAGCTAAAATGGCACCTTTTGCCTGCCGCAAAGACTGGATAAGAGGAATCCTGGCAGGGCAAATGTAAGTACAGCACCCACATTCAATACAATCCATCGCGTTGAGCTTTTCAGCCTCATCGATCATACCCTTACGCGACATATAAGCGATCTCTGTCGGCAGGATAAAGGCCGGGCAGGCACGCACACAATTTCCACATCTTACACACGGACCTTCCGGCTCTTTCAGAACCTGGTCCTCGGTAAAGAGCAACAGGCCGGAAGTGCCACGGGTGGCCGGCACATCCAGAGAAACGGCGGCCATACCCATCATGGGGCCGCCCTGAATGACCTTGCCCAGCTCACCCTTGATGCCGCCACAGAACTCAACCAGCTTGGAAAGAGGCTGACCGATTTTGATTCGGAGATTCTTCGGTTCAGCGATAGCGGCCCCGGATACGGTGGCGATTCTTTCAATCAGAGGAATGCCCTTGCGAACGGCATCGTTTACCGCAGCCGCGGTACCAACGTTCTGAACCACCACACCACAGTCCATGGGCAGTCCGCCGGAAGGGACCTCTCTGCCGGTCAAAGCATAAATCAACTGCTTTTCAGCCCCCTGGGGATACTGGACTTTCAGGGCGCCTACTTCGACACCCTTGCCGGCACAGGCTTTGGTCATGGTTTCAATGGCATCGGGCTTGTTGGCTTCGATACCGATAATCGCCTTGTCCACGCCGAGGACTTTTTTAAGAATCAGGATACCTTCGACAATGCTGTCCGGATCCTCAAGCATCAGGCGGTCATCAGCCGTCAGATAAGGCTCGCACTCTACGCCGTTCAAAATCAGATATTCGATTTTTTTGTCTTCCGGCGGGCTGAGCTTAACATGGGTCGGGAAGGTAGCGCCTCCCATGCCGACAATACCGGCATCCTTGATCTTGTCTTTGATTTCATCCGGAGTCATGGTTTCCGGATCACCACCAACCAGGCCCTCATCCCAGGCATCTTCACCGTCCGCCTTGATGACAACCGCAGGAAGCATGGTTCCGGCCGTAGCGATGCGGGGTTCAACGGCAATAACTTCCCCGGAAGTCGAAGCGTGAATCGGCACCGAAACAAAACCTTTCGGTGTCCCGATGACCTGCCCCTTTTTGACCAGATCACCCTTCTTGACACAGGCTTCTGCCGGTGCGCCGATATGCTGGGAAAGGTGTATTACCAGTTCGTCACCTTCAGCCAAAGGGCAAACTTCGATTGCCTTTTTCTCTGACCACTTTTTGTTGTCGGGAGGATGCAGCCCCCCTCGGAATGTTTTCAATTCCATGCTCATTTCCTCTATTCTGACAAGAAGGTTTTAAAAAGATATCCTTCTACCTGAACTGCTTCAAAGCCAATAATCAATTAAGGTCAGGACTGAAAAGTACTCCCCTCCGGATAACCTTCGGCAAAATCGCGAATACACTTGGTCGGGCATTTTTCCATGCCGGCCTTGGCCTTTTCATGGTCATAGGTATCATAGGTGACATGGGCCAGGAAATTGTCGACAGCATAAACTTCTTCCGCGTTCTTTTTGCAGAGCATGCAGCCGATGCAACCGACCTGGCAATATTTCTTGACTGCCGGTCCCTTGTCATGACTGTTGCAGAGGACATGGACGGTAGCACTTTTGGGTGTCATGATAATAACTTTGCGGGGGCAAACCGAGACACATTTTTTACAGCCGGTACATTTCTCCCGGTCAATAACGGCCAGCCCTTCAGCGGTGATTTCAATGGCACCGAAAGGACAAGCCGCAACGCAGTCGCCGAAACCGAGGCAACCCCCGGGGCAGGCTTTGGGACCACCGGCCAACATTTGTGCGGAAGCGCAGGTCTTGATTCCCAGATATCTATATTTGTCCTGAGCTTTCTGGTTGTCACCCTGGCAGATGACCACAGCCACGGTCGGTTCGGCCGCAACCGCCTCGACACCCATGATTTCAGCAATCTTTTCCAGCACGCTCTTGCCGCCCGGGGTGCAGGACGAAGGGTCGGCCTCGCCGGCGACAACGGCTTTGGCAAAACCGCCACATCCCGGATAACCGCAGGCGCCACAGTTGGCACCCGGCAGTACTTCAAGAATCGCTTCTTCCTTCGGATCAACTTCAACCGCAAATTTTTTCGCGGCAAGGCCCAAAATGATGGCAGCCCCTAACCCTATTCCACCAAGACTAATAACAGCAGAAATCATCGAAATTTCCCTTTTCGTAAATGGCTAACCGATTTAACCTTTTACCAGACCAGCAAAACCCATGAACGCCAGAGACAGCAAACCTGCGGTAATAAACGCTATGGGCAAGCCCTGAAAACACTTGGGTACTGGGGCAAGTTCAACCCGCTCACGAATCCCCGCCATGAGAACCATGGCCAGGGTAAAACCAACGGCAGCAGCAATGGCAAACAGAATGCTTTCGAGAAAGGAATAACCCGTCTGAATATTCAGAACGGCGAGACCGAGAACCGCACAGTTAGTAGTGATGAGAGGGAGGAAGATACCGAGAGACTGGTAAAGAACGGGACTTGTTTTCTGGATAACCATTTCCACCAGCTGGACCAGGGAAGCAATTACCAGAATAAAAGCAATCGTCTGCAGGTACTCAATGCCAAAAGGCATCAGGATGAAATACTGAATAACCCAAGTGACGATAGCGGCAACGGTCATGACAAAAGTAACCGCCGCACCCATCCCGACGGCCGTGTCAACCTTCTTGGTGACCCCCATGAAGGGGCACAGGCCCAAAAACCTGGCCAGAACGAAGTTGTTGACAAGGATTGCACTAACCACAATAACAAAAAGATCTCCCATGCCGGACTCCATTTTATTTTTGTTAATCTACTCTATCCTTCTACAAGCCGTAGTTTATAAACAAGTTTCCAGTCAATGTCAAATTATTTAGGACCGATTTATTTCAAAATTTCAAACGCCTTTTTTCCATTACAGAAAAATTCTGCTATCATCCAAATTGCGGCACTTCTCATTGCCCGGAAATATTTCAGTTTTTATAATATCGGTCCGGGCTTTAGGGCCTATGTCATAGCTTCTCGAAAGTTTTAAATATGATTTGCTGTGAAGAGAGGGTTGTTTTTGATAACAACTATAAATTTCCCTGCCCGCACTCTTGCCCTGGCTGGAGTTCTGAAATCAAGGTGGGATAGACGTTTATGAGATCGAAAAGTGACTCCCTTTTTCATGAAGCCCAAAAAATTATTCCCGGAGGTGTCAACAGCCCGGTTCGGGCCTTCAAAGCCGTAGGCGGCACCCCCCTCTTCATCCGCCAGGGAAAGGGGGCCTTTCTTTTTGATGCCGACGAGAACCGCTACCTCGATTACATTGGCTCCTGGGGACCGATGATTCTCGGCCACGCTCACCCTGAAATAGTAAGGGTCATAGCCGAGGCGGCATCACGGGGCAGCTCTTTCGGCGCCCCCTGTCCCCAGGAAATCGATCTCGCCCGCCTGATTCTGAGCGCCTACCCGCAGGTCGACAAAATCCGCATGGTCTCCTCAGGCACCGAAGCGACCATGAGTGCCATCCGTCTTGCCAGGGGCTTTACCGGCAAGGAAAAAATCATAAAATTCGCGGGCTGCTATCATGGCCATGGCGACTCCCTGCTGGTCAAAGCCGGCAGCGGTGCCGCAACCCTTGGTGTGCCTTCTTCTCCGGGAGTTCCCAAAATTCTGGCGGAGCAGACTCTGACGGCAGAGTTTAACAATCTCGGGGAAGTTCAACATCTGATCGAAATCCATAAAGACCAGATCGCCGGCATGATCCTCGAGCCGATTGCCGGCAATATGGGCTGCGTCCCGCCATTGCCGGGTTTTCTTGAGGGCCTTAGGAACTTGGCCAGCGCCAACAATATCGTCCTGATCATAGACGAGGTCATGACCGGCTTCCGGGTAGCCTGGGGGGGAGCCCAGGAGCTCTATGGCGTTAAAGGGGATCTCGTCTGTCTCGGCAAAATCATCGGCGGCGGCCTGCCGGTAGGGGCCTTTGGCGGCAAAGCGGAAATCATGGATCAACTCGCCCCCGAAGGACCCGTTTACCAGGCCGGGACCCTGTCAGGTAACCCGCTGGCCATGTGTGCCGGTGCCAGGACCCTGGAGCTGGTGCGGGATATGGATGTCTATCCGCTTCTGGAAAAAAAAGGGCGCCTGCTGGAACAAGGGCTGGCCCCCCTCCTCGAAAAATACTCCGAACGTCTTTGCCTGCAGCGGATCGGATCCATGTTCTGCCTCTATTTCTCACCCGGCCCCGTGTGCTCCTTCAACGATGCCCTGCACTGCGACACCGAGGCCTTTTCACGCTACTTTCATGCCATGCTCGATAGAGGCTTTTTGCTGCCCCCGTCCCAGTTCGAAGCCAGCTTTATCAGTCTCAGCCACAGCGACGATGATCTGGAAAAAACCGTGGCCGCCATCAGCGGGTCTTTGGGGACTATTTGGGGGCGTTGAACCCTTTCCCGGGGGGGCCAAAACGGCCAAAAAGCGGTTGACAGAGACCGACCCCTGTGTTATTTAGACTTCGCTTGACCCCTTTAAAATTACATACTCCGAATGGGTGAAGACAGACAGAGATTAATCAGATCCTTGGGGTTTTTATCCAGCCTTGGAATAACCATAGTTGCCGCCACTCTTGTCGGTCTGGCCATGGGTTATCACCTGGATAAATGGCTGGAGACCTCCCCCTGGTTCACCCTGATATTTCTGGTTTTGGGGATTATCGCTGGATTTCGGAATATCTATATTCTGACCAACCGGGAATTGAGACGCCAGAAAGAGCTTAACAATGGCGAGGGCGGCGGTTCCAGGCGTGAAAATCAATGAAGAGCACCTGCTTAAGGAAATCGCCAAACAGAATTACGTCATTTTCCTGGTTTTCATTGCCGGCAGTTTTTTCTGGACATCTCCCCCCGTCACATTTGGCGTTATCGTCGGAGGAGGGATTTCCATCGGCGCTTACATGTGGCTGGGCAGTTCACTGGCGGCTGTTGTGAAAGACCCCCGCCGTCGCACTGTCCGGAAGTACCAGGCGTTCCTGTTTTTGCGATTGATTGTCGTTGGATTGTTGCTTTATCTGGCTATCGCTCTGTGGAGAGTCAATCCGCTGGCTCTGTCTTGCGGTCTTTCGGTGGTTGTCATAAGCATTCTGATCGGAACCCTGAGATATATTAAAAACGGGGAGAACTAAACAATGATACATCCCTTCCTATTTCTGGACTGGTTGAGCGAACAGGTCAATCTTCACCTGGGAAGTCACGTTACCTACGCCTGGCTGGTTATGATTATCCTTATCGTGCTGGCTTTTCTGACCTCACGACAGATCAAGGAACGGCCGTCGGGGCTTCAGAATTTCATGGAAGTCATCATTGACGGTGTAGAAAATTTTATGGAAGAAAACATGGGGCCGAAGGGAAAACGATATTTTCCCCTTATTGGCACTCTGGCCATGTTCATTCTGACCTGCAATCTGATCGCCCTGGTACCGGGCGCCTACCCTCCGACAGCCAACCTGAACACCAACATGGCCATGGCCCTGACGGTTTTCGGCGCAACCCATTATGTCGGCTTCAGGGAACACGGCGTCGGCTACCTCAAGCATTTCATGGGCCCCATTCTGGTCCTCGCCCCTCTGGTTTTCGTGGTTGAACTCATCGGCCATATCGCCCGTCCCGTTTCCCTGACGCTGCGTCTTTTCGGGAACATGTGGGGACATGAAGTTGTACTGATGATCTTCCTTGCACTTCTGCCGATCCTTGTGCCAATTCCCATGATGTTCCTCGGCATCCTGGTAGCTTTTATCCAGACCTTTGTTTTCGTTCTCCTGGCAATAATCTACATTTCAGGCGCCCTAGAAGAGGGGCATTAATTGTTGAACCTTAAGTCCTATACTATTTAGGATAACAATAAACAACAGAAGGAGAGAAAGTATGGATTTTTTCACATGGTGCATGATCGTGGCAGGTTTCGGGATGTCGGTTGCGGCGGTTGGCTGTGGCATCAGCCAGAGCTTAGGTATTATGAGGTCCGTTGAAGGGATTGGCCGTAATCCCGGAGCCGGCGGAAAAATCATGACCACGATGATGATCGGTCTGGCCATGATCGAGTCTCTGGCCATCTATGTTTTCGTCGTTGCCATGATTATCCTCTTCGCCAACCCTTTCACCGATATCGTGGTCAAGCTGACCAGCGCTGCGGCCGGGGTTAAATAAAAAAACCGAATAAATTTATTGTAAAAAAAGGATGCCTCAGTCAAGGCATTCTTTTTTTTATTCTCCGCCGCCGTCAACGGGCCTGCCTTTATTTTGCCTTGATTTTTTCCCCCGGATATTTTCCGGGTTCTCCTCCCCTGGTTCATGCACCTGGTTGCCGGGCTCCGGTGGTTCGACAGCCCGGCGCGAAGGCTGCTGACCCAAAAGAACACTGCCGGCCTTTTCGTCCACGGAACGCAAATGCAGATCCCTTTGCGGGAAGGGAATCTCGATGCCTTCTTCCTTAAAGCGCAGATTGACGGCTTTCCCAAGCTCACTTTTGACAAGGAGCCGGATGTTAATTTCACCCACATATACACGCAGCTCAAAGTCGAGAGAGCTTTCCCCAAAACCGGTAAATATCGCATAGGGCGGCGGCTCTTTCAAAACATAGCGGTTGTTTACACCGATCCCTTCGAGGATTTCCAGAACCCGCCCGATATCGGTACCATAGGCCACCCCAACCGGTAAAATAATTCTACTGGCGGAAGATGAGAGGGTCCAGTTGACCACAGCCTCGGAAACCAACTGGGAGTTGGGGACGATAACCTCTGATCGGTCATAGGTTTCCACCACTGTCGAACGCAATCCGATGCGATTGACGGTTCCCCACTCGCCCTGAAAAACAATGACATCGCCGACGGTGATGGGCCTTTCAAAAAGGAGGATGAGGCCGCTGACAAAATTGTTGACGATATTCTGCAGACCAAAACCGATCCCTATACCCAGAGCACCGGCAAGAACAGCGAAGTTTTGAAGATTTAATCCCAGGGCACTGAGCGCCAGGAGAAAACCGACAAGGATAAAGAAATAGTGAACAAGTTTTTTAACCAGATCCTTGACACCGCGGCTGACCCTTTTTTTGGGAAAAACCTCCTTGTCAAAAAACAGCCCCAGAACCCAGGAAGCGACCATTGAAAGGTAGATAAACAGGATTGCCATGAGGACCATGTAAACAGACAGGTCAATGTTCCCGAAAGTGATCCGGAAACCCATGATACTGTTCCAGATGACTCCGACGGAACTGCTTCCCAGCCACATTTTGAAAAGAAAAAGCCCTGCATAGCCGGCCGGAAGGATCCGAACCAGAAGCTTGACGCGGGCCACGACTTGCTCCTTGATGCTGTCCAGAAACGAGCGGGGAGTAAAATCAATCTGCTTGGCGACAAAAGCAACTCCCCCCTCTCCAAGGCGAATGCCCATGGACGTAAAAAGCAGGACAAATACCGTGAGAACCGAGGATTCAAGCAGCCAGGAAGAAAACGCAATATACCCTCCAATCTCGGCCAATAGCGCTGTAACGGCAATTCCGGCTCCGACTTTGAAAAGCCAGGAAGCATTGAGCACGCAGGAAATAACAGGGCTTTTGTCCGGTAACGGCTCAACTTTGATTTTCGACATCCGCCATAAAAACGGAATTCCCATCAAGCAGAGAATGGCCCGGTACAGGCGGAAAAGAGGTTGAGGAAAAGAAATAGTCTGGAGAAAAACCGTCACTATGGATAAAAATGCCAACAGAAAAATCAGAAAGATCTTGCGCTTGTCTTTGAGAATACTCGAAACGATGAAGGCAATGGAGGTCGCAGCCACGACCCAGACCACCAACCGCAAAAGAGATGGTACTCCCGCGTAAAGAAAGTTAAGTGCGATAAAAGATATAAAAAACCCTGCGGCCAACGGGTGCTCGCAAAAGAAACTCCACTCTTCCACCTCCTTAAACCTGCTGCGGAGGCGTATAATAAAAAGGGTGAGTACAACGGCCAAAACCACTTGAAGACTTAAAATCCACCCCTGGTCCTGGAAATACTTATCCTCAAGCTTTCCCAGGGCACGGTAGCCTTCTAAAAAGTCCGCCCATAAGGAGGGCCCGAACTGATTATAAAAGTCGGAATTTTTAAAGGATGGAGCATTTTTGGTAAACAGGTTTTTGCGGATCTCATTAAATTTTGTCTCCATCCAGAGTACATGGCTATGGTTCATCTCCTGGAGTGAGGAGAACTCTTTCTGAAGCGAGATCAGCGGATCAAAGGTTTTCTGCACTTCTCTCAGAACTTCGGCAAGGGTTTTTTCCGCTTCACCAAAGGCCGTTTTGGGAGGGCTTTTGGGGATATTCTTGCCAGCCACCTCATACTTTTTCTGAAGGGATTGCTTCCAATTTTCCCAATATTTTTTTTTCTCCCGCCATTGCTAGCCGATGGTATCCACTTCCGCCAAACGGTTTGAAACCGCGCTGAGAAGCCCCTCCAGACTTTTACTCTGCTTGGTCACCTTGTTGCGGAAAAAAAGCATCTTGTCATAGTTGGGATGGGGGATGTCTTTAACTTCATTCCCCAGCTTGTTTATTTCCTCCTGGTCTTTTTTAAGCGCCTGAAAAGTCTTTTCCAGTTCGGCGAGATCCTGAAAAGAGGACAGCTTGGTTTTTGCCTGTACCGCTTCCTCCGCCACAACTGTCGATCGAGGTACAATTTCCTGAACACCGGGAAATGTTTCCTCCACAGCCTGTTTTTCTTCGGCAGCAGGTTCCTGCCCAACTGCCGTTGCGGCATTAAGCCCCAGGCAAAAAAGGCACCAGAAAACAATCCACAGTCTGCTGAAATTCTTCCTCATTTTTTCCTCTGAAAATATTCTGATAGGGTTTGGGCAGGAGTTCTAAATAAACTAAAGACATATCTTAACAGCTTTTCCATATCGGTTTACGAAAAAAAACCTCGCCCGAAACCGCAGGGCCATGGGGTGATATTTTTAAAGAAGAAGATTTTTCCCGATCTTGCAATCGGTTCCCCACTAAAAAGCTGACAGCATATGGAAGAAACCAAACCCTGCCTTCTTCTCAGTGTCGATCTGGGCCTACGCACAGGCTTGGCCCTCTTCGACCGCCAGTGCCGGCTGCACTGGTACCGCTCGCAGAATTTCGGCAACCGCAGCCGTTTGAAAAAAAATGCTTTCAATATGTTGAAGGATATTGAGGGCCTGGAGTGGCTGATTGTTGAAGGTGGCGGCGGGCTGGCGGAAATCTGGAGGCGCGAAGGCGAACGCCGGAAAGTCGGGGTCATACAGGTCAGCGCCGAAACCTGGCGCCGCGTTTTCCTCTATCCCCGCGAGCAGAAGAGAGGGGCCATTGCCAAACACAGTGCCGAGGAACGAGCCCGGGAAGTCATTGCCTGGCTCGGCCTTCCTCGGCCGACTTCGCTGCGGCACGATGCCGCCGAAGCAATCCTGATCGGCTTGTGGGGTTTGAAAAAGGTCGGCTGGCTGGAGGAGTTTCCCGATTTTCTAAAGCTTTAGGCCGCTACTAACCTCGCACAGGATGGGTGGCACACGATCCCACGGTATGGTAGTCAGGACCTGCCGCGCCGCTCGTGGGGAAAACCGTGGCAATCGAAAACGAACTTTTCAAAGGCAAACATATAAGGATGTTCCAAGGTTCTGAAGTGCCACTGGTTCTTGTGGTTGAACCGGATCCAGCGGCTCATACCGGCGAAATCGAGCATCCAGCCTTCTGGCCCTTTCCGGAAAAAATAGGGAGAGGTCTGGCGGTCCCCGATGGGAAACCTGATCACGGCTTTTTCCCCGGCAATCTCCACGCAGCCCGCTGATATCTTTTGGGACAGTTCCCGAAACTCCTTGTCCTGCTGGGCATCGGTCACGATCCATTTTTTGAAAAAATGGCGGCTTTCCAGGTTGTAAATCCCAAGATTCGGGTCTTTTACATGTTGCGAGAGAGCAAGGAGATACTTTTCCAGAGTCAGGCTGGGCTCTGGCTGGGCCCTGAAATCAACCGGACTGGCAACCGATCTTTTGGCTGGTAGATCCGAACCGATGGTGACATTGACCTTGGCCCCAGCCCCGCCCGAATAGTGCTGACCGACGCCGCCCATGTCCCTATCTTTGATATTCACCCCCCCGCGTTTTCCCGTGGCCATGGCCTGCGCCACGAGCAGTTCAACGGTAGCCTCCACACCCGGACCGATCTTGCCGGCGGCAAAAAACGGAACCATCTGCTGTTCTTCCACGTAACCCACAAAGCCGTCGGGGAAAACCGCTTCGAGATCGTAACCGATCTCCATACGGACCTTTTTCCCTTTTGCATCGACCAGCAGCAGTACCCCCTTGGCGGCCCGGGTCTTCTCCCCCAATTGGTACCGGTTAAAAAGTTCCACCGCCTTTTTATTGATGTCGTCGGCAGCATCTTTAAGAAAAACGGCTTTGAAATGGATATCCTGATCTTTCAGGAGAATTTTGTGATACTGCTCAATGCGCTCCTTTTCGTAAACACTTATCAGATTGCCAGGATCCTCAATGAACTCGTTAGTCCCGGTGGAGCAACCCAATATCAACCCGAGCAGTAGACCGGCAATATAAATACGCATGAAAAATCACCTCTCAGGACAGCGCACCACGGAAAAAACCCCGTCGAATCGAAAATGCAAAAAAAAGCCCAACGTGTCTTGTTTAAGAATGTTGGCCAGAAAATTTGCCTTTCAATTACAGGACATCTTCGGATAGATTGAGTTTATAAGAAAAATGTTTGTAACCTCCAGTCTTTCTTCTGGTAGAAAATTTGAACGAGGCTAATATGGAAAACGTAGTAATTCTGGGAGCGAGCGCCAAACAGCACCGCTATTCTTTTTTAGCCCAAAAAATGTTGATGGAACATGGCCACAGGGTCTTCCCCGTCTCCCCGGACGGCAAAACCATTCTCGGAGTCAGCGGCTTCCTCAGCATCACCGAAATCCCAGAGACCATCGACACCGTCACCCTCTATGTCGGCCCCAAGCGGCAACACGGCATGATCAACGAAATCATCCACAAAAAACCGCGGCGGGTCATCTTTAATCCCGAAACCGAACATCCCGAACATATGGCTGTGCTGAAAAAGCACGGCATTGACGTCCAGGAAGCCTGTACCCTGGTCCTTCTGGCAACCGGCCAATTCTGAGCCACCTGCCCTTCGGATATAGCCACAACCACTGGAAATTATACCGGGTCAAGCGCTATCCATTAAAAATCGGGCCTGAGCTCAACATCCGGCCCCGTTCTTCATCCCCCGATCCCCCTTGCCCTTGAGGCATTTTGTCGCCAAATTGGTCTTTTCATGTTATGTTGCAGTTGTTTTAGAAACACTGTTTTATAATTTGCCATTTCAGCCCCTGAATACAAACCTTGGGTAGGGCACCTAAAGCCTTCAAAATTGGGGAAAACTTGAATAAGTCTATGAAATCATTAGGAGGAGGAAAGATGAGAAGAGCAATTTTCGTTTTTTTGGCGGTCACTTTTTTCTCTGCGGGAGCGGCTCTGGCCGCCGAACCGGTCAAAATCGGTATGGTCACAACCTTGTCCACCAAGGCCGGCTACCTGGGTGAAGAGGTTCGGGATGGCTTCAAGCTGGCCATAGATCAGGAAGCTGGAAAGCTCGGTGGCGTGCCAGTCGAGCTGCTGGTCGAGGATGACGGCCGCAAGCCGGAAAAAGCCAAGCAGATTGCGGAAAGATTCATGAAACGCGACGGCGTTAAAATCATGACCGGCATCATTTTTTCCAACGTTGCCATCGCCGTGGTCCCCAAGGTGGTGGAGAGCGACGTCATCTACATCAGCGCCAACGCCGGGCCTTCTCTTCTCGCCGGGCAGGGTTGCCATAAGAACTATTTCAATGTCGCCTACCAGAACGACAACCTTGATGAGGTGGTCGGCCAGTATGTTACCGAGAACGGCTTCAAAAACGTCTATCTGCTGGCGCCTAACTATCCTGCCGGCAAAGACCATCTGGCCGGGTTCAAAAGATACTACAAGGGAAACGTCGCGGGTGAAGTCTACACCAAACTTGGTCAGTCGGATTACGCCGCGGAAATCGCCACCCTTCGCGCCGCCAAACCGGATGCCGTTTTCTTTTTCCTGCCCGGCGGCATGGGCATCAATTTCCTCAAGCAATACTCCCAGGCCGGCCTGAGCAAAACCATTCCCGTTTTCGGGCCAGCATTTTCATTTGACGAGCGGCTGCTCAAGGCGGTCGGCCCGGCAGCCTTGGGGGTCAAAAACGGCTCGCAGTGGACCCACGATCTCGAGAATCCGGCCAACCAACAATTTGTCCAGGCTTTCCGCAAGGCTTACGGCCGCACCCCCACCCTCTATGCCGGCCAGGGTTACGATGCCGCCCGCCTGGTCGCCAGTGCTCTAAAAGCCGTAAAGGGTGACGTCTCCAAACTTGATGCCCTGCGCGAGGCGATCCGCAAAGCCGACTTCGACTCGGTGCGCGGCAAGTTCCGGTTCACTGCCAACCAGCACCCGATTCAGGACATGTATATTCGCGAAGTGGTTCAGACTGCTGACGGCACCTATACCAACAAGACTTTGAAAGCGGTTTTCAAGGATCACGGGAATGCGTATATTCAGGATTGTAAAATGGACTGACACTATAGGCTGAGAAAATCAGACGGCCATTTTAAAAAACCATCAAGGAAAAAATGAGAAGGCCGAATGTTGAAACCCCTTAAGTCTTCAGTCTTCGGTCTATTCAGCTGAACCAAAACTATGCTCTTAATCATTGAACAGGTGCTCAACGGCCTGCAACTGGGCATCATGCTGTTCCTGATGTCGGCCGGGCTGACCCTGGTATTCGGCATCATGCAGGTCATTAACCTGGCCCATGGTTCCTTTTACATGCTGGGTGCCTTTGTCGGGGCCACGGTAACGGCCTGCACCGGTTCTTTCCTGGCCGGGATTGCGGTGGCGCTTCCCGCCGCCGCCCTGGCGGGTATGCTGGTCGAAGCTCTTGTACTGCGGCGTCTTTACAAAAAGGACCATGTCGATCAGGTGCTCGCCACCTTCGGCCTGATCATGTTTTTCAACGAAGCCACCCGCATGATCTGGGGCCGCCAGCCTCTGTTCATGGACGTCCCTCCCTGGCTTTCCGGCAGCATCGAAATCATTCCCGGCGTCCCCTATCCAAGCTACCGCGTCGCCGTCATCGGCGTCGGCGCCCTCGTCGCTCTGTTCCTGTACATACTCTTCACCCACACCCGCATCGGCATGCAGATCAGGGCCGGCGCCAGCAACCGCGAAATGGCCGGAGCACTGGGCATCAATATCAAAATGCTTTACACCCTGGTCTTCGGCCTTGGGACCCTCCTGGCCGGTCTGGCCGGCGTCATGGCCGGCCCCATTCTCGCCGTAGAGGCCGGCATGGGGGAAAGCATCCTGATTCTGACTTTTGTTGTGATTGTTATCGGCGGCATCGGTTCCGTCCGGGGTGCTTTGGTTGGGGCTCTCCTGGTCGGCATGGTGGACACCCTCGGACGGGCATTTCTCCCCGCATTATTCCGTCTTTTTCTTTCCCCCGCCTATGCCGACGGCGTGGCCGCTTCGATGGCGTCCATGTCCATTTACATCCTGATGGCCGCCATCCTGGTCTGGCGGCCACGGGGACTTCTCCCTGCTCACGCCTGAAACCGGGCATCCCGGTGATTGGAAAATCAACGCGAATGTTTCGACAATCAACCCGAAAAATCCTGTTTCTGGCGGCAGGCGCTCTTTTTCTGCTGCTTCTCCCGCCAGTTGCCAAGCTGGTTGGCGAACCCTACTTCATCTCATTGTTCAGCCGCATTCTCATCTACGCCCTGGCCGCCGTCAGCCTCGACCTTATCCTTGGTTATGGCGGCATGGTCAGCCTCGGCCACGCTGCTTTTTTCGGTATCGGCGCCTACGTGGTTTCCATCTTCGCTTTTCACGGTTTTGAGGGATCGCCTATAATTTCCTGGCCTTTTACTCTCCATGGGCAGACCAGCGGCCTGGTTGCCTGGCCGGCAGCAATCCTGGCCTGTGCCCTGCTGGCGGCCATTATCGGAGCTCTCAGTCTCCGAACCAGCGGCATGCATTTTATTATGATCACCCTCGCCTTTGCCCAGATGCTTTACTATTTTTTCGTCTCATTGGAGGCCTACGGCGGCGACGACGGTTTGAGCCTGTTTTCCCGCAACACCCTGCCGGGTCTGGACCTGGGCGACGACACTCATTTCTACTACCTGTGTCTGGCCCTGCTTTTCACCTTCCTGTTTATTGCCTGGCGGCTGGTCCATTCCCGTTTCGGCATGGTCATACGGGGCAGCCGCGAAAACGAAAAACGCATGCAGGCCCTGGGATTTCCCACCTTCCGTTATAAACTGGTCTGTTTTATCATCGCCGGAGCCGCGGCAGGCCTGGCAGGGGCCCTGATCGCCAACCAGACCGAATATGTCAGTCCGGGATTGATGCACTGGACCCGCTCTGGAGAAATCCTGATAATGGTCCTGCTCGGCGGGATGGGAACGCTGTTCGGACCGGTTTTAGGGGCAGCCACCTTTCTCCTTCTTGAAGAGGTCCTGGCCATCTACACGGAGCATTGGATGTTCTATCTCGGCCCGTTTCTGATTGTCGTCGTTCTGTTTGCCAAACACGGCATCTATGGCATCATTGCCGGACGGGAGGAAAAGCATGGCTGAGATTCTGCTTCGTGCTCAGGACCTTTCCAAAAGCTTTGGTGCCGTCCAGGCCTGCAGAAACCTTTCCCTGGATATTGCCACGGGAGAGATCCATGCCCTCATTGGACCGAACGGCGCCGGTAAAACTACCCTTCTCAACCAGCTGTCCGGCGATCTCATGCCCGATTCCGGCCATATCTTCTTCAATGGAAAAGAGATCAGCCGGCTGCCCCTCCACAAACGGGCGCATCTCGGTTTGTCACGCGCTTACCAGATCACTTCGATCTTTCCCCACCTCAGCGTCGAGGAAAACCTGCTACTGGCCATCCAGGCCCACAGCGGCCACAGTTTCCGTTTCTGGAAAAACGCCGCTACAGACCCCCAGCTGCAGGCTCAACTCATTCCGGCCCTCGAACAGGTCGGGTTGGCAGAACGGGCCGGAGAACGGGCGGGAAGCCTCTCTCACGGTGAAAAAAGACAGCTGGAGGTCGGAATGGCACTGGCCTGCAAGCCCAAACTTCTGCTTCTGGACGAGCCTATGGCCGGCATGGGTCCGGGTGGCACCGTCGAACTTTCAAAACTGATCTTAAAACTGAAAGAGCATGTGACCATTCTTCTTGTGGAACATGACATGAATGCGATTTTCGCTCTGGCAGACCGCATTACGGTGCTCGTCTACGGCGAAGCGATCGCCACCGGCACCCCGGAACAGATCCGCTCGGATCCTGCCGTCCGGCAGGCGTACCTGGGTGACGAGGTGCAGTGATGCTGGTCATTGAGGAGATCGAAACCTTTTACGGCAGCAGCCAGGCTCTTTTCGGAGTCAGCCTGGAAATCAACGATGGAGAGGTCGTCACTCTGCTGGGCCGTAACGGCATGGGTAAAAGCACCACGGTTAAATCAATCATGGGCCTGACCCCGGTGAAGCGGGGACGGATCATCTTCAACGGCAAGGAGCTTCAGCACCTTCCCAGCTATGCCATTGCCCGTCTTGGCATCGGCCTGGTTCCCGAGGGACGGCAGATCTTTCCCAACCTGACGGTTTACGAAAATATCATGGCCACGGCCGCCAACCGCCTTGGCGAAAAAGAGCCCTATACCCTGAAAGGGGTATTTAAGATTTTTCCTCGCCTGGAGGAACGCCTGGGGAATTTTGGTAACCAGCTCTCCGGCGGAGAGCAGCAGATGCTGGCGGTGGTCCGTGCCCTCATGACCAACCCCAAACTTTTGATCCTGGATGAAGCCACGGAAGGACTGGCCCCGCTGGTACGGAAGGAAATCTGGCGAGGTCTGGCGATGCTCAAGGAATACGGTCAGGCCATTCTCGTGATTGACAAAAATCTTGAGGCCCTGATGCGTCTGGCCAACCGTCACTACGTGATGGAAAAAGGTCGCGTGGTCTGGTCCGGTGCGACCGCGGAAATTGCAAATAATGACAGCTTGAAAGCTCGCTACCTGGGTGTTTGACTATCCTTCTGCAAAATCCAAGTTCACATTTCCTCCAAACCGCCCGAATATATCAGACAAAATTGGAACCATGGGGGACTTTTTTTGAAACAAAGGAACCTGGAACTCGACTTCGGCTCTTTTGTTTTGGAGGCGGAGCTTTTCGATACTGGTATTGCGGAGAAGTTTGCCGCAAACCTGCCATACAGGGTGAGCCTCATGCCATGGGGAGATGAGCTTTTCGGTACCGTCGCTATCGACCTCGGAGAGGAAAATCCTGTCACGGCAATCCCGGCGGGCGGCCTTGCCTACACCAACAAAGGCTTTTATGTGTGCATTTTTTTCGGTCAGAGGCCCGCATGGGCGGTGGAGCATATCGGCAGGATTTGTGGGAACGAATGGAAAAAGTTGAGAGGAAAAACGAATTGCAATTCAGTGGATATTCGCCTCAGCCCGTCATGTGGAAAATAATCAGGTAAATTTCCCAGACAATGACTGCAGAAAAAATACCGATAACCAACGGGACGATGACCCGGGTGTTGATTCGCGCATTATGCAGAAAGGTATGATTGAACACCACCAGGAGGACAACCGCCAGGGACGTGAACAGATATTTGATGACGATGAAAAAGACGGGCCCTTTTTCAAGGCAGAAGTTCATGACCGGGTTAACCTCAACCGCCCCGTGATTCAACAGAAAAACTGTCAGGAATGCATCCAGAACGCTGAGAAAAATTATCAGTATGGCCGGGCCAAAAATTGTCGCCGGATAACGGTCCAGAAAGCGAATCTGTTTGCGGTCTTCCTCCCGGCGGATGTGGACCCTGCGGCCGCCGAAAAGAAACCATTTCCATGAGGGCCAGCGACTTAAACGCCTGTCCTGGCCCCCACGTTGCCCTATACTCTCATTTTCCGAAAAATCAGGTGTCATGAATATTTCAAAAATCATCTTTTAATAAATTGAGCAGGATTCCGAATTTAAAACAAGAAATATACCATAAACCATTTTTCCGACGCTCTTTTCAGCTCTCTCTAATTTTTAACTCCAGTTTTTCAAGTTCCAACATGCGATCCCGCAACTCGGCGGCTTTTTCGAAATTCAGAGCCTCAGCCTCCTTGAGCATGTGACGGCGGATTTTTTCTATTTCGGTGCGCAGCTCATCGCTGGAGCCATAGAGTGACTGTTCTTCGGCCGCCAGCGGCACATCAAGGTAGTCTTTCTGGGCAATATCGTCAAGGATGCTGCGCATCGATTTCCTGACCGTTTCCGGCGTGATGTTGTGTTCCCGGTTGTAGCTTTCCTGTACCTTGCGGCGGCGCTCGGTCTCTTCGACACAACGACGCATGGAGCCGGTCACCCCATCCCCATACATGATGACCCGGCCAGCAACGTTCCGGGCGGCTCGACCGCAAGTCTGAATCAGCGAGCGCTCGCTGCGCAGGAAACCTTCCTTGTCGGCATCAAGGATCGCCACCAGGGAGACCTCTGGAATGTCTAGCCCCTCGCGCAGAAGGTTGACCCCCACCAGTACATCGAATTCTCCCTTACGCAGTTTGCAGATCAGCTCGACCCGCTCCACGGTGTGGATGTCGGAATGGAGATACTGAGCCCTGATTTCAAGTTCCTGAAGATAGGCTGTCAACTCCTCTGCCATGCGCTTGGTCAGAGTTGTCACCAGGACCCGCTCGTTTTTTACGACCGTGACCCGGATTTCTTCAATCAGATCGTCCACCTGATTATGGGCCGGCCGGATATCGATTTTCGGATCGAGAAGCCCGGTGGGACGAATAAGCTGTTCGACCACCACGCCTGTTGATTTTTTCAGTTCATAATCCGCCGGCGTTGCCGAGACATATACCGTTTGCAGGCCTTTTTTTTCAAACTCCTCAAAGGTCAAAGGCCGGTTGTCCAGAGCCGAAGGCAGCCGGAAACCGTACTTTACCAGGGTTTCCTTCCTGGCCCGGTCCCCCCGGAACATTGCCCCGACTTGGGGGACCGACACGTGGCTCTCGTCGATAAAGAGGAGGGCGTCTTCGGGGAAATAGTCGAGGAGGGTGGCGGGAGGCTGTCCTGCTTTGCGCCCGTCCAGATAACGGGAATAGTTCTCGATCCCCTGGCAGTAGCCCATCTCAAGCATCATCTCGAGGTCGAACATGGTGCGTTGTTCGAGACGCTGGGCCTCTACCAGCTGGTTGACCGCGACAAAGTGATGGACCTGTTCCTGCAGCTCCTGCTTGATCTCCCTGACCGCCTTTTCCAGGGTGGGCCGGGTGGCCACATAGTGACTGGCGGGGAAAACCGCGGTACGGGGGAGCCGGTCAATGACGTTGCCGCGTAACGGCTCGATCTCCTTGATGCTTTCAATTTCATCGCCGAAAAATTCAACGCGCAGGGCTCTTTTTTCCTCATAGGCAGGAAAAATTTCGACGGAATCGCCGCGCACCCGGAAGGTGCCGCGATGAAAGTCGATATCGTTGCGGGAATACTGAATATCCACCAGTTTACGGAGAAGATCGTTGCGCTCCAGTTCCATCCCCTCTTCGAGGTTGACCAGCATACCGTAATAGGCTTCGGGCGAGCCGAGGCCGTAGATGCAGGACACGGAGGCGATGATGATGACATCGCGACGGGTGAGAAGACTGCGGGTGGCGCTGTGGCGCAACTTGTCGATCTCCTCGTTGATGGACGAGTCCTTCTCGATATAGGTGTCCGAGGAGGGGACATAGGCCTCGGGCTGGTAGTAGTCGTAATAAGAGACGAAGTACTCCACGGCGTTTTCCGGGAAGAGCTCCTTGAATTCACCGTAAAGCTGGGCCGCCAGGGTCTTGTTGTGGGCCAGGACCAGGGTCGGGCGTTGGATCTCGGCGATGACGTTGGCCATGGTGAAGGTCTTGCCCGACCCGGTCACGCCGATCAGAACCTGGCTGGGGCACCCGTGGCGAATCCCGGCGACCAGCTCGTTGATGGCCTGGGGCTGATCCCCGCGCGGTTCGAATGATGTCGAGATTTGAAAACGGGCCATGGCCGTTGCCCCGAAAGACAGATAAGGGGGCTCAGGCCCCCTTATCCGAAAATACTGTGTTTGAATTCCGATATCTTATTTCTTTTTCCAGGTCGTACCCTGGGGGGAGTCGAGAAGGACAATCCCCTTGTCCGCCAGCTCGTCCCGAATGGCGTCGGCCCGGGCAAAATCCCTGGCCTTGCGAACGGCGTTGCGCTCCTCGATCAGGGCTTCGATGGTTTCGACACTGAGCCCCGCCTCCTCCAGACCGGAGGTCTTCATACGGTTCAACCAGACCTCGGGCGAAGACTGAAACAGCCCCAGAACCCGACCGACGTCCAACATCCGGCTGTGCGCCTCCTTGAGGCGCCTCAGCCATTCCGAACTTTCCTCGACTTTTTTCTCCGCCACCACGCGGTTGGCAGCCCGAACCGCCTCGAACAAGTGCCCCAGGGCCAGGGCGGTGTTGATATCGTCATTCATGGCCTCACGGAAATTTTCCAGCATATTGGCGGCCGGTTCCCAGGCTTTTTCGTCATCCTCCGAAATGGCCGGAGCGGCATTTTCCTCCTGCGCCTCGACAACCGGTAACTCTTCGATAAGCTTCAGGGCCTCGTAAAAACGGATGAGGCCATGACGAGCGTCTTCCAGGTTTTTCTCGGAAAAATCGATGGGCGAACGGTAATGAACGGAAAGGATGAAGAAACGCAGAACCTCGGGATCGTACTTCTCCAGAATCTCCCGGACCGTGAAAAAGTTTCCCAGGGACTTGCTCATCTTCTCCTGGTCGACATTGACGAAACCGTTGTGCATCCAAAAGCGGGCGAAGGGCTTTCCAGTAGCGCCTTCACTCTGGGCGATCTCGTTTTCATGATGCGGAAAAATCAGGTCCTTGCCGCCGCCGTGAATATCGATGGATTCGCCCAGGTAGCGCATGCTCATGGCGGAGCACTCAATGTGCCAGCCGGGACGCCCCGGCCCCCAGGGGGAAGCCCACTGGGGTTCGCCCGGCTTGGCTGCTTTCCAGAGGGCAAAATCCATGGGATTGTTTTTCTGCTCACCCGGCGCGATGCGGGCGCCGGCGATCATTTCGTCCATATTCCTTTTACTCAACTTGAGATAGTCGGGAAAACCCCTGACCGCATAATAGACGTCGCCGCCGCTTTCATAAGCCAAGCCCTTGGCAATCAGCCCCTCGATAAGGGAGATAATCTGGTCGATGTTCTCGGTAGCCCTGGGCTGGTGGGTCGGGTTGTCGCAGTAAAGGGCCCGCATGTCCTCTTCAAAAGCCGTCATGAACTTTTCGGCCAATTCACCACTATCCACGCCCAACTCATTGGCGCGGTTGATGATCTTGTCGTCAATATCGGTGAAGTTGCGGACATAATTGACATCGTAGCCCAACCATCTGAAATAGCGGGAGATCACGTCAAACACGACGTTGGCACGGGCGTGGCCGATGTGACAGTAATCATAGGCGGTGATGCCGCAGACGTAGAGGCGGACCTTGCCCGGCTCGACGGGAACGAAATCCTCTTTGCGGGCGGACATGGTATTGTAGACTCTCAAAGCCATGACAGATTTCTCTCCTTGCCTTCTATTCGTTGTCTCAATTGCATTCGACCCGTAAATCTAGCAGAAAACCCTCGCAGCGCCAACACTTGCTTTGCTTGGTATGGATCAATTCCGAGATTATTTTTTGCTTGTCGGACATAGCCTTGGAGTAATCATGGAAAGGGCATCTGGCGCCCGGATGGCGACAGCCAACCCGGTGTATTCATGAAATTTCGTCGCGAAACCGGTAAGTGTGCGTCAGATCAAGCCAAACGCAGAGACGTGCTCTGGAGGCGTACCTGCAGTACGTCGAAGAGCAAGGAGCGAGCACGGCTTGAGATGACGTGCAATTGACGGTTGCAGCAGAAGTCTTCATGAATAATCCGGGTTAAAGCGGTCCTTGAAATAAGTGCCCCAAGACCACAGGCTTCCCCCAAATTAAGCAGCTACACCTCGCAAAGCAAAACCACCGCCTCGGCGGCAATGCCCTCACCACGGCCTTCAAAGCCGAGCTTCTCGGTCGTGGTCGCCTTGATATTGAGACACTCCCCTCCCAAACGGCCCGCTGCGGCAATTTTCTTTTTCATTTCATCAATATAGGGGGCAAGTCTGGGCTGCTGGGCAATAACCGTGGCGTCAATGTTGCCGATTCGGTAACCCTTGCGGTCCATCAGGTCCACCACCCGACGGAATATTTCCAGGCTGGAGATACCGGCATAGGCCGGGTCACTGTCGGGAAAATGCCGTCCCAGGTCCCCTTCCCCCAAAGCCCCCAGAATGGCATCACAGATGGCGTGGAGCAGGACATCGGCATCCGAATGGCCCAGGAGACCGAGCTCAAAATCGATCTCCACACCACCGAGAATCAGTTTCCGTCCCGTCACCAGGCGATGTACGTCATATCCGCAACCTATGCGCACGGGCCATTCCCTTCAGATACTCTAATTAAGCAGCCTCCCCAAGGCTTCGGCAATCTTCAGGTCCTCGGGGGTGGTTATCTTGCTGTTGAAAAAGCTTCCTTCCAGAATCGTGACGGGTATCCCCAGGCGTTCCACCAGTGACGCATCATCCGTTCCGCAGAAATCCTCTTCGCGCGCTTTTTGATGCGCTTTAAGGATAATTTCGAAACGGAAAGCCTGGGGCGTCTGCGCCTGCCAGAACCTTTTCCGGTCGGGCGTTCCAACCACCCGGCCGTCCTCCACTTCCTTCAGGGTATCCCTGGCCGGAACAGCAACCAGGCAGGCGCCTTCCTCTTCCGTCCGGCGGATAACTTTTTCAATCAAAGGCGCCGGAAAAAAGGGGCGTACCCCGTCATGAATGAGAATAATATCATCAGGCCCGGCACCGCAAGCCATAAGTCCGTTATAAACCGATATCTGGCGCTCTTCCCCCCCGCAAACAAGATCCATGACCTTTTCAAAACCATAGCGCTCTATCAGCTCGCTTCGGCAGAACTCAAGTTCGCCGGGTGGCGCAATCAGAAAAATGGCGTCAACTAAAGGAGAACGATTGAAAAGACGGATGGTGTGGGCCAGGATCGGCTGGCCGTGAAGCTCAAGATATTGTTTTTTGGTCGCGGAACCGAAACGTCTGCCGGAACCGGCAGCAGGGATCAGGACAAAAACACTCATGTTTCGTTGGAATGTCCCCTCAGTGAAAAAATAATTTTTCAGAAGGCGGGCAAAATAAAACGGCCAGCGGGGATATCAAGGACTGAACGTGATTTTTCTTAATGCAAAAAAATCTTCTCCACTTTATCGGCAATCTGCTCTTCGGAGGTTCCTTCGGCGATAGCAATTTCCTGCACCAGCAATTTACGGGCATGGTCCATAAACTTCTTCTCTCCGTAGGAAAGGTCTTTATCTTCCTTGATGAAATAAAGTTCCCGAAGGACTTCAGCCACCTCAATGAGATCGCCGGACCTGATTTTATCCTGGTAAATTTTCTGGCGCCGGCTCCATGAGGCGATATTCCCGTTGATCGGCTTTTTTTCCCTGAGTATCCCAAAAACTTTCTGGATACGTTCGCTATCGATCAGGCAACGCATGCCGACGGTGTTGGCATTGGATGTCGGCACCATAATGGTCATGTCGGTATTGATAATCCGAAGAATATAAAATTCGTTCTGCTCACCTGAAAATTCCTTGGCCTCGATAGCCTTCACCTCCACCACCCCTTGGGCGGGGTAGACAGCCCTATCGCCAATTTTAAACATTATAAACCTCCCATAGCGTATAAAGTACCACTATTGGTTTTTAGGGTCAATGAAAATGGCGTTAAAGCAACTACTTAGGGAAAACATCCGGAGCTTCGCTCCGGTCATGAAGAAGTCTCGCCAGTTCGCAGTAAAAATTTGAGGGCAGGATAAATTGTTGTTTGAGATCAATGCGTTATTAAGCTTCAAAGACTACGCCGGAGGAATTGTTTTCCCCGGCGCAGAAAAACCACAGACCGTTTTCAATTGATCTGTTCTATGGTTCCGTTTCTCACTTGCAGAATGTAGAGGACTTTTACGGCATCTCCCTGGGCATCAAAGGATGTTGCGCCGGTCACGCCGGGGTAGTCCTGCAAACGCCCGAGGGCATCACGCAGGTCATCCCGGGTACGCACTTGGAGATCCTCTAAAAGTTTCAATATGATACTGGCCGCATCAAAGCCCTGGGCATCGAGAATGGAAGGCTCCTGCTGATACAAGGCCTGGAAGCGATCCACAAAGTCTTTGACGAACAGATAAGGGCTGTAAACAAAAAAGCCGTCCGGAAAAACCGCTCCCTCAACATAATCTCCCGCCACCCTGACCAGTTCCGGATCATTCCAGCCGCTGATACCGAGAAGCTGGACATTTTCAACCCCGTAAAAGGCCAATTGGGGGAGCAGAAGCCCGACCCGCTCGGCATAATCGGGAATAAAAAGCGCTTCAAAGGGAAGTTGGGCCGCTTCCTCCGCAGTCCCTTTTTCCGCTTCCATCTGGGTTGCCTCTTCAGGCTCGGGCGCATTCGGATCGAGCCCCAGCAAAAGCTTGACAGGGACCTTGAAATCCGTGGCTTTTTCCGAGTAAGATTGGCTGGCCACCACTTCTCCCCCCATGAGATCAACCTGCCCCAGGAAGGCAGCGGTAAATTCACGCCCCATTTTACTGTCAGGATAGAGGATGGCAAACGTTTGAATGCCTCTGTCACCTATGGCATGTTTGAGAAGCGCTTCGACCTGGCCCGAACTGGTCAACGAACTCCGAAAGACATAATTCCCGGTCTCCGGCAGGCCCTGGCGAGGCGACAAGGTCAGTATAGGAATGTGCTCCTGTTGGGCTTGGCGGGCGGCGCTCAAGGCTGCCGGCCCAAAAATCGGTCCGATAATACCCATTACCTGCTCTTCCCTGGCAAATTCACTAACAGCAAGGGAGGCTTTTTCCGGGTCCGCGGAGGAATCCTTGAAAATCAACCGCACCGACCCTTTGCCGTTTGCCTGGTCGGCCTGAAGAGCCATTTCCATGCCCCTCTTCACCAATCGTCCAAAAGAGGCATATCTCCCCGACAGGGGCAGAATAACTCCGATGGAGCGCTGTACCCAGGCTTCTCCGGTCATTTTCAGATAGGTTTTCTCCGCTTCCTGATGCGTCAGGGGATGGTCGGAGGTTTTCAGGACAGCGCGAACCTGGTTCAGTGCCTCATCCCGATGGCCTGCAGTATCTAAGCGTCTGGCCTTTTCGAGAGTGGCCAGATCGCCAAGGATCATACCCTGAAACATGAAGCGGGCCTCATCAAGAGTGACGCTGTCAGCCTGACGTTCCAGGGCATTTCGAGCTTTTGCCACCAGGCCGGCTATATCACGCCCTTCAGAAAGGAACAGGGAGGCCTGTATCAGATACAGACCGGCCAAGGTCTCCTTCCGGCTGAGCTTGCCTTCCGCCAAGGCCTGGAGATAAAGGTTCCGGTCCGCTTCAGACAGCGACTGTTCCTCCACCCCCCTGAGCACGTTGAGTCCCTGCTGAATCAATCCCGAGTCAATGAGAGCCGCTCCCTGGAGCAGCCAGACGGGGGGCGTTTTTTCCAGGTCAGGGATGTTGGCCAGCTGACTCAGGGCTTTTTCAGGAGCATTCCGCTCATAAAAAATCCGGGCCATCAGATAATGGGCCCGGAGGCTCGCCGGGGACAGTGGTTCTCGCGAGGTTATTTTTTTAAACTCATTCAGGGCCTCATCAAGACGCCCTTGATCAAAAAGCAGGACGCCTCTCTCAAGAACCGGATTTTCCCTGGTTGGGATAACCGCCTCGTTTGCCGCCAAAACCACCGTTTGAAAAGAAAGCGCCCATAAAACCACAAACAGAAGTCCAAAAAATTTTTTCAACGAGAATGCCTTTCTTCGTTGGAAAACAGGAATAAATTATTGTCGAGCATGCTGGACTCACAACACCCCTGGAAGAACGCTGGGGCCGGGCTGGTACCGGACAATTCCCCTGGACGGGCTCATGCGGCTTCTGGGTGGGCTAAAACCGGCATGCAACCAAGTGCATAGTTTTTAACGGATTTCAACCAAACAGCTCTTTGACTTTATCGAAGAATCCTTTTCCCATGGGATGGACATCCTCCCCGCTTTCCCGGCTGAACTCCTCAAGAAGTTCCTTCTGGCGCTGCGTCAGGCTGGTCGGAGTTTCCACCCTGACAATAACCATTTGGTCGCCTTTGCCGTAGCCCTGAAGCGAGGTAACCCCTTTGCCGCTCAGGCGCATAACCTTGCCGGATTGAGTACCGGCCGGGATCTTCATTTTTACCTTGCCGGTCAGGGTCGGTACTTCGATCTCGCTGCCAAGTGCCGCCTGGGGAAAGGAAATGGGAATTTCACAAAGGATATCCTGCCCCTCGCGTTTGAAAATAGGGTGTTCATCGACATAAACTTGGACATACAGGTCGCCGGGGGGCCCGCCCTGAAGGCCGCCTTCCCCCTCCCCGTTCAGCTTCAGACGCGTTCCGGTTTCCACACCGGCGGGTATCTTCAAGGAGATCGATTTGCGGATTTTTTCCAAACCGGTTCCCCGGCAGCCGGGACAGGGTTTCTCGATGACTTCTCCTTCCCCGCCGCAATCCGGGCAGGGCCGGGTCAGAGAAAAAAAGCCCTGCTGGTAACGAACCTGACCGGCACCCCGGCACGTTGAACAGGTTTTAGGCCGGGTCCCTTTTTCTGCGCCGGTACCGTCGCAAACGCTGCATGGCTGGTGCCGCGGGACCTGGATGCTGGTATCCGTGCCAAAAGCGGCCTCCTCAAAGGAGATGTTGAGGTTGTAGCGCAGATCACTTCCCCGTCTGCCCCTGTGAGTGGTCCTGCCGCCAAAGATATCGCCGAAAATGTCGCCGAAAATATCTTCGAAGGGACTTCCCCCGAAACCATTGTAAGAGAAACCGCCGCTTTCAAGACCCGCATGCCCGAACTGATCGTAGGTAGCCCGCTTCTGGGGATCGGAAAGGACAGCATAGGCCTCGGAAAGCTCTTTGAACTTTTCTTCGGCCTCCTTGTTGCCCGGGTTCTTGTCCGGATGAACCTTCAAAGCCAGCTTTCGGTATGCTTTCTTTATTTCATTTTCACTGGCATTGCGGTGAACTTCCAGGACCTCGTAATAGTCTCTTTTTGCCAATGGGGAAATTCCTTGAAAACGTTAGGGTTGTGAAAAAGGGGACTGAAAGCGCAAACAGGAGCCGGAAAAATCCGGCTCCTGAAAAATACCATAACTCAGTCTGAAAATATCACTTTTTGTCGTCATCCACCTCTTCAAATTCCGCATCGACGACATCCGCCTCCGGCCCTGCCTTTTCTTTGCCGCCGGATGCTGCTTCCTCCCCGCCTTCAGGTTTGGCCTGGGCCTGAGCATACATGGCCTCCGCCAGCTTGTGGGAGGCCTTACCTAACTCTTCGGTCTTTTTGCGGATATTTTCCACATCATCGGTTTCCATGGCTTTTTTCAAGGCTTCAGCGGCATCCTTGATTTTCTGTTTGGTCGCCTCATCTATCTTGTCGCCATGTTCCTCGAGGGATTTTTCGGTGGTATAAACCAGGCCATCGGCCTGATTGCGCGCTTCGATCAGTTCGCGTTTCTTCTTGTCTTCCGAGGCATGGGCTTCGGCATCCTTGACCATCTTGTCGATTTCGTCATCTGAAAGACCCGAAGAGGCCGTGATCTGAATGGACTGCTGCTTGCCGGTGCCAAGATCCTTGGCGGAAACATGAAGTATACCGTTGGCGTCGAGATCGAAGGTGACTTCGATCTGGGGAATGCCTCGGGGAGCGGGAGGGATACCGACCAGTTCGAAGCGGCCGATGGTTTTGTTGTCGCCCGCCATCTCCCTTTCTCCCTGCAAGACATGGACGGAGACCGCCGGCTGGTTGTCCGCGGCGGTCGAGAATATCTGACTCTTCTTGCATGGAATGGTGGTGTTCTTTTCAATAAGTTTGGTCATGACACCGCCCAGGGTTTCGATCCCAAGGGAAAGCGGAGTTACATCCAGAAGCAGAACGTCCTTGACTTCGCCTTTGAGTACACCGCCCTGGATAGCCGCACCGATGGCCACGACCTCGTCCGGGTTGACCCCTTTGCTCGGCTTTTTGCCGAAAATCTGCTCCACGCGCTGCTGAACTGCGGGCATTCGGGTCATTCCGCCGACCAGTATGATTTCATCCAGATCGGAGGCCGAAACGCCGGCGTCCTTGAGAGCGATCCGGCAGGGATCTTCCAGACGTTTTAAAAGATCCGAAACGATGCTCTCCAGTTTCGCCCGGGTCAGCTTCACGTTCAAATGCTTGGGTCCTGATTGATCCGCCGTGATAAAAGGCAGGTTGATATCGGTCTCCATGGATGACGAAAGTTCGCATTTAGCCTTTTCAGAGGCTTCCTTCAAGCGCTGCAAGGCCATTTTGTCACTGCGGAGGTCAATTCCCTGGTCCTTTTTGAACTCGTCGGCCACATAGTCGATGATCCTCTGATCGAAATCCTCGCCGCCGAGAAAGGTGTCACCATTGGTCGACTTGACTTCAAAGACGCCATCGCCGAGCTCGAGGATGGAAATATCGAAGGTTCCGCCCCCGAGGTCGAAAACCGCAATCTTTTCTTCCTCCTTTTTTTCAAGACCATAGGCCAGAGACGCCGCCGTCGGCTCGTTGATGATCCTGAGCACGTTGAGACCCGCGATTTTCCCGGCATCCTTGGTGGCCTGACGCTGGGAGTCGTTGAAATAGGCGGGAACGGTAATAACCGCGTCCTTGACTTCTTCACCAAGATAATCTTCCGCAGTCTGCTTCATTTTCTGGAGGATCATGGCGGAGACTTCCTGAGGGCTGTACTTTTTACCGCGCGCTTCCACCCAGGCGTCGCCGTTATCGGCCTCGATAATTTTAAACGGGCTGATCTGGATATCTCTGCGAACCGTATCCGTATTGAACTTGCGCCCGATCAGTCTTTTAATGGCGAAAAGGGTGTTTTCCGGGTTGGTTACCGCCTGCCGCTTGGCATGCTGACCGACCAGCCGTTCTCCGTTTTCGGAAAACCCGACCATCGATGGTGTTGTCCGGGACCCCTCCGCGTTGGCGATTACAACCGGCTCACCACCTTCCATGACTGCCACGCAGGAGTTGGTGGTACCCAGGTCAATCCCGATAACTTTGCTCATAATCCGTTCTCCTCCTTTATATGCTGAAACTGTTTTTCACCTAAATAATAACTTCTTCAGTCTTTTTCAATGTCCGGGGTCGATTTTTTTTCCGGAGCCCTGGCAACCATAACCATGGCAGGCCGCAACAGCCGGTCGTTGAGCAAGCAGCCTTTTTGCAATTCCTGAACCACCGTGTTCGGGGGCTGATCTTCGGTTTCGATCTGTCCCATGGCTTCGTGTCGGCCCGGATCAAAGAACTCACCAAGAGCGGAAAAGGTGCTGGCGCCAAACTTTTCCAGGGCCTTTTGAAACTGGCTGATGGTCATTTCCACGCCCTCCAGCAGACCCTGGCTCTCGCTACTCTCGCTCCGGGCATGCTCGACCGCCCGTTCCAGATTATCCAGCACGGGGAGAAGCTCGCGGATGATGTTCTCGTTGCCGAAGCGGAGCAGATCCTCTTTTTCACGCTGGACCCTTTTCCGGTAATTTTCCAAATCGGCACGAGCCCTCACGTAAAGATCACGATTTTTTTCAGCCTCTTCCTGGCTTTCGGCCAAAAGCTCTTCCAAAGTCAAAGGCGCCGGCTCTTCCGCTACCTTCTCCGGCTCAGCGGCGGCGGCCCCGTCAGCCCTTTGCTCAGCTTGGCTTTCCGGCACGGCTTTCTCTTCCGGGGTTTCTTTCTGCTTTTCGGGTTCGGTTTGGCTTTCGGTTTTTTTTTCTTCCACTTAATCCACTCCTGTTGTTTCAGTCCACATCAAGAAACCGGCTGATCTGTCGGGCGGTATGGGCAACGATCGGAATGACCACGGAATAAGTCATGCGGCTGGGTCCAAGAATCCCCAGGGTGCCGCTGATGCCGCTTTTGCTTATATAGCTGGAGGTCACCAGACTGCAGCCTTCCAATCCGCTCGATTCAAACTCGCTGCCGATAAAGACATGCGTACCTTCCGCATTGCGACATTTTTCCAGCAGGTCGACCAGCAGGTTTTTCTGTTCAAAAGTTCGAAACAGTTTTTTCATACATTCCAGATCTGCAAATTCGGGAAGATCGAGAATATTCGAGGCCCCTTCGACAAACACGGTGCCTTCCGGCTGGTCCTCGAAAACCTCTCTGGAAAGCTCGAAAGCCTGATGTAAGAGCGAGTCATAAAGAGCTTTTTCCTCTTTCATCTCCTTGATAATCAAGGCCTTGACTTCGCAGATCGGCAGGCCGGTGAGCTTGCTGTTAAGAAAATTAGTGATCTTTTCCAGTTCCCTTTTGGAAATGGGATGCTGAACTTCAATGATTTTATTCTGGGCATTTCCGGCCTTGGAGACCAGAATCGCCAGGATTTTTTTTGACGACAGCTTTATAAACTCAATGTGACGAAATACCGTGGTTTCGAAGGACGGGTAGGAAACAAGACCGGCATACCTTGAAGTAGCGGAAAGAACCTGGCCGGCTCTTTTGAGTCGACCTTCAAGTCCCAGCCCCTCCATGGAACAGCTGTCCTCAATGGCTTTTCGAAGATCAAAACTCAAATCTTTTAATTGGATCATTGTATCGACATAAAATCGATAGCCTTTTTCCGTCGGGACACGGCCTGCCGAAGTATGGGGAGAGTACAGAAAACCGGCTTCTTCCAAATCCGCCATGACGTTTCTGACCGTAGCGGGGGAGATCCCAAGCTGGTGGCGCCGGGTAATCGTCCTTGATCCGACAGGTTCTCCGGTCGCAATAAAATCTTCAATGATCGCTTCCAGAATTTTTCTGCTTCGTTCATTCAGATCTCGGTACATCGTTCATCCTCTTGACTTCTTGGGTCAACAACCGCCCTTAGCACTCAACCAAACAGAGTGCTAACGCCGCCAAAATAACAACGCACCTGACCTTTGTCAAGGGACAAATAGATAGCAAATATCGGGTTTTTCACAAAAAATCTTGAATCAAAAAATCATAGAGCAGCCAGCCGGAAAAGGTCATCCGATAACCATCGTCCTCAAAAACCAGCCAGTCCGCCAGGCGTTTTAAGGCCACAGGATAAGCCTCCCCTACCGCTACTCCGAAGGTTCTGCGAAAAACCTCTTCACTCACACCTTCCATGGTTCGCAAGCCGAGATACAAGGTTTCGGCCATGGCCTTTTCGCGGGAAAAAGTTTCCAGGAGTTGGGCAGGGTCAAGCCCTTTTTGCAAACACTGGGAATAATGACCGAGGTCAGACGGAGAAGCCCAGCGCGCCCCCCACGAAGGGGTCAGAAAGCTGTGGGCGCCGGCACCAAACCCGAGGTACTGCTGCCGCCGCCAGTAGATGAGATTGTGGCGACACTGCCGTCCAGGTTTGGAAAAATTGGAAATTTCATAGTGAAGGTAAGCATGCCCCCCAAGGAAATCGTGGGCGTCCTGATACATGTCGGCACATACTTCTTCGTCAGGAAGGCACAGTTTTCCCAGGCTTTTCAGGCGGGCGAAGTCCGTCCCCTCTTCCACGGTCAGACCATAGAGAGAAATGTGCTCCGGCTCGAACTCAAGAACCCGCTCCAGATCCCTATGCCAATCTTCACGGGTCTGACCCGGCAGGCCGAAAATCAGGTCGATACCAATATTTTGAAAACCACACTGACGCGCCCGGAGCAGGCTTTCTTCGGCGTCGGAATGCGAATGCAATCGCCCAAGAACTTTAAGAAAAGCCGGCTGAAGGCTTTGCACACCCAGGGACAGCCGGTTGACGCCCGCGGCCCGGTAGCCGGCGAGTTTTTCGCCGCTGAGGGTCCCCGGATTGGCCTCAATGGTAATCTCGGCGTCCGCTTCCAGCCCCCAGAGCCGGTCCGCTTCGCACAGAATTTTTTCGACCTCGCCTGGCTTCAGCAGGGATGGCGTCCCACCTCCGAAAAACACTGTGGCGACGGGTTCCGGGCGCTCCTGGCTGCGCCGGAAAAGCTTCATCTGCATCAGCAAAAGACGGACGTACTCGGGTATTCGGTCCGAATGGCCGGCAAGGGAGAAGAAGTCGCAGTACGGACATTTATTCAAGCAGAAGGGAATGTGCAGATAGAGTCCGGTCATTGCGCTTTCTGCAAGTCAATTATCCAGGGAAAAGGCATCATTATTAGGGGATAAATTCAGCTTCCTTATGGCTGTTTTTTCTTACGGGAAAATAACCGGAAACGCTGCGCTTAGAAAAAGTAGAGTATCGACATGGCCGTGAGAAAGGAAACCGCCAGAAACACCCCGAGGCCGACGGGAAAGGACGAACGCCGGAGCCAGGAGTAACGGTCCAGCGAGGTGTCGGCCATGGAAGGGACAAAGCCCGTCGTCAGCCAGCAGGCCAGCAGGGCGGTCTTTTTCGCAACCTGAACGGGCAGCTCGGAAACGCTTTTGACCGAAAAAATGAACTCCTCCGGAAAGAACCGCCGAAGGGATCCGTTTTCGGGAAAGCAATAGTGTAAGAATTTCAAAAAATATTTCCCACCAAAACGATAGGGAAAATCGAGGTCGAAACTGAGACCCGGTTTGGGCTTCAGCATATCCAGCAGCAGGAAAAATCCCACCCCCGTGAAAAAAAGAATCTGCAGGGTTTCGGACAGGTGGTAACGGGTGTAGGGGGCATAATCTGATAAAAAGGGGAGCATCGAATACAATGAAGGATAGAAGCATCCATAAAAAATACAAAGAAAAGAGGTGATCGCCATGGCGCTCTGCATATGCCAGGGGGGCTCATCTGCTTTTTGCCAAGTTTCCTCGCTACAGTTGTTTTTCCCGAACCACACAAAATAAACAATCTTAAGAGCAGTGGAGACAAAAGTCCCGGTAGAAACAAGGAGGAGAAAAAAACCGCTCCACAAAAGATGTTCTGTGAAAGCGGCGGAGACAATCATCGATTTGGTAACAAAACCGCAGAAAGGCGGAAACGCGGAAATTGACAGTCCTCCGATAAGGGTGTAAATCAACGTCCGCGGCATCTTTTTATAGAGCCCCCCGAGTTCGCTAAGTTTCGATTTTCCGGTCATAAAAAGAACGGACCCAACCCCCATGAACAGCAGCCCTTTATAAAGAATATTGGTGAAGGCGAGGGCGCAGGCGCCGTTAATGGCAAGAGGCGTTCCGATGCCGATGCCGGCCACCATGTAACCAACCTGGCTGATAATATGGTAGGATAACAGCCTTCTGACATCATTCTGAAGAATGGCATAAACCACTCCGTACAGCGCCATGATGACACCCAGGGGAATAAGCATGCCCGTTCCCGAAAACCCGCGAATGAGGGCGTAGACGGCCGTTTTTGTCGTGAAACAGGACATGAAGACAGAGCCGCTCACCGTCCCCTCGCTGTAGGCATCCGGAAGCCAGGCATGAAGAGGCGGGACCGCGGCGTTGAGCAGAAACCCGAACAGGATCAGCCAGCCCCCGATGCCCGAAATATCGAGGTCCAGGAGGTTGAAGGAGAAACTCCCCCCCTGGGCATTGGCGTAAAAGACAATGCCCGCCAGCAGCACAATGCCGCCGAAGCCATGCACGAGGAGATAGCGGAGCCCTGCCGCCAGGGCATTTTCGGTCCTCCGGCACCAGACCAGAAACACCGAGGAAAAAGCCATCATCTCCCAGAACAGGAACAGTACGACAAAATCCCCGGCCAGAATGACCCCCAGGGAACCGGCCACATAAAACCACGCGGCGATCTGCTCCAGATCGTTTTCCACATGAAGGGCGAAAAGGGTCCCGACGGAACACATCAGGGCCATGATAAAACAGAAAATACGGCTCAAGGCATCGACCCGCCCGAACACCAGGGTCCAGTCAAGAAACCGGACCAGGCCGGAAACACCGTTGGAAAGACCGAGAATTGTGGCAAAAGTCAGCAGCGGGACGGCGACAAGCCAGGCTTTGCGGACCTTGCCCTTGAAAAAGGGAATCAATCCGGCCCCGAGAATCAGGATCAGGGAGGGGTGAATCCAGAGATCAGTCATCGTAAAAGTTTTCCCGCTTCATGATGCCGAGATGCCCCAGCCACTTCGAAAAAATAATAATTACCACACACGAAACCAGCCCGAAAAGCGACCAGAATGCCGGAATTTTCTCGGCCGCAGTATGAACATGCTCCTTGCCGACCCCGATGGTGTCAAAAATGATCAGGAATCCCAGGGCCATCAGGCCGATCCCATTCAGCCCCTCCCGGTTCTTTTCCATTTTTTCCAGCCAGCGAACAAACCTCATCCCAGCACTCCCTTGACGAAAGTCATCAGAAAATCAGGATAAATTCCGATAAGGATGGAAATAAGGGCCGAGCAGCAGAGCGGGATCACCATGATCAGGGGCGCCTCCCGCAAACCCTCACCGCTCGCCCCGGCCATCGGGGTCGCGAAAAAGGCGCGATAGACCACCGGTGCAAAATAGCCGATATTCAACATGGTGCTGGCGATGAAAACCAGGATGATGCCGATCTGGCCCGCCTCCAAGGAGCCGAGATAAAGGTACCATTTGGTGACGAATCCGGCCACCGGCGGCACCCCGATCATGCTCAGGGAAGCAACCCCGAAAGCCCCGAAGGTAAAAGGCATGAGACGGCCCAGGCCGTTCATATCGGAAATGTTCTTCTTGTGGCTGGCCACATATATGGCTCCGGCACAGAAGAAGAGGGTAATTTTCGAGAAAGCGTGATTGGCGATGTGGATCAGGCCGCCACTGATCCCCTGCGGGTTCAATAGAGCCACGCCCAGGATGATATAGGAAAGCTGGCTGATGGTGGAGTAGGCGAGCCGGGCCTTGAGATTGTCCTTGGTCAGGGCAACCATGGACGCCACGACAATGGTGATGGAGACGAAATAGGCCGTCGGCATGCCGAGGCCGAGACTGTCCATGGTTTCCACGCCGAAAAAATAAAGCATGACCCGGGTCGTGGAAAAAACCCCGACTTTCACTACCGCCACGGCATGAAGCAGGGCGCTGACCGGAGTCGGAGCGACCATGGCGGCCGGCAGCCAGCGGTGGAGCGGCATGATGGCGGATTTGGCAAAACCGAAAAGGCATAAGACATAAATAAACCGGATGAGATTGGGAGACATATCCGCCGGAAAGATTCCGGTCCGGATGTTGTCGGCAAAATCGAGGTTGCCGGTCCAGAAGTAGGTGAGAAAAATCGCCGGCAGGATAAACGTAATGGACGAACCCAGCAGATAGGCCAGGTATTTTCGCCCCGCCGCATAGGCCTCCTTGCTCTGGTCATGGGCAACCAGGGGATAAGTCGAAAGAGACAGAACCTCGTAAAACAGGTAGAGGGTCAACAGATTGGCCGAAAACGCCACGCCCAGGGCCGCACCGATGGCAATGGCAAAAAAAACGAAAAAGCGGGTCTGGGCATGCTCCTTGAGGGAGCTCATGTAACCGATGGAATAAAACGACGTGAAAATCCACAAAAAGGAGGCCACCAGGGCGAACATGAGACCCATGGCATCGATACGCAGCTTTATCCAGGCCCCGGGCAGAACTTTGGCGATAGTGCAGGCGAGAACCCGGCCGTCCAGAATCGCCGGGACCTGGGCGGCCACCAGCCCGAACACCAGAATCGCCACCAGAATGGTGAACCTGGCCCGCAGGGCAGGGTTTTTTCCGGCCAGCATGATGGGAAAAATCCCGGCCATGGCCATAACAACAATAATCAGAGGAATCAGTGAATCAGAATATTGCATCAGGCGCTTTCAACCTTAAAGCGACGGTATCGCAAAACGTATAACCTCGCGGACCAGGGGGCCCGCACTCAAGCCGATAGCCAATAACGCCACAGTAACCACCACCAGGGGTGGAATCATCATCGCTGGAACTTCCAAAGTACGGGAGCCCTCAAGTTCCAAAGAAGCCCCCTCCTCGGGCTGAGAAAAAGCCACTTCAAATACCCGGTAAAAAAGCACGGCATTCACAAGACTGCTGAAAATAAGCGCCGCGACAAACTCCCACTGCCCGGCCTGAACACCCCCCAGAAGCAAAAACCATTTACTGAAAAAGCCGCAGGTAGGAGGCACACCGACCACGGATAAGGCGCCCACGCATAAAGCCAGCATGGTCAACGGCATCTTTTTGAAGAGACCGCGAAAGTCCTCGATCCGGCTTTTGCCGGTGCGATAAGCGATGGCCGATGCCGCAACAAAAAAACACAGGGTCATGAGCGAATCGTTCAAAACATGAAAAATGGCGCCGGTCAGTCCCTGCTGGTTGGCCAGCCAGACACCGCCGACCAAATATCCGACTTCGGCGACGATAATGTAGGACAACATTTTGACGAAATCCTTCTGGGCCAGGGCAAGCAGCGAAGCACAGACAATGGCAATGGCCGCGGCCCAGACCACCAGGTTTTTAATGCCGGCGTGGCCCAGGAACGCATACTCCGGAGAATAGATGGAAAAAATTATCCGGATCATCAGAAAGACCGAGACTTTGGTCATCAGGGGGGCAACCAACACCCCCGCGCCCTTGGGTGCATGGGTGTAGGCGTTGGGGAGCCAGCCGTGGAGGGGGAAAAAAGCCATTTTTATCCAAAGGCCCACCATCAGGAAACAGAAAGCCGTCGCCGCTGTCGGGCTTTCATAAAGAGCCGGCAGCCGGCTGGCAATATCGGCCATGTTCAAAGTGCCGGTGAGAAGATAGAGATAACCGACCCCGAGCAGATAAAAGCAGGCCCCGATGGTGCCGACGATGATGTAGTTGAAACTGGAAAGTGGCGCCCGTCCCTTGCCCATGGCAATAAGCCCGTAGGTGGTAATGGAGGTTATTTCCAGCAACACATAGAGGTTGAAGGCATCCCCGGTAATGACCAGGCCCATCATCCCGCTGACCAGGATCAGGTAGAGGGAAAAAAACAGATGCTCCCTGCCGGGCATCTCCTGTTTTATACTCGGGAGAGCCGAAAAGGTCGCCACCAGAGCCACCCAGGATACCAGGGCCAGCATCAGGGCACTCAGGGGGTCGAGGACCAGTTCAATGCCGTAGGGGGCCATCCAGCCGCCGACCGTGTAGGTGAATTTACCTGTCTGAAGGACATCCATCAGGACCCAGGAAGAGGCGACGGCGGACAGGGACAGGCTGGCCAGCGTCCAGGGGGCCACATGTTTTTTGGAAATTTTTCCCAGCAGATTGACGGCGAAGGCCGCCAGCAGCGGGAACGCCAGGACCAGAACCGGCAGATTATGATTCATGATTTGCCGATCCTTTCCAGAATCTGGTCCTCATCGATGGTGCCGTATTCTTTATAGATACGCAAAACCACGGCCAGAGCGACCCCGGTAACGCTCACCGAGACGACAATGGCGGTCAGCATCAGAACATGGGGGAGAGGATTGACCACCCCCGCCACCTGAACGGCACCCTCGAGAGCCTGTTGCTTATCCAGAATCGGAATCTTTCCACCGACCTTGGAGCCCATGGAAATATAAAGAAGGATGATGGCGGTCTGGAATATATTCATGCCCAGAAGTTTCTTGACCAGGTTGTTTTTGCGGATCATGGCATAAAAACCGGTCATCATCAGGACAACGTAAACCCAGTAGTTGAACTTCCCGATTATTTCAGCCAGCCAGCCGTCCATATCAGAGCCCCTTGTCCATGGTCCCGGCGGAGGACAAAACCCGGTAAATCCTCAACATGATACTCATTACCCCGACGCCAACACCCAGCTCCACCAGAAAAATCCCGAATGAACGCCATTCGTTCCAGCCCAATGGAATTATTGAATCCAGAGCACCGTAATCAAGAAATCCTCCTCCGAAAACAATACACAACACGCCGATGAAACAAAAAACGAAAGGCCCCAGAATGGACAAGGTTTTATTGGCGTTTTCCGAAATGTAATGCATGCTGGCACGCAGTCCGAAAACCAGTGCCATCAGAATAATGGCCGCGCCGAGGATAACCCCGCCCTGAAAACCCCCGCCGGGACTGTAGTGTCCGTGGACTATGACATAAAGCCCGAAAAGCTGGATAAAAGGGATCAGCACCCGGACCGCGGTCTGGAGGATCATGTCCTGCCAGGGCATCCTGATATGGGCGTCCTGCTGTAAAGTTCTCATGGATTGTCGCCCTCCTGTTTCAGTATGCTGACCACGGAAACGCCGGCGCAGTAGATAACCACCAGCTCGAACATGGTGTCGTATCCCCGGTAATCCCCGAGAACCGCTGTCACCAGGTTGGGAACATGGGTTTCCCGGACCGCATTTTCGATATAGTAGGCTGAAACATGGGTATTGGGCTGGGAACCGGGATCGCCCCAGTCGGGAAAGTCGGCCATACCGTAAAAAAGCAGGGCCCCGGTGACAAAGGCAAGAGCCAGGGGAAGGGCCTTCAGGCCCTGGTCCTTGAAATGATGGGGATCATCCACACCGCGGATGATGAGCGGACTGCGACGGGTCGAACGGAAGAGAGCGGCAATGAAAAAAATCGTGCTGACCCCGGCGCCCACCACCGCCTCTGTAAAAGCCACGTCCACCGCGCCCATTTCGGCGTAAAGAAGGCACATGAGAAAGCTGTAGGCGGAAAAAATGATGGTGGAAGAGAGCAGCCCCCGTGTCGAGACGGTGCCGAAGCCGCAGATAACCACGAGAGTCAGAAGAAACAGATCGAGTTGCCAGATCATAAATCCCTTTTTTTCTTTTCCCAGGGTTCAATACCAACGATAAAAGCGGCCTTGGTAATAGCATGGGTAGCCGTCGGGCTGGCCACATAAACGAAGATGATAATGGTCAAGATCTTAAGGCTTTCGCGAACATTGTCCCATGACGTCAGGCTTGCCCAGGAAAAATCCTGAATATTGAAAAAAGCGACAGCAACCAAAGCCAGGGTTGTGGCCAGGACATCGCATTTCCCGGCAGCATGGAGGCGGCTGTAAAAATCGGGAAAACGCAGAATCCCGATGGTGCCGATACCAAAGAAAAAAACTCCGAGAATCAATAAAAAGCAACCGACGATAGACATATCCCGATAACTCCCCTTATCTCTTTTTCATCTATCACCCGTCGGAACGGGCGATCTTGCGGCGCAGGAAAAATTTCGTGACCCCGATGGAAAGAATGAAGTTGAGCATGGCGTAAGCAATGGCTATATCCACGAACATGGAAACATTGTCGAATATGTGACCCATCAGGACCAGAAGGACGGTGGTTTTTGCCCCCACCACATTGACGCCGACGATTCGGTCGAGTACAGTTGGTCCCCCCACCACCCGAATGAGACAAAGGAACGTGAAGAGCACCAGGGCAACCGCCGAACCAAGAACCACATAATTCATTATTTTTCCCCCTCGAGAGCCGCTGAAACCCGAGCCTCCATTTCACCCGGCAGACTGTCGGCGGCTTTTTTCGTCAGGGCATATACAGTAAATTCATTATCGGCCATATTCACTGTAATTGTCCCGGGGGTCAGGGTAATGGACTGGGCGAAGGTGAATCTCGATAAATTGGTTTTCAAGCGGGTCCGAAAGCGGATAAGACGGGGGTCCATGATCTCAAGCATGCGCGGATGAAGGACAATATAGGCTATTTCAATGCTGGCCAGGCATATCTGATAAAAAAGCCAAGGGGCGTAAAAAATTATTCCCGCCAGGCTTTTCAGCCAGGCTTTGCCCGGCTTGCCATAAAACAGAAAGTCATGGCTGCAAAAAGAGACCAGCAGGCAGGAAACCACCCCCAAGGTCAGGTGAAAGGCATCGAACATGCCGGAAAGAAGAACCCAGAAAATCAGCATTATGACAAATGTCACCAATTTTGCCATGGATTCATTACCTGCCGAGGGCAAAAGGAAAAAACAAAAGAAATGTCAGAGTATATCTAAAACAAATTTAAAATTCAGTTTTTTTAATAAACAAGTGCGTTTTCCCGATTCAGGTTTTTGTCAATGGGCTAAAAAAAGAACCCTCCAAAGCCGCCCAGCCCCGCTACTCAACGCTCCAGCTTTTGCGCTTGGGCGCGATAATTATATGGAATCTCATCTAGATTCGCAACAAAGCGGATATCTCCGTTTTGGTCGACATAAAAGAAGCGAGGTCCATTTTTTTGCGCAAGGTCCCTTGAAGTACCTTGGCCGGAAAGCCTGTCCAGCAAAAATTTATCCAGATCCCCGGCAGGGTTGCCGGTCACAAGCCCCAGCAACCGGAAGCGGAAATCCAGATAGATATTTCGGATTTGATTAAACCCAGTCGATCGGGAAGGAACATAAACCATGCTCAAATCGAAAGCCAGCAGAACAAGAATAAAAAGGGAAGACCAGATCAGAAATCGACCGAATCTTTTTACCAAAATCTCACCTCTGAAGGTTTGTAGCTTCTGCCAACACAAGCCAGGTCGTTATGAATCGGGATGGGACCAGGCCGCACAGATTTTTTTCATTCTATAAGTTCGAATCAAGCAAAACAAGCTCTTAATAAATATTAGCTTATTACTTCTCCTGAATTTCACTTTTGCCGCCGCTGTCGCCCCTTGTTTTCACCTGTCAAACACCTCAATTTATAATCTGCCCGGAAAAATGAATGTCCAGGGCATCCATTTTGCTTATGGTTAAAAATGAAAATTACAATAGGAGGCAGAATTGATTGCAAAAATTTTATCGGGTGGGTTGTTCGGTGTTGATGCTTTTCCGGTAGAGGTTGAGGTCGATATCGCCCAAGGCCTTCCACAGTTCGCAACCGTCGGCCTCCCTGAAGGAGCCGTCAAGGAAAGCAAGGATCGGGTCAAGTCCGCCATCAAAAATGCGGGCTACTCCTTTCCGACACGGCGAATAACCGTAAATCTGGCGCCTGCGGATATCAAAAAGGACGGGACGGCTTATGACCTCCCCATTGCCATCGGCATTCTGAGCGCCGCCGGTACGCTCCCCGAACCGCCTGCCAAAAAGTGGCTACTGCTGGGCGAACTTTCCCTTGACGGCCGGATCAAACCGATCAGGGGCGCCCTGCCCATGGCGGTCTCGGCCCGCTCCTGGAACATTGAAGGACTTATCCTTCCGCAGGAAAATGCCCGGGAAGCAGCCATCGTTAACGGTCTCAACGTATACGGGGTCACCCACCTCGGTGAGGTGGTCGACTTTTTGAGCCACAATAGAGCCCTTTTCCCCTGTACCGTAAACCGGGAAGACTTGTTCAGCAGCAATCGCCTCTATGAAGAGGACTTCGCCGAGGTCCGGGGCCAGAACAGCATTAAAAGGGCCCTTGAAGTCGCGGCGGCGGGCGGCCACAACATCCTGCTCACCGGCCCTCCCGGAAGCGGGAAAACCATGCTGGCCCGGCGCCTGCCGACCATTCTCCCGGAACCCAGTTTCGAGGAAGCCCTGGAAACCTCAAAAATCCACTCCATCGCCGGACTCCTTTCACCCCAGGAGTCTCTGGTCAAAAATCGTCCTTTTCGGAGCCCTCATCACACCATTTCCGATGCCGGCCTGATCGGCGGCGGCACCATTCCCAAACCGGGCGAGGTTTCCCTCGCCCATAATGGCGTGTTATTTCTCGACGAGCTTCCGGAATTCAAAAAAAATGTCCTGGAGATGCTCCGTCAGCCGCTGGAGGACGGCGAGGTCACCATCAGCCGCGCCCTGACCACCATCACTTATCCCGCCACCTTCATGCTTGTGGCGGCCATGAACCCCTGCCCCTGCGGCTTTCTCGGCGATCCGCAGCATGCCTGCACCTGCACGCCCCTGGTCGTTCAGCGCTACCGCAACCGCCTTTCCGGGCCGCTTCTCGACCGCATCGATATCCAGGTCGAAGTACCCCGCATCCAGTACAAGGAACTGTCCGAGCCCCAGGAAGGGGACTCAAGTGCCGCCATTCGCCGGCGGGTCAACAGCATCCGCGAAATCCAGCGCCAGCGCCTCAAACCCCACCGCCTGCACTGCAACGCCCAGATGGAGAGCCGCCATCTGCGCAAATTCTGCAAGGTCGGACCGGAGTGCGAAAAACTCCTCGAAATGGTCACCGACCGTCTCGGCTTTTCGGCCCGCACCTACACCCGCATTCTCAAGGTGGCCCGCACCATCGCCGATCTGGCCGGCAGCGAGGAAATCCAGCAGGCCCACCTGGCCGAAGCCATTCAGTACCGGTCGCTGGACCGGACGGTGCTTTGAGATGCCCTTTTCCGCTTGCCTCATAAACCCTCAATTATCAAAATGTCATCTCCTCTCAACAAATAAAAACAAGACCGAAACTGTCTCCGGGCGTGTCGAAAATTTTTACATATTTTTTAATCCTTTACTAATAATTACTCTTTATTTTTAACTGGATTTCAGCCCCAAAATCTGTAACCTGTTTATATCCAAACGGTTTATGGCTGTTTAAACATTTTTCGGGACAAAAAGATTTTTTGTCGGACTTGTTTACACTCTTGAATGTTTTCGATTTTAAATCACAAAATATCATTAAAAAACAAGTACTTGCATGATGGCCCAAAGATTGCTTTGTTAGTTCAAAAAATCTGTTAATAATGATTTTCCTTTATAAAGTTAAGGGAGTGGGGTATGAAAAAGTTACTTGTAAGCTTATGTATGATTCTCTTTGCGGCATCGACTGGTTGGGCGATTACAATTGGGCCATGGGAATATTCGGATGCTGATACTATATTAGGCTATGAAGCTCTTCATCCTGCAAACGAGACCGAGGAACTGGCTTTTGCCAATGCGGTACTGGCTGCACTGGGCATGGAACCGACTGAACTTTTATACGGAACCGGGATGAAAGTTGAGTTTGTTCCCGACGGAGGGAAAGATATCGTCTATGATCCCGGATTCGCTTGGGTATACGCAGTCGTCAAGGTAGATGGACCAAATGATTTTTCCTATCTTTTAATGGACACTGATCTGGTTCCTGGTGGGGATGATATACTGCAAACCCCCCTTGCCGGCACAGAGCCATACAACATGCATATTCCACCTCTTGGCATAAGCCATATCACTTGGTTTGGACCAGGAGCACCCGTTCCCGAGCCCTCCACCATGCTGCTGTTCGGCGTGGGCCTTGCCGGTCTCGGCTTTTACGCCCGCAAACGGAACCAAAAATAGAACCTGTCGGAAAATTTGACAATAAAAAAGCGGGGTCGAAATCGACCCCGCTTTTTTATTGTCACTAATCCAATTTTTTACATCATGTCCATGTCGGGCGGCATGCCGGGACCCTTTTCCTTCTTCTTCGGCTTGTCGGCCACGGAAGCCTCGGTGGTCAGCATCAGACCCGCCACGGAAGCGGCGTGCTGAAGGGCGCTGCGGGTCACCTTGGTCGGGTCGATAATGCCCGCGGCCAGCAGGTCGCAGAATTCATCCCTGGCGGCGTCGAATCCGAAGGACCCGCTTTCGCCCGCAACCCGGTTGACAACCACGGAGCCTTCCTTGCCGGCATTGACGGCAATCTGCCGAAGGGGCTCCTCAAGGGCGCGCTTGAGAATGTTGACCCCGAAGGACTCATTTCCTTTGATACCCAGCTTTTCGACGGCCTTGACGGCACGGATCAGGGCGACGCCGCCGCCCGGAACGATCCCCTCTTCCACGGCAGCGCGGGTGGCGTGCAGAGCATCCTCGACGCGGGCCTTTTTCTCCTTCATTTCGGTCTCGGTGGCGGCCCCGACTTTGACCACGGCGACACCGCCGGCCAGTTTGGCCAGGCGTTCCTGGAGTTTTTCACGGTCGTAGTCACTCTTGGTATCATCGATCCGGGCGCGGATCTGCTTGACCCGCCCCTGGATATCGGCTTCACTGCCGGCACCGTCGACGATGGTGGTGTTGTCCTTGGCGATGATGACCTTTTTGGCCCGACCGAGCATGTCCATGGTGGCATTCTCGAGTTTGAAACCGAGTTCCTCGCTGATGACCCTGCCGCCGGTCAGGATGGCGATATCCTCGAGCATCTCCTTGCGCCGGTCGCCGAAACCGGGAGCCTTGACCGCCGCCACCTTGAGGGTGCCGCGCAGCTTGTTGACAACCAGAGTGGCAAGGGCTTCGCCGTCGACATCCTCGGCAATGATCAGGAGCTGGCGGCCCTGCCTGGCAACCGGTTCAAGTATCGGCAGGAGATCATGCATGGTGCTGATCTTTTTGTCGTGGATCAGGATAAGGGGATCTTCCTGGACGGTTTCCATGCGCTGAGGATCGGTGACGAAATAGGGGGAAAGATAACCGCGGTCGAACTGCATCCCTTCTACAGTTTCCAGGGTGGTATCCATGGATTTGGCTTCCTCGACGGTGATGACCCCTTCCTTGCCGACCTTTTCCATGGCCTCGGCCAGGATGTTGCCGATGGTTTCATCGCCGTTGGCGGAGATGGTGCCGACCTGGGCAATCTCCTTCTGATCCTGGACCGGCTTGGAAAGCTCCTTGAGGGAAGCAACCGCTGCATCCACGGCCTTGTCGATGCCAATTTTTATGGCCATGGGGTTGTGGCCGGCCGTCACCAGCTTGACCCCTTCGAGATAGATGGCCTGGGCCAGCACGGTGGCGGTGGTGGTTCCGTCCCCGGCGATGTCCGAGGTTTTGGATGCGACCTCCTTGACCAGCTGGGCACCCATATTTTCGAATTTCCCCTCAACCTCGATGGCCTTGGCGACGGTGACGCCGTCCTTGGTAATGTTTGGCGAACCGTAGGATTTCTCGATGACGACATTGCGGCCCTTGGGACCGAGGGTCACCTTGACCGCATTGGCCAGGGTGTTCACCCCCTTGAGGATGCCGGCCCGGGCATTCAGGCCGAATTTGATCTCCTTCGCTGACATGTTTATAGATCCTCCCTAATTTTTAATGGAAAAAGGTTATTTTTCAATAACACCGAGAATATCGTCCTCTTTCATTACCATAAAATCTTTTCCGTCAATTTTAATCTCCGTCCCGGCATATTTGCCGAACAGCACCCGGTCCCCGACCTTGACGTCCAGGGGGACAGGCTTTCCATCCCTGGTCTTTTTGCCGCTACCGACCGCCACGACCTTTCCCTGCTGGGGTTTCTCCTTGGCGGTGTCGGGGATGATGAGGCCACCGGCGGTTTTTGCTTCATCCTCAATACGTTCGACAATAATTCGATCCTGAAGTGGTTTGACGTTCATGCTTTCACTCTCCTAATCGTGATCAAGGGGCAGCGTCCGAAAGGCTGTTTACCCAACCGGTCAAACCGGTTTTATTTTTAAAAGCGAGGACAATCTAATTACACCTTTGGCGCTGTCAAGGGGTCAAGTCAGGTAAATTTTTCACGCGATGGAGATCTGATAAAATGCTCCGTTTTTTCGCCTCGCAAACCCGGATTTTTTGAGACCTTGACAGACTCCATTGCAAGTAGCAGGATTATTGAATATCCATTAAGCCATTGGATTTAAAATTTTTCCCGATAACAGAGACACTATTTAATGCGCCTGACTCTGAAAATTACTATTTCCATTCTTCTCGGGGTGGTTCTGCTTTTTTCACTTCACAGCTATCTGTCCATTCAGCGTGAGACAACCCAGCTTAAAGAAAGATTGAGTAGAGAAGCGCTTCATCTGGGTGAGAGTCTGCGCGTTATGATGACCGATATCTGGAAAATCAGCGGGGAACAGACGGCTGTCTATTTTCTGGACCGCAGCAACCTGGCCAGTGGCGCATTTAAGGTGAGATGGGTCTGGGTTGAAAGTAATGCTCCAAAACGTTTCCAACCCCTGGTTGCAACAGGTGAGCTCTCGGCACTCCCCCGGGGAGAGAACGTTTCGGTACTATTTGAAACCCGGGCCGGCCAGGACTTTTTAGTCACCTACCTGCCGATAAAAACTGCAAAAGGGCGTCTTGGAGCTATCGAGCTCAGTAAATCGCTGGACGACCTCCACGGTTATGTCCGTGAGAGCATGCGCCGTTCAGCATTACTGGTAGCGGCAACTATTGCGTCAGCCCTATTGCTGATGACTCTTCTCGGCAGCATTTGGATTAATCGCCCGGTGCGAAAACTGACCGAGCAGGCCGAGCGTATCGGCAATGGCGATTTCTCGACGGCAGTAACCGTAACGGGGCGGGATGAACTGGCCGGTTTGGCCCGAGCCATCGACAACATGCGAAGCCAGCTGGCAGCCTCCCGCAAAGCCGAACGGGAAGCCAATGAAGCCAAACTTCAAGCTCTTGAAAAATTGCGCCATACCGAACGCCTGGCCACCTTGGGTCACCTATCTGCAGGCATGGCCCACGAACTCGGTACACCCCTGAATGTCATTTCCGGGCGCGCCAAGCTTATCGCCCAGCAGGAGCTTTCTCCAGAGGAGACCTTACGTTCAGCAAAAATCATCGGTCAGCAGACTGCCAGAATGAGTACCATCATCACCCAGCTGCTTGATTTTGCCCGCCGCGGCAAAGCACGAAAACAGCCGACTGAGCTGAGCGGACTGATGAAAGGCGTGATCGAACTGCTGGCCCCCACCTGCCGCAAGAAATCTGTTGACTTGCGATGGCAGGCACCCGAAAAACCGCAGCTGGTTGACGCGGATCCCGCCCAGGTGCAACAGGTAATCCTGAACCTTGCCATGAACGCTATCCAGGCCATGCCCGATGGCGGGACACTCAACCTGCGCCTGAAACGGGAAAATCACGTTGTCCGTCCGGACTCCGAAGCGCTGGAGACAGGCCCTTGGGCCTGCATCCAGGTTGAGGACGAGGGCCTCGGCATAGCGGAAAAAGATCTCCCCCATATTTTCGATCCTTTTTTCACCACCAAGGAGATTGGACAAGGTACAGGCCTCGGCCTTTCCATTGTCTACGGCATCGTGGAAGAGCATGGAGGATGGATCGATGTCGCCAGCACACCCGGCAAAGGCAGTCTCTTCAGCATCTTTCTGCCTGAGGCGGGACACGGAGAAAAAGCATGACGGAGACACGACCGCAAGGAAATATTCTTGTCGTTGATGATGATCAGGCTCTGTGTGAACTTCTCGAAGAGACTTTAGTCCGTCGCGGCCACCAGGTTAACAGTGCGCAGAACGTCGCAGCAGCATGGGATATTCTCAATCAAAAAGAAATAGACGTGGTTCTGACCGATCTCAATATGCCGGGAAAGAGCGGTATTGATTTTTGTGCCGAACTCAACGCCAACCGTCCTGACCTGCCGGTGGTCATCATGACTGCCTTCGGGTCGCTGGAAACCGCCATCGCAGCCCTCCGTGCCGGCGCTTATGACTTTGTCACCAAGCCGGTTGACTGGGATCTGCTTGGCTTTTCCCTGGAACGGGCTCTGGAACACCGGCAACTGCAGGCGAAGATCCGCCTGCTCAAAGACCAGGTCCGCCTGAAACAGGCCGGAAGCGACTTGCTGGGAGAAAGTCCTGCCATCCGCCTGATCCAGGAACAGGTCAGCCGCCTGGCCGATCTCGAAACCTCCATTCTGATCAGTGGCGAAAGCGGCACCGGCAAGGAACTGGTCGCCCGGGCCCTGCACCAGCAAAGCAGACGGGGCCAGGGACCTTTCGTTGCCATCAACTGCGCCGCCCTGCCTGAAAATCTTCTCGAGAGCGAACTGTTCGGGCATGTTCGGGGTGCATTCACCGACGCCAGGGAAAACCGTCCCGGCCTTTTTGCCGCAGCCTCCGGCGGAAGTCTCTTCCTCGACGAAATTGGAGAATTGCCCCTCCCCTTGCAGCCAAAACTCCTGAGGGTTCTGGAAGAACGAAAAGTCCGGCCCTTGGGGAGCAGCCATGAAATCGAATGTGATGTCCGTATCATCACCGCCACCCATCGCGACCTGAAAAAATCCGTCAATGAAGGTAGTTTTCGCAGCGACCTCTATTTCCGGCTCAATGTCATTCAGATAGAAGTCCCGCCGTTACGCACCCGGGGCAATGACATCTTGCTGCTGGCCCATAATTTTATTTCAGAATTTGCAAAAAAATTCGCGAAATCGGTAACCGGCCTGGCTGAGCCGGCAGCCCGGCGCCTGCTCGTCTATTCATGGCCCGGAAATGTCCGTGAATTGCGCAACGTTATTGAACGGGCCGTAGCACTGACCTGTCACAACCGCATTACCGTTCAGGACCTTCCCGAGCCTCTGCAGAATCCTGAAGGTGACCGCCCCTTACCCGGCAATCTTATCGACACCCTTGCCCTTCCCACCCTCGCCCAACTGGAACGCCGTTACATCGACCAGGTCCTGAGCCAGACCGGCGACAACCGGACGCTGGCAGCGCGCATCCTCGGCGTCGACCGCAAAACCCTCTATCGCAAATTGAAAGAAGATTGAAAAACCTCCTATCGGGGCGTTTTGCCCCGCCGAGGCCTTGTGCCCCACTCCAAAAACCATACAACTAATAGAAATTTATATGGTTTTCTGTTGGCACGCCGGTTGCCTAAGCAAAGAGATAGGTTTGTTTAGGGGACAGCTGGTCCTGGTTGGCAAATGCCAACCAGAGCCGTTCGCAATTGAAACCAACTTCCTTCCGGGTGAGCTCCCACCACTGTAATTCAACCTTTGATCACGCCTCATCTGCCGCGTGATCAAAGGGCTTTTTTGGGGGTGGCCCATCCAGAAAGAGAGAAAAGGCCATGGGAATTCATTATCCAAAAATTCTGCTTGCCGAAGATGACCGGGAATTTCGGGAATTGCTCGCGTTTTGCCTCTACCGGGCCGGATACAACGTTACCAGCTGCGACAACGGGTTGCAGCTTCTGGAATGTTTGGCAGAAGGTCCGGGAAAAAAGAGCCGGCATTTTGATCTGGTCCTGACCGATCTGCGCATGCCTGCTTTGACCGGTCTTGAGGTCCTTGAATCCTTCTATGATCTTCCTGAGCGACCACCTTTTATCTGCATGACAGCCTTCGGTGACAAGACTACCCACGAGCTGGCCAGAAACCTCGGGGCGGCTTTCACCATCGACAAACCTGTTGACCTTGATGATCTGGTAAGCCTGATCCATAACCTCCTTTCCCCAAAAAATGACCAAAAAGTTGAGGAGAAAACCAATGATTGACAGAAGAACGAGATGGATAAGAACAATCTTAACCTTATTAATCGCAATCAGTTTCAGCACTGTTTTGCCGGCCTTGAGTCGGGCCCAAGAGGAAGGTCTGGAGAATCTGCGCCAAACCGGCCAGGCATTTCGTAGTGTCGCCAAAAAAGTTTCCCCGGCCGTAGTCTTCATTAAGGTTGAAAAGGAGGTTTCCGGGCAGGAAACAGGCGAGTTCTTCTCCCCCTTCAACAGCCCTTTCGATGACGATTTCTTCCAGCGTTTTTTCGGTCAGGCACCTCATTTTAAAACCCCGAAACGCGCTCCGTACAAACGTCGGGCCGTCGGCCAGGGCTCAGGCTTCCTTATCTCCAGCGATGGCTATATTCTGACCAACAATCACGTGGTCGGAGATGCGGACAAGGTGCAGGTCAAACTGCAGGACGGCCGCGAATATACGGCAAAAATCATCGGGACCGACCCCCCCACCGATCTGGCGATAATCCGAATCGATGAAAAGGACCTCCCCTTTCTCCAGCTCGGTGACTCCAACAAACTGGAGGTCGGTGACTGGGTCCTGGCCATCGGCAATCCCTTCGGTCTCTCCCATACCCTGACGGCGGGGATTGTCAGCGCCAAGGGCCGCAGCGGTATCGGCTTGAGCGATTACGAGGACTTTATTCAGACCGACGCCGCCATCAACCCCGGCAATTCGGGCGGCCCCCTGGTCAACCTTGATGCTGAGGTGGTCGGCATCAACAGCGCAATTGTTAGCCGTGGCGGGGGCAACATGGGGATCGGCTTCGCTATCCCGATCAACCTGGCGAAGCATATCCGCGATCAGCTTCTGAAGCACGGCCAGGTCACCCGCGGCCGGATCGGCGCCTATATTCAGCAGGTGACCGGGGAACTGGCCAAGGCTTTTAATCTGGATGAGACCAGAGGAATTGTCGTTACTCAGGTCCTGGACGATTCGCCGGCACAGAAAGCCGGCCTCAAACAAGGGGATGTCATCCTTGAAATAGACGGCAAAAAAGTGGATAAGGTTGGAAACTTCCGCAACCGCATTGCTCTCACCCCGCCGGGAACAAAAGTCCAATTGACCATTGTTCGAAACGGCAAAACCAAAACTCTGGATGTCGCTATCGGCAAATTGGAGACCGACGATCAGGGCCGTCTGGTCGGCACCGGGGATATCCCCAAGCTGGGTTTGAGCCTTCAGGAGCTGACGCCGGAGCTTGCAGGACGTTTCGGTTATGAAGGAGAAACCGGGGTGCTGGTGGCCGAGGTCGAGCCGGGTTCTGTGGCTCAACAAGCCGGCATCGAACAAGGTGACCTGATCCAGGAAATCGATCGCAACGTTGTCTCGACCCCCGAACAGGCAGGTAAACTCCTTCAGACAGAAAAAGGGAAAAGTCATCTGCTGTTAATCCGCCACGGTTCGGGAAGCCGCTACCTGATCTTGAAGTTCGGCGATTAATGATTAACATTTGTTAGCAAATGTCCGTCTAAGCTCCCGGATAAAAATCCGGGAGCTTTCCTGCCTATCGAACAGAGGAGGAGGAAAATGATCGAGGTAACCGATCTGTCGCGCCGTTACGGAGACCTTGTCGCCGTCGATCAGGTCTCGTTCCGCATCGGCAAAGCTGAAATTGTCGGTCTGCTCGGCCACAACGGCGCCGGCAAATCGACTATCATGAAAATGCTGACCGGTTTTCTCGAACCGAATTCCGGCGAAATACGCATTGCCGGCGAGGAGCTGCAGTCCCACCGCTGCCGCGCTCAGGCCCGTATCGGCTACCTTCCGGAGAACTGCCCTCTCTACCCGGAAATGAGCGTCATCGATTTCCTCGACTACAGCGCCGCCCTGCGCGGCCTGAGCGAGAGCGAAAGGCCCGCCGCCCTCCGCCGCGCCATCGGCCGAACCGGCCTGCAAGCCAAGGCCATGGACCTTATCGCCACCCTGTCGCGCGGCTACCGGCAGCGGGTCGGCGTGGCCCAGGCTCTGCTTCACCAGCCCGAAATCCTCATTCTCGACGAACCGACCAACGGCCTCGACCCCGGTCAGATCGAACACATGCGGGGCCTGATCCGTGAATTGGGGCAAAAAGCCACGGTCATCCTTTCAACCCACATTCTGCAGGAGGTCGAGGCCACCTGTGACCGGGTCCTGATTCTGCGCCAGGGGAGACTGGCTCTGGACGCCCGGCTCGACGAACTGACCCGGGGCAATTCTCTGCATTTGCGCTGTGATGCCCCTGCCGAGAAGGCTCTGGACCAGCTCAGGAGTTTACCCGGTGTTGCTGATGTTGAGCTGCAAAGCGAAACTGCCGGCTTGTGCAATTTTCGACTGCAGGCTCATTATGACCTGGCCCAAACGGCCGCCGAGGTGGCTGCTGCGGTGGTCAACGCCGGCTGGAAACTCTTCGCCTTGCAGAAGGAGGAACGCTCCCTGGAAAAAGTCTTTCATGAAACAACCGCCAAGGAGGTGACTGCCGATGTTGCCTGAAACCCTGCGTGTGACCCGCAAGGAACTATCCGGGCTTTTCTCCTCGCCGGTGGCGTATATCTTCCTGGGGACCTTTCTTGTCGTCACCCTTTTTGTTTTTTTCTGGGCTGACGCCTTTTTCGCCCGCAACATCGCCGACGTCCGCCCGCTGTTCGAATGGATGCCCGTGCTCCTGATTTTCCTGGTTGCCGCCCTGACTATGCGCATGTGGAGCGAAGAACGGCGCATGGGGACCATCGAATATCTCCTGACCCTGCCGGTCAGCCCCCTGCAGCTTCTCACCGGCAAGTTCCTGGCCGGCCTGGTGCTGCTGGGACTGGCCCTGGTGCTGACGCTGCCGCTGCCCTTCACCGTAAGCAAAATCGGTCCCCTCGACTGGGGGCCGGTCTGGGGCGGTTACCTGGCCGCCCTGTTCCTGGGTGCGGCATACCTCGCCATCGGCCTCTTTTTGAGCTCCCGCAGCGAAAACCAGATTGTCAGCCTGATTTCAACCGTCCTGGTGTGCGGCTTTTTCTACCTGCTCGGCAGTGACCTGCTGGGCGGCTTTTTCGGCCATCGCGCCGGCGAATTTCTCAAGCTGCTCGGCAGCGGTTCGCGCTTTGATTCGATCACCCGCGGGGTCATCGACCTGCGCGACCTTTACTACTATCTGAGCATTGTCGGGATATTCTTCACACTCACCCTTTACAGCCTCGAAGGCCTGCGCCGGGGCAAGGACAGCGCCGGGCCGCGTCATCGCCGCTGGAACCTCCTGACCCTGCTGCTGATCCTCAACCTCCTGGCCGGCAACCTCTGGCTGCAACAGATCGGCCGGGCGCGTCTCGACCTCACCGAAGGGCACCTCTATTCCATCTCCGAAGCCACCCGCCAGTATCTGGACCAGCTCCGGGAGCCTCTCCTGATCCGGGGTTATTTCAGCGCTAAAACCCATCCCCTCCTGGCGCCGCTGGTGCCGCGCCTGCGGGACCTGATTCGCGAATACCAGATTGCCGGGGAAGGCAGGGTGCGGGCCGAATTTGTCGATCCCCAGATGGATCCCGAAATGGAGGCGGAAGCCAATCAGAAATACAATATCAAGCCGGTCCCCTTCCAGGTGACGGACCGCTACCAGGCGGCCCTGGTCAATTCCTATTTCCATCTCCTGGTTCAGTACGGCGACCAGTTCGAAGTCCTGGGCTTCCGGGACCTCATCGAATTGAAACAACAGCGGGAAACGGGGCTCGAGGTTGAACTCCGCAATCCCGAATACGAGCTGACCCGAACCATTAAAAAGGTGATGTATGGTTTCCAGGGTGGCGGCAACATCTTCGCAGCCCTCAATAAGCCGGTCACCCTGACCGCTTACATCTCCGATGACGACAAGCTGCCGATATTTCTGCGCGAGTTCAGGCACCAGCTGCTGGAACTGGCCGGAAGTTTGGAAACGGAGTCGGATAAAAAATTCTCTCTCAAGCTTCTCGAACCGGAAGCCGACGGCGGCGAGGTGGCCCGACAGATTGAACACGATTACGGCTTCCAGCCCATGCAGGCCGGACTTTTCGATCCCCAGCGTTTTTATTTCTACCTGACCCTTGCCGACGGCGACCAGACCCTCCAGGTTGCCCTGCCCGAGGAATTCAACCGGGAGGCCCTGCTTCGCAATATAACTGCCGCCGTCAAGCGCTTCTCCGACAACTACCTGAAAACCGTGGCCCTGGCCGTTCCCCAGCAGCCGGCCAACCCGTACCTGGCCCAGCTCGGCATGGACCCGGGAAAACAGTTCATGGCCCTCCACCAGCACCTCGAAGCCAACCATAACGTGCGCAGCATTGATCTGAAGGAAGGGAGGGTCCCCGAAGAAGCGGACATCCTGGTGGTAGCGGCGCCGCAGGAGCTCGACGCCAAAGCCCTGTTTGCCATCGACCAGTTCCTGATGAAAGGGGGGACGGTCCTTCTCGCCACCTCGCCGTACCAGGTCCGCTTCGGCCGCGACAACCTGGTGGCCGGAAAAAATGAGGGCGAGGTCCTGCAGTGGCTCGAACATCAGGGCCTGCGAATGGAGAAAAAAATGGTTCTCGACCCGCGCAACCAGCCATTTCCGATCCCGGTCAGCCGCGATGTCGGGGGCTTCACCCTTCAGGAGCTGCGCCTCGTTCCCTATCCCTATTTTATCGACGTGCGGGAGTCGGGGCTCAACAGCCGGTCGCCCATGACCTCCGGACTCGGCCACGTCATGGTCAACTGGGCCTCGCCCATCAAGGTCGATCCCGACAAAACCAAAGAAGGGCAAACGACCTGGCTGCTGAAAAGCTCGCCGGAGGCCTGGACCTCCGATGCCGTGAGCCTCGTGCCGCGCATCGACCGGCAGGGCCGCTCGGCTTTTGAGCCGGGCGACGACCCGGGCGAAAAGCTCCTTGCCGTGGCCTTGCAGGGGTGCTTCACTTCTTATTTCCAGGGAAAAGAGTCGCCTCTTCTTTCCGACGACAAGGGGTCGGGTAATGAATCCGCCGATGGAAAACCCGATAAGGCACAGATCTCGGGAGTGATTGACAAATCTCCCGAATCGGCGCGCCTGATCCTCTTTGCCTCGGCCGATTTTCTCAGCGACCAGACCCTGCAACTGGCTGCCAGCGTCGGCGGGCAACAGGAGTTCGGCGCCCTGCAACTGATGGAAAACGTCATCGACTGGTCCCTTGAAGATGCCGGACTGCTGAGCATCCGCGGGCGGGGTCATTACGCCCGCACCCTCAGGCCACTGGAGCGCGAAACCCGGATGGTCATCGAGTACCTCAATTATGGCCTGGTCGCGGCCGGACTGCTGCTGGTTTATTTCCTCTTCCGGCTGCAACAGCGCCGCACCCGGCGCCGCTATCAACACCTGCTTGAAGGGAGGTCCTGAGCCATGAAACGCGCCATTCTGTTCTTAGGTCTTGCCCTCATAGTCCAACTCGCCCTGGCCTTGGGACTGCGCCTGGAAGGGAACAGCGGAAAGGCGACCGCAACCGGGGGCAAGCTTCTCACCGTCAGCGCCGAGCAGGTTGATGCGGTCCACATCGAGGGAAGCGATGGAGAAGCCGTCCTGCTTCGCAAGACCAACGGGAAATGGCATCTGCCGGAACATTTCGATGTTCCGGCAGACCAGGTGAAGGTCGACAACTTTCTTCATTCCCTGCTGGCCATTGAACGTTCCTGGCCGGTTGCGAAAACCGCCGAGGCCATCAAACGCTTCCAGGTGGCGGATAAAAATTTCGAGCGTCGCCTGCGTTTCATGGCCGGCGACCGGGAACTGGCCGTTCTGCTTCTCGGAACCTCCCCCGGCTTCCGCAAAGTGCACGCCCGCCTGGCCGGCGAAGAAGAGGTCTTTGACATCCCTTTCAGCAGCTACCAGGCCGGCATCAAGGATAGCGACTGGGTCGATAAACAGCAGTTGTGGGTGGACGGCGAAAGCGTCAGCGCCATAGAACTGCCCGACTGCCGCCTGAACCGCAGCGGCGGAAAATGGGTGCTGACAAACCCCGGCGAAAATGAAGAAACCGATACCGAAAAAGCCCGCCAGCTTCTCCGCCGGCTGACCCAACTCAATATCCAGGATGTTTACTCCGGGGCTGATACGGCCCTGCCGGGTTCTGCAGAACTGAGCATTGCTCTGGAACTCACCGGCGGCGAGTCGCGCCGCTACGACTTCGTCAAAATCGATGACCAGGGCCATGCCCTGTTGAAGGTTTCTGGAAAACCTTTCCTGTACAGGATCGGCACCGCCATCATGAAGGATCTCAAGGAAACGACACGTGAAAAGTTGGTCAAAGCCAAAGATGCCCCGGCCCCGCGGCCAACCGAATCGGAAAAAGTAGAGGGAAAAACTTGAGCCTCAGGCGGCGGGAGCGTAATATTTTAAAAAAACCTGGATAATATCCATGCCTCAAACAGAAAAATGCATCTACCGCATCTTTTTCAACAGCCAGGGCAAGGTCTACGAGATCTACGCCCGCAAGGTCCGGCAGGGGAGCCTGGCCGGGTTTGTTGAGGTCGAGGAACTGGTCTTCGGCAAGAAATCGGACATCGTCGTCGACCCTTCGGAAGATGCGCTTAAGAAGGAATTCGGCGGGGTGAAATGCCTGCACCTGCCCTACCATTCCATCATTCGTATCGATGAAGTGGAAAAAGAAGGGGCGGGGAAAATCCTGAGCATTGCCGGTGGCGAAAAAACCGCTTCCGCGCCTCCACCGGGAAAGCCGCCTGAAAAGGACTGATTACTTTTCCCCGCCTTCGAAATTCCGCTGCAATTCCGGTCAGCCCACATCAGCAGGAAGGTTTTTTATGCACCGCCCCCAAACTCTTGAACCGGCCCGTTGTGCGGAAATCATCAAAAAGTCCAAAGCCATGGTTGCCCTGAGCGGGGCAGGCATTTCCACGGCCGCCGGCATTCCTGATTTTCGGGGGCCCAACGGGCTTTATGTAACCCGGAGCTATGATCCCGAAAAGGTTTTCGAGATCAACGCCTTCCGCAGTCAACCTCAGTATTTTTACGAATTTTCGCGGGATTTCGTCGCGGAAGTCAAAAATATCCGACCGACCTTCAGCCACGCTTTCCTGGCCGGGCTGGAGCGGCAAGGCTTCCTGAGGGGGATTGTCACCCAGAACATCGACATGCTTCACCAGCTGGCCGGCAACCGCAACGTTCTCGAACTGCACGGCTCCTATCGCTCCGCCAGCTGCGGCGGCTGCGGAAAAAATATCGGTGAACTGACCTACGCTTGGTGGGAAAAAGCCATGCTCGAAAGCAGCGCGCCCCCGATAGCTTTCTGCTCCGCCTGCGGTGGGGTCCTCAAGCCCGATATCGTCTTTTTCGGTGAAATGGTCAACGGTTTCAGCCAGGCCGGAGAATTGATTGCCGATTGCGACCTGCTCCTGGTTCTCGGCTCCTCCCTGCAGGTCACCCCGGCCTCCTTTCTTCCCGAAGACACCCGGGCCACCACTATTGTCGTCAACCGCGGCGAGGTCATGCTTTCGCCGGCACCGCACCGCTATTTTGTCGACCATGATCTGGATGCCTATTTCCGTGCGGTGGCGGAGCATCTGCAAATGCCGGCAGGGTGATGACCTTTGATAATACGTGTCCCATTCCCTGCCGCGGACAAAACCCAACACCAGGGCAATAACCGGGCCTGGCCCTTCCGTGACTCCGCCCGGACGTCCTGGGGAAAGAAACAGCGAAACCCCATCACGGGGCTCTGGTGAATTCGGAAAATCCCGGAAGTTTCGTATATACTTCAAAGATCAAATTGCCTCACGGGCCGCTGGCCTGCTGACCCTCAACCCGATCCATCAAATCAAACGTCCTGAATTTTCAACATTCCGGAAAGTTGCTCATGAAAGAACTTGTTACCCCCTATCAGGTCATGGAAACGCTGGCCGAAAGAATGGACCAGGCCTATTCAAAAAAATCCGTCAAAACAGAGGGAATCATACAATTTCACCTCCTCCACGAGGGAGAGAAAATCGATTGTTTTCTTAAGGCCGATGCAAATGAACTGAAGTTTTCGCCAGGGGTCACAATAAACCCGACGGTGACCCTGACATCGACTCTCTATCATTGGCTGGATCTTGCCGCAAAGCGGTTGCACCCGGTCATCGGCGTTATCTCGGGAAAGCTCAAATTCAAAGGGGACACCTCTTTCTTTGCCAGGATTTTGCCCGATGACATGTTCGAAATGGATATCGGTCCCTATGCCGACCCGGTGACCCCTTTTGAAAAAAACCCTCATCGGCATTGGACACCCCCAAAAAAGGCCTTCGTCATCAACGCGTCACCCCGGGGCCGGGAAGGCTACACGGATTTTTTTCTTAAAGCTTTTCTGAAAGGCCTGGAAAAAGAGGGGGCGGAAATCCGGACCTGCTATCTGAGCGAACAGACCATAAACCGCTGCACGGGGTGCTGGCACTGCTGGCTCTCCCTGACCGGCGACTGCATCTTCAAAGAAGAAGACGATTTTGAAACCGTTTATAAGGGCTGCCAGGATGCCGATCTGGTCGTACTAGCCTTTCCGCTATATTGCGACGGGGTTCCCGGGGCTTTAAAAGATTTTTTCGACCGCTCCATATCCCACAGTTATCCATTTATGATTGAAGGGCTTTATAAAACCAGGCACCCGCGCAGGGTAAAAAAGCAACAGGCCGCCGTAGTCTTCTCGGTTTGTGGATTTATCGAAATGGAGAATTTTCATGCGGTTCAGGAGCATTTAAGAAAGATATCCCATAATGCCCATTTGCCCATTGTCGCGGAAATATTCCGGGCCGGCGCCATCTATCTGTATAACAACCCGCTCTTATATCAAAAATTCACTGAGATTTTACAGGCGCTTGAAAAAGCCGGAGAAGACGTCGCCAGAAATGGAAAGGTGCGCAGCAAATACCTGAAAGTAATTACCCAGAAAATCGATAAAGCCTCGAATTTCCAAAAAATGGCAAATTATTTCTGGAATGAAAAAATTCAACACCGTAAAAACGACTATTGAAGTTCAACGCCCCTTCCCTGTGGGAATGCGGAACTACAGATAAAATCGCTTTTCAAAAAAATTTCTCAGGGCCCGGGATCATGGAGCTTCCTCCTGGTCTGTTTCCCGTAAAATCCGGGCCATCCACTCCGGCACCCTCACCTCTCTCTCGGGGGAGGTATCCGGAACATAAGGCTTGATATCCACCAGGGGGCTGCCGTCCACGGCATCCAGACCGGTAACCGTCAGCACGTTTTCACGGCGTGAAAGCAAACGGACAACGGTCATCAGCAAGGGATTGGGACGCGCCGGACTGCGGGTGGCAAAGATACCCGTCAGTGGATGCTCTTTTACTCCCATAGGATGGACCTTGGTCAAAGAGCGGCTTTCTTCAGGTACCAGGTGAGCCCAATACAACACCACCAGATGAGAAAAGTCTTCGATGCCGTCCAGCAGTTCTTTCCATCGGTCTTCAATAATGAGTTCCGAGTTTTTTTGACGCTGGGCACGGTGCCTCGCAATCACCTCGGTAGCGCTTTCTTTCCGTTCGATGCCGTGGCCTTTCGCTGCAAGGCCAGGTTCACTTATAGAACTTTTAATAATTCCGATAGCTTGGATGTTCATGGCTGACTACCTCCGATGGTCCGGACCATTGAAAAAATTATGGTTTAAGAAAAGTTTGTTATCCATCTTTAACAGTGGCACCGAAATCACCAGGAAATAGCAGCTTATTCCCTTTTCTGGGAAAAAGCTCCGTTACCAGGCACTTTCCTGCCCCAAGAATGATATGATGAAAATACGGCCAGCAACCACCAATGCCAAAGGATCCCATCAATGGGGACTTTTTTATTCAACAAAAACTTTTCAAACCTGAAAAAATTGGTTTTTTTGGGATATACCAAGGTGATTGTTCTTTAATTATTAATGAATTCTCGTAATTTAAAAATAAAAATCTACCTCTCACTTATGGTCGTCACCGCGGTTATCGGCGGTCTGTTGCTGATAGGGGTTTATGGGTTCGCTCTATTGTCGGGGGTCAGGGCTTATGTAGAGGGGGAAGGCCTGTGGGCAAAGGGGCAAAAAGACAGTACCTACCACCTCATACAATATGCCTATTCGAAAGACCCGGCCAGGTACCAGGCCTTTCTGGACAGCCTGGAAATTCCCTTGGGGGATTATAAGGCCCGCAAGGAGCTGGAAAAAGCCGATCCGGATATGGCGGTTGTCGTTCAGGGCTTCCGAAAAGGCGGGAATCATCCCGACGATATCCCCTCCATGATCCGGATTTTCAAAAGATTCAGGCATATCCAGGAAATTGATCAGGCCATCGCTCAATGGGAAACCGGCGACCAACTCATCCAAAAACTACTGCAAACCGGGGAACGTCTGGAGCTCCTGATAGAGCGTGGGGAAACAGACCCGGCTGAGCGGAACCGGATAGTGACCACCATCAATTCCCTGCAACAGAAGCTGCATCAGGTGGAAATCGAATTTTCCGCCCAGATGAGCAGCGCGGCCCGCCAAACAGCCACCTTTCTTCACAGGGCCATGCTGACATTTTCACTTATCGGCGGGGTTATCTGTATTCTGATATTTGTCTATGTGGGCCAATTGATCCTGCGTCTCAAAGACTACAATGAAAAACTGGCCGCCCAGGCGGAAAGTGAACGCAGCATAAAAAACGCCCTCATGGAAAGCGAAGAGCGCTACCGCAGCCTGTTCAACAACAATCACGCCGCAATGCTCCTCATCGATCCCGACAGTGCCGCCATTGTGGACGCCAACCCGGCGGCAATCGCCTATTATGGCTGGAGCCTGACGGAGATCACGGCCAAAAAGATCTCGGACATCAACACCCTCACCCGGGAGCAGCTGTTTGCCGAGATGGAAAGGGCTAAAACCGAACGACGCCGGAACTTCTTTTTCCGTCATCGCCTGGCCAATGGAGAAATTCGGGAGGTTGAGGTTTACAGCGGCCCCATCATATTAAAAGGCCGGCAGTATCTGTATTCCATCGTCCACGACATTACCGATCGAATCGAAGCCGAGCAGCAACGCGAAAAACTGATAAAAGAACTCCAGGAGGCTTCCCGCGAGATTAAACAACTGCGCGGCTTCCTGCCCCTTTGCTCCTATTGCAAAAAGGTCCGGAACGATCAGGGCTATTGGGAGCAGGTCGATGTCTATATTCGCAAGCACTCACGGGCTGATATCAGTCACGGGATCTGCCCCGAATGTGCCAAAGAGCATTTTCCGGACCTGGACATCTTTGAGGATGAAAATTAGGCCGGCCGCTCAACCCATGCCCCCTTTTCCCACAACAGGAAAACCGGCAAAGGCCCGGTCGGCGGCATCCGCAAAATGCCCCATAACCCGGACAGGGAATCCCCCCCTTCCATGGTCCGGGCTCCTTTCCCCATTATCGGGGCAGGATCAGGCGCCAGCCGATTTGGTTTTCATAGAGGGTCAGGACTTGTTATATAATAGTTTGTTTTCTTCAAGACAAGCCCGTGCTAAAAAGTCTTCATTTATTCTTCCCGGTTGCCATTGCCGGAAAAGAAATTTGACAAGCGGCAAAGAGCAGGTTAACATCGGGCCACTTGTTCTCAGGGCGGGGTGAAACTCCCCACCGGCGGTAACCCGGCACAGGCCGGGGAGCCCGCGAGCGCTCTTTCTTGGAACAGGCTGTTGAAAAACAAGTATTTGGTTCTCAGGCAAGGCCCACTGGTTTTGAAAAGCGGAGCATATGCAGCCATATGTGAGCATTTGAAAAATCAGGGCAACGCCGCATGAGGGGCAAAGGTGCCGTTTTTTAAAAGCCTGGGGTGAAGAGGTCAGCAGATCTGGTGAAACTCCAGAGCCGACGGTTAAAGTCCGGACGAAAGAGAATGAGGCAGCTTGTCTCTTATCCATAGACATCCTCGCCTATTTATCCGCCCTGGTCCCGAAACCCCATTTTGCATCCCAGGAGGATAACCATGAATTCAAATCTGACAACCCATTTCGGCAATTCCGGTGAGCGGGTGGAGAAAGCCCTCCACGCCTTGCGCCAGGGCCAGGGCGTTCTGGTTACGGACGACGAAGATCGGGAAAACGAAGGCGACCTCATATTTCCGGCGGAATCCCTGACCGAGAAACAGATGGCCCTGCTCATCCGGGAATGCAGCGGCATTGTCTGCCTGTGCCTGCCCGAGGAAAAAATCCGCTCCCTGCAACTGCCCATGATGGTGGAAAAGAACACCAGCACCTTCGGCACCGCCTTTACCGTCTCCATTGAGGCGGCCAGGGGCGTCACCACCGGGGTTTCCGCCGCCGACCGGGTGACCACGGTAAAGGCCGCCATCGCCGAGGATGCCACCCCCCGGGATATCCGCTGCCCCGGCCATGTGTTCCCCCTGCGCGCGCGCCGAAGCGGGGTATTGGAGCGCCGCGGACACACGGAAGCGACCGTCGACCTGATGCGCATCGCCGGTTTGAAACCCTACGGCGTCCTCTGCGAACTGACCAACCCGGACGGCACCATGGCCCGCCTGTCAGAGATTACGGACTTCGCTCTCAAGCATAATTTTCCCGTGATGACCGTCGCCGACCTGGTGGCTTTTAGGACGGAAAAGGATAGGGATTAATTTGGCAATGATTATTAATAGGCCGTTTGCATTTTATTAGGAGGATTGTGGACCAGCCGAAAATATTTCCGACCGGATCGCCGGAAGACATCCCCGCGCCGTGGTAAAACCGCCTGAATCAAGCCCTCGACCTTTCAAACAATATTTTTTCCCTGCCCTCAACGGCTTCTTTTTCCTCTGACCCGGTTGCTTCCTGAATTATCCCGGTTTAATCTTAAACTTTGAGATAAAAACAAAGGAGGGATCATGAACGAAGTCCATGAACTTGACAAAATTGCCATAACCGTCAAATCAAGAAAACTCCTCCTGCAACTGCTGAAAGAAAACCCCAAGCTCGAAGAGATAATGCTGCATTCCGACAATGAAGTCGAAGTATTGTTCGGAGTGAAAAAATGGATTCAGGAAATCCTCTCCGAAAGCCCCGAGGCAAAAGACTACTACGAAAAGGGGGCTGCCAGCGGCATTCCATTAAAATCACTCAAGTGGAACGATTATGCCGCCATCAGAATTCTCGACTATATCGACAACGCGGGAAGAGAGTTTACCGATTTGAATCTGCGCGGCCAGCTTGCCGTCAGCAACCCGATCAAGCTCATCTGGCTGGCCGCCAACCGGGGCACGGGCGGGGCAAAACCCGCTTTTTTTGAAGATATGCTCCATCTTTTCCGGCAGCTGATGGGAAAAGACCAGAGAAAAATCCCCGAGCCAAAGGGAGTGCTCGAGTGGATGGAAAGATACCCCTCCGGCCTGGACCCGCGCATCATAAAGCTGCGGCAGGAAAACCGTGAACGAATCCTGAATATTTTTATCGACAAGATCGACGAAGGCGAGATAAACGACTCCCGCTATTCTTTCCCCAAAACCCTTTCCCGGGAGGAAAAGTTCCTCCAGGCCCTCGAATGGTGGAAGGAAAGCACATTTCATCTCCATTTCGCGATACGCTCACCGGACCTGTTGAACGAGTTTCTGGGCTTTTCCCTCGACCCCGACACCATGGCGCTTCTCTATCAGGCCGAAAAGAAAGGCATTCCGTTTTTTGTCAATCCGTACTATCTGTCGCTTCTCCATGTTCGTGTCCCTTATTTTGCCATCGGCGCCGATCTGGCCATCCGGGGCTACATCATTTACAGCCGCCAATTGATAGACGAGTTCGGACAGATAACCGCCTGGGAAAAGGAAGACAAGGTCGAACCGGGCGTTCCCAACGCTGCCGGCTGGCTGCTGCCCACCCATCACAACATTCACAGAAGGTATCCGGATGTCGCCATTCTTATCCCCGATACCATGGGCCGGGCCTGCGGCGGGCTGTGTTCCTCCTGTCAGCGTATGTTCGATTTTCAACGGGGCCATTTGAATTTCAACCTCAACAAGCTCAAGCCGAACGAAACCTGGGACGAGAAGTTGAGAAAATTGATGGATTACTTTGAGAACGATTCCCAGCTCAAGGATATTCTGATTACCGGCGGCGACGGTCTGATGAGCGCGGATCAATCCCTCGAAAAGATCCTTACCGCCATTTATGAAATGGCCGTGAGGAAGAGGGAGGCCAATAAAACCAGACCTGATGGGGAAAAGTATGCGGAAATCGTCAGGGTCAGGATAGGCTCCCGGCTGCCGGTCTACCTGCCGCAAAGAATAACCGACGATCTGGTGAACATCCTGGCCGCTTTCAAGAAAAAGGCTTTGCCGATCGGGATTCAGCAGTTCGTGATTCAGACCCATGTGGAGTCGCCCATGGAAGTAACCCCCGAAATGGGGGCGGCCGTTCGAAAGCTCATCTCCGCCGGCTGGATGGTGACCAATCAGCATGTCTTCACGGCGGCCGCTTCCCGCCGGGGCCACAATGCCAAGCTGCGAAAAAGCCTCAACGATATCGGGGTCCTGCCCTACTATACCTTTGCGGTGAAAGGCTATATGGAAAACAACTACCCCTTTGCGCCCAACGCGCGGGCCGTTCAGGAGGTCATGGAAGAGAAGGTTTGCGGCACCATACCGGAGCAGTTTTTTGAAACCATCAAAAGCTTTCCCCTGGAAGCCGAGAGCATGGTCGAGAATATCAATGCCATCCGGGAGAAGGCGCAAATTCCATTTCTGGGATCGGACAGAAATGTGCTCAACCTGCCGGGCGTCGGCAAAAGCATGACCTTCCGGGTCATCGGAATCACCCGCTACGGCAGGAGAATTCTGGAGTTTGACCATGACCCGACGCGTTTCCACAGCCCGATCATCCACAAGATGGGGAAAGTGGTCATCATCGAATCGAAATCCATTAGCGAATATCTCGGACAGCTGGAAGAAATGGGAGAGAATATTGCCGAATATGAAGGCCTCTACGGCTACTCCATCGGGGAAACCGAGAAGCGATTGTCCGTTTTTGAATACCCGGAATATGATTTCAAGGTGACCAAAGAGATAACCAACCTGGAAGTGTGACAAAACCGGGAGCCCGCCGGCCACCGGCATGAAGCTGCGGCGAAAAAGGTGCCTCGACCCCCTTGACCGTCAGAAATCCAATGGCTTGGCGCCTTCGCCCCAAACAAGCCTGAAATGGCCCGCCATAACCCATTTTCCATTGAAAGCGGCGTTGATCCGGCCAACTACGCCACACACTTGCCGTCTTGCGCTGAAAAAACTATCGTGCAAAAATCGACCCATCAGAAGCGTAGTCCAAATCCTGTCAGCAAGATCAAAAACCCAACCACAACGTGGCAAACCATGAACGAAAAACTCCCGCCCAAATCCGCCAACCTGATGCAAGAGTTCCGACGCGACATCTCCTATCACGTACAGTTGGCCGAAAGCGGGGCCATTTCCCTGACCGGGAGCCTGCGTGACCGCTACCATGACATCGAACTGGAAGTCCTGGTCGACAGCCGTTCCCTGGAGATTCTCGACACCCGCCTGCAGTTGCGGCGCGTCCCTTCCCCCTACTGCAAGGATGTGGAGAACCGCCTGGAACTGCTGAAAGGATATCCTGTCGCCCGCGGACTCAGCCGCAAGCTGGGGGAGGTTTTCGGCGGCCGGGAGGGGTGCGGCAACCTGCGCTCCATGCTGATGGGCCTTCTCCCCCTCGCCGTCAATGCCCGCGCCACCATCGGCACCGAAGATGAAAATCACATGCTGGAAGTCATGCATGCCCACCTGAAAGGTACCTGCGCCGGGTTTCCCGAAAAGTAAGTTACCGATGGAACGGCACGCAGCTAAAAACCATAAACCGGAAAAGGGCGACAAAATTCGATGCTTTTTCCCCTTTTTTCCTCAACCCAGCGAATTCAAGCTGTCCGCGCCATGCCGGCCGGATATCCCCGCAAACCGCACCTGGTTCCAGGTTATCCCCTCACCCTTGGAAGCCTTTTATTTTATTAATGTTGGCGGCAGGAAATTTGCATTTCGACTTCCAGTTCATGCGTTGGAAAAATCCTGATGTGGCCCGGCCGAAAAGATCCTCCTTGAAGTCCCCCCAAACCAGGGGCGGGGAAAATTGAAATGAGTATCTTTCAAAAGAACTTCCTGACCATCTTTCTCCTGCTGGTGGTTTCCACGGCGATCACCTGCGTCTTTTGGGTTTATGAGCGGAGCATTGCCAGGGACCAGGTGCAACATGAGAGCATAAAGGCCTTTGAAGCAGATTACCTGGCCCTCTACCGGCAGCGCGGCGTCCACCTCGCAACCATCCTTGAAAAAACCCTGGCCGGCCCCCTGGCTCAAGGTGATTATCACCATGTGGAAAACTCGGCGCGCCTGGTGTTGAAACAGCCGTCGGTAAACTTGCTGATCGTTTTCGATAAGCAGAAAAAAATCCTCTTCTCCAGCGAAAATCCAGCATTACCCCCCCAGACCACCCCCTCTCAGCTCCTGCCACGGGGATTCCCCCACGGGAAATCCCTTGCAAGATGGCGGGAAGAGAATTCCCTCCACTTTCTCAACAGTATTTACCACGACGATAATTTGGTTGGCGGTTTCTACTTTGAACTTTCCTTGGCGGATTTCAACCAGTCCCTTAAATCCATACAGAGCCGCCTTCAGGGGATTAAAGCGGAACAACCCGCTTTCAGCCAGGGCGAGTTCGCCAGGATCGGGTTTTTTCTTTTGCTCCTGGGGGTGTGGCTCGCTTATCGGGCAGCCCGCCATATCAGCCGGCCGATTCATTCCCTGGCTCAAATGGTTCGCAACCTCAGGGAGGGAAACCATAATATTGACATTCCTGCGCACAGGAACAATGAAGTCGGTCGGCTGATGCTGGAACTTGAGGCCTTGGCAAAGGACCTGAAAAACACCAATGTTTCCACGCAATACCTGGAGACGGTTTTTTCAAGCATGCAGGAACCTCTGGCGGTGGTAAGTCGGGAAGGAAGAATCCACGCCGGCAATTATCTTTTTGCCTGTTTGGTAGGCACCGACGAAGAGTCCCTGGTGGGAGAAAAAATCTGGGATTACCTGGAAATCAAGGAAGAAGGTCAAAAGCATTGCTTGGGACAGGGGAAAGCGGTGACCGGGATGGCCTGTCATCTCAAGGTTGGCAGTCGCTCGGAATTGATGGTTTCGGTTTTAAAAATTCCGGAAGCCGGAAAAGCGGACGGAAACTATGTTTTCGTTCTCCGCGATATCAGCAAACAAAAATGGCTTGCCGAAATGATCCTCTACAATGCCAACCACGACTCTCTCACCGGGCTGGCCAACCGGCCTTCCTTTCTCCGCAAACTTGAAAAAGCGCTCAAACCCGCGCAGGATGGCAAAAGAACACCTGTTGCCGTATTATTTATCGGTCTCGACCGCTTCAAACACATAAACGATTCCTTCGGCCACCGTTTTGGGGATGCTGTTCTGCGCGCTTTCTCGGAACGCCTTCGCTCCCTGGCTCGGAACGGGGATACGGTATCGCGTTTGGGTGGCGACGAGTTTATCGTCCTCCTGGGAAACCTCGAAAGCGAATCGGAAGCCTGGAGAATAGCCCTGCAGCTTCATCAGAAACTGACCCGCCCCTTCAGCGTCGAAGGGCGGGAAATCATTTTGGAATGCAGCATTGGCATCACCTGCGGCGGGCAGGACTTTGAGGATCCCTCTCAGATTCTCGGCAACGCCGACCTGGCCATGCATGAAGCCAAAAAGAGGAGCTCCGAAAAAGTGGTCCTCTATAGCGAGGGAATGCGCTCACAGACTAAAGCGCTCTTCTTTCTCGAGTCCGATCTGCGCGCCGCCATCAAAAACAAAGCCATCGAGATCTATTTTCAACCCATTGTGACGATTGCCGACAAGGATTTTCGCGGGTTTGAGGTCCTGGCCCGCTGGGATCATCCCCAACACGGCATGATTCCGCCTTCCTTTTTCATTCCCATGGCTGAACGCGTCGGGTTAATAGAAAGGCTGGAGTGGACCATCTTCGAGAAGGTTTTCGTCAAACGGCAGGAATGGCGGCGGAAATTTCCCGACATGCCCTTCTATCTGGCCGTCAATGTGTCCGGCTACCAGCTCGGCCAGATATCCTTTCCCGTTTACGTTGGCCGCTCCTTCCAGAAATACGGCATCCGCCCCGGAGAGATAGTCTTCGAGGCTACTGAATCGATGCTGATGCGCAATCCGGCCGTGGCCGGCCGGGTCTTGTGCGAGCTGAAAAAGTCCGGAGCCAAACTGGCCCTGGATGACTTTGGAACCGGCTATTCGAGCCTCAGCCACCTGAGCCGTTTTCCTTTTGATTTTCTCAAAATTGATCAGTCTTTCGTTCGCGGAGCCTGCAAAAATCCGGAAGGCCACCACGGAAAGATTGTGGAGACCATTGCCCGCCTTGGCCACAACCTGGGAATGGAAGTGATTGCCGAGGGGGTGGAGACAGACCAGGACCTCCAGAGGGTCAAGGTCTTCAGAGTAGATGCCTGGCAGGGTTTTCTCAGCACCCCTCCCACGGATGCCCAACACGCCGAAATAATTTTACAAGAAGCCCGCCTCAACAATGAAGAGCGCTATTTTGCCCTGAGCGGTTGATCCGAACCCGGGCCATCGAGACAGATCCACATTGAACATGCCTGAAAAATTCCCGCGTCCATCCCCCGAGACCTGGCCCGCCTTCACGAAATCAAGGCTTTTGCTCTCCGCCCTGATTTTCAGGTCACGACCGCCGCGGACCTGGTAGTTTATAAAATGGAAACGGGTGTCCGCGGGACCTGCCCTGACTTTTGAAAAACAGACCCGCTTCCTTTTCTATAAGGAAAAACCTGCTAAATGTTATGTGTGCCTTGAAACACTTTACCTTATGGGGTTTTTTTGGCCGGGGTGAATAGAAAAAACGAAGTTGTCCCCTTTTTATTGTGCCGGACGCCGGCAAAAACCTGGTGCTGACTGTCCAGCTATTTCACAAGGATTTAAATTATGGCGTGTATTGTCCAGAAATATGGCGGCAGCAGCGTGGCCGATGTGGGGCGGCTGCAGAAGATTGCCAAAATGATCGCAGCGCTCAAGCGCAGGGACTTTGATATTGCGGTTGTGGTTTCGGCCATGGGAAAAACGACCGACCAGCTGGTGGCCATGAGCCGGGAAATTTCGACCAGTCCCCCGCGCCGGGAAATGGACATGCTGCTTTCCACGGGCGAACGCATCACCATGGCCATGCTGAGTATGGCTTTGCACGCGCAGGGGATCGATGCGGTGTCGTTGACCGGCTCCCAGGCCGGCATCATCACCAATGACCGCCACAACGATGCCCAGGTTATCGAGGTCAGGCCGTTTCGGGTTCAGGATGAAATGGCCAGCGGCAAGGTGGTCATCATCGGCGGCTTCCAGGGGGTCAGCTACAAGCGGGACATCACCACGCTGGGCCGCGGCGGCTCCGACACCACGGCCGTGGCCCTGGCGGCCGCGCTGAATGCCGAGCGTTGCGAGATCTACTCGGATGTGGACGGGGTCTACTCCGCAGACCCTTCTTTTGTGCCCGATGCCCGGCACCTGCCCGAGGTTTCATTTCCGGTCATGCAGGAGATGAGTACGGCGGGCGCCAAGGTGCTGCATGCCTCGGCAGTCCAGTTTGCCAAGGAAAAAAACATCGCCATCTATGCCCGTTCCACATTCTCCGCGGGCCGTGAAACCATTGTCCGCCAGATCTCCCCCGGGGAGGTGGCCGGGGTCCAGGCGGTGGTCAGCGAAAGGCAGGTCGAGCGCGTCCGGCTGCAGGCCACCGACATCCATGCCTGTTTTAAAAAAGCCGTGGACTTCCTGGAAAAAGCCCAGGTGACCATCAAGGAAGTCAATGTTACCGAGGTCCCCGCAGACGGTCAGCCATCAACCGCCTCTTTCATCGTCTCCACAAAGGACATTTACGGATGGGCGCAGATTAAATCCGCCTTGCAGAACAGCCTGAACGAAAAAATTGTTTTCGACACCGACCTGGCGGCCCTGTCGCTGATCGGGGAAGGGTTCAACCGCCACAACCTGACCCTGTTGAAAACGCTTGACCTGCTGGCAGACAACCGGATAGCTGTTCTCGGTATTTCGACGACCTCGTTCAGGATTTCCCTGCTGGTGCCTGCGGATCAGATTGAAAAAAGCGTGACGCTTTGCCACACCCGCTGGGTGGTCAATAACGGTGCATAGCTGAAGGGGGGCCGGGGGCCATAAAGCCGCCCCCTTTTTAGCTTTAAAGTTGCAAGCCTGCAAACCCGACTCTATAACCCTCTTTGTTTCAAATCGGTAAAATAGTCTTTCAAGGTATGTTCGCCGTGCTCGGGGGCAACCATATCCATTCCCATGACCGTCAGGAAGAATTCTATGGGGCCATAAATTTTACTCCCCATAAATAATTTAACGGCCTTAAGGGCAGCACCACCCACCCAGCTCGGCATGTAAGTTATTTTCGGTGTTGTTTCCAAAACCTCAAAGGCCAGCCGGGCAATCCTGTTATAGGTCAGGATCTCCGGGCCACCGACTTTGATTTCCTGCTCCGGCTTTTCAATGGCATCCACACAAACCCTGGCCAAGTCCTCACCATGAATAGGATTGACCTTGAATTCACCCTCATCGAGCAAAATTATCCGTCCTTTTTGGGCCATTCCATAAAGCTGGCTGATGTCCGAGAAAAATCCGGTCGGGCGAATAACGCAATATTCCAACCCTGAATTTTTCAACTCTTCGACGAACAGCTCCTTTGCACGGCATAGGGCCGTATGCCTGAGTTTCTCCCCGTTTAATACGGAAATATAAATAAACTTTTTTACTCCGCTCTTTTTTGCTTCCATCAAAAGATTCATGTTGGCCTGAAAATCAACATCCATATAGGTGAGGCCATCTTTTTGGGTGGTGATACCAACGGTTGAAATGACGACATCCATATCCTTGCAGCAATCCTGGATGGATTCAGGTTTCGTTATTTGTGCTTCCACGACCTCGGAAACATCAATATTTTTTTCTTTTAGGCGTTCCGGATCTCGAACCATGGCCCTGACAATATAGGACCTTGCCATAAGCTGTTTTGCAATATATCCACCCAAATAACCTGTTGATCCTGCAAGAAGAACCCTATTCATATTGCCCCCTCCATCCCTGACACGGTTTTTTACCTGCATTTTTCAAAGCGTAGCGGCAAATAGCAAAGGGGTCAATTCTTTGTTTGACCCCTTTGGGACAAAATCTTTAATCCGTGTGAGTAAACCAAAAGCATTGAAGAAACCGGACTACCCGATGGGGGCCGGCAGCAAACAAGCGGGCTTCAAAGGGGATTGGGTTGCCCACGGCGACGCCCGGCCGGCGGCAGTTATGCGCCCAGGGCTGGGTTCAGGCGGCCTATCCCCAGCCATCGAACAGGAAAAAACCAAAATAAACAGGGGATGTCCCTGTCTTTCCACGCACTTTTCAGCGCAGGAAAAGCGCCATCCTTGCATCGATCTTTTCCCGCAGGGACAGGACGTCTTCCGGGATCTCCCCCACCAGCATCTCGAAGATGTTCTCCATGTCCGTCCACGCCCCGCGCAACACCATGGCGGCCTTGGAGTCGTCGGTGGAGCAGATGGCAAAGGCGATCCTCTCCGTGGCTCTGGCGATCTGCTCCAGCAGTTGTTCCGGCTTGTGCCGGAATGAATTTTCGCCAAGTCCGCCGTCTCTTCCCCGGTATTTTTTCAGATCGATGAGGTCTCCCACGGCGCCTTTCCTTTGTCAGGGTGTATCCCTTAACCTCTTAACTCAGGTTACGAATTATGGCTGTTCCATTGCCATCCTTCGGTAAGACTCGAATAAGCCTTCCCGCTTCATGGCTTTCAGGACTTCGGCGACTTTCGGCACCAGGGCGGCATGCTTCTTATGCAGATACGCATACGCGGCAACTTCCTGCATGATGCCCGCCTGGTACACGGCGGACCCATCGAATTTTGCGGGGTCCAATCTCGCCAGGGCTTCGAGGGTGGTAAACTCTACATCCACGTACAGATCGGTGCGCCCCGTGATGAGTTTTTTCAACCCTTGTTCCGCAGTCGCCACCTCCGACAGATTTTCCTGGGCGACGACCCCGGGCAATTCGCTTTCGGACAGTTTTACCCCGCGACGGTACTCCACCTTATAGGTGGTATTTTGCAGGCTCTTCCACCCCTGGAGCACGATTCCCGGCTTGACGGCGAATGCGGCAAAATTCGCCGGATACAATACTTCCTCGACACGGATCAGATTCGGATGCGTCATCGGATACTCAAAGACCCGGCTTATCTCCCCGTCAACCTCACCGGCATCGGACATCGAACTCGCCCGCGCCGCCGGGTATCCATCGTATTGCAACGTATATCCCAGTCTGCGAAAGACTTCGCTAAAGATCAGGTTTAACCATTTTCCCTGCAGCGAGTTTTTGACGTCTTCCGTCCCCACCAAGATCATTTTTCCGGCAGCATCACTCCGCATTGGGAAGACGGCAGCGATCAGGACAGCGATGGCGCAGATTGCGGCCATACGTTGAACGCTGCGACTGTGCATATTCATGCAGTCCCCCTCCAAAACAGAATGCCTTGTCCCGTCGTTGCCTCTTTATTGTTGCTATTGGCGTCAAAGCAATAAAGCAACGGCGATCCTATGCCCTGACCTTATCATGGATATTCCCTTTTTTCACCTGCTTGAATTTAAATTGCTATTATGTCCCCAAATTTCATGCATAATAAATGAATCCGTGGGGTTGACCGGGCAACAGGAACGGAATCCACAAGGTAATTATTCAGGTTGCAGGCAGAAGGCCCCGCATCGCCCATTCCAAGGACCGCCTAACGAAAATTTTTAAATATAATGTGTAAGGTGTAAGATTTTACTCCCCTTGCGTCGCAGCCGTTGAGGGAGGGAGCTTTTGAGATCAAGCCGGACAGGCTGTCTGAGCGAAGCGAGTTCCTGACCGGCCTCAAAAGTCCCTTTCCTCAATGGGAACCCGAAGGGCAAGATGCCGGGGGGCCTTTTTCTGCTTACTCTTTTTCGGGCAAGCAAAAAGAGTAAGGCGTCGTCCGGGGACGCAACCCCGGTGCTACAAATCTTATTCAACAGCAGATGCCCTTTCCATGGGCGACACGGGTCCTTGTGCTGAATAGTCACTTCACAGTGAGAGAGAAAAATATTTGTTGAGCCGGATCTTGGCAAAATTGAACGGTAGCGGCAGCCGCCGCCTGGTCATGGGGTTGGCTTTTCTCTTCGCCCTCCCGGCGTTGCTGCTGCCCGGCACGGCCCTGGGGGAGGACGTCGTCGACCTGGGCGGCTGGAGCCGGGGGAAAATAGACCGTCTGCTGGCCGAGGCCGGGACCATCCCGGAGCCGGGCCGCAGGATCGCCTTTATTTCCGCGGCCTTTCTCGACACCCTCTACCTGGCCGAGACCCTGATCGGCAGCGCCGAAACCGCCGAGGTGTTTGTGCTGCGCCTGGACGGGGTCGACTGCTTCACCCTCCTCGACACTGTGGAAGCGCTCCGCAGGGCTGCCGGCTTTGACGGCTTCAAAGAGGCTCTGCGGCGCGTCCGTTACCGCGAAGGACGGGTCGATTTTTTGAGCAGAAACCACTTCTTTTGCGAATGGGGCGAGGCGAATTCCGCCCATCTGCGCGATGTAACCGCCCTTGTGGGCGGGGAGAAGGTGCGCCGGGTGGAGAAGCACTTGAACCGCAAGGAGGAGGGCGGGTTTTACCTGTCGGGTTATCCGGTAGAGCAACGGGAGATCGCCTACATCCCTCCCGAAGCGGTCGACGCGTCCGTGCTGGCCCGGCTGCGGGGCGGGGATTATGTCGGCATCTACAGCCCCTGGCCGGGGCTGGATGTGTCCCATGTCGGCATTATCGTCAAAAAAGAGGGTCAGGTCTTTCTGCGGCACGCCTCCTCGAGGTCGGACCTGCGAAAAGTGGTGGACCAGGAGCTGGCCTCCTACTTGGGAGGCAAGAAAGGGCTGGTCGTTTTCCGGCCGGTTGAGGCTGATGAAAAACGCCCATCTGCGGCGTTGCCCTCATCCTTCGTCAACAACGTACCTTCCAGGTACGGCTTTTTCCTCAGGATTTCGTCCGCCTTGCATCTGGACATTTTTGATCAGCCCGGGTAAAACGAGTTTTTCGGCAACCCGCAGGAGAATTTGAACAGTGATTGAAATGAACAATGTCTTTATTGTGACGCCCAGTTATCTGATCAAGAAAAAGCGTGACTTTACAGCTGGGATCAGGCAGCTCTCGATGTTGGGTTTTCACGTCCTGAATCCGGACTTCCCGAAGGTGCTGCCCTCGCCGCAGGGGAAGGCGGAGCAGATCCGTGGGGCGTTTGAAGATCCCCGCGTCGATATGATCCTGGCCTTGCGCGGGGGCTACAGTGCGATGAAGTCACTCCCGTACATCGACTTCGAACTGATCCAAAGACACCCTAAAATCATGGCCGGCTTCAGCGACCTGAGCGCCCTGCTCAATCCGATCTACGAGCGCACCGGGCTGACGACCCTGCATGCCCCCATGGTCATCAACCTGGGCATGCCGACGCCATTCACGCTCAAGTCGCTGGTCAACGCCGTCAAAGGCTTTCCCGAGAAAAACCTGTTCAAGGGGGCCCCGGTCAAGGTTTATAACCCCGGTTCGGCCCACGGAATCCTGAAAGGGGGCAATCTCATCACCCTGACCGCCATGATCGATACCGACTGGGAGATCGATGCGGCGGGTGCGATCCTGTTTCTCGAAGATGTCGACGAAAAGCTGCACGAGGTCGACCGCTACCTGACCCAATGGATTCTGGCCGGGAAATTCAAGGGGGTCAGGGCGCTCATCCTGGGCGATTTCCGCGGCATCAGAAGCCGGCAGGTCCATGACATCCTGGCCTCGCAAATGGAGCTGGACTTCCCGGTGGTGCATTGCCCTTACATCGGCCATGTCGCCAACAAGATCACCCTGCCCATCGGCGTCGAGGTGGAGCTGAATACGGACCGCAAGCAGCTTTTGATAAGAAAAATGAAACTATTCAGCACGATGGGATCGTAGCGCCCATGGAGAGGGCAATCGGCCGCATGGATGCGGCGGTTGAGCCCCATGAACGGGTTTATGCGGCCCTTGGAATGGGCGGTGCGAGCCCATCCCCCGGGATGCTGAGCAGTTATAAAAAAATGTCATACCCCGGAGGAAACCCATGAATGTTCTCTGGCTGATCATGATCTGCATCAGCATCGTCTTCGCCATTTTTACCGGCAACCTGGAGGCGTTCACCAAATCCATTTTCGACGGCGCCAAAGCGGCGGTGGAGGTCTCGCTGTTCCTGCTCGGCATCGTATCGGTCTGGATGGGGATCACCCGGATCCTGGAAGACTCCGGCCTGATCTACCGCATCGCCCATCTGTTCAAGCCGATCATCTGCCGGCTGTTCAGAAATATCCCCGGCGATCACCCTTCGATTACCGCCATCACCCTGAATGTTCTGGCCAACCTCTTCGGGCTCGGCAACGCCGCCACCCCGCTGGGGATCAAGGCCATGCAGGAGCTCGATACGCTCAATGAGGACAAAGGCCTCATCACGCCCGAAATGATGACATTCATCGTCATCAACACCGCCAGCATCCAGCTGATCCCGTTTTCCGTGATCGGCATCCTGGCCGGCTACGGAAACAGCAATCCCGCCGCGGTCGTGCTTCCCATCCTGATCTCCACTGTTATTTCCACCATAACAGCCCTGCTGGTCCTGGCTGCTTTCAGGAAGATTTTCAGATGATAAAGTCCATTGAATACATCTCGCTGCTCATTATTCCGCTGTTCCTTCTGTTCACTGTCCTGTACGGAGCGTTCAAGAAGGTCAGGGTCTATGACTCCTTCGTCGAGGGGGCCAAGGAGGGGCCGGGGATTATCCTGAAGATTTTTCCCTACCTGCTCACCATCTTCGTCGCCATTAAAGGGTTCCAGGCATCGGGCGCTTTCGACTATGTCAGGGATGCCTTTTACAGCGTGTTTGCGTTTCTCGAGATCCCCATCGAAGCCGTCTCCATGGCGATCGTCAAGCCACTCTCCGGCAGCGCCTCAACCGCGCTCTTTACCGACATCGTCACCACCACCGGCGCCGACTCCATGGCCACCCACATGTCGGCCATCATCATGGGGAGCGCCGAAACCACTTTTTATGTGCTGGCCGTTTACCTTGGCGCCGTCAGCATCAGGAAAACCCGTTACCTGGTGCCGGTCTGCCTGGTTGCGGATTTTATCGGCATCGTTGTGGCGGTTATCGTTACCAGGATGTTTTTTTAGGAGCCTGCCGAATGTGTAGAGTTCTGGGGATCACCAATTTCGATTATTCAAAGCATGAGGAAATCGTGGCGCGGTTCTGCGAACTGGCGCGCAGCGGCATGGTTATGGCCGAAGACCCTCCCGGGCACATGGATGGCTGGGGTCTGGCCTTCTACCAGAATGGAGAACTGGTCGTTCACAAAAGCGGCGCCAATATCCTTGAAGAGACCGATAAAGTCATCCGCATCCTGAGCGCAGCGAAGAATTCGCCGTTGATGATCCTGCATCTGCGCAAATCCGCCTGGAGGGACAGATACAGCACCCGGCACGCCCATCCTTTCCACCACAAAAACACCGTTTTTTTTCATAACGGCGTGGTCTACGACTACCAGGGGCTTATTCCCGCGATAACCCTGCCGGGCCTCCGGGCAGATGCCCTCGATACGGAGGTGTTCTTTTATCACGTGATGAGTAGCGATTCCCAGGATCTGGGCCGGGCTTTTCTTGATACGGCTTCGCTTATCAAGCAGAAACACAAATTCTCCGCGCTGAACTGCCTGTTCAGCGATGGAGTGAAGTTTTACGCTTATCGCGATTATGCCAGGGAACCGGACTACTATTCCCTCTACAAAGCCTTCTCGGAAAACTCCAGCTTTATTTCATCCGAGCCCCTGGATGAAAGCATTCGCTGGGAGATGATGGCGAAGGAAGAATTTCTGGTGATTGATCTGGGAGACAGTGGCTACGGATCAGATTGAAAGATTCTTTTGCTAAAAGTTTTCAACTGAATCAACTCTCCCGGCTTTTTCATCATGAACAGGTCAAAAGGTTTTCTTTGATCGACGCTTTCCGGGTCTTTAAGTGTTGGTCAGTCAATATCGTTGAGGTGTATTACATGGCCCAAAAATCTTTTGTTACCAGTGTTCCCGATCAATCCGGCACTTTTCTCCGCGCTGCGGGGATCATAGCCAGCCACGACGGAAACATTGCCAGGGTCAGCTATAATAAAGCCGTCGACCTTCACACCCTGTTTATTGATGTGCAGGCCCCGGAGGACAAACTTTTACAAATAGAAGATGAGCTTTCGGATATCGGCTATTTAAAAAAGAAAATCACCGAGACAAGAGTCATTGAAGTATCTGTAAAAATCCCGGATAAGCCGGGAGCGGTTCTTCCTGTTCTTGAAATTTTAAATCGGTACAATGTCAATATTTCTTATATGAATTCCTGTGCCGACGAAAATCCATTTCAGGAATTCAAGTTTGGACTCTTGATTGAAAATCCCAAAATCATCAAAACCTTGCTGGACCACATCAGTAAAATCTACCCTATTGACATAATCGAATGCCACAGTTCCGAGGAAAATCTCGACAACACCGTGGTTTATATCCGGCTAGCCAATGAAATGCAAAAATTGCTGGGTTTAAGCACCGAAAAGACGATGCAGTTCATTTCTGAGTCCAACAGAATCCTTCAGGTGCTGGAATCCGGGGGCGAAAATGCCGGGAAGGTATTTGATCATATCCGCCGCTTTGCCTATTCCGTAAACCGATGGCGGGGAGACGCTTTTCAAGTCAATATCCAAAAAATAAACCTTAGCAACCTGGTCACCCTTTTCTGCATCCAGCCCTATTGCGGCAGCAATACTTATGTGCTGGTCAGCGAGGAAGAGGTTGTTCTCATTGATACCGGCTTTGCGATTTACGCCGAGGAAATGTTTCATATTTTTAATAATCTGTTTCCTGATTGGAACACCCGGACAAAAAAATTCTATATTACCCATGCCGACGTTGACCACTGCGGGTTGCTGTTCAAGTTTCAAGATGCGGAGATCATTGTAAACCAGAAAAGCGCTGAGAATTTCAGGAGGCAGGTTGAAGGGCTCCCCGATTACCGGGAACAAACAGCTCTTCATCTGGGTTACAGCAAAATCAGCCAGATCATTTCCGGTTATGTGCCCCCTGGCGTAAACAGACTGAAAATATTGGACAGCACTACCCCCGAAGAACATGATTCACTGCTTCCAATCGGCCGAATGGCCATCGGGGATCTGGATTTCACCATATTGGAGGGCAGCGGAGGGCATTTATACGGAGAAATGATCTACTGCTGCCGGAAGGCCGGTGTCGTGTTTACCGGAGATATCCTGGTCAACATCAGCGGGTTCTCCCAGGAAAGGGCGGAGTTTAATTCTCTGGCCCCCTACCTGATGAAAAGTGTGAACGTCGATTCGGAAAAGGCCAGGAACATGAGAAGGCAGGTTACGGAACTGATTCAGGAAATTTCGAATCAAAACATGAAGCCCTGCCTTGTCTGTGGGGGGCATGGTCCGGTTGCTATACTGGCCGAGGGAAAAATCATCGCAAAATAGTAAGGAGCGTCAAGTTCAGTTATCAACTTCTGTAAAAAGGGGGCAGATTCCTTTTTTTCGGGGAAATTAAATCTATCCCCTTTTTATTTTGGACTGATAGTTATGTATACTGTCCCCGGAACTCCCTCGGAATTGTCCCCGAAAGGAGGGTTGGGCTTTGCCACACCCGGTTGGTGGCCGATATTAGGGAATAGCTAAAGGGGGTTCTAGGCTATATAAATTTGCCCCCTTTGTACTTCTTAACTTTTTGTAGTTGATCGATAGTTATGTATACTGTCCCCGGAACTCCTCTACCTGATGAAAAGTGTGAACGTCGATTCGGAAAAGGCCAGGAACATGAGAAGGCAGGTTACGCAACTGATTCAGGAAATTTCGAATCAAAACATGAAGCCCTGCCTTGTCTGTGGGGGGCATGGTCCGGTTGCGAAATTGGTCGATGGAAAAATCATCGCAAAAGAGTAAGGGGCGTCAAGTTCAGTTATCAACTTCTGTAAAAAGGGGGCAGATTCCTTTTTTTCGGGGAGATTAAATCTATCCCCTTTTTATTTTGGACTGATAGTTGTGTATACTGTCCCCGGAACTCCCCGGGAACCATTTTTTCGCGGCTAATCCCCCTCCACAGCTATTTTAAGCCATTTCCAGCCCGACGTAACTTTTTTTCAATTCCTTCAAACCCGAAGTTTTTTTTCAAAAAAAAGAATAATCACCTATTTAATATCAACATATCGGAACAAAAAACAGAGTTGGCGCTATTTTTGATAGGAAATAGGTCAATTTTTCCAGGTTTTTTCCAGCCACCAAACAAAATCCGGAAGAATTCGTATTCCGTTATGGTATCTTTCTTCACCACGGGCCGTAAAAATTCCAACAAAACGAACCAGCTTGAGGCCATCAGATGACAAAAAGTTTTGAGAATCTTACAAAGCAGGGACTTGACGCCATTGAGAACGGGGACACGCTAAAAGCTCTGAATCGATTTGAAAAAGCCGCAGAGATTGCCCTCTCCCCTTTGGTCAAAGGTTATCTGGGCTACTGTGTTGCCAAAGAGCGTGGAAGAGTGAAGGAAGGTACTGCCCTGTGCCTTGAGGCCATCAAAGAGGAGCCGGACAATTCGGATGCATATCTCAACCTGGGGCGCATATATGCCCTTGCCAAGCAGAAACATCTTGCCGTTCAGACCTTTCGAAATGGGCTTGAATTGGGCTGCGACGAGCGAATTATCGCCGAATTAAATACTTTAGGCGTCCGCAAAGGCCCCATTTTCAAAATTCTTCCCCGGGAAAACCCCATCAATAAATATCTGGGCTTCCTCTTCCACCGCCTTGGACTGCGCTGATCCGCGTGGCCGGAGGGACGCTGTTAACTAGTCGCGAGTTCCGGGGACAGTATACCTATCCCCACAAAACTGAGTCGCGAGTTCCGGGGACAGTATACCTATCCCCACAAAACTGGATAGTAATTCTGTATACTGTCTTTTGAACTTTTCAAAAAAATCAGTTAATTTCCGGTTTGGTGTAACACGGGCTCAGGCATGGTGTTGTACGTAACCGCCTTCGGAATCGCAACTGCCGGGTTGCCTGCAAATTTGGAGAAATCATGGTGCAGCACCGTAAGTTCATGGCCCTTACTCTTGACGAAGATGGGCTTCACACGCCCGATGGCGTGCTGGCGCTGAACAGAATCAACAAAGTGGACATCATTCTGAATTTTTCGCAGAACCAGCATGAAAAAGGGTGCGAAAACGCCGGGGCAGGGATTCTAGGTGGCACGTTGCTCGGCGGTGCTATTGCAGGTCCCTTCGGGGCCATCGGAGGGGGCCTCCTCGGGTCGGCTGCGAGTTACGAAAGCGGTGACGACGATTACCCGCCCCCGACATCCGCTACTCTCATCTTCGAGTCGCCGGAGCTTGCATACTCCACCAGGGTTTCACGAGACCGGGTTGAGGAGGCTCAAGCCTTCGTCGCCGCCGTGCAGGAAGCGGCGGGTTTGTAAAGCGCCATCCTTTCATCGATCTTTTCACGCAGGGTCAGGACATCTTCCGGGGGGGATTACGGGGGCAGTATTCCTAATTAACCATCGATTTTTTTGAGATTAAGTATGCTGTCCTCGGAACCCGTCCAGAAATGGTAGCGATTTCATCACTCTTATGCTGCTGTAGGGCAGCCGCATAGCTATCAAGACGGGATTGCGGGATATCCCGAGTGGAAAAGGTGCAATCCTTTCCCCAGTCAATATATATCGAAGTTCCGGAAGTTCCGGGGACAGTATACCTAACCCCAAAAAATTGATGGGTCAGGAGAAACGGGGGCAGATTTATTTGCCCAGATTCATAAACAAAAAACCGCCGGTGTCTCTCGACGCCAAGCGGTTTCTTATTCAATCCAAGTTTTATGTCCGGAAATCCATGCCAGCCTCCGGTTATCAATGGCTTATATAAACGCTATTAAATTACACCTCCATTAAAATTTTGCCAAAAAAGAAAAGGAAAACTGTCAGTTGTCAATTGTGGTTCGTCATTGGTTATTGGTCAATTGTTATTGGTCCCCAATCCATCGTCACGGTATTCCCACCCGAGAGCCGCTGGTCTTTTTTCTCTTATCCACTCAAAAAAACACTTGATCGTTCCCAAATTGGGTACTATAGTTCCCATTATGGGAACGATTGAAAAGAATAAAACCGGATTGGGCGATGCGCTGTTTTCCAAAACCCAGCGCCAGATCCTGGGGCTCTTATTCGGGCATCCGGACAAAAGCTTTTACGCCAAAGAAATTGTCCGCTTTGCCGGGGTGGGCATCGGCACTGTACAGCGTGAGTTGGAAAGGCTCTCTTCGGCAGGACTGTTGACTATCAAAAAGGTCGGCAACCAAAAACATTATCAGGTCAACCGCAAATCAGCTATTTTCGAGGAATTACGCGGTATCGTCCTGAAAACCTTCGGTTTTGCAGAGGTCTTGCGCCAGGCTCTGGGGGAACTGGCAGACCGGATACAGGCGGCTTTTGTCTATGGCTCGATTGCCAAGGGTAGCGACACAGCCGACAGCGATGTTGACATCATGATTATTGCCGATAATGTTTCCTATGGCGAGGTTTTTTCTGCTCTGTCAGCAACCGAGACAAAGCTCGGCAGAACCGTAAGTCCGACCCTTTACACACGTTCAGAATTCAAAACCAAACTTGCTTCCGACAGCAGCTTTTTAACTCGGATTGTGGATCAGCGGAAAATCTTCCTGATCGGATCGCAGAATGACATCCCCGCACCTTGAAAACCTGGTCGAGACCGGAAAGTTAAAAAGCGAACCGCCCGACCGGCAGGAATTCGACGGCCTGGTACGCTCTGCGCGAGCACGTCTGAATGATGCTCGAAAAATATCTCTCGCCATTGAAAGCCGCTTCGACCTTGCTTACAACGCCTCACACGCCCTCGCCCTTGCCGCTTTGCGCTGGAACGGCTATCGGGCAGAAAGTAGATTTATCGTCTTTCAGTGCCTCCAGCACACCCTCGGCCTGGGGCCTAACGTGTGGCGAATTTTGTCCCATTGTCATAACCTCCGCAATCGGGGCGAGTATGAAGGGTTCCTGGATCTTAACGAACAGTTGGTTTCTGACCTGATTGAAGCGACAAAGAAAGTTCTCGAAAAGGTTGAGGAGCTTACCAAATAAAGAGGAATTCCGGGGACAGGAATTCCGGGGACAGTATCCCTAATTAACCATCGATTTTTTTGAGATTAAGTATGCTGTCCTCGGAACTCGTCCAGAAATGGTAGCGATTTCATCACTCTTATGCTGCTGTACGGCAGCCGCATAGCTATCAAGACGGGATCGCGGGATATCCCGAGTGGAAAAGGTGCAATCCTTTCCCCAGTCAATATATATCGGTTCTGGGCGCATCCGCCGGGCATCTTTGCCAAGGTCGCTGCATAGCAAATCGCTTAACAGCTTTCTTTTGGAATATGGTTCTGCATCCGCCTGGAACGGGATTGATCTTTGTTGCAGAATATGATCAATGATTCCCTCATCGAGAGTCGCCAGAATTGAGGCCGGAGATCCATAGCGTGATCTTTCACCTTCTTTCGGCGCTTCCAGCGAGATAATGGAATACCCCATTTTATAATTGGTATAGTTGACGACAATGCTATGCCCCTGGACAAGCAGGCTCTCCTTCTCCGTCAGTTCACTTGCCGAAGGATAGAATTTTGGTCTGGTCAGATCGATGCCGGATCGTTGCGCCATGGCAGCATAGGACAATTCGTAACTGCCCGTCGGGCTCCAGATAGACCAACTGCCACCTTGAGCCTTTTCTATCCCATTGATTTGTGAACTGATTTCATTTGGTTTATACCAAAAACCTTGAATCCACGGCCGTACTGGCTTGTCGGTGCGACGCATCATGCTCCGCATACTGGCTTCCATTATCATTTCCGGGAATTCGCCGGGTGCTTGTTTTCCAAGGAAGCCTGTCGGGAAATGAGACGGATAAAACATCGGGCAGATGACATCCAGATGGGGTGCCATTTTCTCCAGCACCTGCCCCACACCGAAATCATCGGTCTTCCAAGCGGTTAAACCGAAAATATCGGCTGATAAACGTACACCCAAGGGATTCAATTCAGCATGGGCTTTTTCAAGAAAAGAGGCGATGTAATCAGCTTTTGAAAAACCAGGTACTACCTTCGGGTAACGAATCTGGGAAAGGTCCCCATCACTGGGAAAACGCACATAGTCGAATTGAATTTCGTCAAAACCGATCTGTACCAATTCTTTGGCCAAGGCAATATTGTATTCCCAAACGCGACTGTCCGTTGGGTTGCTCCAGCGGAGATCATTGGCATCCGACCAAGGCTCATCGCTTGACTTTTCCATTACGCTGAGATGCGGAAAGGTCGTTGCAAGCTGATCATCGGCAAATACATCCAACTTGGCGATGGTATGAATGCCTTTGCTTTTCAAACGTAATACGTGTTTTTCCAAACATGAGTGCTTGGCTGTTACCCCAAGCTGCAACGCCAGCTTATTTTTAGAATTCCACATCAGCTTTCCTGTTGGGGTTTTTACATGCAAAACCACAGCATTAACCGGGGTAATACCGGCATAATGAACGATTTCATCAAGGGTCCGCTGGGTAATTTTGTGAGGTGGGAAATATAACGCATTGAAGCGATCCATGCCCGTCCCGGCAAAGGTTGCCTGGCTAAAAGCCGATATGGCCAGGAACAATAAAGCGGCAATGAAAACGACAACTGCGTGGGGAGAGTTTTTTTTCAACAATTGTTGGTTACCCTTTCATGACCGGCAGGTGGAAGATCGTCAAATGTATTTTCGTCTCTGAATATGCTATCCAACGATCTCAAGAAGTGTGCCGATCATTGCATCTTGGGCTTTGATGGTTTTTTATTGGCATCATGTGCAGCCTGGGTCGATACGGTTTCGGTCATTTCCCCGGCGGGATCGACATTTGAGGGCTGCAATGCCTTGGGAGTTCCGGCAGGAGTTCCGGGGACAGTATGCCTAACTCCAAAATAGTGATTGGTCAGGAGAAACGGGGGGGGGTTATTTTGCGAGAGTCATAAACAAAAAACCGCCGGTGTCTCGCGACGCCAGGCGGTTTTTTGTTAATCCAAAGTTTCTGTCCGGAAATCCACGCCAGTTCCCGGAAAGTTAATTACAGTTTCATTAAAATTTTGTCAAAAAGGAAAAGGAAAACTGTCAATCGTCATTGGTCAATGGTCATTGACAGGTTCGAAGTGTTCCGGGACCAAAATAGGTATAGAACTTGCCTTGTTTGGCCCTGCAAGAAGGTCCCTTTTGATTCATTTCAATTTTTTCACCATTGACAAAACGATTGATAATAGTCCCTATGCAAAGCCTCCCCTTCACAACCTTCAGCAAACCGAACCGTCACCTGATTCTTCTGCTCATCACCAGCCACTTTTTGTGGAGTTGCGCTGTCTTCGGGCTCTGGTCAACCGGACATCTGATCGAAATAGCATCTGCCTGGTGGAGCGTTTGCCTTATCGCTTTGCAGCTTTTTGCCGCCGCTCAAATGCTCCTTCCGGCGTTGCAGCTACAACCTGAAGACCGCACCCGTAGCTTTTATCTTTTCTGGGGGGCAACCCTGCTGCTGATAATCTGGTTTGCCAGTCAAATAACGCCGAGCAGTCGCTGGCTACCTTTACTGACCGCGATCAAGTCGGGACTTTTGCTGCTGATCGCAACCATCGTCGGAACAGCTCTGGCCAGATTTGTGCGCCGCCTCTGGGAACTTATTCCGATCTGTTTGGCGATGACGCTGGCCGACTTTGCCAGTTGGAGCTACGGTCCAACGGCAGATTTTTCACGCCAGATTCAACAGTACTACACGGCACCCAAAGGTCCGCCGCCGCTGATCGACATGCTGCTTATTAAACTGGCCTTCCCCGGCACGACAAACTTGGCACCAGTCTTCGGTATCTCGGATTGGATCATGGTGGTCTTCTTTGCGGTTGTCGCAAAACGCCACGGGGTCAACGACAATCTGCTCGGAATTTCCAACAAAAGGCTGTTCCAGCACAGACGAATCGGATGCTATTTGCCGATCTCGGTCGTTGCACTGTTCGTCGCGACCCTGCTGGCACAAACAACCGGTCTTTTTATCCCTGCGCTGCCGGTGATTGCCCTGATCATGCTCGTCTGGTACGCTGCCCGCTACCTGCAACAGCAGCGCAGCAAAGGTATGGAGGAAAGCTAATACGGGACCGAGTTCCAAGAAAACCAGGGACATCCCCTTATTTCTTCCCTGCGGGGAGTTTCGGGGACACTAAAAAATTAGTGGTTAATTCGGTATACTGTCCCAGGAATTCTGAACGGCTCAAACTTCAATCTCGTGCCGCCCACAACACAGTCTGCAGGCCAAAGCAAAATTCACAAAATCATTCTCACACTCAAGATGCTGCCACTTCATAGTATAGCTCATATCCTCAAAGTGCCGATGACGGCAGACCGCAGCCTCCTCCATGAAGACCGCCTCATCCATATCCGCCTCATCCCCTAAAACAGCCCGCACAACCATCTGCGCCATAACCGGGTCATCTACCACAAAAAACCTGTTTCCTGGTCCTTTCTTCGCCAGCGCCTTCTGATAAGCGGTCTGCACCCTTTTAAGCTCGGCTCTTCTGTTTTTGCAACCACGCGAGTCTGTTCTTCGAACACCCAGACATTTTTCATGAGGCCCAAGGATATTGTTTATTAAGACGCCAAAGGTACGTGTTAAATTTTTCAGCCTGCCAAACACCTAAGTACCCCGCATTTCTTTTTTTCCTTCCGGCATGGAAAACCAAGGGGAGTTCCGGACAGCAGAGTTCCGGGGACAGTATACTTAACCCAGACAAATCGGTGGTTAATTCAGTATGCTGTCATTGAAATTTCTTCCTATAAAAAACTTTTTGAAATAGTGAAAGAAAAATAAACTTAAAATCTTAAAAATTCCGCCTCAACTTAACGAAATCCTTCACTATTTTTAGAGTGCCGGGCGGGTCTTCCGCGTGGTGGTCCGGCAGAGTTCTGAGTTCTTCGAGTTCTGGGGACAGCATATTTAACTATCACTGCTTTTCTTTTGTGGCCCAGGCTTTTGGGGTTTCAATATGCGCCCCATTTTATGTTCCAGGTCTTCAACAAAAGCAATTCCACCCAAAGGGCGACCGGTACGCTCATGGCGATGGATTAAATCAATTTCATCATTTAATGATAGTCCCAAATAGCTTTTCCAGTCAGAAATTAATCCCAATAACGGAGCAACCCTTACCAGTTTGTCATCTTGACTTTTAAGGTGTGCACGGGCACTGCTCCATTTATAATCTTCCGGATTTGAAACCAGTCCCGCTGCTACCGGATTCATTTCTATATACCGCGCTGCCGCTAATAAATACTGTATGTCCATGGGAAAAGAGGCAAATCTTTCCTGCCATAAATGCCCCCGCCATTTTTGGCGAAAATTAACATGCCGGGTATACCGGCGATGTGCTTCGCCGATAGCGCGAGCCAGACCTTCCTCTGTTTGTGGTACTGCGATTAAATGAACGTGATTAGGCATCAGGCACCAAGCCCAGATTTGAACATTATGCTTTTGGCACCAATGCGCCATCAAATCAATGTAAACAAGGTAGTCTTCGTCGCAAAAAAATGTTTGCTGACAACGATTGCCTCGCTGGGTGATATGGTGGGGATATCCAGGGGCTATGACCCGGGCGATTCTAGCCATAAATAAACTCTAACTGTGCTTTAGTGTACGACAAACAGGACTATACTGTCCCAAGAACTACAGAACTACAAGCGAAAAAGCCGAGGCAAACCTCGGCTTTTTCCGGTTGTTGGGAATATGTAAAATCCAGGGATAGCCCCTGGACTTTACAGGTTTTCGATTTTGCAGCCCAGCTTTTCCAGTTGTGCCAGAATACCATCGTCCCCTGCTAAATGCAGCGCCCCAAATAAAACAAGCTCAACTTCTTTCGTTGCCAGCATTTGCTGAATTTTTGGCACCCAATTTTTGTTCCGATCCAGCACAAGCAGTTCATACACCTCCGGAAAAAGATATACCCACGAATCCAAAGCGACTTTCTCCAGCAGGGCGGTGTCTCCATTTTTCCAGGCTTTTTTTATGGAGTCCAGTTGTTGAGGCAAGCTTTTAAGATCGTTTAACGTGTATTCCATAAATTTATTTTCATTTCCTTCCCCCATTCTGGAAAGATAATTTATTTGCTCATAAGCTGTTTCCAGGTACCCGACTTTTCTGTTTTCATTCAAGGCCCTCAGACCATAATATGCATCCACACCTGTTCCAACCATCCCCAATCTCTCCAATTCAAGAACCGTAAGTGTCATCGATAACATTCCGACCTTGAATTTCAGCACGGATTGCAATGGAATCCCCCTGCTCGCAAGATAGCTCTCCAGGCTTTGGACGGTTTCCGATTTTAAAAAGTCGGTCAGTTTCTGATCACCTGTGTACAGTGCTCTTCTCAGGAGTTCCTGTTGAACCTCCGGGGAGTTGAATTTTTGAAGATCGGTTTCCAGCACCAATAATTTCGAATTTTTGTAAGCCGCATCAAATGAGGGAGGCAAAGGGTAGTCGGATGGGGTCAGCAGGTGCAATGTTCCCCCGATAAAAAGGTGATGTCCGTCCTTGCTGACCTTCCAGACAGGTGATTTCGCAAAGGCAAAATTAGCCGAAAAGATAAAGCAGAAGAACAAAAGATAAAAAAAGGTGTTTTTTTTCATTCACAAACCTCCATCATAGAAATGTGTCTTTATCCTTCAGGTAAACTTCTGCTGCAACAACATTGCCACAAGCAAAAACTTGACTAAATTGAAACCAGGGAAGCCAGGAAACTTCAAACACTCCCCCTATTTTTCCGCGGCCTTCCCGATTTTCTGGGCCGAAGGCCCTGTCCCAGAGACAGCTCCAAGCTATCAATAAAATTTTCTGAACCCAGCGGCCTTCCCGTTTTAGTGGCTTTTCGTATGGCGTTGTTTATCTCTTCATCGTCGTAACGAACAAATTCGGCATACCCCTGACGCTCATTTCCATCCAGCCATGAGTCATCCAACAAAGGATCATGCTTGCCCGTGATATGAGAGTTTGCGCTGGACCAGGGGTAATCCTCGGCACCTGCCGCAAACCCAGCCTGCAAAGGATTTCTTTCGATATAACGGGCTACGGCCCAGAGATATTTCTCCTTTTCGACAACGCAGGAGAAAAAGCGATTTTGCCATACACGGCCGGATTGACTCAATTTCCGGTTAAGGTATTGAGTATAAACCTGGTTGGTCAGGCCGACTCCCCGTGCCAGAGATGATTCCTGCTCAGGCACAACAAGCAGGTGGAGGTGATTGTCCAGAAGGCAGTAAGCCCAGATCCTAAGACAATGCTTTTCGGAATATTTTTTCAGCAATGTCAGATAGGTTTGCCGGTCTTCGTCATCGAAAAAAACCGTCGAGCGATTGTTGCCCCGTTGGGTGACGTGGTGCGGGTATCCGGCAGCTATGACGCGTGCGATTCTAGGCATAAAAGAACCATAGGCAAATCAGGATGCCAATGCAATAAAAAATAGGGGGAGTGTCCCTACTTTTATGCCTCTTTACTGACGATTTCGATGTGCAGTAAAGGACCGCGGACGGACCCAGAACCAGCTTGCCAGCACGAGGGCCCCGAACAGCGTGTAAACAACGATGAAAACCCACGGTGGAGCGGAGTAGTACAAAATGGTTTCCAGCCAATGTGCTATGAAAGAACCGGCATAAAAAGCGTCGCCGGCCTTCTCGCGGAGGGCCATTTCCCATGTGGTGAGGGGGCAGATAGCACCGCACCATGATTGGAGTACAACCACCCCGATGGCGATGAGGTGGGCCAGACGGAACCAGGGGTTCCGGACCCATGACCATGAAAACAGCTTACCCGCGAAGATCAACAATAACCCAAAGACGACGAACAGGACGAACAGCACATGGGTGAAGAGGATGGCATCAGCCGCCAGTAAATAGAGAACCCTCGATTCCATAGCGCTACCTTTCCTTGGTGAAATTCAAAAACAGTATACTAAACTCAAAAAAATCGAAGGTTAATTCGGTATACTGTCCCTGGAATTCCCTCCACAAAACGCTTTCTGAAATGGAAAAAATAAAATAAACTTTAAATCTTAAGAATGTTCCCTCAGGTTGGCGAAATTCTTGCGTGTTTGTATCATTAATAATATTGGTTAGTATTTTTTTATTTTTTTGGTTTCGCAAACAATGAAAAAATCCCTCTTCCTTTTTCTAATGTTCCTTCTATTCGGGTCTCTTTGTACCTTCGCCATTGCGAAACCAACCAACCTGCCCCGGCCTGACCCCGCTGAGTTGAAAAATACAACGCTATTGCCGATCAGGGTCGGCTATTTCAACGGGCCGCCGCATATTTTTTTTGATGAAAAAAACAAAAAAATCAGCGGAGCTGTTTTTGATCTGATTGAAAACCATATCGCGCCTGAAATGGGGGTGAAATTTCATTGGGAGGTAAAACCGACTACGATTCCAAGGCAATTGAACCAACTCGAGAATTCAAAAAGATTCATTGCATGCTTGCTGACTTTTGTGCCCAATCGCCTTGAATATTCCATATATTCAAAAAACCCTTTTTTTTACGGTCATCCGATAATAGCCGTGCTAAAAGGCAATCCCCTGAAAAAAGTTGAAAAAGCCAGTGACCTCAGTCACATGGTTATTGGTTATGTACAAAATACCTATGTCACGCCCTTCATGAGACATCCTTCCATAAGGCTCGATCTGGTCGGGAGTCCGGACTTTCAAGAGATCAACCTGAAAAAAGCAGCCCACCACCGCATTGACGGTGTGTATTCCTTAGGCAAGGGTTCCACGCTGTATTATTTGCAGAAGCTCGGCTTGGGCGATGAATTCAACCTGATTGAATTGCCGGAGCAGCCCTTGCCGTTTCACATGGTTTTTTCCAAAGATCTCGGTGAATTCGCTGAAAAATTTGATCAAATTTTTGAAAGGCTGGGCGGCCAGAATTTATATTTGGAGCTTTTAAGCAGGTATATCGATGTGTCAAAGCTTTAAGGAAAAGGGGTGGTTCCTGAAATTTTCACCTCCCCGGGAAACGTCGGTCCCCGGCCTCTAATTCCCAGAGGGGCCGGCTTAAAAAATGGAAACCACCCACAACTTTTTCCAAGCCCGCTGCCCGAAAACAACCTTTCTTTTTTGTGTCAAGCACCCCCTTCCGAAATCCCCACCCTATAAAATGAAAAAACATTTGATCCTTCCCAAATTGGGTACTATCGTTCCCATTACGGAAATGAACAGGATGAGCCGAAATACTTTTCGGACCTGAACACAGAAACCCAAAGACCAGATATTTTGCAAAATATGGGGGAAAACCTCGTGACCCAACGGACAGCCCTTGAACTCTTCTGCGGCATCGGCGGCTTCGCGGCGGCCGTGGCGGGAACGAATATCCGGGTGGTGGGGGCGCTGGATCAAAGCCCCGTGGCCCTGGACGTCTACCGCCTGAATTTTCCCGGCCATGATGCCCGCCAAGCCGACCTGGAGAAGATCGACGCCAGGGAACTGGCGGACTTTAACGCCGACCTGTGGTGGCTGTCGCCCCCCTGCCAGCCCTATTCGGTGCGCGGCCGCAAGAAGGACCTCGACGATCCGCGGGCCAGAAGCCTGGCCCGCATCCTGGCCGTCTTCCCGCAGATTCCGGCAGAACAGCTGCCGAAAAATCTGGCCCTGGAGAATGTGCCCGGCTTTTCCGACTCCCAGGCCCGTGATCTGCTGGTAAAACTGCTGAATGAACGTCACTACCACATTCGGGAAATGCAGCTCTGCCCCACCGAACTGGGCATCCCGTCAAGGCGGCCCCGCTACTACCTGACCGCCTCACGAATGGAGGCGGCTCCCCCGGAGCCCCTATCACGTCATCCCAAACCGCTTATTACCTACCTCGATCCGGCCCTGACCGAATCTCCGGACGACCTCATTGTTCCACGGGACGTGGTGGCCCGCTTCGGCGAGGGCTTCCGCATCCTCGATCCAAGCGATGCGGAGGCCTACACCACCTGCTTCACCGCCGGCTACGGCAAATCCCTCATGCATGCCGGCTCCTACCTGCGCTGCAAGGCGGGCGTGCGGCGCTTTTCGCCGGCGGAGATCGCCGCCCTCCTCCACCTCCCCCCGCAATTCCGCTTCCCCGAAACCCTGCCCCTGCGCAAGCGCTGGCACCTGCTCGGCAACAGCCTGTCGGTAGCCGCGGTCCGGGAGGTTCTCAGGGCATTGCCGGGAGTCGCGCCCGTTTGCAGCGCCACTACCAGGCGCTATAGTTGACTTATAGGCAGAGAAACCGAGTCATCGTCAGCCAAAAACCAATCCAAACCATGGAGATTCTGCTGTGAAACGCTTAAAACGTTTGATTATACCTATGGTTATCTGGCTGCTGGCGGCAGGACTTGCCGGTTGCATAGGGCCGAGGGTCCATTCCAAACCCGGCACCAGCACCACGGTCATCCTCATCCGCCACGCCGACCGCGATGAAAACTACCATCTGACAGACAAGGGCCGTGCCCGCGCCCAGGCTCTGGTCGATGCGGTGGGCCACATGGCCGTCACGGCCATCTACAGCCCGGACCTGGAACGCAATATCGACACGGTCAGGCCGCTGGCCGATCATTTGGGCATCGAGATCACCCTGAAGCCGAAAACCAGCATGCCCAAGGCCGCTGAAATAGCCCGGGAGATGGTCACCGATCACGCCGGCAGCACGGTATTGTGGGTGGGAAATGTCTCCGGGAACCTCCAGGCGATTTACTACAAGCTGGGAGGCTCAGGGAGGGGACCTCTTGAGTACGGAGACCTCTATATTCTCACGGTTGCGGACAAGGGACCGGCCCAAGTCGTGAAATCGAGGTTCGGGGAGTAAGGGACGTTTCCCCGGATTCTATACACGACCATCCAGAGCGACCAGTATCCGGCCTCTGGATTCCCCCCGCAGCATCTTTTCGATGCAGGAGTCAAGGTCTTCAAGGCCGGCCTCGTTGCAAAAATCCTCCAGGTTGGCCAGTTTCCACTCGCCGGCCAGCTTCTGCCAGATATCCCGGCGCACATCATCGGGACATTCCGCTGACGCAACACCGAAAAGCGTAATGCCCCGCAGGATGAACGGATAGACCGTCAGGCTCAGGTCCGGCGCGGCGACGTTGCCGCAGGTCGTGACAGCTCCGCCGAAGCACGTCGACTTGAGGGCACAGGCCAGATACGCCCCCCCAACCGTATCGACGACCCCGGCCCAGCGGCCCCTCAGCAGCGGCCGCTCCGGAACATCCCTGACCCTGTCGCGGCCGATCACCTCGCTCGCCCCAAGACGCTCCAGGAAGGAAACGGCAGCCGGCTTGCCGGTGGCCGCCACCACCCGGTAACCGGCTTTGGCGAGCAACGCCACGGCCATGGTCCCGACCCCGCCGCTCGCACCCGTGACCAGGATTTCGCCCTGCTCCGGAGCAACGACGGCCCCCAGCTTCAACAGCGAATAAGCGGCGGTGAAGCCGGCGGTACCGAAGATCATGCTCTCCCTGAGGGAAAGGGTTGCGGGCCGCTTCAGCACCCACGAGGATGGAACGCGGATATAGCGGCCGAAACCGCCCGGCGTATTCATGCCGAGATCGCGGCCCGTGACAATGACCTCCATCCCCGGTTCAAACTCGGCAGCCGAGCTTTCCTCCACCACCCCGGCCGCGTCCACGCCGGGAGTGTGAGGATACCTGCGGGTCACCCCCTTGTTGCCGCTGGCGGAGAGGGCATCCTTGTAGTTCAGGGACGAGTAGCGGACCCGCACCAGGACCTCGCCGGGGGGCAGGTCGGATATGGAGCGTTCAACGATGGTGCGCGTGAACGTTCCTTCCGCCGTTTCCTCCACCAGCAGGGCTTTGAAGACTTCATCGGTCATGACAGTCTCCCTCTCCAGCAAAGCTCACCTGGCCCGCAAAACCGGACCCAGCCATTCTCTTCACTCATGCCCGGCGGTCTTGCGCCGCGCCTTGATCAACGCCAGGCCCTTTTTGGCGATGAGAGGGAAAACGCCGAGAAGGATAAAAGAGAACAGCAGGCCCGGAGAGAGTATACCCGAGACACTTTCGATCCTGGCTAATTGAGTTCCGGCATTGACGTAAACGGCGGTTCCCGGCAACATGCCGACCTGGCTGACCAGGTAGAAGAGGCCGGCCTTCAGGGGGGTCAGGCCCATCACCAGGTTGATGATGAAAAAAGGGAAAACAGGTACCAGACGCAGGGAAAAAAGATAGAAAGCCCCCTCTTTTTCGACCCCGGCATTGACGGCCCTCAACTTGTCGCCGAAGCGTCCCTGGACCCAGTCCCGCAAAAGAAACCGGGAAACCAGAAAAGCCAGGGTTGCGCCGATGCTGCTGGCGAAGGAAACCACGACCAGGGCCGTCCAAAACCCGAAAAGGGCCCCTCCGGCCAAGGTCATGATCGCCGCGCCGGGTAGGGACAGAGCGGTAACAGCGATATAAAGACTGAAATAAATGCCGATGGTCAACAGGCGGTTCTCGGCATAGAAGAGATCGAAAGCCTGTTGCCGGGAGCGGAGATAGTCAAGGGTCAGAAAGCGGCCGAGATCGAAAGTGAAAAATGCTGCAACAAGAAGGGTAATCGCCAGGAGCAGAAGCCATTTGGATTTTTTTACGTACATAGCCGGCCTGTCACGTCTTTTAAACCCCTGTGGCCAACCCGGGAAAATTTTCTGTTCTACTTCCAGAAGCTTTCCAGGATTTCGTCGATATCCTCGGTCAGGTATTCCTGCTTCAACAGCGCTTCTTCATAAAGCTTCAGGACCTGACCGGCGCGGGCCGGGTTTTTCTTCTGAATATGGCAATTGTACAGCACCCGGACCAGGGGTTCAAAGGTGGCGTCCTCCTTCAGAGCCCTTTCGGCAATGGCAATCGCCTCATTGACCAGGCCGCTCCGGCACAACAACCCGGTCCACTTGACACAAATATTCTGGAACAAGCCAAGCAGCTCCCTGCGGGTGCTTTCCTCCCCCTCTCCAGGGCTGGTGTTGGACATAAAGGTGCCGCGCCAGAGAGAGTATGCCGAACAGAAAGCGTTGCCGGCCTGCCAGCATTCCCCCATCTGGAAATGTCTTAACCCTTTCTGGGCCTGGCTCTTGAAATCATCCATGTCAATCCAGCAGTTTTTCAAATAGAGGATGCCGCCCTGAAGCTGGAGGAAATTGTGGACCGGCGTGCCCTCGAGGAGGCCGGCAAGGGTCTTTCGCAAACGGAACAGATTCGTATCAAAACGTTTGCGGCCCTTCTCCTCGTCACTCTCCGGCCAGAACAGATCCTGGACAGCCTCCTGACTGAGCTGTTTTGAGGGCGCCGTAAAAAGGAGGGCCAAAAGCCGCCGCTGCGTTTCGCTGAATTGAGGGGCGGTAAGGGCGGGGCCGTTATCAAAGGTGATTTCAGTCGGGCCGAGGATCCTGATGGCTAAGCAGGGGAATATCTCCCCATTTTCGGTGATCACCCTCTTCAGGCGGTTGCGGGCCAGTTCCTGGCAGAAACCGACCTCTATTTTCTCCCTCGCCGCCAGGGCGAGCAGGGTGGTCATAACCTCGGGATCCCAGCCGTAGAAATGTTCGTATTTCCTGCTCTTCAGATAACGGAGCATTTCCTTCACATCCGCGAGGGCCTCCTCCTTGCGGCCGTCCCTCAGGCGGAAGTGGGCGCGATGCGCCAGCGCACCGGGGATCATCCAGTCGTTTTCGGTCTGGCGAAATTCCTCCACGGCGAAATTGAGAAGTTTTTCCGCCCGTTCCGGTTCGCCCAGAAGGGCATAGGTTGCCCCCAGAAACATCCTGTTCAGGGCCGTATAATAACGGCCGCCGGCAGTTTCCCGCAGGGCCGCCGAGTTTTCCGCCCAGACTTTGGCTTTCTCCTCGTCACCTGTTCTGGCCAGAATATAGGCCCCGTAATGATAGTACTGGCTGCGCAGATGATGGCTGGTTGCGGCAAAACCTTTGCTCTCGGCATGTCCGACGAGCTTCAGAACCTCCTCGTAGCGGCCCTCTGCCAGGGCCTGATCCATGTCCCAAAGAATGATGACCGAACCGATCAGACTCGAAGAAATGTGCTCATTTTTGCATATCTCGAAGAGCAGCTCCTTCTGAACCTGGTAGTTGGAAAAATCTCCCGAGGTGGAGAGAAAGTTCAACTGGAACAACCACAGGTACATCTTGAAAAAAGGGTTAACCAGCGGACTGGCGATAAGATCCAGTGATTTTTCAATCTCTTCCAGGCAGCCCCGGGTATTGCCCGAAAAAAAGTGGATATAGCTGCGCAAGGTACAGTTGGCGGCGACAAAGCGGGCAATCCACCCGGCTCCGCCGAATACCGCCGGCAATTCCGCATACTTGCGGGCCGTCGGCAGATTGCAGTCAAACAGGCAGTAGCCGAGCCCGATAATGGGGGTGATCTGGAGACGGGCGAAAATATCCAGATCCTCAAACAGGGCCAGAAACAGCTCTTCTGCCCTGGCCAACAGTTGGCTGCCCGCACCGTAACGGGCGTCCACGGCAACATGGTAGGTAATCAACTGGGTTAGAGAGTAGAGTTCACCCAAGGCGTCTCCCGCTTGACGAAGGTGCTCGTTGGCGCTGGTCAGGAACTTGAAAGCCCGCTGGGGATTGGCTTCCATAAGGACAATTCCATAAATCAGAGAAAGCCACGGCCAGTTGCGCAGCTCGGCTTCGGGAATAGTCTCAAACAGATTGTTGAGCGTCAGGTGAAGGTTCTGGGAAATAAACTGGAAACCAAGTTCCCGGATAACCGTCTCGGTAGCTTGGTAATCCCCGGCAGCCAGAAGATATTGCAGCCCGCTCAAAGGCAGCTCCTGGTTCAGGTACCAACCGGCGACTTTTCTCAGAAACAGCTTTTGCTCTTCAGCATCTATTTCCCTGGCGGCAACACCACTCAAAGCTTCCCGAAAAAGGTTATGAAAACGATAGCTGCCCTTCAATTCATCGCCGGCATAAAAACGTACAAAGGAGTTTTGCTGAACCAGGCTGTCGAGGACCGCAACAATGGAAATCTCGTCGCTCAGTTCCTCGGCCAGGCCGATGGGAACCTCCACCAGCAGGGCCAACTGAAGCATCAGGGTTCTTGTTTCAGGAGAAAAATCCTCCATGAGGTTCTGGATGAAGTACAGGAAAACCTCAGAATAGTCCTTGGCGCTCTTCAGTCGTTTTCCATGGCCGACTACCCGCAAATCTCCGGAACGCGCCCAGAGCAATACCCCCGAAACCCAGCCTTCCGTAAAGCTGTGGACATTGGCGATTTCGGCAGGAGACAGGGGAATGCCCAAAACCTCACTGCAAAGGGTAAACATCTCCCTTTTACTAAAGGACAATTGATTGTTTGAAAGAAACAGGGTCTGGGTACTGTTTTCCAGAGCCTCGGAAAGAATGGGTATCCTGCGCCGGGTCAGGAGCATAAAACGAAAATAATCCGGGGCGCTTTTCACCAGTTCGGTCAACAGGCTGCAGCTTCTCTCTGAAGCCTCCAGGTGGTGAAGGTCATCGAAGGCCAGAATAATTTCCGAAGTTGTGGATTCCTTTACCCCTTCAATCAGCTGGCCGGCCAGGAAAGGGACCTCCTGGACGGCAATCGCGCCCTGAAGAATTCGCTCCTCCAACTGGGGGGCGGAAAAACCGGGAAAAGATTCGTGAAAAAGGAGAAAAACCGCTGAAAGGAAGAAAATAGGGTCAAAATCCTCGGGACCGACCTGGTACCAGACAAAGCGCTTATCGAATCGGCCCAGGATTTGGGCCGCCAGAGTGGTTTTCCCCTGGCCCGCCTGAGCCTCCAGAAGGATGTGCCTTTTCTTCGCCCAGCGGCCCAAGGTCAACTCCTGAAGCAGGGATTCACGTACAACCTGTTGCGCGGAATCGAATCGGGGCGGGGTGAATTTGTTTCCAGGAAGTATTTTTCTGATTTGGCTGATCAGTTCACTCATGAGTGAACTCCTGAGTTTCAAAAATGAAACAAAAAAAACACGAGCATTTCATCAGAATTATCAATCTGGCCAGGCTCTAGGGATCAGATCGGTCCTCCCGTAAAAACCCTCTGGAAACCATCTACATAAAATATAGACTTTCACCAGGATATCAAGCGTTTTAATACTTGAGAACAATGTTTTGTCATTTTCCGAGCCGGCCCGGGGAGCCGGACTTTAATCCTCGCCGGAAATCGGAATTTTTTGGTAACCCGAAAATATTCCTGCCAGATACCTTCGGTTGCATGTTACATGAATGAAAACTTCCGTCCCTTGTCCAGGTCCCCAATTTTCCATTTTTCCTGCCGATGCGAAAAGAGGGGTAAACCACTGAGCGGGGCGGCGAAGGACAGGATTCCATGAAATCGGAACCATGGCGTTGGGGTCCCGACATTCTTTCATTTGGAAAATACTGACATATCCCCTATAATTTTGGTCTATAATTACCTGCAATCGTGCCTTGGTGATCCGGCGACCGGCACCCGGAAGGGTGCCGGTACCTCGAAAACTGTTCCTGCGACCAAGAGAGTTTAGGACCACGTTTTTCAACCATTGAAAATGGACGTTGCCATGAATTCCCCCATCGCCTGCCATGACTGCGATCTTCTGCAAAACATCCCGGTTCTCCCTGAAAAAGCCGTCGCCAGATGCGTTCGCTGCGGAGCGGTCCTCTACCGCCACAAACCCGACAGCATCAACCGGACTCTGGCCTGGACATTTACCGGCCTGGTTTTTTACATTCTGGCCAACAGCTACCCCTTTCTGGCCATGAAATCAGGGGGATTCGTCCAGGAAACCAAGCTGGTCACGGGCATAATCCAGCTCTACAAACAAGGCATTCCCGAGGTCGCCGCGCTGGTCATGCTCACCTGTGTGATATTCCCCCTGGTTGACATGGTGGGCACGCTTTACGTTCTTCTCCCCCTGAGGCTGAAGCGTCGTTCCCCGAAGGGGGCCATCCGCGTTTTCCGCCTGATTGAAATGGTCCGGCCTTGGGGCATGGTGGAAATCTTCATGCTCGGCATCCTGGTTTCCTGGGCCAAACTGGCCAAGATGGCCACTATCATACCCGGTCTGGCTTTTTACTCTTTCGTTGTTCTTATGCTGGCCATTGCAGCCGCAGCAAGCAGCCTTAATTCTCACCTCATCTGGGAGAAACTGGACAGAAGAACATGAATTCACCTCTTTTGACGGCCCGAAAAGCCAACCTGACCAGTTGTCACACCTGCCACCTCCTTACGGATGCCTCCGCAACCCATTGCCCCCGCTGCGACAGCCCCCTGCGGCAGCGCAAGGTCAACAGCATCGCCCGGACTTGGGCGCTTCTGATCGCGGCTTTAATCTGTTACATCCCGGCCAATGTCCTGCCCATGACCATTACCTCGGCTCTCGGTGGCAGGCAGGCCGACACCATCCTGAGCGGGGTCATCTATTTTATTCATTCCGGGTCCTGGGAAATCGCCCTGGTCATCTTCGTGGCCAGCATCTTTGTTCCTTTGATAAAAATGATGATCCTGGCTTTTCTCCTGATTTCAGTCCATTTCCGCATCCGCTGGAAACCCCGGGACCGCGCCCGCCTTTACCGCCTGACTGAAGCGGTGGGCCGCTGGTCCATGGTTGACGTCTATGTAGTGACCATCCTGGTCGGCCTGGTCCGCCTGGGGGTTCTGGCCAATGTCGACGCGGGACCCGCCGCTGTCTACTTTGCCGCGGTGGTGGTCATCACCATGTTTGCCGCTGAAAGTTTCGATCCCAGACTGATCTGGGATGTCCTGGAGAAATGATATGACCGAATCGAACCTTGACGAAAAAACTCAGAACCAGACCCCCGATGCGGAGGTCCGGACCAGAAAAGCTTTTTCTTTTTCGCCGGTCTGGGTCGTTCCTCTGGTCGCTTTGGCCATCGGTGGTTGGCTGGCCTTCAAAGCCATTACCGATCAGGGTCCGACTGTCACCATCACCTTCAAAACCGCCGAAGGCCTGGAGGCGGGAAAAACAAAGGTTAAATATAAAAATGTGGACATTGGACAGGTGGAGGAAATCCAGCTTCTGGAAGATCTGAGCGGGGTCATCCTGACCGTGAAAATGACCAAAGATTCGGAACCCCTCCTGACCGACAAAACCCGTTTCTGGGTCGTCCGCGCCCGGGTTGCGGCAGGTCAGATCTCCGGACTGGGAACTCTTGTTTCGGGAGTCTATATCGGCATCGACCCCATAAAGACCGGGAAATCCGCAAAAAAATTTAGGGGCCTGGAATCCCCGCCGGTGGTAACCACGGATGTGCCGGGCAGAATGTTTTTTCTGAAAGCCGACAAGCTCGGCTCTCTGGATGTAGGTGCACCCGTTTACTACCGGGGCATCAAGGTGGGACAGGTTGTCCATTACGATTTCGATGAGACCGGAAGTGCCGTTGACGTTCAGATTTTTATCGAAGAGCCTCACTATCAGGAGGTGACCGCAAATAGCCGCTTCTGGAACGCCAGCGGCATCAATGTTTCCGTCAACGCCACGGGCATTGAGATCAACACCCAATCCCTGGTTTCCATCGTGGTCGGCGGTATCGCTTTCGACCTGCCGGCCAAGATGCCCCCGGGAGATCCGGCTGAGGAAAACAGCTTTTTCAAGCTTTATCCCAATCACCAGAGCATTAATGAAAAAACCTATGCGGTAAAAAATTACTGGTACCTTTATTTTGACGAGTCGGTACGGGGGCTTTCCCCGGGAGCCCCGGTGGACTTCAAAGGGATCCAGGTCGGCGAGGTCGTCGCCATCGGCGCAGAATATCTTGAAAAAGAGGAAAAAATCCGCATTCCCGTTCTGATTGCCCTTGAACCGGAAAGAAACTTCAGTAAAGACATGGTGGATAAAAACCTGGGGGACAAGACCGAGCGCCTCAAAAGGATGGTCCGGAGAGGTTTGCGTGCCCAGCTGAAAACAGGGAACCTCCTAACCGGACAACTCTATGTCAGCCTCGATTTTGAAAGGGGCCACACCGGTACGAAACTGGCCTTTAAAGACGGCATCCCCATTATGCCGACGTCCCCGACCCCCATCCAGGAAGTATCGGAAAACCTGGGGAAAATCGCCAAGAAACTGGCGGACATACCCTTTGATCAGATGGGCAATGATATGCAAAAAACCATCGAATCACTGAACAGGACCCTTGAACAGGTGGAAAAAATTGCCAAAAACTTCAATGACGAAGTCACGCCCAACATCAACAAAACCTTGGTTCAAGCTCGTAAAAGTATCAAGGATATGGAAGACTCCTTCGGCACGGATTCGAGCGTCAGCTACAACCTCAAGGAGGTATTGAAAGAGCTTTCAGCGACCATACGCTCTTTCCGCGCCTTGACCGATTACCTGGAACGCCACCCGGAATCCCTGATCAGGGGAAAATCAGCCCCGGGACAATGAGAGATCTTTATGAAATCAACAAGGCTTTTGGTTTTGGCAAGTTTTTGTTTGGCCCTTGCGGGATGCGTCGGCAATGCCCCGCAGGTCAGCTATTATCATTTGAACCCCGTTGAGTCACCTGCGGCACCGGCTCAGATGGCGGATGCTGAAAAAGCCCTGGCCGTGGGGGTCGGGCCCGTAAGTTTTCCCGACGTGCTTGACCGGCCCCAGATCGTGACCCGGACCGAGTTGAATCGTTACCGGATTGATGAGTTTCACCGCTGGGGAGGTTCCTTGCAAAAAGAATTTACCCGCGTTTTTGCCGAAAACCTGGCAACCCTTCTGAATACGCCAGGAATAGCGGTTTTCCCCTGGGAAAAGTATTTCCGGCCCCGCTACCGGGTCCTCCTGGAAATTGTCCGCTTTGACGGGCGCCTGGGAGGGTTCGCCGTTCTGGATGCCCGCTGGACAATCACGGACGGCGAGGGGCGGCAGGCCCTTCAGGCAGGGAAATCAACCATCCAAAAAGCGGCGGCCGATAGCAGCTACGCTGCCCATGCTCAGGCGCTGGGTCAAACCCTTGAACAGCTTTCCGCGAAAATTGCCGGCGAAATTCAGCGTCTGGAGCAAGATTCCAAATAAACAGCGTTACCCTTTAAGAAACCTTGATTTCAAGCTCCCGACAGGCATCTCTCTTTGAAATCGGATGGTGCCTGTTTCCAACCTGCCGATTCACCACTTTGAAGATTTAGGGTAATATCAAAAAGAACCATCTGCGGGTTTGAGCAATTAGCTACCCCTTTTGCCTGGAAAAGGCAGGATCTCGTGAAATATTTGCCCCGCCCAAAGAAAAATACATTTTTCCCGTCTTTACCTGGATGGCTGATCGACGTGCTCCGCCCATGGCATTGAAAGGGGACTGAAATTTTCTTTCGGGGCGGGTGCGATCTTTTTCGATCTGTTTCCTATGACTATGCTTAAACGCCTGATTTTAATTTTTATTTTCTGCCTGTTGTTGCTGCCGGGCGGACTTGTGCCGTGGTCGGCGGGCCCGGCAATGGGGGAGGTCGAACTGCTGAATAAGGTCCCTTTTGTAGCCAAGAAAGAACCGGTTCAGGTGGTTATTTCGGGGCTCGAAGGTGACCCGTTGAAAAATGTCCAGGCGGCCCTGACCATTCCCGAGGCCATGGTCCGCGACGGAGCGCCGAACCGGTTCTGGCTTAAACGCCTTGAAAAGCAGGCACCGGCGAAGGTTGCCGCGGCGCTGGCACCCCTCGGCTTCTATTCCACGGTGGTAACCACCAGCCTCCAAAAAACCGAAGACAACCGCTACCGCCTGGAGGTGAAGGTCGTCCCCGGAGAACCGGTGCGGGTTTATGATCTCCATCTCGATATCGAGGGGCCCGGTGCCAGGGTCAGAAAATTGCGCCGTCTGATCGGCGAATTTCCCCTGTCCCGGGGCGATATTCTGCGACACGATCTATATGAAGAGGGCAAAGGAACCCTCAAGTCCCGGGCCATCGATCTGGGTTATCTGGATGCCGACTTCAGCCGCCACGAGATCCGGGTGCATCGGGGAGAGCGCCGGGCCGAGATCGACCTGGTCCTCAATACCGGGCCGCGTTACTCTTTCGGAGACGTTCTTGTTCATGGAGCGCCGTCTTACCCGGAGAAGTTTCTCAAGCGCTACATGGCCTTCAAAAAAGGTGAGGTATTTTCCTTTCCCCGCCTGGGCCAGACCCAGCTCAATTTTCTCGACTCGGATCGCTTTCGCGAGGTTATCGTCACGCCCCGCAAAGACCTGGAGCAAAAATTCGAAGTGCCGGTAGATATCAAGCTGGTCCCTTCGGCGCGCCGCCGACTGCGCCCCGGAATCGGCTACGGCACCGATACCGGTGCAAGATTGTCTCTCAAATACACGGACCTCAACATCTTCCACCTGGGACATGAATTGAAGACCGATCTTCTGGTCGCCCAGTATCGCCAGTCGCTGATCGGCAGCTACACCGTGCCCGGCTATCGCAATATCGACAGCCATACGGTCTTCCGGGTCGGTTTTGAGCGGGAGGACATAGACACCTTTGAATCCGAGTCCCTGTTCGCGGAAGCCGAACGCGTGCGGAACTTCGGCAAGGGCCGTCTCGGGTCGGTTTATCTGCAACTGTTGCAGGAAAAATCGACGGTCGGCGAGGAGGAGGACACCTCCCAGATGGTTCTGCCGGGAGTGCGTTTTTCCCGTCGGCGCTACAACGATCCGGTCCGGCCCACCGGCGGCTATTTTTTCAACCTGGAGAGCCGCGGGGGGCACCAGGCTCTCGGTTCGGATACCGGTCTGCTGCAGTTTCTGGCCAGTGCCAATGCCGTCTTATCCCTGCCGGGCCGCTTTTCCCTGTTTACGCGCCTGGACGGGGGGGCCAGTCTGCAGAACGAACCGCTGAGGGAAATACCCGTTTCCTTGCGGTTTTTTGCCGGCGGCGACCAGAGTGTGCGCGGCTATGCCTACAAATCCCTGGGCCCGGAGGATGACAACGGCGACGTGGTCGGGGGCAAGAACCTCCTCGTCGGCAGCATCGAACTGGAAAGGGCCATCGGCCAAAACTGGGGCGTCGCCGCCTTTTATGATGCCGGAAATGCGTTCAACTCCTTTTCCAGCATCAAATTGTATCGGGGTTTGGGCCTGGGCATACGCCGCTACACGGTGGTGGGGCCGATCAGGGTTGACGTGGCCCGCCAGATCGGGGTCTCCGACCCCTCCTATCGCCTCCATGTGAGCATGGGTTTCGGTTGGTAGGAGAGGAAACAGGCCCGTTCCTTTGTCGATGAAAACCGGGTATCGCGTGACGGGCTTTTTTCTCCTCCCGGCCCCGGTAAAATTCATTGGACAGGTATCCACGGGTATCCCGCCCGGCGGATAGAGCTGTCTTGGCTGAAGAGGCGCATGAAACGATTCCTTACCTTTGTTCTTGGGGGCGTTCTGACCCTGGCCGTGGCCCTGGGGCTGGCTCTGTACTGGCTGTTCGGGACCACCTCCGGCGCCGGGTGGCTGCTGGACGCCGTCTCGCGCTGGACCCCGGCAAGTGTCAGCGCGAAGCGGGTGGAGGGAAGCCTGGCCGCAGGCCTGCATCTGCAAGAGCTGCGGGCCTCCTGGCCGAAAGGCCATGCCGGCGTCGGGCAGCTCCGCCTGCAATGGCGCCCAGTCGGTCTTTTCGTCGGCCGTCTTGAGATTGATGCGGTGAAGGTCTCGAAAATCGAGGTCAATCTGCCTTCCGGCGAAGAAAAACCGACCCAACCCGGAGAACCTTTCCTCCCCGCCTGGCCCAGAATCTCCGGATGGCCGCTTCATTGGGCTGCAGAAATCAAGCGTCTGGACGTTGAAGATCTGGTTCTGCGACCTGCCGAAGGCGATCCCGTGACCATTCACAGGATCGGCATGCGCCTGTCCTGGGAAAAAGGCTTTCTAACGGTGTCTGCGCTGGAGGCTGCCACCAGCATGGGCGAAGGGCGGGCTGATCTGCGCCTGGGCCTGGCCGATCCGGAGTTGAGGCTCAGGGCCGAGGCCGCTCTTGCGGAACCGCTGGCCGGCCTCAACCGCTTTGCGCTGAAAGGGGATCTCGGCAGACCGGATGCCTCGGGGGCAGCCCCCGGCCGCCTGTTGGTTGAATCATTTGCCGGAGACCGACCACGTTACCGACTGGAAGCGGCGCTGACCCTGCTGAAAAACAAGTTGCGGATCGCTTCCATGGCGTTGACTCAGAGGGACAGGCCTGGGCGGATCGATGTCAAAGGGGACCTGACTTTGAAAGGCGATCCCCAGCTGCAGCTGGAGGCCCATATCGCGGGGGTGAACCTCGTGGAGGAAACCGGTACCACCACCGAGCTGCACGGCCGTGGGCAAATCAGTGGCCTCCTGAGCGACTTCCAGGGGAGTTTTCACCTCGCCAACCGTGTTCCCGGCTGGCAGCATGCCGCCCTGACCGCCCAGGTGGCCGGAAGCCCGGCGGGTATCAGGGTGACGGACCTGCGGGGAAACTGGCTCCAGGGGGAGATAGGCGGAGACCTGAGCCTGGGCTGGGCCGAAGGTTTTGAAGCCCTGGGCGAGCTGCGCTGCCGCGGCCTGAACCCCGGGGTTGCCCACGCTGACTGGCCGGGGCAGGTCAACCTGGATCTGGAGGGAGGGTTGAAAATTTCCGCCGACCAGCCGTTTTCAGCCACGGTCAGAGCCCGCCTCTTCGACAGCCGTCTTCGCCAAAAGGCCCTCACCGGAGCTGCCGACGCTCAAATCAGCGGTGACGAACTCAACCTCGAAAAACTTCAGCTGCACGGTGACGGTTTTGACCTGGCCGCGGCGGGCCGGCTTTCCGAGCGTCTTGCCGTCCAGGCCGACATTCACAACCTGGCCGCTCTGATCCCTGACAGCAAGGGGCGGATTGCGGCCAAGGGCTGGCTTCGCTGGAAAGACTCCTACCTGAGCGGCGATGTCGACGGCCTCGTCAGGGCACTGGCCTTCCAGGGACTGGACGTTGACAAACTCGACCTGGCCCTCAGTCATCCCAAAAAGGACGGGCCCATCCGCCTGGCGGCCCGCGGGCAGACCCTTGGTTTCCGCGAATACCGCTTTACCAGCATGGATCTGGCGGTGTCAGGAAGCCTTGTCTCCCACCAGGGGCGCCTGGACCTGCTCTGGCCGGAGGGACGCGCCTGGGTCGAGGCCCGCGGCGGTTACCGGGAAGAACGCTGGAGCGGGAGTCTGGTGAAAGGGAGGGGGGAAGATCCCCGTTTCGGGACCTGGGAGATGGAAGACCCCGCCGGCCTGATTGTGGCAGCCAGGCGGCTGGTTGTGGAAAACCTGGTCCTGGCCAGCCGGCAAAAGGAGAGGGTCCATGCGGAGGCAGACCTCTTCTTTCAACCGCTTAGAGGGAAGGTTAGGGCCTCCGCGGAAAAACTGGATTTGGCCAAAGCGAATCCCTGGTTGAAGGAAATGCGGGCCGATGGTTCTGCCTCGGGAGCGGTGGATGTGGCCTGGCTGCCATCGGGCGGGGTGGAATTGGCAGGCATGATCGATTTTTACATCCGCCTTACACAGGGGGAGGACAAGCTCGAAATCGACAGGGGCCATGGGAATATACGCTGGAACGGGCAGGGATTGAGAGCCGGTCTGAACCTTCAAATGCCTCATGGGCAGGGCCTGCAGGCCGACATCGTCTCGGCCCAGCCCGCCCGGCTTGATCTGCCGGAGGAGGCCGAGTTCGTCCTCGACTGGAAAGGCCTGCCCTTGCAGCTTCTCCAGTCGCTGTTGCCCGATACCCGCCTTAAAGGGAGCTGCGATGGAAAAATCCAGGGCCGTTGGCTGGCTTCCGGTGATCTGAAGGTGGAGGGTAGGGTGGAGACGGATGCCCGCATGACCAGGAACAACCTGACCCTCGCCATTTCGCGGGCGCGGTCCGATTTCCGCTGGAACCCCTCCGGCCTGAAAGCTGACCTCGATGTCGAGATGGAAAAGGGCGGGAGTTTTTCGGCCCGATTCAGTTCTCCCGAGCCGGGGCGCCTCAAGCTCCCGGGCCAGGGGGTTTTCGAGGCCAACTGGAAAGCCCTGGATCTGGTCCCCGCACAACCTTTTCTTCCTCAGGGTTTGACCCTTAGCGGCTATCTTTCAGGGGAGGCCCGGGGGCGCTGGCTTCCCGGGCAGCGCTGGGAGATGACCGGCCGTTCCGGAATTGCGGAAGGAGAGCTGGCGTGGTCGGAAGAGAGTGAAGGGAAAATTTCCGCGGCCGTTAAAGAAGGGCAACTCAACTGGGTCTGGAAAGATCACTGGTTTCAGGGAGAGGCCAGGTTGGCCCTGTCCGATTACGGTCGCATCGAGGGAACCTGTCGGCTGCCCCTGCCTGCCAGCCTGCCCATGGCCTTTGAACCGCAAGGGAGCCTCCAGGCCAGGCTGGCGGGAAGGCTCGAGGAAAAGGGGTTGGTGGCCACTTTGCTGCCGGGGGTCGTTGAGGAAAGCCGCGGTGCGCTTGATTTTGATCTCACCGCCGCCGGCTCCTGGAGAAATCCCCGCTTGGGGGGCGGGCTGAAATTGGCCGGCGCCGGCGGCTATTTGCCGGCGGCGGGGATCCGCCTCGAGAAAGTAAGGCTGGAGGCTGAGCTGAGCAATGACCGTTTCCACATAACATCCTTTCAGCTTCACTCCGGCCCCGGTCAGCTGTCGGGGGATGCCGAGGTGCGCTTCGAGGACCGGCGAATTTCCGGCTATCGCGCCACCATCAAAGGTGAGCGGTTCCAGCTTGTCAACCTCCCCGAACTGCAGATGCAGGTCAAGCCCGACCTGCGGGTTGAAGGGGACCTGGGTCGTCTGATGGTACGGGGGGAAGTGCTGCTGCCCGAGGTTCTTATTGCCGGAAAGCAGGGACGAACCCCGGTGGAGCGGAGCCAGGATGTGGTCCTTGTCGATGCGGACAAGCCGGTGGACAAACCCATGCCCCTGGATCTCGATATCCGCCTCCACGTGGAGTTGGGTGACCACGTGCTGCTCAAGGTTGCCGGAATCGACGCCCGTCTCAATGGCGCCCTCAACCTGACAGCCACCAGCCCCACCAACGTAACCGCCCAGGGCGAAATCAAGGTCGTCAAGGGGTCTTATTCAGCCTACGGGGTCAAACTCAACGTCACCCGCGGCCGGATTCTGTTTGCCGGCGGCCCCATCGACCGGCCCACCCTCGATATTCTGGCCCTGCGAACCATCGACGATATTCAGGCCGGGGTGCGGGTCAGCGGCACCCCCCGGACTCCGGTGGTGAAGCTCTTTTCCGAGCCGGGCATGCCGGATACCGACATTCTCAGCTATATCGTCCTCGGTCATCCCATCGGCGCCGACAGCAGCCAGGCCGGAATGCTCATGACGGCCGCCGGAGCCCTCCTCTCTCAGGGGGAATCGACCGTCCTCCAAGACCGGCTGCAACGACGCCTGGGCCTCGATGTCGTCGATATCCAGGCCGGCAGCGGAAATGTCGAGTCTTCAATGGTCACCATTGGCAAGTATCTGACTCCCGAGCTGTATATCAGCATAGGCCAGGGCCTTTTGAACAATGCCAGGGAGTTTCGGATGCGTTACAGCCTGACCAAAAATTGGGAAGTGGAATCCAACGTTGGTGTTGAAAGTGGCGCGGATCTCTATTACAAAATAGAATTTCAGTGATCTTTGCCCGGCTCTTCGGCCCTCTCGTCCGCGGCTTTCAGAAGGTGGCTCCGGACGTTTGGCCAGAGGGGACGGAGCCCTGTGCCTTCACGCTCGTTTGAGAGAAAGCATGGCGGTTGAATCCACCCTGGGGAATACAAGCGGGGTGGCTTTTTTCCATGTCATCGCGTTTGAACACACCTTAACCTTTTATCAAGAGTCCCCTATGGATCCGGTCTGGATTGCCATCGCTTTTATTCTCGGTTTCGCCGCCTGCCGGGCAGGTCTGCCCCCGTTGGTCGGCTATCTTGTGGCAGGCTTTGCCCTTAATGTTTTAGGTATCGAGGGAGGTGATGTCCTCCAGCAAATCGCTGACCTGGGGGTGACCCTGCTCCTCTTCACGATAGGCCTTAAGCTTGATCTTAAAAAGCTTCTCAAGTCCGAAGTCTGGGCGAGCGCCTCTCTTCATATGCTTATTACGGTGAGCCTTTCCAGCGTGGCACTATTCGCTCTGAGCCTTCTGGGGATACCCCATTTGGCCGGTCTCGACGTCCCCATGGTGATCATGATTGCCTTTGCCCTGAGTTTTTCAAGCACTGTTTTTGCGGTCAAAACTCTTGAGGAAAAAGCGCAAATGGCTTCTTTCCATGGCCGCGTGGTTATCGGCATCCTTATCCTGCAAGATATTTTCGCGGTCTTTTTCCTGACCCTTTCCACAGAAAATATTCCTTCTCTCTGGTCCCTGGCCCTGCCTCTGCTCCTGTGGGCCATCCGGCCGCTCCTTTTCAAACTCCTCGAACGTTGTGGACATGGAGAAATTCTCCTTCTTTTCGGGCTTTTCGCGGCTCTTGTCCCCGGCGCCATGGCCTTTGATTTCTTCGGCTTGAAACCGGACCTGGGAGCCCTGGTCCTTGGGGTCCTGCTGGCGGGACACCAAAAAAGCTCGGAACTGGCCAAATCTCTAATGGAACTTAAGGACCTCTTCCTTATCGGTTTTTTTCTCACCATCGGACTTTCGGGAGTACCCGACCTGGCCGGAATTGGCGTGGCCCTTCTGCTGCTCCTGGCCATTCCTTTAAAATCCCTTCTTTTCCTTCTGCTCCTGACCCGCTTTCGGCTTCGCAGCCGCTCTGCGCTGCTCGGCTCCCTGTGCCTTGCCAGTTACAGTGAGTTCGGCTTGATCGTTGCGGCGGTCTGTAGTTCCCATGGCTGGATCGAACCGGATTGGCTGGTTATCATCGCCATTGTCATGGCTTTGAGTTTTATCATTGCCGCTCCCCTGAACAGTATCGCCGATACTCTCTACGCCAGGTTCAAAAGCCGGCTAATTCGCCTGGAAACCCCGACCCGCCACCCGGACGATCAGCCCATCGACCCCGGGGAAGCCACCATCAGTATCTTTGGCATGGGACGTTTAGGAACCGTGACCTACGATTTCCTGAGAGAACATTACGGCAACAAGGTTCTCGGCTTTGATTTCAATCCCGAAACCGTGAAAGTCCATAAAGCCGCCGGGCGCAGGGTAATTCTGGGTGACCCGACGGATCCGGATTTCTGGGAAAGGATAAAGCCTCGAAGCAAGGGGCGTGTCATTTTGCTGGCCATGCCGAAACATGCAGCAAACCTTGCCGCAGCCAGACAGTTCAGAGCGAAAGGCTATAAAGGGCCGATAGCGGCCATGGCGAGATATGATGATGAAACCCGGGAATTAAGGGAGGCGGGAGTGGACATGCCGTTCAATCTGTTTGCTGAAGCTGGAAGCGGTTTTGCTGAACATGTCTGGAAAGAAATGAAACATTCTTCCCATGAAAGGGGGCACCCCTTTAAAAGCTGACGGGCGAACGGCCTCCAGCCAGGCGACAGACCTAAACTGAGCCTGCCCCTTTTCCGAAAAACCGGTAATGTTTAGGAAAAGGGGATCAGGCATCAAACCAGGTGGGCCACGTTTCCCTGGGGAAACTCAAACTCCTTTTTGATCAGGGACAGGTTGCCATCGAGCTTTTCCAGGCTTTTCAGGAGCATCGGCTTGGAGATAAATCTCCCGTCAACGGGGGTATCCTGGGAGAGCACCGCCATCCAGGTCTCATCTTCAAAAAGGTCGTTTTCAAGATAGACCTTGGCTCCGGGGACCTGATTTTTGATGAGAAAAAAGACCGCTTCCTCCTCGCTTTCCAAATGTTTGATGGGCCCGAGAATCCGGGCATAGGAAATCTTGAATTCATCCTTCAGCACGAACACATAAAACTTATTGTTCTGCTGCGTGACAAATTCCATTTTGAGGGGACCATCGTCATAATAGGTGTTGAGCTCACGGTAGCCCAGCTCAAAAGCCGCCTCAACCAGAAGAGAAATAAACCCTTGCCATGTTTCGTTGCCAGATGTTTCAAAACCTTGTCCGTTTTCCCCCATCATAGCCACACCACCTTTTTTACAGACCTATTGAAAAAACTTCCGGCGAAAAATCCTTCTCAACAATTTGAGCTTCCCGAGGTCAATTCCTCAAAACCGGAGAAAGCCGCCCGCCAGTGACTCCGTCAGCAATATTGCGCTCCGGAGGCACCCGGCAACCACTCCCGCAACCAGCCGTCATTTTTCAGGGTCGTTTAATGCCGGTATTCTAGCAAACGCATCTTACATTTTTCTTACATCGGACAAGAATAAGACCTTTTTTTGGCCTAATTTGAAAAAAATTTTTCTTTTTCTTTGCCAGGCAGGCAATCTGCCGCGCTTTTTCTACGGAAAAAATTCCTTTCCGGATTTTCATCCGCGTCCTGGACCCGGAAAAACCCCCTACCCTTGGGATCAATCCGAAAAAACAAAAAAACCCCGCCTTTTCTGCTTCGAAAAGGCGGGGTTTGACGGGGAAAAACCATGGACCGGAGAAGGGGGTTACTTCCATTCCTCCAGTTTGCTCTTGGCCCGAGCCGCTTCGGAAGATTGGGGATAGGTCTGGATCAGTTTTTCGAGAACCGCCCGGCCACTCTTGTTGTCTCCCATGGCATGCCATGCAAAGGCCTGTTTATACATGGCCGATGCCGCTTTGGGATGAGCGCTGAATTTTTGAATGACATCCTGAAACTGAAGGATGGCGTTTTCATACTGCTTTTCTCCGTAATAGGCCTCGCCGATCCAGTAGGTGGCATTGACGGCGAGATGGTGGCCGGGGTACTCCTTCAAAAACCTTTGCAACACCTTGCGGGCCTCGGGATAATCATGGGTGTCCCGAATCAGCTCAAGACCTTCCTTGTACAAGTTCTCGGCGTTTTTCTCCCCGCTTTCGACGGCCGGGGCGGGAGCTGGAGCCGCTGGCTGATTGGAAGCGGGGGTGGGAGCGGGGGCCGCCGTGGGCTTGTTGAGACGGTCTTCCAGCTCGGCGGTTTTAAGGGCCATATCATCCCTTACCAGACTCAGCTCATCACGAAGCTGACGGTTTTCCCGGACCACCTCCTCGAGGCGCCCTTCCAGGGTCTGAAGCTCAACCCGGAGACTGTCCATAGTGGCTTCGATATCGGCCTGTCGTTTGGTCAGGGCGGTCAAGCCCCGGCCGGTTTCATCCTGGAGGTCGAGGCTTTCCGAGGTTATTTTCCGCTCTACAAAAGCGAGGCGGCGTTTCATCTCCTCCAGGTCCTGCTCCTGGCGCATCTGCTTCTGGACAGGCAGGCAGCCGGCCAGAAGCCCCGAAAAAGCCAGGCACCATAAACATTTTTTCCAGATATTCACCATTTTCACCATTTGTGAAAAAGGCCGGAACCCGCCATCCCGGCCGGCTGCGCATTTGTCCCGGATATCCGACAGCGGCGGGAATCCGGAAAACCCACTTTTCAATACGGATTATCTGGCCTGCTTGAACTCGGCGCGGCGGTTTTTGGCCCAGGCTTCCTCGCTGCTCCCGGGTTCGAGGGGGAGCTCTTCGCCGTAGGAAATGATCGACATCTGGCTTGGCGGAATGCCGAGCGAGGTCAGATAGCTCTGCACCGCCCGGGACCTTCGCTCGCCCAGGGCCAGGTTGTACTCATCCGAGCCCCTTTCGTCGCAGTGCCCTTCGATGATGACCTTGATGCCGGGATTGGCCTGCAGAAAACGGGCATTGCGGGCCAGGATATCCCTGGCTTCGGCCGTCAGGGTATACTGGTCGAACTCAAAATAGACCCGCTCGAGAGCAGAGATGTCATCGCCCATACCCGGAATTTTATCAGCTCCGGCACCTCCTTCGCCTATGGCACTCTCGTCGATGGCACCATAGGAAGGGGTTCCGAGCTCGCCTGAACCGGCCGCGGCCTCGCCGCTTCCATAGCCTTCTTCCATGGTGGAAGCCGGTTTTTTCGCACAGCCGACGCACAGCAGAACACTCACCGCCAGAACCAAGAACAACCTCATAGCACTGCGTTTTTTCATTTTTCCCTCTCCTCTTGATAATTAAGGTTCCAAACCAAACGGTTGCCGTTCATGAAGAACCGTTCTGATAAAAAAGTTCGGCCAGTCAAAGACCTGTCGTCACCAGCGGGGCGACCAGGCGGGGTGGAGGCAGTTGCCGCCGGGAGAAGATATGCGCTGCCGCCCGCTGCCGTCGGCGCGCATGATATAAATGGCTTTCTTGCCGCTTTCATCGGAAGAGTATACCAGAAAGCGGCCGTCGGGACTCCAGCGCGGATGCTCTTTATTGCCGGCTCCAAAGGTCAGGCGCCGTTCGTCGGAGCCGTCGGGACGGACGGTGTAGATATCGAAAGTACGCCCTTCAAGGCGGCTGAAGGCGATGCGGTCCCCCTGGGGACTCCAGGCCGGCGTGGCATTGTATTTCCCCCCGAAGGAGATACGCCTCTCTTCCAGGGAAAAGATATCGAGAACGAAAATATGGGGATTGCCGAGGCGGTCGGAAACAAAGGCGATCTTGTCGCCGTCCGGGTTCCAGCTGGGGTCGACGTCGATGCCCCAGTTGCGGGTCAGGCGCTTGTGAATATCGCCGCCGGTGCCGATCAGGTAGATCTCGCTGTTGCCGTCCTGGGAAAGGGCCAGGGCCACGGCCCGTCCGTCGCCGCGATAGCGTCCGGCAATGTTGAGGCCTTTGCGGCTCGAGATCCGGGCTTCGCGGCCGGTGTAGATCTCCTTGCGGTAAAGATCCGGGTTGCCGGTTTTGTAGGAGGTGAAAATAAGCTCCTTGCTGCGCGGGGAAAAATCCGGATTCAGGACGATGGCGCGATGATCGGTGAGTTGCGCCGGGGCGTGACCGTCCACATCCATGAGGTAGAGTTCCTTCCTGCCGGTCTTATCGGAGATGAAGGCGATCTTGGCTTTAAACGGCCCCAGCTCGCCGGTCATGGCCTTGAGAACCTGGTCGGCAAAGGCGTGGGCCATGGTTCTCACATCCCCCGCGGCGCCCGAATAGCGCTGGCCGGTCAACAGGCGGCGGCGCAGAACGTCGTAGAGCCGGGCCTCGACGGTAACCTGGCTGCCGTTGAAAAATACCCCGCCCTTGATGAGGGCCTGAGCGCCCAGAATCCGCCACTGGTCGAAATCGACCTGGCCGCTTTCCAGGCCGACGCGCCCGGCGTCGGAAAGAAACGCGTCGGGGTCGACAAGCCGGAACAGGCCGGAAAAATCGAGATCACCCGACAGAACCTCATGAAATTCCCGTATCACCTCGGCGGGCGGATTCCCCTCCAGGGGCACAAACGTGGTGACCGCCAGGGGAATGGCCTGCTGTCCCGGCGACCGCACCTCAATCTGAAAACCAAACCCGGAAAGCGGAAACAGTATCAGAGTAAAAAGGCAAAGCAGGAAAAACCGCATCAGTTCTTCTCCAAAAGATCCTTGAGGTTGAAAATAATTTCAAATTCCATTCGTTGCCCTGGAGCTTTCGGCAGTTTTTGGGATTTCAGAACCGCGTCCTCGACGGAGCGGTCGAAAACCGCATCCCCGGAGGAGCGGGTGAGTTTTTTGCGGATCAGGTTGCCATTCTGATCATAAACCACATGAATCTCGGCTTCGAGGTCCTGGCGGCTCAATTGGTATTTGGACAGGCTCCAGTTGGACCTTACGTAGGTATACAGCCAAAGATCAAAGGAGGGACCGGCCTGATCGCCGCTGCCGTCGGCCATCCCCAGCGGCGCCCCGGTTCCGGCGCCTGCCTGACGGCTGTCCTGGGCGGTCATGGCCGCCAGCTTGTTTTTAAGCTCCTCGATCTGGGCCTTCCGGCTGCTTTTCGCCTGCTCCTGCTCCTTTTTGGCCCGCAGCGCTTCCACAGCACTCAGGACGCTCTGGTAATCCTTTTCAACGGTTTTAGGCTTGGCCTTGGGCGGGGCTTTTTTCTCCGCCGGAGCCTTCTTCTCCGGCGCCGCCTCTTTTACCGGTACCTTAACTTCGGGAGCCTTTTCCTTGACGGGCGGCGGCTTGGGAGGCGCCACCTGGACTTTTTCCGCGGCCGGGGCCGGGGCGGGCTTGACCGTTTTCTCCTCTTTCGGCGCTGCCTTCTCGCTTTTTTGCGGCTCTGCTTTGGCCCCGTCGGGACGCCCGGCCTGGGGCCTTTCCACCGGCAGGTTGACGAGATCGACATAATAGACCGGACGGTCAATCGTGCGTGCCGCAGGCAGCCACAAGCCGGAAAACAGAACCACCACCAGGGCGTGAGCCACCAGCGAGGCGAAAACCATGCGCCCGAAACCGGAATCGGCATTCCCTGCTGCCGGGTGAAAAACCATTTTGTTCTGAGCCATTGCTAAAGGACCCTGCCCGTTGGCGCCGCCGGCTAAGTCTCCGGCTCCCGGGAGACCATACCCAGGCGCTGGACGCCGGCTTTTCTGATAGCGGCAAGAACCTGCACCACGCGGCCGTAATTGACCTCCCGGTCGGCTTCCAGAAATACCGCCTTATCCTCACGGGTACTGAGGACCTGGCGAAGCACCGGGGTCAGTTTCTCCGGCTTCTCCACCCGGGTTTTGCCGATGCTGATAGCCCCCTGCCTATCCACGGTCACGATCAGGGGCTCCTTGGCCTGGGGCAGCCCCGGGGCATTTTCAACTTCCGGCAGGCTGACCTCGACCCCGGTTTCGAGCATCGGCGCCGTCACCATGAAGATGATCAGCAACACCAGCATGACGTCGACCAGCGGCGTCACGTTGATCTGGGAAAGGGTCTGCCGCGGCCCGCGGCCGCCGCTGCCGACTTCCATCTAAGACCTCCGCTGCAGGCGCTCGACGATATTGAGAAACTCCTGGCAGAAATTATCCATCTCACCACTCAGGACGTTGACTTTATGGACGAAATGATTATACCCGACGACGGCGGGAATGGCCGCCACCAGGCCGATGGCGGTGGCGATCAGGGCCTCGGAAATTCCGGGCGCAACCACGGCCAGGGACGCGCTGCCGGTCTGACCGATACTGTGAAAGGAGTCCATAATTCCCCACACCGTGCCGAAAAGCCCGATAAAAGGGGCGGTTGAGCCGGTGGTGGCGAGAAAGGGGAGAAACTTTTCCAGGCGCTGGGTTTCCGAGGTGGTGGCCCGTCTCAAGGCGCGGCCGATATAATCGCTGCTCCGAAGGACAATTTCACCTGGTTTTTCCGTCTCTTTCTGCCGCTGGGCCCGGGCAAACTCCTGATAGCCTTCACGAAACAGGGTGGCAAGAGGTGAATGGGAAAAATTTTTGAGATTCTGGCCAACGGTCTCGAAATGCTTTTTGTTCCAGAAAAATTCGAGAAAGCGATCCGAGTCCCTCATGGCCCGGTAGATCACCCGCCACTTGTAAAGAATTATGGCCCAGGAAACGACCGAGAAATAAACCAGAACCAGCAGGACCAGTTTGACCACCAGCCCGGCGCCCATGATAATTTCCAAAGCTGACCTCTTCCGTTTGAGGGTTGACGTTCCACCAATTATTCAATATCGCTTGAAGCAAGTCAACGGCCGATCCAATTTGTCGCCGGGGGGGAACAGAGAATGTGCCGGGAATGAATTGCCGGTTCTCATTCCGGCTGCTGAAAGGGCCAAAAAGCCAGCTTTTCACCGCTGAATGGCCGTTCGGATGCAATGGCCGCCTTACCTGACCAGGGCGTCTTCCGGTTTGATCGCCAGTTCCCCAAATCCCCGGTCCTGGCTCAAAAAAACACCGAGAAAAACCAGCCCCCCGGCAACATACTGGAGAGCATTAAAACGCTCGTGCAGGATCAGCCAGGCCAGCCCCAGGGTCAGGACCGGTATCAGGTTGATAAAAGCGGCCGCCTGGTTGGCCGGAATGCGGCTGACGGCAAAATTGTAGGAACCGTAGGCCCCCAGGGTGACGAATACACCGAGATAAACCACCGCCAGGACCGGCACCAGATCAAGCCGGGAAGGAAGTCCGCCGCCGGGAAGAAAAAGGAGAAAGGGGAAAAAGAACAGGCTGCCGATAAAAGCCTGGAAAGCGGTCAGGAAAAAGGGGGAATAGCTGGCCGTCAGCCTTTTCAGGGCGAGGGTATAGACAGTGGCGCAGGCCATGGCGACGAATTCGCAAAAATTTCCCAGCAGGGGCCGGGGGGCGGCCTCGGAAACCTCCCCCGCCAGGCTCAGCAGGACGGCGCCGAAAATGGCCAGCCCAAACCCGCCGATGGTTCGCCGGGAAATCTTCTCGTGAAGATAAAAATGGGCGCCCACTGCCACCATCAGAGGGAGCATGGCGGTAATCATGCCGGCTTGGGAGGCCGTGGTATTTTCCAGGGCCTTGGCCTCGAAAAGAAAATAGAGGCAGGGCTCGCTCACGGCCATGACGAGGAGAAAGGGGAAATCCGCCCGGCGCAGACGGACATTTCGCAACCGCCTGAAAAAAAACAGGATGACGATGCTTGCCACCAGCATGCGGCCGAAAATGACAAGCATGGGATGACAGGACTGGAAAGCCACCTTGAGGGCGATGAAGGAACTCGCCCACAGAATCATGGCGGCCAGCAGACTCATGGTCGGGAGAGTTGAACGGAACACGCTTAACAACCCTGAACTCCTTTTCGAACAAAATTGCTAGTTACTCGGATTTTTTTAAAAAATTTACTCCAAGTGCGGACTGCGCGCCATCTAAAACTGGGCTCGCTGCTTGCGCTTCGAACTACGGTTATTCCACCTGCACCACCCACCGCTGCGCTTGGCCGTTTCGCGACAAAGTTTCCTAGGTAACCCGGACCAGGGGAAAACCTTATCCGGAGGACCCGGACAAGAACAGGCGGGTCAGTTCGGCACCGGCCACCCGGCACTCCTCCAGCGCTTCCGGCCGGGTGAGGACCGCTCCGGCCTGATCCAGGCCGGAATAGAGGAGGGACTTCCAGAGGTCGACATCGAGAGCCGCGAAAAAATGGCGCACGCTGAGAAGAGCGCCGTCAAAATTGCGCGGGCTCTGCCTTGCCGCGGTGGAAATAAAAAGTCCCGTGCGACTGGCTCCGCTCTCCGTCCGCAGGCTCCGGCCGAGGAGGTGCTTTCTTACCCAGAAGGCCTGACAGCGATCCATGAGAATCTTGGTATGGGCCGACACCGCGCAGAAAAACACCGGCGACGCGAGCATCAGGCCCCGACAGGAAGCGAGCCGGTCATAAACCGCCTGGAAATCGTCATTGATAACGCAGCGCCCGGTTTTCCGGCAACCGTAATCCTCGACACAGGGGGCGATAGCCAACTCCCGCAGAAAGATCTCGTTGACATCCGCCCCCCCCTCCCGGGCACCTTCCACCGCCCGGCGCAGGAGCAGGTCGGTGTTGCCGCCATGCCGGGGGCTGCCGTACAGGGCCACAATTGTCGGTTTGGGAGAAGCCATGCTTGCAACCTATCCGCCGGTAAAATTCAGATCCCGGCGCACGTAGAGAGCTACTGAAGAGGTCGGCGAACGTCGCAAGAATCTCTCCAGGGACGCGGCATCGTCAATATCCTCCCAGCTTTCCAGCTCGAAAAGGGTCAGTCCCTGGTTCTCTGCGCGGCATCGGGTTGCGGCCAGAACCTGATCACTCCCCCAGGGAATGCCGTGGAAAAGCTCCGCATGATGGCGGCTTTCGCCAATCAGGACATAGCCGCCGTCGCGAGCCGGAGAGACCACCACCTCTTCCCTGTCCAGGAAAGCAAAGGCCTTTGTTATGAGGCCTGCTGGAATATCCGGGCTGTCGCTGCCCATTACCACAACCTTCCGGAAACCCGCCCTCAGCTGCCCGCTCAAAGCCCGTTCCAGACGTTCTCCCAGATCCCCCTTCCCCTGGGGCAGGAGGGGAAGCCCGGGAAAAGAGCGGCGAAAATAGTCCCGGCAGCCTGAAAAGATCAGGGTCGGACGGAAGCCGGCCCGGGTCATGCGAGCCACGGTTTCGTGGAGGGCCAGGCGGTAAAGCTCGGCCGCCTGATCTCGGCTCAGGGGGGGGGTTAGGCGGGTCTTGACCTCCCCGGCCACCGGCTCCTTGGCAAAAATACCAAGGAAATTACCCCTTATCTCAGCCGGGTTTGGGAAAGGCACTATCATGTCGGCTGGTTATCCACCGTTTCCACAGCTTTTTCCACAGGTTCGACGGCTTTTATGAAAAAAACCTAAGCTTTTAGCCCGAGTCCGACCGCTGGGCGCCGGCGGTTCGGTGGCGGGGACCGCCAAAAAGGCCGGGTTTAAATATCCCCTTTTTCCACCATGGCATAAGCGGAATGATTGTGGATCGATTCGAAATTTTCGCATTCCACCCGGAATCCGAGAATTTCCGGCACGGCCTGCAGTTTTTCAGTCACGGCCCGGACAACATCCTCGACGAACATGGGGTTATCGTAAGCCATTTCCGTGACCGCCTTTTCATCTTCCCGCTTGAGCAGGGAAAAAACCGGCGAACTGGCGCAAGCCTCGACCCAGGCAATAAGATCCTCGATCCAGACCAGCTTCTGGGCCTTGATTTCGACCTGAACCGCACTCCGCTGGTTGTGGGCGCCGCGGTGGCTGATTTCCCTCGAACAGGGGCAGAGGGTGGTCACGGGAATGGTGACAGCGAGAAAAAACTCCTTTTTCGCGCCATGCACGCCCCGCAGGCGGCACTGATATTCCATCAGGCCGCGAGCCCCGGAAACCGGGGCCTGCTTCTCGACGAAATAGGGAAAACGGAGCTCCATATGGGCGCAACTGGCATTGAGGCGCTCCTTCATTTCAGCCAGAATATGCCAGACATTGCGAATCGTGATCTCCCCGCGGTACTGGTTGAGAACCTCGATAAAGCGGCTCATGTGGGTCCCCTTGAAATGGTGGGGGAGATCGACATACATGTTGATGCGCGCCACGGTGCTCTGATGAACACGGCTTTTGTCCCGCACCACGATGGGATAACAGATATCCTTGACGCCGACCTTGTCAATGGAAATGCGGCGTGAATCGGGTGAACTCTGAAGGTCCGGCATGGTCATGAGCGGCTCCTCTCCACGTAGGCCACCGGATCCTCGAGACCGGCCTCCTCGAACCCTTTGAGGCGAAGCAGACAGGAATCGCATGCCCCGCAGGCCAGTCCGTCGGGGGTCGGATCATAGCAGGAGTGGGTCAGCTTCAGATCCACGCCCAGCGCCCGGGCGCGGCGGATGATTTGCCCTTTGGTCAGATGGAGAAGAGGGGTATGGACACGAAATTTGCGTGGCCCTTCCACCCCGGCCCGGGTTGCCAGATTGGCCATTTTTTCAAAAGCCGCGATAAATTCCGGTCGGCAGTCCGGGTAGCCGGAATAATCGAGACTGTTGACCCCGATGTAGATATCGAAGGCACCCAGGACCTCGGCCCAGCCCAAGGCCACGGAAAGAAAGATGGTATTGCGGGCGGGTACGTAGGTAATCGGTATGGAGTCGTCCATGGCCCGGTTTTTGGGCACGGCCACGTCCGAAGTCAGGGCGCTGCCGCCGATGACACGAAGGTCCATGGTCATGACCCGGTGCTCGACGGCCCCGGCCGGAAGCGCATTTTTGCGGGCCTTTTCCAGCTCGACGGTATGCCGCTGCCGGTAATCGAAACTGATGGCGTAGGGTTCGAAACCGTCCTGCCGGGCCTCGGCCAGGCAGGTGGTGGAATCAAGCCCGCCACTGTAGAGAACAACCGCTTTTTCTTTCATTGAATCCAACTCTTCCGTCTATTTATTCGGAATTTCATCCCCCAGCCGCTGAACCTTGATCAGATTGGTGGTGCCGGCAGCTGATACCGGACTCCCCATGGTGATGACCACAACATCCCCCGGGTGCAGGACCCCGGCATCGAGGACCGCTTTTTCGAGAGAGGCGATCTGGGTTTCGGTGTCGCCATGGGTGTCCACCTGCAGGGACCGGACGCCGCGGAACAAAACCAGCCGTCTCTGCACCTCCGCCGAGGGCGTCACGGCGAAAACCGGCAGGGCGGGCCGATACTTGGCGACCAGAGCTGCGGTGCTGCCGGTCTGGGTAAAAGCCAGGATGGCGGTTGCGCCGATATTTTCGGCAACCTCGCAGGCCGCTGCCGCAATGATCTCCGGCAGCCCGCGATCACCGCCTCCCGGGGTCTCGGGCCGGAAGATCCGTTCGCGCAGTATGGGGTCTTTCTCCACATCGTCGGCGACCCGCCCCATCATCTTCACCGCTTCAATGGGGTATTTTCCCACCGCCGTCTCCCCCGACAACATGACCGCGTCGCTGCCGTCAATAATGGCGTTGGCGATATCCGAGGTTTCCGCGCGGGTCGGCCGGGGGTTGTGTATCATGCTCTCAAGCATCTGGGTAGCCGTAATGACCGGCTTGCCGGCCTTGTTGCAGCTCCGAATGATCCTTTTCTGAATGAGCGGAACCTTTTCGGGATTCATCTCCACCCCGAGATCGCCGCGTGCCACCATGACCCCGTCAACCTCGGCCAGAATGGCGGCGAAATCTTCCAGGGCCTGGGGTTTTTCGATTTTGGCGATAATGGGAATGGAAGCGTTTCCCGCTGCCATAAGAGCCCGCAATTCACGGACATCCTCAACCCGGCGGATGAAGGACTGGCCCACATAATCGACGCCGTGACCGATGCAGAACGCCAGATCCTCCCGGTCTTTGTCCGTCACGGCGGGCGCTGAAACGCGGCTGCCGGGCAGATTGATCCCTTTGTGGTCGCGTAAGGTGCCGCCGACTTCCACCCGGCAGGACACCGAATCAGCTTCGACCATCAGGACCTTCAGTTCCATGTTGCCATCGTCCAGAAGGATGCGGTCGCCGGCACAGACATCCCGAGGAAGATGTTGATAAGTGGTGGAGAACGTATCCCCCTTGCCGAGCATTTCCCGGGTAGTTATGGTTATTTCCTGTCCGCGGGCCAGCTCCAGTTCACCGTTTTCCATGAGCCCGGTGCGTATTTTCGGACCCTGGAGATCGCCCAGGATGGCCACGACCCGCTGCCGTTTCCCGGCCTCCTCGCGAATCATCCTGATGATTTCCGTCTTTTGCGCTTGGTTACCGTGGGAAAAATTAAGCCGGAACACGTCCACGCCAGCTTCCATCAGGGTGCGGATTTGTTCGCAATTTTCACTGGCGGGACCCAGCGTCGCCACAATTTTGGTACGCCGTATCATATCCACCTCCTGCGGCTCGGGTAATCAGGCACTGGAAATGCAACAACGCGGAAAAACCGCTGACAGCTAAAACATAGCTTTGTGGTGATATCGCCCGCGAAACTCTTTATGGGCCCGATTGGGGCTTTTGTGGCAGCGGAAACACTGCTGCTCGGTGACCTTTTTCTGTTCCAGGGGCGATGGTTGAGGCTGAAGTACCGATCCTTCACCCTGCCAGGACTTTAATCCTCTTTCATCGTTGATCTGGGCAGGCGCATAGGCAATGGTCCAATCGTTGGAAATCTGTTTTCTGTGACACTGGTCACAGCCGCCGGGAGGAGGAATAGCTCTCCAGCTCCCGAGCATCGCGCAACCCAGAAAAATCAAAACGCCAAAAAGCAGAAAAACCGCAAGTGTCCGCATCAGACCACTCCCTCCCCTTCAATGACATGGCGGTGAATATAACACAGAATCATCAGTGAAAAAAACGGCAAAACATTTGCCGTTCTCCCCGCGGCTATGTTATGAATGTTTATTCAATAGTAGGTGATGAGTAGAATTTTTCCATGCCTGTTTCCAAAATAATCCGTAATATTTTTCTGTTGGGAGTCTTGGCTCTCCTTTTTTTCTCCCTCACCCTGGTGGGTGCCTACCTCTATTTTGCCTCATCCCTGCCCAGGGTCGACACTCTGGAGGACTACCGGCCGCCGGTGATCACCACCGTTTACAGCCGTGACGGGCAGATGATCGGCGAGTATTTCCGCGAACGCCGGATTATCGTGCCGGTCTCGAAAATTCCCAAGCAGCTCATCCAGGCCTTTGTCGCCGCCGAAGATTCCAACTTTTTCAAACACCGGGGCCTCGACCTGCCGTCTATTTTCCGGGCGGCCCTGAAAAATATCAAGGCCGGCGGCATTGTCCAGGGCGGCAGCACCATTACCCAGCAGGTCGCCAAAAGCCTTCTCCTGAGCCCGGAAAAAACCTTTACCCGCAAATTCAAGGAAGCTATTCTCGCCTGGCGCATCGAAAACCAGCTCAGCAAGGAGGAAATTCTCTATCTCTACCTGAATCAGATTTACCTGGGACACGCTGCCTACGGGGTGGAGGCCGCTTCTGAAACCTATTTTGCCAAAAACGTCGAGGAACTCTCCCTGGCGGAATGCGCCCTTCTTGCGGGTCTTCCCCAGGCCCCCAGCCGCTACTCGCCTTATCGGCGTTTCGATCGCGCCAAGGAACGTCAGAAATATGTATTGCGGCGCATGCTCAAGGAGGGATTCATTACCCCCCGGGAAGCGGAAAGCGCCGAAGCCGAAAACCTGAGCATCCATTCCAAAAAGAACCAGGGCCGTTACCTGGCGCCTTATTTTTCCGAACAGGTCAGACGCTACCTGGAAACCACCTATGGCGAGGATCGCCTTTATAACGAAGGCCTGCAGATTTACACCACCCTTGACCTGGCCATGCATGAGGCCGCCCAGCTGGCGGTCCAGGAAAACCTGAGAAACTACGACAAACGCCAGGGGTTCAGGGGGCCGGAAAAGATCCTCGCGGTGGATGAGGAGATCGCCTTTCTCGAGGAACAGGCTGCTGCCTTTGAAAATTCGCCTCCCCGGGAGGGAGATATCCTGAAAGGGGTTGTCCGGGGCCATGACGGAAACGAGCTGCTGGTCCGGTTCGGCTCTTTTGATGGAATCCTGCCGCCGAAAAATTACCAGTGGGCGGGAACTATCCGCGTCGGCAAACGGGGCAACGCCTTTCGCTCCGACCCCAGCAACAAAAACTTCGAACTTCCCGTCGGCTCCCTGATCTCGATCGCCATCGAAAAAAAGAATGGCGACGGCAGCTTCCTTCTCGGCCTGGAGCAGCACCCCGAGGCCCAGAGCTGCCTGGTCGCCCTCGACCCGCGCAGCGGCGAAATCCGGGCCATGGTCGGTGGTTTCGATTTTGCCGAGAGCCAGTTCAACCGCGTCCTCCAGGCCCTCCGTCAGCCCGGTTCGGCCATCAAGCCGATTATCTACGCGGCGGCCCTCGACAAGGGCTATACCCCCGCCACCATCATTCTCGACACCCCGGTTATTTACAAAGAGCAGAAGGCTTCCGGCGAGGAGGTCGTCTGGAAGCCCAAGAATTACAGCGAGAGATTCACCGGCGCCACTTCGCTGCGCAAAGCCCTGACCCATTCCTACAATGTCGTGACCATCAAGATTCTGCAGGATATCGGGGTCAATTATGCGGCAAATTACGCCACCAAGCTCGGCGTTGGATCCGCTATAGCAAAAGACCTGACCCTTGCGTTGGGCTCATCCCCCCTCACGCCCATGGAACTGGCCACCGTTTTCAGCGTATTTGCCAACGGCGGCGTTCAAATAGCCCCCCGTTACATTACCAAAATCCTGGACCGGAACGGCCGCCTCCTCGAATCGTCCGATCCGGCCGATTTCCCCGACGGCCCCCAGAAGGATCAATATCTTATCCCGCAGTCCAGGGAACGAGTCCTCTCTCCGGAAACCGCCTACCTGATCACCAATCTCATGGAAAGCGTGGTCCGCAACGGCACCGGCTGGCGGGCCAAGGCCCTGGGGCGGCCGGTGGCCGGTAAAACCGGAACCACCAACAACCTCAAGGATGCCTGGTTTGCCGGCTATATCCCGGAACTGGTCAGCGTGGTCTGGGTCGGCCACGACAAGAACCAGCCACTGGGCCGCAAGGAAACCGGCTCCAGGGCTGCCGCACCGGCCTGGGTGGCCTTCATGAAGGAAGCGGTGAAGGACATCCCGGTCCACGATTTCAGCGTCCCCGATGCCATCGATTTCCGCCCCATCGACCCCCAGACCGGCCTGTTGGCCCCCGAGGAAGCCCAGCTCCAGAATATCGAAGCCTTTGCCCCGGGGACCGCGCCCAAGCGCTACGCCCTGGAAAGCCAGAAGCTCCACGCCCGTGACTTCTTCAAAATCGATCTTGAAGGCAACTGACCTTATCTAAGGCCGGGCCGATTCAGGAATGAAAAAACCGGTGGTTCCAACCGGAGCGACCGGTTTTTTTAATGAGCCTCCCCGGAACCCAAAGACGTCGAGACCGGGCTGCTTCCTAAAAATCCCCTCCATTTTGAAATTCTCCCCACCTTATCCAACCGAAGATACAAAAAAATTGGCACCCTCAACGATGTCAAGAGTGCCAAAAATATAAACTTAAAAGGATTCAAAAACCCAGCGCCGCTGACTTATGGGGGTGTAATATCGCTGCAGCTGTCCTCAATGACACTCCTGGGGAGGAAATAGGCCCACCTGTCGGGATAAGCTTGAGGGCCGAACCAGATCCCATCGTTATAGAAATCCCATTTGGGCGTTCCAACCGCGGTGGGGAGATAAGCCGAACAATCTTTGCCCTCGAGACTGCCGGTATTTTTGTCCAGGATGTAGACATTTTTCGTGTTTTGAACACCGGAATAAATGTAATCACCCACAACAACCATATTTGTGAACGTTACGCCGGGCGTAAAGGTGCCGACAATGGAGCCCGTTCCTGCGGGATCCACCTTGACAATCGCATGGGTATTGCCGTTGTGCACATAAAGATAGGTCTCGTCGGCACAAATATCCCCGACCCTCGCAATCGTTGCATCCCCTGGAAAAAGAGTTTTTTCTATGGCGAGAGGGGCGGTGACGGCATCGATAACCATGATCCCCGGAGTGGACGTATGACCTCTTGGAATGTAGACCTTGTCTCCAATGACTGCCGATTGATAGACATAGTAGCCATTTGTCCCCGGGACGATTCCGGTGGTGTCATCATCTCTGTTCCAGTAACCGACTCCTTCCCCCGTCGAATTCCCGAAATAGACAGAGGGGAAATCAAGGCTGTTTCCATCAAAGGCTATGGAGTGGTAGTGAATGCTTCGTGTGATCAAAGTCAGCGGGTCGGAATATATTATTCGCGTCGCCCAGGATGGATAATAGTTGCCGACCCAGGTCTCCAACCCATCGTCGTAAATTCCCCACACCCCCCGATCGCTCCAGAGGGTTTGTGACGACAAATCGGATATTTTTACGCGATACAGATGTGTGTACTCTGAAAGCGGGCCATCCCACCAGAAAATGTATTGACCGTCCTTGCTGGGCACGACACCTCCAGTGCCATAGGCCGTTGTCCCATAGTCGCTCAGGAGTTCGATGGCCTTGTAAGACAAAGCCGTACGCCAGCCAAAGCTGTACGCTTCCTCAACGGGATTCCCGGCCGAGTCCGTTGCACCGACTCCAACGGTGATAGAGTAGTCGACCGACTCGTCGAAAGCGGCATCCGGAATAAACGTGACCGTTCTGCTGCCCCGGTCCCAACTGAACGTCCCGGGGGGCAGGCCCGGCGTTGAAGACAATGCATCTTCAACGGAAGCCTGGTCCATGGATTCACTAAAAGCAATAGAAATGCTCGAAGTTGCATCTACCCCCAGGGCGCCATCCGCAGGCACCGTTTCTGTTACTGCGGGCGGTGTTCTGTCAGGTATCAAGTCATCACTATCTCCGCCACATCCTCCAATCAACAGACTGCCAACAAACACAATTCCAAACCACAGGCTCAGCTCAATTTGGCGTGACCGGATCATTTGAAGCCATCTCCTTTCGTTGCAACGTTTATTGATTTTCCGCCACCAGTAAACAAGTACGCATCCGTGCTTCTGAAATTTCAATACAAAGTTCTCGGAGGCCAGCCCTGCTAAAATTTTTGAAGGAATTTAAATCCCGCTTGACTGGCGTGGAATTATCCTCTTTTTTTAAAAAATTACAATCAACAAAAATTGATTATCTGCAAATTCAACTCCAGGTTTTCTTCAGAATCACCTATAGCTTGCCCGCCAAAGGTAGCAACTGGCTTGAGTCGCGGGCAGCAGGCAAATTCCGCCCAGCAGAATTCGCCCCCGTTGTCGTCGCTGAAGGCCGCCAACCTCTTCGGGGCTGGAGGGTGAGCCCAAGGTTTCTCACTTATTGCCGTTGGAACGAAATCAAAACGGCCCAACCCGATCCCTTGGCTTGAGCCCACTTTGTGGGTTGTTCCGGGCAAAAGCCCTCGGGGCCTCTTGGAAACAAGCGCACCCCAGCCACCAAATTTTTATCGCGGGGAGACAAGTTCTTAACAGAAACAGGGAGGGGGTTTTGGTAATAAAACAGGTCGCTGGAAGGGGAAGGCTAGCGGGATTTTGCCACGCCGTTTCTGGGGCAGCAGGCCGTCACGCAGCACTCACTGCACGAAGGCACGGGCGCCTTGCAGGTGCGGCGGCCGTGAAAGATGAGAATGTGGCCGGCCTGGATCCATTTTTCCTCGGGCCAGATTTGGCAAAGGTCCCTTTCGATTTTTTCCGGGTCGGTGTTTGATGTCCAGCCGAGGCGAAAGGCTATCCGTTTGACATGGGTATCGACGACTACCCCCGGCACTTGAAAGGCATTGCCGAGAACCACATTGGCGGTTTTCCGCCCGACCCCGGGAAGCTGAACCAATTCTTCGAGCGTGCCGGGAACCAGGCCGCCGAAACGATCGCGGATCATGCGGGCACAAGCGATGAGGTTTTGCGCCTTGTTGCGGAAAAAGCCCGTCGAGCGGATCTCTTCCTCGAGGGTTGGTTGCTCAGCCGCCGCCAGAGAATTGGCATCGGGATATGACAAAAATAGTCTTCCGGTCACCTGATTGACGCGGGCATCCGTGCACTGGGCGGAAAGAATGGTAGCCACGAGGAGTTGGAACGGATTGGTGTAATGAAGAGCACAGTGAGCATCCGGATAAGTCTTTTCAAGGACATGCAGAACCTGGAGGGGGTCGGAGAAAGGCCGGGAACGGCCAGGTGGGCGTTCCGAGGCAAAGGAATGGTCCGAAATTTGCTTATTTTCCAGCCCTTTTTTCAAAAATCTCTCTTTTCAAAAAGTTATCAACTATTTCCACAGCTTTATCCACAATCCGTACTTTTTCGGTTAACTTTCGGTCCTCTTCCGGAAGCAACCGGGTGCCGTTTCCATGCGGCTGTTGCGAATTTTTTCCATCTTCAGGTATTCAAGATTGTCTTTTATTTTACAGGTCAGAAGCAGGGGCAGATGTGAGGATGCCCGGCGCCTCTCGGAGCTCTTAAGAACCCGGCATTCCAGGACTGTAAGGCCCCCTTGAAAATATACCCGGTCCCTGGGAAAAACCGGGAAGCGGGCCGGAAAGGTCGGCCGCCAAAGCGGCGAAGACGGTGCACGGAGGGCAAGAAAAAGCTCGATACTTCCCATACCGAACCAGGGGTCGGCAAAATCACCCAGCAGCAACTTCGGACAAACGAGATCGGAATTGCCGAGCAGGTCGTCACTCATGAGTTTGACGATCTGGCGGCGGCGCGGAAAGGGAAAGGTGTGGAGGCGGACATTAAAAAGATGCAGCCTCTTGCCGTGGATATCCGCATCAGCCCTAAGACAGACCCCGCCGCTCCCCAGGTCGAACTCCTGAAGAGCACGCAGGGGGAAACGGGAGAGAAAGGCGTTACCGCCCCGGGAAAGCTCCCCGAAACTATCCATTCCGAGCTTCTCGGCAAGAAAAGCCAACTGGTCGGGAACACAACCGGCCGTCACTTCCTGGAGCGCGACTATGTCGGGTTGTCCCTCCCTGAGGACCTCCGCGATCCGGCCGGGATCGACCCGGCCATCTGTGCCCCGGCACCCGCGAATATTAAAAGTCATGATGCGAATGGAGTACACCCGCTTATCCTCCGCCCAATTCCCCTGACCGTTTCCCTAAGCAATATTTATCCCTTCCGGTCATCATTACGAGGCCGGAGGAAATACCTGCATCATTCAGATTTCAAGCTTCGCAGCATGAGATCATTGACGGCCTGCCGGGGATCTTTCCGATTATAGAGGATCTCATACATTTGTTCGGTTATGGGAGCCTCAACGCCGATTTTAGAGGCCAGCTGAAAGGCCGAAAGGGTCGTCTTGACCCCTTCAGCCACCATTTTCATCCCTGCCAATATTTCTGTCAAGGTTTTGCCCCGGCCGAGATCGAGTCCGACCTGGCGGTTGCGGGAAAGGCTTCCCGTACAGGTCAATACCAGGTCCCCCATGCCGGCCAAACCGGCCAAAGTCGCCATGTCGGCACCCAAGGAGACCGCCATACGGGTTATTTCCGTCAGGCCGCGGGTGATCAGGGCGGCCCTGGCGTTGTTGCCGAAACCAAGACCGTCGGAAACCCCGCAGCCCAGAGCCATGACATTTTTCAGAGCGCCCCCAAGTTCGACGCCGACGACGTCGGTATTGGTATAAATGCGGAAATAGTCGGTACTGAAAATCTGCTGAACCTGCCGGGCCACCCGTTCGTCCCGGCAGGCGGCCACCGCAGCTGCAGGCAGCTGCCGGGCAACCTCCAGGGCGAAGGTCGGGCCGGATAGGAAGGCTGCCTGGTCAGCCACGGCGGAGGGCACGAGGTCCCGAATAACCTCGGCCATGGTCAGAAGCGAGTCGTTTTCAATCCCTTTGGAAGCGGAAACCAGAAGGGTTCCGGTCCGGATAAAGGGCCTGGCTGCCTTAAGCAGCCCCCGGAAAACCTGTGAGGGGGGAACGAACAGGACCATGTCCCTGGCGCTCGCGGCACATTCCAAATCGTCGGTGAAGCGGAGATTGGCTGCCAGAGGAATACCTTTGAGGTAAAGGGCATTTTCCCTTCCTGCAGCCATGGCTGCCGGCAGTTCTTTTTCAAAGGCCCAAAGGGTGACAAAATAACCCTTGCGGGCCAGCAGGTCGGCAAGAGCGGTGCCCCAGCTTCCCGCGCCGATAACGCCGATTTGTTTGGTCATGGTTTCAAATGGCCTTCTTTTTTTTGCGGATTCGTTCCTCTATCCGCTCGATTTTGCGGTTAAGAACCTCTTCGCGGGAATACTTGCCCCGCAGCTCACGGAATGTTTCCAAGGCCTTGGCAAGTTTTTCCTGCCGCGCCAGCAACGATCCTATCTCGAAACGGGCTTCGAGAGTGAGCGGGTTTTCCGGAAAATCCTTGATCAGTGCGCGAAAAACCTCCTCGGCCCTGGCAAAGTTGTCCTCAAGCGCGAAGGCGGTCGCAATCCGAAACCGGGTTTCCGGAACCAGGGGACTGTTGGGATAGTTTACCAGAAATGTTTCCAGCTCAATACGGCTCTGTTCGAAATTGTTAAGACGGAAATAGCAGTCCGCCAATTCATACTGAATGATATCCTTGCGGATAAAATCCCCTTCCAGAACCCGCTGGTAATAGACCGAGGCCTGTTCATAATCCCGCAGACGGTTTTTGTAAATGTCGGCGATGTTTTTTCTGGCGTTGACGGCGATGGTGGCCAAGGGATAATCACGGATTACCAGGAGATAGGCATGAACCGCCTCATAGGGGCGATCAAGGTAAAGATCGAAAATCTCCGCTGCTTCCATGAGGGCCTGGGGGGCCGCCTCGGAATCGGGGTACTGTTGAGGGACTGCCTGAAATACACGGACGGCTTTCAGGTAATTTCCCTGGGCCGCCTCGATCGTCGCCTGGCTCATGAGAGCCTCAACCTTGGGGCGCGGAGCGACTATCTGGACGAGTCTCTCGTAGTAGAATACCCCGGTGCCAAGGACCAGCACCGGAAGAGCGATGAAAAGTATTTTAAGAAGGGTTCTCCTCGGGCTCAATGGGGTCTTCCTCCAGGAGGTCCAGAAGCGAAGCGTTTCCCTCCTCGTCATCGTCGCTTTCCGCCAGTTTGGCCACCGCGACAATTTCCTCTTCAGTATCGAGCTCCATAAGGCGGACACCCTGGGTGTTGCGTCCGATGATGGAGAGATCACCGACCCGGGTGCGGAGAATTTTTCCCTTGTCGGTGATGAACATGAGATCTTCATCCTCGCCGGTCAGCTTGATATCGACAACCTTGCCGTTGCGCTCCGAGGTTTTGATGGTGATGACCCCTTTGCCGCCCCGGCTTTGTGAACGGTATTCCTCTATTTTGGTCCGTTTTCCATAGCCGTTTTCAGTGACTGTAACCAGGGAAGCGGACGTGTTGCTGGACACCGTCTCCATGCCGATCACCTCGTCGTCTCCGGTCAGGCTCATGCCCCGGACGCCCCGGGCCGTTCTGCCCATGGGACGAACCGCTTTTTCCGGGAAGCGGATAGACTGGCCGTTGCGGCTCGCCAGCAGAATGTCGTAGCTGCCATCGGTCAGGCGGGTGGAGACAAGCCTGTCTCCATCGTCGATGTGGAGAGCGATGATGCCTCCCGCCCTGGGGTTGGCATAAGCCATGAGTTCAGTCTTTTTGACTGTTCCGCGGCGGGTCGCGGTAACGATATACTGCCCCTCACGAAATTCCTTGACCGGGAGAATGTTAGTCACATTTTCCTCCGGACCGAGCTGGAGGAGGTTGACGATGGCCTTTCCCCGGGAAGCCCTGCCGCCCTGGGGAATTTCATGCACTTTGAGCCAGTGGAGCCGCCCTTTGTCCGTGAAGATTAAAACGTAGGAGTGGGTTGAGGCCACAAACAGCTGCTCAACGAAATCCTCCTCCCTGGGCCGAATCCCGCTCCGACCCTTTCCTCCCCGTCGCTGGGCGCGATAGAGCGACACGGCATTGCGCTTGATGTAGCCGGAATGGGTCACCGTCACCACCATGTCCTCTTCGACAATCAGATCCTCGAGGGAGAGGTCAGCCTGCTGCTGGATGATTTCCGTCTCCCGGGGATCGGCAAACTTTTCCCTGATTTCAAGAAGTTCACTGCGAATGATTTTAAAGATCTCGACTTCGCTGGCAAGAATTTCCTTGAGGCGGGCGATGATGGCCAGCATTTCCTGATATTCACTGAGAATTTTGTCGCGTTCCAGGCCGGTCAGACGCTGCAATCTCATGTTGAGAATTTCCTGGGCCTGAATCTCGGAAAAAGCAAAACGTTCAATAAGGGAAATCTTGGCGGTGGCCGGGCTTTCGGAGTTTTTAATGATCTGGATAACCTCCTCCAGGTTTTCCAGCGCTTTCTTCAGCCCTTCCAGAATATGAGCCCGGGCTTCGGCTTTCTTGAGTTCAAAAATGCAGCGCCGGATGACCACTTCCTTGCGGTGTTCCAGAAAACGGTCCAGGACGGTGCGCAGGTTAAGAACCCTGGGTTCGCCGTTGACGATGGCCAGAAGAATGATCCCGTAGGAGGATTGCATGGGGGTCATCTTATAGAGCTGATTGAGGAGAATCTCCGGATACGTGTCCTTTTTGAGATCCAACACTATGCGCATGCCGTCACGGTCGGACTCGTCGCGAATATCGCTGATGCCCTCGATTCTTTTGTCTTTGACCAGCTCCGCCATCTTTTCAATGAGGCGGGCCTTGTTGACCTGGTAGGGAATCTCGGTAACGACAATTTTTTCCCGCCCGGTACGGCGGTCCTTCTCGACCAGGGCGCGGGCCCGCATCTGGATGATCCCACGGCCGGTCCGGTAAGCCTGGTCAATCCCGTCACGACCGAGAATGATGCCGCTGGTGGGGAAGTCGGGCCCGGGAATGATCGCCATTAATTCATCGATGGAAAGGGAGCGGTTATCGATAATGGCCACCAGTCCGTCGATCACTTCTCCGAGGTTGTGGGGGGGAATCTTGGTGGTCATACCGACGGCAATCCCCTCGGAACCGTTGACCAGGAGGTTGGGAAACCGGCACGGAAGGACCAGCGGTTCTTCCAGGGAACCGTCGTAGTTGGGCCCGAAATCGACGGTCTCCTTTTCGAGGTCGGCCAGAACCTCCTGGGCGAGGCGCGCCATCCGCACCTCGGTATAACGCATGGCTGCGGCCGAATCGCCGTCTACCGATCCGAAGTTGCCCTGACCGTCGACCAGAGGGTAACGCATGGAAAAGTCCTGGGCCAGGCGGACAATGGTGTCATAAACCGCACTATCGCCGTGAGGATGATATTTACCGATAACGTCGCCGACCACGCGGGCTGATTTTTTGTAGGGTTTATTGTATTCGTTGCCAAGTTCGTGCATGGCGAAAAGAACCCGCCGATGAACCGGCTTGAGTCCGTCGCGGACATCCGGTAAAGCCCGTCCTATAATGACGCTCATGGCATAATCCATATAGGATTTCTGCATTTCGTCTTCGATGCTGACACTGATTTTGTTTTGCCGGGTGAGCATTTATGTCCTCGCTGGTAGATGAAGTATCACAGAACCGCCCCGATACATATCGGTTTAAATGTCAAGGTTGGAGACATTGAGGGCGTTAGTCTCGATAAATTCCCGCCGCGGATCGACCTGATCCCCCATCAGAACGGTGAATATCTTGTCGGCTTCGACCACGTCCTCGAGCTCAACCTGAAGGAGAACCCGTTTTTCAGGGTCCATGGTGGTTTCATAGAGTTGATCGGGGTTCATCTCCCCCAATCCTTTGTAACGCTGAATATATTGGCCCTTTTTCGCCCGCTTCAGGAAAAAATCGAGATAATCCCTGCGATTTTCCACCTCGGCTTCCTCCTTGCCCTCGCTGGAGATAAACACTTTTCCGTTCAGACAGAGATCCTCTATGGAACGGAAAGCCTGGACCAGGAGCCGGTATTCGTGAGAGGAGAGAAGATCGAGAACTTTCTGGTCGATGCGGGCGCGAATGTTGCCCAGCCTGAAATTGATCCGGGGCGGGTCCAAAAGGACCTTGAATTCGGCTTTTGGTTCGGCTCTTTGCAGTTCCTCGGCCAGGGGGGTGAGATCAAGAAGGTCTGAAAATCCGTTTTGAATGTGATTCTCGACAAAAATGTTAAGAACCTGGGAAGGGACGCCTTTGCGCTCAAGTTTTTCGAACTGGCGGTTATATTCGATGATATTCCGCAAACCCGGGATAATCTGACGGCCGCGCAGGGTTTTTCCGCTTTTTTCCATCTGCACGGTGATACCATCCACCCCTTCGTCCAGCAGATAGTCGAGGAGGTTGTCCTCATCCTTGAGATAGATTTCCCGTTTTCCCTTCTTGGCTTTATAGAGAGGCGGCTGGGCAATATAGAGATGGCCTCTTTCGATCAGTTCCGACATCTGGCGGAAGAAAAAAGTAAGCAGCAGGGTGCGGATATGGGAACCGTCCACATCGGCATCGGTCATGATGATGATGCGGTGATAACGAAGTTTGCTGATATCGAAATCCTCCTTGCCGATGCCCGTCCCCAAAGCGGTGATCAGGGTCCGGATCTCATTGGAGGTGAGCATCTTGTCGAAGCGGGCCTTCTCGACATTGAGGATCTTCCCTTTGAGGGGAAGAATCGCCTGATGGCGCCGGTCCCGCCCCTGCTTGGCGCTGCCGCCTGCGCTGTCGCCCTCGACGATGTAAAGTTCGCAGAGACTCGGGTCCTTCTCTTGACAGTCGGCGAGTTTGCCCGGCAGCGAAAGGGATTCAAGAACTCCTTTGCGGCGGGTCAGATCCCTGGCTTTGCGCGCCGCTTCACGAGCCCTGGCCGCCTCGATCCCCTTCTCCAGAATTTTTCTGGCGACCGCCGGATTCTCTTCGAGAAAACTGGCCAGCTTGTCATTGACCAGGGTCTCGACGTGGCCTTTGATCTCTGAATTGCCGAGCTTTGACTTGGTCTGACCTTCGAACTGGGGGTCCGGGACCTTGACCGAGATGACCGCGGCGATGCCTTCCCGGAGATCTTCCCCGGAGACGCTGGTCTTGATGTTTTTCAGAAGGTTGTTGGCACCGGCATAGGTGTTCATGGTCCGGGTCAGAGCCGCTTTGAAGCCGACCAGGTGGGTTCCTCCTTCCTGGGTATTGATGTTGTTGGCAAAGGAGAACATCTTTTCGTCGTAACCGTCGTTATACTGAATAGCGACCTCAATCTCTACCCCGTCGCGGCTGCCCTGGAAAAATATAGGTTTGGGATGAAGAGGCGTTTTAGCACGGTTGAGATATTCGACAAATGAGGAAATTCCCCCTTCATAATGGAAATTGTGGGTCTTTTCCGTCCGCTCGTCGCCGATATAAATCGTAACCCCTGCATTGAGAAAGGCCAGCTCCCGCAACCGCTGGGCCAGGGTTTCGAAGGAAAAGTCGGTCGTTTCAAAAATTTCCGGATCCGGCCAGAAGGTTATTTTCGTGCCTGTTTTGCCTGTCTCCCCTTCGTCCCTGATCGGCGCCAGAGGGATTCCTCTTTCATAACTCTGCCGGTAGACACGCTTCCCCCTCCGGATTTCCAGGTCCAGGTGCTGGGACAGGGCGTTGACGACGGAAACCCCGACGCCATGAAGACCGCCGGAAACCTTGTAGCTGTCGCTGTCAAACTTGCCGCCGGCATGAAGAACGGTCATAACAACTTCGGCGGCGGATTTTTTCTGGGTTACGTGCATCTCCACCGGAATACCACGGCCGTTGTCCTCGACTGTAACCGAACCGTCGAGATGAATGGTTACGGAAACGCTGTCGCAATAACCGGCCAGGGCCTCGTCTATAGAATTATCAACCAGTTCGTAAACCAGGTGGTGGAGTCCGGGCGTTCCCGTGGAGCCGATATACATGGCCGGCCGCTTGCGAACGGCAGCCAGACCTTCCAAAACTTTTATGCTTTCCGCACCGTAACTTTTTTCCATAAACGGTTCTTTCGTCATACCATTACAACCTCTCGTATTTCACCTCTTCGAGGGTCCCGTCCGAAACCTGAAAGGTACGGCTCGGGAGGACCCCGCACCGGAAAAGCTGTTGCTTGTCCGTGGTGGTTATCAATACCTGTCCTTCACGGTCCGACAAAAACCTGAAAAAATTGACTTGGCGGAGAAAATCCAGTTCGCTCGCCATGTCGTCCAGAAGAAGGACCGGAATGTTTCCGGTTTTTGCTTCAATCGTCCGGATCTGGGTAATTTTGAAAGCCATCAGAAACGAGCGTTTCTGCCCCTGGGAGCCGAAAGCCCGCAAAGGCCGGCCATCGACCAGGAAAACGGGATCGTCCCAATGAGGTCCGACCAGAGTATAGCCTAAATCGCGTTCCTTTTCCCGTGTCTTTTTCAGATCCGCCCACAGATCCCCGGCCAATTCATCCTGACTTTTCTGAAAACCGGGGTAAGAAATATCCACGGTCTCAGATTTTCCGGTGATCTCCTCATAATTTTTTTTAAATTCGGGAACAAATTCCCGAAGATAGTTGATGCGATCTTTTTTAAGCGACACCCCGGACTTCAGAAAGCCATCCGTCCAGGCCTCCAGTTCATCCCGTGGCCGCCTTTCCTTCAACAGGCGATTACGGTTCTTCAGATAACTTTCATATGACTTTACCCGGTCTAGAAAATCGGGATCGGTAAGAAAAACCGCCCGGTCGAGAAGCGCCCGGCGCCCGGCCGGTCCACCCTTTACCAGGCTCAGTTCTTCGGGGGAAAAAAGGACGGTCTTGAACGAGCCGAAATAGTCTCGTCCCGATTTGACCGGCTTACCGTTTACACGTACCGATTTTCCCGTGCTGTCTACCCCGACCTCGACTCTCTTTAAACAGGGCTGGATCATAACCTCACCACTGAGGCGGCAGAAGTTTTCCCCCCAGCGGATGAGATCTGAATTTTTTGAACTCCGGAAGCTTTTAAGATTGGCAAGGAAAAATACCGCTTCGACAAAATTTGTCTTCCCCTGGGCATTATCTCCCCAGAGAAGCGTCAGACCCTTTTCCATCTGCAGATCAACTTTCTTGAAATTCCGAAAGTTGAGGAAAAAGAGCTTCTTGAGGTGCATGCGCCAGAGTGCCTTCGCTTTTTGGAGGGTCCTAAACGGCCTACAGCCGCATCGGCATGACCACTGCCAGACAGTCCTGACTTTCCAGAGGGGTGATAAGCCCGGGTGAAAGATTGTCTTTCATCTGAAAACGAATATGTTCACATTCCTGGGAATTGAGAATATCGAGAAGGTAACGGGCGTTGAACCCGATGGATACATCATCTCCCTCATATTCGATTTCCATGTTTTCGCGGGCTTCACCAAATTCCGGGTTGGATGAGGAAACATCCGTTTGTCCCGGTGAAAAGGAAATTTTGACGCCTCGCGATTTTTCGCTGGCCAGAGTCGCAACGCGCCTGACCAGCTTCAGGAAAGCTTCCCGGGGGATGACAGCGAACGGGCCTGAAGCATCCGGTATAACCTTGCGGTATTCCGGAAATTCGCCGTCGACCAAGCGAATAATCAAGGTTATTTCATTGCTTAAAATCGCGGCATTATTGTCGGAAAATCCCAATATCACGTCGGATTCCGTATCATCGATAATCTTTCGAAGTTCTGTAACACCTTTTCTGGGGAAAATAACCCCTTTTATCAGTTGCTCAATAGCGGGAATTCCAGAAGCGGCCTTAGCCAGAGCCAGACGGTGTCCGTCAGTAGCCACAAGGCTTAGATAGCTGCTATCATCTTCCCGGTTGGAGTGGAAAAAAATACCGTTGAGATTGTATTTACTGTCGTCAGTTGACATGGAAAAAGATGTCGCATCGAGCATTTTTTTCAGATTTTTTGGATCAACCGGAAAAGAGGATTCTTCATCCGCTTCCGGAAACTTGGGAAACTGTTCCGGAGAAATTCCTGCCAGCTTGAAAACCGCTTTTTCACAATGAATCTCCATGCGAAAATTTTCCAAAACCTTGAAACAAATTTCTTTTTCGGGAAGTTCTCTAACAATTTCATACAGTTTTTTGGCTGATAAAGCGATTTTTCCCGTAGTTTTTGTGGAAGCAGGATAATAGGCTCTCATTCCGACTTCCAAGTCGGTTGCGGTCAAAAATATCCTGCCCTCTTCCGCTTCTATCAGAACGTTTGAAAGAATTGGAATAGTCGTTCGTTTTTCGACGATACTCTGGATCCGGGACAAGCCTCTTAAAAGAACATCTTTCTCAATGGAGAACTCCATAACTCCTCCTGTTAACAGGGCACTATTTCTATTTTATTTAATCATTTAAATTCAGTAGTAGTAGTAACAGGTTGCTGTTTAATTGTGGATAAGAAAAAAAACTTACAAAAAACAAATTGTTACAAAACACACGCAACCTTTGACAGGTTGTTGAAAAGAAGCCTTTACGGCGTGGAAAAAATGACGGAATAGCACTCGGCTTGATTTATCCGCATTCCATTTACAGCTTTTTCAACAGGTTTTTAAGATAACAGATTACCTGTTTTTTAACCATACCAATCCCGGATCGAGGAAACTTCTTTTGAAAATTTCTCTACTCAATGGGGAAAGGTGGTTAAACCGGGGTATTTAGAAAAATCCACCGGGAATACAGGGAATCCCAAAAAAAAACCCGGGTGGATAAGAAAATTTGGGTTATTTTAGCAAACTCAAGGGATTAAAAAAAAGGTGGTTTTCTTAAATAATCATGGATTTTTTAATATTTTCGAGGGTCGCCCGAAGCCGGAAATCATCTTCCAGGGCTTTTTCAATTTTTTTAATGGCGTGAATGATGGTGGAATGATCCTTACCACCAAATTTTTCCCCGATTTCGGGGTAAGAGCAGGAGGTCATCTGGCGGGCTAGGTACATGGCGATCTGGCGGGGAATTACCAAAGCTTTAAGGCGTTTGGATGATTTGAGCTCGGTCAGCTTGATATTGAAATGGGAGGCGACCACTTTTTGAATCTGCTCCACGGAAATTTCGCGGTTTTTCTCGACCAGAATGTCCTTGAGAATCTCCTTGGCCATTGCCAGGGAGACTGAAGTAGCAGTCAGCTTTACATAAGCCCCGATGCGGTTGAGAAGACCTTCCAGCTCGCGGACATTGCTGGTGATGGAATTGGCAATAAAAAATGCGACATCTTCGGGGAGATTGATCCCGATCTGTTCGGCCTTGAGGTTGAGAATGGCTTGCTTGGTCTCGACATCAGGCGGTTGAATGTCGGCGATAAGGCCCCATTCGAAGCGGCTACGGAGACGTTCCTCAAGACCCGGAATGTCTTTTGGAAATTTATCGGACGTTACCACTATCTGCTTTTGGGATTCGTAAAGGGCATTAAAGGTGTGAAAAAATTCTTCCTGGGTTCTTTCTTTTCCGGCAATGAACTGGACATCATCAATTAAAAGGACATCGACGGATCTGAATTTTTTTCGAAAATCTTCCATTTTTGCATAGCGCAGGGAGTTGATGAGTTCATTCATGAACTTTTCGGAGGAGTAGTAGCTGACTTGCATATGAGGATTTTTTTTCGAAATAAAATTGCCGATGGCGCTGATCAGATGGGTTTTACCGAGGCCGACCCCACCGTAAATAAAAAGAGGATTGTACGTGGTGGCCGGGTTATTTGCAACGGCCATTGCGGCGGCATAAGCAAATTGGTTGGAAGAGCCGGAGACAAATTCTTTAAAGACATATTTGGGATTCAGGTTAAAATTATAGGTATGGTTTTTTTCCGGAGCTGAAAAAACGGGAGTTGACGGGTCGTTCTCATTGCCGGAAAGGTTTAATTCATCTGGCGCAGGAGCCTTTTCCGGGCTTGAAAGTGAGGTTTCCTTATCCAGAGGAGCTCCAATCTGGAGTTTAACCTTTAGCGGATTTCCCCCCAGTTCGGAAAGGGTGTTTTCCAAAAGGTCAAAATAGTTTTCCTGAATCCATTCGAGAACGAAACGGTTGGGTACTTCCAGGGTGATATGATCCGGGGTTATAGCTACAGGCCGGATTGATTTTATCCAGGTGGAGAAAAACGGAGACTCGATAACCTGCTCAAGATGAGCAATGGCTGTCTTCCATAACTGGTTCATATATCAAAAGTGTATTTCCGGCTTGACGGGAAATGCTGAAAAAAGGTCATTCTTATCCACATAATTATCCACAACTGTGGATAAGATTTCACCTTAGCTAATTTTGGTTGGATTTGTTAATACCTGACGCACTTCGTGGTGGATTAGAAGCTACCAAAGCTTTCTATCCTTTGCAAGATTTTTTTCTTTTTTAAAACGATGGAAATTCACAGGATGAAAAGGGGGGAGCTTTTTCGTTCTTGACAACCAAAGAAAAATATGGTTGATAATGCTTTTTCTGAAAAGATCCTTTAATAGGGCGAAAAAATCGTCCAATCCATATTGCGGAGTAACCCTGCTATGAAAAGAACTTACCAACCCAGCAAAATCAAAAGAAAAAGAACTCATGGGTTTCGGAAAAGAATGCTTACTTCCAATGGCCGGAACGTACTTAAGAGAAGACGGCAAAGGGGAAGAAAAGTACTGACCGCTACTATTCCCAAAAAGTAACGAGAAATTCAATTTAAGGGAAAAAGGTTCACATATATCTGAAAAAAAAATATTTCCTGCCCGCTATCGGGTCAGACGCAATTGGGAATACCGGAAAATCCAGCAAACCGGCTGTAAAACAAAATTTAAAAATTTTATTGTCCTTCATCGGGTCCGGGAAGAGGGGCCTGTACGCCTGGGTTTAATAGTTAGCCGAAAAGTTGGCGGAGCCGTTCAACGCAATCGGGTGAAACGTCTGGTCCGGGAATTCTTTCGCCAAAACCGCGATCGATTGCCTGAAAACCGGGACTTTGTCGTTATTGCCAAAAGAGGGGCTCATCAGCTAAGCTATTTTCAGGCCGCCGGTGAACTGACAGGTTTATTCCGAAAAGAATCTTTAAGTCCTGAAGGCGGAAAATGTTGACAAAACAGATGATACGCCTTGTGGTTTTCTACCAAAAATATATTTCTCCCTTCAAGGCTCCTTCCTGTCGCTTTTATCCTTCCTGTTCGCAATATGCCTGCGATGCTCTAAAAAAATATGGAGCGTGGAAAGGTCTCTGGTTGTCGGTAAAAAGACTTTGCCGTTGTCACCCCTTCCATCCCGGAGGGTATGATCCTGTTAATTGATTGGAAGGGTTGTTTGGACTTCTCTCACCGGAGTTATGGTCTATGGAAAACAAGAATGTCGGATTAGCCTTCACCTTGGTATTCGCGATATATCTCGCCTATATTATGCTATTTTCTTCTGGCCCCCCTAAAACCGTTCCACAGGAGCCGGTTCCCGCAGTTCAGGAGCAAGCCCCGGCCGAGGAGAGGGAACCCCCCGCTCAGTCCGACTCGAAGATGGTTGAGATTCCGGTTGCTCAAAAAATAGTTCCCTCCGAATTTCAAAATCTGGCCAAACGGGAAGTCATCGTTGAAAATGATCTTTTCAAAGCTGTTCTGAGCAACCAGGGAGCAAAAATAAATCAGTTTGAATTAAAACAGTTCCGTTCGACCCAGGCCCCGGATTCTCCCAACATTTTTCTAATTGACAGCCAAGCTGAAAAAATGGCCACCCTGGGGGTTTCCGGCAGTGATGGGTTGCTTTTGTCTTCCGACGCTCTTTACAAAATTTCCGCATCCGAAAAACAGATCAAAATTACTTCCGGCCAATCGCGGCAGGTTGTCTTTTCGACCATTCAGGGAAATCTTTTAGTAGAGAAAATTTTTACCTTTTACGGGGACAGCTACAAGTTTGACCTTGACCTAAGATTAAAAAACCTTGGTGACACCCCCTTAAATGGGGGTGTTCAGGTCTCACTTCTGGAGCCCTGGCAAGATACCGGGAAGGAAGGCGGGGGGTTTTTAAGTGGAGGTAGTTTTTCCTTTGTCGGGACAGCTACCCTGGTGGGTGGTGACCTGAAAACCGACAGCGTTAAAGATTTGGGCGAAAAATCTGCTTCTTACAGCGACCAAGTACAATGGACTTCTTTTGAAGATAAATATTTTATCAAGGCGCTGGTTCCCGTCAGCGATTTTAAGGATAAGAAAGTCTATCTTGAAAAAGGGGAAAACTACGTTCAGAACCGTTTGGAAATCCGCGGCCAGGAGCTCACCCCCGGGAAAGGGATTGAAATGCGGTTTCTCGGCTATTTTGGGCCCCGGGACACGGAAATTCTCAAAGCGGTCGGACACAATCTGGATGAAGCCGTCGACTTTGGTTATTTTCACATCATCGCCAAACCGCTGCTTGAGGTCCTGAAATTCTTTAATTCTTTTGTCGGCAACTACGGCGTGGCTATCATCATACTTACGGTTTTAATCAAACTTATTTTCTGGCCTCTGACCCAGAAAAGCTATACTTCCATGAAAGCCATGCAGAAAATTCAGCCCGAAATGGCGAAAATCCGGGTTAAATTCAAAAATGACAAAGCCCGTCTCAATAAAGAGGTCATGGACCTTTACCGGAAACACAAAGTCAATCCCCTTGGCGGGTGCCTTCCCATGCTAATTCAGATTCCTGTCTTTTTTGCCCTCTACAAAGTGCTGTTGGAAGACATCGGCCTTCGCCACGCGCCTTTCATGTTTTGGATCCAGGACCTTTCCGCCAAGGACCCGTATTATATCACGCCGGTGGTCATGGGTATTACCATGTTCGTTCAACAGAAGCTGACACCCACCACCATGGACTCGACCCAGGCCAAACTTCTCAATTACATGCCGCTTATTTTTACCTTTATGTTCTTAAACTTTCCCTCCGGGCTGGTTATCTACTGGCTGGTTAACAACCTCCTGACCATCCTGCAGCAGTATCTGATCCACCGCAAGCCAACAGCCACCGTGGAGGCCTGAAGCCAAAAACTTGTGGTGAAAAAATTCCCTCGGCCTCAAGCCCTGAATATTGTTAAACGCCGTGAACCGTGATGATACCATAACCGCTCCAGCTACCCCGAATGGCGAAGGGGGTATTGCTGTGGTCCGGGTTTCTGGGCCCCAGGCTGAAAACCTCATGAAGCGATATTTTCGGCCGTCTTCCCGAGAGCAGGAGTTCCAATCGCATTTCTTTTACCATGGTCTTTTTCTCGATGAGGAACAGGAACCTCTAGATGAGGTTATGGCCGTGCTGATGCGCAAACCCCGCTCCTACACCCGGGACGATGTCCTGGAAATTCATTGTCACGGCGGTTACCTGTCGATGCAGAGAATTCTCGACACTTTTCTCCAGGGCGGGGCACGTCTGGCCGAGCCGGGAGAGTTCACCCTGCGGGCTTTTCTGAACGGGCGCATCGATCTGACGGAAGCCGAGGCCGTGATTGACATTATAAAGGCGCGTTCGGAACGAGCTGCGCGAAATGCGCTACGGCATCTGAGGGGCGATCTCTCCACTCTGCTCAAGGACATCAGGAGCAAGCTCGTTGATCTTCTGGTTCTGTTGGAAGCCTACCTGGACTTCCCTGAAGAAGAGGTCGCAACACCACATCTTCGAGATTTCCGTACCGGAACGGCGGCGGCAGACCAGGCCATTATTGAACTATTAAATTCATTTAATATTGGGAAGATGCTCAAAGATGGGATGGTTGTTCTCCTTCTGGGCCGACCTAATGTTGGGAAAAGCTCCCTATTAAATCTGTTGCTTGGGGAAAATCGTGCCATTGTCACGGAGGTTCCCGGAACCACAAGGGACACCATTGAGGAATGCATGACCCTTAGCGGCTTTCCCCTTAAACTAATTGATACCGCCGGGGTGCGTGATTCCAATGATCCGGTCGAGATGGAAGGGGTTGAAAGGGCTAAAGCGAAGGTTGTCTCAGCGGATCTGGTCCTCCTTTTGGTTGATGGGAGCAGGGGACTTACCCTTGAGGATTTTAAGGCCCTCGATCTTTGTTCCGGGTCGCGGTGTATTCTTGTTGTCAACAAAGTGGATCTTGGGATGGTACCTCTCCCTGCAGCTTTCCTCCATTTGCCGACCGTCTATATCTCAGCCCGCACCGGAAGCGGCCTAAAGGACCTTCAAAATCTTATCGTCGACCAAGTGGCTTCTTCCCCGGGGGGAGAGCCTGGCGACTTTGTCATTTTATCTTCCATGCGCCAAAAAGAGGCCCTTGTTCGATCTCGCGAGAGTCTTGCGCGATTTCTGGATGGTCTTGAACAAGGGCATCCCCTGGACTGTCTCGCCACAGATATTCGGGACGCCATTCAATTTCTCGGCGAAGTTACCGGCGAGACTCTTTCTGAGGAAGTTCTTGGGAGGATATTTTCCCAGTTTTGTATTGGGAAATAACCCATGTTCCACGTGAAACAACGCTATTAAGTCATTGGTTTAAATATAAATATTTCAATGTTGAGCCAAAGAATCACATATCCGAAGAGTTATCAGGTTGTTGTTGTTGGAGCTGGCCACGCAGGCTGTGAGGCTGCTCTCGCCACAGCACGGATGGGGTTGAACACGCTTCTGTTAACCATAAGTCTGGACACCATAGCCCAGATGTCATGCAATCCGGCAATCGGGGGGCTGGCCAAAGGGCACCTGGTAAAGGAGATTGATGCCCTGGGTGGTGAAATGGCGTTGAACACCGATGCGACAGGTTTGCAGTTCAGGATTCTGAATACCAAGAAAGGGCCAGCTGTCAGAGCGTCGCGCGCCCAGGCCGACAGATACCTTTATCACAAAAGAATGAAAAGGGTGCTCGAGCGCCAGTCTTTTCTCGACATCAAACAGGGAGTGGTTGAATGCCTGGTGTTGGCGGGAGGGCAGGTTGCTGGGGTTGAAACAAGGGAGGGTGTGGTTTTTCGGGGGGAGAAGGTCATCCTGACGTCGGGAACATTCCTGCGCGGTTTAATCCATATCGGTATGAACAATTTTTCGGGGGGCCGCGCTGGAGAGCCGGCGGCCATGGGCCTTTCCAAACAGTTAAAGGACTTGGGCTTCGAGGTCGGACGCCTGAAAACGGGAACTCCGCCGCGCCTGGATGGAATGAGCATCGATTTTTCTGCCCTGGAACCCCAGTATGGGGACGATCCTCCGAAACCGTTCTCTTTTCTCAATAAAAGTCTGAATGTTAAGCAGTTGCCATGTCATATCACCTATACGAACAACCAAACGCATGACCTTATAAGAGCTGGTCTGGATCGATCGCCCCTTTATAGCGGCAGGATTGAAGGGGTCGGGCCCCGCTATTGCCCCTCCATCGAAGACAAGATCGTCCGGTTCCCGGAAAAGGAGCAACATCAGATTTTTCTGGAACCGGAGGGTTGGGAGACTACCGAAATATATCCCAATGGTCTGCCGACCTCGCTGCCGGCGGATGTGCAGGTGGCCTTTTTAAGGTCGATTCCGGGTCTGGAGCGAGTTGAGGTGGTTCGTTTTGGTTACGCTATTGAGTACGATTTTGTTGACCCCATTCAGCTTAAGCCCAGCCTGGAAACAAAATTGCTCCCGGGTCTTTACCATGCAGGCCAGATAAATGGGACCTCAGGCTACGAAGAGGCTGCAGCCCAGGGTCTTATGGCGGGAATTAATGCCGCGTTGGCCTGCAAGGGGGAGTCGCCGGTAGTCTTGGGACGGGACCAAGGGTATACCGGGGTCTTGATTGATGACCTGGTCAGCCTCGGGACGAACGAACCTTACCGGATGTTCACTTCGCGAGCGGAATACCGCCTCCTCCTGCGCGAGGATAACGCCGACCAGAGGTTGACGGAAACCGGCCGCAAGGTGGGTCTGGTTACCGATGAGCGCTGGCAGCTTTTTATGAGAAAAACGGAAGGGCTGAAGGCCGGGAAACACTATTTGAAAAAAATGATGGTCCGCCCTGCGGACAAGGAGCTGCTGGACAGATTGGGGCTGGAGGGGCTTCAGAATGGGGTCAGCGCAGAGGAACTGCTGAAACGCCCCGAGGTTGAAATGGCTGATTTGGCCGACATCGACGCAGAACTGAAGGCCTTTCCGGAAGAGATTCTTGAACAGCTGGAGATAGCCGTCAAATACGAAGGCTATATAAAAAGACAGTTTGACCAGGTGGAGAGATTCCGTAAAACCGAGAATGTTGCTATTCCGGGAAATTTAAATTATGATGCGGTTTCGGGATTAACAGCCGAGGTCCGGGAAAAATTGAAAAAGGTTCGCCCCCTGACCTTGGGCCAAGCATCGAGAATCCGGGGGATGACCCCGGCTGCCATGGCCATCCTTTCCGTAGCGGTCCGTCGGGTTCAGGGTGAAAGATAAAAAGAACGGCCTTCAGACCCTTTTGGCGGAGATAGGTTTAAAGGCATCTCCCCACGAGCTTGAAAAATATCTGCTTCTTCTGGATGAATTAGCGCTTTGGAATAAAAGCCTTAATTTGACATCCATTACCGATGCAGAAGAGGCCATGGAAAAACACATCGTGGATTCCCTGAGCCTTTGTTCAGTGCTCCAGCAACCGAAATTTCTGCTGGATATTGGATCCGGGGCCGGGTTCCCCTCCATTCCTTTGAAAATAGCCCGTCCGGAAATTGAAATTTTTTCTGTGGAAGCATCCCGGAAAAAGGTCCATTTTCAACGTCACATCGTCAGAAAGCTGGGACTCCGGGGTTTTACGGTAATTCATTCCCGGATCGAGGATTTAAAAAGAACCATCCCTGATTTGCCGGCCTTTGATCATGTCGTTTCCAGGGCCCTGGCCCCCCTGGGTGATTTCCTTGCCTGGGCGCGGCCCTATGTTTCTGACTCCGGTTCTGTTATCGCCATGAAGGGGCCTGGCAAGGATGATGAGTTGGATGCCGTCAGCATTACTGGCGACTGGATTGTGAAAGACCAGCGGTCATTCAAACTTCCGGCCTCCGGATCTGTGCGCCAATTATTGATTTTTAAGCGGGCCCGTACTTCCCTAGGGCTGTGAATCGAAGGCCTTCGGAAAAGGCTCAACGGTTTTTCCAACCCTTTGCTCGGGGCCCGAAATGTCGAATATTTTTGCGGGAGAAAATTGATGGCGCGGATAATGGCCATTGCCAACCAGAAGGGCGGCGTGGGAAAAACGACGACAGCGGTTAATCTGGCCGCGTCCCTGGCGGTTGCGGAAAAAGCCACCCTTCTGGTCGATCTCGATCCCCAGGCCAATGCGGGGAGTGGTGTCGGAGTCGATAAAAAATCAATAAAAACAAGTATTTATAATGTTCTTGTGGGGGGAACGAAGGCTCCTGAGATTTTATTCAAGACCGATTTGAAGTGCCTGGACCTGTTCCCTTCCAGCCACGACCTGATTGGCGCGGAGATAGAGTTGATCCAGGTCAAAGCCCGCGAGAAGGTTCTCAAGGGGGTTCTGCAGGAGGTCCGTGATGATTATCAATTCATCCTCATCGATTGCCCCCCATCCCTGGGGATTTTAACGCTGAATGCCCTTTCAGCCGCTGATGAGGTCCTGATCCCCGTCCAATGTGAATATTACGCCATGGAAGGTCTGAGCAGCCTCATGAAAACCATACAGGTGATTCAGAGGGGCTATAATCCGCGCCTGACCATCGGCGGCATCATCCTTACCATGTTCGACGGAAGAAACAACCTGTCTCACCAGGTGAGCCAGGAACTGCGCAGTTATTTCCCGGAAAAGGTTTTTAAGACCATTATTCCGCGCAATGTCAAGCTTTCGGAGGCACCAAGCCATGGCCTGCCGGCCCTCCTTTACGATGTCTCTTCCCGCGGGGCGAAGGCCTATCTGGACCTGGCCCGCGAAATAATGAACGGGAGCAATTGAACCTATGGCCAAAAAAGCCGCCCTGGGCAAAGGAATCGGGGCTCTCCTTGAGTCGTCCGGCGAAGAGACAAGCAATAAGTTTTTTATTTGTCCGATCGAAGATCTCCGGCCCGGAAAAAAACAGCCCCGCAAAAGTTTCGACGATCAGAAGCTCCTGGAACTGTCGGCCTCGATCCGCGAAAAGGGCATTATTCAACCGATAATCGTACGGAAATGTGAGGGCTATTTTGAAATAGTGGCCGGCGAAAGACGCTGGCGAGCGGCCCAGAAGGCGGGCCTCCACGAAGTCCCCGTTATTCTGGAGAGCATGACGGAGGAAACGGCTCTGGAGGTCGCCCTGATTGAAAACCTCCAACGGGAGGACTTGAACCCCATCGAAGAGGCGGACGCCTATAAGGCCCTGATCGACAACTTCAATTTTTCCCAGGAGGAGGTGGCAAAAAGGGTCGGCAAGGACCGCACGACCATTACCAACTCTCTGCGACTTTTGAAGCTCCCTTTGGATCTCCGGGCGGACGTGGCCTCAGGGCTTCTCAGCATGGGTCATGCCCGAGCACTCCTGGCTCTGGAAATGGAGGAGGACATTGTTGAGGCCCGCAATGAGATTGTTCGGAAAGGCATGTCGGTCCGCGAAACCGAGAGCCTGGTCAAGAGAATCAGGAAAAAAGGTTCTTGCCTGGGGCGAAAGCGGGTCAAATCGTTGGATCCGGAGATTCTCGAAATCACCGATCAGTTGAAGCAGGCTCTTGGGACCCAGGTGAAAATAACGCCGGGTGGAAAGGGCGGAAAGATCGAGATCAGCTATTTTTCCAACCAGGATTTCGAAAGGCTTTTGGGAATATTCGGTGTATAGACCTGCGGAAAGTCTTTTCCTGTAATAGTTCATTTGGGGTATGTCTTTATGTTTGGTAAAAACCGTGAAAAAGAAACCGCAAAGGAAGTGACAATGGGAAAGGGAGATATCAAGGCTTTTTTGGGGGCAGGCAGCAGTTTCGAAGGGAAGCTCGTCTTTGATGAGATTGTTCGTCTGGACGGGAATTTCACCGGGGAAGTCAGCTCAAACGGCGCTCTGATTATCGGCGAATCGGCCACCGTCAAAGCGGAGGTGGATGTAGAGACCCTGACCATCAGCGGAAAGTTCAAAGGAAATATCCGTGCCCGCCGCAAGGTCGAGTTGAAAAGGCCGGCTCAGGTGGATGGCAACATCGATACCCCGGCTCTCAGCGTGGAAGAGGGCGTCGTGCTTAACGGAACGATCTCCATGGGTGGTGAAAAACCGGTGGTTGAAAGACCGTCCGCAAAAGTACCGGAAGCTTCCGGCTAAAAAAATCAGGAGCTCTTTCGGCTCCCGCCGAGGCCCCGGGTAAACTCTTGGGAACAAAAGGGTTGACAAGAAAAAGGCCATGTGATAGCTAAACGGTGCTTTAATCTTTGATACTGCCCGGCTCGGGAAACATCCTCATCAAGCCTGGTCCCCATTTTCGATGTTCCACAAACCAGAAGTATAGAGGTGATGCTTTGATTGATTTCAATGCAACGCTGTTCATCCAATTCGCCAACTTTATCTTTCTTATTTTCATCTTGAATTTTCTTCTTTTTCGGCCCCTGCGCCGGGTCCTCCATCAGCGTCGTGAAGAGGTCGAAGGCGCTCATGCCCGGGTCGATTCTCTGGACAAGGACATCGCAGCCCAAACGGCTGAATACGAAACCCGCCTCGCTGAGGCCCGAAGCAAGGGGAACGAAGAGAAGTCCCTCCTTCGCAGCGCCGCCCTCGAGGAGGAGAAAAAGCTCCTGGAAGAAGCCCAGGAGATGGCTGTCCAAAGGAGAGCCGTAGTCCGGAAGCAGATCGGCAAGGAAATGGTGGAGGCCCGGAAAACCCTCAAAAATGAAGCGGATGTTCTGAGCCAGGACGTTGCCGCCAAGGTTCTGGGAAGGGCCATTTGATTTTTTCAGAGATTCCAGGAAAGTGGTGCAAATGAGAAAAACGACCTTTGCAGCAGTGATTGTCAATGCAACCCTCTTGCTGGGAATGGCGACCCTGGCCTTGGGCTCGGCCGGTGGCGGCCATGCCGGTGAGGGCGTCCTTCTCAAAGATTTTCTTTATCGCTGTTTGAACTTCGCGGTGACTATCGGAATTCTGGCTTATTTTGCCTTAAAACCGATCAAAAAGGCCTTGGCCGATCGTAAGGAAAATGTCGCCAAAACCCTGGAAGAAGCCAGAACGGCCCGTGCCGGGGCGGAAGCCAGATACCGGGATGTCGAAGCCAAGCTGAAAGCAGCCAACCAGGACATCGAGGAAGTCTATTCCGCCATCCGCGCAGAGGGGGAGTCGGAGCGCCAGAAGATTATTGCCAATGCCCGGCTCATGGCCGAAAAAATCCAAGCAGAAGCAGAAAAATCGGCCCAGCGTGAGGTGGAAAAAGCCCGTCTTCAGCTGCGCTCCGAGGTTGCGAGCCTGGCGGTCAAGCTGGCAGAGCAGCTCATCAAGAAAAACATCAGTCCCGAGGATCATGACCGCCTGCTGGATGAATATATCAAAAGTGTAGGAGAACTGCATTGAGTATCAACGCGATACCGAAGAGATATGCAAAAGCGTTAGTTGGGTTGGCCGAGGAACAGAATAAGATCGAGGTGTTCGCTGCCGAACTGGAGAAGGTGCAGGAAGCTTTTTCCGTATATAAAGAACTTAAAACCGTTCTTGTCAACCCCACCTACTCGAAAGGAAAAAAAACAGCCCTGTTGGCAGAGCTGATGGAATATCTGGGTCTTTCCGAGGATATCCGTAAGTTTTTGGGTCTCCTCCTGGAAAAGGACCGTTTAAAGTTTTATTCTCAGATTTTGCACAGCTACCGGCAGTTGGCGGATGAAAGCAGTGGCATTGAGAGAGCTCAATTGACTTCCGCAAAGAGGCTTACCAAAGAGCAAAAAGAATTGATAAAGGCGGAACTGGAAAAACAGACAGGAAAGAAGGTCGACCTGGAAATGAAGGTTGACGCCTCTTTGCTTGGCGGTATTAAAACGGAGATTGGCGGAAGGGTTGTTGATGGCAGTTTACAAACCCAGCTTAAACGGATGGGAGATACCTTAACAAAGGGGTGATAGGGCTTTATGGAGATAAGAGCGGAAGAGATCAGTGCGATCATAAAAAAGCAGATTCAGGATTTTGGCGGCGAAGTTGAAGTAAGCGAAACCGGACATATCATCTCCGTCGGTGACGGTATCGCCCGTATCCATGGCCTCGACAAAGCCATGGCCGGTGAGTTGCTGGAATTTCCCGGCGAAGTCATGGGCATGGTCCTGAACCTTGAGGAAGATAATGTCGGAGCGGCCATTCTAGGTGACGCCGAGCATATCAAGGAAGGTGACGTCGTTAAGCGGACCAAGCGTATTGTTGAGGTTCCGGTCGGGGAAGCCCTTCTTGGCAGGGTTGTAAACGGCATCGGCATTCCTGTCGACGGCAAGGGCGAAATCAAAGCTGAAAAATTCAGCCAGGTTGAAATCAAGGCGCCCGGCATCGTCACCAGAAAATCGGTTCATGAGCCGATGCAGACCGGACTCAAGGCTATTGATTCCATGGTCCCCATTGGCCGTGGCCAGCGCGAACTTATCATCGGCGACCGTCAGACCGGAAAGACAGCTGTTGCGATCGATACCATAATCAACCAGAAGGGCCAGAACCTGATCTGCATCTATGTCGCCATCGGCCAGAAAAGGTCCACGGTCGCCCAGGTGGTTGACAGACTGCAGAAGTACGGCGCCATGGAATATACCATCGTGGTTGCCGCGACCGCTTCCGAGCCGGCTCCTCTCCAGTTTATTTCGCCCTATACCGGCGCCACCATGGGTGAATTCTTCCGGGATAACGGCAAGCACGCCCTGGTCATCTACGACGACCTTTCCAAGCAGGCCGTGGCTTACCGCCAGCTGTCCCTGCTCCTCCGCCGTCCCCCCGGCCGTGAAGCCTTCCCCGGCGACGTTTTTTATCTCCACAGCCGTCTTCTCGAGAGGGCTGCCAAGCTCCATGAAGGCCTCGGCGGTGGAAGCATGACGGCGCTGCCGGTTATTGAGACTCAGGCCGGCGATGTTTCCGCTTATATTCCGACCAACGTCATTTCCATTACCGACGGTCAGATCTTCCTGGAAAGCGATCTTTTCTATTCCGGGGTGCGCCCGGCCATCAACGTCGGCCTTTCGGTTTCCCGCGTCGGCGGCAGCGCCCAGATCAAGGCCATGAAACAGGTTGCCGGGACACTGCGTCTCTCTCTGGCCCAATATCGTGAAATGGCTGCTTTCGCCCAATTCGGGTCAGATCTTGATGCTGCGACCCAAAAGCAGCTGCATCGTGGTGAGCGCCTTGTAGAGGTTCTCAAGCAGGGTCAGTATCAGCCCCTTCCGGTTGAAAAACAGGTGCTGGTCATCTACGCGGCCAATAACGGTTATGTGGATGAATATCCAACCGGGGTTCTGAAACGCTATGAAGAAGAGCTGCTCTCCTTCCTGGATAACAAACACGCTGACCTTTTGGCCGATCTGGCCGAGAAAAAAGCCATTGATGATGCCCTGGAAGAAAGAATCAAGGCAGCGTTGAACGAATTCAAAGGCCAGTTTGCGGCTGAATCCTAAGCGGAAAAAGGTGCGGCCAAATGCCCAGTCTGAAGGATATTAAAAAGCGAATCAACTCGGTCAGGAATACCCAGCAGATCACCAAGGCGATGAAGATGGTGTCTGCGGCCAAGCTGCGGAAAGCTCAGGAAGCCGTGGTGGCCAACCGCCCTTACGCCGAAAAAATGCAGACGGTTCTTTCCAATCTGGCCCTGCGGGTGAGCGACAGCAAACACCCCCTGCTCCAACAGCGGGAAAAGGAGCGGGCGCTGATCGTTCTTCTTACCGCGGATCGAGGCCTTTGTGGCGGCTTCAACAACAACATCTCCAAGGCAGTCGAGAGGTTTGTCCGCGAAAATCCCCAGGGCTACCAAGAGATCGATGTGATGATTATCGGCCGGAAAGGGAACGACTACCTGAAAAGGCGGCCCGGCCTGAATGTCATCAAGGTTTATGAAAATATTACCGGGGACATCAACTATCAGACCGCGGTGCTCCTGAGCGAGGAGATCATTTCTCATTTTGCCGACGAAGAAAAGTATGATGTCGTTCATCTGGTCTACAATCATTTTAAAAGTGTCATTTCCCAGGTAATCACTTTTTCCCAGCTGCTCCCGATCGCACCCGCCGAGGTGGAAGAAGATACCTATGTCGCTGATTACATTTATGAGCCGAGTGCCGAGGAAATTCTCAAGGAAATCCTCCGCAAAAATGTGGAAGTCCAGATTTTCAAGGCCCTGCTGGAATCATCGGCTGCTGAGCTTGGGGCACGCATGAGCAGTATGGACAGCGCTACCAAGAATGCTTCTGAGATGATCGGGAAGTTGACTCTGGCTTACAACCGCGCCAGACAGGCCGCTATTACCACGGAACTTATGGAGATTATTTCCGGCGCCGAATCAATAAAATAAGGAATAAGGGGCTTCGATTTCCCCCGGACAGGGGAATAAAAGGAGGAATGGTTTATTATGAATAAAGGAAAGATTTCTCAGGTTATCGGTCCGGTTGTCGACGTAGAATTTGAAGAAGGAAAACTGCCTGAGATTTTGACAGCTCTCAAAATTTCCAACCCGGCGATTGACGATCAGGAATGGAACCTGGTGGTTGAGGTGGCGCAGCACCTGGGCGAAAATACGGTACGTACCATTGCCATGGACTCTACCGAGGGCCTGGTTCGCGGCCAGGATGTTCTTGACACCGGCAAACAGATCACCATGCCGGTTGGTCCCGCCACTCTTGGCCGGATTCTCAATGTCGTCGGTCAGCCGGTAGACGAAGGCGGCCCTGTTCAGGCAGAAAAACAATGGGAAATCCATCGGCCGGCCCCTGAGTTTGTCGACCAGTCGACGGAAGTTGAAGCCTTTGAAACCGGGATCAAGGTCGTTGACCTCCTGGCACCCTACTCCAGAGGAGGAAAGATCGGCCTGTTCGGCGGCGCGGGTGTCGGCAAGACGGTTCTGATCATGGAACTGATTCATAACATCGCCAAGCAGCACGGCGGCTACTCCGTTTTTGGCGGGGTCGGCGAGCGTACCCGTGAAGGAAACGACCTCTGGCACGAGATGAAGGATTCCGGCGTTATCGACAAGGCCGCCCTCGTCTATGGCCAGATGAACGAGCCTCCCGGCGCCCGTGCGCGGGTTGCCCTCTCGGCTTTGACGGTGGCCGAATATTTCCGTGACGAGGAAGGCCAGGACGTGCTCTTCTTCATTGACAATATCTTCCGTTTCACCCAGGCCGGCTCCGAGGTTTCCGCGCTTCTGGGCCGTATCCCCTCGGCGGTTGGTTATCAGCCGACCCTCAGTACCGAAATGGGGGAATTGCAGGAACGTATCACCACCACCCAGAAAGGCTCCATTACCTCCGTTCAGGCTATTTACGTCCCTGCCGACGACCTCACCGACCCGGCACCGGCAACCGCCTTTGCCCACCTCGACGCAACCACGGTTCTCTCCCGTCAGATTGCCGAGCTTGGTATCTACCCCGCGGTTGACCCCCTCGACTCCACCAGCCGGATCCTGGATCCCCAGGTGGTAGGGGCGGAACATTACAAGGTAGCCCGTGACGTCCAGTTCGTTCTGCAGCGCTACAAAGACCTTCAGGACATCATTGCCATTCTGGGTATGGATGAGCTGTCCGAAGACGATAAACTTCTGGTCAGCCGCGCCCGCAAGATCCAACGATTCCTTTCTCAGCCTTTCCATGTGGCTGAGACTTTTACCGGTTCTCCGGGAAAATATGTCAAGCTGGAAGACACCATCCAAGGATTCAGTGAGATTGTCGCCGGCAAACATGACGAAATTCCGGAACAGGCCTTCTATATGGTCGGAACCATTGAAGAAGTTCTGGAAAAAGCGCAGAAGCTGGGTGGCTGAACCCGAGCCTGATGGAATCTGAAAAACGGTAACCTGCAAAGGAAAGAAGCATGGCTGAAAAGCTTAAGCTGGAAATGGTAACCCCCTACGGTGAGGTTGTTTCACAAGAGGTGGACGAAATCACCGCGCCTGGCATTATCGGGGAATTTGGTGTCCTGCCGGGGCACATCCCGATGCTGACAGCTTTGAAAATCGGCGAGTTTTCCTATCTCAAAGACGGGAAGAGGACTTTCGTTGCCGTCAATTGGGGCTATTTCGAGGTCGAGGAAAACCGTGTCACGGTTATGGTTGACACCGCCGAGCCGCAGGACAAGATCGATCTCGAACGGGCCAAGGCCGCCATGGGCCGGGCCGAGGAAGGGCTGAAGCAGCTCTCTCACGAGGACAAAGAATACCGGGTCATGGAGGCGGCCCTTCAGCGCGCTCTCAACCGGATTCATGTCGCGAGCCGCCGCTCCGGACATTAGAAAAAAATCAGGTCCTGTATATGCCAATACGAGGCGGTCTTTCGAGGCCGCCTTTTTTTATTACGGTCATGAAGGAAAATTTCCCCAACATAATTCATCTCGATCTGGACGCCTTTTATGCTTCCGTTGAGCAGTACGATCATCCCGAGCTGCAGGGACAAAAGGTCATCGTCGGAGGTCGCCGGGAACGGGGAGTCGTCTGTGCCTGCTCCTATTCAACCAGGCCTTTCGGAGTGCGGTCGGGAATGTCCATTCGGGAGGCTTTGCGGCTTTGCCCCGAAGCCCTGGTCCTGCCGGTGCGCATGGCCCGTTACCGGGAGGTTTCGCGGCAGATCTTCGATATCTATGCCGGCTACACGGATCTCGTCGAACCCCTCTCTATCGATGAAGCCTTTTTGGATGTTTCGGCGAGCGTTTCTCTGCTCGGTGATGCTTTTACCATTGCCCGGAACATAAAAAAAGAGGTCAGGGAAAAAACCGGCCTGACCCTCAGTGCCGGCGTTGCACCGAACAAACTCCTGGCAAAGCTCGCTTCCGAGCATGGAAAACCTGACGGGTTGTACCTTCTCACCCGGGAAAGGATGGATGACTTCCTGATCCTCCTGCCGGTTTCCAAACTCTGGGGCGTGGGGCGGAAAACCGAACAGCTGCTGAAGGCACTGGGGGTGATAACGGTGGGGGAGCTGCGCCGGGTGGGGCTGGAGACCCTGATCAGGCTGTTCGGCAAGAATTCAGGGCAGCATCTCCATGACATGGCCTTGGGAATTGATGCTCGCAGGGTGGAGCCGCCGGGCCAAGCCAAGTCGGTCGGCCGTGAGCGGACTTTCGAAGCCGATATGCGGGGTCCGGCCGCGCTCGCCAAGGAGCTTCTCGGGCTGGCTGACGAGGTCGGTTCCCGCTTGCGGGAAAAGGGCTTGAAGGGGCGCACGGTGATATTGAAGGTTAAATACGCCGATTTTCGGACCCTGACACGCAGTCTTACCCTCCCACGGCCGACCAATCACGGGCCGGACATATACCGGTCCGTCGAGCAACTCTGGGCCGGTCTGGAAAAAGGGGAACCGGTCAGATTGCTGGGTGTTACGGTAAGTCATTTTGTAAGCGGGGAAAAAGAACAGCTGTCTCTTTTTATGGATGATGACAGGAGCCGGCTGTCGCGTTTGGATGCAAGCCTGGATAAAATCCGGGAAAAATTTGGCGATAAAAGCATTGTTCCCGGTTCCTTGCTGAAAGGAAAAAAGAGCCACTGACAAAGAGGCAACAAAAAATTATAGAGTTCCGAAATCAGGCGATTTTTTCAAGTTTGATAATGGCCTCTTTTTCCCCGAGGGTGATCAGGGTATCACCGTTTTCCAGAATGGTTTCCGGAACCGGGTTGAAAAGCATCTGGCCGCTGCTTTTTTTGATCCCGACAATAATGATTCCCCAGTCACGGCGGATGCCGGAAGAGATGAGGTTTTTGCCGACCAGCGAGGATGTGGTGGAAATCCGGATTTCCTCCAGTTGCAGCTCAAAGCGTTTACCCGCGGTGGCAATTTCCAGAAAATCGACCACCGACGGCCTGAGAATGGCCTGGGCCATGCGATGGGCGCCGATGGTATAAGGGGAGATGACCTTGGTGGCTCCCGCCCGCCGCAATTTCTTTTCGGAGGCCGGTTCACCTGCCCTGGCAAGGATGAAAAGTCCGGGGTTAAGCCCCCGGGCCGTCAGGGTGATATAGACATTATCGGTATCCGAGGTGACCGCCGTAACCAGTCCTTTGGCGCGGGTTATCCCGGCCTTGATCAGGGCGTCGTCATCGGTGGCGTCGCCGGCGACGAAAAGAATACCCTCCTCCGCCATTTTTTGACAGAGATTCGGGTCGCTGTCGACGACCACAAAGGGTACCGGCCTCTCTTTGAGCTCCGCGCAGATAAAACTGCCGATTCTGCCGTACCCGCAAATGATGTAATGATCCTCAAGTTGATTGATTTCTTTTTCCAATTTCTTTCTCCCGAAAATTTTTCCGACCTGACCTTCCACGACAAACTCAACAAAACTGCCGCCGGCATAAGCGATAACCCCAAGACTGGAAAAAATTAAAAGGATGGTAAAGGCCTTGCCGGGGTCGGAGAGGTCATGGACTTCGCGGAAGCCGACCGTCGTGATAGTGATAATGGTCATATAAAGGGACTCAAAAAGGTCCCAGCTCTCGATGAAGGAATAGCCGAATGTCCCGGCAAGGATCACGCCGAGCAAAAAGAGGATGGCGAAGCGGAGGTGATAGGTCGATTTCATGCAGCTTCCTGAGTAAAAGATAGAGAAATAGTAGCTACGGTAGGATTAAAAAGCAAGAGACCGGAGGCTTTTTCTCTTTCCGGGCTTTATTCATCAGGGGCGCAGGCGGTAGCCTTGGCCGATAAGAATGGAAGCCCAGACGAACAGGCTGAAAGCCAGGGCCAGGGAAAATCCGAAAGAAAAGACGGCGGGAGCGTCCCCGACCCCGAGAATGGCAAATCGGAATCCATCAATCAGATAAAAGAGGGGGTTGAAACGGGAAACCTGTTCCCAAAAAGAGGGGAGAATGGAAATAGGGTAGAAAACACCGCCGAAATAGATGAGCGGAAGGATAATAAAATTGTTGAACATGCTTAAAGAATCGAATGTATTCGAATAGATGGCGGCAATGATACCGAACTGGGCAAAAAGGAAGCTGGCCAACAGTACCATGAGCAGGCATAATTCGGGGTGCACCCAGGGTAGGGATGCAAAACCCAGGGAGATCAGAGTAATGACCGATCCGACCAGAAGTCCTCGGATCATGGCCGCCAGGGTATAGGCGAGAATCAGTTGCGCGGGGGTGATCGGTGCGACAAGAAGGTCGACGATGTTGCCGAGATAGCGGGACATGAAAAGCGAGGAAGAGACGTTGGCGAAGGAGTTGTTGATGATTCCCATCAGAATCAGACCCGGGATTACGAACTGGGCGTAACTGAATCCCTCGAGAACGGAAATCCGTTCGCCGAGGGTGGCGCCGAAGACGAACAGGTAGAGGGATGCCGTAATCACCGGCGTCAGAAGGGTTTGAAAAGAGACCCGCAGAAAACGAAGAACCTCCCTTTTCAGCAGGGTAACAAAGGGAAGCCAAGCAATATAGAGCGGTTGAAAAGGTGAGTCTTTCATGGGCAATGGTTGTTATTCCGGGTCAGGGGTTTTTTCCCGGTCAGGGCAAGAAAAACATCTTCTAAGGCCGGTTTTTCAATATCAATATCCGCCACTCTGAGGTTTTTCTTTTGCAGGGCCTCCAGGATATCGCCGGGCGAAATCCCTTCAAGCAGGCAAAGGGATATTCTGTTGCCCTCGATATGAACAGGAATATCCAGATCAGAAAAAAGTTCCGGAACGGTGTCCGGAAGGCTCTCCAGGGTCAGCACCATCTTGCGTCCTTCGAGCCGGTCGAGGAGCTTCGCCTTTCTTTCCAAAGCGACCAGGGAGCCGTTGTCCATGATGGCGATACGTTCGCATAATTGTTCCGCTTCTTCCAGGTAGTGGGTGGTCAGGAGCACGGTTGTCCCCCTGGTGTTGATTTCCCGGACAAATTCCCATAGGGAATGGCGTAGCTCGACATCGACCCCGGCTGTGGGTTCATCCAGGATCAGGAGCCGGGGCTTGTGAATCAGGGCTTTGGCAATCATGAAACGGCGCTTGAGGCCGCCGGATAGTTTGTGCATCGGCTTGTCAAGGTGAGGAACAAGGCCGAGCCGCTCAATCAAGGTGTTGCGCCATTTCGGGTCATCGGGTACCCCGTAATAGCCGGAGTGAATTTTGATTGCCCGCTTGATGGTGAAAAAGGTGTCAATGACGATTTCCTGGTGCATGACCCCGATCAGGCGCCGGGTCAGAAGGTAATCCTTGCGAATGCAATGGCCGAACACCTCGATGCTGCCGGCCCCGATGCGCACAGCCCCGGTAACCATATTGATGGTCGTGCTTTTACCGGCGCCGTTGGGGCCGAGGAGCGCGAAGATTTCTCCTTGGGCAATATCCAGGGAAAGATCCCTGACGGCTGTGCTTGATCCATAATTTTTAAAAAGGTGCTGGATTTTCAGGGCAGGTATGGACATATCAACATCAAGAAAGGGTGAAATAATCCGACCAGGGTTTTGGAGGGTGGTTTTCTCCGGGCTGGCTTCAATTGAAAACGCCTTTGAAAAAACGGGTCAGAATCAGAAAGATACTCATACCGGTAAAGATAACACAACTGCCCCAACCAAACCAGGTTGCGAACGATGAAGGAAAAAAAACCTTGTTGTTTTTGGGTATGATGGTGAAACAGTAGTAAAGGTTCAAAAAATATATTATCGGCGCCATCAGGAAGGCCAGCCCCGATGCCAGGAGGACAATGCCGGTCGGCTTGGGGACACCGAAAATAATGATGACGGACGTCACCAGGGAAAATGCCATGGTCATTCTGTAAATATTGTATTCGGAAAAAAGAGCTCTTCTCTTTTCTGGGGTCAGGTCTTCTAAAAGCACGCCCTTCATGGCTGCCGTGCGGGGGAAGATGTTGCGGCAGCAGGCCCCGACAACCCGTGGCCAACCGTCAAAATAGTTAAAGGCAGTAGAAAAAGCGGCTGCAAACATGCCCAGCAGGAGGATGATCATCATCCATGGGCCGACAGAAAAGATTTTGGCTATCCCCTGCCGTAAAGCACCGCTGTCAGCCTCGCCTCCCGGAAAAATCCAGATGGCAGCGAGAAAAAGAAAAATGCATGCCATTAGAAAAGAAATTACCTGACCGGTACGAAAGTCATAGAGGGTGGTTTTCCACCAGCGGCGGCAGTATTCCTGGGCGTGTGGAGGCAGGCGGTTCAGATCCACGGCCAAGTCCTCTTTGGGGGAGGAAAAAGGGTCAAACTCTTTGGCCAGGCCATGTTTTTCCAAATAAGGGCGGATTTTTCCAATTCCGGACTTTTTGGCCCTGGCCCATTCCGAGGCTTGCAGGGAAACGTCCATGCCGGTTGGAAGCAGGCCAAGGAAGGCGCCGATAATGATCCAGGAGCCTTCCGGCGTATGGATCAGGAAAAAATGGGTAAAAGCGCCCACCGGGGCGGGTTCAACCCAGTAAACCATGAAAATGGTAATAATCAGGACCGTTGCGCAGACCCTGCAGGTCACCTCTACGGCCCGATAATTTCCCTTCAAAATTATCCAGACCGAAAGCAACGCCAGAATCTGGGCATATACCGGCATGGAAAGCGGCAGCCCGAAATAGACGGAGAAGATGTAATAAGTGACCGCCGCCGCAGCAATCAGGCGGCCGGCCTGGCCTATGGCGCACTGCAGCAGGGTGGTGACGAGCATGTACCAGAGGGGCCATTTTTTCCAGGCGGTGGCATAGGCTTCCATGATACTTTTCCCGGTGGCGGCCGTGAAGCGGAAAGCCATTTCAAAACCGTAGTACTTGAAGATATAGGCCACCGGAATGACCCACAGGAGATCATAACCGAAGCGGCCACCAGCAGTAGGAGCGGTGATGATGTGGCTGGTGCCGATGCCCGTCATCATCAGGATAATGCCGGGCCCGAAATTCTGAAGCATGCCCCCCAGCGACATTTTCGGAAGCGGAAGCCTGTTCAGCTCCTCCAGGGGATCGGGGGTTTTGTCGTCTTTTTTTTCTTCCTCGGTCATGGGTGTATCTTTTCCCAGCATGAGACCTAATGGTGGTTGGCTTAAGCGCTGTTATTGCTCAGGTGGTTGACGCCTGAGGCGCCAGCTGTAAGGTTCTAAGGCCGATTTACCTTTTATTTAACTGCGTGCTTTTCTATAATACCAATTTTTTCAGGAGTTTGGCTTGTGAAGACTGCATTTTCAGAATCAGCGCGCTGCCAGGTTCGAAATGAGATTCTGGCCGCCGGCGGAAACGAGGTTTTTTTCCTCGGCCGAACTGACAGCCAGTTGCTGGTAACGGATGTTGTGGTCCTGGCACGGGGAGCCAGGGATGCGGTCCCGGCCATTCTATCCACCTGTGACTACGGGGACGTGGTTATCCACAACCACCCATCGGGTAATCTTCAGCCATCCACCGCGGATATGGAGATTGCAGGGCATCTTGGTTCCCTTGGGGTAGCCTTCTATATTGTGGATAACCCTGTGGAAAATGTGTATAAAGTCGTGGATGCTTTTGTCCCCCGTACACTTCATGAGATAGTCCCCCAAAAAATTGCCGCGATTCTCGATAAAGAGGGTGCGGTCTCACGCTTCATGCCGGATTTTGAAGAGCGTCCGGAGCAGTTGCGCATGGCCTTTCTGGTCGCCGAGGCTTTCAATCGCAACCGCCTGGCCCTCGTGGAGGCCGGCACCGGCACAGGAAAAAGCTTGGCCTATCTGGTACCTGCCATCCTCTGGAGCGATAGCAACCGTGAGCGGGTGGTGGTTTCGACCAGGACCATCAACCTCCAGGAGCAGTTGATCCGCAAGGATATCCCTTTTTTGCAGAGGGCCCTGGACAGGGACGTTCGAGCGGTCCTGGTCAAGGGAAGAAACCAGTATCTTTGCCTTCGCAGGGCTGAGCTGGCGTTGCGGGAACCCGGCCTGTTTGATGAGGAAAAGGGGCGCGAACTGGACGTCATTTGGGCGTGGGCCGGGGAAACCGCTGACGGTTCCCTTGGTGAATTGCCGTTCATTCCCAGCGAACAGATATGGGAAGAGGTCTGTTGCGAGTACGATCAATGCCTGCGGGTTCGCTGTCCGCAATTTAAACGGTGTTTTTTCCACAAAGCGCGGCGCGAGGCGGCTCAAGCGGATATTCTGGTGGCCAATCATGCCCTTCTCATGACCGACCTGGCGATCCGTACCCATTCGGGAAAGTTTTCTTCGTCGGCCATTCTCCCCCCCTTCAACCGCCTGATAATAGACGAAGCCCATCATCTCGAGGATGTGGCCACCAGTTTTTTTTCAACCCAGGCCACCCGATTCGGTTATGCCCGGGTCCTGAACCGTTTGCGCCACCCCCGCAAGCGGGACAAAGGACTTCTCCCCCGCCTCCTGGTCCGGCTGGGTAATGTCATTCCGGCCAGCGAAAATGAGCTTTACAGCCGTCTTTACGAACGGATTCAGGGGCTGTTGGGAGACCGCGAAGCGCTTCTGTCGCAGGCCATTGAAGAATTGGAAGGTATGGCCCGGTCCGTCGCCGGTCTTTCCGAATGGAGCCTGGAGGCGGGGGAGGAACATAAGCAGCGGATTACCGATGAGTTTCGCGCCTCGCCGGTCTGGGAAACCATCACGGAAAAAGCCGCTCTTCTCGCCGGCCAGACCTCCGCCTACGGTAAGGCGCTGAAAGCTCTTCTGACAGAGTGCGGAGGGCTTGAGGAGGGGGTTTATGAGGACCTCAATTCCTTTTGGGTGGACCTTGCCGCGGTAGTCGGGCGGCTTGAAAGACTGGCTTCGGAACTGCAAGCCTTTCTCGCCCGGGACGAAAAAACCTGCGCCTGGATCGAACTCGGCATGGGCCGAGTGGGCCGTGGCCAGGGGCTGATCTGTCGCCTTTGCACGGCCCCTCTGGAGGTTGCGGATATCCTCAGGGAATCGTTTTTCGACCGCCACCAGACGGTGGTTCTGACCAGCGCGACCCTGGCCATCGGCTGTACTTTTGACTATCTGAAAGAGCGGCTCGGGCTCACCCTGGTCGAAGCCGGCAGACTGCTGGAACTTCAGCTCTTCTCGCCCTTTGATTTTCAGAGGAAGGCCCTGGTGGCCATCCCTGAGGATATCCCCGAGCCGCGCAACCCGGCTTATGCCGAAGCCTTAAGCCGGGTATGTGAGCGGGCGGTGCTGGCTGCCGACGGCCGCTCCTTTATCCTTTTCACCGCCTATTCCCTGTTGGCCAAAATCCATGCTGAAATTGCGCCCGTCCTGTCGGTTCGTGGCTATCGCTGCCTGCGCCAGGGGGAAGCCAGTCGCCACCGCCTGCTGCAGATGTTTGTCGATGATCCCACCAGCGTACTTTTCGCCACCGACTCCTTCTGGGAGGGGGTCGACGTACCGGGCCGCTCGCTGGAACAGATTATTATTACCCGCCTTCCTTTTAGGGTACCGACCGACCCTGTTGTTCAGGCGCGCACCGAGGCCATAGAAAAAAGCGGCGGTGACTCCTTCCTGGGCTATACGATTCCTCAGGCCGTCATCCGTTTCAAGCAAGGTTTCGGACGTCTTATCCGTAGCCGGGGCGACCGGGGGGTGGTGCTGATTCTGGACAGCCGGGTCGTCAACAAGGGCTACGGGAAAATCTTCCTTCAGTCCCTTCCCAATCCCCGCCTGGTGACCGGAACCGTGGAGGACGTCTTTGCGGAAATCCAAAGATTTTTCACGAACACCGCGCCGGTGAGCGATTCAGATGCAGGCTCAGCAGCTCCGGAGCCTGCCCGTCCCTGATTTCCGGGCAACCCTTTTTTTCATTATCAGTACCGGGAGAATATCTTCATGTTTTATTTGTTGGCCGTATCCTTCATCTGGGCATTTTCTTTCGGGCTGATCAAGGGAAATTTGACCGGCCTCGACCCCAATTTCGTCTCTTTTTGCCGCATGGCTCTGGCCTTTGTGGTTTTTTTGCCCTTTTTGCGGCTGAAAAATCTGCCCGGATCCCTGGCAATGAAACTGTTGCTTATCGGCATGGTCCAGTATGGGCTGATGTACTGCAGCTATATTTACTCTTTTCAGTTTCTGAAAGCTTACCAGGTCGCGCTGTTTACCATATTCACCCCTCTTTACGTCACCCTGATCCACGATCTGTTCAAGCGCCGGCTTAACCGGCTTTTTCTGATGACCGTGGTTTTGGCCGTTGCCGGGACGGCGGTTATCGTTTACCGTCAGGTATCCTGGTCCGATTTTCAGGCAGGGTTTTTCCTGATGCAGGTTTCCAATATCGGCTTTGCCTTCGGCCAGGTCTACTATCGTAAAATTCTCAAACCCTATGGACAGGTTAAGGATGTGCAGATTTTTGCTCTGCTCTATTTTGGAGCTCTCCTGTTCACCGGTTTTTTCGCCGGATTGACCACGGAATGGGTTGTTCTAAATGTGACCCCCAAGCAAATCTGGACCCTTGTTTATCTGGGGGTGCTGGCGTCCGGGCTCTGTTTTTTCCTGTGGAATCTCGGAGCCCGAAAGGTTGATGCGGGAGCCCTGGCCATTCTCAATAACCTGAAAATCCCTCTGGCCGTAGCCTGTTCGGCGCTGTTTTTCCATGAGGCGGTAAATCTTCCGCGGTTGCTGGTGGGCGGCGGAATTATTGTGGCGGCTTTGTGGTTCAATGAAAAAAAGGTGGGGAAAAGGGTGCCGGCCTGAGGTTGGATGGTTGGGGCTGTGGGGTTTTAAAATAGGCTCTGAGTTTTTTATTCGGGTTTTTGAAATTTTCAACTTTGTTTATAAAATCCATTTAATGGCTGGTGAATTTTATGGGTTGCAGAAGGAAAAAGGAGTTTGCTGTCCTGCCGGCTGCAATGGAGTTTTTGATGGGAACGTTTCGAATGCGTATTTTTGAGCGCTATGTGTGGATTATTTGCCTTACTTTGCTGGTGGGGGGGCCGGTTTCCAGCGCCAAGGCCGAAGGCCGTTTGCCTGAATACCGGGAGCTCTTTGCCGATGCTCCGACCCTGATCGGGGAGTTGCGGGTCGAGCCCGGGGCGGTATTTCTCAAGTTTGCCCGGGCCAGCATGAACAAGGGGCTTTGGGCGGATGCCCTCGCCTATGCCAAGCGGACCCTGGAGCTGAATGGCCAGGACCTTGAAGCCCAAATCATTCGGGGGGAGGCCGCGGCCCTTCTCGGCGACATGGCCGGGACCCTCAGAACGTTGCAGGTTTTAAAAGAGCGTAAGGCCAACGATGGTCGAATGCATCTCCTCGAAGCCGTACTTCAGAGGTACGAGGGAAAACCGGAAAAAGCCAGGAAAACCCTGGAAGCGGCCCTGAAAGACCAGCGGGATCATCTGCCGTTCCGATATTTGTCCGGGGCGCTGTTTCTCGCCGCAAAAGAGTTTGACGAGGCAGAAAAAGAGTTTAAATGGATTCTGAACCACCAACCCGCTTTCGTTCCGGCTCTGGCCGGAATGGGGCAGGTATCGTTGGCGCGAGAGGAGAGAAAAACTGCGGCCCGGTTTTTTGCTCGGGCGCTGGAGCATGATCCGGAAAACCGCCTTTATCATCAACGGCTGCTGGAAATTTACCGCCATGACGGTGAAACGGAAAAAACCCGGATGGCCATTCAGCAACTCAATTTCCATAGCCCGGAGGTAAAGGGCACCCTGCTGCGGAAAGGGCGGCATTTATTGAACCATGGGGCTTTCCGGGAAGCCGCCGAGGAGATGGATCGGTTTTTCGGAATTTATCGAAAAAGCATGGAAGGTCACTTTATCAGGGCTGCTGCTTTTGCCAACCTGGGAAGATATAAGGACGCTCACCAGGATCTCGGCGCCTTTCTTTTGGGGGCCTGGGGTTTGCCGGAGGCTCATCACGACGCAGGCCTCTGCTTTTTGGCCATGGAAGATGTGGAAAGCGCTGCCGACCAGTTCAAGGAGGCGATTTCCCGCAGTCCCGTGCTGAGTGAAAGCTTCCTCCCCCTGCTGGTTATTGAGCAGATGCGCGGGAATTATCAGGATGCCCTGGAGGGGATGGCCCTCATTCAGGACGGGGAAGCATCGCCCCTGGTGCAGTACCTGATGGCCCAGACTTTTCTGGCCAGGGGGGATTGGAACAGGTATGGAGAGAAGATGAGTCTGGCGGTGGGACTGATCCCCGGCCTTGCCTGCAACATGGTTTTTCCCGCTCCCCCCAATGAGTTCTGGCGCAGTGTTGCCAGGGACCGCTCTCTGCTGGTCTTGTATTTTCGGAACGCCTGGTATGGCAAGGCTCTTGAAGCTTCCGCCCGTCTCGCCGAAGCCTGTCCGGAGGACGTCTTTGTCGGCTACATTACGGCCCTTTGCCAGGAGATGCTGTATCGGCCCGGGGAAGCCAGAGAGTCATTTCTGAAACTCCTGCGAATCAGGCCCGACCTTGCCGAAGGGTACTTGGGGCTTGGCCGCATGGCATTGAAAACAGGAGCTTTGGATGAAGCGGAGGCGGCTTTTCGGAAAGCCTTGATTCAGGATCCCGATCATGCTCCGAATCATGTTTTTTTCGGCGACCTGCAGATCAGGCGGGGTCAAACCCAAGCCGCCGTCAAGAGTTTTCGCCTGGCCATCGGCTTGGCGCCGTTAAATGCGCAGGCCTATCCACGCCTTGCCCGCATTCTCGCCGAGAGTACCGACACCCTGCAGGAAGCTGCCGTCCTGGCCCGCAAAGCCTATGAAATGGACCCCTCCGAGCCGCTTGCTCAGGACGCCGTCGGCTGGATCATGGTCCTCAACGGGGACACGGAGGAGGGGCTGGAAAAAATCATTTCCGCCCAGATTGAGCATCCGGACGATCCTGCCGTTCTCTACCATATGGGATACGCTTACTTTCTGAAGGGGGAGTTGCGGTCCGCCCGGCGTTCTTTGGAACGGGCTTTGGCCCTTTCCGAAAATTTTCCGGGGTCTGAGCGGGCCAGGGATATTGTCGAAAAAATTCCTGACCCGGACTGAAGGACTCAAGAGGAAGGCAGGTGAATTCTCTGCCCGGCGGCTGGCCCGGAAAAATCCCGTGGTTTTTCAGGAAAGGCCCAGCAGAGGCTTGGCGTTGCTCAACAGCGTGTCCATTCCACTGGAGGAAAGGTGCAGTCTTTTTTGCAGGCGCTGGATTTCCTCCAGCGGATCAAAGAGCGGATAATCGCTTCCGAACAGGATTTTCTCCCTGGGGTGGTTTTGAAAAATATCCAAGAGGAGATGGTCCGGTATGGCCCAAAGGGAACTTGAGGTGTCCAGGTAGAGTTCTTTCCCGGCCAGAAATTCGACCACGTACTGCCAGTGCTGAAAACCCCCGAAATGTGCAGCGATGACCCTGAGGCGGGGAAATTTACTCAGCAATGATGCCAGCTTTTGGGGGCTGGAAGGGTTTTTTTCCGGGGGCAGGCGGTCGCCGATGTGGATCATGAGTAAGAAGCGCTCGCCGATATGCTCGAATATCGGTTCCAGCCGCGCATCATCGAGATGAAAACCTTGAAAGTCGGGATGTAACTTGAGGCCCCGGATACCGGCTGCTTCCAGCATGAGGAGCTCTTTTTCCCAACCCTCGAAATCAGGGTGAAAGGTCCCGAAGGGGAAAAGCCGGGGGTGTTCGGCCTGAACCGCAAGCGCCCACTTGTTGGCTGGGATCACCTGGTCGGCCTTGGTCGCCGCGGAATGGACCGCGGCATGGGTTATTCCCGCCTGGTCAAGACGCCTGAGAAGGTCGCCAATCAAGCCGTTTCCAACCGGGGTCAGGCGATAATGCTCTTCCAGTTGCCGGACGACTTTTTCGGCGACTTTCGGGTGAAAGGCATGGGTATGGATGTCGATGGACATGTCGGATGCTGATTTTTTCGGGGTGGGACATTTCAGGCCACGCTTTGAAACCAAACATAAAATAGTCCCCTTGCCGGTAATGTCAAGGAAAAATTCTCATAGTTATGGGTGTTGCCATGCATCAAATAATTGTCATGAATATTTTTATCTGCTAATTTTGACAGGGTTGAAAGTTGTCATTCCGGTGTTAAAATCCTTGCGCAATACAACGGAGCGAAATTTTTCTGCTGATGGTAATGGTTTTTCCATAAAAAACTGTAGGAGGTCAAAATGTCCAGAAAGTTCTTTAAAAGCATCACCTGCCTGGTTTTGGTTATGAGTCTTGCTTCCCTGCATTTTCCGCATACGGTGCGTGCGGAGATGATCGGAGTCCAGAGGCTCATGGATGCCCAGCAGCGGGCCGAAAAGCTGGATAAAGCGCGGACGTTTCTCCAGCGGCAAGATGTCCGGGAGCAAATGATTATTCTCGGAGTAAATCCCGATGAGGCCCAGCAGCGTGTGGAAGCTTTGAGCGACAGGGAGCTGACTCTGGTTGCCCAGCATATTGACAACCTTCCGGCCGGCGCGGGAGCGGGGGCTATTTTGGTCGTAGTCGGCATCGTTTTTATTGTGCTGCTGATCCTTGAGCTGGTGGGTGTGACGAACGTCTTTTCCGGCTTTTAGATAATACATGCGGACCATTTTCCGGTTACGAGGCCTCTGGCTGGCGGTTTTTTTGTGGCTGGGGGCCTGTGTCTCCGGCCCCAAAATCCTGCCCTCCCTGATGCCTCAGAGAGGCATGGTTTCGGAATATGAATTGCGGGAGACGCCGTTTTTCCCCCAGGAAAAATTTCAGTGCGGTCCCGCCTCCATGGCCACCCTTCTGAAGGCCTCCGGTGTCGAGGTTTCATCCGGCGAGCTCACCGGAAAGATCTTTCTTCCGGGTCGAAAAGGCAGTCTCCAGGTGGAACTTCTGGCGGTTGCCCGGCGTTACGGCCGGCTTCCCTATGTTATCGATCCGGATCCGGGCGCCATGCTGGAGGAGCTTCTCGCCGGGCGGCCGGTGCTGGTCCTGCAGAACCTCGCTTTTTCATTCTGGCCGGCTTGGCATTATGCGGTCGTGGTCGGCTTTGATCCCGCCGCCGACGTTTTGATTCTCCGGTCAGGGAAAGAGCCCCGCAAAAAGATCTCGACCCGAAAATTTCTTGCGGCCTGGAAAAAAGCAGACTCCTGGGGCCTGGTCCTTCTCAAGCCCGGGGAGCTGCCGGCCAGGTCGGATCATGACCGTTACGTGGAGGCCCTCGCTGAGATCCCCGCGAGCGGATTTTTGGCCCTTCAGGTGGCCGGTTATGAAACCGTGGTGAAACGTTGGCCTGACAGTGCGGCAGGTTTTCTGGGTTTGGGGAATGCCTGGTTTGCGGCCGGCAAGCCCGAAAAAGCCATTGCGGTTTACCGTCAGTTCCTCCTCGCTCATCCCAACCAGCTGGTTGTCCGAAACAATCTCGCCGAAGTTCTGGGACACACGGGAAATTATGCCGAGGCCCTTGCGGAGATCGACAAAACCCTGGAATTGGCAGGGGAAAAAGATCCTTTTTATCCGGTATATTCACGAACCCGGGAAGAAATCCGCAGGCGCATGAATCAATCTCAGCCTTAACCGCTCGCATCGGTGAGCTTTTCCGGAAGAAAGGAGCTGGGGCATGCCCTCGGCAATCAGTTCGGAGATCAGGGCTCGGCTTCTGGTTTTTCAGAAGAATGAAATCACCGAGCATCACATTTACCGGAAACTGGCCCGCGTCACCCCTTCTCCGGAAAACAGCGATATTCTGCTGCGCATATCCGAGGATGAAAAACGCCACTACGATGACTGGCAACAATATACGGGGGTGAGCCCCGCTCCCGACCGGTTGAAAATCTGGTTTTACTTCTGGGTTGCCCGGATTTTGGGTTTGACTTTCGGGATCAAACTCATGGAGCGGGGGGAAGAGTCTGCCCAGAGGAATTACGCCGCCCTTCTCGAAACCATTCCCGAGGCCGAAAAAATCGTCCGCGAAGAAAACGATCATGAGAATGCTTTGATCGCACTTCTGGACGAGGAACGCCTCCAATATACCGGCTCCATAGTGCTTGGTCTCAACGATGCTTTGGTTGAATTGACGGGAGCACTGGCCGGCCTGACCCTGGCCTTGCAGAACACCCGCCTGATCGCCCTGACCGGCCTGATTACCGGAATCGCCGCTTCCTTTTCCATGGCGGCTTCGGAATACCTGTCCACCAAAAGCGAAGAGTCGGAAAAACATCCTCTCCGAGCGTCTATCTACACCGGAATCGCCTATATCCTGACGGTTTTTATATTGGTACTCCCCTATCTTTGCCTGGATAATTATTTTTGCTGTCTCTTTTGGACCCTCTTTTTGGCGCTTTTGATTATCGCTTTTTTCAATTTTTATGTTTCCGTGGCCAAAGACCTGGCATTTTTCCCCCGCTTCCTGGAAATGGCCTGCCTGAGTTTCGGCGTGGCGGCCTTGAGTTTTCTGATCGGCTGGGTGATTCGCGTTTTTCTCGGGGTCGAGGTTTAGGCCGATTTTTGGAACAGCCCCCGGATTTCTCCTCGTCGAATAACCAACCAGGCACTAATTGCAAACGGTCCATTCCACCAGGCAAGTTATTGGGGTTTTATGGTAGAATTGGGGCGATGGTCAGTAGAAAAAGGCTGTAACCTTATGCCGTGAGTGGAGCATTTGAGGGTTGTGAAGGCTCCGGAAGCCTTTCAGGGGAGGTGACATGGAACAGTTGAATCAGGTAGCTCATACCATTGCCCTGACCATGGGTGTGGCTTGGGCGAGCGGCATAAATCTTTACGCGGCAATTGTCATGCTCGGCCTCTTGGGGGCGACCGGGCACATGGTTTTGCCTGAAAACCTGGCCATGCTTTCAGACCCGTTGGTCATTTTTGCCGCCGGTTTCATGTACCTGGTGGAGTTCTTTGCCGACAAGGTGCCGGGGGTCGACTCCGGATGGGACGCCCTTCACACCTTTATCCGGATCCCTGCCGGGGCCGCTCTCGCCGCCGGAGCGGTTGGCGATGTCAGCCCCGCCGTGGCTTTGGCAGCCGGAATCGTGGGGGGCGGTATCGCCGCGGGAGCCCATGCCACCAAGGCCGGTTCCAGAATATTGATCAACGCCTCCCCGGAACCCTTCACCAACTGGGTTGCTTCGATCTCTGAAGACGTCCTCGTCATTGGCGGATTGTTCGCCGCTCTCTATCATCCCTGGCTTTTCCTTGTCCTTCTTATTCTCTTTATCTTTCTCATGATCTGGCTCTTCCCCAAAATGTGGCGCGGCTTGAAAAAGCTTTTCAGTTTTATCGGCCGTCTTTTCGGAGGAAAGCCAAAAGAGGAACCAAGGATGGAGCCACCCAAAATAGAACCACCCGAAACCGAACAGCCTGCGGCAGAGAAGCCGAAGCATGGCTAATTTCTTCGATAATCATGAAACTTTTCAGGACGGCTTGGAAAAACCATGAAGATCAAAATCATAGCCACCGGCGGGACTATTGACAAAATATACTTTGACCGGAAAGGGGAGTTCCAGGTCGGAGAACCTCAGGCCATTGAGATCCTGAAAGAAGCCAACGTCAATTTCGAGTATGAAGTTCTGTCGCTTCTGCGTAAGGACAGCCTCGACCTGACGGACCAGGACCGGGAAATGATTTACCGTGCCGTGGCTGATGACGATCATCGCTTTTTTGTCGTCACCCATGGAACCGACACCATGGTTGAAACGGCCCGAAGACTTCAGGGGATCAAAGACAAGGTCGTGGTTTTTACCGGGGCCATGCAACCGGCGAGGTTTCGCATGACTGACGCCATATTTAATCTGGCGGCAGCTTTGACAGCTGTTCAGATTCTCCCTCCGGGGGCTTATATCGCCATGAACGGCATGATTTTCCCCCCCGACCGGGTTCGGAAGAATATTGAAATGCAGCGTTTTGAGGACATCTGAGGCCTTCAGGCGGGTCAGATCCCCGTATGGAGGGAACCTTTAAGACATTACCCGATTCATTCCGAGGAGGCGCCATGAAGACCTGGAAAACCCTTATGCTCTGCGTTCTATTTCTGGCGGGACTCTGCTCTGCGGCGGCTGACGCGCCGGCGGCTTCGCCGAAAGTGGTTAAGGACGGGATATTTATTCACATCAGCCATGGTTATGAAGAGCCCCATCGGGTGCTCATGGCTTTGTGGCTGGCGGAAAAAATGTCCGCCGACAAAGATGTCCTGGTGTTCATGGATATCAAGGGGGTGGAGCTGGCCCTCGAGGGGAGCAGGGATATGACCTATGCGCATTTCCCTTCTTTGCATACGTCCCTGAAAAGGTTGCTGGACAAGGGAATTCCGGTCATGGTCTGTCCGGGATGCCTCAAAGCCGCGGGTAAAAAAGACTCCGACCTGAGGAAAGGGATACAGCTGGCGGACAAGGACCGGTTTTTCTCCTTTACCTCCGGCCGCATCCTGACCCTGGATTATTGAAATCCGCCGTTTCTTTTCGAGCTGTCAGAGGCGGTAGATTTCATCGGGGGTAAGTTTTGCAATCCCCGCCTCTTCCACCAGCTTTTCCACCTGTTCGATATTTTCCGCATCCACGACCAGAATGGCCGAGCCCTCATGGGGGACCAGGGTGGCGTAGGCGTTCTTGATGTTGATTCCGGCGCGGCTCAGGTATTCGACCAGATCGTGGAGACCGCCGGGCCGGTCGGGCATCTTGACTACCACGATTTTACGCAGAACCGCGCTGTAGCCCGCTTCACAGAGGGCGTCGCAGCCTTTTTGCGGCTCGTTCAACAGCAGGTTGAGAATACCCCAGCCGTAAGAGCTGCTGGACAGAGTCATCGCCCGGATATTGATCATCTTTTTTTTGAGGACGGTGGTCACCTTTTCCAGGTGACCCGGCTGGTTTTCAAGGAAGATGGAGACTTGGTAGGACATAGTTTAAGCTCCTTCGCTTTTGCGTAAATCCTGCACGCGTACCGCTTTTCCCTCCTGCTTGGGCAAGGCGCCGGGCTCCACCAGCTTAACCTGGGGAGTCAGGAGAACCTCGTCGCGAACCTCGTCCACGATCCGGCGGCGCAGGTTTTCCAGGGCATCGAGTTCGCCCGCGAACCAGTTGCGGCTGACCTCGACCTTGATCAGCATTTCATCCACACCGTTGATGGTTTCGAGAACGATAAGGTAATCGTGTCCGATCTCCGGGAAGTTCATGAGGATCTTTTCGACCTGCATGGGGAAGATGTTGCAGCCTTTGACGATGAACATGTCGTCGGTCCGGCCGGTTATCCGGTCGATGCGGCGGTGGGTCCTGCCGCAGGGGCAGTCGCCGGGGAGAAAGCGGGTCAGGTCGCGGGTCCGGTAGCGAATGAGGGGCATGGCCTGGCGGTCGAGAGTGGTCATGACCAACTCTCCGACCTCCCCTTCAGCCACCGGTTCAAGGCTATCGGGATTGACAATTTCCGCCAGGAAGGCATCTTCCCAGAGGTGAAGCCCGGTCTGGTGTTCGCATTCGAATGCCACCCCCGGACCGTTCATTTCCGAGAGGCCGAAAGAGTTAAAAGCCTTGATGCCGAAAAGCTCCTGGATGCGCTGACGTTGGGCTTCGGTGTGGGGTTCGGCGCCGATAACCAGGAGGCGCAGGCTGGTATCCCTGGCTATGTCGATCCCCATTTCTTCAAAAAAGGTATGGAGCCGGGTCAGGTAGCTGGGAATGGCGTGAACGACAGTGGTTCCGAAATTCTGCATAAGCTGGATCTGGCGCTTGCTGTTGCCTGCACCCGCCGGAATGGTCAAAGCGCCGAGGCATTCAGCACCGTACTGAAAGCCTAACCCTCCAGTGAAAAGGCCGTAGCCGCAGATATTTTGAAAGACATCCGTGGGCCGGGCGCCGGCGGCGAACAGCGAACGGGCGACCAGATTGGCCCAGGAGTCGAGGTCGTGACGATTATGGAAAATTACGGTCGGATTCCCGGTGGTGCCGCTCGAACAGTGGAGGCGGATGGTGTTGTCCAATGGCATGGCCAGAAAACCGTAAGGAAAGTTCCCCCTCAGGTCTTCTTTGGTGGTCATGGGAAACAGGCCGATATTTTCAACGGCATTCAGGCTTGTCGCGCTCAGGCCCTTTTTTTTGAACAACGCGCCATAATAGGGGGATTGCCCCGCCCGTGAAATGGTTTCCTTCAGCTTTTGGAGCTGATAGGCTTCCAGTTGCGAAGCCGTCATGGTTTCCAGGTCTTTTTGCCAGTACATGCCCTTCTTCTTTCTGTGGGAAGTAAAATCGCATAAAGGTAGCATAATAAAAGCCTAAGCTCAATCTTCAGTGACCGGATAGGCCGGGAAATTTTCTTTTGAAATTGATGACGTCCAGGTTGGACCGGGGAGGCAGGTTGAAGGTGGCCGACAGCCAAGCCCGTAAACCTGGAGCTTCAAATGCGGCCGGAGAGCCGTCCGCATCGCTGTGAGGAAAATGGCCATGCTAAAAAGGCGGACGCCATTCCGTGATGTTCTGGAAGGACTCAACCACGATATAGCATTCCACCTCGATTTTGATGAAGGCACTGTTCGGTTCGGCAATAAACTCTCCAAGAGAGGGATGTTTTGCCAGGAAGGGGGCGACACAGTCGTGTCGTTCCCTTCCCCTTATTTCCCGGGCATGACCGATGGCGGTGACTGCCGTAGCGGAAGAAATATCCTCAGGTTTGTTGGCGCGGTTATCCAGAAGCATGGAGATGGCCGCGTTGCTCATAATGTTATGATATTTGCGGCTGTGTCTGGAGGTGACGAAATAGAGTGCGGCGAAATTGTCGGCATTGGAAAAAGCAACCAAGCTGCAATAGGGCTTATTCGCAGGTTGGGTGCATAGAACCGCAAAATATTGGGTGCCGAGAAGGTTTCCCAGCTTTTTCCGAAGGTTTCCAGGCATGGTTTGGGCTCCGGTTAGCGGAACGTAGGATAATATTTCAGGGAAAATTTCATTTATCAGCCAGAGTTTCAGTCGTTTATTGTAACGGAAAAACAGGAGAATCGTCTTAAAATAACGACAATTTATATATTTAAATGTCTTTTCCGATGACTGTGGTAAAATAAATAACGTTTTCAATACCCTCCTTGTTTTTGGAGAATTCCGCTGGCTTTTCCGCTATTTAATTAGTGATGGCATTTTAACTGTCTGTCATGGACGCTTTTCGGAGTGTTGGGCCGTAATGGTCGAAGGCTGAGGTCTTGGGTAATGCTGTCCATTTTTTTTGTATTAATTTTTTCGTGACTGGTAAAGAGGGGACCTATGACTGATAAAATTCCGGAAGCCGAGCCTTCATTCCCCAGGTTGAATGAACGTGCCCCCATGTTTGAAGCCAACACGACCCATGGCATCAAAAAATTGACCGACTACAAAGGCAAGTGGTTGATTCTTTTTTCTCACCCTGCCGACTTCACCCCGGTTTGCACCACCGAGTTTATCGGTTTTGCCAGGCATTTCCCTGAATTTCAGAAGTTGAACTGCGAACTTCTCGGGCTTTCCATTGACAGTCGTTTCGCCCATATTGCCTGGGTCAGGGCTATCAAGGATAAATTCGGTGTTGATATCCCCTTCCCCATTATTGAAGACCTGTCGATGCAGGTGGCCCGCAGGTACGGCATGATACAGCCCGGTGCCAGTGACACCTCGGCTGTGCGGGCGACGTTTTTCATCGACCCGGAAGGCGTGTTGCGGGCCATGGTCTATTACCCGATGAGCAATGGCCGCTCCATTCCCGAGTTTTTGCGGTTGTTGAAGGCGCTTCAAACTTCCGACCGGCATAAGGTGGCGACCCCCGAAGGCTGGCAGCCCGGCGACCTGGTTATTGTTCCGCCGCCGGGGACAACCGCCGAAGCGGAAAAACGCATCCATGAAGGACATGAATTTACGGACTGGTTCTTTTGCAAGAAGTCCGTTTGACACTTTTATTGTTATGCCTAAAATGAAATTTTCTTGAAAAGAGGTGGTCAGAGAGAAAGGAGGAAAAAACAGAACCAAACCATTGCTCTAGTGCAACGTGCCCCGAAAACTCCATAGATTTTCCCTGAAAGTGTAATTCATATTTATTTAAAAGGAGAAAATTATGAGGAAGGTAGCATTTTTTACAGCATTAGTATTTGTACTGATCAGTTCCGCGATTGCCTTCGCTGGACCGGCTCCGCAAAAGGTAATTGACCTGGCCAATTCGCAGCTGGCGTCACTGGGAACGGATGCGGCGGTAATACAGGCGGTAAGTGCGGCCAATGCAGAGGGCAAAACCATGGCACAGATTGAGGCGTTGGATGCTCAATGGAAGGCTGACAAAAAAGCCGGGAAAACAGCGCCTTACATGACTGAACTCATGGAAAACGATTGTGCAAAGCAGCTCAAGACACTCATGGCACAGCACCCATTTATCACTGAAATTTTCGTTACCGACAACCAGGGCGCCAATGTTGCCCAAACCGGCGGGACCGGTGACTACTGGCAGGGCGACGAAGCCAAATTTCAGAAAGTTTTCAATAAAGGCATCCTCGTCAGCGATGTTGAGCAGGAGGATGGAAAAAACATTTCCCAGGTATCCGTTCCCGTTCTTGACGGCCAGACCCACATCGGCACCATGACCATCGGGGTTGATGTCGACCAAGTCCCTTAATGGTGGAAAAATTTTCAGACTTGGCCTTTCTCAATTAACCATCTCAGAGAAATACCGGGAGCTTTTGCTTCCGGTATTTTTTTGTGGATTGACAGCCGTATCCTGGGTCGGCAGCTTTCAGAACAACCGGTGTTCAATTTAACATTTTTTGAAAACGTCCTGAATGAAATCAGGTTAAAATTCCCTATGGCATTTTCCGACCCCCAAATAAAACCCGTTTCCCTCAGGTCGGCCACCGGCCGGAACGAATATCGAACCGGGGCTTTTCTGGCCACGACCGGAGTGATCGTGGTCAGTTTTGATGCCTTGCTGGTGCGCCTGTGCGCAACCGATGGTTGGAACGTCTCTTTCTGGCGCGGTCTTCTCATGGCCGGGGCTCTTGGCCTTGCACTGTTGGTCCAGGCCCGCCGACGGGCGTCCCCTTCAGGGCGAAGTCCGCTGCTTCCGCTTTTGGCCGCCAGCCTCCTGATGGCCTGCAACAGCATCGCCCTGGTTCTCGCCTTCACTCTTACCGCAACGGCCAACGCGGTCGTGATTCTCAGTGCCTCCCCCCTGTTCAGTGCCCTTTTCAGCTGGCTGTGGCTGCGGGAAAAGTGTCCGCCCCGCACCCTGCTCGCCATTGGGGTCGCCATGACCGGGGTTCTGGTTGTGGTTTCCGGCTCCCTGGGGGGTGGGAATGCCCTTGGTGACGGGTTGGCCCTCCTGGCGACCATGATTATCGGCGCCCACCTGACGGTCCTGCGCCGCTACCCGGAGGTCAGCCGCCAGGCTGCCGTAGGGGTTGGCGGCCTGCTCATGGCTGTGCTGGCATTCCCTTTTGCCGACCCTTTCGGCCTCTCCTGGCAAAGTTATGCCTATCTTCTCATCATGGGATTGGTGCAGATGCCGCTGGCCATGGTCCTGATGACGGCTGGAACCCGCTTTCTTTCGGCCGCGGAGGTCAGCCTTTTCATCCTTGGGGAGACCTTTCTTGCCCCGATCTGGGTCTGGTTGGTGCTTTCCGAGATTCCTTCCGGAGCCACCTTTGTTGGTGGCGTCATCATTGTGTTGACTTTGGTGCTCAACTCCTGGCTGGGGTCGCGTTCTTCCGACTAAAAAATTGCTCCGGAATTCTTCTTTTTCAGGAAGCCTCATTACCTTGAAAAGCTTTTTCCTCCTCCGCCAGTTCAGCACCAAGCCACAGCATTGCCTCCTCAGTACTATGGGTGATGTGATATTCCCCCGGGATAGCTTCAATCTTCGCGTAAGTTTCAGACATGCGCGTTAAACCACGTCCCAGGTCTCGCGACACAACCAAAGCAATTTTTCTGGGTTTCGCAATCATAGGAAATTTACCCAGGGTTTCATAAAAGTCCCGAATATCGGCGCTTGAAATCCCCGAACCATCGGCTCTCTGAAAATCCCACAGGACTTTTCCGGTGGGCTCTTCAGAGAGATAAAATTTAACAGCCTTAAGAATGTCGTCCTTGGTCAGAACCCCCCTGGCAATATTGACCGTCAGATCTCTGGAGCGATCGATGAATGTTTTGATTTCTCCCATTTCTGCCCTTTTTAATATTGTAGCGGCCTCGAAAGCATGGGCCGGTGAAGAAAAACAGCTCTTTTCAGAATGAGGATCAAGTGGGCATGCTGAAGCATCAGGGGTTTTCCAATATTTTAGCTGAGAAAAAAGATTCTTGTTAGGTGGTTTCAACTTTTTGTATCGGGGAGGAGCGGACCGAGTGGCGATAATTAGTGTCCCGACCATGTCCATGTGTATATCGCGATTCCGCCAAAGTATGCAGTATCTCATGCCATCGGCTACATAAAGG